>Ga0182742_1000013_pt1 | contig 426266 bp, 403 predicted proteins | sample eDN5th37CBELigMG_FD_128880 | JGI IMG/M metagenome (GOLD analysis project Ga0182742, IMG submission 128880) | Enriched Miracle-Growth compost microbial communities from Emeryville, California, USA - eDNA 5th pass 37_C BE-Lig MG (version 2)... ... | reverse complement strand
GCGTCACCAGGCCGCGACGAAGTCCTCGAGCTCGCGGGCGGCCTCCCGCTCGTCGTAGGTGCGCAGCTCCTCGATCGCGTCTCGGCGCACCTTCGCGACCCAGTCCGGGTCGGCGATCTGCGCCCGGCCGACGGTCATGAGGTCGAAGTCGCCGCGGTCGAAGCGGCGCAGCAGCTCCTGGAACGACGGCCGCCCCGTCTGCCGCGCGGGGCCGCCGTCGAGGCTCGTCATGACGTCGGTCGCGAGGCCGAGGCTGCCGACCGCGGCCACGGGCACGGACGCGAAGCGCTTGACCCAGCCGGCGAGGCCGAGGTCGGGGTCGAGCTCGGGCCACTCGGGCGTCCAGAACCGTCGCGTCGAGACGTGCAGCAGGTCCGCGCCGGCCGACTCGAAGGCCTCGACGACGACGCGCAGCTCGTCGGGGCTGTCGGCGATCCGCGCGTGGTAATCGGCCTCCTTCCACTGCGAGAAGCGCACCGAGAGCGCGAGCTCGGGGCCGATCGCCTCGCGGATGGCCGCGATGACGCGCACCGGGAAGCGCAGCCGGTCGCGGATGTCGTCGCCGCCGTGGCCGTCGGTGCGCCGGTTCGTCTCGCGCCAGAGGAACTGGTCGAGCAGGTAGCCGTGGCAGGCGTGCACCTCGACCCCCGAGGCGCCGATCTCGCGCGCGAGCCGGGCGCTGCGCACGTAGGCGGCGACGAGCTCGTCGAGCTCGTCGGGGCTCAACGCGCGTCCGTTCGCGTGCTCGGCCGTGATGAGGCCCGACGGGCTCAGGGTCGGGTGCTCGGCGAGCGGGCCGTCGCCGCCGACCTCGCGGATGGCGCCCTCGTGCCAGAGCTGCATGAAGAACTCGGCGCCCTCGCCGCGCACCGCTCGGACGCAGCGCGCCCAGGCATCGCGGCTGCGCTCGGTGAGCCACGCGAACATCGTCGACTGCGTCGAGGACGGGTGGTCGATCGCGCAGGCCTCGGAGATGATGAGCGCCGTGCCGCCGGCCGCCCGCCGTCGGTAGTACTCGGAGAGCCGCGGCGTCGGGGCGCCCTCGACGCACCACTCGCGCTGCATGCCGGGCATGACGAAGCGGTTGCGCAGCGTCAGCGGCCCGACCCGGATCGGCTCGTACATCGGCTCCACGTCGAGGTGCATGCCGCCAGCGTAGGGCCGGACCGGTGCGGAGTCAGCGAGCGAGGTCGTCCGACTCCGTGACCCGCTCGCTCACGCGCTCGCCGGTGACCGGGTCGGCGAGCACGCGGGTCGTGGAGACCGACTGCCGCCGCCGGACGAGCAGGATGATCCCGATCAGGAACACGAGCGCACCCGCGCCCATCAGGATGTAGCCGATCAGGTCGAGGTCGACCCAGGCGTTCTCGAGATTGATCGCGAACGCGAGGATCGCGCCGATCACGGCCAGCGCGATTCCGCCTCCGATAGTCATGCGTCCTTCTCCCATCTGCGGCCCGTCAGGCCGGATCACCGACAGCCTCGGCGGCTCGCGAGCGGCGCTCAAGACGCTTGCGCGCCGGGCGGCGATCGGCTAAGGCTTCCGGGTCCGGCCGCGGCGCGTCGGGCCGCGGCCGTCTGCGATGATGGTTCTCGGCCTTTTCGCGGACCCCGGGGGGACGAATCTGATGACCGACGCGCGCTACGACGTCCTCGGGATGGGCAACGCCATGGTCGACGTGCTCTCGCACGCCGACGACGCCTTCCTCGAGGGCCTCGGCCTCGCCAAGGGGACGATGCACCTCATCGACGAGGACCGCGCGGTCGACATCTACGCGTCGATGGGCCCCGGGATCGAGATGTCGGGCGGCTCCGCGGGCAACACGATGGCGGGCATCGCGTCGCTCGGCGGCGCGGGCGCCTTCATCGGCAAGGTGCGCGACGACCAGCTCGGCGACGTCTTCGCGCACGACCTGCGCTCGATCGGGGTGAGCTTCGAGGTGCCGCGCGCGGTCGAGGGTCCCGCGACCGGCCGCTGCCTCATCTTCGTCTCGCCCGACGCGCAGCGCACCATGAACACCTACCTCGGGGCGGGCCGCGGCCTGAGCCCGGCGGACATCGACCCCGAGTACGTCGCCGAGGCGAAGGTCGTCTACGTCGAGGGATACCTGTGGGACACGGACGCCGCGAAGGCCGCGGTGCTCAAGGCGTTCGACGCGGCGCACGCCGCCGGCCGGCTCACCTCGCTGACCCTCTCCGACCCCTTCTGCGTCGACCGCTTCCGCGACGAGTTCCGCGACCTCGTCACGAACCATCTCGACATCGTCTTCGCGAACGAGGTCGAGATCATGTCGCTCTACCAGGTCGACACCTTCGAGGCGGCGCTCGAGCAGGCCCGCGGCGAGGGCAAGGTCATGGTGCTGACCCGCAGCGAGCGCGGCTCGGTCGTCGTGCGCGGCGCCGAGACGTACTCGGTCGAGGCCGAGCCGGTCGCGCGGGTCGTCGACACGACGGGCGCGGGCGACCTCTACGCGGCGGGGTTCCTCTACGGCTTCACCCGCGGCCTGCCGCTCGGCGAGTGCGCGCGACTCGGCGGCGTCGCCGCGGCCGAGGTCATCTCGCACGTCGGCGCGCGCCCGGGGGTGCTGCTCAGCACGCTCGTCTGAGCAGGCGGGCGGGCGCGCGTGCGAGCGGGCGGGCCTCGCCGAGAACGCGATCGCCAGTGACCGTGAGGTATCAAAGTGATACCATCGATGCATGGCGATGACCCTCCGGCTCCCGGCCGAGCTCGACGCGGCCCTTGAGGCTGCTGCCGAGCAGCAGCGGGTGTCGAAGCAGTCGTATGTGATCGGCGCGGTCGAGCGCGCCTTGCGGCAGGAAGACAAGACGGCGCGCGTGCTTGCGAGCCTTGATGAGACGAGTGAACGCTATGCAGGGCTCATCAAGCGACTCGAGGACGCGTGACCGAATACATCGAACCTGAACAGGCCATTGCCGCGACCGAGCACCTCGGACTCCATATCCGGGACCACGGTCTGCTCTTCTCCGCCCTCGCCCGGCCGAGCGCGAGCATGTTCGGCGAGGACGCGTACCCCGATCTCGCGACGAAGGCCGCCACGCTGCTCGAATCGCTCGCACGGAATCACCCGCTGTTCGACGGGAACAAGCGGTTCTCCTGGTACCTGACGCTCGCGTTCTGCGCCCTCAACGATCATCAGGTCACGCTCTCCGAGGGCGACGCATTCGAGCTGATCCTCGGCGTCGCACAGGGGAAGACCGACCTCGCGGCGTCCGCCGAGGCGCTCGGCGCGCACCTCATCCGGCGCTGAGCGAGGCCTCGACGAGCTCCTTCATGCGGCGCATGTCCGCCTTCCCGCTCGGCGTGCGCTCGAGCGAGTCGACGATCACGAGACGGCGGGGCTTCTTGTAGCCGGCGAGCCGCTCGCCGACGTGCGCGACGATCTCGTCCGCGGTCGCCGCCGAGCCGGGCCGCACCGCGACGACCGCCGCGACCGCCTGGCCCCAGCGCCGGTCGGCGACGCCGAAGACGACCGCGTCGGTCACCTCGGGATGCGCGCGCAGCGCCTCCTCGACCTCGGCCGGGTAGACCTTCTCGCCGCCCGTGTTCACGGTCGCCGAGCCGCGCCCGAGGAACTCGATCCGCCCGCCGCCGAGCAGCCGCACGTAGTCGCCCGGGGAGACGTAGACCTTGCCGTGCAGACGTCGATACGTCTCGGCCGTCTTCTCCGGTGCGTCGAGATAGCCCGTCGGCTTCGGCCCGGAGTACGCGAGCACGCCGGTCGCCCCCGACTCCGGGTCGAGCTCGCGGCCCTCCTCGTCGAGGACCGCCGCGCCCTGCGCGAGCACGACCCGGCTCGGCAGGTCGTCGGCCGAGCGCACGAACGCGTAGGCGAACGGGCCGCCCTCCGTCGAGCCGAAGATGTCGAACAGCAGGACGTCGTCGAGGTGCTCCAGCAGCTCGCGCTTCGACTCGTCGGTCCACGCCATCCCCGAGGAGACGACGAGGTCGAGCGAGCCGACGTCGTACGGCGTGCCCGCCGCGGCCGCGCGACGCAGCTCGTCGACGAGCGGTGCCGAGACCGCGTTGCCCGCGATGACGGTGCGCGTCACGCCCCGGTCCTGGATCGTGCGCAGCACCTGGACGGCGTCGAATCGCGGGTTGTTGAGGAAGACCACCGTGCCGCCGAGCGTCAGCGTGTTCATCGAGCTGAACATCGCCGAGGAGTGCATGAGCGGCGCGATCGGCAGCATCCGCGGCGCGGCGTGCTCCGGGTCGAGGGCGATCTCGACCATCTGCTCGACGCTCGTCGGCAGCGCCGAGCCGGGGCCCGTGCCGTAGAGCGAGACGAGCTGGGCGTCGAGCAGGTTCCCGTGCTGCCAGACGACCGCCTTCGGCGTGCCCGTCGTGCCACCCGTGAAGAGGTAGATCTCGTCCCGCCCGCCGCGGACGTCGGGACCGTCGTAGCGCTCGCCGATCGCGTTCTCGTATCCGATCGTCGATCCGGGCGGCGCGGCCGCGCTCGGGCCGTCGTCGATCTCGACGAGCGCGGGGGCGTCCGTCGTGCCGGCTGCGTCGAGCAGCGCGAGGGCCGCCACGACCTCGGCGCGCAGCGACGACGGCGCGACGAGCGCCTTGGACCGCGAGATCCCGATGAGCTCGGCGAGCTCGCTCGCGCGGTAGCGGAAGTTCATGTTGACGGGGATCGCCCCGAGCTTGAACGCCGCGTAGATCGACTCCAGGTACTCGGCCCGGTTGTAGAGGAAGAGCCCGATCGTGTCGCCGTGCCCGACGCCGAGCTCCGCGAAGGCGCGGGCGAGGCGCGACGCGCGATCCTCCAGGGTGCGGTAGCTGAGCACGCGACCGACCGTCTCGATCGCGGGGGCGTCCGGGAGCGCCTGAGCGACCCGATCCCAGAGCTGCGACCAGTTCGTGTCCCAGGCGACCGGCTCGTCGACCGGGCCGCTCACGACGCGGGCGGGACGGAGATCGTGACCGACTTCGACCGGGTGTAGTTGAGCAGCGCCTCGGGTCCGCTCTCGCGGCCGAGGCCCGAGTCCTTGTAGCCGCCGAACGGCACCGCGGGATCGAGCATCGCCCAGCCGTTGACCCACTGCACGCCCGCCTTGAGCTGCTTCGTGACCCGCAGTGCCTTCGCGGCGTCGCTCGTCTGGACGCCCGCGGCGAGGCCGTAGCGCGTCGAGTTCGCGAGCTCGATCGCCTCCGCATCGGTGTCGAAGGGCTGGACCGTGAGCACGGGGCCGAAGATCTCCTCCTGCACGGCGTCCGAGTCGTTCGGCACGCCCGTGATGATCGTCGGCGGGTAGTAGTAGCCGCCGTCGAGGTCGAGAGGAGCCGCGCCCGTGAGCACGGTGCCGCCGTCGGCGACCGCGCGCTCGACGAGCTGCTGGACGCGCTGGCGCTGGCGCTCGCTGACGAGCGGGCCGATCACGGTGCCGGGGTCGCTCGGGCTGCCGAGCGGGACGTGCGGCACGGCTCCCGCGAGGATGCCGACGAGCGTGTCGTGGATCGGCCGCTCGACGAGCAGGCGGGTGCCGGACATGCAGAACTGGCCCGTGTTGTAGACGAACGCGTTGATGACCGTCGTGACGGCGGCGTCGAGGTCGGCGTCGGCGAAGACGATGTTCGCGCCGTTGCCGCCGAGCTCGGTCATCGCCGGCTTGAGGTTCGCGCCGGCGACCGACGCGATCTGCTTGCCGACCGTCGTCGACCCCGTGAACGCGATCGCCGCGACGTCCGGGTGGGCGACGATGTGGTTGCCGAGCTCCGCGCCCGGGCCGGTGACGAGGTTGTAGACGCCGCTCGGGACTCCCGCCTCGGCGAGCACCTCGGCGAGCAGGAACGCCGTCAGCGGGGTGTCCTCGGCCGGCTTGTGGACGACCGTGTTCCCCGCAGCGAGCGCGGGGGCGAGCTTCGAGGCGGAGAGGATCATCGGGAAGTTGAACGGGGTGATCGCGGCGACGACGCCGAGCGCCTCGCGGCGCACGAGCGAGATCGCCGGCAGCGGCGTCTCGCGCACGGCGCCGTCGAGGCTCTGGGCGAGCGCCGCGAAGTACTCGAACTGCTCGATCGCGGTCGGGATGTCGATCATGCGGGTGAACATGATCGGCTTGCCGACGTCGTGCGTCTCGGCCTGCGCGAAGTCCTCGAGCCGTTCGCCGATGAGCTGCGCGACGCGGTTGAGGATCCGGGAGCGCTCGCGGCCCGACTTCGCCGACCATTCGGGGAACGCGGCCTTCGCCGCTGCGATCGCGGCGTCGGCGTCGGCGGTCGTGCCTTCGGGCACGTCCGCGATCTTGGTGCCCGTCGCGGGGCCGAAGATGTCGCGGCGGCCGCCCGTCGAGGCCTCCGCCCACTCGCCGCCGATGTACAGCCTGGCCGGTGCCGCCAGCACGCTCGTCCCGCTCATCTGAGTCATCTCCTCGTTGAGAAACACCCGATCGGACGCCGCTCGCGCTCGAGCGGGATTATCAGGTTTACTGATTATGCGGCAGAAGCCGGAATCCCTCAACGGCGAGAGGAACGCCATGGTCACGACCGGCAGGGGAGCGCTCGTCGCGAGCGCCGGAGCACCGTTCACGATCGCCGATCTCGAGTTCGACGAGCCGGGCGCGGGGGAGGTGCTCGTGCGGCTGGTGGCGAGCGGGCTGTGTCACACCGACCTCGGCGTGCAGGCGATCGGGGCACCGTTCGCGCTGCCCGGGATCCTCGGCCACGAGGGCGCCGGCATCGTCGAGCGGGTCGGGCCGGGGGTCGCCTCGGTCGCACCGGGCGACCGGGTGCTGATGAGCTTCACCTCGTGCGGCGAGTGCGCGAGCTGCGCCGGCGGCCACCCCGCGTACTGCGACACGTGGTTCCCGCGCAACGTCCTCGGGGAGGCGCGCGGCGACGATTCGGGTGCGACCCGGATCGCCGGCGAGCCGACGCACAGCCACTTCTTCGGGCAGTCCGCGTTCGCCGAGTACTCGATCGCGGACGAGCGCGCGCTCGTCAAGGTCGCGCCCGACGCCGACCTCGTCGCCCTCGCCCCGCTCGGCTGCGGCGTGCTGACCGGCGTCGGATCCGTCTGGAACCTGCTCGATCCGGGGCCCGACGACGTCGTCGCGATCTACGGCGCGGGCGCGGTCGGACTGTCCGCCGTCTGGGCCGCGGCACGGCGTTCTCCCGCCCGCCTGATCGCGATCGACCGGGTCGCCGAGCGGCTCGAGCTCGCGAGGCGGCTCGGTGCGAGCGACGTGATCGACGCCTCGAGCGAGGACGTCGCGGCGCGGGTCGCGGAGATCACCGGCGGCCGCGGCACGAGGCTCGGTGCGGACACGACCGCGAGCCCCGCGGTCGGTGCGCAGGCGCTCGCCTCGACGGCGGTCGGCGGGACGCTCGTCGTGATCGGCGTCGCGCCGCCCGGCACGCAGCTGCCCGTCGAGATGACGGGGCTGCTGCTCGGCAAGTCGCTGCGTGGCATCACGATGGGTGACGCGGATCCGCGCGTGCTCATCCCCGAGCTCGTCGCGCTGCACGCCGCGGGGGAGCTGCCGCTCGAGCTGCTCGAGCGCACCTACCCGCTCGAGCGGATCGCCCAGGCCGCCCACGACATGCACCACGGCCTGACGGTGAAACCCGTCATCACCTTCTGACCGCTCAATGCGTACGTTCGCACCCAATCGGCCCGGTATACGGGCCACTCTGGGTGCGAACGTACGCCCGCAGTAGGGTCTGCGCATGAGGATTCTGCTGGTCGGGGCCGGGGGCGTCGGGGATGCCATCGCGAGGATCGCGGCGCGCCGCGGCTTCTACGAGCACATCGTCGTCGCCGACTACGCGATCGAGCGCGCCGAGCGCACCGTCGCCTGGATCGCAGAACGACATGGCCCCGAGATCGCGGGTCGCTTCAGCGCCGAGCGCATCGACGCCTCCGACGAGCACGTCGTCGCCGAGGTCGCGAGCCGCCATCGCGCGAGCCACGTCATGAACGCGGTCGAGCCGAAGTTCGTCATGCCGATCTTCCGCGGCGCCCTCGAGGCGGGTGCCGACTACCTCGACATGGCGATGAGCCTGTCGATCCCGCACCCGACGCAGCCGCACTCGGAGACCTTCGTCAAGCTCGGGGACGACCAGTTCGCCGCGGCCGGCGAATGGGAGTCCGCGGGGCGGCTCGCGCTCGTCGGGATCGGCGTCGAGCCGGGGCTCTCCGACGTCTTCGCCCGCTACGCCGTCGACCGGCTCTTCTCGGAGGTCGACGAGCTCGGGGTGCGCGACGGCGCGAACCTCGTCGTGCGCGACGATGCCGGCAACGAGATCTTCGCGCCGTCGTTCTCCATCTGGACCGTCATCGAGGAGTGCCTGAACCCGCCCGTCGTATGGGAGCGGGACACCGGATTCCGGACGACGCCGCCCTTCTCCGAGCCGGAGGTCTTCGACTTCCCGGAAGGCATCGGACCCGTCGAGTGCGTCAACGTCGAGCACGAGGAGGTCCTCCTCATGCCGCGATGGCTCGGCGAGAAGGCGAAGCGCGTGACCTTCAAGTACGGTCTCGGCGACGAGATGATCGGCATCCTCAAGACGCTCCACGCGCTCGGCCTCGACAAGGTCGAGCCCGTGCGGGTCCGCTCCGCGAGCGGCCCCGTCGAGGTCGCGCCGCGCGACGTCGTCGCCGCGGGCCTGCCGGACCCGGCGACGATCGGGCCCCGCATGACGGGCAAGACCTGCGCGGGCACCTGGGTGCGCGGGACGGGCGTCGACGGCCGGCCGCGCTCGACCTACCTCTACCACGTCGCCGACAACGAGTGGACGATGCGCGAGTACGGCGCCCAGTGCGTCGTGTGGCAGACCGCGCTGAACCCCGTCATCGCGCTCGAGCTGCTCGCGACCGGCGTGTGGACCGGGACGGGGGTGCTCGGGCCGGAGGCGTTCGAGGCGGACGCGTTCCTCGAGCTCATGGCGCGTCCCGAGGCCGACGGCGGCTACGGTCAGCACTGGGGGCAGCAGGAGCTTCCCGTCTAGCCTGGTCGCATGACGGACCCGGCGGACCAGCTCAAGGCGGCGCAGGAGCAGCTCGCCGCGCTCCAGGCCCAGGTCGAGGCGCTCCAGGCGCAGGTGGCGGCGGACGGAGCGGGGGGTCTCGATACGCCGGCTGCGCCGGCACTCGACCCGCGGGAGGGTAGGGCGCAGCCGGAGGTGTCCGCGGATCCGCCGGTGCCGGCCGAGGCCGCGGGCGCTGCCGCCGCGGGCGCTGCCCCCGCGGGCGCTGCCGCCGCGGGCGAAGCCGTGGGTCGAGTCGCGCCTGAGGCGCGTATCGAGACCCCTGCCGCCGAGTCCCTGACGCCCGGTCCGCTCGACGCCGAGCACGTCGAGCGCATCCGCGCCGGCTACGACTTCACCGCCCCGAGCCTCACCCTCGGCGCCCTCGTCAACGGCGAGGCGCACCCCGAGGTCCAGGTCCGCATCCCGCTCGGTATGATCGGCCGCCACGGCCTCGTCGCCGGCGCGACCGGCACCGGCAAGACGCGCACGCTCCAGCTCATCGCCGAGCAGCTCAGCGCCGCCGGCGTCCCCGTCTTCGCCGCCGACATCAAGGGCGACCTGTCGGGCATCGCGACGCCGGGCGTCTCGAGCGAGAAGCTCCTCGCCAGGACCGCGAGCATCGGACAGGACTGGTCCGCGGCGAGCTTCCCGACGGAGTTCTACACGCTGGGCGGACGCGGCACCGGCGTGCCGATCCGGGCGAGCGTGAGCAGCTTCGGCCCGCTGCTGCTCAGCCGCGTCCTCGAGCTGAACGCGACGCAGGAGTCATCCCTCGGCCTCGTCTTCCACTACGCCGACTCGGCCGGCCTGCCGCTGCTCGACCTCGCCGACCTCCGAGCGGTCCTCAGCTATCTCGTCTCCCCCGAGGGCAAGGCCGAGCTCGCCGATCTCGGCGGCCTGTCCAAGGCGACCGTCGGCGTCATCCTCCGCGAGCTCATCGCGTTCGCCGACCAGGGAGCCGACGTCTTCTTCGGCGAGCCGGAGATCGACACCCAGCTGCTGCTGCGCCAGGCCGGCGACGGCCGGGGGATCATCTCGCTGCTCGAGATCCCGGAGGTCTACGACAAGCCGGCGGTCTTCTCGACCTTCCTGATGTGGCTGCTCGCCGACCTGTTCGAGGCGCTCCCGGAGGTCGGGGACGTCGAGCGCCCGAAGCTCGTCTTCTTCTTCGACGAGGCGCACCTCCTCTTCCGCGGCGCCTCGAAGGAGTTCCTCGCGTCGATCGTCGCGACCGTTCGGCTCATCCGCTCGAAGGGCGTCGGCATCGTCTTCGTCACCCAGTCGCCGAAGGACATCCCGAACGACGTCCTCGCGCAGCTCGGCTCGCGCGTCCAGCACCAGCTGCGCGCGCACACGCCCGACGACGCGAAGGCGCTGCGCGCGGCCGTCGGCACCTACCCGAAGTCGGGCTACGACCTCGAGGAGGTGCTCACGACGCTCGCGACGGGCGAGGCGATCGTCACCGTCATGAACGAGAAGGGCGCGCCCTCGCCGGTCGCCTGGACTCGGCTGCGCGCCCCGCAGGCGTCGATGTCGCCGACGGAGGCCGGCGCGCTCGCGGCACAGGTCGCGGCCTCGCCGCTCAGCGCCCAGTACGGCACGGCGATCGACCGGGAGTCGGCGCGGGAGCTGCTCGCGGCGCGGATGAATGCGTCGGTGGAACGCGATGCGCGCGATCAGGCGGAGAAGGCGGCGCAGGCGGCGACGAGGCAGGCGCAGGACCAGTACGACGACGAGTACCGCAAGGCGAAGGCGCAGTACGAGCGCTCGGCGAGGCGGACGACGTCGACTCGCAGGTCCGCGTCGACGTCGGAGAAGGTCATGGGCTCGGCGGTGCAGACGGCGGTCAACGGCGTCATCCGCGGGGTGCTCAAGAACCTGTTCCGCTGAGACGGCGACGTCGCGCGGGCTGCGACGATCGCGTTCTGCCGACACCGCTGACCCCCGAACAGGGGGCATTCAGGCTCGACATCTACAGTGTCCCCCCGTGGACGGCAGCACGATCGACGCGGCGCAGACCGCGCCGCAGGAGCCGTCCGGGGCGCGCTGGTTCGCGGGGCTCTGGCCCGGCGGCCGGGGATCGCGCCGTCACTGGCATGGGGGCCGCTGGCTCTGGGTCGGCGTCGTCGCGGCCGTCGTGGCGGGCGTCGCGCTCGTCGCGGCGATCGTGCTGACGGCCCGCACCGATGCGCTGCCGGCGACCGCGGCCGCCGCCGGCGCCGACGCGGCCGGCTCGGACGCCGCGTCCGCGACGCTCGCCGAGCTCATCGCGGCGGGGGAGGCGCTCGCCGCCTCGACGACCGCGAACCAGCTCGCCGATCCCGCCGCATACTCCCAGCTGGCTGGTGCGCTCGCGACGGGGCGCGTCGCGCTCGGCGGGGCGCAGAACGCGATCGAGGCGGCCAGGCAGGACATCGCGGCGGCGATGGACCGGGTGACCCGCTCGCGCAGCGCGAAGGCGCTCGCCGACGCGCAGATCGAGCTCTCCGCGGTCATCGGCACCGCCGTCCAGGTGAACGCCGGCGCCGCGGGGCGCGTGCCCGACGACTCGGTCCGGGTCGAGCTGCAGGCGCGGGTCGACGCCGGCTGGGCGCTGCTGTCGGCGAGCGCGAGCATCGCCGCCGTCGAGCAGCAGGTGCAGACGATCACCGATCAGACGGCGGTCGTGCTCGCCGCGCGGTTCCTCGGCTTCCGTGAGGCCGAGGGCAGGTGGTGCGCCTCGGACGGGAAGTCGTGCCTCGTCATCGCGTGGCCGCTCGTGACGTTCGCCGGCGGTGCCGAGGCGGAGCTCGCGGGCGGCGACCAGGTCGTCGACGGCAGCGGCTGCACCGAGACGGACGAGTTCGCGATCGGGCGGGACCGGGTGTCGCTGCTGCTGTGCCCGGCCGGGGAGGCGGTGCCCGACGCGCGTCGGGCGTCGGGCGCGGTCGCGGGCGATCTCGACCGCGACCGGCTGTGGGTCTCGGACGGCTCGCGTCTCACGGAGCTCCGCTACCGGGCGTGAGCGACGCGGAGTTCCGGGCGAGGCCGTGGTCGTTTCGGCGGAGGAGGGGGGATTCGAACCCCCGAGGGCTTGCACCCAACACGCTTTCCAAGCGTGCGCCATAGGCCACTAGGCGACACCTCCGGGTGGTCTTCGAGGATCGCCCGGAGACCGCCGAACAGTCTACCGGCTCCCGGACGGGTCGCGGCCCTCGTCGAGGCCGGTAGAATCGTCGGCGGCTCCCCGCGTGGCGCCATCCAGGCCAACTCCCCCAGGGCGGAGACGCAGCAAGGGTAACCGGGCTCTGGCGGGTGCGCGGGGAGTCCTTCTTGTTTTTCCTCCTCCCCTCCGCTCCGGTGTCAGTTGTGGCTGGAAAGCGCGGTTCATAGCGACCACAGGTGACACCGCAACGCCCGGCGCCCGGCGGGTGTGGATAACTTCTGCGGGAATCCGCCGATTCGGGCAGGGTGCTCGGGTGCGTGCGCCGGAGGAGCTCCCCGCGGGGCTGCGGTCTGCGCCGTTCGCCGTCGGGGCGGACGGGGCGCCGGGAGTCTCGCGCGGACGCGCTCGCGCCGGCGACCTCACGAGTCCGTTCCGAGGTGTGCGCGATCACGAGCAGCCGCGCGACCAGCTCGGGCTCGCGCGGGCCTTCGCGCCGCTGCTCGTGCCCGATCAGGCCTTCAGCCATCGGACTGCTGCCGTCCTGCTCGGGATGCGCACGCCACAGGGTCATCCGCGCCCGGTCGTCGACGTCATGACATTCGGCGGGCGACGCCCCATCCGGCGCGCGGGGGTCTCGGCGCATCGCGGCGGGGACGACTGCGCTCGCGCCGCCGTCGGCGGCCTGCCCGTGCTGGACCCGGTCGAGACCTGGCTGCATCTCGCTGGCGGGCTCGCGCTCGACGACCTGATCGTGATGGGGGACGGGCTCGTACGCCGCCGGGCGCCGGCCACGACCGTCGCCGGGCTGCGGTCGGCGCTCGCCGCGCATCGTCGGCTCGTCGGAGGCCCGCGCCTGCGAGAGGCGCTCGAGTGGATCCGCGCCGGCACCGACTCCGCGCGGGAGACGATGCTGCGCCTCCTGCTCGTGCGCGCACGGCTGCCCGAGCCCGACGAGCTGAACGGCGAGATCCGCAACGAGCACGGTGCGGTGATCGCACACGGCGACCTGGTCTGGCGCGCGCCGAGGGTCGTCGTCGAGTACGAGGGCGACCAGCACCGCACGGATCCGCTTCAGTTCAGCATCGACATCGACCGGATCGGTGCGATCCAGTCGCTCGGCTGGACGGTCATCCGCGTCGACGCCGCCCTCTTCGCCCGCCCGCGCACCCTCATCCCCCGCCTCAAGGCGGCCCTCACCACCACCCCTTGATGGCGTTCTCGCTTAGTTTCCCTCCCTCCCTCCCTCTCCCCCCCCCGCCTCCGCCTCCGCTCCGGTGTCAGTTGTGGCTGGAAAGGGTGGCTCATACCGACCACAAGTGACACCGGAGCGGAGGGAGCCAGAGGAGGGGGAGGGAGGGGAGGGGAGGGAGAGGGGGGAGGGGGAAGGGGGAGGGGGAGAGGGGGGGGAAGGGGAGGGAGAGGGGGAGAACGCGACGGCGGATAGCATTTGGTACGGGGAGGGGAGGGGTTGTGGCGCGCAGACCGCAGTCGACGCCTCCCGTGCTGCCCGGATTCGCGTTCGTGCGCCCGCTCGGCGCGGGGGGCTTCGCCGACGTGTTCCTCTACGAGCAGGACATGCCGCGGCGCGTCGTCGCCGTCAAGGTCCTCGCCGCCGACGCGATCAACCCCGAGGTGCGCCGCCTCTTCAACGCCGAGGCCGACCGGATGGCGCAGCTGTCCGCCCACCCGTCGATCCTCACCATCTACCAGGCGAGCATCTCCTCCGACGGCCGGCCCTACCTCGCCGCCGAGTTCTGCCCCGAGTCGTTCGGCGATCGCTACAAGCAGGCGCCCATCGCCCTGCCCGTCGTCCTCGACACCGGCGTCCGGATGGCCTCCGCGCTCGAGACCGCGCACCGCGCCGGAGTGCTGCACCGCGACATCAAGCCGTCGAACATCCTCGTCACCCAGCTCGGTCAGCCCGTGCTCAGCGACTTCGGCATCGCGACGTCGCTGACGGGCGCCGACGACGCCGACGAGGTCATCGCGATGAGCATCCCCTGGTCGAGCCCCGAGGTCGTCGCCGAGTCGACGACCGGCTCCGTGCAGTCGGAGGTGTGGAGTCTCGGCGCGACCCTCTACACGCTGCTCGCCGGCCGCAGCCCGTTCGCCTCGCCCGAGCGGGAGAAGAACACGCGCGACCTGATGCGCGAGCGCGTCGGCCGCGCCCGCTACACGCCGCTGCACCGCCCGGACGTCCCGGGCCAGGTCGAGCAGCTCCTCGCCAGGACGATGGCGAAGGACCCGGCCCAGCGCCCCCAGTCGATGCTCCAGCTCGCGGAGGAGCTGCGCTGGCTGCAGCAGGAGCTCGGCCTGCCGCAGACCCCGATCGACGTCGCGAGCGTGCCCGCGCCGCTCGGCCTCGTCGTGGACGATGGGCGCCCGCGCGGCCCCGTCGTGACGACGGTCAACAGCAGCTCGCGCCGCGCGAGCCGCGCCGCCCGCCAGACGCCGACGCTCAGCCGCGACCCCGACGAGATCGTCGTCGGCCCGCGCACCCGCCGCGGCTGGCGCGCGGGCCTCATCGGCGGCGCGGTCGCGGGCGGTGTCGTCGCGCTGACCATCGTGGCTCTCGCCGTCTCCGGGGTCATCCGCTGATGGCGCGCCCCGAGGCGGAGCATCGAGCGGACCGGCGGGCGACGCGACGCGCGCCCCGGCGGCCAGGCCGGCGCGCGCCCGCGATCGTCGCGGTCGGCAGCGGCGTCGTCGTCGCGAGCCTGCTGATCGGCGGCGCCGTGCTCGCGCAGGGCTACGACGCGAAGGACGTCCCGACGATCGAGTCCGCCGTCTGGGTCTCGCGGGACGCGGGCGGCGGCCAGTTCGCCAAGGTCAACACCGATATCGGCGAGATCGAGTCCGTCAACGACGCGGCCGGTCTCGCCGGCATCGCGCAGGCCGGCTCCGAGGCGTTCGTCCTCGGCTCCGGCTACTCCCGGCTCTGGCCGATCGATGCCGCCGCGCCCGTCGACGTCGTCGAGGGGCAGAACGCGGGCGACGCGCCGACCGCGGGACGCGGCGACGCACCGACGGCCGGCGAGGGCCTCGCGGCGCCCGAGGGCACGACGGGGACGGTCTCGGCCGGCGACCACGTGCTCTTCACGGGTCCCCGGCTCGCCTACGCGGACGCCGGGGAGCTCGCCGCGGCCCCCGACGGCAGCGACGACGCGGGCGGTGCGATCCACGAGCTCGTGCCGCCCGTCGCCGACGGCGCGCCCGCCTACGTCGCCGCCGCCTGGTCGATCTCGGCCGCAGGCCGCGTCGCGATCTACTCGGTGCAGGACTCGGAGCGCCGGGTGCGCACCTATGACATCCGCGCCGGGGTGTGGGACGAGATCGAGCTCGCGCAGCCGCCGACGAGCCCGGCCGGTCTGCAGCTCGCGTTCTCCGGCGACCGCCTCGTCATGCTCCAGGCGGACGCCGACCAGCCGCGGATCTGGGTCGACGGCGCGGGGCCGTATGCGCTGCCGGAGGGGCTCGGCGCGGACGCCCTGCTGCAGGGCTCGGGGCCGGCCTCCGATGTCGCGCTGATCGCGGCGAGCGACGGGCTGCACCGGGTCGCGCTCGCGGACGGCGCCGAGGTCGAGCACGTCGAGGCGGCGGGGATCGCCGCGCGTCCGGTCGCGTTCGGCGAGCGCTGGGCGGCGGCCTGGCTCGCGAGCGGCTCGGGGCAGCTGTGGGTCTCGGGCGCCGCCGAGCCGGTCGCGCTCGACATCGACGGCGGCGAGTTCGACGACAACGTCGAGATCGCCCCGGCGCTCGTCACGAACGGCGACCGGGCGGTGCTGCTCGAGCGCACCACGGGCATGCTGTGGAGCGTCCCCGACGGGACGCTCGTGCCGCTCGCGCAGTGGAGCGCGGACGACGAGGACACGCCGCTGGCCGACGAGGACGTGCCCGACACCTCGCCCGCGCCGCCCGTCGCGGTCGACGACCGCTTCGGGGTGCGGGCCGGCGCGATCGCGGTCCTCCCCGTCCTCTACAACGACCACGACCCGAACCAGGAGGACGTGCTCAGCATCGATCCGGAGTCGGTCACGGGCCTCGACCCGGCGTTCGGCACGCTCTCGCTCGTCGGCGCGAACCAGACGCTCGTCGTCGAGGTGACGGGCGCGTCGCCGTCCGCGACGTTCAGCTACCGGGCGACCGACGGGAAGAACTCCAGCGCCGTCGCCGCGACGGTCACGCTGAGCCTGACGAGCGAGCGCAGCGCGCCGCAGTGGTGCGAGGACTACCTCGCCCCCGACGCGTGCTTCGTCCAGTGGCCGCGCCCGCAGATCCTCATCGGCGGGACCGCGACGTTCGACGTGCTCAAAGGCTGGATCGACCCCGAGGGCGACGCCGTGGTCATCGACTCGGCCGTCCCGGAGGCGGGTGCGCCGATCGTCGCGATGCCCGCCGACGACGGCACCCTCGCGATCGGCCACACCGACCGCTCGGGCGCGCCCGGCGCGTACTCCGTCATGGTGAGCGTGCGGGACGCGTCGGGCGACGTGTCGGCGCCGAAGGAGCTCACGGTCGAGGTGCTCGCCGCGCCCGACTTCTCGGTCAAGGGCGGCGTCGTCCTCGGCCGCGCGGGCGAGTGGACGACGGTCGCGGCCGACGAGTTCGCCTCGGGCGGCTCGGGCTCCTACCAGGTGCTCGACGTGACCGAGCTGACGGTCGGCGGCCGGCTCGAGAAGTCGTGGAACGAGGCGGCCGGGACGATGCGGTTCCGCGCGGCCGAGCCGGGCGAGTACATCGTCACGGCGAAGGTCAAGGACGCGGCGACCCCGAGCCAGCACGACGTGAGCCTGCGCGTCACGGTCCTGCCCGAGGAGCAGCACGGCGTCGCGATCCCGCCGCTGACGGCGTACGTGCGCCAGGGCGAGGACGCGCTCGTCGACGTCCTCGGCGCGGTGCAGAACACGACGGGCGACGTCCTGCTCGTCACCGGCGCGACCCCGGGTCCTGCGCCGGGCGGGGGCCCGGCCGTCGTCGCCGCGTCGGTCGTCGACCACGCCGTCGTCCAGCTGCGCAGCATCGACAGCCTCGTCGCCGAGCAGCTCGGGCGCAGCGACGGCCCGCTCGGCACGGTCGCGGTCACCCTCGCCGACGCCGCGGGCACCGAGTACCGCGGCGCGATCGCCGTCTTCCTCGTCGCCGCGTCCGGCCAGGCGCCGCTCGCGGTGCCCGACGCGGTCACGGTCCGCGCGGGCGACGTCGCCGAGATCGCGGTGCTCGACAACGACGTCGCGCCGCGCGGCGAGCGGCTCGCCCTGCACCCCGATGTCAGCACCGCGGGCGAGGACGAGGGACTCGCGTTCTCCGCCGGGAGGACGCTGCGCTACCTCGCGCCGGAGGTGCCGGGCACCTACACCGTCTTCTACTACGCGTATCTCGAGAGCTCGCCCGAGCTGCTCTCTCGCTCGCAGGTGACCGTCACGGTGCTGCCGCCCGGCGCGAACCGCGCACCGCAGGCGATCGACCTCGAGTCGCGCACGCTCGCCGGTCGGACCGTATCGATCCCCGTGCCGGTCGACACGATGGACCCCGACGGCGACCGGGTCCAGGTCACGAGCGTGACCCAGCCGGCCGAGGCGCGCCTCGGCGCCGTCATGGTCGGCGATGGGGGGCGCTCGCTGCGCTTCACGGCGCCCGAGGCGAACCGGCAGGAGATCGGCGGCACGCAGGCGGGCGGCTGGCAGGCCGAGTTCACGTACACGGTCAAGGACGCGCAGGGGCAGACGGCGACGGGCACGGCGCGCGTCGCCGTGAGCGCCGCCGACCCGGAGGACCTCGCGCCGATCACGTTCATCGACACGGTCCGCGTCAAGCAGGTCGCGCCCGGCGGCGAGCCCGTCTCGATCGTCGTCGAGCCGCTGCGCAACGACCGCGACCCGGCCCAGGGCTCGGCGACGGTCGGCAGCCAGTCGCGCGCCGGACTGCATCTGCTCTACGAGGTCGTGCCGAACATGGTCGGCATGTCGGGTGGCCGCGTCGCACCCGGCTCGCCGTACGAGCGGGCGCAGGCGCTCCAGGTCGCGCCGCAGCCGGAGCTGCTTGAGGACGGGACGACGGAGTTCTATCCCGACGGCGCCGTCGAGTTCGAGGTGACGGAGGACACCGAGCCGGGCACCTACACCTTCCTCTACACGGTCGAGTCGCTGAAGACCCGCTCGACCGCCGAGGGCGTCATCGCGATCACCGTCTCCGCGGGCGACGCGCCGAACCAGCCCGTCATCGGCGACACGGTCGTGACGGCGAGCACCCGCGCGCAGGTCGAGTCGGGCGGCATCGACGTGCTGCAGGACGTCGTCTGGCCGACGGGCGACGCGAGCGCGCTCGAGGTCGCCGAGCTCGGCCCCGGCGCGCCGGCCGGCTTCGCCGTCGACGGCCGCCGGATCGAGGGGCGGATCCCCGCGGATGGCGCGACGATCGCGTTCAAGGTCGCGTACGGGCAGAACGCGGCGGGCGAGCCGAGCTACGCCTGGGGGCTCCTGCGCATCCCGGCCTTCGACGACTACCGCCTGCAGGTGGTGCGCAGCGCCGATCCGATCACGGAGCTCGAGTCGGGCGACATCGACCTGAAGCGGGTCCTCGACGTCGCCGCGGACGACACGGTCGAGGTCGACCCGGGCAGCAGCTTCACGACGCACCGGCCGTCGACCAATGAGAATCTCGCGATCACGGCGTGCGCGCTCAAGTCGGGCGGCGGCTCCGTCCTCACCTACCGGGCCGGCTACTCGCCCGGCATCGGCTCCGACACCTGCACGGTCGACGTGCGGCTCGCGGGGCAGAGCGACGACGCGTGGTCGACGGTCGTCGTGCCCATCCCGATCAAGCCGAAGGACCCGCTCGCGATCCTCACCCCCGTCACGAAGACGGTCAACATCGTGAACGGGCGGATCACGGTCGACCTGCACGACGAGCTCGTGAGCTGGACCGGCGGCTTCTCGATGGACGACGCGGGCCGGCGCGACACGATGACGTTCACGGCGAGCTACGGCGGCTCCTCGTTCAAGGTCACCCCCGTCGGGTCGCCGTCCGATCTCGCCCTCGAGATCGACGTGAGTCCCTCGGCGCCGAGCGGTGCGCGCGAGACCGTCTCGATCCACCTCGACTACCCCTGGCCGTCGGACCCGTCGCTGCCGCACTTCCAGAAGGACGTCGCGCTCGTGCTCTACGTCGGCAGCGTGCCGGCGCAGGGCCCCTCGGGTGCGACCCTGACGAAGGCGTGCGACGCGAAGGCGGCGGAGCAGTGCCGGCTCGACGTCGTCTTCCCGAGCGACCAGTCCGGCCAGTTCAACCCGCTGAGCGGGAACACCTCGGGCGAGTCGACGGCGCTGCGCCTCGTCGGCGTCGGCGGCGGGAGCACGGCGTTCGAGTGCGCCGGGCTCGGCCAGGCGGTCGCGCAGGGCAGCGGCATCGCGCTGACGCTGCTGCCCGCGGCGGAGTCGAAGCCCGCCGGCGGCACCTGCACGGTGCCGTTCACCGTCGCCGACGTGCGCGGCCGCACGGGCACCGGCCAGGTCGCGTTCGACGTGACCGGATTCCCGCAGGCGCCCGACGCGCCGCTCACGGCGGCGTCGCGCCGCGGCGAGGTCGACATCGACGTCGTCCTCGGAGCGGCCCGCAGCGCGCATCCGCCGGTCGACGCGGTCCGGCTCTTCGAGGGCGGCGCGCTCGTCGCCGGTTCGACCTGCGCGCGGCTGGACACCGGGACGTTCCGCTGCACGGTGACGGGACTGCAGAACGCGGTGCCGCACACCTATACGGCGCGGACGGTCAACACGCAGGGCGACGAGTCGGCGATGTCGGGACCGCTGACGACGTGGGCGTTCGTCGCGCCGAGGTTCCCCGGCGGCGGCGAGCCGACCTACGAGGACCGGGTGTACAGCGCCGCGACGGACGCCGGCCACGGCGTCGTGCGGATCCGCTCCGTGTGCCTCGAGGACAACTCGGCGGTCGCGGGGCAGGCGAGCTCGGTGCGCTTCCAGATCAGCCTCCCCGGCAACGCCGCGGTCGTGCTGCCCGTCTCGGGCAGCCCGGCGTGCACGACGCAGCAGGACGTGCGGGTCACCGGCACGGGGCCGTACACGATCACCGCGACGCCGGTCAGCGGCGCGCAGCCGCCGCCGATCGGGACCTCGACCGCCACGAACGAGTCCGGCGGCACCGTCTCGCCGGTCCTCGTCTCGCACGGCTCGCCCGGGACGGGGCCCGCCTTCGCTGTGACGTGGGACGGCACGGCGAGCGTCGCGACGACGTTCTCACCCCAGTGGAACGCGGGGGACACGGGGGCGCCGCCGCCCGTCGGGACCTTCCCGCAGATCCAGTTCCTCGCGTGGCCCGCAGCCGACCCCGCGCCCGTGTGCACGGCGAGCGTCAACGGCGGCGGCTTCACCGAGCTCAGCGTCTCCGGCCCGCCGTCCCTCGTCGTGAAGACCGGCACGACGTCGGCGGCGTTCGCGGTCCCCGGTGACCTCGTCGTCAACGAGCGCTACTCCTTCAAGGCCTGCGGGACGTACGGCTACGGCATCGCGGAGTCGACGCCGAGCCCGTCGAGCACCCAGTGGCTCTTCAAGCGACCGGCCGCGCCGAGCGCGTCGCCCATGACGTTCTCGCCCGCCTCCGAGGACATGAACGACCCGGCGATCCGCTCGGTCGCCGACCCGACGAGCGCCCCCGTCTTCACCTGGGACCTGACCGGCGTCACCGACGCGCCGACCGCGGCGCCCGACTTCACCGCCTCGATGCCGAGCGAGGCGCCGCCGGCCGGCTCGACGTGGGAGCTGCGCTATGCGTCCGGATCGAGCCCGACCGGCGCACTGCCCGCCGGATCGCCGAGCGCGATCCGCAGCCTCGCGCAGGGCAACCAGTTCGTGAACTGGTACGCGCAATGGTGCTTCACGGCGGGCGGCGACGACTTCTGCAGCCTCTCGTCCGCGGCGATCACGCCGACCTCGCAGTACACGGGCGTCCCGTTCGGCGAGTCCCGGCGGATCGTGCTCGTGCCGAGCAGCACGTGCATCGATCAGCGCGGTGCGTGGAACGCGGCGATCGTCGCGGCGGGCGACGCGGCGGTCGAGCAGGCCCGGGTCGCGATCGCCGAGAATGCGCGCGAGAACGGCTTCGGCCTGTCATATCCGGGTCGCGCGGCGACGTACCAGGCGCTCTACGTCGACAGCGGCTTCGAGGCGCACTTCGGCAACGACTACGTGACGGGGGAGGACACGAGCGGCTGGACGGGCCAGCTCGCCGAGCTCGTCGACTGGTACCTGAACCCGCACACGGTCGGCAGCGCGACGCACCCGGGCTTCACACAGCTCGTCGGCGACTACCTCGCCGCGAACCCCGGCTCGACGCAGACGCAGGCCGAGGACGCCTCGCGGGTGCCTGCCCTCCAGGGCGCGCAGGTCCGGGCGAACCAGATCGCCGACCAGGCCGGCGCCGACGCGTACGCCGCCGCCTACGCCGACCCGGCGACGATCGCGAGCGCGCAGTCCGCCCGGCCCGGCGGCGAGCAGACGCAGTACGACGCGATGAAGTCGACGATCGTCGGCCCCGCCGCGATCTCGTCGACGACCTTCGCGTCGAGCCCGCTGTCCGGTCCGCCCGGCGCCGTCGCGGCGGACGACGCGACCCGCCGCTTCGGGGCGATCGTCTACGACTTCACGACGGCGAGCCCGTCCCCGGCGTTCAACTCCGCGTACATCAAGGCGGCCCTCGTCGCCCAGTACCCGTCCGGCTACACCTGCGGCTGATCCGACGCAGCCGACCGACACCACCGAGAGGACCCCATGACGACCACACCAGAGCAGGCGCTGTGGTTCGCCGACGCCTTCAAGCAGATCGCCGACAACATGGAGCAGGCGATCCTCGGCAAGCGCCACGTCATCGAGATGGTGCTCGCGACGGCGGTGAGCCAGGGGCATGTGCTGCTCGAGGACGTCCCCGGCACGGGCAAGACGGCGCTCGCGCGCACCCTCGCCCAGACCATCAAGGGCACGTCCTCGCGCATCCAGTTCACGCCCGACCTGCTCCCGGGCGACGTGACCGGCATCACCGTCTTCGACCAGAAGCGCGGCGAGTTCGACTTCCACGCCGGCCCGATCTTCGCGAACGTCGTCCTCGCGGACGAGATCAACCGGGCGAGCCCGAAGACGCAGTCCGCGCTGCTGGAGGTCATGGAGGAGGGCAACGTCACGGTCGACGGTGTCACCCGTCCCGTCGGCGCGCCGTTCCTCGTCATCGCGACGCAGAACCCCATCGAGCAGGCCGGCACCTACCGGCTGCCGGAGGCGCAGCTCGACCGCTTCATGATCAAGACGTCGATCGGCTACCCCGACGACGCGGCGATGCTGCAGATCCTCGCCGGCACGGCCGAAGGGCGCAAGTCCGTCCCCGGCATCGTCGAGCTCGAGACGCTGCTCGCCATGACGGAGATGAGCCGCGGCGTCTTCGTCAACCCGCTCGTCTACGACTACATCAACCGCATCGTCGGGGCGACCCGGCTCGCGACCGAGCTCCGGCTCGGCGTCTCCGTCCGCGGCGCGCTCTCGCTGTCCCGGCTCGTCGTCGCCTGGGCGCTGTCCCGCGGCCGGATCTACGTCACGCCCGACGACGTGCAGCGGCTCGCCGTCGCCGCCCTCTCGCACCGCGTCGTGCTCGAGCCCGAGGCCGAGTTCGACGGCGTCACGGCCGAGCAGGTGATCGGCCAGATCCTCCTCGACGTCCCGGTCCCGGTGGAGAACTCGACCGCATGACTCCCAGCCGCAGCGCCGACACCCAGGCGGGCCACACCGAGCACGGCTCGACGGCCGCGTCGACGACCCGCATGGGCGACACCGTCATCCAGCGTCCGCGGCGCTCCCGCGCGCTCGACGACGTCGCCTACGCGGCGAGGTCGGCCGGTCGCGCGCTCGGCTCGGCCGCCAGGATCGCGTTCGGCTGGCTCGCGGAGACGGTCACCGTCGCGGGGTGGATGCTCGTCGTCGTACTCGTCGTCGGCGTCGTCGTCGGCGCGGCGTTCGGGCTCGTCGAAGGCTGGGTCGTCGCGGCCGTCGCGGCCGTGCTGCTCGCGTTCTGCGTCCCCTTCCTGCTCGGCGGGGCGAATCTCGACGTGCGGTTCGCGCTCGGCCGCGACCGCGTCGTCGCCGGCTCCGACGTCGAGGCGAGCATCACCGTCGCGAACCGCTCCCGCCGCGTCTCGCTCCCTGTCGTGCTCGACGTGCCGGTCGGCCCGGGGCTCGTCGAGGCGTACGTGCCGCTCCTGGTCGGACGCGGCGAGCACGTCGAGCGACTGCGCATCGCCGCGCCGCGCCGCGGCATCATCCGGGTCGGCCCCATGCAGTTCACGCGCGGCGACCCGATCGGCATCCTGCGGCGCGAGATCGGCTGGCCGCAGGTCGAGGAGATCTACGTCCATCCGGTCACGAGCCGGCTGCCCGCGACGAGCGCGGGCTTCGTCAAGGACGTCGAAGGCCAGCCGACGACGCAGATCGTCGACTCCGACCTCGCGTTCCACGCCATCCGCGAGTACGTGCCCGGCGACTCCCGACGGCACGTGCACTGGAAGTCGACCGCGAAGACCGGGCAGCTCATGGTCCGCCAGTTCGAGGAGACCCGCCGGGCGCGGATCGCCGTCGTGCTCGACGTGCAGGCCGACGAGTTCGCGTCCGAGGACGAGTTCGAGCTCGGCGTCAGCGCCGCGACCTCGCTCGCCCTCCAGGCGGTGCGCGACGGCCGCGAGGTGCTCATGGTCACGAGCGGGCGCAGCCGGCTGCGCCGCGGGGAGGAGGTCGCCATCACGACGCTCCCGACCCGCACGCCGAAGCGGCTCCTCGACGCGACCTGCGCGATCGAGCTCGACCAGGCCGCCGAGCGGCTCGAGTCCGTCACCCGCCTGACCGCGCAGACCTTCCCCGGCCTGTCGATCGCGTTCATCGTCACCGGCTCGCTCGTCACGATGGACCGGCTGCGGCGCTCCGCGTTCGCGTTCCCGGCGAACGCGACCTCGGTCGTCGTGCGCGTCGAGCCGGGGGCGGAGCCGACCCTGCGCGCGACCCGCGACTTCACCGTCATCACGATCGGGGCGCTCCAGGACCTCACCCACCTCATCCTGCGCGGAGCGCTGAGCTGATGCGCCGCGGCGAACGGCCCTCGGCCGGGCTGATCCTCCTCGACGGGCTCTACGTCCTGCTCGGGGCGGCGCTCGCCGTCGCCGTCGCCTGGCCGATCTACCAGCACCCGCAGGTCGTCGTCGCGGGCGTCGCCGGGGTCGCCGTCGGGCTGCTGTGCGCGCTCGGCGGCCGGGCGCTGCGCCTGCCCTTCTGGGCGGACCTGCTCGCCGCGGCCGCGGGCTACCTGCTCGTCGCGGTGCCGGCGGCGATCCCGTCCGCCTTCCCGGCGCGCTGGTTCACGGGTCTGCGCGATGCCGCCGTCGGCGTCGTCACCGGCTGGAAGGACATCGTCACGGTCGAGCCGCCGCTTGGCGCGTACCAGGCCGTCCTCATCCCGCTCCTCGTCGTCGTGCTCTTCGGCAGCTACGCGGCCGCGCGCGTCGCGGCGGTCGACCGGGCGCGCGTCGTCGCGCCGGTCGTGCTCCTCGCCATGTTCGGCTTCGGCGTCGCGTTCGGCTCGAGCGACCTCGGCGCGCAGTACGCACCGGGCCGGCTGCCGATCCTGCCCGTCGTCGGCGTCGTCACCGTCGGGAAGGCGTTCGTCGTCGCCGCGATCGCACTCGTCGTGCTCTCGCTCGTCTGGCTCGCGCTGCGCGCCCGGCGTACCCGCGCCGAGGCGCTCGCCCGCGCCTCCGGCGTCTCGCAGTCGGGCGTCGCCGTGCGCCGCGCGAGCGGCTGGGCGCTCGCTCGCCGCGGCGTGCTCGCGACCGCGATGGTCGCCGTCGCCGTCGCCGCGGGCGCATTCGTCGCGATCCCCGCGGCGCAGGCGCAGCGCGACGTGATCCGCGATCAGGTGCGCCCGCTCGAGCTCGCCGCCGCGCAGACGAGCCCGCTGTCGGCGTACCGAGACTGGCTGTCCGCCGATCGCTACGACGCCGAGCTCTTCACCGTCGAGGCGCCCGCCGGGGTCGATCGGCTCCGACTCGTCGTCATGGACGTCTACGACGGCACGCGGTTCCTCGTCTCGCAGCAGGCGGACGGCTCCCGCTTCACCCGGATCCGCGCGACCGCCGCGACGGGCGGGGCGCCGATCGAGGTGACGGTCGGCCCCGGCTACTCGCAGCCCTGGGTGCCGCTGCCCGGCGACCGGACCTCGTCGGTCGCGTTCCCGGCCGGCGGCGATCGCGCCGTCCTGCTCGAGGACGGGCTCTACTACTCGACCGACGACAGCCTCGCGCTCGTCGTCGCGCCCAGCGCCGACGGCACGACCGGGCTCACCGCTGGCGACCGGATCGCGGTGAGCGGCGCGACGCAGGCGGACGCGCGCGCGCGGATCGCGACCGCCGCCGGCGGCGCGCCGCTCGCGGGCGTCGACTGGGATCGCTTCCCGGAGCTCCAGGCGTGGATTCAGGCGCAGAACGCCGGGTCCGGCGGCGCCGCGGTCATCGAGCTCATCGACCGGCTGCGTCAGCGCGGCTACCTCAGCCACGGGCTGCTGCAGGACGAGGCCGAGTCCTCGCAGTGGTACGAGGACCTGCGCTCCCGCGCGGGGGACTACGTCTTCAAGGAGAGCCGCGCGGGGCACTCGGCGCAGCGGCTCGAGGCGCTCTTCCTCCAGCTCAACGAGCGCGCCGCCCTCGCCGAGGCACCGGGCGCCGAGTCGGGCGGCTACGTCGCGGGCGTCGGCGACGACGAGCAGTTCGCGGCGGCCGCGGCCCTCATCGCGTGGGCGAACGGGGTGCCCGCCCGCGTCGTCGTCGGCGTGCGGCTCACCGACGACGCGGATGCGGGGCCGGCGCCGATCGCTCCGGCGGTCCCGGCGTGCGCGTCGGAGGGCGACGGCTACGTCTGCGAGGGGCGCAACGTCAGCGCCTGGGTCGAGATCGGCGTCGGCGGCCAGTGGCTGCCGATCGACACGAGCCCCCAGTTCGAGACGCTCCCTGCGGACACCGAGCGCGGCGCGAGCCCGCCCGAGTTCGGCACCATCCCGGAGCGCCCCGCGAGCAGCGTCGTCGACCCGCCGGACGCGATCAAGAACCGCGTCGACTCGCAGCCGGCGCAGGACGCGGACGAGGGGCCGATCCTCTCGCAGAGCGTCGTGCAGGCGATCCGCATCGCCGCGCTCGTCGCGGGGGCCGTCGCGCTGGCGCTCGTGCCGCCGCTCGTCCTGCTCGGCGCGAAGGCGCTGCGTCGCGCGCGACGCAGCGCGGGCGAGCCGGAGGCGTCGATCGTGGGCGCCTGGGAGGAGCTCGTCGACGGCTGCGTCGACTCGGGCCTCCTGCCGCGCGACGCCGGCGGCACCCGCGCCCAGATCGCGAACCGGATCGACGACCCGGTCGCGCGCCAGCTCGCCGCGGTCGCCGATCGCGCCGTCTTCGCGGCGGCGGCCCCGACCGACGCCGACCGCGCCCTCGCCTGGAGGCTAATCGAGGAGGAGGGCAAGCGGCTGCGCCGCGACGTGCCGTTCTGGCAGCGCGTGCGCGGCCGGCTCAGCCCCGCCTCGTTCCTGCGCCCCCTCCGTCCGACCTCCGCACGCCGTACGCTCGAATCCGACCCTGGAGGTGTCTGAAGCATGACCTTCGGCAGCTACCCGCCCCCGCCACCCCCGCCGCCGCCCGGTGGCACGCCCGCTGCGCCACCGCCGCCTCCTCCTCCGGTCGCGCCGCCGCACCCTGCTCCTGCGGTCGCGCCCCCGCCCCCGGCACCTGCGGTCGCGCCTCCTCCTCCGGTCGTGCCTCCGGCGCCTGCCGTTGCCCCGCCGCCGGTGGCACCGCCACCTCCTGCGCCCGCTCCTGCTCCGGCGGTAGCGCCGCCGCCCCCTGTTCCGGCGGTAGCGCCGCCGCCCCCTGTTCCGGCGGTAGCGCCGCCGCCCCCTGTTCCGGCGGTAGCGCCGCCGCCCCCTGTTCCTGCGGTCGCTCCGCCGCCTCCTGCTCCTGCGGTCGCTCCGCCGCCCCGTGTTCCTGCGGTCGCTCCGCCGCCCCCGCCGCCCGGTGGTACGCCCGCGGCGCCGGCACCGCCGCCTCCGGCTCCTCCGATCGCGCCGCTTCCTCCGGTCGTGCCTCCGGCGCCTGCGGTCGCGCCTGCGCCGGTGGTACCGCCACCTCCTGCGCCCGCTCCCGCTCCCGCGGTGGCGCCGCCTCCGCCTCCGGTCGCTCCCGCGGCTCCGCCGACGGAATCGCCGGCCGACCCGGCGCCTCCCGCACCGCCCGTTGCGCCTGCCGCACCTCCCGCACCGCCCGCGGCGCCTCCCGCACCTCCTGCGCCTCCCGCCGCCCCGATCGCGCCGGCCCCGCCGGCCCCACGTGCCGTGCCGGCCCCGCCGCAGCCGGTGCCGCCGGTGCCGCCGGTGCCGGAGCCCTCGATGGAGGACTCGACGTCGTTCGCGCCGGTCGAGCTCGTCCCGGCGATGCCGGAGAGGGAGCAGCCGGATGTGAACGATGGGCCGGCGGCCGCCGAGTCGTCGGATGACGACCACACCGTCGTCGTCGCCCGCGCGCCGCGCGTCTCGTGGTCGCTCGTGCTCGACAGCGGCGCCTATCTCCCGCTCGACTCCTCCTCGATGGTGCTCGGGCGGGCCCCCGGTCGGAAGGTCGACGGGAGCCCGGCGCTCGCGGTGCCCGACACGACGAAGACGCTCTCGAAGGTCCACGCGCGACTCGATCGCGAGGGCGAGGTCTGGACGATCACGGACCTCGGCTCGACGAACGGGGTCGTCGTCGGCGAGGGCGACGACGAGCGCACGCTCGGCGCGGACGAGTCGGCGGTCGTCACCGGCCGGTTCGTGCTCGGCGAGCTGGGCCTGCGCATCGAGCGATCGGAGCGGTGACGCATGGCTGAGCGGCTGATGGCCCGGGTGGGTCCGATCGCCCTCGTGGCGGCGACCGCGACGGACGTCGGCCAGAAGCGCCCGCACAACGAGGACGCGGTCCTCGCGCTGCCCGGCGTCTATGTCGTCGCCGACGGGATGGGCGGCTACGAGGCGGGCGACGAGGCGAGCGCGGCGGTCGTCGACGCGTTCCGCACGATCGCCGAGGGGCGCGAGCTGCTCTCGCTCGAGCTGCTGCGCGACGCGCTCGAGCTCGCCGACGAGGGCGTCGCGGCGGTCGCCGACGGCACGAGCCGCGGCGCCGGGTCGACGGTCGCGGGCGCAGCGATCATCGAGCATGAGGGCGGCCCGCACTGGCTCATCTTCAACGTCGGCGACTCGCGCGTGTACCGGCACGCGGGGGCGGCGCTGCAACAGGTCACGATCGACCACTCGCTCGGCCAGGAGCTCTATCAGACGGGGCGGATCACGGCCGCCGAGCTCGCTGTATTCCCCGATCGGAATGTGATCACCCGCGCGATCGGCGCGCTCGATGCCGAGGCGGACAGCTGGGTCATGCCGGTGCGCAACGGCGAGCGCCTGCTGCTGTGCAGCGACGGACTCACGTCCGAGGTGCCCGACGAGCTGATCCGCCAGACGCTGACCGGCGGCGGGGACCCGGCCGAGCTCGCCGAGTCCCTCGTCGCGCTCGCGAACCGCGCGGGTGGCCGGGACAACATCTCGGTCGTCGTCGTGGAGGTCGTCGAGGGCGCCGCCGACTTCGGGCCGGCGCTTGCGGAGGATGACGCCGAGGAGGACTCGTTCCTGATCGAGACGACGATCCCGGTCGCGGAGTGACGGGGCGATCATGAGCGAGAACGCGAGCGGACCGGTCCCCGACGACGACCCGACGATCATCGTCGTCGCTGACGGCGCTGACGGCGCTGACGGCGCTGACGGCGCTGACGACGTCGAGGCGACCCTGCTCGTCCCGCGCCCGCGGCCGACGCCCGACTCGCAGGAGACGGTCCTCGTCTCACGCGCGGCCACGCCCCCTGACGACGCCGACACCGTGATCGTCTCGCGCCCCGCGATCGAATCCGACGACGCCGACACGGTGATCGTCTCGCGCCCCGCGATCGAATCCGACGACGCCGACACGGTGATCGTCTCGCGGCCCGCGGTCGAGTCGGACGATGCCGACACGGTGCTCGTCGCTCGGGGCCCGGCGGAGCCCGACGACGAGGACACCGTCTCGGTCTCGACCGATGCGCCGGCCGACTCGGTCGATCGCACGACCCCGGACGATGACGACGACACGGTGATCGTCGCGGGTGAGGCCGACGTCGTCGTGACGGGTGCCGTGGCGGCGATCGATGACGAGGCGACGATCCGGGTCGATCGGAGCGCGTCCGACCATGCGGCGGCCGCGACCGGCCGCGAGGTCTCGAGCGCGATCCGCCCGGCGATGCTGCCGCAGCGGGGGCGCCGTCGCGGCGAGCTGCGGCCCGCACCCGTGCCCTCGGGATTCGGCGGGGTGCCGCTCGTCGCCCCCGGTGCGGGGGCGGTCTCCTCGTACCGGGTGCGGGCGCTCGTGCCGCCGTCGGCCGAGCTCGCCGCCCCGCGCGGGGGCGCGGCACCGGAGCGCGCGCTCGGCGGGGGCGTCTCGGTGCGCAGGCAGTCGCGGCGCATCGCGTTCTGGGCGCTGACCGCGTCCGCGGCCTCCGTCGTGCTCATCGCGGGCGGGATGCTCTGGGCGGTCAAGGACCTCGTCGGCTTCTAGTCGGAGCACCCGGCCCGGTGTCCGACGCCGCCGGTAGTCTGAGTCCGTGGTCGCCGCTCTCTACCGTCGCTACCGGCCCGAGACCTTTCAGGAGCTCATCGGCCAGTCGCAGGTGACGGATCCCCTGCGCACGGCGCTGCGCACCGATCGGGTCGGGCACGCGTATCTCTTCTCCGGGCCGCGCGGCTGCGGGAAGACCACGTCGGCGCGCATCCTCGCGCGCTGCCTCAACTGCGCCGAGGGCCCGACCGACACGCCCTGCGGCACCTGCCCGTCGTGCGTCGAGCTCGCGCGCGACGGCGGCGGGTCGCTCGACGTCGTCGAGATCGACGCGGCCTCCCACAACGGGGTCGACGACGCCCGAGACCTGCGCGAGCGCGCGGTCTTCGCGCCGGCCCGCGACCGGTACAAGATCTTCATCCTCGACGAGGCGCACATGGTCACGCCGCAGGGGTTCAACGCCCTGCTGAAGATCGTCGAGGAGCCGCCGGAGCACGTGAAGTTCATCTTCGCGACGACCGAGCCGGAGAAGGTGATCGGCACCATCCGATCCCGGACCCACCACTACCCGTTCCGACTGGTGCCGCCCGCGCAGCTCCTCGAGTACGTCGGGCAGCTCTGCGAGTCCGAGGGCATCGCGGTCGAGCCGGGCGTCCTCCCGCTCGTGGTCCGGGCCGGCGGCGGCTCGGTGCGGGACACCCTCTCGCTGCTCGACCAGCTCATCGCGGGATCGGAGCCCGCGCAGGGGGAGTCGCGCACGACGGTCGCGTACGAGCGCGCCGTCGCCCTCCTCGGCTACACCCACGAGGCCCTCCTCGACGCGGTCATCGACGCGCTCGCCGGACGCGACGCGCCGGGCACCTTCGCCGCGGTCGACCGGGTCGTCCAGACCGGGCAGGACCCGAGGCGGTTCGTCGAGGACCTCCTCGAGCGGCTGCGCGATCTGCTCATCGTCGCGGCGTCGCCCACGAGAGCGGCGGGGCTGCTGCGCGGGGTCCCGCAGGACCAGCTCGACTCGATGGCGAAGCAGGCGGCCGCGTTCGGCGCCGCCGCGCTCTCGCGCGCCGCCGACACGGTCAACGCCGCGCTCACCGAGATGGTCGGGGCGACCTCGCCGCGCCTCCAGCTCGAGCTGCTCGTCGCACGGCTGCTCGTCGGCCTCGGCGCCGAGCAGGCCGCCGCCGTCGCCGCGGTGCCGATCGACGCCCCTCGTGCCGAGACACCACCCCCGCCCGCGGACCCTCAGCCGGCACCCTCGCCCGCGCAGGCTCCATCGGCCCCCGCCGCCGAGAGCCCGGCCCCAGCGAGCTCGGGACCGGTGAACGCCGAGCAGTTGCGGCACGCCTGGCCCGAGGTGCTCGCGACCCTCGAGCGCGCCCGCCGCACGGCGTGGATCGTCTCCGAGCGGGCGCAGGTGCGCGGGCTCGACGGCGACGTCCTCGCGCTCGGCTTCCCCACCCAGGGCGACATCGACGCGTTCAAGCCGCAGTCGGAGCACCTCCGCGAGGCGATCCAGCAGGTCGTCGGTCTGCGGGTGAAGTTCACCGCGAAGGCCGAGCACCTCGCGACCGCCGCCGTCCCCACGATCGCCCCGCCCCCCGCGGCACCCGAGCGCAATGCCCCGGGCTCCACGGTCCCCGAGCGGCCGGCGCCCGATCCCGCGCGCGCCGAGCGCGTTCCCGTCGAAGGCCGGCCTGCCGAGTCCTCGCCCGTCGAGCCGCCGCCCGACCCGGCCGGCTGGGACGTCGCACCGATCCCCGCGGACGATGACGCGGCGCCGCCGGCGCCGATCGGCTCGAGCCACCGGCCCGAGTACGGCGAGGCGGTCGTGCGCGGCCTGCTCGGCGCGAGGTTCATCGGCGAGCACCCGATCGAGGACCCGAGCACCCGCCCGGCGGACGTCCCGGGTGCGGTGTCGTCCGGTCCGACCGGCCCCGGGACGGTCTGACGTGTACGACGGCATCGTCCAGGACCTCATCGACGAGCTCGGCCGCCTGCCCGGCGTCGGCCCCAAGTCCGCGCAGCGCATCGCGTTCCACATCCTGCAGACCCAGTCGTTCGACGTCAGCCGGCTCGCGCAGCTGCTCACCGACGTGCGCGAGCGCGTCCGGTTCTGCGAGGTGTGCGGCAACGTCGGCGAGGAGGAGCGCTGCAGCATCTGCCGCGATCCGCGCCGCGACCAGGGCCTCATCTGCGTCGTCGAGGAGCCGAAGGACGTCGCCGCGATCGAGCGCACACGCGAGTTCAAGGGGCTCTACCACGTGCTCGGCGGGGCGATCAACCCGATCAACGGCATCGGCCCCGACAGCCTGCGGATCGCCCAGCTCGTCTCCCGACTCGGCGACGGGACGGTGCGCGAGGTCATCATCGCGACCAACCCGAACGTCGAGGGCGAGGCGACCGCCGTCTACCTGTCTCGGCTGCTGCAGTTCCCGGGCCTCGCGGTCTCCCGGCTCGCCTCCGGCCTGCCGGTCGGCGGCGATCTCGAGTACGCCGACGAGGTGACGCTCGGCCGGGCGTTCGAGGGCCGCCGGCTCGTCGGATAGGGGCCGTCCGGCCACGCGCTGCCCGGGCCGTGCGAGGCGTCTTCGATAGCCTCGAAGGCGTGCGTCGCGCCCTGGCGGTCGCCGCCGCGCTCGCGCTCAGCGTCGGCGGCCTCGTCGTCGCGCCGAGCGTGAGCCCGCCCGCGCAGGCGGCTCCGGCGGCGGGGACGCCGCCCGACGCCTGCGCGGATCTGCTCGCGACGGGGTCCTGCACGATCGCGTACGCCGAGTTCCCCGACGGGGCGACCGTGGTCGTGCCGGCGTCGGTCGCGAGCGTCGTCCTGCTCATCGCCGGCGGCTCGGGCGGCGGCGGGGGATCGGGCTGGAGCGGCGACGGCATCGGCGGTGCGGGGGCGCTCGTCTTCGGCGAGCTCGACCTCGGCGGCGATCGGACGCTCGTCGTCCAGCCGGGGGACCACGGCGAGGGCACCGGCCGCGGCTGGGCGGACGGCGGCGAGGGCGGCGAGGGCGCCGGCTCGTACGCGGACGGGGCGAGGGGCGGCGGCGCGACGGCCGTGGCGTTCGCCTCGGAGGGGATCGATCACCCGTTCGCGGTCGCCGGCGGGGGTGGCGGTGGCGGTGGCAACGTGTCCTACCAGAACGACACGCCGAGCGGTGGCGGTGGCGGCGGCGTCGGCGGCGCCGTGAACCCGGACGGCGCGGACGGCTCGAAGTACGGCGCGGCCAACGGCGCCGGCGGCTCGGGCGGCGGCGCGGATCGCCCCGAGGGCCAGGCGGGCGGCGACGGCGCGGGCCAGGGGTTCAACGGCAGCGTCGGCGGTGGCGGCGGTGGCGGCGGATACCGGCACGGCGGTGCGGGAGGCGAGGAGGGCCACATCGCGACGTGCAACGCGCGGGGCGTGTGCCCGCCGAACGCGATGCCGGGCGCGGGCGGTGGCGGCGGTGCGGGCGACTCGTACGACGACGGTCGGCTGCGCCGTCCGGCGGAGGTGCCGGGCCTGCTGAGCGCCCCGCCGGGAGCCGGCTCGGTGACGATCTCGATCGGCGAGCCCGAGGTCTTCGGGTGCATCCCGAGCGATCTCGCGCAGCCGTTCTCGATCCCCGCCGGCGTCGACAGCTACGACGTCCTCATCGCGGGCGGCGCGGGCAGTCGCGGGTCGAACGGGGCGGGCCAGGAGGGCAGCGGCGCCCTCGTCGTCGGCACTCTCGATGTGCGGGGCATCGACCTGCTCTACTACCTGGTCGGGTGCGATCCGAGCCATGACGGCTACGGCTACGGGTCGCCGGGCGCCAGCGGCTCCGGCGCCTGGGGGTCGAACAGCGGCGGTGGCGGCGGCGGCGCGTCGCTCATCATCTCGGGCGACGGGACCGAGGCCGCGCTCGTCGCGGCCGGCGGTGGCGGTGGCGCGGGCGGCGACGCCTTCTGCCTGGGCAGCCTCTGCGACTTCACCGGGGGCAAGGGCGGCAGCGGCGGCGGCGCCCCGGGCGGCCGGCAGCCGTATGCCGGCCAGCCCGGCAGCGGCACGGATGCGCCGTCGGGCGGATGCGCCGGATGCATGACGCAGGGCGGGCACCCCTACGGGGACGGCGGCAGCGGGTCGAGCAGCTCGGTCGCGGGCGGTGGCGGCGGTGGCGGCGCCGGGTACCCCCAGGGCGGCGACGGCGGCAACTCGAGCGACCGCCGCGCGGGCGGTGGCGGGGGCGCGGGCTCGTCGTTCGTGGGCTCGCGGATGTCGGACTCGTCCGTGTTCGCGAGCGGGTCGTCGGCGAGCGGGTTCATCGTCCTGATCCCGCGCCACCGGCCGGTGACGTCGCTCACCGTCGAGAAGGTCGTGACGGGCGCCGCCGCGGCGTTCGGCACCGGACCGTTCGCGGTGCGCACGACCTGCGCGGCCGGCGGCACCCAGTACTACGACCGGACGCTGCCGCTCAGCGTCTCGCAGCCGGCGGTCTTCGCCGACGTGCCGGCGCAGACGACGTGCGACGTCGTGGAGGTCGCCACCGGCGGCGCGACGGTCCCGGCGGCGCCGGTGTCCGTGTCGGTCGGCACCGTCCCGCAGACCGTCGCGCTGAGCAACGCCTTCGCGCTCGCACCGCTCGCGATCGCGCTCGAGTCGGTCGTCCCCGGCGGCGTCGCGTTCGACCTCGGCACGCTCTCGACGCGGGTGAGCTGCGAGTTCGACGGCCGGCCGATCGCGCTGCCGGCCGGCGGGGTCGTCGACTTCGTCGGCTCCGCGACGTGGAACGCGATCGCGGTGCAGACGCTGCAGGTGCCGGTCGGCGCGGTCTGCTCGGTCGCGCAGCGCGCGCCGCTCGGCGATCCCGACATCGCGATCGTCCCCGCGTCGGTCGCGGTGCCGGCCGGCGGCGGCCGGATCGACGTGACCGACAGCTACGCGCTCGTGAGCCTGGAGGTCGGCAAGTCGACGACGGGCTCGGGCACCGCGCCGGCCGGGGCGACGTATCCCGTCGAGGCGGCGTGCACGTTCGGCGGTGCGCCGGTGACGCTCGCGTCGAGCGTCGTCGAGGTCGCGGCGGGGTCGACCGCCGTGCTCCCGGGTCTCCCGAGGGGCGCCTCCTGCACCCTGACCGAGTCCGACTCGCACGGCGCCGTCGCGACGACCTACTCGCCGTCGCGCACCGTCGTCGCCGGATCGGTCGCCCGCGCGGACGTGGAGAACCGCTTCGAGGCGGGCGGTCTGCACGTCTCGGTGAGCCTCACCGGGGAGGGGGCGGGTTGGGTCTCCGCCGCGCTCGCGGTCGACGTCCTCGTCGAGTGCACGCAGCCGGGCGACTCGACCCCGTCGTTCTCGCAGACCTTCGCCGTGCCGGCGACGGGCGGCGCGATCTCGGCCTCGCCGGACGTCGGGTCGACGTGCACGATCGCCGAGACGGCGACGGCCGGGGCGACGGAGGTCGGCTATCCGCTCGGCACGTCCGTCGTCGTCCCGGGCGTCGGCGCCGCCTCGCTCGAGGTCGTCAACCGGCTCGACGTCGCCGACGTCGTCGTCGAGTCCGTGAACACCGGCGCGGGGTCCGACTTCGCGAACGCGGCGAGCCGGGCGGTCGTCGACGGCTGCGCGTTCGAGGGCCTCGCGTCGGGCTACGCGGCGTCGATCGACTTCGGGGCGTTCGGCGGATCGGGGACGGCCCGCGGCATCGCGGTCGGCGCCGAGTGCGATGTGGTCCAGACGGCGGGCACGGGCGCGGCGGTCTCCTTCGCGCAGAGCGGCGGCGCGCCGAGCAGCGCGGTCCCCGACGGGATCCGCGTGACGGTGGCCGCGGCCGGTCCGACGACGGTGACGATCGAGAACGATTTCGCGCTCGGGGCGCTCGCGGTGACGAACACGCTGACCGGCGATGCGGCGTGGGCGTCGAACGCGTCGTTCACGGTCGAGGTCGAGTGCACCTTCAACGGCGAGCCGATCGCGCGCATCGGGCCGGCCGGCGTCGCGACGCTCGAGTTCGACTCCGACGGCGCGCTGCTCCCCGGCCCGGGCGCGACCGCCCTGCAGTCGCTCGTCGTCGGAGCCGTGTGCAGCGCCCTCGAGTCGGCTGCCGGCGGTGCGACGGTCGCCTACGTCCCGGCCGGCGCGGGCCGGTCCGGCGACGTGGTCGTGCCGGGCGTCATCGCGATCGGCAACGACTTCCCCGCGACGCGGCTCACGCTCGACGTCGCGATCGGGGGAAACGACGCGGCGGCCCACGCCGACGCCGAGTTCCTGCTGCAGACCGTCTGCGCCTTCAACGGCGTCGTCCTGGGGCCGGCGCCGGGCGGCGTCAACCCGCGCGCGGAGGTCGCGCTCGCCGACGGGCAGAACGCGGTGTACGAGCTCCTGCCGGTCGGCGCCGAGTGCGAGACGACCGAGCTGACGACGCATCACGCGACGCAGGTGCTGCCCTCGACGGGCCGGCGGGCGACGCTCGGGGCCGCGGCGACGGCGTTCTCGTTCACGAACGTGTTCGACGTCGCGCCGCTGCGGGTGCGCCAGGTCGTCACCGGCGACGGCGCGGCCGAGTACGGCCTCGCGCAGACCTACACGGCGGAGGTCGAGTGCCGCTATCCGGACGGCGCCCTCGTCGCGCTGCCGGACGACGGATACGTCCCGCTGTCGGCGTCGAACGGCTTCGTGCGCGAGTTGTCGGTCCCGGCGGGCGCGAGCTGCCGGATCTTCGAACCGGACGACTACCGGGCGACGCAGCGGACGCTGTCCCCGGATCAGACCGTGACGCTCGGCGGCATCGCCGTGCTCGAGGCGACCACGCGCTTCGACCTCGCGACGATCACCGTCGAGACGACCGCGCACGGCACCGAGGCCGCGACGACCGCGTTCGACTACTCGACCGCGTGCGTCTGGCCCGGACCCGACCCGGGGCTCCGGGAGCCCGTCCCGCTCGTCGACCCCGCTGACGCCGGCTTCTCGCAGGGCAGCGGCGCGTCGCGCGACATCGAGGTGCTCATGTACGCCTACTGCACCGTCGTCGAGGTCGACACGGCCGGTGCGCTGCGCCTCGCGGTGACGGCGCAGGGGGAGCGGGTCGGTCTGGTCGCCGACGGCGCGGACGGCGATCTCCTCCCGCCGGGCGCGGTGACGTTCGCCTTCGAGAACTGGCTCGCGGGCTCGCTGCCGATCACGGGCGCCGAGCTGAGGCCGCTCCTCGTGCTCGCCGCCGCGCTGCTGCTCGTCGGCGCGGCGCTGACCGGCGCGGCCGCCGTACGCCGGCTGCTCCGGTGACCGGCGACCGCCGACGGCGCGCGGGTCGGCGCGCTCGGACGCTTGCGGATCCCGACAGGGATCGTGGTCGACGTCACCCGTCCCCGGTAGGCTCTCGGACCGTGCTCGTGACCGAGATCCCCGCCGATGCCCGACTGATCGCATTCGATCTCGACGACACGCTCGCCCCGAGCAAGTCGCAGCTCGATCCGAGGATGGGCCAGGCCCTCGCCCGACTGCTCGCCGTCGTGCCCGTCTGCGTCATCTCGGGCGGCCAGTTCGCGCAGTTCGAGTCGCAGCTCATCGCGGGCCTCGAGGCGTCGGCGTCGGCGCAGCAGGCGGCGTTCGGCTTCGGCCGACTGCACCTCATGCCGACCTGCGGGACGCAGTACTACCGCTGGGAGGACGCGGAGTGGCGCCGGCAGTACGCGGAGGCGCTGAGCGACGACGAGCGGCACAACGCGATCGCCGTCGCCGAGGAGGAGGCCCGCCGCCTCGGATTCTGGGAGCCGGCGAACAAGGGCGTGCGGCTCTGGGGTCGCGTCATCGAGGACCGGGGCACGCAGATCACGTTCTCCGCGCTCGGTCAGGAGGCGCCCGTCGAGGTGAAGAAGGCGTGGGACCCGACGAACGAGAAGAAGAACGCCCTCGCCGCGGCCGTCGCGAAGCGGTTGCCGGGGCTCGAGGTCCGCTCGGGCGGCAGCACGTCGATCGACATCACCGCGAAGGGGATCGACAAGGCGTACGGGATGCGCAAGCTCACGCAGCTGTCCGGCATCCCGCTCGAGCAGATGGCGTTCGTCGGCGACCGCCTCGACCGCGAGGGCAACGACTACCCGGTGCTCGCGCTCGGCGTGCGCAGTGTCGCGGTCGAGAGCTGGGAGGAGACGCTCGAGCAGATCGAGCGCTTCCTGATCGGCCGCGGGACGGGTCCGATCGGCGTCGTGGGCTCGGACGAGGCCTGAGTCCGCGCCCCGGTAGAATCGTCTACTCGTGGGCCTCATCGTGCAGAAGTTCGGCGGTTCGTCGGTCGCCGACGCCGCGAGCATCCGTCGGGTCGCCGAGCGCATCGCCGCGACGAAGCGCGCCGGCAACGACGTCGTCGTCGTCGTCTCCGCGATGGGCGACACGACGGACGAGCTCCTCGACGCCGCGCACCAGGTCGTCGACGGCGAGCCGGCGCCGCGCGAGCTCGACATGCTGCTGACGAGCGGCGAGCGCATCTCGATGGCGCTGCTCGCGATGGCGATCAAGGGCCTCGGGCTCGACGCGCGCAGCTACACGGGCAGCCAGGCCGGCATGATCACCGACCAGAAGCACGGCAAGGCGCGCATCCTCGAGGTCACTCCGCGGCGCATCCACGAGGCGATCGCGGACGGCGCGATCGCGATCGTCGCGGGCTTCCAGGGCTTCAACCGGGAGACGGGCGACATCACGACGCTCGGCCGCGGCGGCTCCGACACGACCGCGGTGGCGCTCGCCGCGTCGATGCACGCCGACGTCTGCGAGATCTACTCCGACGTCGACGGCATCTTCACCGCCGATCCCCGCGTGGTCCCGAAGGCGCAGAAGATCGACCAGGTCACGACGGAGGAGATGGTCGAGCTCGCGGCCGCGGGGGCGAAGGTCCTCTACGTCCGGGCCGTCGAGTTCGCCCGCCGGCACGGCGTCACCATCCACGCGCGCTCGTCGTTCAGCGACGGGCCGGGCACGATTGTCATGAACCGCGCGAAGGCTGCGGAGGGAGAGACCGTGGAAGAGCCAGTCGTCACCGGCGTCGCGACCGACGTGTCCGAGGCGAAGATCACGATCGTCGGCGTCCCCGACGTGCCGGGCAAGGCCGCGCAGATCTTCACGATCGTCGCCGACGCGCACGCGAACATCGACATGATCGTCCAGAACGTCAGCACGGCGCAGTCCGGGCGCACCGACATCTCGTTCACGCTGCCGAAGTCCGATGTCGCGGCGGCGATGGGTGCGCTCGAGGCGGCGAAGTCGGACGTGGGCTTCCTCGAGCTGCGCCACGACGACGACATCGCGAAGGTGTCGGTCGTCGGCGCCGGCATGCGCTCGAGCGCGGGCGTCTCCGCGAAGCTCTTCACCGCGTTGTACGAGGCGGGCGTGAACATGGAGATGATCTCGACGTCGGAGATCCGCATCTCGGTGGTCACCCGTGCGGACGTCGCGGGCACGGCCGCCCGGGCGATCCACACCGCGTTCGGCCTCGACGGCACCACGGACGCGATCGTCCACGCCGGCACCGGCCGCTAACCCCCCCAGGTAGCACGTTCGCACCCAGTGTGCGCGGTGCACGGCGCACACTGGGTGCGAACGTGCACCTTGAGCGCACATTCCGGCCCAGCCGGCGTCAGAACGTCATGCTGATGGCTCGCCGACGAACGCGCGGCACCCCAGCCGCCGCGAGTCGCCGCTCGAGCTCGCGCCCGGACCAGACATCGGCCCACATGACCCTGAGGAGCGTGTCGCAGGTCGGCCGAAGCGCGTTCTCGCGCTGCTTCTCCTGCCACACGACTTCCTCGGGCGTGAGGCCGGCGGCCGCGGCGAGCGCTGCGTACTTGCCCCGCCCGTCGGCCTCGAGGAGGATGCGGCGGCGCTCCCACGCGAAGTCGACTCGATAGCGCCGCCCGTCCACACCCCGGATCTCCGCCTGCTGCTCGGGCTGCGCGAATCCGAGGTCTCGGCATCGCACCATGACGAGCGTCTCGAGGGGCGAGTCGCTGAGCGCGCTCGACCGGTCGATCGCGAGCCTGGCACGCCGGACGCCCCGAATGCGTCCGGCGGCGCGGAGCGTAGCGTGGAGCTCGTCGACGGTCGCTCCGAAGTGCCGACGCACGTGGTCGACGGCGAACCGCCCCGCGAGCGCGGATCCGCTCGCCGCGAGGTCGATCGCGGTCCGCACGGGCGACGTGACGCGCATCCCGTCGTCGCTCACGACGACGTCCGTGTCGGGGACCTCCTGGTGGGTTCGGATGACGGCGCCGTTCGTCTTCGCCCGCCCGTGAGTGACGGTCGTGTGGACGCGCGACGGGGGATTGCCGATCATGGGGATCCCGTGGACCACCGCCGCGGATTCGTGCGAGAAGAGCGGCTCGGTCCGCGCGGCGCGCCTGGCGGCTTCGATGAGCGCCCGCTGCTGCGCCTCCGGGGTCAGCGCCCTCCAGTCGGTCGCGGTGACGTAGGCGCCGCGTCGAATCCGGGTGAGGGCGTCGCGGAGCGCCGCGCGCTCGAGGGCCCGGGAGCTGCCGGTCTGCGCTCGCAGCTCGCTCGTGAGCATCAGTTCGGTCGAGTCGGGCATGCTCCGAGGGTGGCCGCCGCGGACGCCTGCGCGGGCCACGTCGACCGGATTTGTGGACGATTCGGTGCCGAGGCGTCGTGTGGAGAACTCCGTCGTCCCCGGCCATCTCGCGACGCGAGGTCCCCGCCGAGCCGCGCTCACGCCCGGCAGTCCGGGGACCCGCCGAATCCGTCGACCTGGGCGGCAACGCCGCCCAGCCCCGCATCTCCCCGCCCACTCTCCCCGTTCGCACCCAAGGTGCGCGGTAGACGGGGCACACTGGGTGCGAACGAGCACAGTGGGCACCCGATCCGCGCGGCTACGATAGAACGCTATGAGCGAGTCAGGCGTCCGCATCGGCGTCGTCGGCGCGACCGGTCAGGTCGGTGCCGTCGTGCGCGAGATCCTCGTGCAGCGCAGGTTCCCGATCGCCGAGATCCGCTTCTTCGCGTCGGCGCGCAGCGCCGGCACGACGATCGAGTTCGACGGCCGCGACATCGTCGTCGAGGACGCGTCGACCGCGGACCCGACGGGGCTCGACATGGCGATCTTCTCGGCGGGCGCGACGCTGAGCAAGGCGCAGGCACCGCGGTTCGCGGCGGCCGGGGTCGTCGTCATCGACAACTCCTCGGGTTGGCGGATGGACCCGAGCGTCCCGCTCGTCGTCGCCGAGGTGAACCCGCACGCGATCGACGAGGCGCTCGGCGGCAGCGGCATCATCGCGAACCCGAACTGCACGACGATGGCGGCGATGCCGGTGCTCAAGGTCCTCGACCGGGAGGCGGGACTCGAGCGACTCATCGTGAGCACCTACCAGGCGGTCAGCGGCGCGGGTCTCGCGGGCGGCGAGGAGCTCGCGGAGCAGGCGCGCGCGGCGACCGGCCAGGACCTCATGGGGCTCGTCCGCGACGGCGGCGCGGTGGCGATGCCGGCACCGGACAAGTTCGTCGAGCCGATCGCGTTCAACGTCCTGCCGCTCGCCGGCTCGATCGTCGACGACGGGCTCGGCGAGACCGACGAAGAGAAGAAGCTGCGCAACGAGTCGCGGAAGATCCTCGAGCTGCCGCAGCTGCGCGTCGCCGGCACCTGCGTGCGCGTCCCCGTCTTCACGGGCCACAGCCTCAGCATCAACGCCGAGTTCGCCCGCCCGATCTCGCCGGAGCGCGCACGAGAGATCCTCGCGGATGCCCCGGGCGTCGTCCTCGCGGATGTGCCGACGCCGCTCGCGGCGGCGGGGCAGGACCCGAGCTTCGTCGGCCGCATCCGCGCCGACCAGTCGGCGCCGGACGGCCGCGGCCTCGCGCTCTTCATCTCGAACGACAACCTGCGCAAGGGCGCCGCGCTGAACGCGGTGCAGCTCGCCGAGCTCGTCGCGCAGCGCCTCGCGGCCCGCGTCGGCGCCTGATTCGCCCGGGTAGGCTAGAGACGTGAGTTCCCACGTCGACGTCGCCCTGATCGGCGGCGGGATCATGAGCGCGACCCTCGGGACCCTGATCCAGCAGCTCGAGCCGACGTGGTCGATCGCGATCTACGAGCGCCTCTCCGACGTCGCGCTCGAGTCCAGCAATCCCTGGAACAACGCCGGGACGGGCCACGCCGCGTTCTGCGAGGTGAACTACACGCCGGAGCAGGCGGATGGCTCGGTCGCGATCGCGAAGGCGATCGAGATCAACGAGCAGTTCCAGGTCTCGCGGCAGTTCTGGTCGTTCCTCGTCGGCGAGGGCGTGATGCCGGAGCCCCGCAAGTTCATCAGCCCGGTCCCGCACATGACGTTCGTCACGGGCGAGTCGAACGTCGAGTTCCTGCGCACCCGCTACGAGGCGCTCAGGACGCACCCGCTCTTCTCCTCGATGGAGTACTCGGAGGACGCCGCGGTCATCCATTCCTGGGCGCCGCTGCTCATCCTCGGCCGGTCGAAGTCGGAGCCGATCGCGGCGACCAGGATCGTCGGCGGCACGGATGTCGACTTCGGTGCGCAGACCCACGAGCTCATGCGGGGTCTCGTCGCCGGCGGCGCGCGGCTGCACACCGAGCGGCGCGTCACGGGCCTCAAGCGGCTGCGCGACGGCAACTGGCGCCTGCGGATCCGCGACGAGGTCGGCGGCACGCCGTCCGAGGCGACCGCGCGCTTCGTCTTCGTGGGCGCCGGGGGCGCGGCGCTGACGCTGCTGCAGAGCTCGCGGATCAAGGAGATCCGCGGCTACGGCGGCTTCCCGATCTCGGGCGAGTTCCTGCGCACGTCGGACCCGGAGATCGTCGCCCGCCACCAGGCGAAGGTCTACGGCAAGGCGGCGGTCGGCGCGCCTCCGATGTCGGTCCCGCACCTCGACCTGAGGATCATCGACGGCGAGCCGAGCCTGATGTTCGGTCCCTACGCCGGCTTCTCGACGAAGTTCCTGAAGCACGGCTCGCTGCTCGACCTGCCGCTGTCCCTGCGCTTCCACAACGTCTTCGTCATGCTCGGCGTCGCGTTCAAGAACTTCGACCTCATCAAGTACCTGGTGTCGGAGGTGCTCGCGAGCCGGGCGAAGCAGAACCGCGCGCTCTTCGCGTTCGCGCCCGACATCGACGCCTCGAAGTTCGAGAAGATCGTCGCGGGGCAGCGGGTGCAGATCATGAAGAAGGACGCGAAGGGCAAGGCGTCGCTGCAGCTCGGCACCGAGGTCGTCGCCGCCGCGGACGGCTCGATCGCGGGCCTGCTCGGCGCCTCCCCTGGTGCCTCGACGGCGGTGCCGATCATGCTCGACCTGATCGCGCGCTGCTTCCCGGACCGGCTCGCCGACTGGGAGCCGAAGCTGCGCGCGATGATCCCGAGCTACGGCGAGTCGTTCTCGAGCGACGAACGCCGTGCGGCCAAGACGATCGCGGCGACGGCGAAGGCCCTGCAGCTCGGCTGACGCGGCTCCGCGTGGCATGCGGGCGTCTCGTGGCCCAGAACGCGATCCTCGAGCACGCGAGGGGCGCACGGGCGCGCGCGCCGCGTCGCGACCGGGGGACCCGGTAGCATCGTCGGGTACGCCGGAGGAGCAAAGGGAACGATGTCCGAAGCCTTGTTTGAGTCAACCGATACCGGGGGGCTCTCAGCCACCGCGACGATCGCCCCGAAGGGTCGCTCCCTGGCCGAGCCCGAGAAGGTCGTCCCGGCGACGCGAGCGGGCTTCACCTGGCGAAAGTCCGCGTCGGCCCGCAAGGTCGAGCAGTTCCTCGAGCTGTTCACCCCCGAGGTCATCGACCAGCCGCTCATCCGGCTCGGTTCGAAGCACGACGGCGGCTACCTCATCCCGGACGACCTCGACGGCATCGGCTACGCGATCTCGCCCGGCGTCGGCCCGGTCGTCGACTTCGACGCGGACCTCGCGGCGCGCGGCATCGAGGTCATCATGCTCGACGCGTCCGTCAAGGGGCCGCCGATCAAGAACGACCGCTTCCATTTCAAGCCGCTCTTCCTCGATTCGTACGTCTCGGACACGACGACGACGATCGATGCGGTCGTCGCGGAGCTGCCGGCGGACGCGGACCTGCTGCTCGAGATGGACATCGAGGGCGCGGAGTGGAAGGTCATCCACTCGCTGAGCGCGGAGGTCCAGAATCGCTTCCGGATCATGGCGATCGAGTTCCACCCGATCACCGAGGCCGCGCACAAGTGGCGCCTGCCCGACTTCGTCTCGGGCATCAAGAAGCTGCTGACGACGCACCGCATCGTGCACGTGCACCTCAACAACGCGTCGAGCGCGGTCCGTCTCGGCGGTCACCGCGTCGCCGACGCGATCGAGGTCACGTTCCACCGCCGCGACCGCTCCGCCGCTCACCCGGGCGAGCGGGTCTCGCTCCCGCACGAGCTCGACACCCCGAACCTGCCGATCTTCCTCGACCACAAGCCCCCGCGGATCTGGGGCGGCTCGCGCTGATCGGTGCTGAGTCGGCCATCCGGCCGTGAGGCGCGCATCATGATGCGCGGGCGTGATGCTAAGATGCATTCGTGAGAACTACCGTCGCGATCGATGATTCGCTGCTCGCTCAGGCGAAGCGCATCGCACTCGCGGAGGGACGGACGCTCAGCGATGTGGTCGAGGACGGGCTGCGTCGTATCGTGCACCAGGATTCCGTTGCGCGCCCGTCAAGGCCGGTAAGCCTGCGAACGCATGGCCGTGGCGGTCTTCGTCCGGGCGTCGATCTCGCGAACGCGGATCAGCTTGCGGAGATGTTCGGCGACAACGAGCCACGCGGTGCTGCTCGTTGATGTGAACGTCCTCGTCGACGCGATGCGCGAGGACACCCCAGACCATCGAGTCGTGCACGACTGGTTCGTCGCTGCACTCGTCGGCTCGGAGCCGATCGGCATCCCAGAGCTCGCGTTGTCCGGGCTCTTGCGGCTGACGACCAATCATCGTGTGTTCGAGCAGCCGTCGAGTCCGACTGAGGTGCTGGAGTTCATCGACGACGTCTTCGATGCGCCGGCGGCACTTCGGATTCGCCCGGGAGAACGCCATTTCGGACTGTTCCGAGAGCTGGTCGATGTAACGCGATCACGCGCCAATGACGTCCCCGACGCGTACTTCGCTGCGATGGCCATCGAGGTCGGTGCCGGCTGGGTGACCCGAGACGCAGGATTCCGACGATTCCCTGGGCTTCGCGTCGTCGACCCGAGTTAGGGCCAATCCGTCGTTCGGCAGGCTCAGGCGGTCTGTAGTGGATGAATCGAGTCGAGTGTGTCGCCAAGGGCGTCGAGCTCGATCTCGAGGTCGTGGTGCGATTGCAGGTTGACCCAGAATTGTGCTGTCGTCCCGAAATAGCGGCCGAGACGCAGTGCAGTATCGGCGGTGACTCGACGCTGGCCGTGAACGATCTCGTTGATCCTGCGTGGCGGGACGCCGATCGCTACCGCGACTCGGTGCTGTGTGACACCGAGGGGTTCTATGAACTGGCTCATGAGGACCTCGCCGGGGTGGACCGGTGCCAACTTCTCCATGTTCATCACCTGTCTTAGTGGTAGTCCACGATCTCGACACGTTCTGGGCCTGCGGCAGTCCAAACGAAGCAGATCCGCCACTGACCGTTGATGCGGATGCTGTGTTGTCCGGCCCGATCTCCCTTGAGTGCTTCCAGGCGGTTCCCGGGAGGTATTCGCAGGTCGTCGAGTACGACAGCCGCATCGACTGTCCAGAGCTTGATCAGGGCGATCCGCAGGATCCGCGAGTCGAATCGTTTGACCGGCTCACGCCGGAACAGCCGCTCGGTGTCGCGGTCGGCGAACGACCTGATCACGGCAACAGTATATAACGCAATGCGTTATGAACGCGCGACGTTATGTTGATCTGTGATCGAGGAGACGACATCAGACCAGCTCCCGCGGGTCGATCCGCTCGAGTCCGGGCACCGCGTCGAAGCCGCGGTCGGCTGAGATGACCCTCGTGATGCCGTAGGCGGCGGCGGTCGCCGCGTGGACTGCGTCTCGGCCACGGATCGTCCCTGTCGCCATGAGGTCGAGCGCGAGGTCGAGGACCTCGTAGTCGAAGGCGAGGATTACGATGCCGGTACTCACGTCGCGGGCGTCCTGCGCGGCGAGTCGGGGGTCGCCGATCGTTCGCCGGCGGTGGAAGGCGACTTCCCGCACCATCTCCGTGCTCGCGTATGCACGCAGCTCCCCGCTCATGATGCGCCGCATGACCGCAGTGCTCGCCACGAGGTAGCCGGAGTCACCTCCGAGCATGTGCAGTGGGACGGTGCTGTCGATGAGGTAGGCGTCCTCCATGACGGCGGTCACGAGAGGTCTCGCTCCCAGTAGGAATCGAGGTCGGCGACGAGATCCTCGGGCGTCTGCGGCGGGCCGGGGTGGTTTCGAGCACTCGCCTCGAGTCGCGCCCAGGCCGCCTCCCGGTCCGCACGGCCGACGCGCAGCCGATCGTCGACCGCGCTGCGGATGAACGCGCCGACGCTCTGACCGGTCCTGCGCGCCTCGTGCTCGATCCGTGCGTATCGCTCCGGGTCGAAGAGCACCTGCACTCGCCGGTCGAGGGTTCCCATGGCCAGAGCCTAGGTCATCATGCGCATATGTGTGCATGGATGTGCAGGTACGCGCGAACGGCAGAATCATTGCCATGAGGCGTGTCTGGGCGATCGGCGCGATCGTGTGGACGGCGTTCATCCTCTCGATCACGCTCTCGCCGGCGCAGCCGACGGATGGCGGCTGGGTGCGCGACTCGCTCGCGTGGCTGACAGAACGCGGTCTCCCGGCCTGGGTGACCTACGACGTCGTCGAGTTCGCGGCGAACGTGGTGCTCTTCGTCCCCTTCGGCGCCTTCCTCGCGCTCGCCCTTCCCATGCGCATCCTGTGGCCCACGATCCTGGGTCTCGCACTGTCCCTCGCGATCGAGTTCTCCCAGGCCGTCTTCCTCCCTGCCCGCTTCGCGACCGTCTCCGACATCGTGGCGAACGCTGCCGGCGCCTTCCTCGGCGCCTTCCTCGGCGCCTCGTCCCTCGCGATCCGCCGTCGGAGGGAAACGCCCGTTCGCTAAGGTGATCGCGGGGTGATAGTCAGATGGCGACCGGCGATCTGAGGGGCTGCGCGTGGTAGCGCCTGCGGCAGACCACGACTGGCCGCGCCGCTACGCCCTCAGCCTCACGATCACCGACTTCCTCGTCGTGATCTGGGCGGTTGTCGGGGCTCAGCTGCTGCGCTTCGGGGTGAGCATCGAGGAGGAGGCGCGCATCGGGCGCGGCTTCGACCTCGGGCTCAACTACACGATCATCACGGTCGTCCTCATCCTCGCGTGGATGCTCATGCTCGCGATCTTCAAGACCCGCGACGCCCGCATCGTCGGGGTCGGGGCCACCGAGTACCGGCTCGTCACCCAGGCGACGCTGTGGCTCTTCGGCCTCGCGGCGATCGTCCTCTTCCTCTTCAAGATCGACATCGCCCGGGCATACATCCTGATCGCGCTCCCGCTCGGCCTCGTCGCGCTCGTCTTCAGCCGCTGGGTCTGGCGGCAGTGGCTGACCGCGAAGCGTCGGCGCGGTGAATCGAGCTACCGGGTCGCGCTCCTCGGCTCGCGCGCCGCGGTCGCGACCATCGCGAGCGAACTTGCTCGCGTGCCGTCCGCCGGCTACTACGTCGTCGTCGCCGTCGTGCCGGGCGCGACCGCGGGCTCCGCGACGCTCGCCGACACGGCGATCCCCGTCTCGGGCGATGTCGACGGGATCCAGAACGTCATGTCGGACTTCGATGCCGACACGCTCGTCGTCGCCAGCAGCGACGATCTCTCGCCCGAGCGAATTCGCCGCATCAGCTGGGGTCTAGATCCTGGTCGCCAGCACCTCGTCATGGCGCCGAGCCTCACGGACATCGGTGGCCCTCGAATTCACACGCGTCCGGTAGCGGGCCTACCGCTGATGCACGTGGAGACTCCGAGCTTCCAGGGCGCGCAGTTGTTCGTCAAACGAATCTTCGATCTCGTCGGGTCGGTCGTGATCCTCCTGGTGCTGTCGCCGCTGCTCGTTACGATCGCGTTGCTCGTCCGATTCTCCTCGCCGGGTCCCGTCCTCTTCCGCCAGGAGCGCGTCGGGCTGCGAGGTCGACCGTTCCGCATGCTGAAGTTCCGGTCGATGGTCATCGACGCGGAGAACCAGCTGGCCGGCCTCCTGGATCGTCAGCGTGATGCAGGGAACGACGTGATGTTCAAGCTGCGCGATGATCCCCGTATCACTCCGGTCGGGCGCTTCATCCGCCGTTACTCGATCGACGAACTCCCGCAACTGCTCAACGTCGTCGGCGGTCAGATGTCGCTCGTCGGCCCGCGTCCCCCGCTCCCGCGGGAGGTCGCGGCATACGAGGACCATGTGCACCGCAAGTTCCTCGTGAAACCAGGCGTGACAGGCTTGTGGCAGATATCTGGGCGGTCGAGTCTCTCGTGGGAGGACTCAGTGCGCATTGATCTCTACTACGTCGAGAACTGGTCGCTCACCGGGGATCTCCTGGTCCTTTGGCGGACCTTGAAAGCTGTCGTCGCTAAGGATGGGGCCTACTAGGTGGATGCGCGCTCGCTACACTCGCGAAGTGACGAAAGGGATCTCGACCCAATGAGGATCGTGGTCGTGGGACTCGGCTATGTAGGTGTAACTACGGCTGCATGTCTCTCGTCGCAAGGTCATCACGTCTTGGGCGTTGACGTGAACTCCGAGAAGGTCGAGAACGTCAACGCCGGTCTACCGCCCATCATGGAGCCCGGAATCGAGGAGTTCATCGCCAAGGGGGTGCGTGAAGGTCGGCTTTCGGCGTCGATGGCGCTACCCCCGCTTGACGGCGTCGACCTAGTTATCGTCTGCGTCGGCACACCAAGCGCGCCAGATGGTTCTCACAATATGTCGTATATCGCGGAGTCTGCGCGCCAGATTGCAAAGGCCGCCGTGTCGGAGGCGACCGCGACGCGAATGACCGTCGCATTCCGCTCGACGTTCCGCCCGGGCACGATGGAGGAGATGGTTACGCCGATCTTCCGTGAAGTACTCGGCGAGGCCTTCGATGCGCGAATCGAGCTCGTCTACAACCCGGAGTTCCTGCGTGAGTCAACCGCGGTGCAGGACTATTTCGCTCCGCCAAAGATCGTCATCGGCACGGTTGATGGATCCACATCAGACACGATGCGGCGCTTGAATGACGGGATCACTGCCCCGGTTTTCGAAACAGGCTTCCGCGAGGCGGAGATCACAAAGTTCGTCGACAATTCATGGCATGCAGTCAAAGTCGCGTTCGCGAACGAAGTGGGTCGCGTGTGCGCGGCGTACGGAGTCGACGCGATGACAGCGCACTCGATCTTCATCGCAGACACGAAGCTCAACATCTCGCCGTACTACATGCGACCGGGTGGAGCGTTCGGCGGCTCATGCCTCCCCAAGGATGTGCGCGCGATGCAGCATATTGCGGCGGTCGAAGGTGTCGAGGTCGGACTCATCGAATCGCTTCTCGTTTCCAACGAAGCTCACAAGCGGTTCCAACTCGACCGCGTCACCAGTCGCGCGCCTCGTGGATCCCGACTGCTGGTCGCGGGACTCGCATTCAAGGCAGGCACCGACGACGTCCGAGAGAGCCCGAACGTCGCACTTGTTGCCGATCTGCTGGAGTTGGGCTACTCGGTTCGAGTTTTCGATCCTGGAATCCGAACGTCGGCGCTCGTGGGCCAGAACCTCGGCTACGTGCTGTCGACCATTCCGTCGTTATGGGAGCTCCTCATCGCACGAGACGAGATCGAACCGGCGGACTTTGATCTTGTCGTCATGAACAACGCCACCTCGCAGCAACTCGAAGGCCTCGAGGTGCCTGTTCTGGATCTCCAGACCATCGCAGGATGAATTACTGTCGTGCTTTCGACGCGAGGAGAGCGCCGTGCTCGGCCAGCGCGATTCAATCACACCGGCGAGCCGGGACGGCTGGGGATCGGAGTGATTTGACATGCAGGTGAAGAAGCTCGTGCGTTCGGCGCAGAGCATGTTCCCCGTGCTCAAGCCGGTGAAGGACTCTTTCTATCGGGTGAGTCGCAGGTTCCTGCGGCGACCCCACGACAAGGATTTCCGCGCGCTCGCGTTGCTGCCGGACTCCGACCTCGACTGGGTCGATGTGGGTGCGAATCAGGGGCAGAGCATCGAGAGCATCAGAGTGATGAAGCCACGTGCGCGGGTCATCGCCTTCGAGCCGAACGTCCTTCTTGCTGGCAAGCTCGCTAGGCGGTACCGCAGGGACTCATCGATCGTCGTTCGCGCGGCGGGTCTTGCCACCGCCACGGGGACCTTTCCGCTCTTCACACCGATCTATCGCGGGTTCGTCTACGACGGGCTCGCGTCGATGGATCGAGACCATGCGACCTCCTGGCTCGGACCAAGGACTCTGTACCTATTCGATCCTGCCAAGCTGCGCGTTCACGAGCAGTCGTGCCCGGTCAGCACACTGGATCTGGAGAACCTGCATCCTGTCTTCGTGAAGATCGATGTGCAGGGGCTCGAGCTCCAGGTCGTGAAGGGAGGAATCGGCACCATCGATCGGTATAAGCCGGCTCTTCTCATCGAGAAGTCGTCGCATGACGGCGAGATCGATGCCTTGCTCGGGCCACTCGGCTACCGCAGCTACTATTTCGACGGCCTTGGCTTTCAAGAGGGTCGGGGTGGATCCGCGAATCGGTTCCTGCTCACCGCACGACATCTTCTGGCTGATGCGCTCGGGGACTGACGCGAGAGGCGCACTACGATGACGACCGGCGGCCGTGATGAGCCCACCGGAATCTCCATAAATTGGTATGCCCACCACCGTCGGAGCGAAGAGATCGCTCGGATCGTGGGCGCGGACGTGAGATTCATCAGGACGAACCATTCGTTGCTCGTCAGGAGATACTTCGCCCAAGCCCGTTCCACAAGGCGTGCCCTCAACGATGCCAGGCCTGCATTCGTGATCGTCATGCAGCCTCCGCCGTTTGCGCTCATGACGGTCATCCGATGGGCTCGGCGAAACTCTGCGGTCGTCGTCGGCGACCTGCACTCGGGAACGTTCTTCGACTCGAAGTGGCGTCCCTTCTTGCGATATGTGCTTCGCCAGCTGCGGCGACATGGTTTCGCCATCGTGCCTAACACCGACCTGGCTCTGCGAGCGCGCGCAGCTGGAGTCACGACATTCGTGAGCCATGGGCAGCTCAGGCCCGTTGATCGGTGCGCGCCGAGTCCGACGTCGTTCCCCGGGCGAGCGTTCGCGCTCGTCCCGCTCAGCTACTCCGCTGACGAGCCGATCCAGGCGGTGCTCGATGCTGCCGCTCGCGCTCCAGAGATCAGCTGGGTACTCACCGGCCACGCCCCACGCAATGTCCGGTCGGTCGCGCCGTCGAATGTCCTGTTCGCCGGATACTTGTCGGTCGATGACTACCGGGAGTTGCAGCGTAGTGCTGATGTGATCGTGGCGCTGACGACACAAGACTCGACCATGCAGTCCGCGGGATACGAAGCAATGGCCTCAGCGACACCGCTTGTGATCACGAGGTTCGATGTGCTGACCGACTATTTCGGAGACGCCGCGATATATGTAGACAACTCTGCGGCGGAGATCGCGGCGGGGGTTCGGTCGGCAATGAGGGAACAGGGGTTGTGGGGCGCGAGGATGGCGAGCCGTCGTGAGCGGATCGTCGCGGAGCAGATCGAGGCTGAAGACGAGATTCGAGCATGGCTCCGAGTGCGAATCGGAGGGAGCCTGCTGTGACGGGGCCGCTCCAAGGTGCTCGCATTGCGATCCTGGTACAGAACCTCCCTGTCCCATTCGATCGTCGGGTATGGCAGGAGGCGACGACGCTCGCTGTCGCAGGTGCTGACGTAACGGTGGTGAGCCCGGACGCGCCAGATTACCCGGCAGGCGAGTTCACGATCGATGGCGTCCGCGTGCATCGCTATGTTAACCCGCCCGAGGCGAGCGGCGTATTCGGCTACCTCCGCGAGTACGTGGGTGCTCTCGCCCGCATGCGCCGCGCACTGCGGGGCGCGAGGGAGCAGTCCGGTCCTTTCGACGCGATTCACTTTTGCAATCCACCGGACTTGCTCTACCTCGCCGCTACCCCACTGCGTCGACGTGACGGGTCCAAGTTGGTCTTCGACCAGCATGATCTCGGCCCTGAGCTCGTCAAGGCGAAGGCGATGCCGCTGAGCGCGCTCTTCGTCGCGATCGCGCGATACTTCGAACGTGCGACGTATCGATCCGCCGATCACGTCGTTGCCACGAACGAGAGCTATCGATCGATCGCGCTGGGACGGGGACGCAAGTCTCCCGGCGAGGTGACGGTCGTCCGGTCCGGGCCTTCCCGTGAGTGGCCGGATGCGCCGTTCGTGCGACGGGACTGGCATGCGAATCGTCAGTACCTGATCGGCTACCTGGGAGTGATGGGGCGTCAGGAAGGAATCGAGTACCTACTCGAGGCGCATCGGCTGCTGCTTTCACAAGGCCTCGATGTGCAGCTCTCGCTTATCGGTTCAGGCCCCGACCGTGCCAGGCTCGAGGGACTTGCATCGGGCCTCGGGATTGCCGACCACGTGGCGTTCCACGGCCGGGTCTCGGATGAGGTCCTAAAGAGCATCTTGAGCGACGCCGACGTCTGCGTGAACCCAGATGAGGTCAACCCGATGAATGACCAATCGACGATGAACAAGATCATCGAGTACATGGCACTCGGTCGCCCGATCGTGCAGTTCGACGTGCGAGAAGGGCGCTTCTCGGCCCAAGAGGCATCCCTCTACGCCGCCGCGAACGACGCTGCGAGCTTCGCCGATCGCATCGCGGACGTGCTCCGTGATCACCGGCTTGCTGCTCGTATGGGGGCGTTCGGAGGAATGCGTTTCCGCGAGGTGCTCGCTTGGGAGCAGCAGGGCGAGCGCCTCGTGCGGATGTACGAGCGGCTTCTCAGCACCCGAGGTCGACCTAGGTCGGACCGCAGCGCAGATACCATTGGCCAATGACGGTGGTCCTGGTCGTGACGGTCGTCTACGAGAATCCTGTTCTCGAGCTCGCACAGCTCACTGCGAGCATTCACAGAGGCGCCGCGTCTGTAGGGCACACCGCAAACATCGTCCTGGTCGTCAATGACGATCGACCCGCCGTTGATTTCGACGGGCTGGGCGTGACGGTCGTCGCGGGCGAAGGGAATGTCGGGTTCGCTGCTGGCGTGAACCGGGGCATCGAGATGTTCGAGGACCCATTCATTGCGACGATCAACCCTGACTGCTTGCCAGATGACGCGGCTTTCGGAGCATTTATCAACGCGGTGACTCAAGCAGAAGGGCTCGTCAGCGCGTTGCTCCTCGATGCGCACGGCGAAGTCGATTACCGGAAATACGAGAACTGGGTCTTCTCGATCCAACACCGCATTGCCGAAGGACGGTGCCGATCGTTCTTCACACGAGGCCACGAGATCGACCTGCCGGGTTGGGCCAAGGCCCCAGGGACCGCGCTCGGAGGTGCACGTGCAACCGTTGACGCGCTCGGAGGGATGTTCGACTCGGCCTTCTATCTCTATGGGGAGGACCGGGAACTGAACCTGCGCGCAAGGCGCGCCGGAGTTCCGATTCGTGTCGAGCGCCGCTCTGGCATCCGACATGTCGGCGGCGAGAGCGGGCGAGATCGACCGCACCTGGTATCGCGTGCGCAGGCCGACAGTGCGATCCGCTTCGCCTATCGGGCGTACGGCCCAGTGGGAGCGCGGGTTGCGATGCTGGATCAATGGCTGCTCGCTGCACTCAAAGGCGCGTGGGGGAGACCCGGCGCCGGCCGCATGCGGAGTGCTGCCCGATGGGCCGCAGCCCGTTGGCGGGGATCGTCCGGCGAGGCTGAGCCGCTGAACGCCGTCGAGTTGACCGGGGCCGCACCCTGATGCGGGCCCCCCGTCGCGTGCTCGTCTTGTGGGCACGGCCAGATGCCGCGAACTACGGCGTGCGGGTCCTCGCGGAGGGGATGGCGGCGCTCGCGCGTGCCGCATGGGGTCAGGACGTAGAGGTCGACTTCCGCGACTTTTCGAGCGAGATCGGCACCCGAACGATCCTGCGGCGGGATCTCGGTCGGCGCCGAGGACCAATTAAGCGGCTCCTGGGCGACTACGACCTTGTGCTCGATTCCGGTGCGGGAGATAGCTTCGCCGATATCTATGGTTGGCGACGACTTCTCGTGCTGACCTACGTGCAGCGCACTGCGGCCAAGCTGCGCATCCCGATCATCATGGGACCTCAGACGATCGGGCCGATGCGTTCGCGCTTCGCGAGGTGGCTTGCCCGTCGTTCGCTTCGCGGGATGACCGCGATACTCGCGCGCGACCCGGCGAGTGCGACATTCGCAGCGTCGCTCGGCTATCCCGCTGACGAGACAGTCACTGATGTCGTGTTCGCCTTGCCGTCACCCCCTCCGGCGCAGCAGCGCGACGTTCTCGTCAACATCTCGGGCCTACTTTGGTTCGGAAATGATCACGGGGATTCCGCTCGCTATCGGAACGAGGTGCGAGCGCTCGTCGATGGCCTCATCGCAGACGGTCGCTCGGTGACATTGCTCGCGCACGTGATCGACAGCCCGAGAGGACACGACGATGTGGACGCCGCTCGCGCGTTCAATGCTGAGACCGGCGGTGATCTGGAGCTGCTCGCTCCGCCGAGCCTGCACGAGCTACGTGCGATCGTCGCGGCAGCGCAGGTCCTGATCGGATCGCGAATGCACGCGTGCCTCAACGCGCTGTCGACGGGCACCGTGGCGATCGCCTGGGCGTATTCGCGCAAGTTTGCTCCGCTGATGGCCGAACTCGGCTGGGACGCGGTCGTCGATCTCCGTGATCAAACGGTGCGGCCCGCTGCCGCGACTCTGGCACTTGTCGATCCGACGAATACCGAAGCTCTGGCCAACGCGGTGGTACGAGTGCGCGCGCTCGCGCAGCCCCGCATAGCAGACGCGGTTAGGGCGCTCCGTCTGGCGACCGGTCGAATTCAGCCGCCGGATGCTTCGCGACTCGGCAGGGCGGTTCGTCGCGTGGTCGAAGCCGACGCGTGCACCGGCTGTGGCGTCTGCTCGCTGGTGTCGGATCGGATCCGGATGGATCTGGATCGTGCCGGCTTTCTCCGTCCAACGGTGACGGCGTCGGGCGATGCGCACTTGGGTGAGCGAGATCGAGAGGAAGCGATGCGCTTCCGCCGTAGCTGCCCAGGGGTTTCGATTCGAGCCAGTGGGCGCTCGTCTGCGGTGGATCCGGTCTTCGGTCCGTATACCGATGCGTGGCAAGGCTGGGCCATCGATCCTGATCTCCGACAGGCAGGTTCAAGTGGAGGCGTTCTTTCTGCTCTCTCGGCATGGCTTATTGAATCCGGCCGGTCCACTGCCGTCGGAGCTGTCCAGATGTCACCGAGTCGTCCGACGACAACAACACCACTACGGCTCATGCGTAAGGAGGACGTGCTCGAAGCGGCCGGATCCCGGTATGCACCCGGATCAGCCACGGTTCCCGGAGATGACAGTGCGGCGTTCGTCGGCAAACCATGTGAAGTAGCCGGCCGGACGCAGCTCACCGATTTGCGCGGCGAGGAGCGGCCACTGCTCCTGAGTTTCTTCTGCGCTGGAACGCCCGGCCAGCGCGCGACCGACGGCCTGGTCCGCGAACTCGGCGCGCATCCTGCCTCAGTGCGTTCGCTCCGATATCGAGGCAACGGCTGGCCAGGCGAGTTCGAAGTCGTCGACGCCGATGGAGTGCCTCATACCATGCCCTACGCTCAGGCCTGGGGTAAGCGGCTCGGCAGGCAGTTGCAGAGCGCTTGCAAGCTCTGTGCTGTCGGGACCGGTGAGCACGCGGATATTGCCGTCGGTGACTACTGGGCAGCGGATGCCGATGGGTACCCCATCTTCACTGATGGCGACGGCAATTCCGTGGTGATCGCCAGAACGCGCCGCGGGGCCGATCTGCTGGTGGCTGCGGCTGCAGAAGGTGTGCTCCATCTCGAGCCGATAGACCTTCGATCGGCTGCTCAGGTCCAGCCGCTCCAGACCGCGCGACGGCTGACGCTTCCCGGCCGTCTCCTCGGACGCTGGCTCGCGCGAGGTCGAGTTCCTCGCTACCGAGGCTACGGGCTCGTCCGGGGTTTCGTCGAGCACCCGGTCGCCAACACGAGGGCGATGGCTGGGATGTTCCTCCGCCTGGCCGGTGCCCGGAGGTGACCGGCATGGTGAGGTCGAGAGCGCTTAGGCGTAAGGCCGCCGTCTCGCCCTGGCGAATCTGGGTTGTTGTCGGCGTGGGGGTACTCGTGACCGTCGGTGGGGTGCTGCTGCTCGCCCGGATGGATGCGCTCGCGGCGGGCCCGGTCCTCGCGGGCGCGATGCTCCTGCTCATCGTCTCCTATGCGAGTCCTACCATCGGGATCAGCCTGTGGCTTGCGGTCACGGTTGTCGTGCCCGACTGGACACGAGTTGAGGTCGGCATTGGCAGCCTGAGGCCGTTGACTGCGGTGGGGATCGTCGTGGTCATAGGGGTACTCCTTGGACGTCGATTTAGACGTACTCGGTTGGGGTTCGCCGACCTCGCGCTCGCGGTCGCGTCGGTCCTGATGTGCGTTTTCGTCGCGCTCGAGTCGTACCCACTTTTCGTGGTCGCCAACTTCGTCTCAGTGCTCTTCCTGAGCTATGTGGTAGGACGCGTCGCGCCCGACGGAGTCAAGCGGGTGTTCTTGTGCGCCATGCTCTTTGTCGCGGTATGGGGCATCATCGAGTTCGTCCTCGGTATGCATGTCTGGGAACACTGGATGCCGTCGAACGAGCACCACTGGAATGACATTCAGACTCGTGTCGGACTCGATAGATCGGAAGCGTCGTTCGGGCACTCGATCGCATACGGTGCCGCCCTCGCGTCGGGCATTCCTTTTACACAGCTGCTTCGTCGACCATGGATTGGTCAGCTACTGCTCATCGCTGGCATTGGTGTGTCGCTCGCCCGGGGGCCGTATCTCGCCGCGGCATTAACTTTGGGTCTAACGGTGATCGTGCTCGGTGGGGTTCGTGGGCGGTCGACGATTACTCGATACCTGGTCCTGGTCGCGACCATTGTCGCGATCGTCCTGTTCTTCCAAGTGCTGTACTCAAGCGAGTCTGAGTCCGAGGTGGTCCGCTCGGGACAGACGAGATTGAACCAGCTTGCCAACACGCTCCCGCATGTGCAGCCGTTCGGCTCGCTGTCGCTCTCGTATGAGGATGGCCGCCTCGAAACGGCGGGAGACAGTGTTATCGACAACACCTTCCTGCGGCTAGCGATCAACTATGGGTGGGTCACCATGCTGCTGATCGTGACGCCGATCGTTGCCGTGACTGCGCAGTTCTTTCGCCGCAGGTTCTCGATGGCGAGCATTGCCGTCATAGGGCAGCTCCCCGTGCTCGCGACAGCTTCGCTCATCGTGCAGTGGCAGGGACTGCTGTTCTTCCTGGCGGGGCTTGCGATTGCAGACCTGCGAGAGAGTGGCCCCCCGACCGACGCTGACGGTACTGGCCTTCACGTGGGCAAAGTGCGGTAAGAGCGGATGTGCGAGCAACACCGGTCGCCAGTCGACCGTGCGACTATGCTCTCGTGGTGGTCAAGCGCGTTCGCGGAGGATCTCGCCTCCGTGTGTGTACGAAACCGTTTCTGGTGGTCAGATGAATGCCGCCGGAGCTAATCGGATGCGGACGACCCTATTCGGACGAGTAGTCGCATGGGCATACTCGCGGCTGCCGGCACGGACGAAACTCCTGCGACTCGCGGTGCGATCCGAGGGCGGCCAGATGCGATCGCAAACATTGCGTCGAGTGCTGCACGCTCATCACGGCGTCGATGTCGGACCCTATTCATATGGGTCGCTGCTCGACCCAGGCATGGCCGACCGCGGCACATCGATAGGTCGCTATGTATCGATTGGCCCCAACGTTCGGCGATTTGGGGCTGCGCATCCGATGGCGAATCTCAGCCTGCATCCCTACTGGTTCGAACCGAAGTTCGAGTTCGTTGGGCCTGATGCGGATGTTGAGCGGACCTCGCTCGAGATCGGAGCCGATGCGTGGATTGGAGCGAACGTGACGATCCTGCCGGGGTGCACGCGGATCGGCGTCGGCGCGGTGATTGGGGCAGCTGCCGTTGTGACGGGCGATGTGCCTGATTTCGCGGTTGTCGTCGGCAATCCGGCTCGCGTGATCCGAGAGAGACTCACACCGCACGAACGGGCGGCTCTGCTTGAGCGACGACCGTGGGAATTCGAACCTGAGCACGCTGCAAGGGTATTGGCCGAGATACGCGAGAGCGCCGAATCGGGATGAGCCCGGTCGACGATTCCGGCTCATCGCGCGCACGTTCTCCGTCGCTGCTGGTTTTCGGGCGTCTTGGTGCTTCTGCGCTGGCGCTTGTAAGCGCCCCAATTGTCGCTCGAGCTATCGGGCCGGACGGCCGGGGTGAAACGGCCGCCGCCATCGCCTTGTTCTTGATTGTTCCGGTGCTCATTGGGGTCGGGCTACCTCTCGAGGTCCGGCGACAGGCGGCGACAACGGACGGGCATGCCGTACTGAGGTCGGCGAAGATTTTGGTGGCAATCGCTGTTCTGCCGGCCGCTGGTCTCGCTGGTCTCGCATGGTTCACGCTGTTCTCCGAGTTCGATCCGTTTGCGAGACTCGTGGCATCGATTGGGATCACGATGGCTCCATTGGCGGTGAGCTGGGCGATGGATGTCAGCGTGCTCGTCGCTCATCGAAGGTATCGAGCCGTCTTCGCGATGCAACTCACCCAGCCGTCGGTCTATCTGGTGCTGCTATTGGGGTTCTGGGCATCCGGTCATGCGACAGTCGCGACCGTGCTCATCGCAAACTTAGGTGGGATGGTCGGCTCATTCGTGCTGGGTATCGTGCTCGTCCCGTTTCCGATCATTGGTCCACGAGCCCCGATGGTTCCGCTCGTCCGCAGTGGACTCAAATTTTTCGGCAGTTCGATTGCTGAGATCGCCTCCAACCGGATCGACCAAGTAATCGCGCTTCCGTTGATCGGGCCCGCCGCAGCAGGCATCTACTCGGTTGCCGCGACGATAGGGGCAGTGCCGCTCGCGATCGGTCAAGCACTTGGCGCCAGCTACTTCCAGCCAATCGCGCAGGCCGATGGCGCGGCAAGGAGGCGACGCCAGGCCGAGGCGACTCGAGTTGCGGTTGCGGCTGCACTGATTGGGACGCCGGTTGTTGCGTTGCTCGCATGGCCGTTGATCCCGGTTGTATTCGGCGAGCTGTTCGCCCCCGCGGTTCCCGTGACCATGATCGTCCTTGTCGGTAGTGCCGCGATGCTTGCGGCCTATGTCGTGTCGATGGCGCTCGCTGCAGACGGCAGGGGCATTCGGATGACAGTTGCTCAGGTTGTCTCGCTCGCCGTCGGTGTCGCCGCCCTATTCGCGTTCGGGCCCTGGCTCGGCGCATTTGGTGCGGCAATCGCTTCGACGATCGCGTTTCTCGTCCTGCTGACGGTTCTGATCATCGGACTGGGTTTGCCGTTGCGCGAGGTCGTCCCGCGACCCCGCGATTTTCTGCGCGCGATGAAACGGCTGCTTCGCGATTGATCCTGGCGAGAGGTACCCGACCAATGTCGGATTGATGCAAGGGTGCGAAGCTTGTCAACACGTCGCGCGTCGAGCGTGTTTAGGGGTTATGCGATGCTAGAGCCAACACGAGTCTGAGGAGTTCGCATCGTGGAATTGCGCGACTATCTGCGCGTCGTGCGCAAGCGGTGGATCCTCATCGTCGCGCTCGCCCTTGCGGGCCTTGCAGGTGCCGCTCTCGCGAGCCTCGTCACCACACCGAAATACCAGGCGAGCACATTGTCTTTTGTCTCGGTGCAGAACGGCGGCACGATCACGGAGTTTGCGCAAGGCACAACGTTCGCGCAGAACATCATCCGTTCATACGTCGATGCGATCAGCTCGCCTCGGGTCCTTGACGAAGTTGTCGGGGACCCGGGCCTCGGACTCGAAGAGACTGCAACTGAGCTCGGTGCCGACGTGGCTGCATCTGCGGTCCTTAACACCGTGAACATCGAGATCTTGGTCACGCGCGCGGACCCGGTAGAGGCCGCAAACATTGCGAACGCAGTCACCGCGAGCTTTCGCAAGCAGGCCTCGGAACTGACTCGGCCCGCTGACGACGAGGCTTCGCCGGTCGTCGTGACGATCCTCACGCCAGCGGAGGTACCGAGCGAACCGGTAACCCCGAACACGCGACTCAACCTCGTACTCGGTCTCATCGTCGGACTTGTGCTCGGCCTGTTGCTTGCGTTCCTCATCGAAGTCCTAGACACCCGAATCCGGACTGAGGCCCAAGTGCGCCACCTCAGCGACGCCCCTATTCTCGGTGGGATAGCGTTCGACAAGCTTGCGCCGAAGCGCCCGCTCATCGTCCAGTCCGACCCGAATAGTCCCAGGGCGGAGGCGTTCCGCAGTCTGCGGACAAACCTGCAGTTCCTCGACGTCGAGGGCGGCCCTCGCAGCTTCGTGGTCACATCGTCCGTGCCGTCGGAGGGCAAGTCGACGACGACCGCGAACCTTGCGATCGTCATGGCGCAGTCCGGAGCGCGCGTGCTCGTGATCGACGGTGACCTGCGCTCGCCGAGCGTCGCCGAGATGTTTGGCATCGAGGGGGGCGTCGGGCTCACCGACGCGCTGATCGGTCGCGTCAAGCTCGCCGACGCGATTCAGGTGTGGGGTCTGAAGAATCTCTCGCTGCTCCCTGCGGGCACCATGCCGCCGAACCCGAGCGAGCTCCTCGGCTCGCAGGCGATGGTGAGCCTGCTGCGGCACGTCGAGAAGGAGTACGACGTCGTGCTCATCGACGCGCCGCCGCTCCTGCCGGTCACCGACTCGGCGCTCCTCTCGAAGCACGTCCGCGGCGCCCTCATCGTCGTCGCGGCGGGTCGCACCCATCGCGGCCAGCTCGCCGGGTCGATCGAGTCGCTGCACAATGTCGGCTCGCACGTCGCCGGGCTCGTGCTCACCATGCTGCCGACCAAGGGTCCGGATGCCTACGGCTACGGCCGATATGGATACGGCGCCTACGGGTATGGATACGGGTACGGCCGCGCGCAAGAGAGCTCGTAGCCCGGAAGATGTCGGAATCCTGGCTTGTCACCGGGGGTGCCGGGTACATCGGCGCGCATGTGGCGCGGGCGCTCCAGCATGCGGGTCTCCGGCCTGTCGTCGTCGACGATCTCTCGAGCGGGCGCGATGCATTCGTCCCGGAGGGCATCGCGTTCTATCGCGGCAGCGTGCTGGACCGCCGACTCCTCGTCGACGCCATCACCTCGCAGAGCGTGCAGGGCGTCATCCACCTCGCCGGGTACAAATATGCGGGCGAGTCGGTGCGCCGACCGGTTCACACGTATCAGCAGAACGTGACCGCGGCAGCCACGCTCCTCGACGCGATGCGGGAGACCGGTGTGGGTCTGCTGGTGAACTCCTCGTCCGCGGCGGTCTACGGCACGCCACACGTCGAGCTCGTCGATGAGGCGACGCCGACCGTGCCGGAAAGCCCCTACGGCGAATCGAAGCTCGTCGCCGAATGGCTCATCCGCGATCAGGCCGTCGCGACCGGACTGCGGCACACGAGCCTGCGCTACTTCAACGTGGTCGGCGCGGGCTACCCCGACGTGTGGGACTCGAGCCCGCACAATCTCTTTCCCCTCCTGTTCCAAGCGCTGAGCGAAGGACGCGCTCCGCGGATCAACGGCGACGACTATCCGACGCCCGACGGGACCTGCGTCCGCGACTACGTGCACGTCGTCGACATCGCCGATGCGCACCTCCGCGCGGCACGAGCCCTGAGCGCCGGACAGCCGCTTCGCCCCGTCTACAACCTCGGAAGCGGCACCGGCGTCTCCGTCCGCGAAGTCATCGACATGGTCGCAGACGTCACCGCCATCCCCATCTCCGCCGAGATCGGTCCGCGGCGCGCGGGCGACCCGGCTCGCATCGTCGCGTCGGCGCGCCTCGCGGCGGACGAGCTCGGCTGGAGCGCGACACGGGACCTGCGCGAGATGGTCCGAAGCGCCTGGGCCTCAGTGCCCGGCGAGGAGCCCTCGCGCTAGGCTCGATGAGCCCACTTGGCCCAGCCCCGACGCCGGATTCGACCATCGTCCACAGGAACCACCGTGACCGCTGACCCGCAGGCCGTCCCGTACCAGGTGCTCGTCGTGTGCACGGGGAACATCTGCCGGTCGCCCTTCGCCGAGCGGCTGCTGCGCGACGCCATCGCGCGCATCGGGGCCGCGGCCGGCGACCCGGCCTGGGATGAGGCGATCGAGGTCTCGAGCGCCGGCACGCACGCGATGGTGGGCAACCCGATGGAGACGTCGATGGCGGCGCTCCTCGCGGCGCACGGATCCGCCGAGACCTCGCACGCGGCGAGGCAGCTCGACCGCGACCTCGTCGCCGGCGCCGACCTCGTGCTCGCGCTCACCCGTCATCACCGTCGCGACATCGTCCGAGTGCTGCCGAACGCGAGTCGGCGGGTCTTCACCCTGGGCGAGTTCGCGCGGCTGCTCGCCGACGCCGACGGGGCGGGGATGCTCGGCCTCGCGCCGTCGACGACGCCCCGGGAGGCGATGGCCGAGCTCGTCGAGGCGGCCGCCTCGCGCCGGGGGTTCGCGCTGCCGCCCGAGGACCCGGCGGAGGACGACGTCGTCGACCCCTACGGGCGCGACTCGGCCGTGTACGAGGCGTCGGCGGTGCACATCGCCGCGATCGTCGGCCGCATCGAGGCGACGATCCGGCATGCCGCCGGAGTGCCCGGATGAGGCGGGCCACCGGGCTGCGCGCCGGGATGACCCGCTGGCGCTGGCTCGTGATCGGCATCGCCGTCTTCCTCGCCCTCGACGTCGCCCTCGTCTGGTGGGCACTCGCCGCGACATCGCGTTCTGCCGCGCAGACCGCCGAGCCGCTGCCGCTGTCGGCATTCGCCCCGGCACCGACCCCGAAGCCGGCGACGGCGCGACCGGCCGCCACCCCGACCCCCACGCCGACGCTCGCGCCGCTCGTGCTCGAGCCGATGGCCCGCCAGCTGCAGCCGATCGACGCGTCCCGCGCGTGGCGCACCTCGACGACCACGTGCGCCGGACCCGCCGTGATCGAGTGGACCGAGGACGGCGGCGCGAGCTGGACCGCATGGCCGGCCGGCGACGACCTCGCCGGAATACTCGGGATCGTCTCCTACGATGACGCGAGCGTCGTCGGCATCGTCGCGATGCTCGCGAGCGGGTGCGGAGCGGAGTACCGGATGAGCTACACGGCGGGGGAGTTCTGGGGCGCCTACCCGGACGAGCAGCCGCCGTTCGCCCTCGTCGACCCGTCGAGCCGCAGCGCCGTGCTCACCGCGGCCGGGCCGGTCGCCTCGCCCTGCGGCGAGATCTCCGAGCTCGCCGAGACCCCGGGCGGGCTCGCGGTGCTCTGCACCTCGACCGAGGTCGTCGTCGGCGCGGCGGACCTCAGCGCGTCGACGCCCGTCGCGCTCGCCGGCCAGGCCGTCGCGATCGCGCCCGCCGGCGACGGCTACGTCGTCGCCGCGCGGCGCGACCCCGGCTGCGTCGCCGGGCTCGAGCTGAGCCGCATCGGGGCCGACGGGTCGGTCGCGCCGAGCGTGTGCCTCGGCGGCTTCGCCGACGAGTCCGCGGCCGTCACCCTCGCGACCGCCGCGGGCGGCGCGCTGTGGCTCTGGGCCGGCGAGCGAGTCGGCGTGTCCGGCGACGGCGGCACGAGCTGGGCGGGTCTCGGATGAGCGCCGAGAGCATGGTCGAGCCGATGCGCCGACCGCGGCGCCCCGCGAAGCGCCGGCACGTCTGGCGCTGGATCGTCCTCGGCCTCGTCCTCCTCATCGTCGCCGTCGCCGCGTGGATCGTCATCCGCGGGCTCATCGCGCGCGACCAGCTGACGAGCGCCGTCCCACTCGTCGAGCAGCTGAAGGCGAAGGTGGCCGCGGGAGACACCGCCGGGCTCGAGCCGATCGCCGACGAGCTCGAGTCGCGCGCCGCGACGGCCGCGGCGCTCACCTCCGACCCCATCTGGCGGGCCGTGGAAGTCGTGCCGCTCCTCGGACCGAGCCTGACGGCGTTCCGCGAATCGGCGCACGCGATCGACACCCTGACCGCGGGCGCCCTCCCGCCGCTCGTCTCGCTCGCCGGCGAGCTCGACCTGTCGAAGTTCGTGCCGAGGAACGGCGTCGTCGACACCGCGCCGATCCTCGCGCTCCAGCCGGCGCTCGCGCAGGCCGGCGCGGCGGTCGCGGCGGCCTCGCAGGAGGTCGGCGCCATCGACGTCTTCGGCACCATCCCGCAGATCGGCGAAGCGGTCACGCAGCTCGTCGGCGTCATCTCCGACGCGAACGCCCTCATCGGCGGCGCGAACGGCCTCGTCCAGGTGCTCCCCGCGATGCTCGGCGCCGACGGGCCGCGCACGACGCTCCTCCTCGTGCAGAACAACGCCGAGCTCCGCGCGACCGGCGGGATCCCCGGCGCCGTCATCGCGCTGCACACCGATGCCGGCCGGATCGCGTTCGGACACCAGTCGTCGGGCGCCGAGATCGGCGAGTTCGACGCACCGGTGCTGCCCGTTACCGACGTCGAGGAGCAGCTCTACAGCGAGAAGATCGCGACCTTCATGCAGAACGTCACCGCGACCCCCGACTTCGCCCGCTCCGGCGAGCTCGCCGCGGCGATGTGGCTCGAGCGCTTCGGCGAGGAGGTCGACGCGGTCGTCTCCGTCGACCCCGTCGTGCTCTCCCTCGTCCTCGCCGCGACCGGCCCGCTCGAGCTGCCCGACGGGACCGTCCTCTCCTCGCAGAACGCGGTCGACCTCCTCCTCAACGAGGTCTACTTCCGCTACGCCGACCCCGTCGAGCAGGACGTCTTCTTCGCGCTCGCCGCGCAGGCCGTCTTCGCCGCGATCATGCACTACGACGGCGACCCGCAGCAGTTCATCGGCGCGATCGGCCAAGGCGTCGCCGAGCACCGTGTCTATGCGTGGAGCGCGCATCCCGAGGAGCAGGCGGTCATCGCCGGCGGCGGCTCCACGCTCGCCTCCCTGCTCCCGCGCAGCGACCTCATGGCCTCCGGCTTCGGCGTCTACCTCCTCGACACGACCATGTCCAAGGTCGACTGGTACCTCGCCCCGACGCTGTCACTGAGCGGGGTCGCCTGCCCGATGTGGGGCGACCACCCCTACTACGAGCTGCGGCTCACGCTCAGCTCGAGCATGCCGCCCGGTGGCGAGGGCGTGCCCGACTACGTGACCGGGCCGGGCGTCGGCGAAGGCCGCGGGACCGCGCTGACCTCTGTGCAGATCATGATGCCGAGCGGCTACTGGATCTTCCAGACGCTGCGCGACGGTGTGAACTCGGCGGTGCAGACGGTCGACGGCGGCGACGAGTACGCGCGCTACTCGCTGCACCTCGCGGTGCCGCCGGGAGAGACCACCTCGGTCACGTTCCGGATCTGGGGAGAGGTCGGCGCGCCAGCGAAGGCGCGACTCGTGCACACGCCGACGGCCGGCGAGTTCCCGACGAGCGTCGGCGAGTCGCTCGCCTGCCCGAGGCCCGACGAGGTGCCGACCGAGGAGGGGCCGGGCATCGTCGCGGCGGGCCTCGAAGCGCTCGCGACCCGCATCGGCGGGTGAGAACCGGGCCGGAAACCGTAATCGGACGTTTACGTCGTGACATTGCGCCGAAAAGCGCCGTTGCAGTACCTTGGGGAGCACCCGAGTCGCGGGGTCCATGCGGGGACCGTGTCGAACACGTCGTTCGATGCTCTCGACCGGCAAGAGGAGTGACGAAGATGAAGAAGAAGTTCGGCGTCATCGCCGCAGCCGCAGTCGCCCTCGGGCTCACGATCGGTGCTCCCGCGGCCAGCATGGCTGCCGGCTACGCTCCCGTCCCCGACGTGCCCACCAACCAGTCCGCCGCGCCGGGCGCCGGAGTCGTCCTGACCACGAGTAATTGGGCCCCCGGTGAGAGCGTCACCATCACGTTCCCCGACTCGCTGAGCCTCGCCGGCACGATCAACAAGACCGCCTCCGGAGCGGGCGTCGTCTCCGCGACCGCCACGGGCACGACGGCCGGCACATTCTCCGTCGTCTTCACCGGCGCGACGAGCGGGACGGTGACGTTCTCCGTCACGATCGACCCGGCCCTCGCCTACACCGGCTCGACCGACATGACCCCGTACCTGTGGCTCGGCGGCGGAGCGCTCGCGCTCGGGATCGCTGCGATCGTCACCGTCGCGGTCGTCCGCCGGGAGCGGCACGCGGCTCGCGTCGACGCCTGAGTCGCACCGCGACAGAACTCGATCGAAGGGTCGGTCCTGCGGGACCGGCCCTTCGTCGTGTTGGGGCGGGGTGGGCCGGGCTGGGGCGGGCGAGAACCTCTCCACAGGGGCACTGAGCGCCGGGCTCTCCACAGTTGTGCGACAGATCTGACGGTCGGCGGGCCGCGGGCTGGCAGAGTGGGACGCCCGACGCCAGGATGGGAGCGTGTACGTGTCCGTCGAGACGATCGCGATCGTGATCAGTGCTGCCGCGTTGCTGCTCAGCTCCTTCGGCATGTTCATCGGCGGCGCCGCATGGCTGATCCGACGCATGGACGCGCAGTTCGCGCGCGTCGACGCGCGGATCGACGCGCTCACCACCGAAGTAGTCGAGGTCAAGATCGGTCTGGCACGTCTCGAAGGCCCGCCGCGTCACCTGCAGCCGATCCGCTGAATCGCGTTCTGGCAGAGCATTGCATCCGCTTCGAACATATGTTCGAATGATGGAATGCGATGGAACGGTCAGAGCCTCACTGCCGACGATGGCGCGCTGCCCGGACTCGAGCGCTCGCGGCTCGCCGGCCTGCAGCGCACGATCGAGACGCCCGAGTTCGCCGGCATGCGCTTCCACGAGGTCCTCGCCCGCACCGCGCTGAACCATGTCCCGGGCGAGTCCAGCCGGATGCCGTTCGCGTGGACCATCAACCCGTACCGGGGCTGCCAGCACGCGTGCCGCTACTGCTTCGCCCGGCCGACGCATCGATACCTCGACCTCGACATCGGCGAAGGCTTCGACCGTGAGATCGTCGTCAAGGTCAACGTCGTCGAGGTGCTGCGCCGCGAGCTCGCGCGGCCGACCTGGACGCACGAGCATGTCTCGCTCGGCACGAACACCGATCCCTACCAGCGCGCCGAAGGACGCTACCGGCTCATGCCCGGCATCATCGACGCGCTTGCCGAATCCGACACGGCGTTCTCCATCCTCACCAAGGGCACGCTCGTCCGGCGCGACCTGCCGCAGCTCGTCCGTGCCGCCGAGCGCGTCGAGGTCGGGCTGAGCATGTCGATCGCCGTCTACGATGACGAGCTCGCCGCGGCGCTCGAGCCGGGAGCGCCGAGCCCGACGGCGCGGCTCGAGACGGTCCGGGCGGCCGCCGGCCTCGGGCTGCCGGTCACCGTGTTCCTCATGCCGGTGCTGCCGTACCTCACCGACACGCGCGAGCACCTCGAGCGTGCGGCGCGGATGGCCCGCGAGGCCGGCGCGGTGCGTGCCATCTACACCGCGCTGCATCTGCGGCCGGGAGTGAAGGAGTGGTTCCTCGCGTGGCTCGCGCGCGAGCATCCCCATCTGATCCCGAAGTATCGCGTCGTATACGCGAGCGGTGCCTACGCGCAGCGCGACTACCGCGAATGGCTCGGTCGCAAGGTGCGTCCCATCCTGCGGACGCACGGACTCGCGTAGCGTTGTGCCGTGAGCAAGCTCTACTTCCGCTACGGCGCGATGAACTCGGGCAAGTCGACCGCACTGCTGCAGGCCGCTCACAACTACGAGGAGCGCGGCCAGCACGTCCTCCTCGCGAAGCCCATGATCGACACGAAGGGTGATCGATCGATCGTCTCTCGCCTCGGCGTCACCCGCGAAGTCGACTTCACGGTGACGCGCGAGGATGACGTCCACGCCGTCTTCGAGGCAGAACGCGATCGCCTGCGTCGCGAGACCGGCGCCGACGTCGCATGCCTCCTCATCGACGAGGCGCAGTTCCTCACCGGCGAGCAGGTCGACGACCTGCTGCGAATCGCGACCATCGAGGACGTGCCCGTCATCGCGTACGGGATCCGGACGGACTTCCAGACCGTCGCGTTCCCCGGCAGCCGTCGTCTGCTCGAGATCGCCCACTCGCTCGAAGAGCTCAAGACGATCTGCCGCTGTGGACGCAAAGCGCTCTTCAACGCACGGAAGGTCGACGGCGCCTTCGTGTTCGATGGCGACCAGGTCGCGATCGAGGTCGGCGAAGTCGTGTACGAGTCCCTCTGCGCGGCCTGCTACCTGCAGGAGTCGGAGGGCCTTCTCGCGGGCGACTGGACGCCGCTGGGGGAGTACGGGGAGTAGCACTGGTTCCCGTCCAGGAGTCTTGACAATCGAACACGTCTTCGATAAGATAGACCCACTCGTGCCGAGCAATCCGCTTCCGGAGGTCGCATCGTGCGCGAGTTCATCGTCTCGGGGATGTCGGCGCAGGAGTCGCCGTCGTCGCCGGGGGTGCTGTCCGCGCTGGCTGATGATGCGCTGCTCGGACATCAGCGCGAGCTGATCGCTCGTCGGCGCGAGATCGATGCGGCGCTCGCTGCCGTCGCCGGCGAGATCGCGCGTCGTTCCGATCGTGCGCTCGGCCTCGGAGGTCTCGCGGCGCGGCTGGGCGTGCGATCGCCCGAGCAGCTCGTCGCGCAGGAGACCGGGGTGTCCGCACGTGAGGCTGGGGCGCTCGTCCGTGTCGGGACGGCGGCCGGCCGCGACGGTACGGGCGCGATCGTGGGTGCTGCGGTCGCCGCCGGTGCGGTCTCGATCGCGGCCGCCGACGAGATCGTGCGCGGGATCGGCACGCCGAGCGAGTCGATCGGAGCGTTCGAGCTGGAGCGCGCCGTCGTCGATCTCCTCGCGGATACGACCGGCCGGACTCCCGAGTCGCTCGGCGAGGCCGCACGCGACCTGCGCGCGGAGCTCGATGCCGCGGCGGTGCAGGCCAGGGAGCGCTCGTTGCGCGAGCAGCGATCGCTGCGGCTTGTCCCGCTGCCGGACGGCATGAGCCGGATGATCGCGCTGCTGGATCCCGAGTCTGCGGCCGAGGTCCGAGCAGTGCTGGATGCGATCACCTCGCCGAGGCGTGGAGGCCCGAGATTCGTGGCCGCGAGCGAGGTCGATCGCGCGGAGCGGCTGATGCGCGACCCGCGAACGACCGAGCAGCTCGCGCTCGACGGGTTCGTCGAGCTGCTGCGGATCGGTGCCGCGACGGCGCCGGGCGAGAACGTGGGCACCTCGCGGCCGGCGGTCCGGGTGCACGTGACGGACGGCGACTTGCGCGCGCGCGGCCTCGACCCCGCCACCGGCGAGCCGCTCGCGGCTGACCCGACCACAGGGCAGCGCTATCCGGTCGACTCGATCAGCGGACGACCGATCCGTCCCGGCTTCGCGGTCATCGAAGGACAGGGCGCGCTCATCTCGGTCGCGACCGCCGAGCGGGCCATCTGCGCGACCGGTGCCGTGCCGGTCCACTTCGACTTCAGCGGCCAGGTGGTCAACGTGGGCCGGGATCAGCGCCTCTTCACCGCCCGCCAGCGGATCGGCCTTGCCGCGCGGGACGGTGGCTGCATCTGGCCCGGCTGCGATCGTCCGCCGTCCTGGTGCGAGGCGCACCACATCGACGAGTGGCGCGCGCATGGAGGACGGACCGATCTCGCGGACGGGGTGCTCCTCTGCCGATTCCACCACCTCTACGTCCACGACCGCGGCTGGCGCATCATCCGAGGTTCGGGGGAGGACTCCGCCCTCTATCAGGCGATTCCTCCCGCGAGCCACGACCCCTCTCGGACCCCGATCGCCCTCCCCACCAGGCGCAGACTCCGCCACGCCCATACCGAGGAATCCGCCTGATCGCCACGTGCGCCTGCGCGCGACGTCTGCTTGCTTGCTTGCGATGTCTGCTTGCTTGCGATGTCTGCTTGCATGCGGTGTCTGCTTGCTTGCGGTGTTCGCATGCTTGCGACGTCCGCCTGATCGCCACGTCCGCCTGCTTGCGATGTCCGCCTGCGCGCCACGTCCGCCTGCTTGCGATGTCTGCTTGCTTGCGATGTCTGCTTGCTTGCGATGTCTGCTTGCTTGCGATGTCTGCTTGCTTGCGATGTCTGCTTGCTTGCGATGTCTGCTTGCTTGCGATGTCCGCCTGCGCGCCACGTCCGCCTGCTTGCGATGTCTGCTTGCTTGCGACGTCCGCTTGATCGCCATGTCCGCCTGCGCGCGATGTCCGCCTGCTTGCGATGTCTGCTTGGTCGCGACGTCCGCCTGCTCGCGACATCCGCTCGGTCGCGACGTCCGCCTGATCGCCAGGTCCGCTTGATCGCCAGGTCCGCTTGATCCCGGCTTGCAGTGGCTCCCGGAACTCTGAGTACTCGCCGTGATCACTCGGAGCGCGGGTGCCTGCCGCGATGTCTTGCTCGTTCGAGTGGTTGTTGCGTGGTCGCGCCTGATGGTGCTGGTGCTGGTGCCATGGCTCGTTCGAGCGGCTGTCGTGTTGTTGCGCGTGACGGTGCCGGTAGCTTTACCGGTTCGACCGACCGACCGACCGAAGCGATGCCTCGCCCGACCGCATCGCGACCGGTCGGCGGGTCCCGAGACCGCCCACCTGGCAATCCGCTCACCATCCCGATATCCCCCGTTTGGGGGGTATATGGTGCAGCTATGGGAACCGTCTACTACGGCGGCGAGGCGACGCCGATCGAGATCGACGATCGCACCCTCGCACACCTCAAGATCGTTATCGCGACCAAGCTGCGACGCGGCGAGAGCTTCACGCTGTCCTGGCGTCATCCAGACGATGAGCCGCGCGGGCGCTCGACGATCTGGTTGCACCCGTCCATCCCGCTGCGGTTCGTATTCGACGACCCCGAGCCGACGGAGCTGAGCCGGACCTGGCTCGAGGAGCTCGCGAACTCCGCCCACTCCTCCGGCGGGATCCAGCTCGTCGCCGAGCACTTCGAGATGACCACCGGGCCGATCCCGGCGACCGTCGGCTCCTGACCCGTAGGCGAGGGTCTCGCGCCCAGACTCCCGCCGCCGCCGTGGGCTCCATGAGGCCTAAGGCCAGATGCCAGAGGCCAGAGGCCAGATGCAGCAGCGTGTGCATCTACCGGGTGGCTCGGTCGTGCCCGGGCTCGGGCTCCTCCGTCGTGCCACCAGCCAGCTGATCGGTCGTGCCTGCACTCGCGTTCATCGGTTACGCATTATCGAGTTGCTCGGTTCTGTCCGCAGCCAGCTGCTCGGCGGTGCCGCACGCAGGCTCCTGGGCGGCCCCTCTTACTCGCGCGGCGAGCGAGCGTCAAGCCCTTGGGTTGTTCCGTGCGCGCGGCGAAGCTGGAGGAGTCGACACCTGTGAAACGAGGAGTCTGCCCATGGGTCACGAGAGCGAACTGCCGCCGATCGAGGATTGGTGGGCCGGCCTGACGATCGGCGCCCGCCACCTGATTCTCGACGACCCACGTGCTCCGTTCGATGAGCGCGTGCGCGACGAGATCGCCCGGATCACGGGCGTCGCGATCCCGCCGGACGCCGTACTGAGCGCTCACGAGATCGGCTTCATCGAGATCCAGCAGCAACCGGTCGACTGAGGCGCGGCGATGAGCATCAGCACTCATGCCGGCTGGGACCGGGACGATCGATCCGACCATCTGGCGGACTCCGACCGCAGCAATCGCACGAATCCCGAGCGAGCCGAGCATCGATGGCCGGCCGTCATCGCGGTCGTGGTCGCCCTCGTGCTCTATGCGCTGCTGCCGAGCGGGTTCACGCCCTGGCTTCGCTACAGCGTGGTCGGACTGTGCATCCTCCTCCTCATCCCGCTCGTCCTGCTGAACCCACTCAGGATGCGCCGTCAGACCCGCTGGTCTCGGGTCGCTTCCAGCGGGCTCGCCATCGTGCTGCTCATCGCGAACTTCGTGGCCCTCGTTCAACTGATCGCAGCGCTGCTCAGCACCGAGGAGGACTCGGACGGCACCCTGCTGCTTGCCGCGACCCAGGTGTGGGCGACGCACGCCGTCGTCTTCGCGCTGCTGTTCTGGGAGCTCGACCGCGGCGGTCCCGTCATGCGCACGCTCGCCCGCCGCGAGCGGATCCCCCGCGCCGACCTGCGATTCCCGCAGGACGAGGATGCGGATGCGGTGAGCGAGGTCGCCCGCGGCTCGTCGAAGCGCACCGGGTGGACCCCGAACTTCATCGACTATCTCTACTTCTCGCTCGCCAACTGCATGGCGTTCAGCCCGCCGGATGCGGTCCCGCTGACGGGCCGGATCAAAGTGCTCGTCGGCCTCCAGGCGCTCGCGGCCTTCGTCGTGCTCGTGCTCGTCATCGCTCGCGCCGTCGCGCTCCTGGGCTAGGGTCGCTAGCCGTGGGACGACTCATCTACGCGGGTTCGCCCGGCGACACCTACCGGATCGACGATCGAACCCTCGCCCACCTCGAGCTCGCGATCGGGGCGAAGTTCCGCCTCGGCGACTCCTTCGCGTTCACGCTGGAAGGCGACGACGTGCCGTCTGGCACCGGGTATCGCGTTCTCTGGATGCACCCGTCCATCTCGCTCCAGTTCCGCTACGACGCCGACCGCGCCGCGATGGCCATCAACCCCGCGTGGGTGGCGCAGCTGATCTCGTCCGCCTCGAGCGAGGGCGGCCTGCGGATCACCCCGGAGCCGGATCGCCCCCGCGTCTCGGATGCCCCGCGCACGGGCACCGACGGCTCCGCAGCGGGCGGTCAGAAGCCCATCTACGGCTGAACATCCGTCCCGAGCGAGTCGCCGTCGTTGTCGCCGTCGTTGTCGTTGGGGTTGGGGCCGGGGTTGTCGAAAGCCTTGGACTCCTTCGGCTCGGCGGGAATCGTGAGACCGGCGGTGCTGCTCGCGATGCGGATCATCTCCTCGACCCACTCCCGGTTGATCCGGGGCTGGCGGCCGCCGAAGAAATGGAACTGGATCGGCACGGAAGGGTGGATCCAGAATGTGCGACGGCCATTGCCGCCGCCGACGTCGATGTCGAACATGAACGACTCGTTCCTGCGGAGCTTCGTCATGATGACGATGCGCAGGTGCGCGAGCACGCGGTCGTCGAGATCGACCGAGACCGCCGTAGCGCCATAGATGAACTTGCCCACGCCAGAGGATACCCCGGGCACCGCGGAGCACACCGGGAAGCCGGAATCAAGCCCCGCCGCAGGCGCGCGAGCCGGGCGTAGCGTCGCGGCATGCCGACGAAACAGCTCAAAGACCCCGAACTCTACGAGAAGCTGCGTGACGATGGCGCCTCGAAGGAGAAAGCGGCGCGCGTCTCGAACGCGGCGGCGCGAGACGGTCGCGCGACGGTCGGGCGCCGTGGCGGCGCATCCGGCGACTACGAGGACTGGACGGTCGACCGCCTGCGCTCACGCGCGAAGGAGCTCGGGCTCCACGGATACTCCGGCAAGCGCAAGTCCGAGCTCGTCGAGATGCTCCGCAACCATTGAGTTGGCGGCGAGCGAGTGCCGGCGGTTGCCGGCTGGACCGGCTGGACCGGCTGGACCGGCAGGACCGGCAGGACCGGCAAGACCGGCGGGTGTCGGCGGGGCCGGCTGGACCGGCAGGGCGGGCGGGCGGGCCGGCAGGTGTCGGCGGGTCCGGCAGGTGTCGGCGGGGCCGGCTGGACCGGCAGGACCGGCGAGCGTCGGCGGGGCCGGCAGGTGTCGGCGGGGCCGGCTGGACCGGCAGGACCGGCAGGGCCGGCAGGGCCGGCAGGCGTCGGACAGCCGGTGCTGAGTGGTCAGGGTGCTGAGTCGGTCAGGCTGGGGCGACCTAGCTCGCGGCCGGTCAGCCCCGGTCGGCGCGAACTGCGCCCGGTCGGCACTAACCGCGCCCGGTCGGCACTAACCGCGTCGGTACCGGCCGACGGCGAGTTGGATCAGCTTCGGTCGACGCTGACTCGGTCATTGTCGGTCGACGCCGAATCGGTCAGTCTGAGTGGACGCCGAGTGGACGCCGAGTGGACGCCGAGTCGGTCAGTCTCAGTGGACGCTGACTCGGTCAGTCTCGGTGGACGCCGAATCGGGTCTAGCCGGGTCGGCCCAGTCCGCCTCGGCCCAGTCCGCCTCAGCCCAGTCCGCCTCAGCCCCGGTGGCCGTCGAGTCGGTCATCTCGGTCATCGGGTCGGTCATCTCGGTCATCGCGGCCGTGACTCGCCGATCGTGATGAGCACGAGCGCGAGAGCCGGGACGAACGCGATGGCTCCCATCAGCCACGCGAACGCGAGATTGCGTCGGCGCACGTCGCGCACCCAGATGGCGCACGCGAGCATGATGACGTACAGGCCGACGGTGAGGATGATGCCGGCCCACGGGATAAGGATCTGCAAGGAGAGCGTCATCCCGAGCATGACGATCGCGACCGCGCCGAGCAGTCCCGCCGGCAGGAGCCAGCGCCGACGCGTCCCGCCCCGCAGTGCCGGCTGATTCCGAATGGCCATCGGGTCGGAGCCGGAGCCAGCGTCCGAGCCAGCGGCGGAGCCGGAGTCGGAGTCGGCGCCAGCGCCAGCGCCGGAGTCGGAGCTGTGTTCGTGACCAAGGGGAATGTCGGGAGCTGTGCGAGGAGCGGTGCCGGTACCAGGGCCCGGGCTAGAACGAGGACCCGCACCCGCGCCCGGGTCGGCGTCAGGGAGGCTGCCGGCGCCAGCAGAGGTCCCGGCGCCAGCGGCAGGATCGGCGCCGCCACGAACAGGACCCGTGTCGCCGTCGCCTGGACCCGTCGCGCTGTGGACGGGACCCGTGTCGCCGTGGCGAGGATCGGTGTCGTCGTGTCCGGAGTGGTGGGGCGTCGGGGGATTCGGCATGGTCAGCTATTCGGGATGCGAGAGAGGAAGTAGACCACGACCAGCGCGACGCACACCACGACGAACGCGGCCGCGACGACGATGATCGCAACACCCATGCTGCACCTCCCGGTCGTGGACGAGGACGCGCCTCGCGTGAGCGGCCGAAAGGGCCGGTCCGTCGCACGGCCGGCCCTTCGCGGCTACATCCGCTCGGTCTGGACCCCTTCGCCGCCCAGATCCTCGTCGGATTCCTCCTCCGACTCCTCGTCGAAATCGGGGCCTTCCGGCGGCTGCTCCTGGTGGTGGTGCTGCTCGTCCGCCTCCATACCGGAGCCGCCGCCACCGGGCATCTGCTGGCCGCCCATACCGCCCTGCGTCTGCATGTTGTCGCTCATGGGGTCCTCCTTGATCTCGTGGATTTCGTGTTTCACTTCGCTTCTTCATCGCCCTTGGTATCGCCGAGCCTGACCCCTGCGCACCAGGTCATGCAGGGGCTTGACACGGCACCTGGCGTGACCTACCCCGGCGCCAGAACGCCAGAACGCCAGAACGCCAGAACGCCAGAACATGGGAGCGCCGGAGCGCCGGAGTGCCGGGGTGCGCGAGCGCGGGAGCGCGGGTGTGCCGGGGTGCCGGAGCGCGGGAGCGCGGGAGCGCGGGTGTGCCGGAGTGCCGGGGTGCGCGAGCGCGGGAGCGCGGGTGTGCCGGGGTGCGCGAGCGGCGGGAGTCTCCCGCGCGAGCTCGCCCCGGTGGGCGCGCGCCGGCGGCTGGCGGACGCTCGTCTACTCGAACTTGTTGCTCATCGTCATGCTCGGCGTCTTCGTGCTGTCCTGGCTCGCCCAGTCGCTCGCCGGTCTCGTCGTGTCGAACGACGCTCTCGCGCAGCACGGCCAGCCCGCTCAGAGCTGGGGCGAGTACCTGATCTCCGCAGAGCTCTGGAACCGCACGCTGCAGAGCTGGCAGTCGGAGTTCCTCGCCGTCGGGGCGATGACGACGTTCGCGATCCTGCTGCGCCAGCGCGGCTGGGCCGAGTCGAAGCCGGTCGGCGCTGCGCACGACGAGACGGCGAGCTCGGGATGAGCCCGCCGTCTCGTCGTCCGGGGTGGAATCAGGCTGTTGGTCGTCGCCCGCTGATCACCCGTAGGAGGAACATGATGATCGCGATGACGGCCAGGACGATCCCGACCCAGAGGAGCCAGTTCGCGGCCGACCACAGCCCGCCGGTGATCGCCAGCACGATCGCGACGATGAAGATGATGATCGCGGCGAGTGTCATGGGGAACTCCCTTCTCCGGTCGGCCCGCGGCGGTCCGACGTGCTGCCAAGCTACGCAGCCGGCGCCGCACGGCGCAGGGGGTTGACTCCCGCGACGCGACGGTGCTATCCGGGCTATCCGGGCTATCCGGATGCTCTCCGGGCGAGGGCTATCCCGAGAACAGGGCTATCCGGAGAACAGGGCTATCCCGAGAACAGTGCTATCCGCAGGACGGGCTATCCGCAGGACGGGCTATCCGCAGGACGGGCTATCTATCCAGGGGCCCTGTCCCTTGCGCCCCTGCGCGTGTCGCGTTCGATCGCGCGCTGGACGCGCGAGGGCAGCAGCACCCAGAGCACGATGATGACGAGCAAGGTCAGCCCCGCCGCGACGAGCCCCATCGCGAGACCGAGGACGAGGTCGACGATGAGCAGCACGATCCCGGCGAGGGTGACACCGACCCCGACGAGTGCCGTCGTCGAGAGCCGGCCGCCGAGGTCGACGAGCGACTCCTTCGCGCCCATTCGGAAGAGCCAGCGATGCAGCAGCACGGGCGTGAGCCCCACGACCGTCGTCGCCGCGGCGACGGCGAGCAGCGAGAAGTAGATCACCCGGCCCGTGGGGTCGAGCTCCGTGAATCGCGGCTGGAACGCCGCCGCGAGCAGGAATCCGGTGATGATCTGGCTGCCCGCTTGGACGACGCGCAGCTCCTGCAGGATGTCGGCCCAGTTCCGGTTGAGGCGCTCCTGGCGGGTCTCGGTGCTCGTCGCATCGCTCATGCCTCGGGGTCTAGCACGCACGGTCGGGGGCTCGCAAGCCCGTTTCCCGCGCGCGTCGCGCCTCCTAGCTTCGGGAGAACGCGATCCGCGAGACCGGCGCGATCCGCGAGACCGGAGAGACCGGCGCGACCGGACAGACCCGACAGACCCGACAGACCCGACAGACCAGGGAGCCCAGATGGACCAGATGCGGCCGAGCCTCAGCAATCCGGTGACGCGCTACCCGTCGGGCGGGTTCCCCAAGCAGGAGCAGGAGCAGCCCGGGCTCACGGAGGCGACGGACCCGACCCCCGACCACGGCGAGCGCTCCTATCGCGGCGCTCGCCGCCTGGCGGGCATGCGGTCGCTCATCACCGGCGGCGACTCGGGCATCGGCCGTGCGGTCGCGATCGCGTTCGCGCGCGAAGGCGCCGACGTCGCGATCTCCTACCTCCCGGAGGAGGAGCCCGACGCGGTCGCCACGGCGCTCTGGATCGAGCAGGCCGAGACCCGCTCCCTGTGCATCCCCGGCGACATCCGGACGGAGACCCACGCCGTCCGGCTCGTCGACCGCGTTCTGAGCGAGTTCGGCGGCATCGACATCCTCGTGCTCAACGCCGCCTATCAGAAGCAGCGCGACTCGCTCGCGCAGACCCCGAGCGAGGAGATCGCGCGGGTGGTCGAGACGAACCTCCTGTCGCCGCTGTGGACGGCCCGCGCGGCGATCCCGCATCTCGCCCCCGGGGCCTCGATCATCGTGACGTCCTCCATCCAGGCGTTCAACCCCTCGCCCGAGCTCATCGACTACGCGATGACGAAGGCCGCGCTCGTCGCCTTCACGAAGGCGCTCGCGCAGGAGCTCGGCCCCGCCGGGGTCCGCGTCAACGCCGTCGCGCCCGGCCCGATCTGGACCCCCCTCATCCCGGCGACCGAGTGGCCGGACCACCTTCCCGAGTTCGGGACGGACACCCCGCTCGGTCGTGCGGGCCAGCCGGCCGAGGTCGCTCCGGCATACGTCTTCCTCGCCTCGCCGGAGTCGAGCTACGTCTCCGGCGCGATCCTGCCGGTGACGGGCGGGAAGGGACTCTGAGCCCGCGTCTGCGCCGGGCCCGCTCGAGCGACCCGGGCATCCGGCGCCGGAGGCGCGGTTCGGGGTTCTCGTATCTCGACGCCGATGGCTCGCTGCTGCGCGACGGACCCACCCTCGAGCGGGTGCGTTCGCTCGCCGTCCCGCCGGCCTGGACCGACGTGTGGATCGCGGTCCAGGCGAATGCGCCCATCCAGGCGACCGGGGTCGACGCGGCGGGTCGTCGACAGTACCTCTATCACCGGGCGTGGCGCGAGCGCAGCGACCGGCTGAAGTTCGAGCGGATGATCGCGTTCGCGCGGGCGCTCCCGGCGGCCCGGCGCGCAGTCACGGTCGACCTGCGCACCGAGGGCCTCGGCCGGGAGCGGGTGCTCGCCGGAGCGTTCCGCCTGCTCGACTCCGGCTCGCTGCGCGCCGGCTCCGAGCGCTACGCGGATCAGAACGGCAGCTACGGGCTCACGACGCTGCTCGGCGCGCACGTGCGAATCGATGGCGACGAGGTGGTGCTGCGGTTCCCGGCGAAGAGCGCGCAGGCGTGGCGCTCGCGACTGTCCGACCCCGAGCTCGCCGCGCTCCTCGAGTCGCTGCGCCGTGGTCCGCGGGCGCGGCTGCTCGCGTGGCGCGACGCGGACGGGCACTCGCACCCGCTGCGGGCGGAGGAGCTCAACGACGACATCCGGCGGCGCACCGGCGGCGACTTCACCGCGAAGGACTTCCGCACACTGCGGGGGACGGCGCTCGCAGCGGCGAGTCTCGCGCGGTCGGGCGTGCGCGCCTCCGAGTCGGGGCGCCGGCGCGCGATATCGGCCGCGATGAGCGCCGCGGCGGCCGCGCTCGGCAACACCCCCGCGGTCGCGCGCGCGAGCTACGTCGATCCGCGCGTCGTCGACCGCTACGAGCACGGCGAGGTGGTCGACCCCTCGCGCTCGGTAGAACGCCAGCTGGTCGCCTGGCTCGGACCCTGACCGGCACTGCGCCGAAATGAGAAAATCCCCGGTATGACCAGGGATTTTCCGCGAGTCGGGGTGACAGGATTTGAACCTGCGGCCTCTTCGTCCCGAACGAAGCGCGCTACCAAGCTGCGCCACACCCCGAAAGGACCTATCGAGTCTACCGGATTCGCGGGGGCGCTCAGCGACGTGACGCGGACTGCGCGGGCGCGGGCGCGGCGACGAGCGTCACGACGACAGCCTCCGGCGGGCAGGCGAATCGCACGGGCGCCGTGATCGCCGTGCCGATGCCGGCGGACACCTCGAGCCACGCGGTGCGCCGCGCGTGCGTCCACGTCGAGAGCCCCTGCGCCTGCTCGCGCGGGATGTCGCAGTTCGTGACGAGCGCCGGCAGGCCGGGGATGCGCACCTGGCCGCCGTGCGTGTGACCCGCGAAGATCACGTCGGCGCCCTGCGTCGTGAACGCGTCGAGGACCCGGCGGTACGGGGCGTGCGAGAGCGCGAGCGTCACGGCGGGCACGGGCGCGTCGTCCTCGCCGGGCGAGGCGCCTTCGCGCATCTCCTCGACGAGCTGCGGGAGGCGCTCGAGCCGGTCGAGCCGCAGATGGGGGTCGTCGACGCCGATCAGCTCGAGTCGCGAGCCGCGCAGCTCGACCGCACGGGCGCGCTCGGCGACGTCGAGCCAGCCGAGCCCGGACAGGAACTCCTCGAGACCGGCGGTGTCGAGGCGCTCGCGTTCTGCCTGCCCGCGGTGCCCGCTCGGCCCCGCGAAGTAGGCGAACGGGTTGATCCTGCGTGGCGCGAAGTAGTCGTTCGACCCGTGGACGAACGCCCCGAGGGTCGGCCGCGCCGCGAACGGCGCGAACGCGCGACGCAGCCCCGACAGGCCGTCGGCGTGCCCGAGCAGGTCGCCCGTCGCGATCACCAGATCGGGCTCCGTGATCGAGGCGATCCGCGCGATCCAGTCCTGCTTCTGGCGCTGCCACGGCGCCATGTGCAGGTCGCTCAGGTGCAGGATCGTGATCGGCCGCGACCCGGGCTCGAGCACCGGCACGATCTCCTGACGGACCTGGAAGCGGTTGCGCTCGATGAGCGCCCCCCAGGTGAACGCGGCGACGCCCGCCGCGGCCACCACGCCGAGCGCGGTGCCGACCGCCCTGCCTGCCATGACTAGGTGGGCGGGGGCGTGGGGACGCACTCGGTCGGGTTCGAGCTGTTCAGCGTCACGGAGAGGGTGACCGCCGTCGTGGTCGTCACCTGCAGCGTTCCGCCACCCGGCGTCATCGCCTCGACGGTACGACCATTGACGAACCCGTCGGTTGGCGAGTAAGTCGGGTCCACGCCGGGTGCCCGCTGGTAGCCCGACGGGCAGGAGACCGCGACCGAGATGTTCGGATAGCTCGCGGCGACGAGTGTGGTCCTCGCGTCGCCCACCGTATCGCCCACGACGTCCGGGATGACGGTCATGTTCTGCAGGCTGCGGGCGAGGTTGATCGTGGTGCCCGCGCCCACCGCTTCGCCGGCGCCTGGCGTCTGGAGGACGATGGTGCCCTTCGGGCGGTCGGAATTGGTCTCACCCATGTCGGCCACCGCGAAGCCGACCGCTTCGAGGGCGGCCTTCGCCTGTTCGAACGTGAGTCCGAGGTCCGATACGTTCGGCACGATGGTGCGCCCGCCGGTCTCGTACTTGCCGCTCGGCGCGGGGAAGCCGCCGCCGCCGAATCTCGCGTTCTGGAAGCCCATGAGCTCGCGCATGATGTCGTGGCGCACGAGCCGCAGCAGGGTGTCGCTGCCCGGCGCGTAGTAGCCGTACATGCTGAAGTGGCCGACGATGTTGCCCGTCCAGACGATCGTCGTGTTCGTCGTCGTCGAGGCGGCGACCCAGGTCTGCGTCGACTCGCCACTCGTGCCGGTCTTCGACAGCATCGGGATGCCGTCGCCCGGGTCGGAGAGCTGGCCGGTGCCGTTGTAGGTGTTGCCGACGAGCACGTCCGCGACCGTCGCCGCGACGTCGGGGTCGACGGTCTGCGAGCACTTCGGGGTCTGGCCCTCGTGCGAGTTGCCCTCGGGGTCGACCCAGGACTCGACGATGATCGGCTGGCAGGTCTTGCCGCCGCTCGCGATCGTCGCGTAGGCGTTCGCGAGGGAGAGCGGCGCGACCTCGTTCGTGCCGATGACGCTCGTCGGGTTCGTCTGCGCGGGGAGTCCGTCGGCGCGCACGCCGAGCATCATCCTCTCGGCGAGCTCGTTGATGTCGCAGAGGTCCATCTTCGTCGCCATCCGGAGGAAGACGCCGTTGATCGACCCCCACGTGCCGTTGCGGATCGAGTAGCTGCCGGACTCGTGCGCGTCGTTGACGACCTGGGTGTCGACGCCGGCACCGTTGCAGCGGTCATGCCACTGACCCGCGGGCAGGATCCCCTCGCCGCCGTTGACGACCTCGTTGACGCCGTGGTTCGTGATGAGCCACTGGGTCAGGGTGAACAGCTTGTACGTCGATCCGGCCGGGAAGCCCGTCGAGTTGCCGTACTCGTAGGTCGTGTTGAAGTTGACCGCGGTCGAGGTGAGCGGGTCGTCCGGCTCGAAGGCGTCGTCGAAGACCTTGTTCTGCACCATCGCCCGGACCTTGCCGGTGCCCGGCTCGATCGTCACCGCCGAGGCGCCGAAGTCGAAGTCGGTGATCCAGTTCGGCGCCCAGTTCCAGACGATCTGCTGCGCGGTGACCTGGGTCGGGTAGTCCATCGTCGTGTAGAGCGTGTAGCCGCCGCGCGCCCAGTTCTGCCGGCGCTCCTCGACCGTGTCGCCGAGGAACTCGAAGTCCTTGACCGACTTGATGACGTAGTCGCAGAACCACCGGACCTCTCCCTGCGCGGAGCGGCAGCCCTGCGTCGCGGCCTTGCCGTTCGCGACGAACGCCTCGTCGACGGGGATGGCGATCGCCTCGTCGTACTGCGCGCGCGTGATGTAGCCCTCGTTGAGCATGCCGTTCAGCACGACGCCATCGCGACGCTCGGCATTGGACGCGAAGCGCTCCGCCGTGTCCTCGGGGTCGTCGGGGTCGATGTAGAGGTTGCGAGCGTTCGGGTACTGGACGATCGCGATGAGCGAGGCCGCCTGCGCGAGGTTCAGCTGCGAGGCGTGCACCCCGAAGTAGCGCTGCGCCGCCGCCTCGATGCCGTAGGTCTGGGCGCCGAAGTACGCGATGTTGAGATACGCGGTGATGATCTCCTTCTTCGTGTACTTCTTCTCGAGGCCGACCGCGATCTTCATCTCCTTGATCTTGCGGTCGAAGCTCGTCGCGGTCGCCTCGGTGTACGCCGCCCGGCGCTCCTCCTCCGTCGGCAGGTTGTACGCCTCCTGGATGAAGGTCTGCTTGACGAGCTGCATCGTCAGCGTCGAGGCGCCGGACTCGATGCCGCCCGAGGTCACGTTGCCGAGCGCGGCGCGCACGATGCCCGGGATGTCGACGCCGCCGTGCTCGAAGAACCGGCGGTCCTCGGCGGCGATGAGCGCGTCGACGACGACGGGGGCGATCTGCGTGTACGGGACCTCTTCGCGGTTCTGGTCGAAGACGGTCGCGACCTCGACCCAGCCGCCGTCGCCGTGCGCCATGATGACGTTGCGCTGGGGCAGGTCGTCGAGCTCGAAGTAGTCGGGGATCGAGTCGAAGACGCCGATCGCGCTCGATGCGGCGATCCCGGTCAGCGCGACCGCGGGGGCGACCGTGACGGTGACGAGGACGCCGGCGACGGCGCCGAACCCGACGAGCCCGAGGAGACCGGTGAGCCAGTTGCGGCGCGGAGCATCCTGGGCAGACATAGACTCCAGGGTACGGGATGCGCCTTCGCGCCTAGCTGAACGGATGCCGCGAAATGACAGTCTGGGAGTACACGGTCACTCCGCTCCTCCTCCACCAGGAGGCGAAGATCCTCAACAACTGGGGCTCCGACGGGTGGGAGCTCGTCACGATCCAGCAGGGCCCGCAGGGCGGGCTCATCGCGTTCCTCAAACGCCCCGTCGCGGGCGGCTAGCCCACGCGCCGGCATCGGACCGCAGCAGCACTCGGACCGCACGGATACTCAGACCACAGGGACAGGAGAACGCCATGGGCGCCATCAACGATCGACTCGCCGAGCTCGGCCTCGAGCTGCCCGCCGTGGTCGCCCCCGCGGGTGCCTACGTGCCGGCCGTCGTGACCGGGAATCTCGTGCACACGGCCGGTCAGCTGCCCATGGCGGGCGGCGCGCTGCCCGCGACCGGCAAGGTCGGCGCGGACGTGGCGGCCGAGGACGCCGCGGGGTACGCGCGCACGTGCGCGCTCAATGCGCTCGCGGCGGTGCAGAACGCGATCGGCTCGCTCGACCGGGTCACCCGCATCGTCAAGGTCGTCGTCTTCGTCGCGTCGGCGCCCGACTTCACGTCGCAGGCGGTCGTCGCCAACGGGGCCTCCGACCTGCTCGGCGAGGTGTTCGGCGAGGCGGGGCGCCACGCGCGCTCCTCGGTCGGGGTAGCGGTGCTGCCGCTCGACTCCCCGGTGGAGGTCGAGCTGATCGCCGAGTTCGCGTGACGCGGCGTCCTTCGACGCGCGCAGCTCACCCGGGGATCCGCGGGCCGGAGATCCGCGGGCCGGGGAGGATTCCCGCATGACACGGGTCCCCGACCGAGCCGAAGGCGAGCCGAGGGGCCGACTGCGACAGGACAGTCGGCTCGTCGAGCCGGGCGACGTCTTCGTCGCCCTCGACGGGATCGTGCCGGCACGCGGCGCCTGGGTCGCGGACGCGCTCGCGCGCGGGGCGGCGCAGGCGTGGGTCGACTCCGCCCTGCCCGGCGTCCCCGACGACCCGCGGGTCATCGCGTTCTCCCCCCTGGTCGATGCGATCGGCGAGCTCGCCTCCGACTGGTACGGCCGCCCGTCGGAGCACCTCGCCGTCTTCGGCGTGACCGGCACGAACGGCAAGACCTCGACCGTCCAGCTGCTCGCTCAGGCGTGGGAGATGCTCGACCGGCGCTCGGCCACGATCGGCACGCTCGGCGCCGCGATGCACGGCGACCCGCTGACGCTCAACGGCTACACGACGCCGCCCGTCACTCGGCTGCACGAGCTGCTCGCCGAGTTCCGCGAGCGCGGGGCGACGCATGTCGCGCTCGAGGTGTCCTCGCACGCGCTCGAGGAGCGGCGCGCGGACGGCGTCGCCTTCGCGGCGGTGCACTACGCGAACCTCACCCGTGACCACCTCGACTACCACGGCTCGATGGAGCACTACGCCGCCCAGAAGTCCAAGATCTACACCCTCGCCGGCACCCTCCCAGCTGCACGGGCGTCGTGTGCCGAGATGGGCGCGCCAGCCGACCCATCTCGGCACACGACGCCCATCTCGCGGCGCGTGGGTGGGGGGCGCGTTGGCGGGGAGAGCGCGTTGGGGGAGAGCGCGGTGGGGGAGAGCGCGGTGGGGGAGAGCGCGGTGGGCGGGGAGCTTCGAGCGGGGCCGCTCGCGATCGGGAACCTCGATGACGAGCACGTGCGCGCGGTCTGGGAGGCGCTGCCCAGGGGGCGGGCACGCGTCGGGACCAGCTCGCGCGGCGCGGCGGGTGCGGCGATCCGCGCCGAACGGCTGCGCTTCGAGATCACCGGCACGACCTTCGACCTCGTCGACGAGGGATCGGACGGATCCCACGGCTCGGACCCGGCCGGCGCCGACCGCGTCACGGTCACCTCGCCGCTCATTGGGCGCTTCAACGTCGACAACCTCCTCGCGGTCGTCGCCGTGCTGCGCCGTGTCGAGTCGATCCCGCTCGCCGAGATCGCGGCGATCGTGCCCGAGCTGCGCGCCCCGAACGGCCGGATGTGGCGCATCCGCCCCGACGACTCGCTCCCGACCGTCATCGTCGACGCCGGGCACACCCCCGACGCCATGCGGCAGGCGGTCACGGCGCTCGCGGACTACGGCTTCGGCCGGATCATCACCGTCTTCGGCGCGACGGGCGACCGCGACCCCGGCAAGCGCCCCGAGATGGCACGCGCGATCGAGGACGGATCCGACGTCGTGATCGTGACCGACGACGACGTCCACGACGAGGACGGCGACGCGATCGTCGCGCAGCTGCTCGCCGCGATGCGCGCGCCCGAGGCGGTCACCGTGATCCGCGACCGCACGTCGGCGGTCGAGCACGCGATCCGGCTCGCCGGACCGGACGACGTCGTGCTGCTCGCGGGCAAGGGCCACGAGCCGATGCAGATCGTCGCGAACCACGTGGAGATCCCGTACTCCGACATCGAGACCGCCGAGCGGGTGCTCGCGGCGATCATGTCAGAACGCGATTCGCCCGCCTGAGCGACGGACCGGCGCGCGCCCCTCACCGCGAGGGTGCGATTCCGCCGTCAGGGTGCGAAATATCGCACCCCCGCGGCGGGAACGCACCCCGAGGGCGCGGCACGCGACGGGGCGCGCCGTGTGGGCGGATCGCGTTCTACTTCTTGCGGCGCGGGAGCGCCGTCGTGACCGAGGTCGTCGCGGGGGAGCCGCTCATGTCCTCGATGAGCTGCATCACGGCGGGGTCGGCGAGCGTCGTCGTGTCGCCGATCGGGCGGCCCTCGGCGACGTCCCGCAGCAGTCGGCGCATGATCTTGCCCGAGCGGGTCTTCGGCAGCTCGCTGACGATGAACACCTGCCGCGGCCGCGCGATCGCGCCGATCTCCTTCGCGACGTGCGCGCGCAGCAGCTCCGCGAACTCCGCGTCGCTGTGCTCGCCGCGCCGCGACTGCTTGACGATGACGTACGCGACGACCGCCTGGCCCGTCGTCTCGTCCGACGCGCCGACGACCGCGGCCTCGGCGACGACGGGGTTCGCGACGAGCGTCGACTCGATCTCGGTCGTCGACAGGCGGTGACCGCTGACGTTCATGACGTCGTCGACCCGGCCGAGCAGCCAGATGTCGCCGTCCGCGTCGACGTGCGCGCCGTCGCCGGCGAAGTAGACCCACTTGCCCTCCTCAGGACGGGAGAACTTCTCCCAGTAGGTCTCCCGATAGCGTTCTGGATCGCCCCAGATGCCGCGCAGCATCGACGGCCACGGCTCCGTGATCGCGAGCAGGCCGCCGTTGGGCGGGTCGACGCGGTCGCCCTCCTCGGTCAGGATGTCGATGCGCACCCCGGGGACGGGCACCTGCGCACTGCCGGGCTTCAGCGTCGTCAGGCCCGGCATCGCCGAGACCATGATCGCGCCCGTCTCCGTCTGCCACCAGGTGTCGACGATCGGCGCCTGCCCGCCGCCGATGACGTCGCGGTACCAGACCCACGCCTCGGGGTTGATCGGCTCGCCGACGCTGCCGAGGATGCGCAAGGACGACAGGTCGAAGCCCTGCGGGATCTCGCGACCGAGCTTCATGAAGGACCGGATCGCGGTCGGTGCCGTGTAGAGGATGGTGACCTTGTGGCGCTCGATGAGCTCCCACCAGCGCCCCGGGTGCGGCGTGTCGGGCGTGCCCTCGTAGAGGAAGACGGTCGCCGCGTTCGCGAGCGGACCGTAGACGACGTAGGAGTGGCCCGTGACCCAGCCGATGTCGGCGGTGCACCAGTAGACGTCGTCGGGCTTCAGGTCGAAGACGTTGCGGTGCGTGAACGCCGCCTGGACGAGGTACCCGGCAGAGGTGTGCAGGATGCCCTTCGGCTTGCCGGTCGTACCGGACGTGTACAGGATGAAGAGCGGGTTCTCCGCCTCGAAGCCCTGCGCCGCGTGCTCGGCCGGCGCCTCGCGGAGCGCGTCGTGCCACCACAGATCGCGGGTCGAGTCCCAGGCGATGTCGTTCTCGCCGCGTCGCACGACGAGCACGTGCTCGACCGTGCTCGAGCCGTTCGCGTCGAGCAGTGCGAGCGCCTCGTCGACCGCGGGCTTGAGCGCGAACACCTTGCCCTTGCGCCAGCCGCCGTCCGCAGTGATGACGAGCTTCGCGCCCGCGTCGAGGATGCGGTCGTGCAGGCTCTGCGCCGAGAACCCGCCGAAGACGACCGAGTGGATCGCGCCGAGGCGCGCGACGGCGAGCATCGCGACGACCGCCTCCGGCACGAGCGGTAGGTAGATCGCGACCCGGTCGCCCTGACCGACGCCGAGCGCGGCGAGCGCGTTCGCGGCGCGCTTGACCTCGGCGGTCAGCTCGCCGTAGGTGATCGTGCGCACGTCGCCCGGCTCGCCCTCCCAACGGATCGCGATCCGGTCGCCGAGGCCGGCGTCGACGTGGCGGTCGAGGCAGTTCGCGGCGACGTTGAGCTCGCCGTCGGCGAACCAGCGCGCCACGGGCGCCTCGGACCAGTCGAGCGTCTGCTCCGGCGAGAACGGCTTCGTCCAGGTCGCGTACTCTCGGGCGCGGTCGCCCCAGAACGCGATCGGGTCGGCTTTCGCCTGCAGGTACAGGTCCGGCTGGGCGACACTGCCCTCGGCGACGCGGGCAGGGGGCGGGAAGCGCCGCTCTTCGGTGAGCAGCGACTCGATCTCATAGTCGGCCACTGGCTCATCCTAGGACTGGGTCGGACGCGGGTCGCCGCTGGCCCGTAGTTTCACCCCGCGGGATACTCGGAAAGTCTCAAGCAGGCATTCAGGCGATCACCTGTTTGCGCGACGGATTCGGGCGTACCATCATCCGTACCGGTTCCCCCCGGGATCGCGGCCAAGCATCCCCCCGCTTCGGCCGCGCAGGCGCCGCCTCCTCATCCCCCTTGGAGGCGGCGCCCCTCGGTTTCTGCGCTCCGTCGAGCGTTCTTCGCCGCCCGCGTCTGCCGGCGCGCAGCGGGATGCCCGGTGGGCCGTCGTGGCCGTAGGCTGGCCGCGGAGGTGGTCGCATGCCGCTTACGGGCGAGTACGGTCCGAGCACGTCGGATTGGGCACGGAGCCAGGCCGAGGCGTACGAGGCGTCGGGAGGTCGAGAGGCGGCGACGCTCGGCGACTCGGACATGCCGATCATCGTGCTGACGACGCTCGGCGCGAAGTCGGGACTGCTGCGCAAGACGGCGCTCATGCGCGTGACGGACGGCACGTCGTACGCGGTCGTCGCGTCGCGCGGCGGCGCCCCCGAGCACCCGCAGTGGTACTGGAACCTCCTCGCGCATCCGCTTGTCGAGCTGCAGGACGGCTCCGTCAAGCGCGACTACCGCGCGCGTGAGCTCGCCGGCGCCGAGCGCGAGGCTTGGTGGGCGCGCTCGGTCGAGGCCTACCCACCCTACGCGGAGTACCAGGAGCTGACCTCGCGCGTGATCCCGGTGGTGCTGCTGGAGCCGGTCGACGGCTGATCGAGCAGCTCGCGGCTGAGGCGACGCACGGCTCGGGCTGAGGCGACGCAGGGCTTCGGTGCGAGCGATCTCGCGCGTCGGATGTCGGCGCGTCGGACGTCGACGTGTGCGACCTCGTCGCTCCGTGTCGCGCCGAGCAGCCGCGGAACTCGCCCACAGACTGCCCCCGCACCGAGTTCTCCACAATTAGGAGTCCCGGCAGAACGTCGTCGGATGGGTCGTGCCTATCGTGCCGGCATGGCCTCCATCATCCCCTTCCTGCCCCGCGGTGCATCTGCGGCGGGAGACGCCCGGCGACGCGCCGGTGCGGCCGAGTTCGGCCTGCTGGCGCCGATCGTGGCGGACCCCCGCGTCACCGACGTCTTCGTCAACGACGGTCAGGTCTGGACGGATCGCGGCCGGGGACCGCAGCGCGAGCCGGCGCTGTCGCTCGGACCGGGCGATGCGCGGGCGCTCGCGGTGCGCTTGATCGGACTGGCCGGCCGGCACGTCGACGAGAGCGCGCCATGCGTGGACGCACGGCTCGGCGACGGGATCCGCGTGCACGTCGTCCTGCCACCCGTGGCACCTCGCGGACCGTTGATCTCGATCCGGCTGCCGGCGGTCGAGCCGTGGAGCCTGGACGCCCTGCACGGGTCGGGGTTCCTTCCCGGTCGCACGCGGGCGCGACTGGCCGCGCTGGTCGCCGAGCGGCGCAACGTCCTCATCAGCGGCGCCGCGGGGTCGGGGAAGACGACCCTGCTGTCCGCGATGCTCGGGCTGGCGCCGCCGGGGGAGCGGATCATCGTGATCGAGGACGTCGGGGAGATCCGGGTTGAGCACCCGCACGTCGTCGGCCTCGAGACGCGCCAGGCGAACCTCGAGGGTGCGGGCGAGATCGGCCTCGCTCGGCTCGTGCGCGAGGCCCTGCGGATGCGGCCCGACCGGCTCGTGCTCGGCGAGTGCCGCGGCGAGGAGATCCGCGAGCTGCTGACCGCGCTGAACACCGGTCACGACGGCGGCGCCGGCACCATCCACGCGAACTCGCTCGCCGATGTCCCCGCACGGCTCGAGGCGCTCGGCGCCCTTGCCGGCCTCGGGCCCGAGGCCGTCGGACGGCTCGCGGCGAGTGCGCTCGACGCCGTCGTGCATGTCGAGCAGGGTCCGACAGGCCGCCGCGTCGCGGAGATCGGCCGTCCCGCGCTCGATCGATCGGGGCGACTCGTCATCGAGAGCGCCGCGCGATGAGCTGGCCGCGCCGGACATCGCCGCCCGGACTCGGGGAGCTCGCGACACTCGTGCATCGGCTCGCCGTCCTGCTCGCGGCCGGCGTCTCGTCGGCCGAGGCTTGGCGCCTCGCCGCAGACGGTGCGTTCGATCTCGTCGTCGCGGAGGTCCGTGCCGCTGTCGCCCGCGCGGGTCCGGACGCGATTCCCGATGCGCTCGCCGCGGCGGCTCGGGCGGGGCAGAGCGGCGGCTATGCGATCCGCGCAGCGGCGGAGCGCCGCACGCCCTCGACCGCGGCGGGTGCGGACCAGATGCGCTCGACCCGGGCGCGGTTGGACGTGGTGCGACCGTCGCGGCCGGCATCGGCACGGGTTCGGGCTGCAGAACGCGGCCCGGCGGCCCGTGGCGTCCGCAGTGCGCTCCGGGATGCCTGGTCGGGCCTGGCAGCCTCCTGGGCGGTCTCGTCGTGGACCGGCGCGCCGTTGGCGCCGGTGCTGCGCGCCTACGCGGAGCTGCTTCGCGGGTTCGCGGGGGCTGAGCACGACACCCGCGTCGCGCTCGCAGGTCCGCGGGCGACGTCGCGCCTCGTGCTCGTGCTGCCGCTCGTCGCCGTCGCGTTCGGCGCGCTCCTCGGACAGGACACGCTCGGCGTGCTCTTCGGCACGCCGCTCGGCTGGATCTGCCTCGCGGTCGGCGTCGGACTCGGAGTCGCGGGCTGGGCGTGGACACGAGGACTCCTCGCCAAGGCCTCGTCCGCGCCCCCGCTGCCGGGCATCGCCGAGGAGCTGACGGCGGTCGCGATGAGCGGAGGGGTGTCCGTCGCCCGCGCTCGGGAGCTGGTGTCGACCGCGTTGGACCGGCACGGCCTGCACGCGGATCGCTCGCGGGCGGACACGGCGCTGGCGATGGCGTCCGCATCCGGCGCTCCTGCGGCGGAACTGCTCCGCGCGGAGGCGGAGACCGCTCGCCGGGCGGCCGTCGCCGACGCGCGGGCGCGCGCCGAACGGCTGGGGGTCTCGCTCATGGTGCCCCTCGGGGTGTGCGTCCTGCCCGCGTTCATCGCGGTCGGGGTCGTCCCGCTGATGGCGGCCGTCGTCGCATCGACGCTTGAAGTTGTATGACGATCATCTAGCCTGGAGAGGTCGCATTCACCCGCTCAACGACGAGATGAGGACCCTCCATGGTCGACGCCGCCCCGTTCGTCCTGCCCGCCGAGGCGCTCGCGCGATTCCGCGAGATCCTGCCCGCCGACGCCGTCCACGTCGACGACGCGGACCGGGACCAGCTCCGCGACCCCTACTGGTTTCAGGAGGATCGCTCCTACGACTCGTCGGCGGTGCTGTATCCGACGACGGTCGAGGAGATCCAGGCGATCGTGCGCGCCGCGAACGAGTTCGGCGTGCCGGTCTGGACGAGCTCGCAAGGACGCAACAACGGGTACGGCGGGCCGTCGCCCCGCGTCAAGGGCTCGGTGCTCATCTCGCTGCGACGCATGAACCGGGTCCTGGAGATCAACCGCGAGCTCGCCTACGCGGTCGTCGAGCCCGGTGTGCGCTGGATGGATCTCGCCGACGCGCTCGTCGAGGCCGGCGCAGACGATCTGCTGCTCTCGACCCCTGACGTCGGCTGGGGCAGCATCGTCGGCAACTCGATGGACAACGGCGTGTCCTACCTTCCGAACGGTGCCGACTTCATGGCGCCGACCGGCATGGAGGTCGTGCTGCCGGACGGCGAGCTGCTGCGCACCGGCCTCGGCTCGGTGCCGGGGAACAAGGCCTGGCACCTCTACAAGCGCGGGCTCGGGCCGACGCTCGACCCCTTCTTCGCGCAGTCGAACTTCGGCATCGTCACGCGCATGGGGGTGTGGCTCATGCGCAAGCCGGAGGCGATGGCGTCGCTGCAGCTGTCGATCCCGCGCAACGATCAGCTCGGGCAGGCGATCGACATCATCCGCGAGCTGCGGATGAGCGGCGCGATCCGGGGTGTCCCCGGCGTCTACTCGTTCCCGGTGATGGCGTGGCAGGTCCCCGAGCTCGGCGAGTACATGGGCGGCAAGGGCGCGCTGCCCGAGGACGAGCTCCAGCGCCTCGCCGAGGAGTCCGGACTCGGCCGCTGGAGCGTCGGCGTCGGCGTCTGGGGCGACGCTCCGGTCGTCGAGCACCACGTGAAGCGCATCAAGGAGCGCTGGGCGGAGATCGAGGGCTCGAGGGTGAGCCACGAGGGCCGCTACACCCGCGACGAGTGGGGGCCGTTCGATGTGTTCCGCGACAAGATCAACGGCGGGCACCCGACGCTCGAGATGCTCGACCTCGTGCCGGACGGGATCGGGCACCTCGCGTTCTCCCCGGTCATCCCGCTCGTCGGCGAGGAGGTGGCGAAGTTCGAGCGGTTGATCAGCGAGTACATGCTCGAGCACCTCAACGCGAACCTCTCGGCCGGCATGACGATCATCAACGATCGCTCGCTCATCATCGTCGTCAACCTCGACCTCGTCCTCGACGACGAGGAGCAGGTGCGGGGCGCGTACAGGACGATCAAGCACATGATCGATCACTTCGGGAAGCTCGGGTACGGCGAATACCGCGCCCATCTCGAGATCATGGACGTCGCGTCGGCGCAGTACTCGTTCAACAACCACTCCTACCGTCGCTTCATCGAGACGATCAAGGACGCGGTCGACCCAAACGGCGTCATCTCGCCCGGGCGCCATGGCATCTGGCCGGCCCGATACCGCGGTGGGCTCCCGCCGGGGCAGCGCTGAGTCATCCACAGCCGCTTCCGACGGAGCCCCATTCACATCTAGCGCCCTTCGTCGGTCGTGGCGCCCCGCGGTATGCGAGGCTCGACCCGCTCGTGCCAGCACGCGATCGCCGAGCGATCGCCGGAGCGGAAGTGAGGTACGGGCATGGGCAGTGCAGCGGATGCGAGGCGCGTCGTCGGGGCCGCGCGACAGGCGCGGGTCGCTTCGTCGAGCGAGCCGGGGCTTCGCCTGGACGGGTGGATCGGCGCTCGTGGGAGCAGAACGCCGGGTGCGCGGCATCCCGCGTTCCTCACGGGTGATGCCGGTGCAACCACGGCGGAATTCGCGATCGTGACGATGGCGGCTGTCGGGTTCGCCGGGCTCCTCGTCGTCATCCTGCGCTCGGATGGCGTCAGGGCGACACTCGAGGCGCTCGTGGCGCGGGCGCTCGGCTCGGCCGGATGAGCCGGACCGGCCGCGGGCGGCGCTCCAGCGCTCCCGCAGGCCAGGACCTGGGTCGCCACGGCGGTCTGCCGCGCGGCAGATTGCCGTGGCTCGGTGATCTGCGGTGGCGTGGCGGTCTGCCCTGGCGTGGCGGTCTGCTGTGGCGCTGCGATCAGCTGTGGCGTGGCGGTCTGCTGTGGCGCTGTGATCGGCTGTGGCGTGGCAGTCGGCTGTGGCGTGGCGGTGCGCCCTGGCGTGGCGGTCTGCGGCAAGGCGGAGGTCCGTCGTGGCGCGGTCGTCTGCTGCCGCATGATCGCCTGCGCAGGCGCCGAGCGTCGTGGTCGCGCGTCGTCTCGTCGAGGTGCGGCGATGCGGGGAGCGCGACGGCGGAGCTCGCGGTGGCGCTGCCGGCGGTGATCCTCGTGCTCGCCGCGTGCGTCGGGGCGCTCCAGGTCGCGGCAGCGCAGGCGCGTGTCCAGGACGCCGCAGCGCTCGCGGCACGGGCGGCGGCGCGCGGCGAGGACTCGCATCTCGCATCGACGTCCGCGGCGACGACCCTCTGGCGCGAGGGGCCGCTCGTCTGCGCGTCCGCGTCGGCCCAGGCACGGTGGGCACCGGGATTCCCGTCGATCGAGCTCACCGCACGATCCTGCGCGCTCGCCGAGCGGTGAGTGCCGCGGAGCCGATGTCCAATGCCGAGCATCGAAGACGCGTCGGGTACGGAGCGTCGAGCCACGCGTGGCGAGCGGCACGGCGGAGCGGCACGGCGGAGCGGCACGGCGGAGCGGCACGGCCGAGCGGCACGGCCCGGCGACAGGCGCGGAGGGATGAGGCCCGACAACGAATGTCGAACCGCGATTGTCGAGCGATGAGGGCCAACAACGGGTGTCGAACCACGGGCGCCGAGCGATGATCTGGACGTTGCGCGGCGATCGTGGCGCGGGGACGATCGTCGCGCTCGGCGTCGTCGCGTTCGTGCTCGGCCTGGCGACGCTGCTCGCCCCGGTCGTCGGGATCGTGGCGATACGCCATCGTGTGGCGACGGCGGCCGACGCCTCGGCGCTCGCCGCCGCCGCGGTCGTCGCCGGACTCGCCGCCCCGCCCGGCGACGGACCCTGTGCGGCTGCCGGGGCGATTGCCGCGCGTCATGACACGGAGCTCGATGCCTGCGTCGTCGACGGGTTCGTGGTGACGGTGCGGATCGCCGCCGGCAGTGCCTTCGGACCCGTCAGGGCCGCTGCGACGGCCGGGCCCCCGCCCGATGCCGGACCGTCGCATGACGAGTGAACGGGAAACGGTGTGTATGGTTTCTGCTCGCAAGGACTCAGCGTCCCGACGCAGGGGAAGGAAGCGCAGTGCCCGGGAAGAAACTCGTCATCGTCGAGTCGCCCGCGAAGGCGAAGACGATCGGCCAGTACCTCGGCGACGATTACGAGGTGCTTGCCTCGGTCGGGCACATCCGCGACATCCCGAAGCCCTCGGAGCTCCCGCAGGAACTCAAGAAGGGACCGTTCGGCGAGTTCGCGGTCGACGTCGAGCACGGGTTCACGCCGTACTACGCGATCTCCTCGCGCAGCTCCAAGACCGTCTCCGACCTCAAGCGCGCGCTGAAGGGCGCCTCCGAGCTCTACCTCGCGACGGATGAGGACCGCGAGGGCGAGGCGATCGCCTGGCACCTGCTGGAGGTCCTCAAGCCGAAGGTCCCGGTCAAGCGGATGGTGTTCCACGAGATCACCAAGGAGGCGATCGCAAGGGCGAAGGAATCGACCCGCGAGATCAACACGGCGCTCGTCGACGCCCAGGAGACGCGTCGGATCATGGACCGGCTGTTCGGCTGGAAGGCGTCCGACGTGGTCCGCCGCAAGGTCGGGCAGGCGGCCCAGTCGGCCGGCCGCGTCCAGTCGCCGGCGGTGCGCCTCGTCGTCGAGCGCGAGTGGGAGCGCATCCGCTTTCGCGCCGCGGAGTACTGGGACCTGCTCGCGACGCTCGACCCCGGTTTCGAGGCCGGCCTCGCCCGGCTCGGTGGCGAGCGCATCGCTGCCGGCTCCGACTTCGACCAGCGCGGCGAGCTCGTCAAGCACGCCCGCGTCGTCGGCGAGGACGAGGCGAACCGGCTCGCCGGAGCACTGCGCGCTCCCGGTGTCGAGCTGGAGGTCGTGAGCGTCGAGTCCAAGCCCTTCACGTCGCGCCCGGGCAAGCCCTTCACGACGTCGAGCCTCCAGCAGGAGGCGGGCCGCAAGCTCAAGTGGTCCTCGAAGCACGTCATGGACGTCGCCCAGTCGCTCTACCAGAACGGCTACATCACCTATATGCGCACCGACTCGGTCGCGCTGTCCGACCAGGCGATCAGCGCCTCGCGTGCCCAGGCGACCGCGTTGTACGGTCCGGGGAGCGTCCCCGACAAGCCGCGGATCTACGTCTCGACGTCGAAGAACGCGCAGGAGGCGCATGAGGCGATCCGTCCGTCGGGGGAGAGCTTCCGCACGCCGGCGTCGCTGAACGGCGAGCTGCGCGGCGACGAGCTGCGCCTCTACGAGCTCATCTGGAAGCGCACGGTGGCCTCGCAGATGATCGACGCGACGAAGTCGACGACGACGATCACGCTCGCCGTCGACGCGGCGGGCGAGCCGGCGGAGTTCACGGCGAGCGGCACGGTCGTCCTCGTGCCGGGCTTCCTGCTCGCCTACGAGGAGACGCGCGAGTCGGACGACGCCGCGGACGGCGCGGGTGACGATGCAGAACGCCGGCTGCCCGACGTCGCGGTCGGCGCGAGGCTCGCGCTGCGCGAGATCGAGCCGAAGGGCCACGCGACGAAGCCGCCCGCGCGCTACACCGAGGCGAGCCTCGTCGCCAAGCTCGAGGAGCTCGGCATCGGCCGGCCCTCGACCTACGCGAGCACGATCCAGACCATCCAGAACCGCGGCTACGTCAAGAAGCAGGGCCAGGCGCTCGTGCCCGAGTGGGTGGCGTTCCCGCTCGTCGCGCTGCTCGAGGAGGGCTTCGGCGAGTTCGTCTCGTACGACTACACGAAGGAGCTCGAGGACGACCTCGACCGGGTCGCCCGCGGCGAGCTCGACCGGGTCGACTGGCTCACGAAGTTCTACTTCGGCGAGGACGGTCGCGAGGGGCTCGTCGAGGCGATCGACGACGCGCTCGAGACGGTCGACCCGCGGGTGCTCAACGGCTATCCGATCACCGAGACGATCAGCGTCCGGGTCGGCAAGTACGGCCCGTTCCTCGCCGTCGACGAGGGCGGGGACAAGCCCCGCGCGGTCAACATCCCGCCGGACATCGCCCCCGACCAGCTGACGCGCGAGAAGGCGATCGAGCTCGCGTCCGCGCCGGTCGTCGGCGATCGCGTTCTCGGTCAGGATCCGGCGACGGGCTACGACATCGTCGTCAAGGGCGGACGCTTCGGGCCCTATGTCTCCGAGGTGCTGCCCGCGGAGCTGACGCTGACCAAGTCGGGGAACAAGAAGGCGGGTGCGCCGAAGCCGCGCACCGGATCGCTGTTCAAGGACATGGACATCGAGACGATCGACCTCGAGACGGCGCTGCGGCTGCTCGGCCTGCCGCGCACGGTCGGCGAGGACCCGGAGACGGGTGAGACGATCACCGCGCAGAACGGGCCGTACGGGCCCTACCTCAAGCGCGGCACCGACTCGCGTTCGATCGAGTCGGAGGCGCAGATCTTCGACATCACGCTCGATGAGGCGCTCGCGATCTATGCGCAGCCGAAGACGTTCGGCCGTCGCACCGCGTCGTCGGCGCTCGCGGAGTACGGCCCCGATCCGGTCAGCGGCAAGGTGATCAAGCTCAAGGACGGCCGCTTCGGCCCGTATGTCACGGACGGCGAGACGAACGCGACCGTCCCGCGCGGCGAGGACCTCGCCTCGATCGACCATGATCGGGCGGTCGCGCTCCTGCAGGCGCGCCGCGACCGCGGCCCGGCCGCGCCGCGAGGCAAGGCGAAGGCGAAGCCCGCCGCGAAGACGACGCGGACGACGAAGCCCAAGGCCAAGGCCTGATGCCCGCCGCCGCGGGACGAGTGGTGGGCCGCCCGGTTCGGGACCCCTCACGATGACCGGCCTGTTCATCACGTTCGAGGGCGGCGACGGCTCGGGCAAGTCGACGCAGTCGGCGCTGCTCGCGCAATGGCTCGAGGGTCTCGGTCGCGAGGTCGTGACGACGCGCGAGCCGGGCGGCACGGAGCTCGGCGTCGAGATCCGCCACCTCGTGCAGCACCGGCGGGGGCACGTCGCCCCCCGCGCCGAAGCGCTGCTGTACGCGGCCGACCGCGCGCATCACGTCGCGACGCTCGTGCGCCCCGCGCTCGAGCGCGGCGCCGTCGTCGTGCAGGACCGCTACCTCGACTCCTCGGTCGCGTATCAGGGGGCGGGCCGCGAGCTGTCCGGGGTTCGTGAGCTGTCCCTCTGGGCGACGGACGGGCTGCTGCCGGACGTGACGTTCCTGCTCGACCTCGATCCGGCGACGAGCCGGGCGCGGCTCGGGGCGTCGGAGCGCGTCTACGACCGGCTCGAGGAGGAGGGCGGCGACTTCCCGGCGAGGGTTCGCGCCGAGTACCTCGCGCTCGCGGCGGCCGAGCCGGAGCGCTTCGTCGTGCTCGACGCGACGCTGCCCCCCGGCGACCTCGCCGCCGCCATCCAGTCCCGCCTCGCGAGTCTCCTTTTTCAGGAGGATTGAGCTCGCGCGTGCGTATTGCACGCGCGGCGCCGATTCTCCTGAAAAGCGGAGTGAGGGGGGCGGGAGTGCGGGTCGGCGGTGGGGGGTACGGTGAGAACGTGACGCACCGGGACGAGCGATGACGGGGCGGAACGCGGCGCACTGGGACGAGCTGACCGGCCAGGACGACGCGGTCCGGGTCGTCGAGGCGGCGGCGGCCTCCGACCAGCTCGCGCACTCGTGGCTCATCACGGGGCCGCCCGGATCGGGCCGCTCGACGCTCGCCTACGCGTTCGCCGGCCTGCTCCTGTCGCAGGGCGAGGAGGACGGCGGGGCACGGGCCCGCGCGATGGTCGAGGCCCGCACCCACCCCGATCTCGCGGTGCTCGCGACCGACCGCGTCGTCATCACGATGGACGAGGTCCGCCGGCTCGTCGCCTCGAGCCAGTACTCGCCGTCGGTCGGACGCTGGCGGGTCGTCGTCATCGAGGACGCCGATCGGATGGCCGAGCGCACGTCGAACGTCCTGCTCAAGGCCCTCGAGGAGCCGCCGCCGCGCACGGTCTGGATCCTGTGCGCGCCGAGCGAGGCGGACCTGCTGCCGACGATCCGCTCGCGGGTGCGCGCGCTGCGGCTGCGGGTGCCGGCGGTCGACGACGTCGCGCGGCTGCTCGTCGAGCGCGACGGCGTGGACGCGGCGCTCGCGCAGCGCTCGGCGCGCGAGGCCCAGTCGCACATCGGGATGGCGCTGCGGCTCGCGAAGGATCCCGGCGCGCGGGAGCGTCGCGAGCGCACCGTCGAGCTCGCGCTCGGCGTGCGGGATGCCGGCGACGCGGCGCGCACCGCCGCGGAGCTGCTCGAGATCGCGAAGGCGGACGCGGAGGCCTATGGCGCGCAGCAGGACGAGGCGGAGCGCGCGGCGCTCCTGCGCAGCCTCGGGATCGAGCCGGGCGGCACCGTACCGCCGCAGCTGCGCTCGCAGGTGCGCCAGCTCGAGGACGATCAGAAGCGACGCGCGACCCGCAGCCTGCGCGACGGCGTCGATCGCGTTCTGGTCGATCTGCTCTCGGTGGAACGCGATGTGCTCCTGGTCGGGCTCGGCGTCCCCGACGGTCTCGTCAACCGCTCGGCGGAGCCCGCGCTGCGCGCCGCCGCGCGGGCGATGACGCCTCCCGCGACGCTGCGCGCGCTCGATGCGATCGCGATGGCACGGCGCCGCATCGATGGCAACGTGCCACCGCTGCTCGCGCTGGAGGCCATGCTCATGTCGTTCAGATGGGGGAGTCGCTAGGCTCACCGGCATGTCGCCCCGCCGCACCTCGCGCCCCGTGCGCCCGTCCCGTATGCTCGGCGTCGCCGCGGCCGCGATCGCCGCCCTGACGCTGCTCGCGGGCTGCTACAACGGCGGCTCGCCGTTCTTCGGGCCGAGCCAGACGCCGACCCCGACGCCGCCGCCGGTGGCGGGGCCGTTCGCCGCGTACTTCGGGCAGACCGTCGACTGGCAGGCGTGCGACACGGGCTTCGAGTGCGCGGTCGTCACGGCACCGCTCGACTGGGAGGACGAGTCGGACACCCGGACGGTCGACATCGCCGTCATCCGGCACCGCGCGACCGGCTCGGACCGGATCGGCACGCTCTTCGTGAACCCGGGCGGCCCGGGCGCCTCGGGCGTCGACTTCGTGCACGACAACTCGTTCTGGTTCGTGAGCCCGGAGATCGTCGAGCGCTACGACATCGTCGGCTGGGACCCGCGGGGCGCGGGTCGCACCGCGACGGTGACGTGCTTCACGGATCCCGACGACGTCTCCGAGTTCCTCTACTTCGTCCCGAGCGTCGATCCGAAGGCCAATCCGGACGGCTGGGTCGCCGAGCAGCTCGACGAGGGCGCGAGGTACGCGGATGCCTGCCACGAGAACTCCGGCGACGCGCTCGAGTTCATCGACACCCTGTCGACGGTGCGCGATCTCGAGCTGCTGCGAGCGCTCTCCGGCGACCCGACGCTCAACTACCTCGGCTTCTCGTACGGGACCGCGATCGGCAGCATCTACGTCGACGAGTATCCGCAGCACGTCGGCCGCGTCGTGCTCGATGGCGTGATGGACCGGGAGTCGACGCTGAGCGAGCTCGCGATCTCGCAGCAGGCCGGGTTCGAGCTGGCCCTGACGCACTTCGTCGAGGGGTGCCCGGCGTTCTCCGACTGCCCGTTCACGGGCGATCCCGCGGTCGATCTGCCCCGCATCCACGCCGTGCTCGAGGCGTTCCAGGCGAGGCCCGTAGCGGGTGGGACGGTCGCGGCGGGCCGTGCCATGACGGGTCAGGCGCTGAAGACGGGCGTCCTGCAGGCGCTCTACTCTCAGTCGCTGTGGCCGACGCTCTCGACGCTGTTCGCGGAGGTGCTGCGGCCGGTGCCGGTCACCGACACCGCGTGGGCGCTCGCCGACATGTACAACGACTTCACGCCCGGCGTCGGCTTCGGCACGAACATCCAGGACGCGCTCTGGGCGATCTATTGCGTCGACTATCCGGTCGATCTCGATCCCGCGGTGCTTCAGGAGCAGAACGAGCGGCTCGCGCAGGCGGCACCGACTCTGACGCTCGATCTGCCGGCGCTGCCGGACACGGCCTGCTCGCAGTGGCCGTTCGAGTATCGCGGCGGGCAGCACGGCCGGTTGACCGGCGCGGGCGCGGCGCCGGTCCTCATCGTCTCGACGACGGGCGATCCGGCGACGCCGTACCAGGAGGGCGTCAAGCTCGCGGAGGACCTCGAGTCCGGCGTGCTCCTGTCCTTCGAGGGGGAGGGGCACACGGCGTACAGCCGGTACGGCGACCAGTGCGTCATCGACGTGGTCGACGACTATCTGCTGCACGGCGTCGTGCCGGAGGACGGGTCGTGGTGCGAGTCGTTCTGACGACGATCTGACCGAGGGGCTTGCTTTTTTTCTACACATGTAGAAACATCACGGGTGCAACCGTGAGAATCCATCGTCTACAGATGTAGGAAATATTGGTCAACGTGGACCCCATCTGGCAAGAGCCTGTCCGGAACGGCCCGACGCGATGAGCGGCGTGTTCTTCCTCCAGCAGCTGCTCAACGGGTTGAGCTTCGGCGCGCTGCTGTTCCTGATCGCGAGCGGCTTCACGCTCATCTTCGGGCTCATGCGGATCTCGAACCTCGCGCACGGGGCGTTCTATCTCGTCGGCGCGTACACGGCCGTCGTCACGGTCGGCGTCACCCACAACTTCTGGCTCGGCCTCGGCGCGGGCGCCCTCGCGGCGGCGATCGTCGGCTTCGGACTCGAACGCGGTCTGCTGCGCCGGGTGCGGGGCCGCGAGATGCCGGAGGTGCTGCTGACCGTCGGCGTGCTGTTCGTCGTCGCCGACCTCGTGCTGTGGATCTTCGGCGGCGACCCCAAGTCGGTCAACTCCGGCAACGGCGCGCCCTCCGGCGCGCTCGTCATCGGCGACTTCACCTACCCGCAGTACCGGCTCTTCATCATCGGCGTCACGCTCGTCCTCGGGACGGCGCTCTTCCTCGCGCAGCGCTACTCGAAGTTCGGCGCGATCGTGCGCGCCGGCGTCGACAACCGCGAGGCGGCCTCCGCGCTCGGCATCAACATCGACCGGGTCTTCACCTGGGTCTTCGTCGTCGGCGCCGCCCTCGCCGGCGTCGCGGGGGCGATCGGCTCGGGCCTGCTGAGCCTGAGCCCGACCTCGGGCACCGAGATGCTGCTCTACGCGATGGTCGTCGTGATCGTCGGGGGACTCGGCAGCATCACCGGCGCGGCCGTCGGCGCCGTGCTGATCGGCCTCATCGACGCCTTCACCAAGGTCCTCTTCCCCGAGTTCGCCTACTTCACGATATTCGCCCCCATGGGCCTGATCCTCGTCTTCCGCCCGCAGGGCCTGTTCGGGAGGGTCGCATGAGCGAGCGCGCGCGCGTCGCAGTCAGGTGGAGCGTCATCGGCGTCCTCGTCGCGATCTCCTGCGTGCTGCCCTACGTCCTCGGCAGCTACTACGTCTCGCTGCTGTCGATCGCGCTCATCGCGGCGATCCTCGCGAGCAGCATCAACGTACTCGCCGGCAACGTGGGGCTCGTCTCGCTCGGGCACGCGGGCATCGCCGCGGCGTCGGGATACGGGCTCGCCTGGGCGTTCCGCCAGGGCTGGGACCTGTGGGGCCAGCTCGGCATGGCGCTGCTCATGACGCTCGTCGCGAGCGTGCTCTACGGGCTCATCTCGATGCGCACCCGCGGGATCTCCTTCCTCATGGTCACGCTCGCCGCCGGCATGATCGTCTACGGCATGGCCTACCGCTGGTCCTCGGTCACGGGCGGCACGAACGGGCTGCCCGGCATCCGCCGTCCCGACGGCATCGCCGCGTACTGGGAGTTCTACTTCCTCGTGCTGTTCGCATTCCTCGTGGTCACCGTCGCGCTCGTCATCGTCGGCCGCTCCTCCTTCGGCCTGACGCTCAAGGGGATCCGCGACAGCGAGACGAGGATGGTGAGCCTCGGCTACAACGTGCCCGCCTACAAGTTCGGTGCGATGCTCATCTCGGGCGCCGTCGCGGGGATAGCGGGCGTGCTCGCGGTGTGGCACAGCGAGTTCATCAGCCCGGTCTCCGCCGGATTCCAGGAGTCGGCCATGAGCATGATCATGGTCGCGCTCGGCGGCATCGGGACCGTGCTCGGCCCCCTCGTCGGCGCCGTGCTCGTCGTGCTCTTCCAGCACGTGCTCTCGAGCGTGTTCGAGCGCTGGCAGACCCTCCTCGGCGTGCTGTTCATCCTCTCGGTCATCTTCGCCCCGCAGGGCATCGTCGGCGGCGTCTCCGACCTCGTCCGCCGGATCCGGCGCGGCGCGGCCCGGCCCGAGGTGCTCGTCGCCGACTTCCGACCTACTCCCCAACACCGAAGCAAGATTCGAAAGGACAAGCGATGATCCGCAAGATATCCGCCGCCGCGGGGGTGACGATCGCCGCCGCACTCGCGCTCACCGCCTGCGCGCCGTCGTCCGACCTCTCCGGCGGGCCCGCGCAGACCGACGCGCCCGCGTCCGGCGAGACCTTCCGCGTCGGCGTGCTCGCGCCGATGACGTCCTGGGCCGGCGCGATCGGCGTCGACATGCAGCAGGGCTGGGAGATGTTCCTCGCCGACCAGGGCGAGCAGATCGGGAACTTCACGATCGAGACCGTCTGGGAGGATACCGCGAGCGACCCCGACACCGCGCTCACCAAGGCGCGCAAGCTCGTCGAGGAGAACCAGGTCGACGTCGTGATCGGCCCGGTGCTCGCGAGCGAGGGCCTCGTCGTCGGCGACTACCTGACCCAGGCGGGCGTCGTGAACCTCGCGATGACCGCGGCGGACGACCTCACGCAGCGCCTCGCCTCGCCGCTCGTGATCCGCACCGGCTCGTTCACGGCGAGCCAGATGTCCTTCCCCGTGGGCGACTGGGCGGCCGAGCAGGGCCACCAGAGCGCGGCGACCATCTGCGTCGACTACGCCTTCGGGTGGGAGAGCTGCGGCGGCTTCGTCTCCGCGTTCACCGCGGCCGGCGGCACGGTGACCGACCAGCTCTGGTACCCCGGCGACGCGTCGGATCTCAGCAGCTACGTCAGCCAGCTCGGCAGCCTCGACGTCGACGTCATCTTCGTCGGCTCCGCGGGCGGCACCGACAGCTCGAACTTCTTCCGCACCGCGAACGACTTCGGTCTGCTCGCGAAGACGCCGATCGTCAGCAACTGCTGCACGACCGACCAGGCGATCCTCGAGGACGTGGGCGACATCGCGCTCGGCCAGATCTCGGGATCGTTCTACGCGGAGGGCAACGACGACCCGGTCGTCTCGGGCTTCGTCGAGCAGTACGAGACGGAGTACGGCATCCTGCCGTCGCTCTACTCCTTCGCCGTCTACTCGACCGGCCAGATGCTCTACGACGTGCTCGCGGACGCGGAATCGAAGCCGACCGGCGAGACGCTCGCCGCGGACATCCGCGGCGTCGATCTCGGCTCGACGATCATCGGCTCCGGCTCGCTCGACGAGTACGGCAACCCGGTCGGCCCGGTGTTCATCCGCGAGGTCGTCAAGCGCGCCGACGGCAAGCTCGTGAACGCGGTGATCGACACCTACGACGACGTCAGCCAGTTCTGGACGTTCGACCCGGCGGCGTACCTCGCGAACCCGCCGTTCAGCCAGGAGTTCCAGAAGCAATGAGCTCCCCCCAGGTCGTCTCCTCGCCGTCGGCTCGCCCCGACGGCGAGGGGACGGCCCTCGTCCTGGACGGGGTGACCCGTCGATTCGGTGGGCTCATGGCGCTCTCCGGCGTGAGCGTGATCCTGCCGCAGGGCGGGCGGCTCGCCGTGATCGGCCCCAACGGCGCCGGCAAGACGACGCTGTTCCGGCTCATCTCCGGCGAGATGCGCGCGAGCGACGGGACGATCTCGCTCTTCGGCGAGGACGTCTCGAAGGTCAGCGAGCGGGCGCGGGCTCGCCGCGGGATCGCGCGCACCTTCCAGGTCTCCAATCTCTTCGCGGACCTCTCGGTGCTCGACAACGTCAGGATCGCGGCCCAGGCGAAGAGCAGCCGGCCCCGCAGGTTCTGGTGGCCGGTCAGCGACCGCGACGCGGACACGATCCGCGCCAAGGAGATGCTCGACCGGGTCGGGCTCGCGAGCCGCGGGCAGGACCCCGTCGCTGATCTCTCCCACGGCGAGCAGCGCCAGCTCGAGATCGCGATGGCGCTCGTCGTCGCCCCGCGGCTGCTGCTCCTGGACGAGCCCGCCGCTGGGCTCTCCGCCGCCGAGCGCAAGGTGCTCCGGCAGCTGCTCGAGGACCTGCCTGACGGGCTCAGCCTCGTGCTGATCGAGCACGACATGTCGCTCGCCCTCGAGCTCGTCGACCACGTGCTGTGCCTCGACAACGGCGTCCCCCTCGCCTACGGGACGCCGGACGAGATCCGGGCGAACCCCGCCGTCCAGGCGGTCTATCTCGGCAGGAGGGACTGATGTCCATGCACGACGATCTCGAGGGCCGGCCCGAGGCGCTGCTCGAGGTCGAGGGGCTCGACGTCGGCTACGCGACCTCGCACGTCCTCGGCGGCGTGAGCCTCACGATCGGCGTCGGCGAGTCGCTCGGCATCCTCGGCCGCAACGGGATGGGCAAGACGACGCTCGTCCGCGCGATCATGGGACTGCGCCCGCCGAACGTCACGGCCGGGTCGATCGCGTTCGCCGGCGAGCGCATCCTCGGCCGGGCCCCGCACCGGATCGCGGCGCTCGGACTCGGCCTCGTCCCGCAGGGACGCCAGGTGTGGGGGAGCCTCACGGTCCGGGAGAACCTCCGGATCGTCCCCGCGCGCCAGCCCGAGGCGGGGGAGGAGCCCTGGACGGTCGAGCGCGTCTTCGAGTTCTTCCCGCGGCTCGCCGAGCGCGAGCGCTCCTTCGCGCGGACGCTGTCCGGCGGCGAGCAGCAGATGCTCGCGATCGGCCGCGCGCTCATGACGAACCCCCGTCTGCTCGTCATGGACGAGCCGTCCGAGGGCCTCGCCCCCGCCGTGCTGCGGGTCATCCGCGACCGGCTCCAGGAGCTGCGAGCGCTCGGCCTCGCGGTGCTCGTCGCCGAGCAGAACGTCGACCTCGCGCTCGCGCTGTCCGACCGGATCGCGATCCTCGGCGAGCACGGCGCGATCGTCTGGGAGGGGGCGTCCCGACTGCTCGCGAGCGACCCGGCACCCATCCACACCCACCTCGGACTCTGACCTGTCCGCCCGGCATCCGTGCCGGGCCCCCTACCGAAAGGAACCGCCTTGTCCACATTCGAGCGCCTCGAACCGGATCCCTCGAAGGCCGACCACCTGCCCTACGCGCCCGCGGTCGTCGTGCCGGGCGGCTCCGAGTACTACTTCCTGTCCGGCGTGAGCCCGCTGCCGCTCTACCACGCCCACCCGCACGTGCCCGAGGAGTGCGTGCTGCCGGACGACGCGGGCGAGCAGACCCGCCGGATGATGGCGAACCTCACCGACCAGCTCGCCTGGCTCGGTCTCGACTGGTCGAACGTCATCCACATCTACGAGTTCCTGACCGACATGCGCGACACCGACGCGGTGCACAAGAACATGTACGGTCACCTCCTCGAGCTGCCGGGCACCGACGAGAACTGGACGCCGGCCTCGACCCTGATCGGCGTCAACCGGCTGAGCGCGGCCGGCGCGCGCGTCGAGTTCGACATCGTCGCGGCCCGGCCGCCGGCGGGTCCCGTCGGGGGGCGCACCCGCCCCGAGCCGGTCTCGGTCCCGGGCCTCGGCCCGATCGCCTCGGTCGCGAGCGACGAGGAGCTGCTGTGGATGTCGGGGTCGACGGCGATCGAGTTCTATCACCACCACCCCCACATCGAGGACGAGGAGGACGTCCCGTATCGGGCGAGCGGTCAGGTCGCGAAGATCTTCGACATGTTCGATCCGGTGCTCGACTTCATGCGGGTCGGCTGGGGCGACGTCGTGAAGTTCTACGAGTGGGCGACCGACTCGCGCGACCTCGCGGCCTTCGACGCGGAGATCGGCCGGCGCTTCGCGGGGCTGAGCGAGCACCCGCCGCGCACGACCGTCGACATCGACGCGCTGAGCGGCCCGCCCGCCCGGCTCGAGCTCGAGATGATCGCGACCCGCGGCTCGACGGCCGACGCCCCCGCGGGCCCGCACTCGCCGGTCGTCGAGATCCTCCACCCGCAGCCGGAGAAGTCGTACCTGCTGCCCTACGCGCCCGCGATCCGGGTCGCCGACGCGCCGCTGCACTTCCTGTCGGGCATCGGGCCGCGGCCGGGCGGGGCGGACGGGCGCATCCCGGATGACATCGCGCTGCAGACCCGGATGGCGATGGACGACCTCGACGTCCAGCTCGCGGCCCTCGGGCTCGGCTGGCGCAACGTCGTCAAGGTCATCCACCAGGTCGTCGACATGCGCGAGGTCGAGCAGATCAGCACGGCGCTCGCGGAGCGCTACGGCACCTCCTGGACGCCCGCGGCGACGGTCACCGAGGTCGACGCGCTCCCACGCGAGGGCGCCCGCCTGCAGATGGACGTCATCCTGGCGGGCTGACCGGCTCCGCGCATCCGCGCATTCGCGGGGTCCGCCGGGGCGCGGGTCCGCGGGTTCGCGGGGCGCCGTGTGCCGAGATGGGTGTGCTGGCGCGCCCATCTCGGCACACGGCGTCCATGCCGCGCGGCGGGGTGGTGCGGCGGGTCAGTGCGCCGGCACTTCGGCGGGCCGGCGGTTGAGGTTGCGGATGCGGTCGATGACCGTATCGACGATCCGCACCTGGTTGATCGGCGAGGTCGTCTTGGGGTCGAGCAGCGGCACGACCTGCAGGCCGGTCGTGAGCCACAGCAGCTCGTCGACGACGAGCGCGGTCGCGACCTCCTCGCGGATCTCGCCGCTCACGCGCGCGAGGTCGAGGTGCTGCTCGAAGAAGTTGCGCCAGATCGCGTGCGAGTCGGCGTGCACCTTCATGAGCACGGGGTTCGACGCGGCGCGGTCCCAGAACGCGACGGCGACGCGCGACTCGATCTGGCGCTCGCGGTCCAGCGGCAGCATCTCCATGCACAGCACCCGGATCGCCGCGAGCCCGGTCGTGTCGCCGGTCGCGAGCGCGGCGCGCTCGTTGATCCGGTAGAAGGTGCGCTGGTAGGCGGCGACGAGCAGCTCGTCCTTGTTCGCGAAGTAGTGCTTGAGGCCGCCGTTCGCGAAACCGGCCTCCGATGCGATCTCCCGCATCGTCGCGGCGGAGAAGCCGCCCCGCGCGATGATCCGCCAGGTCGCCTCGACGATCTCGATGCGGCGCTGCTCGTGGTCGACCTGCTTCGGCACGAGCCCTCCTCAGAACGCCAGCTCAGAACGCCAGCCTATAGTCTCCGAGGGGAGACGAACCGAGTCCGAGCTGGGACCCGCTAGACTCTTTCGCGGCCCGGACTCGGTCCGGCCCGCCGCCTTAGCTCAGTCGGCAGAGCATCTCACTCGTAATGAGAAGGTCGTGGGTTCGATTCCCACAGGCGGCTCCCCGTTCTCGCGTCCGACGCGTTCGCGGCCCGGCCGGGGCCCGTGCCGCCGCTGTTAGGCTCGATCCGATCACAAGGGAGTGATACCGATGTCGGGTGGGTTCCGCCGATTCCTCTTTCCCCATGACGATGGGCGGCTCGCGGGGATCCGCGACGCCGACCCCTACCAGTACCGCGAGCTCGCGAAGCTCGACCCCTTCACGGGCGGGCTGATCCGCAACTGGGAGCCGCTGTATCCGGCCGAGTTCCGCGGCATCACGACCGACGGGCACGTCATCCCGGGCCTGTTCCCGATCGACGAACCGGTCGACCCCGAGGAGGTGGCGCCGACCGCCGAGATGGTCGAGGCGGCTCGGGCCCTGCTCGCGGTCGTCGCGCCCGACGACCTCGATCGGCTGCGCCACCCCGTCGACGCGGTCCAGTGGCAGTCGTGGTCGAACCCCGAGTTCATGGTCCACGACACCGGTCTGCGCCTCGAGTTCCAGCCGGAGCCGGTCCGCGAGGCGGTGCTCGCCCTCGTCGGGGCGAGCCTCGGCAGCGACGGGCTGCGCCAGGTGCGCACGCTCATGAGGATCAACGGCTTCCTCGGCGAGGTCAACGATCTGCGCAGCGTCATGAACGAGTTCTCCTACCATGTCGCCCTCTACGGCGAGCCGTCGGAGACCGAGCCGTGGGGCTGGCAGCTGTTCGGGCACCACCTCGCGGTGAACTGCTTCGTGTGGGGCGACCGGTTCAACCTGACGCCGACCTTCCTCGGCGCCGAGCCGAACGAGATCGACGACGGCCCGTTCAAGGGGGCGACGGCGTTCACGGGGCGGATCCGGCTCGCCCGCGAGCTCATCGGCAGCCTCACCGACGAGCAGCGCGCGGCGGCGCGCACGTACGCGGACATGGAGGCGCCGGAGATGTCGGACGGCCGGGTCGACCCGGGCGACGAGCGTCACCTCGGCGGCGCCTTCCAGGACAACCGCGTCGTGCCGTACGAGGGCGTGCGCGCCCGCGAGCTCTCCGAGGACGCGCAGGACCTGCTGCTCGCGCTCGTCGCGGAGTCGCTGACCCACTGGCCGGAGGGGCCGGCGAAGGCGCGGCTGCGTCAGGTGCGCGCCCACCTCGATGACACGTGGTTCGACTGGATCGGCGGCTTCGGGCCGGACGACCCGTTCTACTACCGGATCCAGAGCCCGGTCGCGTTCTTCGAGCTCGATCACCACTGCGGCGTGTTCCTGAACAACCGCCACCCGGCCGTCTTCCACATCCACACGGTCGAGCGCACGCCGAACGGCAACGACTACGGCCGGGCCTGGCTGCGCCAGCGATAGTGGGCCTCCCAACGGCCTAGGGTTGATCCGGGCCGGGAGAACGCGAGGAGGCGGGATGGCGCAGCGGGAGTCCGCGAGGACGAGCTTCTGGCTCCTCATCCTGACCGTCATGGTCGTCGGCGCGAACCTCCGCACGACGGTCCAGGGGCTCGGCTCGCTCATCGACCAGATCGGCGACGACACGGGCCTCGAGCCGACGGCGCTCGGCCTGCTCGGTGCGCTGCCGCTGCTGATGTACGCGCTCGTCTCCCCGCTCGCGCACTCGATCAGCCACCGCTTCGGTACGAACCGCACGATGCTTATCGCGCTCGTCGTGCTGCTCGCGGCGACGATCGTGCGCTCGATCGACGCGGGCCTCGCGCCCCTGTGGATCGGCACGGTTCTCACGGGCGCCGCGATCGCCGTCGCGAACGTGCTCATGCCGGCCGCCATCAAGCACTGGTTCCCCGACCGGCTGCACGCCGTGATGCCGGTCTACACCGCCGTCCTCGCCGGCACCGGCGCGCTCGCGTCGGGTCTCGTCGTGCCGATCTCGCACGTCGTCTGGTCGGGCGGCCAGGCGGGCTGGCGCTTCGCGCTGCTGACGACGGGCGTCCTGATCATCCCCGGCATCGTGATGTGGCTCGTCGCCGTGCGCCGCAGCGGTGCCGATCGGGTCGAGGACTCGGCCGAGGCGCCGCGCCGGAAGGGCATCTGGGGCGACCCCGTCGCCTGGCTCGTCGCGCTCTACATGGGCTTCCAGGGCGTCGCGTTCTACATGCTCGTCACGTGGCTCTCGCCGCTGTCGATCTCCTACGGCACGAGCGAGCTCCAGGCGGGCGCCGAGGTGATGGTCATGCAGCTGTTCTCGCTCGGCGGCTCGCTCTCGGTGCCGTTCCTGCTGCGCGGCTGGGGTCGTCGCTGGGTGCCCGCGCTCATCGCGATCCCCGGCCTGATCGGCGTCGCGGGACTCATGCTCTGGCCGCAGTCGGCGTGGCTGTGGAGCCCGATCTTCGGCTGCGCCTCGGGGGCGATGTTCGCGATCGCGATGTGGCTGATGGCCGACCGCGCGCGCAACCGCACCGATGCGACCGCGCTCTCCGGCATGGCGCAGTCGGCGGGCTATCTCATCTGCGGGATCGGCCCGATCGCGTTCGCCGCCCTGCACGACCTGACGGACGGCTGGCTGGCGCCCCTCGGCCTCGTCGCCGCGTGCCTGATCGGCCTGTTCGTCGTGGGCTTCCTGCTGCGCGACCACCGCTACGCGCTCGACCGGCGCCGCCCGCCCGCCTGACGCACGCGGCCGGCTCGGTGGCGCACTGTCAGGCAACCTGGCATTCTGGTGGCATGTCGCGACGCAGCGAGGCCTCGTTCCTGTACCTGCTCAAGCGCGTCGAGCTCGCCGCGAAGAAGCGGCTCGAGGACGTGCTCGAGCCGTACAGCATCACGGCGGCGCAGTACGCCGCGCTGACCTCGCTCGAGCGCCACCCGGGGCTCACGGCGGCCGCGCTCGCGCGGCACTCCTTCGTCACCGCTCAGACCACCGCACAGCTCGTCCGGGGGCTCGAGACCCGCGGTCTGATCGTCCGCGAGCCCGACCCGAACTCGCGGCGGCAGGTGCTGCTCGCCCTCTCCCAGGGCGGCAGGGACCTGCTCGACGAGCTGCGCGGGCCGGTGCGGGCGATCGAGCGGCGGATGACCGCGGGCTTCGACGCCGCCGAGCTCGCACGCGTGCACGACGCGCTCGAGTCGTTCCGAGTCGCGGTCGAGCCCTGAGCGCCTCGAGCGCCTCGAGCGCTCCGAGCGCCGAGCCGGCTCAGGCGTAGACGCGCGAGATCGACTCGAGGACGACCGCGGGGCGCTCCTGACCCTCGATCTCGATGACGCCGTCGACGTGGAGCTGGTAGCCGCCCGCGACCTCGGCGACGGTCCTCAGGCTCGCCCGCAGCCGGATCCGCGATCCCGCGCGCACGGGAGCGGTGAAGCGGACCCGGTCGAGGCCGTAGTTGACGAGCGTCGACGCATCGGAGACCGTCAGGAGCTCCGACCAGAGCGGCACGAAGAGCGAGAGGGTCAGGAACCCGTGCGCGATCGTCCCGCCGAATGGGCCCGCCTTCGCCCGCTCGGGGTCGACGTGGATGTACTGGTGGTCGCCGGTCGCGTCGGCGAAGGTGTCGATGCGCTCCTGCGACACCTCGAGCCAGGAGGAGGCGCCGAGGTCGGCACCCTCGAGCGAGGGGAGGTCGGCGACGGTCGTGACGGTGATGGCCATGGGGGTTCCTTTCACAGGCCGAGCAGGCGGACGGCGTTCTCTTTCAGGATCTTGGGGCGCACCTCGTCCTTGACGTCGAGGTCCGCGAAGTCGCCGAGCCAGCGCTCGGGGGTCAGCACGGGGAAGTCGCTGCCGAAGAGCACCTTGGACTGCAGGTACGAGTTCGCGGCGCGCACGAGCTGCGGCGGGAAGTACTTGGGGCTCCAGCCGGACAGGTCGATCCAGGCGTTGCCCTTGTGGGTCGCGACGGAGATCTGCTCGTCGACCCAGGGCAGGCTCGGGTGCGCCATGACGATCTGCAGCGCTGGGTGCTCGGCGAGCACGTCGTCGAGGAGCATCGGGTTCGAATAGCGGGTCCTGAAGCCGCCGCCGCCGGGGGTGCCGGCGCCGACGCCGGTCTGGCCGGTGTGCACGATGACGGGGACGCCGAGCGCTTCGAGCGCCGCCCACATCGGCTCGAGCGCCTCGTCGGACGGGTCGAAGCCCTGGACGGTCGGGTGCAGCTTGAAGCCGCGCGCGCCGTGGTCGCGCACGAGCGATGCGGCGAGGTCGATCGCCCGCTCGCCCTGCAGCGGGTCGATCGAACCGAAGGGGATGAGCACGTCGGCGTGGTCGGCGGCCTGCTCGATGATCTCGACGCTCGGGATCGGGGCATGGCCGAGCGCGGTCTCGGAGTCGACGGTGAAGACGACCGCGGCCATCCGGCGCTCGCGGTAATAGGCGGCGACACCGGCGAGGTCGGGGCTCGGCCCGTCCTGCCGGAAGTACTTGGCGAGCGCCGCGACGAGCTCGCCGGGGAGCGAGCGGTGGCCGTCGGCGCCGATCTCGATGTGGACGTGCGTGTCGATCGCCGTCAGCGCGGCGACGTCGATCTCGGGGCGGTACATGGCGTCAGCCGGCGGCCGGCTGCGCGCGCTCGAGCTCGGGCGGCAGCGCGGGCCAGGGCGCCTCGCCGACCGACTGGAGCCGGCCCTGGATGCTCGCGCCGAGCTCCGCCTCGATGTCCTCGGCGCTCCAGCCGCCCTCGTGGTAGTACGACTCGACGACCTCGGGGTGGCTCCACAGCTGGATCCGGTCGCCGCCGACACCGATCGCCTGGCCGGTGACCGACTGCGCCGCGTCGGACGCGAGCCAGACGACGAGGCCGGCGACGTCCTCGGGGGTGCCGAAGCCGAGCCCGTGGCGGAAGAACTCCGGCATCGCCTCGCCGCGCTCGGTCGCCTCGACGGCGGCCGCGAAGTAGGGGATCGTCTTCGTCATCGCGGTCGCGGCGACGGGGATGACGGCGTTCGCGGTGACGCCCGCCTTCTTCATCTCGATCGCCCAGGTGCGCACCATGCCGACGATGCCGGCCTTCGCGGCGGCGTAGTTGGTCTGGCCGAAGTTGCCGCGCTGGCCGGTGGGGGAGCCGATCGCGATGATCCGCCCGCGTACCTCGTGCTCCTTGAAATAGGAGAACGCGGCGCGCACCGCCGTGAAGGTGCCGCGCAGGTGCACGCCGATGACGGCGTCGAAGTCGTCGTCGGTCATCTTGAGCAGCGACTTGTCGCGCAGGATGCCGGCGTTCGTGACGAGGATGTCGAGGCCGCCGAACTCGGCGACGGCGGTGTCGACGAGGCGCTGGGCGACCTCGGAGCTGCCGACCGGCGCGACGACCGCGGTCGCGCGTCCGCCCGCCGCCTCGATCTCGGCGACGATCGCCGCCGCCGCGGGCTCCGAGACGTCGTTGACGACGACCGCGGCGCCCGCCGCGGCGAGCGCCTTCGCGTAGGCGGCGCCGAGGCCGGCGCCTGAGCCGGTGACGATGGCGACCTTGCCGCCGAGGGAGATGGACATGGGCAACGCTCCTTTGCGGTACGTCGGGAGATTATCAGGTTTACTGGCTATTTGAGGCACGGTCTCGGTGTCCGCGAGGCGGATGCGCGCGTCGCCCCGCTCAGTGCGTCAGGATCCCATAGTCGGCGATCGACTCGGCGATCGCGGCGGCCGCCGCGCGCAGGGCCGCGAGCGTCTCGCGTTCTCGCTCCCAGCCGGTCGGGACGACCGCGGAGAGCGCCGCGACCGTCATCCCCGCGCGGTCGAGCACCGGCACCGAGATGCCCGTCGCGACCGACTCGATCGAGCCGGGCAGCACTGCGACGCCGTCGCGCCGGACGCCCTCCAGCCGGCGGCCGAGCGCGACGGGATCGGTGATCGTCGAGGGACCGACCGCGGGCAGCGGCCGGGCGAGGACGCGGGCGCGCAGCGTCTGACGGCCGAACGCGAGCAGCACGAGCCCCGAGCTCGAGGCATGCAGCGGGAGGCGACCGGCGACCGTCGTGACGTTCGACACGGCGTCGGGCGCCGACAGCTGCTCGATGACGAGCACCTCGTCCTGGTCGAGGACGCACAGCTGGACGTGCTCGCCGATCTCGGCCTGCACCCGCTCCATCGCCGGGAGCGCGGCCTGGCGCAGCGCGAGGGCGCGCGAGCCGCGCGTCGTGAGCTCCCACAGCCGCATGCCGATGCGCACCCGCCCCTCGAGGTCGCGCTCGAGGAGGCCCGAGCGCAGCAGGTCGCCGACGATGCGGTGCGCGCTCGAGACGGGGATCGCCGCCCGTCGCGCGACGTCGCTCGCGCTGAGGTCCGTGTGCTCGGCGTCGAAGGCGCCGAGGATGCGCACGACGCGCTCGACCATCGAGTCGCCCGAGCCCGAGTTCGCCACCCCGCTATGATCTCATTCATCGGGAATCGGCGTGGGATTCGGCCCCGCGGATGACAGCATGATCCGGTACACCCGGGTCATCGCATCCGCCGCCGTCACGGCGACGGACCCGGGGTCGAAGGAGACCGGAGATGAGCGACGCGCCCCCAGCGCCGGAGAGCCTGCTCGCCGCGCCCGACCAGGCGTCCCAGGGCGAGATCGTCAGCGAGATCGAAGCCATCCAGGCCGCGCGCGCACGGGCGGTCGCCGAGGGCAGCCACCGCGGCGGGCAGACCCTGCACGACTTCCCGCCGTACCGGTCGAGCATCCTGCGTCACCCGACGAAGAACCCCAAGCTCGTCGACCCCGAGACGATCGAGCTGACGAGCCCCGCGTTCGGCCAGCGCGACGTCGCCGCGATCGAGGCCGACCTCACGCTCCAGCACTCCGGCGAGCCGCTCGGCGAGCGGATCGTCGTGCGCGGCCGCGTCCTCGACGGCTGGGGGCGCCCCGTGCGCGGCCAGCTCGTCGAGGTCTGGCAGGCGAACTCGTCCGGGCGCTACGTCCACAAGCGCGACCAGCATCCCGCGCCGCTCGACCCCAACTTCACGGGCGCCGGCCGCACCATCACCGACGACGACGGCTGGTACGAGTTCACGACCATCAAGCCCGGCCCCTACCCGTGGAAGAACCACCGCAACGCCTGGCGGCCCGCGCACATCCACTTCTCGCTCTTCGGCACCGCGTTCACCCAGCGCATCATCACGCAGATGTACTTCCCCGGCGATCCGCTCTTCGCGCTCGACCCCATCTACCAGTCGATCCCGGACCAGAAGGATCGCGACCGGCTCGTCAGCACCTACGACCACGACCTGACCGAGCCCGAGTTCAAGCTCGGCTACCGCTGGGACATCGTGCTCAGCGGCTCGCAGCGCACCTGGTTCGAGCCCGAGGGGGACCACGAATGATCGTCTCGACGCCCGAGGGCCAGCCCATCCCGCCGACCGCCGGCCAGACCATCGGCCCGTTCTTCGGGTTCGGGCTGCCGTACGACCTCGACAACGAGGTCGCCCACCCCTGGAGCCCCGGCGCGATCGTGCTCAGCGGCACCGTGTACCAGGGCAACGGGGACCCCATCCCGGACGCGATGCTCGAGATCTGGCAGGCCGACTCCGACGGGAGCATCCCGGCGGTGCGCGGATCGCTGCATCGCGACAAGTACGGCTTCACCGGCTTCGGCCGGACGGGCACGAGCGATGACGGCCGCTACACCTTCTGGACCCGCAACCCCGGCGCCGAGCCGGGCAGGGCGGCGTTCATCGCCGTCGTCGTCTTCGCGCGCGGGCTCCCCGACAAGCTGCACACCCGCATCTACCTGCCGGACGACGAGGCCGCGCTCGCGGCCGACCCGCTGCTGTCGACGCTGACGCCGCAGGAACGCGCTACGCTCATCGCGACCCGTGCGCCGGACGGGGGGCTGCGCCACGACATCCATCTGCAGGGGGAGAAGGAGACCGTCTTCCTTGCCTATTGAATCCGGGCCGGCGGCCCGCTTCGACACCGGGCTGCTCAGCCCCGGGTCGGTCGGCGCGGACGTCCTCGTCTCGGACGACGCGATCGCCGCGGCGCTCGTCGCGGCGGAGGTCGGACTCGCACGGGCGCTCGGCGCGCTCGGCGCGGCGCCCGCCTCGACGGTCGCCGCGATCGAGCACGCGGCCGCCTCGCTCTCCGTCGACGCCGCCGAGCTCGCCGTCGCGGCCGTCGCCGACGGGAACCCGGTCGGCGCGGTCGTCGCGCGGCTGCGCGCCGCGGTCGGCGAGGCCGACGCCGCGTGGGTCCACCGCGGCACGACGAGCCAGGACATCCTCGACACGGCGATCGCGATCGTCGCGCAGCGCGCGGTCACCGTCGTCGTCGCCGACCTCGACGCCGCGATCGCGGCCCTGGCGGGCCTCGCGGCGGAGTACCGGGACGTCCCGGCAGCGGCCCGCACGCTGACGCAGCACGCGGTGCCGACGACGGTCGGCGCGCGCTTCGCGGACTGGCTCCTCCAGCTCGCCGACGCGAGGGATGCACTGGCAGAACGCGATCTGCCCGCCCAGCTCGGCGGCGCGGCCGGGACGGGTGCCGCCTTCGTCGAGGAGTTCGGCCCGGAGCTCGCGGCCGGTCTCCCCGCAGCGCTCGCGGCCGAGCTCGGGCTGCCCGCGCCGGATGCCCCGTGGCACACCCGGCGCACGCCCATCACCCGCCTCGGCGACGCGCTCGTCGGCGCGACCGACGCGCTCGGCCGGATCGCCGCCGACGTCGCGACCCTCGCGCGCACGGAGATCGGCGAGCTCGCAGAGGGCTCGGGGGGCGGCTCGACGGCGATGCCGCAGAAGCGCAACCCCGTCCACGCGGTCCTCATCCGCTCGGCGGCGCTGCGCGCCCCGCTCCTCGCCGCCTCGCTGCACGTCGCCGCGGCGAACGCCGTCGACGAGCGCCCCGACGGCGCCTGGCACGCCGAGTGGTCGACGCTGCGGGAGCTGCTGCGGATCGCGCTGGGGGCCGCCGCGCACGGCGCGGCGCTCATCGGGGGTCTCGTGGTCGACGAACCCGCGGTCGCGCGCAACCTCGCGGCGACCGGGGGCCTCGTCGTCGCCGAGCGCCTCGTGCCCGCGCTGCGCTCCCGCCTCGCCGCGGGCGAGGTCCGCGCGCTCGTGACGCGCGCCGCCGGGGGAGGGGGCCTCGCCGCCGTGCTCGCCGCCGAGCCCGCGCTCGACGGCATCGACCTCGCCGCGCTCCTCGACCCCGCGAACTACACCGGCCTCGCTGGCGAGCTCGTCGATCGAGCCGTCGCCCGCGTCGCTGCGCCCTCGCGGGTCGATCCGCCGACGCCCCCGCAGTCGCGGGTCGAGTAGCCGCCGAAGGCGGCGTATCGAGACCACCACCCAGCGCCTCCCACCCAGCGCCTCCAACCCAGCGCCTCCCACCCCAGAGAGTCCACCCAATGCCCCAGCCCACCATCGTCGCAACGGCCCACGACTCGAACCCCGACGGCCGGCTGCTCCTGCTCGGCCCGTCGCTCGGCTCCGACAGCGCGATCCTCTGGGAGCTCGTCGTCCCCCTGCTGCGCGACCGCTTCCGGCTCGTGAGCTGGGATCTGCCGGGGCATGGGGCCTCCCCCGCGGCGGCGGCCCCCTTCACGCTCGCGGACCTCGCGGACGCCGTCGACGGGCTGCTCGGCGAGCTCGGCGCGACGAGCGCCTACCACGCGGGCGTGTCGATCGGCGGCGGCACGAGTCTCGAGCTCGCAGTGCGACACCCGGAGCGCTTCCCGAGGGTCGCCCTCGTCTGCTCGAACTACCGCTTCGGCGGCGACGCCTGGCCGGACAGCTGGCGCGAGCGGGCCGCGGCCGTCCGCGCCGAGTCGACCTCGGCGCTCATCGTCGGCTCGGCGCAGCGGTGGTTCACGCCCGAGAGCATGACCGAGCACGCGGACACCATCGGGCGGCTGCTGCATGCGCTGCAGCATGCCGACGACGAGAGCTACGCGCTCAGCTGCGAGGCGCTCGCGGCGTTCGATGCCGAGGGGCGGCTCGGCGAGATCCGCGTGCCCGTCCTGAACGTCTGGGGCGACCGGGACGAGACGGTCTCGCGCGAGTCGGCCGAGCAGCTCGTCTCGAGCGTGCCCGACGCACGACTCGTCGTCCTCGCCGACGCCGCGCACCTCGGCACGGTCGATCAGCCCGAGGCCGTCGCGGCGGCGCTGGGGGACTTCTTTGCCTGAGACGCACCCGTGGCCGGCTCAGTCGATCGAGCCCGTCGAGTTCATCCCGTGAGGAGACCTGATATGTCAGACAAGTCGGACCAGTCGCGCTACGACGACGGGATGGCCGTGCGCCGCGCCGTGCTCGGCGAGGAGCACGTCGATCGGGCGAATGCGAGCATCACGGAGCTCACCGCCGATTTCCAGGACTTCATCACCCGCACGGCGTGGGGCGACGTCTGGTCGCGACCGGGTCTCGCGCGCCGTGACCGGAGCATCGCGGTCATCACGGCGCTCATCACCGCGGGCAACTTCGAGGAGGTCCCGATGCACTACCGTGCGGCGATCCGCAACGGCCTGAGCCGCGAGGAGATCGTCGAGGTCGTCCTGCAGTCGGCGGTCTACGCGGGCGTCCCGCGCGCGAACCACGCCTTCAAGCTCCTCGAGCAGACCCTGGGCGACTGAGGCGCGCGTCGTCAGTCCTCGGCGAGGATCGCGTCGATCTGGCCCATCGCGAGGGTCATGCCCTCGACCTGGCCCATCGCGACGAGCTCCTCGAGGTGCTCCAGCCTCGTGAACCTCGACGTGATCGTCATGCGCGTCACGTCGCCGATCGGCTCGATCGCGACGGTGAACACCCCCGGCTCCGGCATGTCGGGCGCGACGTTGCCCTCCGCGTCGCCGAAGCCGTCCTCGATCTCCAGCGCGTGCGGCGCCGCGATCGAGCGGTAGTTCCACCAGCCGTAGTGGCGCTCGCCCTCGGGCGAGGTCATGTAGTAGATCGATCGGCCCGGCACGGCGAAGTCGTGGCGGGAGAACGTCGCGGGATAGCCGGGCGGGCCCCACCAGCGCTCGAGCTGCCGCGGGTCCTCCCAGAGCCGCCACACGCGCTCGGGCGTCGCGGCGAGCTCCGCGTAGACGGTGAGCGTCAGGGCCTCCAGGTCCTTGATCGATTCGATGAACGCCATGATTCAGTTCCCTTCCGTGAGGATCGCGTCGATCCGGTCGATGCGTCCGCGCCAGAGCGCCTCGTACTCGGCGAGCAGCGCCCGGGCGCGCCCGATCGTGCCGACGACGGGCCGGACCAGCTGCTCGCGCCCGTGGCGCTGCTTCACGACGAGTCCCGAGCGCTGCAGGACCGCGACGTGCTTCTGCACGGCCGCGAAGCTCATCGCGTACCGCTCGGCGAGGTCCGTGACGTTCTGCTCCCGCTCGATGACGCGGCGCACGATGTCGCGGCGAGTCGCGTCGGCGAGCGCCTGGAAGATCCGGTCGATCCGGATCGCCATCTCCGCGTCGACGTCCGCGCCAGCGGCCATATCTACAACCATTTGGTTGCACATTACCTCCGCCCCTCCCCACCCGCAACCCTCTTGCGCTCTTCAGGAGAGTCAGCGAAGTCGGGGGGTGGAACGCGACGGGAGGGCGGAGTACAGTGTGTTTGTCGTGCGAACAAGAGTTCGTATAGCGAACGAGTGGAGCAGCGTTGATCGACAAGGTCGTCCCAGACATCGACGAGGCCATCGCGGACATCGCGGACGGCGCGACCGTCATGATCGGCGGCTTCGGTCGGGCCGGCCAGCCCGTCGACCTCATCGACGCGCTCATCCGGCACGGCGCGCGCGACCTGACGATCGTCAGCAACAACGCGGGCAACGGCGACGTCGGCCTCGCCGCGCTCCTCAAGTCCGGCCGCGTCCGCAAAGTCGTCTGCTCCTTCCCGCGGCAGACCGACTCCTGGGTCTTCGACGGGCTCTACCGCGCCGGCGAGATCGAGCTCGAGCTCGTGCCCCAGGGCAACCTCGTCGAGCGGATCCGCGCCGCGGGAGCCGGCATCCCGGCGTTCTACACCCCGACCGGCGTCGGCACGCAGCTCTACGCCGACGCCGAGACACGCGAGTTCGGCGGCCGCGAGTACGTGCTCGTCGAGGCGCTGCGCGCCGACGTCGCGCTCATCCAGGGCTACCGCGCCGACCGGCTCGGAAACGTGCAGTACCGCAAGACCGCGCGCAACTTCGGTCCGCCGATGGCCTCCGCCGCGACGACGACGATCGTCCAGGTCGACGAGGTCGTGCCGGTCGGCGCGCTCGACCCCGAGTCGATCCCGACGCCCGGCATCTTCGTCGACCGCGTCGTGCCGGTCGGCTGGCGCGCGTGGACGCCGGACGGCGAGTACGCGGGCGGGCTCGTCGATGTCAACGGCGAACCGGTGGAGACCGAGGGGAAGGGCTGAGATGGCGACCAGGATCAGTCGCGGCGAGCTCGCCGCCCGACTCGCACAGGACATCCCCGACGGGGCATACGTGAACCTCGGGATCGGCGCACCGACGCTCGTCGCCGACCACATCCCCGAGGGCCGCGAGATCAACCTCCATACCGAGAACGGCATGCTGCGGATGGGGCCGGCGCCGGACGCCCAGCACGTCGACCCCGACCTCATCAACGCCGGCAAGCAGCCCGTCACCGAGCTGCCCGGCACCTCCTACTTCAACCAGGCCGAGTCGTTCGGCATCATGCGCGGCGGTCACCTCGACGTCTGCGTGCTCGGCGCCTTCGAGGTGTCGCAGCACGGCGACCTCGCGAACTGGTCGACCGGCGAGCCCGGCTCGATCCCGGCGGTCGGCGGCGCGATGGATCTCGCGATCGGCGCGAAGCGGGTCTACGTCATGATGGATCTGCTCACGCGCGACGGCCGGCCGAAGCTCGTCGCCGAGTGCGCGTACCCGCTCACCGGCAGGCGATGCGTCGCCCGCGTCTACACCGACCACGGCGTCTTCGACGTGACGCCGGACGGGTTCGCGCTCGTCGACGCGTTCGGCGAGACGACCGTCGCCGAGCTCGAGGAGCTCCTCGGGCTCCCACTCGTCGACGCGAGAACGCCGGTCGAGTAGTCCGAAGGACCGATCGCCCGGGTCGAGCCGCCGCGACCCGGAGACCGAGAGAGGAACCCACCATGCCAGGCTCATACGTCTACGACGCCGTCCGCACCCCGTTCGGGCGCGCGGGCGGCGCGCTGTCGGGCGTGCGCCCCGACGATCTCGCGGCGGTCGTCATGCGGGCGATCGTCGAGCGCACCGGCATCGACCCGGCGCGCATCCAGGACGTCGTCTTCGGCGACGCGAACCAGGCGGGGGAGGACAACCGCAACGTCGCGCGCTTCGGCGCGCTGCTCGCCGGCTTCCCGACCTGCGTGACGGGCGCGACCGTCAACCGGCTCTGCGGCTCCTCGCTCGAGGCCGTCTTCCAGGGCTCGCGCGCGATCGAGGCCGGCGACGCGGACGTCATCCTCGCGGGCGGCGTCGAGTCGATGAGCCGGGCGCCCTTCATCGTCGAGAAGTCGCCGAAGCCGTGGCCGGCCGTCGGCAACCAGACGATGTGGAACACGTCGATCGGCTGGCGGATGACGAACCCGAAGCTGCCCAAGGGCTGGACCATCTCCAACGGCGAGTCCGCGGAGAAGATCGCGGGTCTGTACGGCATCTCGCGCGAGGCGCAGGACGAGTTCGCGGTGCGCTCGCACCGCAACGCCGCCGCCGCCTGGGCCGCGGGCGTCTACGACGGCGAGATCGTCCAGGTCGAGGGCGCCGAGCTCGCGCGGGACGAGGGCATCCGCGACGACACCTCGCTCGAGGCGCTCGCGAAGCTGCGGCCCCTCTTCGCGCCGGCCGGCGAGGGCACCGTGACGGCGGGCAACTCCTCGCCGATCAACGACGGCGCCTCGGCGATCCTGCTCGGCGGCGAGGGCGCGCTCGACGCGGAGCCGCTCGCCCGGATCACCGGCCGCGGCTGGTTCGGCAACGACCCCGACCTGTTCCCGGTCGCGCCGATCGAGGCGGCGAACCGCGCGCTCGCCCGAGCCGGACGCAGTTGGGCCGAGGTCGACCTCGTCGAGCTCAACGAGGCGTTCTCCTCCCAGTCGCTCGCGTGCATCCAGGGCTGGCCCGAGCTCGATCCCGAGAAGGTCAACGTGCACGGCGGCGCACTCGCGATCGGCCACCCGCTCGGCGCATCCGGGGGCCGGATCGTCGGGCGCGCGGCGCACGAGCTCGCCCGCCGCGGCGGCGGCGTCGCGGTCGCGGCGCTGTGCATCGGCGTCGGCCAGGGCCTGGCGATCGTCCTCGAGCGCTGAGCGCCGCGGGCAGCGAGGCGGGGGGAGCCAGTCGACGTGGCAGAACGCGAGTGGGTCGAGTCGCTCGCGCGCGGCATCGCGGTCATCCGCGCGTTCGACGCGGAGCGCCCCGCGATGACGCTGAGCGAGGTCGCCGAGGCGACGGGTCTGACCCGGGCGACGGCGCGCCGCTTCCTGCACACGCTCGAGTCGCTCGGCTACGTGCGCGCCGACGCGAGGACGTTCTGCCTCACTCCGCGCGTGCTCCAGCTCGGCTACAGCTACCTGTCGGCGCTGAGCCTGCCGGAGGTCGTGCAGCCGCATCTGCAGCGGCTGAGCCGGCGGCTCGACGAGTCGGTCTCGGCGGCGGTGCTCGACGCCGACGAGATCGTCTACGTCGCGCGCGTGCCCGTGCGGCGGATCATGAGCGTCGCGATCACGATCGGCACCCGGTTCCCGGCGGCGCGGACGAGCATGGGTCACGTGCTGACGGAGGGGGGCGAGTGGGCGATCGCCGACGAGGAGCTCGAGCCGGGGCTGCGCTCGATCGCGGCGCCGCTGCACGGCGCGGCCGGCGTGATCGCCGCCGTCAACGTCTCGACCTCGACCTCGCGGGTGCCCCGCGAGGAGCTCCTCGCGCGCCATCTGCCCGCGCTGCTCGAGACCGCCGCCGCGATCGACGTCGATCTCGTCGCGGCCGGCCTCTGATCGCGTTCTCACGCCGGCTCCACCACGGCGGCTCGTCTCCGTCCGGCGCCGGCGTGGTGCGCAGGGGGATCCGGGGTGCCTACGCTGGATCCCGTGAGCGAGAACGCCGGGCGCCGGGCACTGCTCGTCGTCGACGTGCAGAACGACTTCACCGAGGGCGGCGCGCTCGGCGTCGCAGGCGGGGCCGCCGTCGCGGGGCGCATCTCGCGCTACCTCGCGGAGCACGACCACGACTACGACGTCGTCTTCGGCTCGCGCGACTGGCACCACGGCGACGGCGACAACGGCGGCCACTTCTCGCAGACCCCCGACTTCGTCGACACCTGGCCGCCGCACTGCGTCGCCGGGACCGCCGGAGCGCAGTACCACCCGGCGCTCGACGTCAACCGCATCGACGTCCACGTCCTCAAGGGCCGTGGCATCCCGGCGTACTCCGTCTTCGAGGGGCACACCCACGACGGCCGCGACTTCCCCGAGGTGCTCGCGAGCCACGGGGTGAGCGACGTCGACATCGTCGGGCTCGCGACCGACTACTGCGTGCTCGCGACCGGGCTCGACGCGATCGCGTCGGGCCGGCGCGTCCGGGTGCTCACCGATCTCGTCGCCGGGGTCCACGCCGACTCCTCGGCGGCGGCGCTGGCGCGCCTCGCCGAGGCGGGCGTCGTGCTCGCCGAGTCCTGAGCCCGGCCGCGCGGTCCCGGCCGATGGCGCTCCCGGAGGACGGCGACCGTCCGGGCGCGACTAAAGTGACTCCGTGAGCGTTCTCGTCCTACCCCAGCTCGATGATGTCAACGACGCCGAGGGCGCGGTCGACAACGGACGGCTCCGCAAGGTCTTCGGCCGGTTCCCGACCGGCGTGACCGCGATCTGCGTGGTCGCCGACGGGCAGCCCGTCGGCTTCGCGGCGAGCTCGTTCAACACGGTCTCTGCGGACCCGCCGCTCGTCTCGCTGTGCGTGCAGACCGGCTCGAGCACCTGGCCGCAGGTGCAGAGGTCGACGCGGATCGGCGTCTCGATCTTCGCGGCGGACCAGTCGCTGCTGTGCCGCCAGATGGCGTCCAAGACGGGCGACCGCTTCGCGGGCGCGGCGTGGTCGGAGGGCGAGGGCGGCGCGCTGCTGCTCGCCGGCGCGGCCGCCTGGATGGAGACGACGATCGAGTTCGAGCAGACGGTCGGCGATCACGAGGTGATCATCCTGCGCGTCCACCGGCTCGGGGTCGATGGCGACAAGCAGCCGCTCGTCTTCGGCGACTCGAAGTTCCAGGAGCTGCGCGAGCTCGTCCCGCCGAAGCCCGGCGACGAGCCGGGCGCCCGCGCCATCCAGGAGTCGCTGCTCTCCCTGAGCCTCGGCTGGTGGTGACCACCACCACCCGCCCCGCCACTTCCGTTTTTCAGGAGAATCGGGACGGCGCGTGCAATACGCACGCACCACCCCGATTCTCCTGAAAAACGGAAGTAGCAGGGACGGTCAGGGTCAGACGAGGAGCTGGGTCTTCGCGAGCTCCCGGTAGAGCGGCGTCGACTCGAGCAGCTGCGCGTGCGTGCCGACGCCGATCACGCGGCCCTGCTCGAGCACGACGATCCGGTCGGAGTCGACGACGGTCGCGAGCCGGTGCGCGATCACGATGAGCGTGCGTCCCTGGGCGACCGCGTCGATCGCATCGCGCAGCAGCCGCTCGTTCGTCCCGTCGAGCGACGCCGTCGCCTCGTCGAGCAGCAGCAGCTCGGGTGCCGACAGGAGGGCGCGCGCGATCGCGAGGCGCTGACGTTCTCCCCCCGACAGCAGCACGCCGCCCTCGCCGACCTCCGCGTCGAGGCCCGCGGTCCCGGGGGCGAGCAGCCGATCCGCGAGGTTCACCGCGGCGAGCGCCCGCTCGCACTCGTCGTCCGTCGCGCCCGGCGAGGCGAGGAGCAGGTTCTGCCTGATCGACCCGGCGAGCGCGGGAGCGTCCTGCTCGACGTAGCCGATCCTCGTCCGCAGCGCCTCGCGCCCGAGCTCCTGCACGTCCTCGCCGGCGAAGCGCACCGTCCCGCTCGTCGGCTCGTAGAACCGCTCGATGAGCGCGAGGATCGTCGACTTGCCCGCGCCCGAGGGACCGACGATCGCGATGCGCTGCCCGCGGGGCACCTCGAAGCTGACGCCGCGCAGCACCGGCTCCGCCGAGCCCGCATAGGAGAACGAGACGTCCTCGAACGCGATCGCCGGGGCCTCGGATGCCGGCGGGCCGTCGCCGACGCTCGTCCGCCCCGCGGCGGGCACCGGATCGGACTCGATCGGCAGCGACACGACCTCCTGGATCCGGCCGAGGGCGCCGAGCGCCTGGTTGACCGCGGAGATCGCGCCGAAGAAGTTCGCGATCGGCATGAGCAGCATGAACAGGAAGATCGCGAAGGAGACGAGCTCGGCGATCTCCAGCTGACCGGCCGCGACCCGATAGCCGCCGACGCCGAGCACGGCGAGCAGCCCGACCTGCCAGGCGATGCCCGCGAAGGGCAGCACTGCGGCCGACGCGCGCGCGACGCGCAGCCCGGCGCGATACGCGCCGACCGACTCGCGGTCGATCGTCTCGATCTCGCGGTCGGTCGCGTTCGCGGCCCGGACCGTGCGGATGCCGGTGATCGCGCGCTCGACCGCGGAGGTGAGCGCGCCGACCCGTCGCTGCGCCTCCGCGGACGCCCGCCGGATGCCGCTCGCGAGCCCGCCGACCGCGCCGAACGCGACGACGAGCACCCCGACGACGATGAGCAGCAGCACCCAGTCGATGAACGCCATCGCGACGATCGCCCCGACGAAGGTCAGCGCGCCGCCGATCGCCTCGACGAGACCCTGGGTGAGGACGGCGCGCAGCAGCACGGCGTCCGCTCCGACCCGCGACACGAGGTCGCCGGTGCGCCGCGCATCGAACTCGGGGATCGGCAGCCGCAGCAGCCGGGAGATGAGCGCGCGGCGGGTCGACAGCACGACGGACTCGCCCATCCGCTGCAGCAGGTAGTGCTGCATGGCGCCGAGCAGCGCGGACGCGACGACGAGGCCGAGGACGATCCAGAGGTTCGAGCCGAGGGGCTTGCCCGCCTGCACCTCGCCGATGATGACGCCGACGACGAGCGGCATCGCGAGCGAGGCGACCGAGGCGAGCACCGAGAGCACGATCGCGAGGACGAGCGTCCCGCGCGCGGCGAAGAGGTGGGGGAGGAGCTGCCGGACGGTGGCCCTGGGGCCTTCGGGGGAGCGTCGTGCCACGCTGACATTCTGCGGTGAGCGACCTGTAAATCGGCCCCGGTCAGTGGAAGGCGGGGACGATGAGCCAGATCCCGAACGCGATGATGGCGGCGAACGCCACGAAGCAGACGATCGCGAGGGTCGTCGCGATCACCGGCCGGCCGTTGAGGTTGACCTCGTCGTCCTCCTCGTCGCGCGCGTCGGCGACCCGCCCGGGACGTGTCGGCGTCGCGAGCAGCCGGATGCCGAGGCCGACGACGAGGACGATGCCGAGCGCCCCGCCGATCGTGACGCCGAGGACCGCGAGCAGCGCGAGCCAGTCGATCATCGCCGCGACCCCCGCCCTCGTCGGGATCGCCGGATCGCGACCGCCTGGGCCGCTCCGGCGACGTCGCTCATGACGTTGTGCGAGCCGACCGCCGTGCGTCGCGAGACGAGGAACATGGCGACGAGCGCGACCGCGCCGATGATCGCGCCGATGCCGACGCCGATCCCGCCGAGCAGGCAGAGCAGCGCGAAGAGCGCGCCGGCGACCGCCGACGCGGGGAGGGTGAGCACCCAGCCGGCCGCGACCCGGCCCGCCGTCCCCCAGCGCACCTTCGACCCGCGGCGGCCGAGACCGGAGCCGATGACGGAGCCGCTCGCGACCTGCGTCGTCGACAGCGCGAAGCCGAGGTGCGAGGAGGCGAGGATCGTGACGGCGGTCGAGGTCTCGGCGGCGAAGCCCTGCGCCGGCTTGACCTCGGTGAGCCCCGAGCCGAGGGTGCGGATGATCCGCCAGCCGCCCGTGTAGGTGCCGAGTGCGATCGCGACGGCGCAGGCGACGATGACCCAGAACGGCACGCCGGCGCTGCGGTCGAGCATTCCCGCGGAGATGAGGGTGAGCGTGATGACGCCCATCGTCTTCTGCGCGTCGTTCGTGCCGTGCGCGAGCGCGACGAGCGAGGAGCTGAAGATCTGCGCGATCTTGAACCGTCCGCGGCCATCGGGGTTGCCGTCCTTTCGCCGTGTGATGGCGTAGACGAGCCGGGTGGCGAGGAACGCGGTGAGCCCGGCGACGAGGGGCGCCGCGACCGCCGGGATGATGACCTTGTCGACGAGCGTGCCCCAGCCGATCGCCCCGAAGCCCGCGCCGACGATCGCCGCGCCGATGAGGCCGCCGAACAGGGCGTGCGACGAGGACGAGGGCAGCCCGAACAGCCAGGTCGCGACGTTCCACACGACGGCGGCCATGACCCCGGCGAAGACGAACGCGGGCGTGATGGCGATGCCGCCGCCGCCAGGGTCCTCGTTGATGATGCCGTGGGAGATGGTCAGCGCGACGGCGGTCGACAGGAACGCCCCGATGAGGTTCAGCACGGCCGCGAGCGCGACCGCGGTGCGCGGCTTGAGGGCGCCCGTCGCGATAGGCGTCGCCATCGCGTTCGCCGTGTCGTGGAAGCCGTTCGTGAAGTCGAAGAAGAGCGCGATCCCGATGACCAGGAAGACGATCCACGGCTCCACCGATCCAGGCTAGCGGCAGTTCGCCGACCCTTCGCATCCGAATGCCGCCCCCGTCCGATCGGCTGCCGACGCGCACGTGCGGGGCACGTCGGGGGTCGCGGTTAGGCTCGTCCGCGTGTCAACGCCGGCGACCCCCGCTATCCGCGCCGCGGGCCTTCGGAAGGCCTACGGCGAGACGCTCGCCGTCGACGGGATCTCCTTCGAGGTCGCCCCGGGCGAGGCGTTCGGGCTGCTCGGGCCGAACGGTGCGGGCAAGTCGACGACGATGCGGATGCTCGGCGCGGTCGCGACACGCTCGGCGGGAGAGCTTGAGATCCTCGGGCTCGACCCGGACCGGCACGGTCCCGAGATCCGGGCCCGGCTCGGCGTCGTGCCGCAGCAGGACAATCTCGACACCGATCTCGATGCCCGGGAGAACCTCATCGTCTACGGCCGCTACTTCGGCCTGCCGCACGCCGTCGTCAAGCGTCGCGCCGACGAGCTGCTCGTCTTCGCGCAGCTCGAGGACAAGGCGAGGTCGGCGGTCGACGACCTCTCGGGCGGCATGCGGCGTCGGCTGACGATCGCCCGCGCCCTCATCAACGACCCGCGCATCCTGCTGCTCGACGAGCCGACGACGGGGCTCGACCCGCAGGCCAGGCACATCCTCTGGGATCGCCTCTTCCGCCTCAAGGAGCAGGGCACGACGCTCGTCCTGACGACGCACTACATGGACGAGGCGGAGCAGCTCTGCGACCGGCTCGTCGTCGTCGACCATGGCCGGATCATGGCCGAGGGCTCACCGGCGGCGCTCATCCGGGAGCATTCGACGCGCGAGGTGCTCGAGGTGCGCTTCGGATCGGAGCGGAACGCGATCGTGGCGACCGAGCTCGCGGACCTCGGCGAGCGGGTCGAGGCCCTCCCGGACCGGATCCTCGTCTACGCGGACGACGGCGAGCAGGCGCTCGCCGAGGTGCTTCGGCGCGGGCATCACCCCGTCACGTCGCTCGTGCGCCGCTCCTCGCTCGAGGACGTCTTCCTGCGCCTGACCGGACGGTCGCTCATCGAATGAGCGGGGTGCCCGTCGCCGAGCCGGCCAAGCGCGCGCAGGCGCCCGGCCGCAGGAGCCGGCGCTTCGGCGCCTGGTACGTCTTCGAGCACCTCATGCGCGAGGCGCGGTCCTACGGCATCGTCACGATCGCGCAGGCGATCGGCACCCCGTTCCTCGGCTGGCTCGCCTTCGGCATCGGCGTCGGCGCGCTCGTCCAGGCGGGCACGGGCGGGGCGGGCGTCGACGGGGTGCCCTACCTCGCGTTCGTCTTCCCCGCCCTGATGTGCGGGCTGACGCTCCAGGTCTGGTCCGAGGACGCGATGTTCGGCACGATGCTCGGCGTCATGTGGCGCCGGACCTTCGTCGCGATGCGCGCGGCGCCGATCGAGGTCCGCCAGATCGTCGGCGGCGTCGTCGGGTCGATCGCGGTGCGCGCCGGTGCGACCGCGGTCCTCTATGCGATCGTCGCGGCGATCGCCGGCGCGTTCTCCTCCCCGTGGGCGTGGGCCTCGGTGCTCGCCGCGCTCGCGGGCGCCGCGGCGTTCGGACTGCCGCTCATGGCGTTCGCCGCGCGGATGCAGCGCGACGTCGGACAGTTCGCGCTGATCGGCCGCTTCGTCATCCTGCCGCTCACGCTGTTCAGCGGGACGATGTTCCCGCTCGCCACGCTGCCGCTCTGGCTGCAGTGGATCGGCTGGGTCAGCCCGCTGTGGCACGCGTCGCAGCTCGCGCGAGCCGCTGCCTACGGGCCGGCCGAGCCGCTGTGGCTCATCGGCGTCCACGTGCTCGTGCTGCTCGCCCTCATCGCCTTCGGCTGGTGGCTCGTCGTGCGCACGCTGCGTCGGAGGCTCGAGAAGTGAGCGTGGGACAGGCGCCCGCGCGAGGCGCGCGCCCAGGCTCGGCGCTCTCATCGGGCAATGCCCTCGCGGTCTTCAACCGGAATCTCGTCGGCGCGCGAGGGACGAACCTCGGCGTCATGATCTCCGGCTTCTTCGAGCCGATCTTCTATCTCGTCGCGCTCGGTGCCGGGCTGGGCGGCCTGATCGGCGACGTCGCGCTCCCCTCGGGCCGCGAGGTCCCCTATGCCGCGTTCATCGCCCCGGGCCTGCTCGCCGTCTCGGCGATGAACGGGGCGATCGCCGACTCGACGTGGAACGTGTTCTTCAAGATGCGCTTCATGAAGACCTACGACGCGATGCTCGCCACGAGCCTCGGCCCGCTCGACGTCGCGCTCGGCGAGATCGGCTGGGCGCTGTTCCGCGGGGGGATCTACGCCTCCTGCTTCCTCGTCGTCATGCAGTGCTTCGGGCTCAACCAGTCGTGGACCGCGGTGCTCGCGATCCCCGCGGCGGTCGTCGTCGCATTCGGGTTCGCCGCCGTCGGGATGGGGATCACCTCGTATCTGAAGACGTTCCAGCAGATGGACTGGGTCGCGTTCGTCATGCTGCCGATGTTCATGCTCTCGGGCACGTTCTTCCCCGTCGAGCAGTACGTCGAGCCGCTCCAGTGGGTCATCAAGGCGCTGCCGCTCTGGCACGGGACCGAGCTGATCCGCGGGCTGACGACGGGCGAGCTCGGCTGGGGCATGCTGCTGCACCTCGGCTACTTCGCCGTCATGATCGCGCTCGGCGTCGCGTTCACGACGCGTCGGCTGCGCCGGCTGTTCCTCTCCTAGCGCGGCCGACGCGCCGGGTCAGCGCAGCCCGCGCAGCGCGAGCGCCGTCTCGAGCGCCGCGTGCGCCGCCTCCGCGCCCTTGTCCTCCTTGGAGCCCGGCAGGCCCGCCCGGTCGAGTCCCTGCTGCTCGTCGTCGAGGGTGAGCACGCCGAATCCGACCGGCTTGCCGGTGTCGAGCGCGACGCGGGTCAGGCCGCTCGTCGCCGCGTCCGCGACGAAGTCGAAGTGCGGGGTGCCCCCGCGGACGATGACGCCGAGCGCGACGGCCGCGTCGGCGCCCGCCTCGAGCACCGACTTGGTGACGAGCGGCAGCTCGAAGGCGCCCGCGACGCGCACGAGCTCGCTCGTGGCGCCGGCCTCGGCGAGGACGCGCTGCGCGCCGGCGATGAGCCCGTCGCTGATCGCCTCGTGCCAGCGCCCCGCGACGATGACGACGCGCAGCCCCGTGCCATCGAGTTCTCGCCCGTCGGGGCGTCCTGCGCCGCTCATGCGCGCTCCCTCCTCGCCGGCCGCTGCTCGGCCGTCGCCGCCTCGAGCTCGGAATCGCTCGGCAGCAGGTGGCCCATCCGGTCCCGCTTGACGCCGAGGTACTCCCGATTCTCGTCGCTGACGCCGACGATCATCGGGACGGTCTCGGCGACGTCGACGCCGTGGGCGGCGAGCTGCGCGACCTTCTCCGGGTTGTTCGTCATGAGCCGCACGCGGGTCGCACCGAGGTCGGCGAGGATGGCGGCGGCCCCGCCGAACTCGCGGCGGTCGGGCGGCAGGCCGAGCGCGACGTTCGCCTCGATGGTGTCGAGCCCGTCCTCCTGGAGCCGGTATGCGCGCAGCTTGTCGACGAGCCCGATGCCGCGTCCCTCGTGGCCCCGCAGGTAGACGACGACACCGCCGTCGGCCGCGATCGCGTCGAGCGCGGCGTCGAGCTGCGGGCCGCACTCGCACTTGAGCGAGCCGAAGGCCTCGCCCGTCAGGCATTCGGAGTGCACGCGCACGAGCGGGGTCGCGGGGATGGGGTCGGCGATGAGCGCGATGTGGTCGTGCCCGGTCGCGGCGTCGCGGTAGGCGCGGATGCGGAACGTGCCGTGCTCGGTGGGGACGTTCGCCTCGGCGCGCAGCGAGACGCGCGGCCTGGCGACCGGCGGGGGCTCGTGCCCGGCCGGCAGATCGGTGAGGTAGACGATGAGGTCGGCGATCGTGACGACGGGCAGATCGCGCTCCTCGCCGAGCGCGAGGATCTCGGGCAGCCGCATCATCGAGCCGTCGTCGGTCACGAGCTCGCCGATCGCGCCGACGGGCGGGAGCCCCGCGAGCCGCATGAGGTCGACCGCGGCCTCGGTGTGCCCGGCGCGCACGCGCACCCCGCCGTCGACGGCGCGCAGCGGCAGGATGTGCCCGGGCCGGATGAGGTCCTCCGGCTCGGACGCGGGGTCGGCGAGCACGTTCAGGGTGTGCGCTCGGTCGGCCGCGCTGATCCCGGTCGTGACGCCCGAGGCGGCGTCGACCGAGATCGTGTACGCGGTCGAGCGCGGGTCCTGGTTGACGGCGACCATGGGCGGCAGCGCGAGCCGGTCCGCGAGGTCGCGCGGCATCGGGGCGCACAGGTAGCCGGAGGTGACGCGCACCATCCAGGCGAGCGTCGCAGGCGTCGCGAGGGCGGCGGAGACGATGACGTCGCCCTCGTTCTCTCGGTCGGCGTCGTCGACCACGAGCACGGGCTTGCCCGCGCGCAGTGCCTCGAGCGCCTCTGGGATGGTCGCAACGCTCATCGCGTTCCCTCCTGTTCGCTTCCGTCTTCGGGAGTGCGCGGGGCCTCGTGTGCGGGCTGCACGCCGACGCCCCCCTGCTCCCGAAAACCGGTGAGCCTCGCGATGTGGCGCGCGAGGATGTCCGTCTCGATGTTGACCCGGTCCCCGGGGGCGAGAGCCCCCAGAGTCGTCGCCTCAAGGGTCTCCGGGATGAGCGAGACCTCGAACCAGTCGTCGCCGGCGTCGCTCACCGTCAGGCTCACGCCGTCGACGGTGATCGAGCCCTTCTTGGCGACGAGCGGCGCGTGCTCCGGGTCGAGCGCGAAGCGGATGACCCGCCACTGGGCGCCGGGCCGCACCTCGCGGACCTCGCTCGTGCCGTCGACGTGGCCCTGGACGATGTGCCCGCCGAGCCGGCCGTCGGCGCGCATCGCGCGCTCGACGTTGACCCGCGTCCCGGGCGTCGCGCGGCCGATCGTGGTGACGTCGACGGTCTCGCGCATGACGTCGGCGGCGAACCAGTCGGCGCCCCATCCGACGACGGTGAGGCACACGCCGCCGACCGCGATCGACGCGCCGTGTCGCGCGTCCTCGACGGCGAGCGGCGCGCGCACCGTGAGGCGGGTCCCGTCCCCGCTCGGCTCGACGGCGACGACCTCGCCGATCTCCTCGATCAGTCCCGTGAACATCTCACCGTCCCCTTCCGTCGTCAGGAGCAGCGCGCCCCGCGTGTGCGTAGCGCACGCCGACCCCGGCCGACTCCTGGACGGCGCGAGGGCCAGGGCGGAGGGTGAGGGCGAGGTCGGGGCCGAGGCGGCGGATGCCGAGCAGCTCGAGCTCGAGCGCCTCGTCGATCCCCTCGATCCCGAGGTCGCCGATCGCGGTCGCGGGCCCGCCGAGCAGCTTCGGCGCGAGGTAGACCGCGAGCTCGTCGGCGAGCCCCGCGCGCAGCACGGCGCTCGTGAGGACCGGTCCCGCCTCGACGAGCACGCGCGCGATGCCGCGCTGCCACAGCTCGTCGAGGACGTCGGCGAGCGGACGATCGCGCGCCTCGAGGAGCCCGGCGGGGTGGCGCCGCAGCGCCGCGCCGGCCGGCACCGGCCGGCTCCCGAGCACGACAGGCAGGGGCTGCCGGGGGAGCACGACGCCATCGGCGCCGCGCGCCGTCAACGCCGGGTCGTCCGCGAGGACGGTTCCCGTCCCGGTCAGGATCGCGTCCGACTCGGCGCGCAGCCGGTGCCCGTCGGCGCGTGCCTCGGGACCGGTGATCCACTGGCTCGTCCCGTCGCTGGCTGCCGCCCGGCCGTCGAGGCTCGCCGCCCACTTGACCGTGACCCAGGGGCGCTCGCGGCGCCGTGCGACGAGCCACGGCTCGATGAACGCGCTCGCCTCCTCGGCGAGGATCCCCGGCAGGACCTCGACGCCGGCGGCGCGCAGCCGCTCGCCGCCGCCGCCCGACTCGTGTCCCGGATCGGCGACGGCGTACGCGACCCGGCGCACGCCGGCTGCGATGAGCGCCTCGGCGCACGGCCCGGTGCGACCGGAGTGGTTGCACGGCTCGAGCGTGACGACCGCGGTGTGCGCGGCACCGGCAGGGGTGCGCGAGAGCGCGTCGACCTCGGCGTGCGGGGTGCCGGCACCGTGGTGCCAGCCCTCCGCGATGACGTTCTGGTCCGCATCGAGGATGACGCAGCCGACCCGGGGGTTGCCCCCGCTCAGGGGGCCGTTCGCGGCGAGATCGATGGCACGGCGCATCGCGGTCCGAAGGACCGTGCCGTCTCCGACCTCAACCGACATCGTTCGCCTCCCATGCGCCTCCCTTCCGGACTCCCGTGGCTCGGCCTCGGGCCGGCGCTGCGCGCCGACTCGAACCTGGCACCACGGTCACCGTCGGTCCCGGAATTCCACCGGATCGGGCCCTCGGAGAGGGCTTCGCGGACTGTCACCGCCGGTTCGGACTTCCACCGACCCCGGAGCATGTTGCTCGACGATTCTAACGCCGCTCGCGGGGTGCTATTCCCCCCGTGGCGCAGTACTACCTCTTGCGCAGGAAGCCGATCCGCTCGTAGACCCGTGCGAGGGTCGCGTCGGCGATCTCGGCCGCGCGGTCCGCGTTCGCGGCGAGAACGCGATCGAGCTCGCCCGGGTCGTCGAGCAGCTCCAGCGCGCGCGCCCGGATCGGCTCGAACGTGGCGACGACGAGGTCCGCGAGCCCGGTCTTGAAGTCGCCGTAGCCGCGACCCGCGTACTCCGCCTCGATCTCGGCGATGGGGCGGCCGGACAGCGCCGAGTAGATGGTGAGGAGGTTGGAGACGCCGGGCTTGTCCTTCGGCGCGTAGCGCACCGAGCCGTCGGAGTCCGTCGTCGCGCCCTTGATCTTCTTCGCCGAGACGGCCGGGTCGTCGAGCAGCCAGACGACGCCCTTCTCGGAGGAGGCCGACTTCGACATCTTGCTCGTCGGCTCCTGGAGGTCGTAGATCCGCGCGGACTCCGCGGGGATCTGCGCCTTGGGGATGACGAAGGTCTCGCCGAAGCGCGTGTTGAACCGCTCGCCGAGGTCACGCGTCAGCTCGACGTGCTGCTTCTGGTCGTCGCCGACGGGCACGACCTCGGTGTCGTAGAGCAGGATGTCGGCGGCCATGAGGATCGGGTAGGTGAAGAGCCCGACCGAGGTCTTGTCGGCGCCCTGGCGGGCCGACTTGTCCTTGAACTGCGTCATCCGGCTCGCCTCGCCGAAGCCGGTGATGGTGTTGAGCACCCAGGCGAGCTCGGGGTGCGCCGCGACGTGCGACTGCACGAAGAGGATCGACTTCGCCGGGTCGATGCCCGCGGCGATGTACTGCGCAGCGGTGCGCCGGGTCGCCTCACGCAGCTGCGCGGGATCCTGCTCGACCGTGATGGCGTGCAGGTCGACGACGCAGAAGACCGCGTCATGCGTCTCCTGGAGCTCGCGCCACTGGAGGAGGGCCCCGATGTAGTTGCCGATCTGGAGGGAGTCGGCGGACGGCTGCATGCCGGAGAAGAGTCGGGGCTTCGTCACCGAGCCATTCTCGCAGGACCGGATGGGCCTCGGCGCACCGGTGCGCGCGAGGCCCGCGCCGGATCCGCGTCAGACGTCGTAATCGACGATGACGGGCGCGTGGTCGGACCAGCGCGCCTCGTAGGAGGGGTAGCGGGCGACCCGGTAGTCGGTCACGAGCGCGGCGAGCGCCGGCGTCGCGACCTGGTAGTCGATGCGCCAGCCGACATCGTTCGTGAAGGCCTGGCCGCGGTTCGACCACCACGTGTAGGGCCCGTCGACCTCGCCGGCCCATCTGCGCCCGACGTCGACCCAGCCGAGACCCGGTGCGACCGACCCGTCCGGGCCCTGAACGGCCTCTCCCTCGGGGCCGAAGAACCGGGCGAAGTAGGCCCGCTCCTGCGGCAGGAAGCCCGCGTTCTTCTGGTTCCCGCGCCAGTTCTTGATGTCGAGCGGCGTCGCGCCGACGTTGAGGTCGCCGAGCACGACCGCGAGCTCGGAGTGCTTCGCGAGCTCGGGCAGCCGGGCGGTCATCGCGTCGAGGAACTTGTACTTCTCGACCTGCTTGGGGGTGTCGACCTCGCCCGAGTGGACGTAGGTCGAGACGACCGTGACGATCCGGTCGCCGACCTTGTAGTCGGCTTCGAGCCAGCGTCCGGCGCTGTCGAAGTCGTCGGCGCCGAGCGCGATGCGGTGGATCTCCGGCTCGCGCGGGCCGTCGTCGTCGCGGCTCGCGAGCGCGACCCCGGCGCGCCCCTTCGCCGTCGCGGCGTCGTGGATGACGTGCCAGCCCGGCCCGAGCAGCCGCACCACGTCGTCCGTCTCGGCTCGCACCTCCTGGATCGCGAGGATGTCGATGCCCTGGCCCACGAGCCACTCGCCCATGCCCTTCCGATAGGCGGCACGGATGCCGTTCGCATTGACGGTGGCGATTCGCAGGGGCTTCTTCGGCACGCGACCGATGCTACTCGGGAGGCGCGACATCCCGTTGTGCCGTCTCGCCGGTCCACGCCGCGGCGAGCAGGAGCACCATGCAGATGAGGTTGAACCAGATCAGCAGGCCGATGATGACGGCGAAGGATGCGAGCAGGGGGTTCGAGCCGGCGCCGCCGAGCAGCAGTCCGCCGAGCGCCTTGAGCACGCCGAGCGCGAGCGCGCCGCCGATCGCGCCCTGCACGAGCGCGCCGCGCGGCAGCCGCGTCGCCGAGAGCACCGAGAAGAGCGCGATCAGCACGGCGAGGTCGAAGCCGAACGCGACGAGCAGGCCGACGATGCGCGAGGCCGCGTCCGCGACGGGGTGTCCGGCGCCGATCCCGATCCAGTCGAGCGCGATTCCGAGCAGGCTCGTCGCGAAGAGCGACAGCGCGGCCGAGACGACGAGGGCGATCCCGAAGCCGAGCGCGAGCGCGGCGTCCTTGAGCTTCAGCACGATCGCGTTCTGCCGGACATCCGCCTGGCCGAGCATCGCCCTGACGGCGGAGCGCGCAGCCCCGAACCACGAGATCGAGGTCCACGCCAGCCCGAGCGCGGCGACGGCGCCGGTCCAGCCGAGGATCTGCGCCGACAGCAGCCGGTCGAGGGAGATCGCCCCGCCCTCGCCCTGATCGATGAGGCCGGGGACGGCGGTCGCGATCGAGTCGACGACCGCGTCGCGCAGCGGCGAGCTGGCTCCCAGCCAGAGCCCGATGATCGAGAACGCGACCCACAGCGCCGCGAAGGCCGCGAAGATCGACTGGTAGGACAGTCCGTGGGCGAGCAGCATGCCGTTCGCGCCGCCGAACCGCGACCAGACCCGCACGGGCCGGGTCGCCTTCGCCCACTCGATGAGCGCCGCGAGTCTCGCCTTCACCGGGGCAACGCTAGCGCCGAGTGCTGTGCGCCACCGCCGAGCGCAGGCTGCTCGCGCCGAAGCAGGCGACGGCTCGGGCGAATCGCCTGCCGCCGCTCGTGCTGCCTGCCGTCGTGGGCTACGGCGTCCCGCGCATGATCGCCTGCTTGACCTCGGCGATCGCCTTGGTGACCTGGATCCCGCGCGGGCAGGCCTCCGTGCAGTTGAAGGTCGTGCGGCAGCGCCACACGCCCTCCTTGTCGTTGAGGATCGAGAGCCGGACCTTCGCCTCGTCGTCGCGGTCGTCGAAGATGAAGCGGTGCGCGTTGACGATCGCGGCCGGGCCGAAGTACTGGCCGTCCGTCCAGAACACGGGGCACGACGAGGTGCACGCGGCGCACAGGATGCACTTGGTCGTGTCGTCGAAGACCTCGCGCGCGGCGATCGACTGCCGGCGCTCCTTGCCCGCCTCGGGCGTCGAATGCGCCTGCAGGAAGGGGTTCACCTCGCGGTATGCCGCGAAGAAGGGATCCATGTCGACGATCAGGTCCTTCTCGAGCGGCAGGCCCTTGATCGCCTCGATGTAGATCGGCTTGGTGAGGTCGAGATCCTTCATGAGGGTCTTGCAGGCGAGCCGGTTTCGCCCGTTGATGCGCATCGCGTCGGAGCCGCAGATGCCGTGCGCGCACGAGCGGCGGAAGGTCAGCGACCCGTCCATCTCCCACTTGATCTTGTGCAGCGCGTCGAGAACGCGATCGGTCGAGTACACCCGGACGTCGAAGTCCTCCCAGCGCGGCTCGGTGTCGACGTCCGGGTCGAAGCGGCGGATGATGAGCGTCGCCGTGAACTCCTGCACGGCGCCGAACTCGGCGGCCTGGATGTCGTGACCGCCGACGGCCTCGAGCGTCTGCGCAGTGGCGGTGCCCATCAGTACTTCCTCTCCAGCGGCGGGTAGATCAACTCGCCCTTGTCGTCCTTGACGAAGACCACGGGCTTCCAGTCGAGCCGGATGTGGTCCTCGGCCTCGGGCGAGGTGGCGTCGCCCGTGAGGTAGGCCATCGTGTGCTGCATGTACCGCTCGTCGTCGCGGTTCGGGTAGTCGTCGCGCATGTGCCCGCCCCGCGACTCCTTCCGGTTGAGCGCGCTGTAGACGACGACCTCGGCGAGGTCGAGCAGGAAGCCGAGCTCGATCGCCTCGAGCAGGTCGGTGTTGAACCGCTTGCCGTGGTCGTGGATGCCGATGTTCTTGTAGCGCTCGCGAAGCCCGTGGATGACCCGCAGCACGTGGCGCAGCGACTCGTCGGTGCGGAACACCTGCGCGCCCTTGTCCATCTCGTCCTGCAGCTCCTTGCGCAGCGCCGCGATCCGCTCGGTGCCCTTCGACTCGCGCAGCCGCTCGATGAGCTCGCGGATCTCCTTCGCGGGGTCGGCGGGCAGCGGCGTGAAGTCGACGCTCTGGGCGTGGTCGACCGCGTTGTTGCCCGCGCGCTTGCCGAAGACGTTGATGTCCAGGAGCGAGTTCGTGCCGAGCCGGTTGGAGCCGTGGACGGACACGCAGGCGCACTCGCCGGCGGCGTAGAGGCCGGGGACGGGAGTGTCGTTGTCGCGCAGCACCTCCGCCTTGACGTTCGTCGGGATGCCGCCCATCGCGTAGTGCGCGGTCGGCATGACCGGCACGGGCTCGACGACGGGGTCGATGCCGAGGTAGGTCCGGGCGAACTCGGTGATGTCCGGCAGCTTCGTCTCGAGCACCTCGGCGCCGAGGTGGGTGCAGTCCAGCAGCACGTAGTCCTTGTGCGGTCCCGCACCGCGGCCCTCCGCGACCTCCTGCACCATGCAGCGCGAGACGATGTCGCGCGGCGCGAGGTCCTTGATCGTGGGCGCGTAGCGCTCCATGAAGCGCTCGCCGCTCGCGTTGCGCAGAATCGCGCCCTCACCGCGCGCGCCCTCCGTCAGCAGGATGCCGAGGCCCGCGAGGCCGGTCGGGTGGAACTGGAAGAACTCCATGTCCTCCAGCGGCAGGCCCTTGCGCCAGATGATGCCGACGCCGTCGCCAGTGAGCGTGTGGGCGTTCGACGTTGTCTTGAACATCTTGCCGAAGCCGCCCGTCGCGAAGATGATCGACTTCGCCTGGAAGACGTGCAGCTCCCCGGTCGCGAGCTCGTACGCGACGATGCCCGTTGCGACGCCCTCGGGCGACAGGATGAGGTCGAGCGCGTAGTACTCGTTGTAGAACTCGATGCCGAGCTTGACGCAGTTCTGGAACAGCGTCTGCAGGATCATGTGGCCCGTGCGGTCGGCGGCGTAGCACGCACGGCGCACCGCGGCCTTGCCGTGGTCACGGGTGTGGCCGCCGAAGCGCCGCTGGTCGATCTTCCCCTCGGGCGTGCGGTTGAAGGGCAGCCCCATGTTTTCCAGGTCGATGACCGCGTCGATCGCCTCCCGGGTGAGGATCTCGGCCGCGTCCTGGTCGACGAGGTAGTCGCCGCCCTTGACGGTGTCGTACGTGTGCCACTCCGCGTTGTCCTCCTCGACGTTCGCGAGGGCGGCGGCCATGCCGCCCTGCGCCGCACCCGTGTGCGAGCGAGTCGGGTAGAGCTTGGTGATGACCGCGGTGCGGGCCTTGGGGCCGGCCTCGATCGCGGCGCGCATGCCGGCGCCGCCGGCGCCGACGATGACGACGTCGTACTGGTGGTAGTGGACGCCGTCGACGACGGACTCGGCGGGGGCTGCGGACTCGGTGGTCGCTGTGGTCACGGTGTTCGGTTCCTTACAGGGCGCACTGCGGGATCGCGGCGGCCGTTGCCGGCGTCGCCCCGAGGCATGGGTCGAAGGTGGTCAGCACGAGCGTCCCGAGGACGAGCAGCGCGACGGTCGCGAGGCCGATGAGGCCGAGCAGCACGACCCGCAGGCCCTTGCGCGTCGCGTAGTCGTTGACGAGCGTGCGCATGCCGTTCGCGCCGTGGATGAGGGCGAGCCAGAGCAGCAGGAGGTCCCAGACGATCCAGAACGGATCGGCCCACTTCCCGGCGACGAAGGCGAAGTCGATCGCCTTGACTCCCTCGCCGGCGACGAGGTTGACGAAGAGGTGGCCGAAGATGAGCACCGCGAGCAGCACGCCCGAGGCCCGCATGTAGATCCAGCCCCACTTCTCGAGGTTGATCCCGCGCTTGGGCTGTCGCGCATAGCGCTCGTACTTGCTGCCCGGGGCCGGGACGATGACGCTGCCGATGGTCTCGGTCGTGGTGCCGGTCTCGCTCATCAGGCGTCGCCTCCGAAGATGTGCATGAGCTGGCGCGGGACGAACCCGGCCATGAGGACGACCCAGAGCACGATGACCGACCAGAACATCGTCTTCTGGTACTTCGCGCCCTTCGACCAGAAGTCGATGAGGATGATCCGCAGGCCGTTGAGGGCGTGGAAGCCGATCGCGCCGACGAGGGCGATCTCGCCGAGGCCCATGATCGGGGTCTTGTACGCGCCGATGACCGCGTCGTACGCCTCGGGGCTCACCTTGACGAGCGCCGTGTCGAGCACGTGCACGAGGAGGAAGAAGAAGATCGCGACGCCGGTGATCCGGTGGAGCACCCACGACCACATGCCCTCGCGACCGCGGTAGAGCGTGCCGCCCAGCTTCTTCGGCTGCGGTGGGGCCCCCGGAGGATCGACGGTCAGGGTCCCAGCCGATTTCGTTGCCACGACCTCTATCCTATGGACTCATGGACGGCACGGGCGGCACCTCCGGCCGCAGCCCCATCGACGGCTTCACCGCGGTCATCCCCGCGGGCGGCATCGGCTCGCGGCTCTGGCCGCTGTCCAGGGCCGACGCGCCGAAGTTCCTCCACGACCTCACGGGCTCGGGAAACAGCCTGCTGCGCGACACCTGGGACCGGGTCGTGCCGCTCGCCGGGCCGGATCGCGTCGTCGTCGTCACGGGCCGGGCGCACCGCGCGGCGGTCGAGGCGCAGCTGCCGGACCTCATCGACCCGAACGTCCTGCTCGAGTCGGAGCCGCGCGAGTCGACGGCGGCGATCGGCCTCGCGGCGGCGATCCTTCAGCATCGCGAGCCGGGCGTCGTGATCGGCTCGTTCGCGGCCGATCACGTCATCCGGGACGCTCGCGGCTTCCGCCGTGCCGTCGAGGAGGCGGTCGCCGTCGCGCGCACGGGCCTCGTCGCGACGATCGGCATCACGCCGAGCGAGCCGGCCGTCGGCTTCGGCTACATCCACGCGGACGGGCCGCTGGAGATCCCGGGCGCGCCCCGCGCGGTCGCGGCGCTCGCGTTCCAGGAGAAGCCGGATCTAGCGACCGCCCGGCGCTACCTCGCCGGCGGCGAGCACCTGTGGAACGCGGGCATGTTCATCGTCAAGGCGTCGGTCGTCCTCGACTGGATCCGCGCCTACGACGCCGCCTTCGCGGCGGACCTCGAGGCGCTCGCCGAGGCCTGGGACGACCCGGCGCGGCGGGGGCCCGCGGTCGACGCGATCTGGCCGCGGCTGCCGAAAATCGCGTTCGACTACGTCGTCGCCGAGCCCGCGGCGGCGGCCGGGGCGCTCGCGGTCGTGCCGGGCGACTTCGACTGGGACGACGTCGGCGACTTCGCCTCGATCGCCCGGCTCCACGCGGGCGGGCGCAAGAGCGACCTCGCGATCCTCGGCGAGAACCCGACGGTGCTCGCCGACAACTCGACCGGCGTCGTCGTCGCCGACGGCAAGCGCATCGTCTCGCTCATCGGCGTGACCGACATCGTCGTCATCGACACCCCCGACGCGCTCCTCGTGACGACGACGGAGCACGCGCAGCGGGTCAAGGCCGTCGTCGACGCGCTGCGGATCTCGGGCCGCGGCGACGTGCTCTGAGCCCGCGCGCTCGGCGGCGAGCGGCACGCGTCGGGCCGGAGCAGGCCCGCTCGCTCCATCCGCAATAACGCTTCCATCACGCCTGAGCATTCGAGGCCGCGTCGTGCCGGAGTGCTGAGTAGTCTTTCGTCACAAAGCGGCTCCTGGCGTGCGCCGGAGCTTGACCAGGAGGTACCCGTGATCACTACCCGCAAGGCCGCATTCGGCGGTCTGGCCCTCGCCGCGACCGCGGCGCTGCTCGCAGCATGCGCCGCCCCGCCGGCCACGACGCCCACGTCGACCGAGTCGAGCGCCCCCGTCGCGTCCGACTTCCTGCCCTGCATGGTCTCCGACGCGGGCGGGTTCGACGACAAGTCGTTCAACCAGCTCGGCGCGGACGGCATCCGCGCCGCCGCCGCGGCGGCCGGCGTCGAGCCGATCCTCGTCGAGTCCAACGACGAGTCGGACTACGCACCGAACATCCAGAGCCTCGTCGACCAGGACTGCACCGTCATCGTGACGGTCGGCTTCGCGCTGTCCGCCGCGACGGTCGAGGCCGCGCTCGCGAACCCGGACGTCGAGTTCGCGATCGTCGACGACGCCGCCGACAACGACTTCGACGGCAAGACCGACGCGCCGAACATCAAGCCGCTCCTCTTCGACACCGCCCAGGCCGCGTTCCTCGCCGGCTACGCGGCGGCGGCGTTCTCGACCACCGGGATCGTCGGCACCTACGGCGGCATGAACTTCCCGACCGTGTCGATCTTCATGGACGGCTTCGCCCAGGGCGTCGACTACTACAACGCGGAGAACGGCGCGGCGGTCAAGGTCGTCGGCTGGGACCGCAGCAACCCCGACGGCGGCGCCTTCACCGGCGGCTTCGCGAACGACGCGGCGGCCACCACCACGGCGCAGGGCATCATCGACCAGGGCGCGGACGTCGTGCTCCCCGTCGGCGGCCCGATCTACCTCGCCGCGGCGACCATCATCCAGAGCTCGGGTGCGAACATCGCGCTCATCGGCGTCGACGCCGACGTGTTCGAGACCGACCCGAGCGTCGCCTCGCTCCTGCTCACCTCGGTGCGCAAGCTCATCGACGTCGCGGTGGAGTCCGCGGTCTCGGACGCGGCCGCCGGCACGTTCGACCCGACCCCGTACGTCGGCACGCTCGAGAACGAGGGCGTCGGCATCGCGCCGTTCCACGACTTCGAGTCGAAGGTTCCCGCCGACCTCGGCGCGGCGCTCGACGCGATCGCGGCGGGCATCGTCGACGGCTCGATCCCGGTCGAGTCCTACCTCGCGGGCTGACCCCGAGCACGAGTGACGGACCAAGGGCCGGGGAGGTCGGCGAAAGCCGCCTCCCCGGCCCTCGTTCGTGGATAGGATCATCGGCATGAAGCTCGAGCTCCGGGGCATCACGAAGACCTTCGGGGCTCTGGTCGCCAACGATCACATCGATCTGACGGTCGAGCCGGGCGAGATCCACTGCCTGCTCGGCGAGAACGGCGCCGGCAAGTCGACGCTCATGAACGTGCTCTACGGCCTGCTCCAGGCCGACTCGGGCGAGATCCTGCTCGACGACGTCGTCCAGCGCTTCAAGGGCCCCGGGGAGGCGATGAAGGCCGGCATCGGCATGGTGCACCAGCACTTCATGCTCATCCCCGTCTTCACCGTCGCGGAGAACGTCATGCTCGGCCACGAGCCGACCCGCTTCGCCGGTGCGCTCGATCTCGCCGCGGCGCGCGAGCGCGTGCGGGAGATCTCCGCGAGGTTCGGCTTCGACGTCGACCCCGACGCGCTCGTCGAGGACCTCCCGGTCGGCGTCCAGCAGCGGGTCGAGATCATCAAGGCGCTCTCGCGCGACGCGAAGGTCCTCGTCTTCGACGAGCCGACTGCGGTGCTCACGCCGCAGGAGACGGACGAGCTGATGGCGATCATGCGTCAGCTGCGCGACGCGGGGACCGCGATCGTGTTCATCACCCACAAGCTGCGCGAGGTCCGCGAGGTCGCCGACCGGATCACGGTCATCCGGCTCGGCAAGGTCGTCGGGGAGGCCTCGCCGACGGCGTCGAACGAGGAGCTCGCGACGCTCATGGTCGGACGCGACGTCGACCTGCTCGTCGATCGCGAGCCGGCGAAGCCGGGGGCGCCGAGGCTCGTCGTCGACGGGCTCACGGTCGCGGATCACACCGGCCAGCTCGTCGTCAACGACATCTCGTTCGAGGTCAGGGCCGGGGAGATCATCGGCGTCGCGGGCGTGCAGGGCAACGGCCAGACGGAGCTCACGGAGGCGCTCGTGGGGCTGCGGCACGTGCTGCGCGGCCGGGTGCACCTCGACGGCGAGGACATCACGAAGCACAAGGTGCGCGCCGTCCTGGACGCGGGAGTCGGCTACATCCCGGAGGACCGCTCCGCCGACGGGCTCGTCAAGCAGTTCACGATCGCCGAGAACCTGATGCTCGACCGCTCCAACGGCGCCCCGTTCGTGCGCTTCGGAGCGCTCCAGCGCGGGACGCTCGCTCGCTTCGCCGAGGCGACGGTCGAGGAGTTCGACATCAGGACGCCGTCGATCGCCGAGCAGGCGGGCCGGCTCTCGGGCGGCAACCAGCAGAAGGTCGTCGTCGCGCGCGAGCTGTCGCGCGAGATCCGCCTCCTGATCGCCTCGCAGCCGACCCGCGGCGTCGACGTCGGGTCGATCGAGTTCATCCACAAGCGCATCGTCGAGGCGCGCGACTCCGGTGTCGCGGTGCTCGTCGTTTCGACCGAGCTCGAGGAGATCCAGGCGCTCTCCGACCGGATCATCGTCATGTACCGCGGGCGGATCGTCGGCATCGTGCCGGGCGACGCGAGCCGCGAGACGCTCGGCCTGATGATGGCCGGCGAGGTCCCCGCCGGGGCAGCGGGGGAGGCGGCATGACCGCGACGATGCCCGCGCCGTCGCCCGAGCAGCCGACCGCGCAGACGCCCGAGGAGGCGCAGCGCGGTCGCTGGCGGCAGGCACTGCGCGAGATCACGCTCGGCGGGCCGCTCATCGGCCTCATCGCGGTCGTCCTCGCGATGCTCGTCGGGTCGATCCTCATCGCCGCGACCGACCCGAAGGTCGCGGCGACCGCCGGCTACTTCTTCTCCCGACCGGGGGACACCTTCGGCGCGATCTGGGAGTCGATCTCGGGCGCGTACACCGCGTTCTTCAAGGGCGCGATCTACAACTTCTCCCGGCCGGACTTCGCCTCGGGGATCAAGCCGTTCACCGAGACGCTGACCTTCGCGACGCCGCTCATCGCCGCGGGCCTCGGCGTCGGGCTCACGTTCCGCGCGGGCCTGTTCAACATCGGCGGCCGCGGCCAGATGCTGCTCGGCTCCGCGATCGGCGGGTGGATCGCGTTCGCGGCCCCGCTGCCCGTCGGCCTGCACCCGGTCGTCGTCGTCATCGTCGGCATGGCGGCCGGCGCGTTCTGGGCCGGCATCGCCGGCGTGCTCAAGGCGTACACGGGCGCGCACGAGGTGATCGTCACGATCATGCTCAACTACGTCGGCTACTACCTCGTGTTCTGGATGCTCTCGACGCCGGGCCTGCTGCAGGCGCCCGGGTCGAACAACCCGAAGAGCCCGCCGATGGCCGAGACCGCCGTCTTCCCGCCGCTGCTCGGCGACCAGTACAACCTGCACGTCGGCTTCCTGCTGTCGATCGCCGCGGTCGTCGTCGTCTGGTGGATCCTCGAGCGCTCGAGCCTCGGCTTCGCGTTCCGCGCCGTCGGGCTGAACCCGCGCGCGGCGCAGACCGCCGGCATCAACACGAAGCGCATCACGATCATCGCGATGTGCATGTCGGGCGCGCTGCTCGGCCTCGCGGGGGTGCAGCAGGTGCTCGGCACCGTCACGACGGGCTTCTCGGCCGGCATCGACGCGGGCATCGGCTTCGACGCGATCACGGTCGCGCTGCTCGGCCGCTCGAACCCGTGGGGGATCCTCGCCGCCGGCGTGCTGTTCGGCGCGTTCAAGGCCGGCGGCTACGCGATGCAGGCGGCGGAGGGCGTGCAGATCGACATCGTGACGGTCGTGCAGGCGCTCATCGTGCTCTTCCTCGCGGCGCCGCCGCTCATCCGGGCGATGTTCCGCCTGCCCGAGCCGGGCGCGAAGCGGAAGGCGGTGAAGGCATGACCGCCGTCGCGCTCTCGCCGACCCTCGACAAGGCGAACACGGTCAGCTGGAAGGCGCCGATCGTCTTCACCCTGTTCACCCTCGTCTCCGCCCTGCTGTTCATCGGCTTCTCGAGCGACGGCCACGTCGACTTCCGCTTCTCGCCGCTCACGGACGCGTGGCAGATCCCGCCGCTCGTCCTCGCGGGCCGGCCGGTCGGGATCGTCGGCGTCGCGCTGCTCGCCGTCATCACGGTCGCGTCCATCTGGCTCGCGTCGAGGAAGCGCAGGACGCCGGTGTGGCTCGCCGCCGTGTACATCGCGGTACTGCTCATCGCGTTCCTCGCCTGGGCCGCGTCCGCCGCGCAGACGAGCGTCATCCCGCTCGCCGGCCTGCTCGCCGGAGCGCTCAGCCTGTCGGTCCCGCTCGTCTACGGCTCGCTCGCCGGCGTCATCGGCGAGCGCGTCGGCGTCGTCAACATCGCGATCGAGGGCCAGCTGCTCTTCGGCGCGTTCTCCTCGGCGATCGTCGCATCGATCACCGGCAACGTGTGGGTCGGCCTCATCGCGGCCGCGGTCGCGGGCGTGCTCGTCGGCATGCTGCTCGCCGTCTTCTCGATCACCTACTTCGTCGACCAGATCATCATCGGCGTCGTGCTCAACGTGCTCATCGTCGGGCTGACGAGCTTCCTGTACTCGGAGCTGCTCTCGCCCAACGCCGCGACGCTGAACACGCCGCCGCGGTTCGACGTGTGGCCGATCCCGGGCCTCTCGGAGATCCCCCTGATCGGTCCCATGCTGTTCCGTCAGACCCCGATCGTCTACCTCGCCTACATCGCGGTCTTCCTCGTGTGGTGGGGCCTGTTCCGCACGCGCTGGGGCCTGCGGCTGCGCTCGGTCGGCGAGCACCCGACGGCGGCGGACACGGTCGGGATCAACGTCGCGCGGACCCGGTTCTGGAACGTCTCGCTCGCGGGCGGCATCGCCGGCATCGGCGGCTCGTTCTTCACGCTCGGCTCGGTCGGCGCGTTCGGGCAGGAGATGACGGCCGGCGCGGGCTACATCGCGCTCGCCGCGGTCATCTTCGGCAAGTGGCATCCGGTCAGGGCGGCGCTCGCGGCGCTGCTGTTCGGCTTCACGACGAACCTGCAGAACACGCTCTCCATCATCGGCTCGCCGGTGCCGAGCCAGTTCATGCTCATGCTCCCGTACGTCGTCACGATCCTCGCGGTGGCCGGCTTCGTCGGCGTCTCGCGCGGGCCGGCGGCGGCGGGACAGCCCTACATCAAGTAGCCGGCCGCCTCGCCGGTCGGGGAGGCCGCGTGCCGCGTCGAGACGCGAGAAAGGGAATCGATGAGCGAGATCGACTGGATGGCCCTGCGCGAGGCGGCGATCGGCGCGCTCGAGCACGCCTACGTCCCGTACTCCAGGTTCCCGGTCGGCGTCGCGGCGCTCGTCGACGACGGCCGGATCATCACTGGCGCGAACATCGAGAACGCGAGCTACGGGCTCACCCTGTGCGCGGAGTGCTCGCTCGTCTCGGCGCTGTGGATGGGTGGCACGCCGGGCGGACCGCCTCCCCGCCTCGTCGCGTTCGCCTGCGTCGACGGGCACGGCGACGCCCTCATGCCCTGCGGGCGCTGCCGGCAGCTGCTCTTCGAGCATTCCGCGCCCGGCATGCTGCTCGCGACCGTCTCGGGAATCCGCACGATCGACGAGGTCATCCCCGACGCCTTCGGCCCCCGCACCCTCGACGCCTACCAGACTCCCTGAGCCCTCTTTTTCTCTCCCCCCACCCCATGACCACTCACGCTTTTCAGGAGAATCGGGGTCGCGCGTGCGTATTGCACGTGCGGCCCCGATTCTCCTGAAAAAGGAGGCTGTAGAACGCCATGATCGAGCCATTCGACGTCGTCGACCTGATTCGCGCGAAGCGGGACGGGCAGGAGCTGTCGACCCCGCAGATCGAGTGGCTCGTCGACGCCTACACGCGCGGCGTCGTCGCCGACGAGCAGATGTCCGCGTGGGCGATGGCCGTGTTCCTGCGCGGGATGCTGCCCCGCGAGATCCGCGACCTCACGCTCGCGATGGTCGCGAGCGGCGAGCGCATGTCGTTCTCCGGACTCGGCAAGCCGACGACCGACAAGCACTCGACCGGCGGCGTCGGCGACAAGATCACGCTCCCGCTCGCGCCGCTCGTCGCGTCATTCGGCGTCGCGGTGCCGCAGCTGTCCGGTCGCGGCCTCGGTCACACGGGCGGCACCCTCGACAAGCTCGAGTCGATCCCGGGCTGGCGCGCGAAGCTCAGCAACGACGAGTTCATGGCGCAGCTGCGCGACGTCGGGGCCGTCATCTCCGCCGCGGGCTCGGGCCTCGCCCCGGCCGACGGCAAGCTGTATGCGCTGCGCGACATCACGGGAACCGTCGAGTGCATCCCGCTCATCGCCTCCTCGATCATGTCGAAGAAGATCGCCGAGGGCACCGCCTCGCTCGTGCTCGACGTCAAGCACGGCTCCGGCGCGTTCCTCAAGGACCCCGAGATAGGCCGGGCGCTCGCCGAGACGATGGTGCGGCTCGGCAAGGACGCGGGAGTCGGGACGGTCGCGCTGCTGACGAACATGCAGACGCCGCTCGGTCTCGCGATCGGCAACGCGAACGAGGTCCGCGAGTCGGTCGAGGTGCTCGCCGGCGGCGGCCCGGCCGACGTCGTCGAGCTGACGCTCGCACTCGCGCGCGAGATGCTCGCGCTCGCCGGGCTGCCCGACGCCGATGTCGAGGGGCACCTCGCCGGCGGCCAGGCGATGGACACGTGGCGGGCGATGATCGCGGCGCAGGGAGCAGACCCGGATGCGCCGCTGCCCGTCGCGCGGGAGACCGAGACGGTCGTGGCAGAACGCGACGGCGTCGTCGTCGACCTGCCGGCGCTGCCGTTCGGGATCGCCGCCTGGCGGCTCGGCGCGGGGCGGGCGCGCAAGGAGGACCCGGTCGTGCACGCCGCCGGGATCGACCTGCGGGTGCGCATCGGCGACGCCGTGACGGCCGGACAGCCGCTCTACACGCTGAGCGCGGACGATGCGGCGCGGTTCGCCCGCGCCCACGAGGCGCTCGACGGCGCCCTGCGGATCGGCGAGCCGGGCGAGCCGGTCAACGACGGCGGGCCGCTCGTGCTCGACCGCATCGCCTAAGCGCGGCCTCGAGACGAGACGAGGCGGACCGGCTCGCACGAGGGCGTTCGGGGACCCGCGCCCTCGTCCCGGCGCGCGGCCCTCGTCGCGCATCCGGCGCGGATCGCGTTCACCGAATCGTCGCACTCGAGTCGCCGCCGCGCAGCCGCCTCGCGGGAGCGAGCGAGTAGCGTAGGGGAATGACGGACGATCTCTCCCAGTACCGACTCCCGGGCGGGCAGGCGATCCAGCCCCTGCCGAAGATCGGGCTCCACGAGCATCTCGACGGCGGCCTGCGTCCGGCGACCATTCTCGAGCTCGCGGCCGGCGCGGGCATCGCCGTTCCGGCGACGACGCCCGACGGGCTCGCGGACTGGTTCGTCGAGCAGTGCACGGGCGGCGACCTCGTCGCCTACCTGAAGACGTTCGACCTCACGATCGCCTGCATGCAGACCGCGGAGAGCCTCGAGCGCGTCGCGCGCGAGTACGTCGAGGACCTCGCGGTCGACGGCGTCGTCTACGCCGAGATCCGCTGGGCGCCCGAGCAGCACCTGACCCGCGGGCTCACCCCCGACGAGGCCGTCGAGGCCGTCCAACGCGGGATCGAGGCCGGTATCGATGCGGCCGCCGCGGGCGGGCACACGATTCGGATCGGGCAGATCATCGACGCGCTGCGGCAGTTCGACAACGCCCGAGAGGCGGCCGAGATCGCGCTGCGCTGGAGAGAACGCGGTGTCGTCGGCTTCGACATCGCCGGCCCGGAGGCCGGCTTCCCGGCGTCCCAGCACCGCGGCGCGTTCGACCTGCTCGCCGACTCCTTCCTTCCGGTCACGGTGCACGCCGGCGAGGCGGACGGCGTCGAGTCGATCCGCGGCGCACTCATCGACGGCCGCGCGCTGCGGCTCGGGCACGGCGTTCGGATCGTCGAGGACATCGAGCTCGAGGACGACGGCCCGAACTCGTACGCGACACTCGGGACGGTCGCGCAGTGGGTGCGCGACCGCGAGATCGCCCTCGAGATCGCACCGACCTCTAACCTGCAGACCGGCGCGCACGGCCGCGCGATCGAGGACCACCCCTTCGACCTGCTCTATCAGCTCGGCTTCCGGGTGACGGTCAACCCCGACAATCGCCTGATGAGCCGCACCTCGATCACGCGCGAGCTCGCGATCCTCGCCGACGCGTTCGGCTACGACCTCGACGACCTCGCCGTGTTCCAGCTCAATGCGGCAGCGTCGGCGTTCCTGCCAATCGAGGACCGGGACGCGCTCTCCGACCTCGTCGCCGCGGCGTACGCCTAGTCCGTCCGCCGCATCCGCAGGGCGGCTCCACCCCCGCTCCATCGGCAGGCCGGGTGGGGTCCGGGCGCGTGAGGGGAATCGTGGTGCGCGAACGGCGTTCTACGCCCGTTCTCTACCCCCAGATGTCGGCGACCGACGTCAGCGGGTAGTTCGCGGGCATCGACTTGCGCGCGACGCCCGTGTCGATGGCCGCCTGCGCGACCGCGGTCGCGACGAGGCCGAGCAGCCGCGGGTCCATGGGCTTCGGGATGATGTAGTTCGGCCCGAACTCGAAGTGCTCGCCGCCGTAGGCGGCCTCGACCTCGGCCGGGACGGGGAGCTTCGCGAGGTCGCGCAGCGCGTGCGTCGCCGCGACCTTCATCTGCGAGTTGATGCGCGTCGCCCGCACGTCGAGGGCGCCGCGGAAGATGAACGGGAAGCCCAGGACGTTGTTGACCTGGTTCGGGTAGTCGCTGCGGCCGGTCGCGACGATGACGTCGTCGCGGGTCGCGAGCGCCTCGGCCGGGGTGATCTCGGGGTCGGGGTTCGCGAGCGCGAAGACGATCGGGCCATCGGCCATCGAGCGCAGCATCTCGGGGGTGAGGATGCCGGGCTGCGAGACGCCGATGAAGACGTCGGCGTCGACGAGCGCGTCGGCGAGCGTGCGCGCCTCGGTCTCGACCGCGAACGGCTGCTTGTACTGGTTGAGGTCGACCCGCTCGCTGTGGACGACGCCCTTCGAGTCGACGAGCAGGATGTTCTTCCGGTGCGCGCCGAGGTCGACGAGGTGACGGAGCACCGAGATGCCCGCTGCACCGGCGCCGACCGTGACGATCTTCGCGTCCTGAAGCGTCTTGCCCTTGATCTCGAGCGCGTTGAGCAGCGCCGCGCCACCGATGACCGCGGTGCCGTGCTGGTCGTCGTGGAAGACCGGGATGTCGCATTCCTCGATGAGGCGGCGCTCGATCTCGAACGCCTCGGGTGCGGCGATGTCCTCGAGGTTGATCCCGCCGAAGGTGCCCGAGATGAGCGAGACGGCCTTGATGAACTCCTCGGGGTCCTTCGTCGCGACCTCGATGTCGAAGACGTCGATGCCGGCGAAGCGGCGGAACAGCACGCCCTTGCCCTCCATGACCGGCTTCGACGCGAGCGCGCCGCGATCGCCGAGGCCGAGGATCGCGGTCCCGTTGCTGATGACCGCGACGAGGTTGCCCTTGTTCGTGTAGCGGTAGGCGTTCTCGGGGTCGGCGTCGATCTCGAGGACGGGGGAGGCGACGCCCGGGCTGTAGGCGAGGGTGAGGTCGCGCGAGGTCTCCGCCGGCTTGGTGAGCTGGACGCTCAGCTTCCCGGGGCGGGGGTGCTCGTGGTACTCGAGGGCGGCGGCCTTCAGATCGGCAGCGTGTTCAGTGGTGGTTGACACCCCGACACGCTATCAGCCGAGGAGCGCCCGGACGGCGTGTTCGAGCTCGACGACGATCGCCGCCGCGTTTGCGCGGCGAGCGCGACCGTCGCCCTCGACCGAGCGGCTGTCGAGGTACGCCTTGAGCTTCGGCTCGGTGCCCGATGGGCGCACGATGACCCGCGATCCGTCGACCAGGTCGTACCGCAGGATGTCGGCACCGCCCCCAGCGGTCGAGCCAGACGGGCGCCGTGTGCCGAGATGGGCGCCCTGGCCCGCAACGCTCGGCACACCGGGTCCATCGGAGGCGAGGTAGTCGGTCGCCCGGGCGACCTCGATGCCGGAGAACGCGGTCGGCGGCGTCGCGCGCATACGGGCCGTCAGTCGGGCGATGTCGGCGAGGTCCTCGACCCGGACGCTGACCTGACCCGACGCGTGGCCGCCGACGGCCTCGGCGATCGCGTCGAGCGCGTCGTCGACCGTCGTGCCGTCGCGGTGCCAGCGCTCCGCGAGCGCGACGAATCGCACCGCCGCCGAGATGCCGTCCTTGTCGCGCACGGTGTCCGGGTTGACGAGGTAGCCGAGCGCCTCCTCGTAGCCGTAGACGAGGCCCGGCACGCGGGAGATCCACTTGAATCCGGTCAGCGTCTCCGCGTGCGCGACGCCCCAGTGCTCCGCGATCCGCGCGAGCCCCGGGGAGGAGACGAGCGAGCTCGCGAGGGTCGGGGGAGGGTCGGTCGAGGCGAGCTGCGCGGCCGCCTGCGCCGCGTCCCACCCGAGCAGCAGGCCGATCTCGTTGCCGGTGAGTCGGCGCCAGCCCTCCGGCGCGTGCGGATCCGGCACGGCGACCGCGAGCCGGTCGGCATCGGGGTCGTTCGCGACGATGAGGTCGGCGCCCTCGGCGCTCGCGAACGCGAACGCGAGGTCGAGCGCGCCCGGCTCCTCGGGGTTCGGGAAGACGAGGGTCGGGAAGCGCCCGTCCGGCTCGGCCTGCTCGGGCACGGGCAGCACGGCCGCGAGCCCCGCCTCGGCCAACGCGAGCCCCAGTACCTCGAGCCCGACCCCGTGCATCGCGCTATACGCGACCCGCATCCGCTCACTGTGCACGTTCGCACCCAGTGTGCGCGGTGCACCGGGCACACTGGGTGCGAACGTGCACAGTGGACGGGCGGCGACCTCGGCCGTTGCCGCGATGTAGGACCGGATCGGGGCCTCGGTGAGGACCTCGTAGGTCGCCGCGCGAGGGAGGTCGGCGATCGAGCCCTCCGCGACGCGCGCGATCGTGGCGGCGATCGCCGCGTCGGCCGGCGGCACGATCTGCGAGCCGCCGTCGCCGCCACCGAGGTAGACCTTGAGGCCGTTGTCGCGCGGCGGATTGTGCGAGGCCGTCACCATGAGGCCGGCCGATGCATCCAGTCGGCGGACGCAGAACGCGAGGACGGGCGTCGGCAGCGCCCGCGGCAGCAGCATGACGCGGATGCCCGCGCCCGCCATGAGCTCGGCGGCGTCGCGGGCGAAGACGTCGGAGTTGCGTCGCCCGTCGTAGCCGATCACGACCGAGGGAGCACCGCCGGCCGGAACGACGGAGCGCAGATACGCGGCGAGCCCCGCGGCGGCCTGGCCCACGACGACGCGGTTCATCCGCATGGGTCCCGCGCCGAGCTCGGCGCGCAGCCCCGCCGTGCCGAACGCGAGGCGCCCGGAGAATCGTGCATGGAGTTCTGCGAGCGAATCCTCGCCACCGAGCAGGAGGGCCTCGAGCTCCGCGCGGGTCTCGGGGTCCGGGTCCTGCGCGAGCCAGGTGCGGGCGAGGGCCTCGAGCTCGGCGCGCTCGGGGGTCGTCACAGCAGCACCGCGATGTCCGCGAGCAGTCGCCCGATCCGGCCCTCCGCCTCGCGCCCGGCGGCGATGACCTCCTCGTGCGAGAGCGGGGTCGGGGAGATGCCGGCGGCGAGGTTCGTGATGAGCGACAGGCCGAGGATCTCCATGCCCGCCTCGCGGGCGGCGATCGCCTCGAGCGCGGTCGACATGCCGACGATGTGGCCGCCGATCGTCTTCGCCATCTGCACCTCCGCGGGCGACTCGTAGTGCGGCCCGCGGAACTGCACGTAGACGCCCTCCTGAAGGCCCGGGTCGACGCTGCGCGCGACCTCGCGCAGCCGTGCCGAGTAGAGGTCGGTGAGGTCGATGAAGGTCGCGCCCTCCAGCGGGGAGTCGGCCGTCAGGTTGATGTGGTCGCAGATGAGCGCGACCGTGCCGGGCGTCCAGTGCGACTTGATGCCGCCGGCGCCGTTCGTCAGCACGATCGCCTTCGCGCCGGCCGCCGCCGCCGTGCGCACCCCGTGCGCGACACGCCGTACGCCGTGCCCCTCGTAGTAGTGCGTCCGCGCGCCGATGATGAGGGCGTGCCGGCCGTCGGGCAGCCGCACCGAGCGCAGCGTCCCGACGTGTCCGACGACCGCGGGCGCGCTGAAGCCGACGATCTCGGTCGCCGGCACCTCGGCGACCGTCTCGCCCATCAGGTCGGCCGCGCGCGCCCAGCCGGAGCCGAGTGTGAACGCGAGATCGTGGGCGGGTACGCCGGTCGCCTCGGCGAGCTGCGCGGCCGCCTCGGCGGCGATCGCCTTCGGGTCGGCGTTCGGATCCTCGAGGGGGTTCGCGCTCATGCGGACAACTTTAGGACCCGACCATCGGGAGCGGTGCGCGAGGTTCGGGCCCGGCCCGACACGGGCCGCAACGCGCTGCGTCCCGGGCGGGTCGCATGCCAGACTGGCCGGGCAGCGCGCATGCGAAGCCTCGCGCCGTGGCGGCCCGCAGGGCCCGGCCGCGCTGCGGTCAGAACCGATCGACGAAACGAGGCAGCCATGCAGGCCAGCACCGACCGCATTCAGGTCTCCCACGCGGGAAGCCTTCCGCGCACGCCCGAGCTCGTCGCGGCGAACGCCGCGCGAGAGTTCGAGGAGGACGGCTTCACGCTCAAGCGCTCGCCCGAGTACGACGCGCTGCTCCAGGAGGCCGTCACGGGGCTCGTGCAGCATCAGCTCGATGTGGGCATCACCGCGGTCGGTGACGGCGAGTTCGGCAAGGCGAGCTCGAACCCGACCGACTACGGCGCCTGGTGGGTCTACTCGTTCCAGCGCGTCACCGGGCTCTCCCTCACCGAGGTCGACGCCTTCAACGAGCCCCCGCACCGCTCCTCGCCCGGGAACATCCGGCTCACCGCGTTCTCCGACCGTCGCGACCGCCAGGAGTTCGCGGACGTCTACGCCGACCCGACCGCGATCCACACGGGGCGCACCGCGACGCTGTTCCCATCCGTCACCGGGCCGATCGAGTACCGCGGCCAGGAGCTCGTCGCCGCCGACATCGCGAACCTGCAGAACGCGATCGCCGCGACGGGCGCCGAGAACGGCTTCATCACCTCGATCTCGCCGGGCAGCGCCGCGCGCATCGTCAACGACCACTACGCGACCGAGGAGGAGCACGTCTGGGCGTGGGCGGAGGCGCTCAAGCACGAGTACAAGGCGATCACCGACGCGGGCCTCATCCTCCAGATCGACGACCCGTCGATGGCGGAGAACTGGGATGCGATCAACCCCGAGCCCACGGTCGCGGAGTACCTCGCGTTCACCCGCATCCGCCTCGAGGCGCTCAACCACGCGCTCGCCGGGCTGCCGACCGAGCAGATCCGCTTCCACCTGTGCTGGGGCTCGTGGCACGGCCCGCACACGACCGACATCGAGTTCAAGCACATCGTCGACACGATGCTCGACGTCAACGCGATCGCGTACTCCTTCGAGGCGGCGAACGCGCGGCACGAGCACGAGTGGACGATCTGGGAGGACACCGAGCTGCCGGACGGCAAGCTCATCGTCCCCGGCGTCGTCGGGCATGCGACGAACGTCGTCGAGCACCCCGAGCTCGTCGCGCAGCGGATCGAGAACTTCGCGCGGCTCGTCGGGCCGGAGCGCGTCATCGCCTCGACCGACTGCGGCCTCGGCGGCCGCGTCCACCAGCACATCGCGTGGGCGAAGCTCGAGGCGCTCGCGGCCGGGGCCGACATCGCCACGAGGCGCCTCTTCCGCTGACCCCGCCCCGCCACTCCCGCTTTTCAGGAGAATCGGGCTCGCGCGTGCGCACTGCACGCGCGGCCCTGATTCTCCTGAAAAAGGCGAGAGGATAGGGGCGTGGTCAACGAGTTCGGGCGCAAGCACCGCATCGCGGTCCTCGGCGGCGGCCCGGGAGGCTACGAGGCGGCGCTCGCGGGCGCCCAGCTCGGAGGCGAAGTCACCCTGGTAGAACGCCGTGGCGTCGGCGGGAGCGCCGTCCTCACCGACGTCGTCCCTTCCAAGACCCTCATCGCGACGGCCGAGGTCGCGCAGGGCGTCCGCGGCGCCTACGACCTCGGCATCCGGCTCTCAGATGCGGGCGGTCGGCGGGTGGCCGGGCCGGAGAACGTGACCGTCGACCTCGGGGTCCTCAACGCGCGGCTCCTGCGGCTCGCGGCCGCCCAGTCCGCCGACATGACCGCGGAGCTCAGCAAGGCCGGGGTGCGCATCATCGACGGCGAGGGGCGACTCGACGGCCCCGAGCGCCTCGTCGTCGGCGAGCACGAGATCCCGGCGGACACGATCGTCATCGCGACGGGAGCCCGCCCGCGGGAGCTGCCGTCGGCGCAGCCCGACGGGGAGCGGATCCTCACCTGGACCCAGCTGTACGCGATCGACGAGCTGCCGGAGCACCTCATCGTCGTCGGCTCGGGTGTCACGGGCGCCGAGTTCGCGTCCGCCTACCGCAACCTCGGTGCGAAGGTGACGCTCGTCAGCTCGCGCGATCGCGTTCTGCCCGGAGAGGACGTCGACGCCGCGCTCGTGCTCGAGGCCGTGTTCGCGAGGATCGGTCTCGAGGTGCTCTCGCGCTCGCGCGCCGAGCGCGTCGAGCGCGTCGACGAGGGCGTCCGCGTGACGCTCTCCGACGGCCGCACGGTCGAGGGCTCGCACTGCCTGATGGCGGTCGGCTCGATCCCGAACACGCAGGGCATCGGGCTCGAGGAGGCCGGCGTGCTGCTCGCCGACTCGGGCCACATCCGGGTCAACCGGGTCGCCGGCACGAGCGTGCCCTCGATCTACGCGGCGGGCGACTGCTCCGACTTCCTGCCGCTCGCCTCGGTCGCCTCGATGCAGGGCCGCACGGCGGTCTTCCACGCGATGGGCGACGTCGTGCAGCCCGCGGAGCTGCGCAACGTCACGTCGAACATCTTCACCCAGCCGGAGATCGCGACCGTCGGCTGGCAGCAGCCGCAGGTCGAGGACGGCACCGTCCGCGGTGTCATCTTCAAGCTCCCGCTCGAGCCGAACCCGCGCGCGAAGATGCTCGGCATCGAGCACGGCTTCGTCAAGCTCTTCGCGACGACGACGACCCGGCAGATCCTCGGCGGCGTCGTCGTCGCGCCGAAGGCGTCGGAGCTCATCCTGCCGATCTCGATCGCGGTCGAGCATCGGCTGACCGTCGACGACCTCGCGCGGGCGTTCTCGGTCTATCCGTCGCTCGCGAGCTCGATCACGGACGCCGCGCGGGCGATGCACATCGTCCGCTAGCCCAGTTCTCCCGCCCGCAACTCTCGTTTTTCAGGAGAATCGGGCGCGCGTGTGCGTATTGCACACACGGCGCCGATTCTCCTGAAAAACGAGAGTGGCGGACGGGTAGAGGGCGGAGGTCAGTCGGCGATGGTGAGGAGCAGGTGGCCGCTCGAGACGGTCTGGCCGACCGGGGCGTCGAGCCCCGTCACGACGCCGTCCTTGTGGGCCGCGAGCGGCTGCTCCATCTTCATCGCCTCGAGCACGAGGACCGTCTCGCCCTTGACGACGCGCTGGCCCTCCTCGACGGCGACCTTGACGATGGTCGCCTGCATGGGCGCCTTGACGGCATCGCCCGTCGCGGTGTTGACGGTGCCGTGCGTCTTGCGCTTCGGCGGGGCGCTCGACGCTCCGGAGGGGCCGCTCGCACCGGTGAGCTTCGCCGGCAGGCTCACCTCGACGCGCTTGCCGCCGACCTCGACGACGACCGTCGTGCGGGCGACGGGGGCGCCGGGCTCCTCGAGCTCGCCCGACCAGGGCTCGATCGCCCCCGCCCACTCCTGCTCGATCCACGAGGTGTAGACGGCGAACGGCTCCGAGGTGAACGCGGGGTCGCGCACGACGCTGCGGTGGAACGGCAGCACGGTCGGCAGGCCCGCGATCTCGAACTCGTCGAGCGCCCGCCGCGCCCGCTCGAGCGCGTCGGCGCGGGTCGCACCGGTCACGATGACCTTCGCGAGCAGCGAGTCGAAGGCGCCGGAGATGACGTCGCCGGTCGTGACCCCCGAATCGATGCGGATGCCGGGGCCGCCGGGGAAGCGCAGGGCGTGGACGGGTCCGGGGGAGGGCAGGAAGCCCAGTCCCGGATCCTCCCCGTTGATGCGGAACTCGATCGAGTGGCCCTGCGGGGTCGGGTCCGGGTAGTCGAGGGCGCCGCCTTCGGCGATCCGGAACTGCTCGCGCACGAGGTCGATCCCCGTGATCTCCTCCGAGACCGGGTGCTCGACCTGGAGGCGGGTGTTGACCTCGAGGAACGACACCGTGCCGTCGGCGCCGATGAGGAACTCGCAGGTGCCCGCACCGAGGTAGCCGGCCCGACGGAGGATCGCCTTGGAGCTCTCGACGAGGAGCCGCTCCTGATCGGGGTTGAGGAACGGCGCGGGAGCCTCCTCGACGAGCTTCTGATGGCGCCGCTGCAGCGAGCAGTCGCGAGTGGAGACGACGACGACGTTCCCATGGGCGTCGGCGAGGCACTGCGTCTCGACGTGACGGGGCCGGTCGAGGTACTTCTCGACGAAGCACTCGCCCCGGCCGAACGCGGCGGTCGCCTCGCGCACCGCCGACTCGTAGAGCTCGGGGATCTCCTCGCGGGTGCGCGCGACCTTGAGGCCACGCCCGCCGCCGCCGAACGCCGCCTTGATCGCGACCGGCAGGCCGTGCTCGTCGGCGAACGCGATGACCTCGTCCGAGCCGGTGACGGGGTTGAGCGTGCCGGGCGCGAGCGGCGCGCCGACCGCCTCCGCGATGTGGCGGGCCGAGACCTTGTCGCCGAGTGAGCGGATCGCCTCGGGGGAGGGGCCGATCCAGGTCAGTCCGGCGTCGATGACGGCCTGTGCGAAGTCGGCGTTCTCCGCGAGGAAGCCGTAGCCCGGGTGGACCGCATCCGCGCCGGAGCGCCGGGCGACGCCGAGGATCTTGTCGATGACGAGGTAGGTCTCGGCGCTCGTGGTGCCGTCGAGCGAGTAGGCCTCCTCGGCGAGCCGGACGTGTCGCGCGTCACGGTCCTGGTCGGCGTAGACGGCGACCGTGCGGATGCCGGAGTCTTTCGCCGCGCGGATCACGCGCACAGCGATCTCTCCGCGGTTGGCGATGAGCACCTTCGTGATGCGAGCCATGGTTCACCCAGCCTATTGAGCGGCTCGCGCCTCCCGTTGGAACAACTCCACAATCTCCCTCGCCGCCCCCTGTGCCCGTCCCACAATCCCGATCTTCCAGGTAGCTCCCTCCCCTCCGCTGCGGTGTCAGTCGTGGCTGCTTTGAGGGGCTCTCAGGGACCACGACTGACACCGCAGCGGAGGGGATGAGCAACAGGGAGGGGAGACAGAACGCGAGGGTCAGGGGTGGGTGGGGCGGGAGGCAAGGGCGGGCCAGGGGATGCCGAGGCAGCGGGCGAGCGAGCGGAGGGCGGCGAGCGAGAGTCCGACGACCGAGTGCGGGTCGCCCTCGATGCGCGTGACGAAGGGCGCGGCGAGGCCCTCGAGCGTGAAGGCGCCGGCGACCGGCAGCGGCTCGCCGGTCGAGACGTACCAGTCGATCTCGTCGTCGGTCACGTCCGCGAACTCGACCGCCGTCGAGACGACCATGGCATCGCGTTGTGCGCTCCCGGCGTCGATGAGGCAGTGCCCCGTGTGCAGCACGCCGGTGCGGCCGCGCATCCGGCGCCAGCGCTCGGTCGCGACATCGGCGCGGTGGGGCTTGCCGTAGACGAGGCCGTCGAGCTCGAAGACCGAGTCGCAGCCGAGGATGAGGCCGCGACCGTCGGCTTCGGCCGGGGTGGTCGCGGCGCTCCGGCCGGCCGCGCTCGGATCGGCGGCATCTTGGGGGCCGGCGAGGGACCGATGGACGGCGTCGGCCTTCGCGCTCGCGAGCAGCTCGACGAGGCGACGCGGGTCGCCCTCGACGCCGGCCGCCGCCGCGACGGCATCCTCGTCGACCTCGGGTGCGATGACGACCGGCTCGATGCCGGCCATTCGCAGGAGGGCGAGGCGCGATGGCGACGTGGAGGCGAGGATGAGGCGCATGCGTCAATCCTGTCGCGCACGGGCCGTGCGCGGGCCGTGCGCGGGCCGTGCGCGGGCCGTGCGCGGGTCGTGCGCGGGCCGCGCCGGTCGTCGTGCGGCAGGACGGGCGCGGCGCGCATCGGGTCCGTGCGGCGCGACCTCCAGCGGCGATTGCCTACGCTGGGGCCGTGGAACTTCAACTCGACGTCACGGGCATCGCGCACGGCGGCGTCGGGGTCGCCCGCGACGACGACGGGCGGGTCGTCTTCGTCGCCGACGCGATCCCCGGCGAGCGCGTCGCGGCGGTCGTCACGGAGTCGAAGAAGTCGTTCGCCCGCGCCTCGGCGACGCGCGTCATCGTCGCCTCCCCGGACCGCGTCGAGCACATCTGGCCGGAGGCGTCGATCGGGCGCGCGCCGGACGACCGCGTCGGGGGCGCCGAGTTCGGCCACATCGCCCTCGCGCGCCAGCGCGCGCTCAAGACCGAGGTGCTCGTCGACGCGCTGCGACGGTTCGGCGGGCTCGACGAGTCGGCGATCCGCGCCGCGGCCGAGCGCTCCGGCAGCGAGCTCGGGCGCCTCGTGCGCGCGGCGCCCGGCGACGACGCGCTCGGCGGCCTCGGCTGGCGCACGCGGATGCGGCTGCACGTCGGCGCGGACGGCCGGCCGGGCCAGTACGCGGTGCGCTCGCACCGTGTCGTGCCGGTCGCGACGCTCCCGCTCGCAGCCCCGGGCATCGACGCCGTGCTCGGGCAGGACTTCGCGCCCGGTGAGGCGATCACCGTCATCGCGCCTTCCGCGCAGGTCGCGCCCGCCGCGCAGTCCGCCCCGCACTCCCCGCCGGAGGCCGGCGAGCTCCGACTCGTCGTCGGCGAGCAGCGCCCGAGCGTCATCGAGGAGCGGGTCGGCGAGCGCGCGTTCCGTCTCGACGACACCGGCTTCTGGCAGGTGCATCGCGCCGCGCCCCAGGTGCTCGCCGCGGCGGTCCGTGCCGCCGTCGACCCGGAGCGCTTCGACCCAGGCGCTTCGAACATCGACCTCTACGGCGGGGTCGGCCTCCTCGCGGCAGCGCTCGCCGAGCTCGGCGGTCCGGGCACCCGGGTCGAGACGGTCGAGTCGGACACCCGTGCGTCCGAGCACGCGGGCGCGAACCTCGCCGACCTCGAGAACGCGATCGCGACGTCCGCGCGGGTCGACCGCTGGCTGCGCGGGACGGCGGCGTCCGGCGGCTCGTTCGCCGGCGCGACGATCGTCCTCGACCCGCCGCGCTCGGGCGCCGGCATCGAGGTGGCCGCCGCGATCGCGGGGCTCGGGGCGGCGCAGCTCGTCTACGTCGCGTGCGACCCGGTCGCGCTCGCGCGCGACACGCGCACGCTGCAGGCCGACGGATATCGGATGACGCGGCTCGAGGCGCACGACCTCTTCCCGCACACGCACCACGTCGAGGCCGTCGCGACGTTCCTGCGGGACTGACGCCGGGCGCCCGCGGGCCCTCCGATGGAGATGGCCGGGCGAGAGCCGCCCGGCCATCCCTCTTCCGGATCAGAGCGACAACCCGAATATCGGTCTGATCCGCCCCCATGCCCCGAGCCTGCGATCAACGCTGCTCGGGCGATGGACGCTTCGTGCGAGGCCGCCCTCGCGTCGGTTCATGCTAGTCGACCCTTAGAGCCGATCACCAGGCACTCGGCATGGGCGGCGAGGCGTCGTCGCGCTCAGCGCACCGCCCGGCGCCACGCCTGCGTGCCGCGCTCCCGGTCGGCGAACGGCTCGACCGCCCGTCGCCAGCCCGACACGGGCCGGATCGCATCGCGTTCCGCCTCGCTGCGCTGCTCCTCGATCATCGCCGTCACGACGCTCGTCACGGCGGCGATCTCCTCGACGGCGAGGTCGGGAGTCAGGATGCGCAGGTCGACGGGCTCGCTCACAGGGGGATGTTCCCGTGCTTCTTCGGCGGCTCCGCGGCGCGCTTCGTGCGAAGCGCCCGCAGCGCCTTCGTCACGACGACCCGCGTCGCCGCCGGCTCGATGACGCCGTCGAGCTCGCCGCGCTCGGCCGCGAGGAACGGCGAGGCGACCTCGTAGGTGTACTCGTTCGCGAGCTTCGTGCGCACCGCGCCGACGTCCGCACCCGTCTCCTCGGCCTTGCGCAGCTCGCCCCGGTAGAGGATGTTCACGGCGCCCTGGCCGCCCATCACCGCGATCTCCGCCGTCGGCCAGGCGTAGTTGAGGTCGGCGCCCATCTGCTTCGAGCCCATGACGATGTAGGCGCCGCCATAGGCCTTGCGGGTGATGATCGTCACGAGCGGCACCGTCGCCTCGGCGTAGGCGTAGAGCAGCTTCGCGCCGCGCCGGATGATGCCCGTCCACTCCTGGTCGGTGCCGGGCAGGAAGCCGGGGGTATCGACGAGCGTGAGGATCGGGATCGAGAACGCGTCGCAGAAGCGCAGGAAGCGCGCCGCCTTCTCGCCCGCCGCGATGTTGAGCGTGCCGGCCATGACGTTCGGCTGGTTCGCGATGACGCCGACCGTGCGGCCCTCGATGCGGCCGAATCCGATGACGACGTTCGGCGAGTAGAGCGGCTGGATCTCGAGGAAGTCGCCTCCGTCGACGACGTGCTCGATGACCGTGAGGATGTCGTAGGGCTGGTTCGGCGAGTCGGGGATGAGCGTGTTGAGCCGCCGGTCGGCGTCCGTGATCTCGAGCTCGACGGCCGCGTCGTAGACGGGCGGGTCGGTGAAGTTGTTGTCGGGGAGGAACGCGATGAGCGCGCGCACGTAGTCGAGCGCGTCGTCCTCGTCCGCGGCGAGGTAATGGGCGACGCCCGAGGTCTTGTTGTGCGTCAGCGCGCCGCCGAGGTCCTCCATCGTGACGTCCTCGCCCGTGACGGTCTTGATGACGTCGGGACCGGTCACGAACATCTGCGAGGTCTTGTCGACCATGACGACGAAGTCGGTGAGCGCGGGGGAGTAGACGGCGCCGCCCGCGGCGGGGCCCATGATGACGGAGATCTGCGGGATGACGCCGGAGGCGGCCGTGTTGCGCCGGAAGATCTCGCCGTACTTGCCGAGGGCGACGACGCCCTCCTGGATGCGGGCGCCGCCGGAGTCGAGGAGGCCGATGATCGGCACGCCGGTCTTCAGCGCGTGATCCATGACCTTGACGATCTTCTCGCCGGCGACCTCGCCGAGCGAGCCGCCGAAGATCGTGAAGTCCTGGCTGTAGACGGCGACCTGACGGCCGTGGATCGTCCCGACGCCCGTCACGACCGCGTCGCCGTACGGCCGCGACTTGTCCATCCCGAACGCGGTCGTGCGGTGGCGCACGAACTCGTCGAGCTCGACGAAGGAGCCGTGGTCGAGGAGACCGGCGATCCGCTCGCGGGCGGTCTGCTTGCCCTTCGCGTGCTGCTTGGCGATGGCCGCCTCGCCGGGCGCCGTGACCGCCTCGTGGTAGCGCGCCTTGAGGTCGGCGATGCGGCCCGCGGTCGTCGTCAGGTCGGGCGCCTGGTCCTGCGTCATGGGGTCCACGATAGCGATGCCAGCACCGCGCTACGCTCGGCGGGTGAGCGCGGTGGAGTGGATCGAGCGGGTCGGGTCGACGAATGCCGAGCTCCTGCGCCGCGAGGCAGCCGCCGCGCAGCCGCACCTGCACGCGCTCGCGACCCTCGACCAGACGGATGGCCGCGGCCGCCTCGGGCGCACCTGGACGGCCCCGCCCGGCTGCGCGCTCGCCGTGTCGGTCGTCATCCGTCCCGCGGCGATCCCGCCCGACCGCCTCGGCCTGCTCACCCTTCTCGGCGGCCTCGCCGCGCACGCCGCGATCGCCGCGCAGCTGCCCGCGCGGCCCGTCGCCGTCAAGTGGCCGAACGACGTGCTCGTCGGCGGCCGCAAGATCGCCGGGGTGCTCGCCGAGGTCGAGCCGAGCACGGGCGCCGTCGTCCTCGGCGCCGGGATCAACACGGCGATGACCGAGGCGCAGCTGCCCGTCCCGACCGCGACGTCGATCGCGATCGAGTCGGGCGCCGCCGGCGACCCGCGGGAGCTCGCGGATCGCGTTCTGACCCCGTATCTCGCCGCCCTCGCCGGGCTCGTCGCCCGGCTCGACGCGGCCCGCGGCGACCTCGATGCGAGCGGCATCCGGGCGGAGCTCGAGGCCGCCTGCGGCACGCTCGGCGAGCGGGTCTCGGTCCAGCAGCCCGGCGTTGCGAGCCTGACGGGCACCGCGCTCGGCATCGGCGCGGACGGCTCGCTGCTGCTCGTGGCGGACGGCTCGGATCGACCGACCGCGATTCTGGCGGGCGATGTCACCCACCTGCGCTATCAATGAGGTGTGACGCTGCCTGAGCGTGATCCGGAGATGGTCGTCGCGGATCTGCGCCCCAACATCGCGGTCCTCGTGCTCCCGACGATCCTGCTCATCGCGGCGGTCGCGGCGCTCGCGTTCTTCGGCCTGCGGCTCACCGAGACCTGGCAGCGGTGGGCGGTCGGGGGCGGGGCGGCGCTCGTCGTCGTGTTCGGCTTCGTCGTGCCGCTGTGGTTCTGGGCCTCTCGCCGGTACACCGTGACGACCCGGCGCACGATCCTGCGCGAAGGGATGGTCGTGCGCCGTCGTCGCGAGATCCTCCACGCGCGCGTCGTCGAGGTCGCGATGCGGCGCTCGCCGGGTCAGGCGCTCGGGGGCAGCGGCGACGTCGTGCTCGAGATGGGCGGCGGGCACTCCGCCGTGCTGCGCTCGGTGCGCGCGCCCGGGCTCGTGCAGGCCGCGATCACGGATCTCGTCGAGGAGCAGCGAGCCGATCGGGAGCACCGCCGGGCGAGCTCTGGAGAGCAGCCTCGGGTGTGACGTCGGCGACCGCCCCGGCGGTCTCCTCGAGGAATGCGGCGGCGGCAGGGTCGATCGCGGCGGCGACCGCCGCCTCATCGAGCGCGCGTGCTTCGGCCTCGCGCTGGAGTCGACTGTGTCCGTCCTTGCGTGCGGGGGAGAACACCAGGAAGCGATACATGAGGAACCGGAACAGCGTCGCCAGGATGAGTCCGACGACGTTCTTCGAGATGTTGTCGGAGACCGTATCGGTGAGCCCCATGACGTTGTGAGAGATGAAGAGGCAGAGCGTCGTGATGCCGAGGCCGATCGCGCTCGTGATCGCGAACTCCGTCAGCTCGAGCCAGAAGTTCTTCCGACGATGCTCGCGGAAGGCCCAGTAGCGATTCCCGAACCATGTGAAGAGCGTCGCCACGACGGTCGAGACGACATTCGCCCAGATCGTCCCGTTCGGCACCCGAGCCGGATCGAGGAGCGTCGATCGCAGGAGGTTGAAGATGCCGAAGTCGATGAGGAAGCCGATGAGACCGATGATCCCGAACTTCCAGGCGTACTTGAACAGCCGCTCGTGAAATGCCTTCAGGAGTGTCGTGAGACGTCCTGCCATGTGTGCACCTCGGGATCGAGCGGGGGAGCGATCGCCCGATTCTACCGGCGCGGGCTCGACGCCCTGGACGTCGTAGGGTGGGTGGCGTGGTCCTGCGGGTCGGTGTCATCGGCGGCGGTCAGCTCGCTCGGATGATGATCCCCGCGGCCGTCCGGCTCGGCGTCGAGCTGCGCGTGCTCGCGGAGGCGCCCGGCTCGTCCGCCGCGCTCGCGGCGACCGCGGTCGGCGACTACCGGGACGCGGAGACGGTGCTCGACTTCGCGCGCGACGTCGACGTCGTGACCTTCGACCACGAGCACGTCCCGCAGCCCGTGCTCGCGGCGCTCGTCGACGCGGGGGTCGCGGTGCGGCCCGGGCCTGCGGCGCTGCGCCACGCGCAGGACAAGCTTCAGATGCGCGCCCGGCTCGCCGAGCTCGGCGCGCCGCAGCCGGACTGGGCGGCGGTTTCGAGCGCGGCCGAGCTCGAGGCGTTCGTCGCCGGGCACGGCGGGGTCGCGGTCGTCAAGACCCCGCGCGGCGGCTACGACGGCAAGGGCGTGCGGGTCGTGCGCTCGGCGGCCGAGGTCGAGGACTGGCTCGCGCCGGGCACGGCGCTCCTCGCGGAGGAGCGGGTCGGCTTCGTGCGGGAGCTCGCGCAGCAGATCGCACGACGGCCGTCGGGACAGAACGCGGTGTACCCGCTCGTCGAGTCGGAGCAGCGCGACGGCGTCTGCGCCGAGGTCGTCGCGCCCGCGCCGCGGGCGGGCCGGGTCGCGCAGGCGGCCGCGCGGGTCGCCGTCTCGATCGCCGAGGGACTCGACGTCACGGGCATGCTCGCGGTCGAGCTGTTCGAGACGGACGACGAGCGGATCCTCGTCAACGAGCTCGCGATGCGTCCCCACAACTCCGGCCACTGGTCGATCGAGGGCGCGGTGACCGACCAGTTCGAGCAGCACCTGCGCGCGGTGCTCGACCTGCCGCTCGGCTCGACGCAGCTGCGGGCGCCGTGGACGGTCATGGTGAATCTGCTCGGCGGGCCGATGGACGGCGATCTCGACCGGGCGCGCCGACTCGCGCTCGGCGACCAGCCGGCAGCGGCCGTGCACATCTACGGCAAGGACCCGCGCCCGGGTCGCAAGATCGGGCACGTCACCGCCTATGGCGCCGACCTCGACGACGTCGCGTTCGTCGCGCGAGCCGCCGCCATCGCGTTCTCCCCCTCCTGATCCCCTCCCGTTTTCAGGAGAATCCGGGCCGCGCGTGCGTATTGCACGCGCGAGCCCGAAACTCCTGAAAAACGAAGGTGCGGCGGAGCGCCTGGGCGGGTTCCGAGGGTCGCGCGAGTAGCGTGCTCGCGTGGCCGAGAACGCGATCGTCGCCGTCGTCATGGGGTCCGACTCGGACTGGGCGACCATGAAGCCCGCAGCCGACGCGCTCGCGGAGTTCGGGATCGCGCATCACGTCGAGGTCGTCTCGGCGCACCGCACGCCCGAGAGGATGATCGCCTTCGGCAAGGGCGCGGCCGCCGCAGGGCTGCGGGTCATCATCGCCGGAGCCGGCGGTGCGGCCCACCTCCCGGGCATGCTCGCCTCGGTCACGACGCTCCCGGTCATCGGCGTCCCCGTGCCGCTCAGGACCCTCGACGGGCTCGACTCCCTCCTGTCGATCGTCCAGATGCCGGCCGGCATCCCCGTCGCGACCGTCGCGATCGGCGGCGCCTACAACGCCGGCCTCCTCGCCGCGCGCATCCTCGCGACGCACGACGCGGACCTCGCCGGGAAGCTCGCGGGGCATGCCACGGCGCTCGCGGCGCTCGTGGAGGAGAAGAATCGGGCGCTGACGGAGTCCCTGTGAGCTCGCGATCGACGCAGGGCGCTGCGGGCGCCTCCCTCGCTGAGCGCGGCTCGCTGCCCGTGCGCTACCCCGACCTCGACTCCCAGCGCACCATGAACCGGCGCGCCTGGTGGCTCATCGTCATGAACTTCCTCATCCCGGGCTCCGCCCAGGTGCTCGCCGGCAACCGGCGGCTGGGCAGGTTCGGCCTCGGCATGACGATCCTCGGCTGGACGATCGCCGTCGTCGCAGTCGTGCTCGTCCTGGCGGGCGGGACCGCGGTCATCGGCTTCCTCGCCCACCCCGTCGTGCTCGTCGTCGTGCAGGTCGTCGTCGTGGCCTACGTCGTGCTCTGGATCGCGCTGACGCTCGACACGCTCCGGCTCACCCGACTCGTGCGCCTCGGCACGGGCGCTCGTGCGGGCGTCGCGGGCGTCGTCGTCGTGCTCATCGCGCTGTTCGGCGGCGGAGGTGCGTTCGCGGTGACGCGCACCGCCTCGCTCAACGCCGGCCTCGACGTGCTCGCCGGCACCGAGGTGCGCCCGCCCGTCGACGGCTACTACAACATCCTCCTGATCGGCGCGGACTCGGGCGAGGATCGCGAGGGCCTGCGGCCCGACTCGACGAGCGTCGTCAGCATCGAGGCGGCGACCGGCCAGATCACGACCTACGGCCTGCCTCGCGACCTGCGCAACCTCGCGTTCGCGACGTCGCGCGACGGCGCGGACCCGGAGGCCGATGGCGCGGAGGCCGTCGAATCGGGCGAGTGCGTCACGCCGCCCGAGCTCTCGATGCGCGGGCTCTACCCGGAGATGTACGACGGCCAGCTCAACTCGATCTACACCGAGGTCGAGTTCGACCACCCTGACTTCTACCCCTGCGCGGCCTCGCACGGCTCGACCCCCGGGATCGAGGGCATGATCGACGCGGCCTCCGGCGCGCTCGGCATCCCGATCCAGTACTACGTCATCATCGACATGCAGGGCTTCCAGCAGCTCATCGACGCGCTCGGCGGGGTCACCATCAATGTCCAGGAGCGCCTGCCGATCGGCGGGGAGTGGCTCGATGGAGACAACGTCGTGCCGGCCGACTACTGGATCGAGCCGGGTGTGCAGGTGCTGGACGGGTTCGCCGCGCTCTGGTACGCGCGCAGCCGCTACACGACCTCCGACTACGACCGGATGATCCGCCAGCGCGAGGTGCAGGAGGCGATCCTGCGCCAGTTCGACCCGATCACGGTGCTCGCGCGCTTCGACGAGATCGCGGCGGCGGGCTCGCAGGCGGTCCGCACGGACATCCCGCGCGACCTGCTCCCGACGCTCATCGACCTCGCGATGAAGGGCCGGGACCGCGACGTCGTCAAGGTCGAGCTGACGCCGCCGACGATCGACCCGGAGGCGCCGGACTACGCGTACATCCATTCGCTCGTCGAGCAGACGCGGGTGCAGCCGGAGCCCGAGCCGACGCAGTAGCGCGGTCAGGCGAGGTCGGCGTGAAGGCCCCAGGCGGCGTCCGCGGCGGCGGTCCAGGAGAACGCCATCGCACGGGTCCGGCCGGCGTCGGCGAGTCGCGCCGCCAGGGCGGGATCCTCTGTGACCCGCCGCAGCGCCGCCGCGAGCCGCTCGGGGTATCCCTCGGCGGGCGCGAGCGCCACCGCGAGCCCGGCGCCACCCGCGACCTCGACGAGCGCGGGCGCGTCCGAGTGCACGACGGGCGCGCCGAGCCGCATCGCCTCGATCACCGGCAGGCCGAAACCCTCGGCCCGGCTCGGGGCGCAGAACGCGCTCGCCCCGGCGTACGCGACGGCGAGGTCGGCGTCGTCGACGCGGCCGAGCACGACGAGTCGGTCCGCCGGCAGGCCCGAGCGGGCGGCGAGCCCGGCGAGGTCGACGTCGCCCCAGCCGGGCGGCCCGGCGACGACGAGGGGGAGCATGGGGGCCTCGGGGTGCGCCATCGCGGCGACGAGCGCGTCGAGGCCCTTGCGCGGCTCGAGCGTGCCGACCGCGAGCACGTAGCGCTCCGGCAGGCCGAGCGCCGCGGCGCGCGCATCCGCGTCGGCGGGCAGCGCGAGCGCGGACGACGGCGCCCACCGGATCACGCGCGCGCGGTCGCCGAGGTCGAGGATCGTGGCGAGCTCGTCGGCGACGGCCTGCGTCGGCACGACGACGGCGTCGGCCCAGCGGGCAGCGCGCCGGCCCATCGCGCGGTGCCACTGCGCGCCGTAGGCGGTGAGCGTCTCGGGGTGCGTCCACGGGACGGTGTCGTGGATCGTCGCGACGACGGTGCTGCCGGCGCGCGATCGGGTCAGCGGGGCGAGCTGGCTCGTCGCGTGCGTCGCGGAGCCGGGCGGGAGCGCCGCGCGGGTGACCGCGCCGAGCTGCCAGGCGAGTGTCAGCGCCCGCCGCGACGTCGGGAGCACGACGACCTCGTCGAGCCGCGGCACGGCGTTCTGCAGTCGCGCGAGCTCCTCCGGCGCGGCGGCCGAGACGACGCCGACGATCTCGCGACCCGCCGGGGCGGTCTCGATCATGGCGCTCGTCAGCTCGGCGGCGGTGCGCCCGATGCCGCCGGGCACGGGCGAGAGCAGCTGGTCGAGGATGACCCGTAGCGCGGCCATCACCACACCCCGAGCCGGATCAGGGCGCCGATCACGGCGCGGTCGCGGGGCCGTCGGCGCAGCTGCGGGGCGAGGCGGGCGAGCGCCCAGCGGTCGCGCCAGCGGGTCGAGCGCAGCAGCGCGAGCACGTGCTCGAGCTCGGCGCGCGTCGGCCCGTCGGCGACCGCGATGCCCGCGATCGAGTGGATCACGGCCTGCCCACGATGCCACTTCGCGCGGATCATGCCGAGGCGGGTCGCCGCGCCGCGGGCGCCCTGGTTCGCGCCGAGGACGTTCGAGTCGTGCTGGCGGTAGCGCAGCAGCGGCTCGCCGTCGATGTGCCAGCGCCAGCCGCGGGCCCGCCCGATCGCATACAGCAGCGAGTCGTGGAACTCGGCGGTGCGCGCCTCGGGGACCTCGGCGAGCACGCGCCGGCTCAGCTCGACGAACCGCGGCGTCATCAGGAACGAGCAGCCGGGCCCCGGGCTCTCGGTGAGCCAGTCGAGGCGGCGCTGCGGGTAGTCCTTCTTCACGAGGTGCTCGCGCCCGGCCGCGTCGAAGGCGAGGACGCTGCCCGAGACGACGTCGGCACCGTGCTCGGCGAGCAGCGCGGCCTGGACGACCAGCTTGCGGGGCAGCCACACGTCGTCCTGGTCGGAGAACGCGATGAGCTCGCCGTCGCGGATCTCGGCGTCGCGCAGGAGGCGGTAGAAGTTGGCGGCGGCACCGCCGCTCGGCGGCAGCTGGGGGAGCAGCGTGACGCGCTCGTCGCGGGCGGCGAGCTCCGCGAGCCAGGCGGCGCTGCCGTCGCTCGAGCCGTCGTCGCTGACGACGAGCCGCAGCGAGACGTCCTCCTGAGCGAGGATCGACTCGACCTGCTCGGGGAGGTGCTCGGCGCCGTTGTAGGTCGCGAGCAGGACGACGACGGCCGGGGCGCTCATCGCGTCCCTCCGAGCACGCGATCCCAGACGGCGAGGTGCGCGGCCGCGCAGGCGGCCCAGGTGAAGCCCGCGGCGCGCTGCGGCCCGAGCCGGGCGAGCTCGGCGCGCCGTGCCTCGTCGCCGAGCAGCGCGAGCAGCGCGTCCGCGATCGAGGCGGCGTCGGGCTCGGTGTACTCGGCCGCGTCGCCGGCGACCTCGGGGATCGCGGTGCGGCGCGTCGTCAGGACCGGCGCCCCGCACGCCATCGCCTCGAGCACGGGCAGCCCGAAGCCCTCCGCGAGGCTCGGGTAGCAGACGAGCTCGGCGCCGCCGAGGAAGGGCGCGAGGTCGCCGAGCGGCAGGAAGCCGAGCTGCCGCGCCCGCCCCGGCTTCGCGACCGCGGCGATCGAGGGCGCGAGGTCCACGTCCCAGCCGTTCGCGCCGGCGATCGCGAGCTCGGGGAAGTCCTCGGCGGACCCCGTCCAGCGCGATGCGGCGAGCGCGTAGCCCTGGACGAGGGCGAGCAGGTTCTTGCGCGGCTCGATGTTGCCGAGGAAGGCGATCCATCGCCTCGCGAGCCCGTGCGCCTCGCGGACCGCGGCGATCGCGTTCTGCCCGGGCGGGCGGAAGCGCTCGTGGTCGACGCCGTGATGGATCACGTCGTACCGGGGCGACCCGCCGAGGTAGCGCGCGAGCTCGGCGGCGGTCGCGGCGCTCGGCACGACGATCGCGTCGGCCCGGCGCCGGGACAGTCGCATCCAGGCGGGGAAGAACCGGCGCTTCGTGCGGGTGTGGACGCCGGGGTCGCTCCAGAACGTCGCGTCGTGGAACGCGACCGTGCGGCGCCTACGGGTCGCGAGCGGCAGCGTGTAGTGCGGCGAGTGGATGAGCCGGACGCCGGCGCGCTTCGCGAGGCGGGGGAGCGACAGCTGCTCCCAGAGGAATCGCCGCCCGGCGCGCTGAATCCCGGCGACCGGCAGCACGGTCGCGCCGGGGCAGGCCGCGCGGTAGTGCGCGGCATCGCGCGCCTGGCAGGCGATCGCGATCGGCTCGCCCGCGGCGTCGAGCGCCCGCAGCAGCTCGTCGACGTACCGGCCGACGCCGGCGCGATCCGCCGGGATCGCCGTCGCGTCGACGAGGACGCGCGGCGCGGTCGTGATCGGCACGTCTCCAGGCTACCGAGCGGGCTCTGTCAGGCGCCGAACGCGAGCGTGAGAGACTGGGCTCCGTGTCAGACGAGAGCGACGCCGCCGGCGGCAAGACTGCTGGCGAGGCGTATGCGCAGCGACTGACCCGACTCGCCGATGCGCCTTGGAAGCGAGTGCTCAATGTCCAAGCGCCGTATCACAGGGACCTTCGCAGGCAGCGGCTCGGGACCACGCTCGACATCGGCTGCGGGATCGGCCGGCTGCTCGCGGTGCTGCCCGACGGCTCGATCGGAGTGGATCACAATCCGCACTCGATCGCCATCGCCCGCGATCGGGGTCTGCAGGCATACACGACCGAGGAGTTCCTGGCCGATCCCGCCCTCGCGAAGCCGGGCCGATTCGACTCCTTCCTCGCGGCGCACCTCATCGAACATCTCGAGTACCCCGTCGCGCTCGAGATCATGCGCGGGTATCTGCCATTCCTGAGGCCCGGTGGGAGGGTCCTCTTCATCACCCCGCAGGAGCGCGGGTTCAGGTCGGATGCGACGCACATCACGTTCACCGATTGGGCGCAGCTGCGGCGGCTCGCGGCGGATCTCGGGCTCGTCGTGGAGAGGGAATGGTCGATCCCATTCCCGCGGTGGGCCGGAAAGCTGTTCACTCACAACGAGTTCCGCGTCATCGCGCGCAAGCCCGCGAACTAGGTCGAGCGGGCGAAGATCCCGTCTGCGATCGCGTCGGAAATGGCGTTCTGCCACGGGCGCATCGTCGTGAGCCCCACCCGGGCCCAGGCCTCATGACCGAGCACGGAGAACGCTGGTCGCGGAGCAGGACGGACGAACGCGGCCGAGTCGGTCGGCAGGACGCGCTCGGGGTCCAGGCCGGCGAGCCGGAACACCTCTTGGGCGAAGCCGTACCAGCTCGTCTCGCCCGAGTTCGTGCCGTGGTAGATCCCGGCGGGCGCGCCGGCCCCGATGAGGCGGATGAGCTGCTCGGCGAGGTCGCGGGTCCACGTCGGCTGCCCGACCTGGTCGGTCACGACGCTGACCGTCTCGCGCTCGGCGGCGAGGCGCAGCATCGTGCGCGGGAAGCTCGGGCCGTGCTCGCCGTAGAGCCAGGCGGTGCGCACGATCGCGGTCGCCCCGGGGTTCGCGGCGAGCGCGCGCTCCTCGCCCGCGGCCTTCGAGCGGCCGTAGGCGGAGACGGGGGCCCGGGGCGCGTCCTCCGGGATCGGGGTCGTCGCCCGGCCGTCGAAGACGTAGTCGGTCGAGACGTGAATGAGGCGTGCGCCCGTCGCCCGGGCGGCTGCCGCGAGGTTCGCGGGGCCGTCGGCGTTGACCGTGAAGGCGTCCGCCTCCATCGTCTCGGCATCGTCGACGCGATTGAATGCCGTGCAGTTGACGATGACGTCGAAGCCTGCGAGCGCGGCGCGGGCCGCGTCGGCGTCGGCGACGTCGAAGTCGGCGCGGGCGAAGGAGGCGACATCGTAGGGGGTCTCGATACGCGGCTGCGCCGCTACTCGACCCCCGGATCGCAGAAGTGCGACCAGGTCTGAGCCGAGCATGCCGTTCGCGCCGACGACGGCGATGCGGGACACGCTACTGCCCCTGCGCGGCGTACTTCGCCTCGGTCGCGTCCTTGACGGGCGCCCACCAGTCCTCGTTGGCGCGGTACCAGTCGATCGTCGCGGCGAGCCCGCTGCGGAAGTCCTGGAACTGCGGGCGCCAGCCGAGCTCGGTGCGCAGCTTCGTCGAGTCGATCGCATAGCGCAGGTCGTGGCCGGGCCGGTCGTTGACGTGGTCGTACGCGTCGCGCGGCTGTCCCGTCAGCTCGAGGATGAGCTCGACGACGTCCTTGTTGCTCTCCTCGCCGTCGGCGCCGATGAGGTACGTCTCCCCGATACGGCCGCGCTCGAGGATCGTCAGGACGGCGCGGGAGTGATCGTTCGCGTGGATCCAGTCCCTGACGTTCTCCCCGGTGCCGTAAAGCTTCGGGCGCTGCCCGCGCAGCACGTTCGTGATCTGGCGCGGGATGAACTTCTCCACGTGCTGGTAGGGGCCGTAGTTGTTCGAGCAGTTCGAGATCGTCGCCTCGAGGCCGAAGGAGCGCACCCACGCGCGCACGAGCAGGTCGCTGCCGGCCTTCGTGCTCGAGTAGGGGCTCGACGGGTTGTAGGCGGTCGACTCCGTGAACCGCTCCGGGTCGGCGAGCTCGAGGTCACCGTAGACCTCGTCGGTCGAGATGTGGTGGAAGCGAGTGCCGTGCTTGCGCGCCGCCTCGATGAGCGTGTACGTGCCGATGATGTTCGTGTCGACGAACGGGCGCGGGTCGGCGAGCGAGTTGTCGTTGTGGCTCTCGGCCGCGTAGTGGACGACCGCGTCGTGGCTCGCGACGAGGCCGTCGACGAGCTCGGTGTCGGCGATGTCGCCCTTGACGAACGTGAAGCGGCCCTCGGGCAGGCCGTCGAGGCTCGCGAGGTTTCCCGCATAGGTGAGCTTGTCGAGGACCGTGACATCGTGCTCGGTCTCGTCGATGAGGTAGTGGACGAAGTTCGAGCCGATGAAGCCGGCGCCGCCGGTGACGAGGATTCGCATCAGGACGATTCTAAGAGGCCTCGGCACTGCCTGGTATCGGCCACACTACGAGGAAGCCGATGTACCGGTGGTTCGTCATACTGCTTATGTGACCCTACCCGGATCTAATGGCAAGGGCTGGCCGCGTCTTCGATGGGCCATCAAGATTGCGGCTCCCCCGGGGCCCTATGGCGACGTGTGGGGCGATGTTTTTTTCGCGTCGGATCTGAGTGCGGCCTTGCGACGTCTTGGCCAGGAGGTGCGTGTCGATCGACTGGGCGAATGGGATCAGCGTGGGGCGGCTCATGACGACGTCAATCTCGCGCTTAGAGGATTGACCAGGTTCGAGCCGATCGAAGGGGCGGTCAACCTTCTCTGGGTGATCAGCCACCCCGACGATGTCACCACTGAGGAGATTCAGTCCGGTTACGACAAGGTTTTTTCGGCCGGGCCCGCTTGGGCTCGCGATATGCGCTCAGCAGGCTATGACATCGCCCCGCTGCTTCAGGCCACGGCGCCTCATCGATTTCGGCCCAACGGGTGGCGATGGCCGCGAGGGTTGCCGCTGTTTGTCGGCTCCACCCGCGGGATATTTCGGCCCGTCGTTCGCGATGTGCTCGACTGCGGCGTGGCCCTGCGCATCTACGGCGGCGGCTGGGAGGAGTTCGTTCCAGCTGAGTGGATCGTGGCGGAACGGCTGGCGAACGCACGGCTCCCCGCCGCCTATCGAGGGGCGACAGTCGTACTCAATGACCACTGGGAGGATATGGCCAAGAAGGGCTTTCTCTCGAATCGTCTATTCGACGCCGTAGCGGCAGGAGCCAGGGTGATTAGTGACGATGTCGCTGGTCTCCATGAGGTCTTTGGTTCATCTGTCCAGACGTACAGCTCTCAAGCCGAGTTGCGCGATCTGCTCGACCCGCGTAGCTCGCGTTGGCCGGGTGCGGCGGAACGCCGCGGCAATGCTCGGCGCATCGCCTCGTTGCACTCATTCGACCTGCGAGCTCGAGAACTCCTCAACGCTGTCGTGCATGCAGCCAACTAACGCTGCAGCGAACGAAGCCTCACCTGGATCAGTGGCTATGACCATGACCATCCTCGTGGTTTAGCCGAGCGGCCAGGGCGAGAGAAGGTTCCGACATTCCTTGCGGAATACCGCGAGCAACCACAACCCAGAATGAGGCGTCGGGGTCACGACCGCTCGTCAGGCGCGGACTATTGAGTTCTTGATGGAAGTGCAAGATGTCGATGTCGGAGAAGCGAGGTTCAGATGCGAGGCGGAGCTCCGACTCAAATTGATCCAACGACCAGTCCGTCACGTGGAACTCATTCATGTGCGAGCCGTGGTACTTGGGGTTTGGAAACGACGCGATGATGCCGTCTACAGACTTCCAAGCCAACCTGAGTGCGGCCGACGCATCCGGCAAGTGCTCAATGTTCTCGAACCAGACTGCCCAGTCGGCCTTCGGCAAAGGGTCGGCGCAGAGATCGTGGCCCCACACCAGGTCGTTCGGCCCCGGCCATTGCGGACGTTGCTCGGCTGTCGGCTCCCAAATGTCGAAACCCCGGACGTCTGCTACCGCCCACGAGAGCATCTCGGATCCGTAACCAGTTCCACAGCCGAGGTCGAGCACGCTGCGTGCGCCGCCGCAATACTCAAGGGCGAACGCATATCGAGCCACGTGCTCGCTAAGCACATCCGTACGGGCTGCACCGGGAAAGATCCGCTCGTGCATATAGGGATTCGGCCCACCCAGCCCTGCTGCCTGTCGCCACGACTTGTAGTCGGGTGCTACCGGGAGTCCCAATAGCTTCCTGAAACGCGACACTCATCCTCCTGAATCGACGACCAGCTTCGGGCGCTCAGGGAGCGATTCTATGCGAACAGTCTGTCGCGACGGCTTCTCTGATGGGGTTGAAGCGGCCCGAGCGAGGGTCAGGATGGCCGCACCGTGGCGCTGGTGTCGATTCGGACGAGGCCACGTACTAGCTCCTCGGACGTGATATCGAAGATCGCGGCTTCGACGACATCCTCGAGATGCGCCCATTGAGGCTCACGCAGCTGGATTGAGACGTTGACGAAGTATCGACCGTCGACGAGCGCTGGCTTTCGCATCCGGAATGTCACTGTGACCTCATCCGGAGTGGCTCTCTGCCACTCACCTCCTTGCGCCTCGAAGGTCGAGGTTCCGAAAATCGTCCTGCCTTGGACATCGACCACGAGAATCGAGCAGGTCCAGTCCTCGATATCCGACATCGCGGTGAGCGCGACTTGGAGGACCAGGTCTTTTCCAGCAGCTACCGCCTCGCCGGGCGACATCCCGTCGCCAAATGCCGCAACGTCCTTGATGTGTCGGGTGCCGTCGACTGGCCCCGCTCCTTGATGGAGTCTCTCCCGGAAGAGCTTCACTCCGTCTCGGGGCGACCCGTCGTAGATCACCTCTCCGTGGTGAAGCAGTACCGCGCGGTCGCACATCTCCTGGACCACATTGAGCGAGTGCGTGACCAGTACGATCGTCACCCCCGCGTCTCTGAGATCGCCGATCCTCTCCATGCACTTGCGTTGGAACGCCTCATCGCCGACGGCGAGCACTTCGTCCACCAGCAGGATGTCCGGGTCGGTGTGAACTGCGACGGCAAATGCGAGACGCACGAACATCCCCGAGGAGTAGAACTTCACCTGCGCGTCGATAAAGTCCCCGATCTCCGCGAAATCGAGGATCGCTTGGAATCGCTCGTCAACCTCGTTGCGGGTCATCCCAAGCAGCGCAGCATTGAGATAGACGTTCTCACGACCCGTCAGATCCGGGTGGAAGCCCGCGCCGAGCTCGATGAGGGCAGCGAGGCGCCCTCGGCGCTCGACAGTCCCGTCGGATGGGTCGAGGATGCCGCCGATGAGCTTCAACAGGGTGCTCTTACCGGACCCGTTGTGTCCGATCAGTCCGACGGTCTCGCCGGCGCGAATTGCGAGGCTGACGTCGTGAAGCGCTTGGAACTCTTCACGGTGGCGTCGCCCGACACGTCCGAACCCGACAATCCGCTCCTTAAGAGAGTTGTCTTTGCGCACGACAAATTGTTTGGACAAATGTCCGATTCGTACTACCTCGGGGCCCAGTGGTCTGTCCATATCAGAGCTCCTGCGCGAAGTTGCCTTGCAGGCGCCGGAAGACCCAGTGAGTGAAAACGAGGAAGATGAGGCCAGCCAGGATCGCAACACCAAGACGAAGGAGGAGGGCGTGCGGCCATACATCTAGGTCGTGTCCGGCTGACCAGAAGGCTCGTTGAAGACCAATTACTCCGAGAGCGATCGGGTTGTTCGTGTATATCTCCAGAAGCACCTCACCGCCGGAGAAGGACGTGAGCGCGTCACGCACGGCACCGTATGAGTAGACCGTTGGAGTCAGCCAGAGGAGAACCATGAGCACGACCTCGACGAGGTAACTAAGGTCGCGCAGGTAGACCGTTGCCGCGGACAGCAGTAATGCGAATGCAGATCCCCATACTGCGATGAGCAGAATGCTCGGGATGGCATAGAGCAGGTCGACTGTGAGTGGGAACTGACCGAGCGCTATGGTAGCGAGGACAAGCACTCCGAGCTGGATGGAGAAGTTGAACAGCGCGCCGCCCACGCTCGCAAGTGGATAGATCTCTCGAGGGACGGCCACCTTCTTCACGAGGCCCGAGTTGGCAATAATGGAGTTTGAGCCGCCCGCGACGATCTCGTTGAACAACCCGTATGCCGTGATTCCCGCATACACATAGATGGCGAAGCTCGGAATCCCGCGGGCCGCGCCAAGCACCTGGCCGATGATGAAGTAGAAGATCGCGAGTTGCGTCAGCGGCCGGGCCAGGGACCAGAGGAAGCCGAGCGCGCTGTCCTTATAGCGGGCCTTGAGGTCGCGCCGTACGAGCAGCCCGAGCAACTGATGGTTCCGAAAGATCTGAACCACTTGGCCGATCGCTCCGATCGAGCTCTCAGTCGGCCCGCCGTTGCGTCGACCGCGGAAGGATTGTGCCTCAAGCGCAGCGAATCGCGCCTCAGCATTCATCGGCAAAGGACCTCCCGCTCGAAAGCGTTCGAGTCTAACAGTGGTATCAATGCTCCTTCCTGCGCAGCAGTCGGTCACGAATCGCGCGCAACAACCTCCACCGGGTGTTCACCGTGTGCTCGATCGACTCGACGGTGCCACGAATGTGGAGGAGTTCCGCTCCCTGTCGGCTCGCCTCAGCTCGGAGGACCCCGTTCAGATACTCGGCGACGTCACCGTCACGCTGGATGCGGTGCAACAGGCTGACGAGGACTCCCAAGCCGAACTGCCCCTCGTCCAGGTCGACCCGGAGGAGCGAGTTGAGCAGGCGAGCGCGGTCCTGCTCATAGCGCAGACCCTCCGTGGTGGTGACGTTTGCCGCTGCTCCCGTCGAGGACTCGCGGAGGTGCCAGTTGGCGAGCGGTGCGTCGAGGATCGCGATGTCGCGGTGTCGGATGAGCCGAAGGTTGAAGTCCCAGTCCATCATGACGCGCAGGTCCGGGTTGTAGCCGCCGACGAGGTCGTGGATGGAGCGCCGGTAGAGGAATGAGATCGGCGGGAACAGGTTGCGTGCGGCGAGATCGATAAGGTCGATGCGGCGCAGCCCTGGGTTGAACGGCTCGCTCGACGTGACGGTGATGCGGCCATCGTCCTCGACCTCCTCGTGCACCAGGTTGGTACGTGTGATGACGCCGGCGAACACCTCATTCACGGGATCGCGAAGAAAAGCGACGGTCAGCTCGAGGAACCGGGGCTCCCACGTGTCGTCGTCGTCGTGGAGGACGACGAACTCGGAGTCGGTCGCTGCAAGGCCGACGTTGCATGCATCGGCGCGGCCGACGGACTCCGAGTTGTTGATGAGCAGGAGCTGCGAGCCGTTCGGCAGCGGATGCGCTCGCTTGAGAACCGCCTCGTCGAGCGGCGCGCCGCCGTCATTGACCACCACTACTGTGAAGTCGGAAAAGGACTGCGCCGCGATATCCGCGAGCGCTCGATCGAGGAACTCCGGGCGATCCTTGGTGCGAAGGATCACGGCAACGGCGTTAGTGCTGCTCGTCATCGACGGCTCCCCTGCGGTTCACGATCTCGACCCTAGCGAACTCGCTCGACGCGGTCGCGGCCTCCGGCCGGCCGGATAGGCTGGGCGAGTGGAGATCCGACCGCTGAGCATCCCCCACGCGTTCGAGGTCACGCCGAAGCAGTTCCCGGACGATCGAGGGCGATTCCTGGAGGCGTATCGGTCCGATCGACTCTCTGATGCCCTCGGCCACGAGTTCACGCTCGCCCAGGCGAACACCTCGGTCTCCCGTCGCGGCGTCGTTCGCGGCATTCACTTCGCCGACATCCCGCCGGGCCAGGCGAAGTATGTGATGTGTCCGCGCGGTGCCGTCCTCGACTTCGTGATCGACATCCGCGTCGGGTCGCCGACGTTCGGAACGTGGGACTCCGTGCTGCTCGACGACACCGAACGTCGTGCGATCTACATCGCGGAGGGGCTCGGTCATGCATTCGTCGCGCTCGAGGATGACTCGACCGTCGTATACCTCGTCTCTGCTCCCTTCAACCCCTCAGCCGAGCACGGCATTGACCCGACGGACTCCGAGGTGAGGCTTGATCTGTCGGGGGTCGAGCAGCTGCTTCTGTCTCCGAAAGACACCGACGCTCCAACCCTCCAGCAGGCCGCGGAGCTCGGTATCCTCCCCACCTGGGAGGACTCGCTCGCGTTCTACGCCGAGCTGGCCGCTCGGTAGGGGGTGGGGGTGCGCGGACTCGTCCTGCTCTCCGACGACATCGGTCCACGCGTAGCGGGTCCGGCCATCCGCGCGATCGCCCTTGCTCGCGTGCTTGCAGATGCGGGGCTCGAGGCGACGATCGCGACGCTCGGTAGTGCTGAACAAGTCGGGGAGCGCATCGAGGCCGTCTCGTTGCGTGAGAGACGTGCGAGGACCCTGGTCGATGAGTCGGCTGTCGTGATCATCATGGGGCCGATCTATCGGCTCATGCCCTGGCTCGCGGAGCATCCCGTCCCGATCGTGATGGATCTCTACGATCCGTATCACATCGAGTATGCGGCGCGGGCCATTGCGCAGGGGATCGAGCCGCGCCCCGGCGTCGTCGACCTCCAGGACGAGATCGATGCGCAGCTCGCCCGTGCCGACCTCGTGCTCTGCTCCAACGAACGTCAACGCCGCTTATGGGCTGAGCGCCTCAGCGCGATCGGCCGAATCCCGGCTGGTAGTGACCCGGGAGCGCTCGTCGCCATCGCCCCGTTCGGAACTGACGCGCCTCCCCAAAAGCGGTCTGGCGCCATACGCGGTCGCCTTCCTGGCGTCAGTTCGGATGATGTGATCGCGATCTGGGGTGGCGGTGTTTACGACTGGTTCGATCCCGTCACTCTGGTCGAGGCGATGGCTGTCGCTGCGTCCCGAGAGCCCAGGCTGAAGCTGGTCTTCCTGTCGTCAGCTGGCTCGCCGGAGGCGACGACGAAGCTCGGTGGGGCCGTCAGGCGGGCCGACGAGCTCGGCTTGCTCGGCACACGCGTGCATTTCAACCCGGGTTGGGTCGCTTATGAGGAGCGTGCGAACTGGCTGACCGACGCGGACTTCGGCGTCACTGTGCACCCGGAGTCCGAAGAGACGTACTACAGCCATAGGACTCGGGACCTCGACTACCTCTGGGCCGGCCTGCCGATCGTCACGAGCGACGGCGACGTCTTCGCGGAGCTGGTACGCGCGGAGGAACTCGGAGTGGTGGTCCCGCCAGGCGATCCGTTCGCGCTCGCCGAGGCGCTGGTTGCACTTGCCGGCGATTCGCAGCGACGGGCGTGTTTGCACCGGCGAGTCGTCACGTTCGCTCCCCAGCTGCGGTGGAGCCGCACTCTTGCTCCCTTCGCCGAGTTCGCGGCAGATCCTCGCCGATCGTCTGTGAAGCCCGTTTCCGCGCCGCAGCCGATACCCGCGCGGTCTTCGGTCAGGGAACTCACGAGGTCGTTCTGGGCAGCGATACGGGCCGGCGGACTCGTTGGGCTGTGTGAGCGGTTGGCCGCGCGACGCGCCAGGCGCAAGCTGGGCGGGTCGTAGCCCGGAGCGCCTCAGGACTCGCTCACCACGCCGCGATATTCTTCCGGACGTGACTTCGCTCGTGGTTCGTCGCCGCTATGCGAAGAGACGATCCAGCCCTCTGCCGCTTGCGTTACGCCTCGAAGTCGGCTCGCAGGTTCCAACCCGCCTCACCCGGGTGGCTGTCGTCGCACACTGGTCAGATCGGCAAGAGGTGAGTAAGTCGCTCCGGTCGCTCGTCGCTGCGCTGGCCGACATGGACTATCACGTCATCGTGTCCTCCGCTGCAGAGGTCGGCGGACCGTTGGTGTGGCCGGGGGGCCTCCCCGAGCGCGTCACCGTCTACCGGCGAGAGAACGCTGGATACGACTTCGGGTCGTGGTCCTCAGTGCTGCGTGCACACTCACAGGTGCGCAGCGCGCCCTTTGTATTACTCGCGAACGACAGCCTGGTGGGTCCATTCGCTTCGATCAAGCCGCTTATCGAGTCATTTGAGCGATCGACGACGCCGATCTGGGGAGGGGTCCGTTCGCATCAGTTCTTACCGCATCTGCAGAGCTATCTGGTGGGGTATCGGGGAGGGAACATCCTGCGTCGTGGACCGATCGCGCGATTCTGGAAACGGGTCGCGGTACAGCCGACGAAGACCGATGTCATCTGGAAGTATGAGCTCGGTCTGCCACGGGTGCTAGCTCGCGCACGCGTGCCGGTCGGAGCGATGTTCGACGGTGCAGCCATTTCCGGCGAAGCCAACCCCACGATCACTGGGTGGCGCGCTCTGCTGGATGCAGGGTTCCCATTCGTGAAGCGCGAGCTCATCACGAACCCCTCCGTCGCACCTGATGCGGCAGGTGTTCCTGATGAGATCCGCCGACGCTTCGGAGAGGATGTCGACGGATGGCTTTGAGTATGCGGGTCGACGAGGGCACAAGATGAGCCGATATACCTGGGCGGGGGCGCGGCGTCGTGCTCGCCGATACCGCGTCCGGCTCGGCCAATGGATAGCGGGTGCTCGCGGGCTCCGAGCCGAGCGATTCCCCGCGGGTTTCGAGAACTGGCTCGAGCGCTACAACCCGCGTCAGCCTGCGTATTACCCGGACGCCTGGCGCGCGACACCGGAGATGCTCGCGACACCGCAACCCTGCCCTCTGGCGGTGGTCATGCACGTGCACTTCCCCGACCTCGTCGACGAACTGGTCGAGCATCTGCGGGCGATTCCCGTTCCATTCGACCTCATCGTGACCGATTCGAGCGGGACTGGTGCGACCGTCGATACGTCGCGTCTTCCGAATGCTCGCAGCGTCAAGATCCTCGCGGTGCCGAATCATGGTCGCGACATCGGCCCACTCGCATGGGTCGTCAACGCCGGCCTTCTCGATGACGCGGAGATCGTGCTCAAAGTCCATACGAAGCGCAGTCCTTGGCGCGAGTCACACACCGAGTTCTCCGGCTCCGGTGAGGCGTGGCGCACAGGATTTCTCGACGAATTGCTCGGGTCTCCGGAGAACGTCGAATCGATCCTCTCCGCATTCGCAGAGCATCGCACGCTCGGCGCAGTGACGTCGAGTGGGAACCTTCTCGGGCCAGAGTTCTGGGGCGGCGATGAAGCGATCGCGCGAGCCCTGCTACGAAGACTCGAGCTTCGTTCGAACAGCAGCGGCCTACGCTTTCCGGCTGGCTCGATGTATTGGATTCGGGGTTTCGTGCTTCAGGGTCTTCGATCTCTCGCGCTCACGCGCGAGGACTTCGAAGTCGAGGCCGGCCAGATCGACGGAACCACCGCGCATGCTGTTGAGCGACTCATCGGCATCCTGACCGAGGAAGCCGGGTTCGATCTCGCGGAGCGCCCATCTCTGCCGCACGTATCGAGCGGCGCCTGGAAGCGGTTCGAATCCGGCGCAGGACCGCAACCGCTTTGCCGCGTGGTGCCGTTCTACCTGCCACAGTTCCATGCGTTCGAGCTCAACGACCGATGGTGGGGTCGCGGCTTCACCGAGTGGACGAACGTCGCCGCTGCACGACCCGCGTTCCGCGGCCATAGGCAACCGCTCATTCCCGGCGAACTCGGCTTCTATGATCTCGCGCGCGATGAGGTCCGATCGCGACAGACCGAGCTCGCTGCGGAGCACGGCATCGCCGGATTCATGTACTACTACTACTGGTTCGCCGGGCGGCGAGTGATGAACGATCCGATCGAAGCCCATGTCGCGAGCGAAGATTCTTTCCCGTTCTGCATCATGTGGGCGAACGAGAACTGGACGCGCCGCTGGGACGGGAGAGACGACGATGTCATCGTCGCGCAGCACTACGATGAGGTCCCCGCGACCGAGTTCATCGACGACGTGCTTCCGCTTCTCAAGGATCCGCGCTACCTCAGGATTCATGGCCGGGCGGTACTCGCCGTCTACCGGATCGCTCAGATCGATGGCTACGAGGCCGTCGTCGAGTCCTGGCGCGAGCGCGCGCGGAGCGAGGGGGTCGGTGAACTGCATCTGCTCGGGGTCGACGTGGGTGAGGTGTTCGACGGGGTCGATCGCACGACGACTGACGGAGTGCTCGACGGTCATCTAGCCTTCCCGCCGCATAACCATCACTGGGAGTGGTTGCCGTGGGAGGACCTCGGTGTCGATGAACGCTTCAAAGGCCATGTCCTCGGCTATCACGCGATGGCCGAGAACGCGATCGCATCCGCGGAACGGATGGCTGCGGAGGCGGGATATTACCCGGGGGCGATGGTCACATTCGACAACACTGCGCGTCGGCAGTGGACCGCGGATCTCTGGTGGGGCTCGAACCCTTACACATTCCGTCGTTGGATCGCCGCACTCGCCGCAGCCTTGCAGGACCGCCCTGAGAGCGATCGGGTCATCTTCTTGAATGCCTGGAACGAGTGGGCGGAGAGCGCCGTGCTCGAGCCAACGACGAGGTTCGGCAGAACCTACCTCCAAGCGTTGAGGTCGGCAATATCGAGGTGAAGGGCTGCTCTAGCTCGCAGGGACAGTGACGGTCTTGCACCCGAGAGACGCTCCTCCGGTGCCCACGATGCAGACCTGGTGCGGGCCCGGTGCGGCCGCAACCACGGAGTCGAAGCCATGGTTCACGCCCACCTTGTTCGCCGAGTAGAGCGCGGGCAGCCAGGCAACGGCCTTGTTCGCCGCGACCGGCCCCCCGCTGCCATCGATGTTCACCCACGGATATACGACGTCATCCCCAGCCTCTGGAACGGCCCAGCCGGTCACACGGATTCCGCCCGGGACGCCGGTCGCTGAATCGAAGGCCCCCAGCCCATGTACGGTTACCGTCCTGCAGCCGAGAGAGATCGATGAAGCGCCGAATGCGCAAACCTGATGGTTGCCGACCGATGCGGGAATGAACTCGTCGAAACCGTGGCCTACTGAGAGTGTCGAGTCGTGCGCGGGCAGCCAGGCGACAGGCTTGTTCGCGGTGTATCCGCGACCTGACCCGTCGACATTGATCCAGGGGTAGACCACCTCATCCGTCGAGTGGTGCGCCGCCCATCCGGTGACGCGGATGCCACCCCGCTCAGCGGTGGCGGTATCGAAGGAGCCGACCATGGGGATGTCAACCGTCTGACAGGTTATCTCTACGCCGTCCAATCCGTAGACGCAGACGCGATGCGGGCCGGGAGTGAGGACCAATGTGGTGTCGATCCCGTGATTCGGCCCGACCGTTCCGCCGAAGTAGTCGTTGATCCAGTTGAGGGGAACATTCGCGGCGATCGGCCGACCGACCCCGTCGATATCCACCCACGGATATATCGATTGGGTTGACGAGCGATCGAGCGCCCAGCCAGTGATGCGCAGATGGCCGCGTCCCGGTGTCATCGCGTCGATGACACCGGCGCCGGAGCTTGGTACCGTGACCGCCTGGCAGCTGATGACGATCGAGTCGACGCCGAAGAGACAGACCTGGTAGGTCCCACTTGGCTTCTTGATCGTCGCCGAGAAGCCGTGGTTCGTGCCCAGCGCGGGGTACGCAGCGAGTGCGGCGGGACTCGGTTGGTTGGCGAAGAGGGGCTGTCCGGTCCCGCTGACATCTATCCAGACATATGTGGAAGCGGCCGTCCTGCGATCGAGCGCCCAGCCCGACACTTCAATGCCCCCCGGTACACCCTGAACGGTCAACGAACCGGCGGCTGGTTTCGGGACGAATACAACCTCGCAGCCGAGCCGGATGCTGTTCAATCCGAATGCGCAGACAGTGTGCTGGCCAGCAGTTGCGGGGATCGTCTTACTGAAGCCGTGATTCGCGCCGATTGCTGGTACCACTGCCGCCGCCGCGGGGCTCGGCAGGTTCGCAGCGGCCGGGGCGCCCGCGCCATCGACCGTGACCCACGGGTATAGGACCGCGGAAGGGTTCGATGCATCTGCTGCCCACCCGCTCACGGTGATGCTGCCTACGTCAACGCTCACCGACTCGAGTGCGCCAAGTGCGCTCCCCGAGGCCGGGACCGTCACCGTCTTGCAGCCGAGGAGCTTCGTATTGGAAACACAAACCTGGTGGGTTCCGGGTGTCGTCGGAATGATCTCGTCGATTCCGTGGTTGGGGCCCGCGCCGGGGTAGAGGCCCTCGATCCAATTGAGTGGCTTGTTCGCGATTCCAGCGCGACCCGTGCCATCGATGTCGACCCAGAAGTACGAGGGCTGGGTGATGTTCGCGTATGGGTCGATCGACCAACCCGTTATCCGGATTCCGCCGATCACCGCGGTTGCCGTGTCAAATGATCCGTGCGCGGGCGGGGTACCAGCCGGGTCGCCGAACCAGTCCCACCAGAGGCGCCAGAAATTGCGGTTACCGTAGGAAGAACATCCGTCCCCGGTTCCGTAGAGGTTCGAGAGCGCAGCGTCATTCGGTCGATACGGAGTGTAGTTGTAGAGCCCGGCTGTCGCGTAGTTCTCGATGTAGACGCTCGACGAGCCGCAGCCAGCGTTCGGATGCCACTGGATCGTGTTCCAACGACCTGTCTTGTAGTTCGGTCCACCCCCGTTTGCCTTATACGCCTGGAATGCGTATGCCGCCCAGTAGACCTGGTAGAAGAAGCCGTTATATGCGGGATCGCACGGCGCCGTGTCAGGACAGCCGTAGCCGGTCGCGTGACTGTACTGCGAGGTGTAAGGCCAGCTGTCGGTGACGAGTGATTGCTCCTTCTGGAGGAGTACGAGCATCGCCTTCGGACTGAAGCCGCAGGCAACACCTACCTTGGCGATGATGTCGGATGCGCGGTCGCTCGAAGAGCCCTGATACGGCGCACAGCGGAGGTTCGCGGCTAGCGTGGGAGTCGCCTGCGCGTAGTCCTTCAAGCACGGCATCTGCGCACGCGAGTAGTCGCAAACCGGGACCTGCGATGCGAGGAACGCCTGGATCTGGCTCGCGTTCATCGCGCTGCCGTCATAGAAGTTGGCATCGCTGACGATGTATCCGGCATTGAATTGCGACCCACTCGGCGCGGCTTCAGCGGAGTCCGTCGGTGTCACTCCGACAGCCGGCGCCAAGACCACCAGCAGTCCCGCGACGAGCGCACCAACTCCCCCCATCGCAACGGCGCGGAACACCGTCAGCGGCTTCCGGCGCATACTCGCGCTCCGTCCTCTGATCACTGCGCCTCCGAGGTCGGTTTCGGAGAGTCTGCGTCAGACTACCCTGAACCTTCGATGAATAGGTGAAGGTTGGCGGGTGAGTCCGGTCAGCTCAACGGGACCTCGAGGAATGTGACGGTCCCGTCGGACGGTGCCGTGATCGTCTGATATGGCAGGTTCCCGCCGAACTCGCCTCGCCAGCCGATCTCGGTCGGGAGGTGGACAATCAGCGGCCCGGAAAGATGGGCGCGTGGGATCCGGTACTCGCGATCGTCGACGGCGAGGTGCAGTTCGGTCAGCGGCTTGAACAGGGTTTGTGCGATGCGATCCGCCAGCGGCTGTGGCAGGTCGAATGAGGCGGCGATGATGGAGTTGCTGGAACCTCGAGGGATCTCTATCGGCACGCCGGCATGCACCGCGACGGTGTCGATCACCGTCGCATCCCCGCAGCGGTCCGTGCTCTTGAGCAGCAGCTGCCAGGAACCGCGAGTGATCTCCGGCACGTAGTTGCAGGCCAGTGCGAGCTGGTATAGCGGCGATTCCCAGATGGTGTTCCGACCGTCGACCGGCCAGGTGCTGTGTCGGAGGATCGCCTCCGGTGCGGCCGGCCCCGCGATCGCTTCCGCGTTGACAGCGTCGAGCCAGGGGTTGAACGCCGCGTAGCTCTGCACGATGGGGATCGGCTCCCAATCGAGGTCGTACGCGAACGCGGCGCTGGCGTCATAGGGATCGATGTGCACTGTTCGGCCGTCCAGTGCGGCGATGATGGCGTCGTCGATCGACAGCGTCTGGCGGATCGCACCCTTGCCGGTATCGAGCAACTGGCCACGCACGCTCTGCGACAGGACTGCGCTCGCGAGCTCATTCGCGCGTTTGCCCCAGGCCCCCGGGTCCAGCTTGTCGAAGTAGCTGATACCGCCCGACCAACTCGCCAAGGCGATGGCCAGGGCCAGAACGGCGCCGAACATCGCCGACCATGCTCTGCGGGCGTTGGTCGCGAGGAACGCGATCGCGAGGATCGCGAAGACCTGCGCAGCGTGTCCAACATCGTGGCGCGTGAATCCGAGGCGAAGGGTCATGAAGACGATCCAAGCGATCGCGAGGGCCACCGCGACGAGGCGCCAGCCCTTCTTCCCCGGAAGCAGGGCCAGGCACAGGAGGGCGATCGCGAGGATGAAGAACGCATACTGACCGAGGGCATCACCCACTTCTCCCGCCATGGCATCCGAGTAGCCCTCGGTAAGACGGATGGAACTCAGGATCCAATCCGCAAGCGCGGCGATCGGCTGCCCCGCCAGCAGCCAGAACAGCGGGATCGTGACGACCGCTGCGCCTACCGCGATGCCGAGCCGAGTCAACCAGCGGCGCCAGCCGTCGGCCTCCGACAGGATCGCCGCGCCGATCGCGGTGGCGATGGCGAGCGCTCCGTTGGAGAACTTCGCTTCCAGCGCGAGCGCGCCGACGGCTGCCGCGGCCGCGTAGGCCCAGCGGCGCCAGGACACCGGAAGGGCTCCGGACACGGTGCCGAGGAGGAGCAGGACCGAAAGGACCAGGGCGCGTTCGGAGAACGAGCTGGGGGCCACCGGAACGGCGACCAGCAGGACGAGCAGTGCGGCAGGAACATCGCCGAACCGCTTTCTAGCGAGCACCCAGGTGAAGCCCGTGATCGCTGCAGCGGTGAGCAGCCCGCCGACGATGCCGACGATCAGCAGCACGACGCTCACGGGCATGAACAGGTCGAGGTGGGCCCACGGCCCGTACGTCCAGATGAACTCCGTGCCGAACGTCATGCCCTCGTGAATCGCGCGGATCGTCGCGAGCGTCCAACTCGCATCGAGGTCGCCAGCAGGGATGCGGATGGCCGGGACGGCGAGCAACAGCACCGCACCTGCGAGCAACGCGATCGCGATCGGCGATGGACGGTTGCTCGCCGCTGCGGGGTGGGCGGTCGGCGCCGGCGGGGCGAACGTCGATGGCATCAGGGCCCTGCGCTCCTCGAACTGATCGTCAGATGGTGCCGTCGGCGACCGCGTTCTCGATCCAGGGGATGACCTCGTCGAGCATGTCCTCGAGCTTCGTCGTCGCCTCGAAGCCGAGCACGTCCTTCGCCTTCGTCACGGACGGCACCCGCTTCTGGACGTCGTACTCGAACGCCTCGTCGTGGACGAGCTCGAGCGGCACGTCCGGTCCCTTGATCTTGCGCCAGATGATCTCGGCGAGCTCCGTGACGGTGTGGCCGTCCGGCGTCGAGATGTTGAAGTCGGTGTTGAGCGCCGCGGGGTGGTCGAGGGTCAGGACGATGCCACGAGCGAGGTCACCGCCGTAGGTGTAGTGCCGCACCTGGTCGCCGGAGCCGAGGATGTGGAGGGGGTCCTGGCCCTTGAGCACCTTCTGCACAATGTCCGGCACGACGTGGCTCATCGCGAGCTTGACGTTGCCGGAGTCGATCTCGACATCGCCGAGCGCACGGCTCTCGCCGATGCCGACGCAGTTGAAGGGTCGAAGGATCGTGTAGGGGAGCCGGTACTGGTCCCAGGCCGCGCGTGCGAAGTACTCCACGGCGAGCTTCTGGAATCCGTAGCTGGAAAGCGGCGGCGGCACCTCGCGCTCGTCGCCCTCCTTCGACGGCCAGCGGTCGGTCGACTCGAAGACCATCGAGGAGGACATGTAGGTGACCTTCTCGAGCGGGCTCCCCGCCTTCTTCGCCGCGATCGCCGCGTCGACGCTCGAGGCGATGATCCGCTCATTCTGCGCGAGCAGGTCGTAGGCGTAGGTGTGGAAGTAGGAGATGCCTCCGATGAGCGCCGCACCAGCGATGAAGTGATCGGCGTCCATGAGGAGCTTCGTCATCAGCTCGACGTCCTGGACGTCGCCGACGACCAGCTCATAGTTCGGGTGGTCGTCGTACGACTTCTTGACCGGACCGTACTTGGAGTAATTGTCGACTCCGACGACCCGGTACCCCTTGCCGAGGAGCTCCTCCACGACATATCCGCCGATGAACCCGGCAGACCCGGTGATGACGACCTTCTTGCTCATATTCGTTACGGGTTCCCTTTCAGTCGGCGGCCGGCTTGGCCACCATGAATGTCTGTGCGCCGAGGAATCGCCATGCGAGCGGCAGCTTGAGGTATGCCTTCACGAGCCAATCCGCAGTCGGCAGATTCCCGCTCATCGTGTAGGGCAGGAAGCGGGGGATGTTCAGCTCCACCGAGAAGCCAGTCTGTCGCAGCGCCTCACCGAGCGCCCGATCGTCGACCGGCGTGATGTGGTCGAAGAACATCCAGTAGTCGCGGGCGGCGAATCGCACGTTAGGTTGCAGGATCAGCAGTCGTCCATCCGGCCGGAGCACCCGGCGGACTTCCCGAAGGGTGCTGAGAATCGTCTCCCGGTCGATGTGCTCGAAGAAGTTCGAAACGAAGACCCGGTCGATGCTTCCATCATCGATCGGGGTCAGCTCATCCGATCGAAGTATGAGGCTTTCGACTCCCGCAGTCGCGCGCGTCTTCACCTCGGGGTTGAGGTCGACTGCGATCCTTCGACCCGCCTCGATGTGATTGATGAACTCGCAATGTCCAGCGGCGAGGTCGAGTACTACCGAATCCTTCGGAACCCAGCGCTGGAAGAACCTGCTGACCAGGATCCGCCAAGTGCCGGTTCGCTGGCGCTCCCGCCCCCCGAAACGGTCTCCGTACAGTTCGGAAAGCCCCTGACCGTCGAGTTCCACCTGAGTAGGCTACTCGGTCACATGGTCTGCTCGAGGTCAGCGTGTCGTCAGTGTCGTGCGGGCCACCTCGGATTCGGCATACGTGTAGGCCACCGGAGAGAACAGCCCCGACTCGACGAGTTCGATCAGATCAGTGATCGTCACGAACTGCACGCCGTCTCCTGGCGGTACCCATGTCGTTGTGGCGACGGAATCGGGGTGCCGACGATAGAGGTCGACCGCGGCCGACCAAGTCGATGGAATCGCGCTAGCACGGCGCGCGTGATCGACGGCGGCATTTGCGAGCCCGACGGCGTTGACCGCGATCGTCGCCACCATGAAGGTGGCGCCGGCGACCCTACCGATGCGATCCAGGTGGATCTCGCTGATCCCGAGTGCGACCGAGGGAAGCAGGAAGACGGCGATTGCATATACGTAGCGACCCGCTCCGGCGCTTTCAACGCCGAAATTGAGCCGCGAGATCGAGGTCATCAGCGCGAACATCGCTCCGGACGCGACGAGTGCGATCGCAGCGAATCGATCGGCACGAAACTGCGCGGCTCGCATCACCAACCAGACGAGCCACGCGGTCAGCACCGCTGCGCCGAGGAACTTGACGGGGAGTATCTGTTCCACAGCCTCGATCGGCATCAGGCTCGCCATCTCGAGCACCCTTGGGAGATCGGCGGGACTCGTCGCACCGTAGGTGGGGGGCCGATCGCCAAGTCGACTGAACGCGAGGTACCACATGAGCCAGGGGATGGCGGTGGAGAGCACCACGACGAGGGCTTTTATCCATCCGGCTCGGTGTAGCACGATCAACGCGGCGGCGAGCACCATCGGGATGGCGGGCCCGGAGAAGGCAAGACCAGCCAGTAGGAGCAAGATCGCACCGATGACTCTCGCCCAGCGAGGACGGGGACGGTCGACCATCAGAATCGCACCGAGACCGAGCGCGAGTGAGCCGACGAAGGCCATCTGAAACGCCCAGAGGACGTTTTCGGCAGCCGGTGTCATCACAAGGAAGACCCCGACCAGCAGCGTCGCGCGCCAGGCTCCCCAGCGTCGGATCAGGCGCCAGAGCAGGTGGGCGGCTGCGAGATGCGCGGCGATTGCGAAGGTCACGTAGGGCAGATATGCATCGAGACCGAACACCGGCAACAGGGCGCGATACATGATCCAGGGCGCGATCGATAGGTGGCCGAGGTTGCCCCACAAGATATGAGGGGCCTCGGTCTTGATGAACGCGAACTCGTCCATCCAGAACCACTGCTGAGAACCGAGCAGCGTGAGGAAGACGGCCGCCGCGACGAGCGTGAGGAGGTGCACGCCGAGTGGCGTCGAGACGCGATGCAATACCCCGCGCATGCGCAGTCAGCCGTTTCGGACGGACGCCGACTTCGCGTGAACCTGCTCGGGGGTGAGCTGCTTCCCGTAGGCGAAGAAGTACCAGCGCAGATACTTGGGGATCCACTTGCGCAGCTTGAAGTTCGATTCGCCGAATGCGCGATCGAGCCAGATCGTCGGGATCTCGGCGACCGGACGCCGCGTGCGACGCGCCTTGGCGGTCAGCTCGAGGCCGATCTCGAAGCCGTGGCGCGAGTCGATGCCCACCTCGCGGACGAAGTCCCGGTCGTACGCCTTGAAGGAGTTGGTCGCGTCTCGCGTGCCGACTCCGGTGAAGGCGTGGAGGGACTTGCCGGCCATGCGCGAGAGGAACGACTTGAAGCGGGGGCCACCGACCTGCTGACCTCCGGCCATATACCGGCTGGCCGCCGCGACGACGACGCCGCGTTCGACGAGGCGGACCAGATCGTCGATCTGCCTGGGGTCGTCGCAGCCGTCGGACATCGTCACCACCACCGTGCGCGCCCTCGCGTGGTCGATGCCGTAGCGGATCGCCTGTGCCGGGCCGCGACCGTAGTCCTGCACGACGGCGCGGAGCTCGGGATGCGATCCTGCGAGGCGCTCCACCGGTGCGATCGTCGAGTCCTCGGGAGCGTCCACAACGACGAGCACCTCGCTCGGGAAGGTGACGGACTCGAAGATCCGCTGGAGGGCCGGCTCGATCGCATCGCCCTCGTTGTACGCGGGGATGATGATCGAGACGCGGGGGGCGTCGGTCACACCCGGACGCCGTTCCCGCGCAGGTTCCAGATGTCGATGACCGGCGTATCGGTCGCGAGCTCGCGGTACTCACCGTGCGGAGTGGCGATCAGGAGGAGATCCGACTCCGCGACGACTTGTTCGAGGGGCAGGAGCGCTTCGTCGACCCAGTCGGGCACGTACGGGTCAGTCGTGAGCACCTGCTTCGCCTTGAAGCGGAGGACTCGCTTGAGCTTGTACGACAGGCTGGAGCGGATGTCGTCGGATCCCCCCTTGAACGACATGCCGAGGATGCCGACCGACATGCTCGGCAGGTCGTACTGCTCCTCGAGGCGGCTGACCACGTAGAGCGGGAGCCCCTCGTTGACGAGCATCGCGGCGTGACCGAGCTGGAAGGTGTTGTCCGAGAACGCAGCGAGCTGCATCGTGTCCTTGAAGAGGCACGGTCCGGCGGCGAAACCCGCGCCAGGCATGTCCTGCGCACGCGGGTAGTCCTGTGAGAGGCCCTTGCGGATCCGGTCGAAGTCGAGCCCGCGGTCGTTCGCCATCATGTAGAACTGGTTGACCGCCGCGAACTTGATGTATCGCCAGGTGTTGGTGAAGAGCTTCGCGAGCTCGGCCTCCTCCGGCGAGAGCTCTACGAGCTGGTCAGTGAGATGACCGAAGAGCTCCTTGGCACGCGCCAACCCCTCCGGGCCACGGCTCGAGACGATCTGCGGGAGCGAGAAGAGCTCCTCCATCGCCTTGTGCTCGGCGATCCGCTCGGGACAGAACGCGACCGGGATCTCGAGTCCCAGGCGCTCGACCATTCGCTCGACGAGCGCGGTGACTCCGGGGTAGAGCGTGCTACGGAGCACGAGGAGCTGACCGTCGCGGAAATACCCGGAGCAGTCTCCGAGCGCAGCGGGGATGGCGTTCGGGTCAGGGTTCAGGTGCTCGTCGACCGGGGTCCCGATCACGACAACGAGGTTCTTCGCGGTCCCCACGACCGATGCATCGGTCGACGCGCTGATCAGACCCTTCGAGAGCGCTTCCGCGAGCTTCTCCTCGGCACCCGGCTCGATGAATGGGACGCGTCCGGCATTCACGGTGTCGACGGCACGCTGGCTCACGTCGTAGATGACCGTCCGGAGACCACGGCTTGCGAACCCGATCGCGAGGGGAAGCCCCACGTGGCCGCCGCCCCCGATGACGACGACGTCACGAGTGAATTCTTCTGTCATGGTGTACCTCTGTCGGTCGGCTCGGGCGGACCAATCCTACGGGAGACGGCCTCCTGGACATGCTCGCACGTAGACTCTGGCCTCGATGATGAGGAAGCTTGGGATCGCAGCCGTCGCGGTGCTCGTGGCGGTGCATCTGACGATCTGGACGGTCACGCTCCTCGTCTCGCCGGTCGGCTTCGATGAGGCGTTCATCCTGCAGGCGCCGCTCAACCTCGTCCAGGGCATGGGCTATTCGACGGAGGACTGGCTCGCGGGAGGCTCCAACCTGCAGTTCGACGCGACGGTCTCGACGGGACCTGTGCTCGGCATTCCGGTCGCCGCGTCGTTCGCGATCTTCGGCGTCTCGATCACGGCGGCGCGCCTCGTCACCCTCCCGTTCTTCCTCCTCCTGATCTGGGGCCTCATCGTCCTCGGGCGACGGTATGCCGGATGGTGGGGGTCGGCAGCCGCACTCGGCATGCTCCTGGTCGTCGACACGCGCACCGACCTTCCGTACTCGGTCATCTACGGCCCGTCCGACGTCCTCGGCGAGTACACCACTGCGGCGCTGCTCGTCCTCGCGTTCGTCATCCTGCCGCGGCACCGCCTGCTCGCGGGACTCGCGGTCGGATTCGCGATCCTGTGCAAGTTCATCGCGGTGATCGCCGTCCCGGGCGTCGTGATCGCGATGCTGCTGGTGCCGGCCGTCACGGGCGCGCGTTGGGCGGCGCGGATCGGCGAGGCCGCCGCGTTCGTCGGCTTCGTCGCGATCCCGAGCGTCGTGTGGGAGCTCGTCAAGCTCGTCTCGCTCGGTCCTTCCGCCTACCTCGACTCGCTCTGGAGCTATCTCCGGTTCGTCTTCCGCAGCGGATCGGGTGCGGACGGGACCAACTCCGGCGCCTACCTCGACCGTGCGTCGCGGTTGTTCGCCACGTGGCAGTTCCCGACGGTCGTCGCGTTCGCCATCGGTCTCGTCGTCATCGTGCTGTGCGTCGTCGGGATCTGGCGCAGGTCGGTCGATCGTGGATTCGCGGCGACACCCGAGCTGCGGTGGCGGGCTCGGGCGAGCGGCTTCCTCGGCGGTGTCGGCGTCGAGATCGCCGCGGTGGTCGTGACCCTGGGCGGGGTCGCGCTCTGGTGGACGTTCGTCTCGTCGAGCGTCTACACGAGGCACATGCTGCCGATCCTCCTCGCGACCGTTCCGGTCGTCGCCGCGCTCGCGGTGCACGGCCTGCGCTGGGTGTCGGGCAGGAATCGCGGCTGGCAGATCGCCTCCGCGCTCGCAGCCGGTGCAGCGGTCGTGACGACCGGCTACGGCGGGGTTCAGAGCATCGTCGCATCGACGCAGTCGCCCGGCTGGACGCGTAGCGACCAGCAGGCGACCGCCGACTTCGTGCGATCGCTCGATGTGCCTGCAGTGCAGGGGATCGGCTGGTGGGAGGCGCCCGACATCCGATTCCTGTCCGGAGTCGTGTCGCGGCCAATCGGTACGACTGCAAGCGGAGGGCCGCTCGTCATCGGCCCGATGATGGAGATCCACGACCCACGGACGCACGGGATCGCACTGAGCCTGTGCGAGCAACGACTGTTCGAGCGGGGCGGCTTCATCGTCTGCGAGGTCGACCCGGATGCAGCGCCCATCCCGACGGGGGCATGAGGATGCCTGGGAATCCGGACGAGCGCACGCGGGAGGCGAGCGCGCCGAGACTCGGCCCGCTCTTCAGGCTCATCCGCGACCAGCGGATCGCGTTCCTCATCGTGGGCGCGTTCAACACGGCGATCGGATATCTCCTCTTCGTCGTGTTCGACCTGACCGTGGGGCAGGCGCTGCGCCCCCAGATCGGCCCGGCAGCCGCCTCGATCGTCACCCTCGTCTGCGCGCACATCGTCGCGACGGTCATCGCGTTCGTGCTCCACCGCAACTTCGTCTTCCGAGTCCGCGGGCACGTCGTGCGCGACTTCCTGCGATTCCAGGCGGTGTATCTCGTGACGTTCGGGATCAACATCGTCGTCCTCCCGCTGCTCGTCCTCGTCGGCATCCCGTCGTTGCTCGCACAGGCGCTCATCACGGTCGTGACGGTCGTCGTCAGCTGGTTCGGACACAAGTACTTCTCATTCCGCCGGCCCGCCGCGCAGGCGGCCCCGCCTGAGCCGGGCACGATCGACGAAGCGGAACGAGGCGTCCTGTGAGCGCCCGTGTCTCCGTGGTGATCCCCGCGTATCGGAACGTCCGGACGATCCACGACGCCGTTGCCTCGGTGCTCGAGCAGGACGTCGACGGTCTCGAGGTCGTCATCGCCGACCATTCCTCCGGAGACGGGACCCATGCCGTGCTCGAGGAGTTCGCGACGGATCCCCGGCTGCGCAGCTTGGAGCCGACACCGCTCGGTGGTGGCGCGGTGCGCAACTGGCAGCGTGTCACGGACGCGGCGGAAGGCGAGTATCTCCTGCTTCTGCCGGGAGACGACCTCCTGCGGCCGGGAGCGATCGCGGCACTCGCGGGGGCGCTCGACCGTCATCCTCACGCAGTCCTGGCTGCGGGGCGGCGCGACATCCTGGACGCGCATGGCAGAGTCCTGATCGCCGACCGGGGACTCGGGCCGCTGGTCGGCGAGCATGACGGGCCGGATGCGATCCGGACCACGGTGCGTGCGGGCACGAACCTCCTGGGGGAGCCCGGCGCGGTCCTCCTGCGTCGTGCGGCGCTCGAGCGCGCTGGCGGCTGGGACGGGCGATATGCGTATCTCATCGACGAGGCGAGCTACGCGAGAGTGCTGCTCGACGGGAAGATGGTCGGCGTGGACGCGACGGTGGCCGGTTTCCGGGTCAACACTGGGCAGTGGAGCGTCGCGCTCTCACGCGAGCAGGCGCGTCAGGCGATCGAGTTCCATCACCGGTTCGCGGTCGAGCATCCCGGCGTGCTGACCGAGCGCGACGTCCGGATCGGCGACCTCCGCGCGCGCGCCGCTGCAGCGGCGCGCCGAGTCTTCTATGTCGTGCACCGCCGTCGCCTCCGTCTCGGGCAGGACTCGTGACCAGCCGTCTGCGTTCCTGGATCTCGCGCCCGGGCGTGCTGGCGGTAGGCGGCTCGGCGATCGCGGGGCTGGCCATCGCGTTGCCCGCGACCGGTCTCGCGTTCACCGACCGCTGGGATGTCCCGCTCGTCTACGACGGCGACGGGCTCGCGGTCGCGTCGCACGTCAAGAGCATCATCGAGACCGGATGGTATGAGCACCAGCCGCGACTCGGGGCGCCGCACGGGCAGGACTATCACGACTATCCGACGCAGGACGACGCGAACTTCCTCGCCCTCCGGATGATCGCGGCGATCGTCCCGGTGTGGGGCGTGGTCATGAACGTGCACTTCCTCATCGGGTTCGCGCTCGCCGCGGCGACGATGGCATGGTTCCTGCTGCGCGTCGGCATCCGGCCGATCCCCACCTGCGCACTCGCCCTCGTCTACGCGCTCGCTCCGTACCACTTCTACCGGGGCGAGGCCCACATGTTCCTCTCCTGGTACTGGGTCGTGCCCCTCGGCCTCGTCATCGTCTGGCGAATCCTGAGGAGTGAGCCGCTCTGGGGTGCTCGAGCCGGAATCCCGCGCGGATTGGGGCACCTCCTCGGACGGACCGGCGGCACCGCCGTCAGCCTCGTACTGCTCGCGACGGTATCCGTCTACTACGGGGTGTTCATCGCCGTGCTCGCAGTCTGCGCGGCGATCGGCGTCCTCGTCATCGTCCGAGACCGGCAGCGCTTCCTCGGCAGCGTCCTCGCCGGCGCGATCCTCGTCGTCGTCCTCGTACTCGTCGCGCTCCCGGACTGGGTGCACGGCTGGACGAACGGGCAGAACGCGGCGGCGCTCGTCCGATCACCCCCCGGTGCAGAGATCTATGCGCTCAAGCTCACCGCGCTCCTGCTGCCGGCGCCCGCGCACCGCTTCGGGCCGTTCGCCGAGCTCAGGGCACTGTACGACCAGTACTACCCCGTGTCGAGCGAGGCGCCCGCCCTCGGGCTCATCGGCGCGGCGGGACTCGTCGCGCTCGTCGTCGTCCTCGCCCTGACGCTCGTTCGAGCCGTGCTCGGTCGGACCGCGCCGGCAGGGGCGTGGCGCGTGCTCGGGTCGCTCGGATTCCTGGTGTTCATCGCGCTGCTCTTCTCGTGGCTGGGCGGCGTCGCGACGATCATCTCCTTCGTCTCGTCGTCGATACGGGCCTGGAACCGCATGTCGATCGTCATCGCCGCGCTCGCGCTCGCAGCCATCGGCGTGCTCATCGACCTCCTGGTGAAGCGCGTCGTGTCCGGCGGCAGACCTCGGTGGATCGGGCCGGTCACCGCGTCCGTCGCCGGCGTCGTTCTCGTCGGGATCGCGTACTGGGACCAGGTCCCCGCGTACGATGCCGACGCGCGGACGGCGACGATCGCGGAGTTCGACTCCGATGCGGCGTTCGCGCAGGCGATCGAGTCGAGTTCGCTCCCGGGTGCGATGGTCTTCCAACTGCCGTATCTGGCGTTCCCGGAGTCGCCGCCGGTGGGCCGGGCGAGCGACAGCGACCAGTTGCGGATGTTCCTGCACACCGACACGCTCCGCTTCTCCGGAGGAGGCATAAAGGGGCGGGCGCAGATCGACCGGTTCGCACAGCTCGCCGAATCGCCGGCACCGGAACTCGTCTCGGGCATCGAGGAGCTCGGGTTCGTCGGAGTGATCGTCGATCGATTCGCCGATGTCGACGGGACGCTCGAGTCCGGGCTCGTCGAGGAGCTCGATGCGCCTGCGCTTCAGTCCGCGGACCGACGGTTCGCCTACTGGTCGATTCCCTGACGAAGCGACGCGCGTGCCGCGTGCTACCTTGATCGCCGTGTCAGAGGGTCGCGAGCGCACGGTGAGCGTCGTGATCCCGGTGTATCGCGGCGCGGCGACCATCGCCGAAGTCGTCGACGAGCTCCTGCCGCTTACCGCCGGAGCCGTCACCCCGCGCGGAAGGCGGTTCCGCGTCGTCGAGGTGCTGCTGGTGCATGACAACGGTCCCGACGACAGCGACCGAGTCCTACGGGAGCTCGAGGCCGCGCACCCCGAAGTTCGCGCCATCTGGCTGAGCCGCAACTTCGGACAGCACGCCGCGACGATCGCCGGCATGTCCGAGTCGGTCGGAGAGTGGATCGCCACGATGGACGAGGACGGTCAGCACGATCCGGCGGATCTGGCTGGCTTCGTCGACGTCGCGGTCGAAGGCCGCGCGGGCGTGGTGTACGCGAGGCCCGTCAACAGGCCGCCGCACGGCGCGCTTCGCAACATCGCGTCGAAGGGCGCGAAGGCGCTCATGAGCACAGTGCTCGGGAGCAAGGGCTTCCGCGAGTACCAGAGCTACCGGCTCGTGCGCGGCGATATCGGTCGACAGCTCGCGGAGTTCGCGGCGAGCGGGGCGTACCTCGATGTCGCGCTCGGCTGGGTGACCGATCGAGTGCTGACCGTGCCGGTGACGCTGCGGGCGGAGGGCGATCGGCCGTCCGGCTACTCGACCCGGACGCTCTTCGCGCACTTCTGGCGGATGGTGCTGTCCAGCGGCACACGTGGGCTGCGAATCGTGTCGGTGCTCGGCGTCGTCCTGGCAGTGCTCGGCCTCGCGCTCGCGATCTATCTCGTGGTCGAACGACTTACGGGGCACGTCGATGCGCAGGGCTGGACATCGCTCGCCGTCATCACCCTGCTCTGCTCGGGTGCGGTCCTGGTCTCTCTCGGCATCGTCGCGGAGTACCTCGGTGTCACGCTCAACGTCGCGATGGGACGACCGCTCTATCTCGTCGTCGACGAGCCGGACCCGGAGGACGACTAGACTCGATCGCCGTGCGTGGCATCATCCTCGCCGGCGGCTCAGGCACCCGGCTGCATCCCATCACCAAAGGGATCTCGAAGCAGCTGATGCCGATCTACGACAAGCCGATGGTGTTCTATCCGCTGTCGACCCTCATGTCCGCAGGCATTCGTGAGATCCTCATCATCACGACCCCGGAGTATCACACGCAGTTCCGCGCCTTGCTCGGTGATGGCGCCGACCTCGGCATCGAGCTCACCTACGCGATCCAGCCGTCGCCCGACGGGCTCGCACAGGCCTTCATCATCGGCGAAGAGTTCATCGGAGACGACTCGGTCGCGCTCGTCCTCGGCGACAACATCTTCCACGGCACGGGCCTGGGGACTGCGTTGGAGGGGCACACCGAGATCGACGGCGGGGTGATCTTCGCGTACCACGTGTCGAACCCCAGCGCCTACGGCGTCGTCGAGTTCGATGCCGCGGGGAACGCGATCTCGATCGAGGAGAAGCCGTCGAAGCCGAAGAGCTCATATGCGGTGCCGGGACTGTACTTCTATGACAACGACGTGGTGCGCATCGCCAAGTCGATCGAGCCGAGTGATCGTGGCGAGCTCGAGATCACCGCGGTCAACGACGCGTATCTGCGAGCCGGACGCCTGCGCGTGCAGGTGCTCGACCGGGGTACGGCGTGGCTCGACACGGGCACGTTCGAGTCGATGATGCAGGCCGCCGAGTACGTCCGGGTCATCGAGGACCGGCAGGGCTTCAAGATCGGCTGCATCGAGGAGGTCGCCTGGCGACAGGGATGGATCGACGATGGCCAGTTGCGCTCGCTGGGGGAGTCGCTGGTCAAGAGCGGATACGGGAAGTACCTGCTCGAGCTGCTCGATTAGTCGGCGTCGCTCGGCGCGTCGGTCCAAAGCGCCCGGAGCGCAACCGTCGCGGTGCGCGCGAGCTCACGGCGGGAACGCGTGAGCTCGGGCAGATGCGCGAGCGCATGCGCTAGCGCGCGAATGCGCCGATTCGCGGCGCGGGAATCGCCGCGCAGCAGCCGCGAAGCCGCTCCGGCGAGCGTCCGCCACATCGCGCGCGCGATGACCGCCCCCGTACCGTGCACGACGGCGAACCGGAGCCGATTGCGCTCGTTGAGACGAAGAAAGAAGTCGGAGCCGGCCACGGCCGAATGCGCATGGCGGTGCGTGACCACAGCGCGGGGCTCGTAGTGGATGGTCCAACCGCGGCGGCGCAGACGCCAAGACAGCTCCGTGTCCTCGTAATACATGAACAGCCGTGCGTCGAACGAGGTGCCGAGGTCGTCGAGTGCCGCCCGAGACAACGCGACCGCACCGCCTGAGAAGGCCGGGACCGCGCCCGCAGCTCGGTCGAGCTCGGAGAGCGGGACCCGCCAGTCCCGGTCGCGACCGTTCGCGGAGCGAGTGACCTCGCCCCCGGTGGAGTTGACCAGGAGGGGCTCGGTGCCATCGAGGAGGATGAGCGCCGTTACGGCGGCCACGCGGGCGCCTTCCAACGGCGCGACGAGTGCTGCCAGCGCTCCCGACGAGAGCCGCGCGTCGTTGTTGAGAAGGACGATCGAGCGCCCGCGTGCGGCCGCGATTCCGGCGTTCGCGCCCGCGGCGAAGCCGAGGTTCTCGGGCAGCCGGATGACTCGGGTCCCCGGCGACTCGGCGGCGGGGTGCCCGCCGGCGGTGCGCTCGGACCCGTTGTCGACGACGAGGATCTCGCATGACACGCCGCCCTGGGCGGCGACGGACTCGACGGCTTGGAGCGTCACCTCCGGCTCGTTCCAATCGACGATGACCACCGTTACGTCCGGTCGCTCGTCGGGATCGTCGGGAGCCACCGCACCACGCTATCGCGGGACCGGCGGGTCGGCCCTGGCCGCAACTATGCTTGGCGCGGTGAGCTCCTTCCTCGTGGTCGGCGGCAACGGTTTCCTCGGCTCGCATCTCGTCGACGAGCTCGCGGCTCGCGGCCATACGGTGACCGTGTTCGACCGCTTCTCCGCCGGTGTGATCAGGTATCGCGCAGCGGGCGTCGCCCAGATCATCGGCGACTACCTCAATCGCGCCGACATCTCGGCGGCGCTCGCCGGCCAGGAGTACGTGTTCCACCTCGTCTCGACGACATCGCCGGCGACTGCGGAGGACGATCCGACGCTCGATCTCAGGACGAACATCCCTGCGAGCATCGACCTCTTCTCGCTCGCTGCGCAGCGGCGGGTTCGTCGAGTCCTGTTCGCGTCCACGGGCGGCGCGATCTACGGCGACCAGCGCGCCGAGCTCATGGATGAGAGCATGAGCCCCCGACCGGTGTCCCCGTATGCCATCGGCAAGCTGGCGATCGAGGGCTACCTGCGCTACTTCCGGCGGAAGGCCGGACTCGAGTCGGTCGTATTCCGTGTCTCCAATCCGTACGGACCGCGGCAGAGCGCCGCGAAGCGCCAGGGGGTCATCTCGATCTTCCTCAACGAGCTCGCTGCGGGTCGACCGCTGACCGTCTTCGGGGATGGCTCGATGGAACGCGACTTCATCGCGGTGACCGACGCGGTTCGCATGATGGCGGACGTGGCTGAGGGCGAACCGCGCCATGATCTCTATAACATTGGCAGCGGTCGCGGCGCCACCGTCGCGAGTCTCGTCGAGACGATCCGTTCTGTGACCGCTCTCGACGTCGCCGTCGAGCACCGTCCGACACCGGCGACGTTCATCGATCGCGTCGTACTCGACACGAGTCGCTTCCGATCGGAGTTCGGAGAACGCGACCTCGTCGACCTCGCCGAAGGGATCGGAGCGATGTGGGCGGACGTCAGAGACGGTGCGTCGTGAGCCGCTTCGGACCGCTCGTCACGGCGAGGAGCACGAGCAGCCCGGCGTAGGCGCCTGCGGCCAGGAGCCAGGCCGCCATCGGTGAGACGATCGGCGGGAGCATCCACCACCAGCCGATGCTCGAATCGAGGAAGTAGCCGGACCCGCCGCCGCTCACATACCGCCGCGTCGTGGCGTAGAGAGCCGCGGCGTTCGCGATCGCGAGGGCCGCAAGCGGCAGCCACCGCTGTGGCGCGCTCGTCTGCGAGAGCCTGCGCATCGCCTGCTCGTCTGCGAGTGCCGTGATCGCGAGCACGACGATGAGGGGCAGGATGTAGCGCGGCTGCACGGTGTCGCCGACCGGCTTCTGCGCTTGTACCTGAAGGAGCAGCGCGTAGCCATAGGCAGACGCGGCCGCGATCGCGATCGCCACCGCTCGGCGACGGGTCATCGTGCCGAGTCCGACCCACAGAGCGATCGCGAAGGCGCCGAACGCCGCGACCCAGATCCAAGACATGAGCGGGACGTCGAACCAGCCCAGCGCCCCGACCGGGGGGGCACCGAACACTCCTGCGAGGAGCGCGGGGATGTCGAACAGGTTGGTTGCGAGATACCCGAGCAGTGCCTCGGACGCGACCGCGCCGGTGCCGTCGAGTCCGGTGACCGCCGCGTTCGACTGCCCCGACGACAACAGGAATGTGGCGCCGATCCCCACGGCCAGCGCTCCGGTGCCGACGAGCAGCCAGCTGGAGCGACCTGCTCGTCGTATGCCGAGAACGAGCGCGATGGCGACGGCGACGGCGGTCGCGATCGCGGAGTCGGCTCGAGCACCGCTGCCGATGAACGCGCCGACGATGGCGAGTGCCGCCGCTGCCCACTGCCGCCAGCCCGTCGTGCGGGGGAGCAGGACGAGCGCGCCTGCGACTGCGACCGCGGAAGTGACCGCCCAACTGCTCGGGTTGATCGACGCGATGATGAACGCGCCGAGAGGGATGGTGGTGACGATCGGAGCAACGATCGCGAATCTCCGCAGCATCGGAGGCCCGATCGCGAGCAGGAGCGCGATCACGCCGAGGAAGATCGCCGAGTTGACGATCCTGATCGTCACGACCGTCGCTGCGACATCGTGACTGACGAAGAGCCCCGCGAACGCGTAGTAGACGGGCGGATACAGGCCGGTCCAGTTGCCGCGGCTGTTGTCCTGAAGCCGGTCGGGATCGGACACGAGCATGCAGCTCGCGTCGGCATCGGAACGATACGCGTGGCACGTCGCGGCGATCACCTTGACGGGCATCCGACGCCACTCGGGGTTGGCGCTCGGCTCGCAGCGGCCCGCCTGCTCGCCGAGGCCGCACCAGATGCTGCCGAGGTGGAAGTCGTCGTCGGGACTCGAGCCGGGCGCCGAGGCGAACGACCACCCCACGAGGCTCCCGAACGCCAAGACGAAGCCGACGAGCCAAGCGACCCACCCGCGGCGCCACGTCGAACCGCCTGCGGAGGTCATGCGTTCGATCCTACTGAGGGGCTCGGCGGCTGACGGGTAAGGTGAACGGGATGCCAGGCAGCCTCTTCACTCCCTCGGAATCGTGATGTCCGGACGGCGCCGAGCCACGGCCGCGGTATCGCAGCTCGTCGGCTCCGCGGCGCTCGCGGGCCTGCTCGGCTATCTGACCACATGGCTCGTGTTCCGGTTCTCCGGCCCCGAGGCGTACGCCGTGTTCGCCGTGTTCTGGTCAGCGATGTACTTCGTCGGCGGCGCGCTCGCCGGGGTGCAGCAGGAGGTCGCACGCGCGACGCATGCCGCCGATGACGGGGAGCAGCGTGGTCGATGGCCGCTCGGCCTCATCGCATCCGGGATGCTCGGACTGGTCGTCGTGATCGCCGGCTCATCGCCGCTATGGATCGCCACCGCCTTCCCGAGCCGCGGTTGGTGGTTCCTCCCGCCGCTGCTCGTCGGAGCGGGCCTGTATGTCGTGTTCATCGTCATCCACGGCACGCTCGCCGGCATGCGTGGCTGGTCGACGATCGCCTGGACGACGGCCATCGACGCGCTCGTCCGCACGAGCCTCGTCGCGGCCGGCGCAGGCCTCGGGTTCCCTCCAGTCGTCCTCGCCTGGTTCGTCGCGCTGCCGTTCGGCCTGACGCTGCTGATCCTGCTGCCGAGATACCGGCGCGTGCTCGGCGCGGGGTTCCGGCGTGATGTCCCCGACCGACGGCTCGCGCGCAACATCGTGATGACCCTCCTCGCCTCGACGGCGATGGCGCTCGCGGTCAATGGGCTTCCGTTCCTCGCCGCGGTCACCTCGCCGGGGGTTCCGGTCGTGGTGCTCGCGAACGTGGTGTTCGTGCTGGTCCTGGTGCGGGCACCGCTCATCCTGCTGGCCACGAGCCTCCAGGGGGCGCTCATCGTCCGTCTGCGCGATCCACGTGGACGGCTCCGGATCCTCCTCATCGGGACCGGCGGAGTGCTCGCCGTCGGTGTCGTCCTCGGGCTGGCGGTCTGGGGGATCGGACCCGCGCTGTTCGATTGGATCGCAGGCCGGCCGCTCGGGATCGGCGGCGGGTTCATCGCCGTCCTCGTCGCGTCGTCGGCGCTGATCGCCGCGCTCTACATCACGGGCACCGCGCTCATCGTCTCCCATCGACACACATGGAACACAGCGGGCTGGGTGGCGACCGCATTCGCGACGATCGTCTCGCTCGTGCTCCCGTTCGGATTCGAGACCCGGCTAGGGCTCGCGGTGCTCGCGGGGCCCGCGATCGGTCTCGTACTGCACCTCACCGTGCTGCTCACCGGGACCGTTACTCGCCTCCCGGAGCCGGTCGACCTCGAGTTGGAGTATCGCGACCCGCTCGGCGAGTGATCTCGTCCGGTCATCGAGCCGGGTGAGTTCGCTCGACATCTGCAGATCGACGAGGAAGAGGATCGCAATGCCGACGAAGAAGACGAGATTGACCGGGAGCCCGATACCGAGAAGAGCGCTCAGCCACTCGAGCGTCTGAGGGAAGATCGCTGCGATGAGCGCGAGCGCGCCGGCCACGAGCCACCAGACCGCGTGACGCTCCCGCAGCCGACGCCGGCCGAGCAGGACCAGCACGACCGTGAGCACGAGCGCGGCGGCGACGATCCCGACGATGTAGGTCGCGAGACTCACAGGCCCTCTCCTATTCCGTAGGCCGACCGCGGACGAACGTACGCGATGGCGAGCGCCATCGTCGCACGCAGCAGGTAGATGCCGGCTTTGATCGGATTGTGGCTCGAGACGCCCGCTGCGCGAGCACGCATCGCGACAGGTACCTGACGGATCACGAGCCCGGCCCTCGCCGCGATGACGAGCGCCTCGATGGTGTCGCCGAGGTACTCGACCGGGAAGTGCTCCGCCCACAGCGCGATGGTCCGCGGACCAGCGGCCTTGAACCCGCTCGTGGTGTCGGTGAGTCGAGTTCGAGCCGACCGGCTGAGGATCCCGGCGAACATCCGCATGGCCCATGCCCGCGGTCCGCGCACGCGATAGTCGCCCGTCCCGGCGAACCGTGCTCCGATCACGAGATCGGCTCCGTCGAGCGCTGCGACGAGCGCCGGCACGTCGGCAGGGTTGTGCTGACCGTCCGCATCGACCTGCACGACGACATCGAATCCGTGCTCGAGCGCGAAGCGGTAACCAGTGCGCATCGCGCCGCCGACCCCGAGGTTGAAGGGGAGCGTCGCGACGAGCGCCCCCGCTCCCGCGGCGCGTTCGGTGGTGGCATCGGCGGACCCGTCATCGACGACGAGCACCGTCGCATCGGGCACCTCGTCGTGGATCTCCGCGATGACATCGCCGACGCTCGCCTCCTCGTTGAGGGCGGGGAGCACGATGAGCAGTCTGGTCACGAGCCAGCTCCGGACGGGCGCCCCAGAGGCCCGAACGCGTGGCGGAGGAGGTGGCGAACAGCTGTCCACCGTCCGCGGCGCACCGCCCCCGGCACTTCCGTGAGCGCGTGCAGTCGCGAGCTCGTGTGCCGCCTCGCGGCACGCGCCGCGCCGAGCCATCCGAGCCGGGTGCTCGCCTGCGCAGCCTCGGCGAACACCGTGCGCTCCTCTGCGAACTTCGTCCCGTCGATGCCGGTGGCGGCCGACAGACTCGCGCGGTGTCGCCGATACTCGAAGACCGGTTCGTCATCGATGGCCACGGTCTGTCCCGCCATGACGATCCGCAGGATCTTCTCCAGATCCTGGACGATCGATAGGTCGGTGCGGAATCCACCTGCGAGGGCATCTCGTCGCCAGACGAGCGACGGGAAGTACATCCAATTGCCGCGCAGCAGCGATCGCGCGACCGGCTCGCCGCCGACCTCGAGCGGTCGCTGCCCCTTCGGCCGATAGCGGCGCTTGACCCGATCGGCGAGCGGCTCGTAGACCGCGCCATCGTCGTCGATGACCCGGACACCGGGCTGGATGATCGCCGCATCGGGGAACCGTTCTGCGAGCTTCAGGGCGCGACCGACGAAGGCCGGCAGCATCCGGTCGTCGCCGCCCATGATGACGAGCCGCTCGGCCTCCGCGAGCGCGAGTGCCCGGTTGAAGTTCGCGGTGATGCCGACGTTCTCGGTGTTGCGGACGTATGCGATCCGCCCGTCGCCGAAGGCCCGCACGCGGTCGCCGATCGTCGGGTCCGGGTAGGCGTCGTCGATGACGGTCAGACGCCATTCGCTCGACTCCTGATCGAGCACCGAGCGGATCGCAGCCTCGAGGTAGTCGCCGTCGCCGTAGAACGGCAACATGATGTCCAACACCGCCACCGCTCGAGACCTCCCTCAGCCCGGTCAATGCTCCCACACGGTCGGTCGGCGAGCATCGCGGACTAGCCTTTGCCCATGCTCCTGCCCATCGACAACACGCCCCGCGACTACGCGTGGGGCCGCGGCGGCGCGATCAGCGAGCTGCTCGGACGACCGGCGAGCGGTGCCCTCGAGGCGGAGCTCTGGCTCGGTGCGCACCACGGCTCGCCGGCCCGTCTCGTGGGCGACGATCGCGGTCTCGCGGACATCGTTCCGGAGCTCCCGTTCCTCCTCAAGGTCCTCGCCGCAGGCTCCCCCCTCTCGCTCCAGGCGCACCCGGACGCCGAGCAGGCTCGCGAGGGATTCGAGCGGGAGAACGCGACGGGCGTGCCTCTCGAGGCACCGCACCGCAACTACCGGGACCCCCATCCCAAGCCCGAGCTCATCGTCGCCGTTTCCGAGCGCTTCGAGGCGTTGAGCGGCTTCCGGCCGGCCGCCGAAGCGCGTGCCGATCTCGAGCGCCTCACCGCGGGTCGCATCGATCGCGACCTCGTCACGCCGCTCGTCGAGCGTCTCGTGGATGACACACGCGTCGGGGATCTGCTCGTCTGGCTGCTGCAGGCCGGAGCCGAGGCGTCTGCGGCGGTGGTCGCAGTCGAGGGGGCGCTGCGCGAATACCCTGATCGGCTGCCGTACGCCACGCGGATCGCCGAGCAGTATCCGGGTGATCCGGGGATCGTCGGCGCGCTCCTGCTCCACCATGTCGTTCTGCAGGCGGGGGAAGCGCTCTACCTGCCTGCGGGCAACATCCACGCCTACCTCGACGGCATCGGCATCGAGCTCATGGCGCCCTCGGACAACGTGCTGCGCGGCGGTCTCACCCCGAAGCACGTCGATGTCCCCGAGCTCGCGCGCATCCTCGACCGCGCCGCGCGACCCGTCCCGCGGCTGCACCCGGTCGCGCTCGACGGGGGAGGCCTCCTCTACGCGCCCGACGATCCGGACGTCGCGTTCTGCCTCGCTCATGTCACCGAGCACGCCTCGGTCCCCCTCTCGGGCCCCGCGATCGCGCTGTGCACGGATGGCGCCTTCGCGATCCGCGGCGGGGCGTCCTCGATCGAGGTCGGTCGCGGTGACGCGTTCCTCGCGACCGCGGATGAGCGCGCACTGGAGATCTCCGGCGCGGGCTCGCTGTATCTCGCCCGCTGATCAGCGCCCAGTTCTGCCCGGAGGGCGTGTCGGAACCCGAGACCGCGAGGCGAGACGGGTATACCCCGGCGACTTGACGAGGGAGAACTACAGCGGTGTAATTACCGGCATCAACGTTCCACGCGGGGACGCGATGAAGGAGTCGACATGACGAGCAGCATCCGAGGCCAGGTGCCCGGCGACTGGTTCGTCGACCCCGTCCGACTCGGCGTCCCCGGCGTGCGGCGCGCATCCGACCTCGACGACGACAGCCCGCTCGCCTGGCAGGTCGACGCGCTCTGCGCCCAGACCGACCCCGAGGCGTTCTTCCCCGAGAAGGGCGGCTCCACCCGCGACGCGAAGCGCATCTGCACGACCTGCGAGGTCAAGACGCAGTGCCTCGAGTACGCGCTGCAGAACGACGAGCGCTTCGGCATCTGGGGCGGTCTCTCGGAGCGCGAGCGCCGCAAGCTGCGTCGCCGCGCGTAGCAACTTCTCCTGCGGCGGAGTGGCATCGCCCCGCGCTCGACACCCGGACCTAGGGTCGCATGCGTATGACCTCCGTGACCGCGATCCTCGTCGCCCGGAACGGCGCGCAGTACCTGCCCGCGACCATCGGCGCGCTGCAGGCGCAGACGCGACCGCCGGAGCGCATCATCGCGATCGATTCCGCCTCGAGCGACGCCTCGCTGTCGCTCCTCCAGCAGCAGCTGCCAGGCGCGCTCGTCGTGTCCGCGAAGAAGGGCTCGCTCGCCCAGGTCATCGACCTCGCGCTCGGACGCGCCGCGGGGCCCGAGCCGACCGACTGGTACTGGTTCCTCGGCCACGACAACGCGGCGCATCCGCGCGCCCTCGAGGCGCTGCTCGCCGCCGTCGAGGTCTCGCCGTCGGTCGTCGTCGTCGGGCCCAAGCTCGTGCGCTGGGACGCTCCCGAGATCATCCTCGGCTTCGGCGAGACGATCACCGGGACGGGGGCCTCGATCCAGCTCGTCAACGAGGAGCTCGACCAGGCGCAGCACGACCGTGCGACCGACGTGCTCGGCGTCGCGGTGCCCGGCATGCTCGTGAGCGCCGAGGTGTGGGACCGCCTCGGCGGCTTCGACGACGGCCTACCGACCGTCGACGCCGGCCTCGACTTCGGGGTCCGCACCCGGCTCGCGGGACACCGCGTCGAACGGGTGCCGGACGCGAAGGTCGCCGCCGCCGGACCGGTCGAGCTGTTCGGCCGTCGATCGCTCGCGAGCGGCGCACGCGGTGCGATGCGCCGGCGCGCGCAGTACCATCGCCGGCTCGCCTACGCGCCTGCGCTCGCGGTCCCGTTCTTCTGGATCGCCCTGCTGCCGCAGTCGATCGGCTACGCGCTCTGGCAGGTGCTCGCGAAGCGCCCGGGGATGGCGCCCGGCGAGCTCGGCGCCGGCATCGCCGCGATGTTCGACGGCTCGGTCATCGGCGCTCGCTCGCGGATCGCTCGATCTCGGAGCATGGGCTGGGCGGCGATCGCACCGTTCCGGGTGACCGGCCGCGAGGCGCGGGAGCTGCGCGAGCGCGAGATCGCGGTCGAGGCGAAGACCGTGGACCAGCCGGTCGAGGAACGCGAGCGCCCCGCGTTCTTCGCGGCCGGCGGCGGCTGGGCGGTGCTGCTCGCCGCGATCGCGTCCGCGGCGGCCTTCGGCCGGCTCTTCGGCGCGCAGGCGCTCGCCGGCGGTGCGCTCACACCGCTCGGCGGCATCGGCGACGTCTGGGCGGCGCTCGGCGTGCGCTGGCGCTCGGAGGACGGCGGCTTCCTCGGCTCGGCCGACCCGTTCCACTCGATCCTCGCGGTCCTCGGCTCGGCGACCTGGTGGTCTCCGTCGTTCTCCATCGTCCTCGTCGTCGTCGCGGCGATGCCGCTGTCGGCGCTCGGCGCCTGGTTCGCGGCCGCGCGCGTCGCGCGCACCGGCTGGGGCCCGACCGTCGCGGCGATCGGCTGGGCCGCGGCTCCGCCGCTGCTCGCAGCGATCTCGGGCGGGCAGCTCGGCGCCGTCGTCGCACACGTCCTGCTCCCGTGGCTCGCCCTCGCGGTGCTCGGCGCGAGGCGATCGTGGTCGATGGCCGCGGTCGCGAGCCTGCTCTTCGCGGCCGTGAGCGCGTCCGCGCCGGTCCTCGTGCCGGGGCTCGTGCTGCTCATCGTGCTGCTCATCGTCGTGCAGCCCCATCGCATCCACCGGCTCGTGACGATCGTCATCCCGGCCGCGGCGCTCTTCGCTCCGCTCGCCATCCAGCAGTTCGCACGCGGCGCGCCCTTCGCGCTCCTCGCCGACCCTGGTCTGCCCGTGGTCCGCGACACCCCGCGCACCCTCGAGCTCCTGCTCGGCTCGCCGAGCGTCGGCTACGCGGGCTGGTCGACATTCGCCGAGGCGAACGGCATCCCCTGGCTCGCCGGCGTTCCCGGCCCGATCGTCCTCGCCGCCTCGGTCGCGCCGATCGCGGTCGTCGCGCTCCTGGCCCTCTTCATCAGGGGCGGCGAACGCGCGATCCCCGGTCTCATCATCGCCGCGGTCGGCCTCGTCACCGCGGTCGGCGCGGCGCACATCGCGGTGACGATCGTCGGCAGCGAGACCGCCGCGATCTGGGCGGGCAGCGGCCTCAGCCTCTACTGGCTCGGGCTCCTCGCGGCGATGGCGGTCGGCCTCGACGGGCTCGGCCGGTTCGCCGCGATCCCCGGCCTTGTCGTCGCGCTCGGCGTCGTCGTCGCCGCGGTGCCGTTCGCGACGGGCGCCGCGAACGCTCGGATGGAGCTCGCCCCGAGCAACGGCCGGGTGCTCCCCGCGATCGTCGCCGCGGACTCGGCCGACAATCCCGACGTCGGGACGCTCGAGATCTCCGCGGAGGGGGAGGACGTCGTGACCGCGGTGCTGCGTCGCGGCCCCGGCCCGCTCGCCGAGCGGGTGCTCACCCTCGAGACGACGCGCACGGGCGTCGGCCCCGAGCAGCAGCAGATCGCCGTGCTCGCCGGCAACCTCGTCTCGACGAGCGGCATGGACCTGACCGCACCACTCGACACCCTCGGGATCGAGTACCTGCTGCTCGACGCGACGGGCGTCGACTCGCCCTCCTACCTGCGGGCGATCGACGCGATCTCGGCACGGGCCGAGTTCGAGCCGGTCGGCCCGACCTCGCTCGGCATGCTCTGGCAGCGCGCCGGCGGCGGCGACTCGGTCGCGCCCGCGACCGGACCGGGGCCGTGGGGCACCGCGTTGGGCGCGATCTCCGCGAGCGTGCAGCTCATCGTCTTCGGCCTCGCGCTCCTGCTGGCCATCCCGACGACGCGTCGGCGGCGTGTGCGCGCCGCGGCGGGGGCGCAGAGGAGCGCACGATGACCGATCCGCGGCCCGGCGAGGAGCCCCGGCTGCCCGAGGAGGAGCCGACGCGCGGACGCGTCTCGGCCCGGTCCGTCGCGATCTGGGGCGCACGCGCCACGGGCGGCATCCTCGGGGTCGGGATCGCGGTCGCGGTCGCCGGCGCCGCGATCTTCGTCGACTTGCCGGTGCTGTCCGTCGCGGCGCCCGTCGTCGTGGTCGCCCCCGAGCCGGCCCCGCAGCTCCTCGTCTGCCCCGGCCCGCTGCTGCGCCTCGCCGACGACTCCGGACAGAACGCGAGTGAGGCGACGCCCATCGGCGATCGCCCCTACGTGACGTTCGGCTCGATCTCCGGCGAGATCTCGACCTCGTCGATCGCGCAGTCCGACGCCGGGACCGGCGGCACCCGGCTCGCGCCGCAGGTCGCGCTCGCCACGCCGGCCGATGGCGCCGAGCCGATCGTGGCGGGCATCCAGAGCACCCGCGTGCGCGCCGAGACGGGCAACGTCGTCGGCTATGCGACGGCCTCGTGCGAGCAGCCGGTGCTGCGCTCATGGATCATGGGCGGCTCGACTCAGCTCGGGCGGACCTCCATCCTCACGATCGTCAACCCCTCGAACGTCGAGGCGACCGTCGACCTCAGCCTCTTCGGCGAGCTCGGTCCGATCGACGCGGCGGGACTCGCCGGGATCGTCGTGCCGGCCGGCTCGCAGCGGGTCGTCCCGGTCAGCGGCTTCGCGCTCGAGCAGCGCGCTCCCGTGATCGGCATCACGAGCACGGGCGGCAACGTCGCGGCCTTCCTCCAGCAGTCGATCATCCGCACGCTCGTCCCGGGCGGAGTCGACCTGATGGGTCAGCAGACGCCGTCGACGACGCTCGTCATGGCGGGCATCGAGGTCGCGGGCGAGGCGGCGCTCGCCGCGATCAACGCGACGCCCATCGACGAGGACGACACGATGCCGACGCTGCGGCTCTTCGCCCCCGGCGCGGACGCGGTCGAGGCTCGCGTCGCGCTCATCCCGAACGGCTCGACCCTCGCCGACGCGCTCGAGCACCCCCGGGGCGAGGAGGCCGCGACGGCGACCGATGCGCACGACCACACGCCGGACGAGCCCGAGGCGATGTCCTTCGACGTCGCGCTGACGGGCGGGGCGGTCGCCGAGGTCCCGATCGCGGGCGTCGCCGCCGGACAGTACACGATCGTCGTGACCGCCGACGAGCCCCTCGTCGGCGCGCTGCGCGCGAGCGCGATCGGCACGCAGGGCATCGACTTCGCGTGGTACTCGCCGGCCGCCGAGCTCGGGGAGCAGGCGGTCGTCGTCACTCCCGACGCCGAGGCGGTCGTGCTGTCGATCGTGAACACCACGGGCGAGAAACGGACCGTCGCGATGAGCGGTCCCGACGGCGAGACGATCCTCGAGATCCCGCCCGGCGGGACCGTCTCGACCGAGGTCGACCCGCGTGCCGAGTATGCGCTGAGCGGCATGGCGGGTCTCCGGGCGGCGGTCGGCAGCGGGGTCGAAGGCCTGGCGGCGCAGTCGCCGGTGCTGCCCGCTGCGCCGCTCGCCAGGCCTGTGAGGGTGCACGTTTGACCCGCTCGGCTAGGCTCCGCTCGTGAGGATCAGCGTCATCGGCTGCGGGTACCTCGGGGCGGTCCACGCGGCCTCGATGGCGTCGATCGGGCACGAGGTCGTCGGGATCGACGTCGACGCGACCAAGGTCGACCTGCTCGGCCGCGGCGAACCGCCCTTCCACGAGCCGGGCTTCCCGGAGCTCCTGCGCGAGCAGCTCGCGACTGGGCGGCTTCGCTTCACGACCCGCTTCGCCGAGGCCGCCGAGGCCGACATGCACTTCATCGCGGTCGGGACGCCGCAGCGCGCCGACAGCCATGCCGCCGATCTCTCCTACGTCGACGCGGCGGTCGGCGCGCTCGCGGCCGTCATCCGGCCGGGCTCGGTCGTCGCGGGCAAGTCGACCGTCCCGGTCGGCACCGCCGCGCGGCTCGCGCCGGTCGTCGAGGCAGCCGGCGGGGTGCTGGTATGGAACCCCGAGTTCCTCCGAGAGGGCTACGCCGTCAAGGACACGCTCGAGCCGGATCGCCTCGTCTACGGGGTCGCACCCGGCGAGGCGCTCGAGGCGCGGCCCGAGGTCGCCGCGCTCGACGGGGTCTACGCGCCGATCATCGCGCGCGGCACGCCGCGCCTCGTCGCCGACTGGGCGACCGCCGAGCTCGTCAAGGTCTCCGCGAACGCGTTCCTCGCGACGAAGATCTCCTTCATCAACGCGATGGCCGAGATCGCGGAGGCGACGGGTGCCGACGTCACGACGCTCGCCGACGCGATCGGGATGGACGCGCGGATCGGCCGGCGCTTCCTCAACGCGGGCGTCGGCTTCGGCGGCGGCTGCCTGCCGAAGGACATTCGAGCGTTCACCGCGCGGGCCGAGGAGCTCGGGGTCGGCTCGTCCGTCGCGTTCCTGCGGGAGGTCGACGCGATCAACCTGCGCCGCCGCGATCGCGTCGTCGAGCTCGTGCTCGACGCGCTCGGCGAGCGCCGCCACGAAGGCCGGGTCGCCGTCCTCGGGCTCGCCTTCAAGCCGCACTCCGACGACGTCCGTGACTCGCCGGCGCTCGACGTCGCGATGCGGCTCAACGGGCTGGGGGTGCGTGTCGTCGCGACCGACCCGGCCGGGATCGAGACCGCGCGAGCGCGGCATCCGCAGCTGCGCTACGTGCCGAGCGCCGCCGAGGCGCTGCGCGCCGCCGACGTCGTCGTGCTCGTGACCGAGTGGCCCGAGTACCGCGAGCTCGATCCCGCCGCGGCCCTCGCGCTCGCGGGAGCGAACCCGGTCGTCGTCGACGGCCGCAACGTGCTCGACCCGGCCGCATGGCGTTCTGCCGGCTGGATCTATCGCGGCATGGGCCGCCCCTGACCATCGCGATCGGGCGCGCGATCATCAGAAGTGCCGGAAGCGCTCCGGAGCGAGGTCCCACGGGTCCTTGCCGAGCAGCTCGGCGACCGCGCGCACGACGCACGACTCGATGACGAGCACGAGGTGGTACTCGTCCCGGACGTGGAAGCGGGTCAGCCGCTCGATCGGGACGCGGTAGAGGACGACGCGGCGGTTCGCGCGATCGACCTGCCAGCGGTCCACGCCCTCGTCCGAGACCCGGCCGGCGGGAAGGCCCGCGACCTCGAAGCGCACATCGGCGAGCTCGTCCGGCCAGAGGTCGGTCAGATACTCGGCCATCGAGGCGACCGTCGACTCGAAGAGGATGATCCTCGTCGTCAGGGGAGGCAGATACGGGCCGGTCACGACGTTGCGCATCGAACGCCCGTGGCGGCTCGCGGCATGGCCGCGTCGGACGGAGCGTCGTGCAGGCCTGGCCACGCTCTCGAGTGTACGTTCAACGCGATGGACGCAAGAAGGTGCAGCAGGGTGGGGTGCGGCCACGAGGCGGTCGCGACGCTCACCTACGTCTACGCGGATCAGATGGCCGTGCTCGGCCCGCTCGCGACGGTCGCCGAGCCCCACTCCTACGATCTGTGCGGCCGCCACGCGCAGCGCACGGCACCGCCGCAGGGGTGGCTGATGACGCGCGTCGGCATGCGACAATTGCAGGCATGACCGCTGCCGCCTTGAGCATCCCCCACCGCGTCGCCGACCTCGCACTCGCGGAGGCGGGACGCCACCAGATCCGCCTCGCCGAGCACGAGATGCCGGGCCTTATGTCGCTGCGCGAGGAGTTCGGCGCCACGCAGCCGCTCGCCGGCGCGCGGATCGCCGGCTCGCTGCACATGACGGTGCAGACCGCGGTGCTCATCGAGACGCTCGTCGCCCTCGGCGCTCGGGTGCGCTGGGCGAGCTGCAACATCTTCTCGACCCAGGACGAGGCGGCCGCGGCGGTCGTGGTCGGCCCGGAGGGCACGCTCGAGGCGCCGAGCGGCACCCCGGTCTTCGCCTGGAAGGGCGAGACGCTCGAGGAGTACTGGTGGTGCACCGAGCAGATCTTCGACTGGAGCGTCGAGGCCGCCGCCGAGGGAGCCGACTGGATCGGCCCGAACATGATCCTCGACGACGGCGGGGACGCGACGCTGCTCGTCCACCGCGGCGCGGACTTCGAGGCCGCCGGCGCGGTGCCCGCGGCGCAGTCGGGCGACTCCCACGAGTGGACCGTCATCCTCGACGCCCTGCGCGCCTCGCTCGCGATCTCGGGCGACCGCTGGACCCGGATCGCGGCGGAGATCAAGGGCGTCACCGAGGAGACCACGACGGGCGTCCACCGCCTCTACGAGTTCGCCAGGAAGGGCGAGCTGCGCTTCCCCGCGATCAACGTCAACGACTCCGTCACGAAGTCGAAGTTCGACAACAAGTACGGCATCCGCCACTCGCTCCCGGACGGCATCAACCGCGCGACCGACATCCTGATGGGCGGGAAGGTCGCGTTCGTCTGCGGCTACGGCGACGTCGGCAAGGGCTCGGCCGAGGCCCTGCGCGGCCAGGGCGCCCGCGTCATCGTGTCCGAGATCGACCCGATCAACGCGCTCCAGGCGGCGATGGACGGCTTCCAGGTCGCGCGGCTCGACGACGTCATCGGCGAGGTCGACTTCGTCGTCACCTCGACCGGCAACTTCGGCGTCGTCACGGTCGACCACATGCTCGCGATGAAGCACCTCGCCGTCATCGCGAACGTCGGGCACTTCGACAACGAGATCGACATGGCGGGCCTCGAGTCGCTCGACGGCGCGACGAAGGTGACCATCAAGCCGCAGGTCGACGAGTGGCGGCTGCCGAACGGCCGCTCGATCCTCGTGCTGTCCGAGGGCCGGCTGATGAACCTGGGGAACGCGACCGGCCACCCCTCCTTCGTCATGTCGAACTCGTTCACGAACCAGGTGCTCGCGCAGCTCGAGCTCTACACGAAGCAGGGCGAGTACCCGAACCAGGTCTTCGTGCTCCCCAAGCACCTCGACGAGAAGGTCGCGCGGCTGCACCTGCCGGCGCTCGGCGCGGATCTGACGGTCCTCACCCCGCAGCAGGCCGAGTACATCGGCGTCCCGGTCGAGGGGCCCTACAAGCTCGACCACTACCGGTACTGACTCCGCCGGAACGCCAGAGCGCCCCCGAGATCACTCGGGGGCGCTCCTCGTGGGATCGGTCTAGACCTCCGCGACGGCGATGACCGCCTTGGCCCGCTCGCCGATGAGCGACTTGTAGAGCAGACCCGCGAGGATCGCGCCGACGAGCGGCCCGACGATGAAGACCCAGATCTGCTCCCACGGCCATGCGCCGCCGTAGACCGCGGTCGCGATCGAGCGCGCCGGGTTGAGCGAGGCGTTCGAGACCGGGATCGCGATGAAGTGGAAGACGCCGAGCGCGAGGCCGATCGCGAGCGGCGCGAAGCCGCTCGGCGCACGACGGTCCGTGACGCCGAGGATGACGATGAGGAATAGGAAGGTCACGAAGACCTCCACGCCGAGCACGGCCCACAGCTCGAAGCCGCTCGGCGAGTGCTCGCCGAAGCCGTTCGAGGCGAAGCCGCTCGCGACTGCGCCGTCGAGCGCGCCGCTCGGGCCGCCGGCGAGCAGTCCGAAGAAGATGCTCGAGGCGATGATGCCGCCGACGATCTGCGCGACGATGTACGGCAGGACGTGCCCCCAGGCGAATCGCCCGGCGAATGCGGCGCCGAGGGTCACTGCGGGGTTGAAGTGCCCCCCGGAGACGTGGCCGACCGCGTAGGCGCCCGCGACGACCGCGAAGCCGACCGCGAACGCGACGACGAGCGCGTTCTGGAAGAAGAGCGCACCGCCGAGGACTGCGGAGACGAGCAGCGCGGTGCCGATGACCTCGGCGGCGAGCCGCTTGCCGAGACCGGGGGACGCGTCGAGCGCGACGTCGGAGTCGGCGAGCTCGGGCCGTGCGACGATCACTTCAGGTTCAGACATGATGCTGCCTTTCCTAGGGGGTTGGAACCGACTGGAACCTTAGCGGAGCCTGAGAGCGATTCCGGGGACTGTTGCGGCCTGTTGCCGACGCTCGGGAAGCCGGTCCGGACTCAGCCGAACGGGTCAGACGACGGCGTTGTGCCCGCCGCGCGCTCCGCGGCGTCGCGCTGGAGGGCGGCGTCGAGGCCCTCGCGGCGCATCCGGGTGTCGAGATAGAGGAGCGTCGGGACGGCGGCCTGGATGACGATGGCGACGGCGGCGACCGCGACCTGCACGGCGAGCGAGACGATCGCGACGACGATCGCGCGTGCGTCGAGCGCGGCGCTCCGGTCGACGAGGGCTCCGAGGAACGCGATCGGCATCATCACGATCTGCGCGCCGACCTGGAGGATGAGCGTCACCAGCAGCGTGACGCCGAGGATCCGCCAGAAGCCGCCCCGCGTCATCGTCCACGATCGGCGCACGGCGGCGCCGACGGGCCGACGCTCGACGACGATGAGCGAGGGGACGAACGCGAGCCTCGTGCCGAGCCAGAGCGCCGCGACGAGGATGACGAGGGCGGCGAGCAGCCCGACCCCGACCGCGACGACGAGTCCGCTCGGCCCCCCGCTGAGGGCGAGCTCGGCGAGTCCGAGCGTCGTCAGGAGGACGGCGAACGCGACCCCGCCGCCGAGGACGAGCAGCCAGCCCATGAGCGCACCGACGCGCCCGCGAGCGAGCGAGCGCAGCTCGCGCAGGGTGCGTCGCTCGCCGAGCGTGCCGCGGACGACCTCGAGGATGACGACCGCCTGGGGGAGCGCGGTAAGAACGATCTGCACGACGACCGCGACGAGCGCGGCGACGAGGACGCCGCCGACGACTGCCCGGACCGTCGGCAGCTCGGGCGGGCTCGTCAGGTCGACTCCCGAGAGCAGGCTCACGAGCGCCGCCGCGACGATCGCGACCGTGATGACGGTCGCCGCGAACCCGATGCCGAGCGCGAACCAGAACGTCGGTCGCGGATTGCGCCGGATGAGCTGGAAGGCGGCGACGACGATGTCCCCGAGCAGGAGCGGCCGCAGGGGGATCAGGCCCGGCTTCGGGGGCACGGCGGGCGCGGTCCAGTCCTGCGGGGGCGCAGGAGGGGTCCAGCCGGGCGGCGCGTACTCGCCGTAGCGCGGCGGCGGGAGCGGGGCGGCCGCCGCGTCGTCGCCGGTCTCGCCCGGCGAACTCTCGTCGCGCATCCGGCCCCCTTCCAACTCCCATCATGCTCACTCGGCTACGCTGGTGCGAATCTGAGGGGCGACTTCGGCGAGGCATGGTGAACGCACGGATCCTGGTGGTCGACGACGACCCGGCACTCGCCGAGATGATCGGCATCGTCCTGCGCGCGGAGGCGTACGACGTCGCGTTCTGCGCCGACGGCGCGAAGGCGCTCGACGCCTTCCATGCCGAGCGTCCCGACCTCATCCTGCTCGACGTCATGCTGCCCGGCCTCGACGGCGTCGAGGTGTGCTCGCGGCTGCGCGCCGAGTCGGGCATCCCGATCATCATGCTGACGGCGAAGACGGACACGATCGACGTCGTCGCGGGCCTCGAGGCCGGCGCGGACGACTACATCGCGAAGCCGTTCAACACGAAGGAGCTCGTGGCCCGGATCCGCACCCGGCTGCGTCCCGTGACCCGACCGTCGAGCGACACGGTGCGCATCGGCGACCTCGAGCTCGATGTCATCGGTCACGAGGTGCGCCGCGGCGCCGAGCGGATCAACCTCACCCCGCTCGAGTTCGAGCTGCTGCTCGCGCTCGCGCTCAAGCCCGAGCAGGTCTTCACGCGGGAGATGCTGCTCGAGCAGGTCTGGGGCTACCAGTACAAGGCCGACACGAGGCTCGTGAACGTCCACGTCCAGCGCCTGCGCGCGAAGATCGAAGAGGACCCCGACAATCCGAAGCTCGTGACGACGGTGCGCGGCGTCGGCTACCGCGCGGGGAGCTGAGCCGTCCGGATGCCCCGGTGGCTCGATCCGCGCGCGTGGTGGCGTCGTGTCCGCCGGGCGTGGCGCTCCTCGCTCGCGCTGCGGATGATCTCGATGACCCTCATCCTGTCGACCATCGCGGCGGTCGGGGTCGGGATCGCGATCGATCTGAGCGTGCGCCAGAGCCTGCTCGACGCGCGCCGCACGCAGCTCGTGACGCTGAGCCAGAACGCGACGATCTCGGGTCAGCGCTACTTCGAGGTCTCCGCGGGGCAGGGCGATCCGGACTTCGAGACCGTCCTCAACGACGGGATGCGCGCGATCGTGAACGCGGCGGCGACGACCCTCGAGGGCACCTCCTACGCGCTGCTGCCGGCGCCGGGACAGAACGTGCCGAGCGAGTTCGCGAACGTCGTCTCCCCGGCCCTGCAGTTCGGCGTCCTCGACGCCGTCGTCTCGGAGTCGCTGCGCGAGGCGGTCGCCGCGGACGAGGACGGACGGGTCTACTCGCAGTCGACGGGACTGCCCCGATCCAGCGGCGGCCCGGCCCCGGCGATCGTGACCGGCTCGACGGTGGAGATCCGCGGAGTGCGCTACGAGCTCTATCTCGTCTACGACATCAGCGACACGCAGCAGACGCTCTCGACGATCCAGTTCGCGCTCGCCGGCGCGGGGCTCGTGCTCATCGTGCTCATCGGCGTCGTCGCGTTCCTCGTCGTCCGGCTCGTCGTCGGTCCGGTCGAGGTCGCGGCGGCGACGAGTCGGCGCCTCGCCGCCGGCGACCTCGACGTGCGGCTGCCGGTCCGAGGCGACGACGTCCTCGCGACGCTCGCGACGTCGTTCAACGGCATGGCGGAGAGCCTGCGCGGTCAGATCACCCGCCTCGCGGAGCTCTCGAGCGTCCAGCAGCGCTTCGTCTCCGACGTCTCGCACGAGCTGCGCACCCCGCTGACGACGATCCGCCTCGCGGGGGATGTGCTGCGCGACCGCACGGAGCGCTTCGATCCGGAGACGGCGCGGACGGTCGAGCTGCTGCACACGCAGATCCTGCGATTCGAGGGACTGCTGAGCGACCTCCTCGAGATGTCGCGCTTCGATGCCGGCGCCGTCGAGATGGAGTACGACCGGGTCAACATCGCCCGGCTCGCCGAGGACACCGTCTCGAGCATGACGACGCTCGCGGAGCAGCGCGGCTCGGAGCTCGTCGTGATCGCGCAGGGCGGTCACTTCGAGGCGGAGATCGACGCTCGGCGCATCCGTCGGATCCTGACGAACCTGATCGGGAACGCGATCGACCACGGCGAGGGAAGGGAGATCGAGGTCTGGGTCGACTCCGATGCGCACGCGGCGGCGATCGCGGTCCGCGACTTCGGGGTCGGCATCGCCCCCGGCGACCTCGAGCGGGTCTTCGCCCGGTTCTGGCGGGCCGATCCGTCCCGTCAGCGCACGACGGGCGGCTCGGGGCTCGGGCTCGCGATCTCGCTCGAGGACGCCGCCCTGCACGGCGGCTGGCTCGAGGCGTGGAGCGCGCCGGGTCAGGGCTCGTGCTTCCGGCTCACGGTGCCGCGTCTGCGCGGGATGCGGCTCGCCGGATCGCCCCTGCCGCTGCCCCCGGAGGCGCCGGCGTCCGACGAGGCGCGCGACGCGGTCACCGCGCACGGCTCGGGAGGGCCGCGATGAGCGGCGGGCGGCTGGGCCTGCGCGGTCTCGCCGCGGCGCTCGGCATCGTGCTGCTGCTCTCGGGCTGCGCGGGCATCCCGACGAGCGGCCCGGTCGTCGCGGGCCCCGCGGTCGACGAGGTCGATCCCGTCTACATCGTCACGCCGAACGGGCCGGCCGAGGGCGCCGATCCGATCGGCATCCTGACGGGGTTCATGAAGGCGCTCGGCGCGCCGCAGTCGGAGTACGCGGTCGCCCGCCAGTTCCTCACCCCCGAGCTCGCGGCCGATTGGGACCCGAACGCCGGCGTCGTCATCCGCACCGGGCCGCCGATCCTCTCGGGAGCCGAGTCGGGCGCGGGGGGCGATCCCGTGATCGAGTACTCGTTCTCGACGCCGGCGAGCGTCGACGCGGTCGGCCGCTACCGGGAGACCGCGGCCGCGGTGAACCGGACGCTGGAGTTCTCCTTCACGCAGGTCGACGGGCAGTGGCGGATCGGCGCGGCGCCGGACGGCGTCGTGCTCACCGAGAACGCGTTCGTGCGGGCGTTCACGGGGTACGCGCTCTACTTCTTCGATCCGAGCGGTCGCTACCTCGTGCCCGACCTGCGCTGGTTCCCGGCCCGGCAGAGCACGCCGGCGCTCGTCGTCTCCGCACTGCTCGCGGGGCCGGACGACTGGCTGAAGCATGCGGTCGTGACGGACTTCCCGGCGGGGACGACGATCGGCTCCCGGCTCGTCACCGTCAACGGCGGACGCGCGTCGGTCGACCTGAGCGCGGAGGTCGTCTCGGCGTCGCCGGCCGAGCTCGATCGGATGCGTCAGCAGCTCGTCGCGACGCTCGACGTCGCCGACGCGACGATCACGGCGGACGGGGTGCCGCTCGCGATCCCGTCAGGCGCGACCGCCGCCGTGATCGACCCGCAGCCGAGCGGATCGCTCCTGCTCGGCACCGCGAACGGATTCGGTCATGCCGGGCCGGACGGCATCGTGACGATCCCCGGCATCTCGTCGGCCGTGGTCGCGGACGGCGCGAGCGCCGTCTCGCTCGACCCGGCGCAGACGACAGCCGCCTACCTCGCCGGGGACGGGACGGTGCGCCGCGTCTCCGGCGACGTGGCGACGGTCGTCGACGCGCGCGCCGGGCTCGTCGCCCCGAGCATCGACGAGTACGGCTGGACCTGGTCGGCCGGCGCGGGCAGTCCGCTCGAGGCGTTCGACGGCAACGGCGCGGCGGCGGAGATCGCGGCGACGGCGCTGCCGCCGGACGCGACGGTCGTATCCTTCGCCGTGTCCCGGGACTCGACGCGTCTCGCGGTCGGTCTCACCGGTCCGGCCGGACCGCGGCTGCTCGTCTTCGGCATCGTCCGCTCCGACGGCGTCCCGACCGGGCTCGACCCGTCGCTCGAGCTGCCTGCGCCGGGTGCGATCGCATCGGTCGCGTGGGTCGACGACCGCAGCCTCGTCGTCGTCGCCGATTCGTCCGGTGAGCGAAGCGCCCGGGTGGTCGGCATCGGCGGTCCGGGCGAGTCGATCGGAGGCCTCCCCGCCGGCGCCGTCGCGGTCGGCGGCCGCGGCGGGGTCTCCGGGGTCAGGGCGCTCGCCGACGGCATCGTCCTCGCGCCGGGCGGGAATGCCGGCTGGAACGAGGCGGGCTTCTCGGCGAGCTATCTCGGCGTCCAGCAGTAGTCGGCTGCGGGGGTCCTCGCGGGCGGGCCTGCGCAGGGCGCTGCGGACGGCCCTGCCGAGCCGCGGCCGGTCTCGTGGCCCTGACGCGGCAGGACGACGCCCTGCACAGGCGCGGGCGCGCGCGGAGACTCCACATCCGATGGCATTCGAACGACGATGGCCGGCGCCGTCCCGCAGGATCGCGATATGCCCCTACCCCGCGTCGATGCCGCTACCGCCCTGGCGGTCGCACTCGAGGTCGTGCGGGATGCCCTGCTCGACGCCTGGGCCCTCATCCAGCCGATCGACTGCCTCGGCTGCCGAGCCCCGGACCGCGCGGTCTGCGCCCTCTGCCGTCTCGCGCTGCGACCGGGGGGCGCGATCCGGGTCCGCAGCGACGCCGACCCCGGGGTGCCGGTCGTCGCCGCGGCCGACTACGGCGGGATCGTCCGCGGAGCGCTCCTCGCGCTCAAGGACGACGGTCGCATCGATGCGGCTCGCGCGCTCGCGGGACATGTCCGCGCGGCGCTCGCGACGGCGCTCGCGGGGGCGCCGCCCGGTGTCGAGGTCGCCCGGGTGCCGAGCCGAGCCGCCGCGCTGCGGCGCCGGGGCCTCGATCCGGTCCTCGAGCTCCTGCGAGCCGCGTCGGTGCCGAGCTCTCGGGTGCTCGTCGCACGATGGCGCGCCCCCGCGCAGAAGTCCCTCGGTCGCGATGCGCGGCTCGCCGCCGCGGATCGGTTCCGGGCTCGTGGCCCGCTCGACGGCCGGCGCTTCGTGCTCGTCGACGACGTCGTCACGACGGGTGCGACGCTGCGCGCCTGCGCCGAGGCGATCCGGTCGGTCGGCGGCGTGCCGGTCGCGGCCGTCGCGGTCTGCGCCCCCGATCGTGCGGCGCGCGCGATCGGAGGCGCGTCGTGAGCGGATGCCGGGCGGCGACCCGGTCGACGGTCGGTACCATCGCCTGGTGCCAGCCGACGCCCGTCCCCGCGCGGAGACGGTCGTCCTCGTGCCGACCTACAACGAGTCGGCGAGCCTGCCGAGACTGCTCGAGCGCATCGCGGCGGCGACGCCGGAGGTCGACGTGCTCGTCATCGACGACGGGAGCCCCGACGGCACCGCCGACATCGCCGAGCGGCTCGCCGCGGAGGACCCGCGGATCTCCGTGCTGCGACGCACCCGCAAGGACGGTCTCGGCCCCGCCTACCGTGCCGGCTATGCCGTCGCGCTCGAGCGCGGCTATCGCTTCGTCGTCCAGATGGACGCCGACGGCTCCCATCCGCCCGAGACGCTGCCGCAGCTGCTCGCGCTCGCCGCCGCAGTGCCGGGGGCGGATCTCGTGATCGGCTCGCGGTGGGTCGCGGGCGGTCGGACGGTCGACTGGTCGGCGCGTCGCGAGCGACTCAGCCGCGCGGCGAACGGCTACGCGAGGTGGATCCTGCGCCTCCCGGTCGCCGATCTGACGGCCGGCTACCGGGTCTATCGCGCACAGGCGCTGCGCGGACTCGACCTCGCCTCGGCTCGCTCTCACGGCTACTACTTCCAGGTCGAGATGACCGTGCGGGTCGTCGACGCCGGAGGCAGCGTCGCCGAGGTCCCGATCGTCTTCGCGGAACGAGAGGCCGGCGCGTCCAAGATGACCTTCGGGATCATCCTCGAGGCGATGGTCGCGGTGACCGCGCTCGGACTGCGCCGCTCGCTGCGTCGTGGGGTCCGCCGACCGTCGTGATCGAGTCGTGACATTTCCAGGCCGAAGGTCTACGGTGGCCCGCACAGCGCGAAACGCTGGATCTCCCGGCGCGGCGCTCGAGGAGGTCAGCCATGGAAATCGCGATCACCGCCAGGGGCCTCGACATCACGGACCGGTTCCGCGCGTACGCCGCTGAGAAGTCCGAGAAGGTCGCTGCGCTCGCCACGAGGGCCATCGCCCTCGAGATGAAGGTGACGCGACATGCGCCGGGGAAGGGCTCTCCCGGGGACGACCGCGTCGAGCTGACGCTCGTCGGCCCCGGGCCGCTCGTGCGGGCCGAGGCGAGCGCCTCCGACAAGTACGCCGCGTTCGATCTCGCGGTCGGACGGCTGCTCGAGCGCATCCGCCAGGGCAAGGACCGGCGCAAGGTGCATCGCGGACGCCATCGTCCCGTGTCGCTCCAGGAGGCGACGACGGGCGGCTTCCGGGCGGTCGACGTGACGCCTGCGAGCCCCGACGTGCTCCGCGCGGTCGCGACCGGCGCGACTCCCGTCGTCGCGGACGACGAGCCGGACTGGTCGCCCGTCGTGATCCGTCGCAAGCTGTTCCCCGCGGCGACGATGACCGCCGAGGACGCGGTCGATCACATGGAGCTCGTCGGCCACGACTTCTTCCTCTTCGTCGATGCGCAGACGGACCGGCCGAGCGTCGTGTACCGGCGCAAGGGCTGGGCGTACGGCGTCATCGCGCTCGATGCCGAGACCGCCGTCGCCGAGCCCGCACAGGGACGCAGGAGGGCAAACCGCTAGACTCCCGAATCGGCGCAGGCGCGCCAGTGTGAGGAGTTGATCCGTGGCGAACGTGCTCGAACGCGTCCTGCGTGTCGGCGAAGGCCGCACCCTTCGACGGCTTGAGAAGTACGCGCAGCAGGTGAGCCTGCTCGAGGGGCACTTCGAGGACCTCAGCGACGACGAGCTCCGGGAGGAGACCGCCGAGTTCCGCGAGCGCTACGCCGCCGGCGAGAGCCTCGACGACCTGCTGCCCGAGGCGTTCGCGGCGGTCCGCGAGGCGGCGAAGCGCACGCTCGGCATGCGCCATTTCGATGTCCAGATCATGGGCGGCGGCGCCCTCCACCACGGCAACATCGCGGAGATGAAGACCGGTGAGGGCAAGACCCTCGTCGCGACGCTCGCCGCATACCTGAACGCGATCCCCGGCGACGGGGTGCACATCATCACCGTCAACGACTACCTCGCGAGCTACCAGTCGGAGCTCATGGGCCGCGTCTACCGAGCCCTCGGCATGACGACTGGCTGCATCCTGTCGGGTCAGACGCCGCAGCAGCGTCGCGAGCAGTACGCGGCCGACATCACCTACGGGACGAACAACGAGTTCGGCTTCGACTACCTGCGCGACAACATGGCGTGGCAGGCCTCCGACATGGTCCAGCGGGGGCACGCCTTCGCGATCGTCGACGAGGTCGACTCGATCCTCATCGACGAGGCGAGGACGCCGCTCATCATCTCGGGCCCGTCCTCGGGCGAGGCGAACCGCTGGTTCGGCGAGTTCGCGAAGATCGCCGAGCGCCTCATCGAGGGGACCGACTACGAGGTCGACGAGAAGAAGCGCACCGTCGGCGTGCTCGAGCCCGGCATCGAGAAGGTCGAGGACCACCTCGGCATCGACAACCTGTACGAGTCCGCGAACACGCCGCTCATCTCGTTCCTGAACAACGCGATCAAGGCCCGCGCGCTGTTCAAGCGGGACAAGGACTACGTCGTGATGAACGGCGAGGTGCTCATCGTCGACGAGCACACCGGCCGCATCCTGTCGGGACGCCGTTACAACGAGGGCATCCACCAGGCGATCGAGGCGAAGGAGCGCGTCGAGGTCAAGGCGGAGAACCAGACGCTCGCCACCGTCACGCTGCAGAACTACTTCCGGCTCTACGACAAGCTCTCCGGCATGACCGGCACCGCCGAGACGGAGGCGGCCGAGTTCATGTCGACCTACCGGCTCGGGGTGGTGCCGATCCCGACGAATCGTCCGATGCTGCGCACCGACCAGCCGGACCTCATCTACAAGAACGAGCAGTCGAAGTTCGAGCAGGTCGTGGAGGACATCGCGAAGCGCTACGAGCAGGGCCAGCCGGTCCTCGCGGGCACGACGTCGGTCGAGAAGTCCGAGCTGCTGTCCCGTCTGCTCGCCAAGCGCGGCATCAAGCACGAGGTGCTGAACGCGAAGAACCACGCACGCGAGGCTGCGATCGTCGCCCAGGCGGGTCGCCTGCGGGCGGTGACGGTCGCGACGAACATGGCGGGCCGCGGCACCGACATCATGCTCGGCGGCAACGCGGAGTTCATGGCAGTCGCCCGGATGCACGAGAAGGGCCTCAACCCCGCGGAGACTCCTGAGGAGTACGAACGCGAGTGGGACGGCGTCTTCGAGGCCGTCAAGGCCGAGGTCGAGGCGGAGGCGGAGAAGGTCCGCGCGGCGGGCGGCCTCTACGTCGTCGGCACCGAGCGGCACGAGTCCCGCCGGATCGACAACCAGCTGCGCGGCCGCTCGGGCCGTCAGGGCGACCCGGGCGAGAGCCGGTTCTACCTCTCGCTCGAGGACGACCTCATGCGCCTGTTCAACGCGGGCGCGGCCGAGGTGCTCATGCGCGGCGCCCCCGACGACGTGGCGATCGAGTCGAAGATGGTCTCCCGGGCGATCCGCAGCGCGCAGTCGCAGGTCGAGGCGCGAAACGCCGAGATCCGCAAGAACGTGCTCAAGTACGACGACGTGCTCAACCGTCAGCGCGAGGCGATCTACGGTGATCGGCGCCGGATCCTCGAGGGCGACAACCTCTACGAGCGGGCGCAGGACTTCCTCGAGCAGGTCGTCGCGGACGTGGTGGCGTCGCACGCCGGAGAGGGGTCCGCGGACAGCTGGGACCTCGACGTGCTGTGGACGGAACTCAAGACCCTCTACCCGGTCTCGATCACGAGCGAGGAGGTGCTCGAGGAGTCGGGTGGCAAGCTGTCGACCGCCACGCTGCAGCGCGAGCTCGTCTCGGACGCGAAGGTCGCGTATCAGGCGCGTGAGGACAAGCTCGGCTCGGAGGCGATGCGCGAGCTCGAGCGCCGCGTCGTGCTCTCGGTGATCGACCGCCGCTGGCGCGATCACCTCTACGAGATGGACTACCTCAAGGACGGCATCGGCCTGCGCGCGATGGCGCAGCGCGACCCGCTCGTGGAGTACCAGCGCGAGGGCTATGCGATGTTCCAGTCGATGATGGGGCAGATCCGCGAGGAGTCCGTCGGCTTCCTGTTCAACCTCGAGGTCGAGGTGACGGGCGGCTCGCAGGTCGCGGCGCAGGGCCTCGCGGCGGGTCAGCCCACCGCACAGCTGTCGTACACGGCTCCGAGCGAGGAGGGCGACGGCGGGGTCGAGGTCCGCGACGAGCGCGGTCGGATCGACCAGGCGGCGTCCGCCAGGGCCGCCCAGCGCGCTGCGGCGCAGTCCGGCGCGCCGCAGCCGGCGCCCGCCGCGGCCGAGCCGCAGGGCCGGGGCGCCTTCGGGCAGCGCACGGGCGACGCCGCACCGCAGAACCGGGCGCAGCGTCGAGCGAACGAGCGCCGGGGCAAGTAGCCCCGGCGTCGCACCTCGCCCGGCATCCCTCCGGCTCAGGCACTCGCCGGGCTCAGAGGATGGAGAGCTCCGTCGCGCGCCAGCGCCCGTCGATCCCGACGAGCCGCATGACGACCGCGCGCACCCGTACCGGGGTGTGCACGATCGCGACGGCCTCGATCGCGTCGTCGGTCGGATGGTCGATCCGGCACGAGCCCATCGAGATGGTCGGCATCGAGATGCGCCGGGCCTTCGCCTGCCTGGCGCGCGCAGCGATGACGACGCGTGTGAGCAGCTGCGCGTAGACCCCTGGCTCGAGCCAGCGCGAGATCTGCTCCGGGTCGCGCACCCCGGCGATGATCTCGACCACGCATCGGGCGAGATTGCGCACGAGCGGGCTCGGATCGGGCAGCGCCGCGGTCGGCGTGCGCTGGCGTTCGAACATCTCCTCCACGATCGCGTCGGTTCGCCGCTTCGATCGCCCCGTTCCCGGTCGATCTTCGCCGCCGGACCGCGCAGCAGACTGTTTGGCCATGGATTCCTCCTCCGGCCGGTCCCGAGGGGAATGCAAGCATGCGCCGCGATCGCGTGGCGGAAAGTTCTCGAATCTGTGGATAACTCGTGCGCCCCGCACGGGGGATAGCCTGGACCGGTGTCGACCCTGAGCGATCTGATCGAGGCGAACGGCGTCGCCACGCCGGCCGACATCGAGTGGCTGCATCTGCTGCTCGCCGACACGCAGCTGCTCGCGGACCTGTCGTTCGCCGACATCGTCATCTGGGCGCCGACGAGGGACGACGACTTCATCGCGACGACGCTGACCCGTCCGGGCGGGGCCGCGACGCTCTTCTTCCGCGACATCGTCGGGCAGCGGATCACGCCGAACCTGCGGGGGCAGGTGCGCGAGGCGTTCGATGAGCGGCGGATCGTCGACTCGGACTCCAGCGACTGGTCGGACGAGGCCGCGACCCACATCCGCGCCGTGCCGATCCACCGCGGGGGGACCCCGGAGGAGGTCGGACCGATCGCCGTCCTCACCCGGCACTCGAATCTCTCCGACGCGCGCACGCCGAGCCGTCAGGAGCTCACCTTCAACCAGTCGGCGAACGACCTGTTCGAGATGATCGCGGCCGGCTCGTTCCCCGACATGGACGCGCCGAGCGTCCCGCGGCGCTTCGCACCGCGTGCCTCGGACGGCCTCATCCGGATCGACTCGGACGGCATCGTGACGTTCGCGAGCCCGAACGCGCTGTCGGCGTTCAACCGGCTCGGCTTCGACGGAGAGCTCGAGGCCGAGTCGCTGCCCGAGGTGACGACCGAGCTCATCGGCGGGCGCGCGGTCGTCGACGAGTCGCTGCCGCTCGTGCTGACCGGTCGGGCGCCGTGGCGGGCCGACGTCGAGGCCGGCGGGGGAGTCGTCGCGCTCCGAGCGATCCCGATCCGGCGGGTCGGGGAGCGGATCGGCGCGATCCTGCTCGTGCGGGACGTCACGGAGGTGCGCCGCCAGGAGCGCGAGCTGCTCACCAAGGACGCGACGATCCGGGAGATCCATCACCGCGTCAAGAACAACCTGCAGACCGTCGCGTCGCTGCTGCGCATCCAGGCCCGCCGGACGCACAGCGAGGAGGCGCGCGACGCGCTGAACCAGGCGATGCGCCGGGTGTCCGCGATCGCGGTGGTCCACGACACGCTCTCGGAGGGGCTCAGCCAGAGCGTCGACTTCGACGTCGTCTTCGAGCGGGTGCTGATGCTCGTCGCCGAGGTGGCGTCGAGTCACACGACGCGGGTGCAGCCGACGCTGAGCGGCTCGTTCGGCGAGCTGCCGAGCGAGTACGCGACGCCGCTCGCGCTCGCGCTCACGGAGCTCGTCACGAACTCGGTCGAGCACGGCCTGGTGAACCGGACGGACGGCTCGGTCGTCATCACGGCGACGCGCACCGAGGATCGCCTCACCGTGCAGGTGCGCGACAACGGCGCGGGCCTGCCGGAGGGCAAGGTCGGCTCGGGTCTCGGCACGCAGATCGTCCGGACGCTCATCCAGGGCGAGCTGTCGGGCTCGATCGACTGGCACACGCTGACGGGCAGCGGTACCGAGGTCACGATCGAGGTCCCGCTGACCTGGCTGCGGCGGCGTTGGTAGAACGCCGGCCGGATGGCGGGTGGATCTCGCTAGGGCCCTGCGGGTCTACTCGATCTTGAGCGTGCGGTCGAACCCCGCTTCGCCGGCTTCGACCTTCAGTTCACGACGCGCGTCGAGCGCGCGCCGCGCGACGCTTGAGGGCGCGGCGCTCGTCCTCCGAGAGGCCGCCCCAGACGCCGGAGTCCTGCGAGGTGTCGAGTGCGTACTGGAGGCACATCTCGGTCACGGGGCAGGTCGCGCAGACGACCTTGGCCTTCTCGATCTGCTCGACCGCGGGTCCGGTGTTGCCGATCGGGAAGAAGAGCTCGGGGTCTGCGGTGAGGCAGGCGGCCTTGTCGCGCCAGTCCATCGGTGGTACTCCATTTCGGTGCTGCGGCCCGGTCGCGCCTGACGACGGCATGCCGCAGACACTTGGCCTGCAGGCCCGGGAGACTTCACGTGAACCGCTCGCACCATCGGGAGCCGGAAATCAACGTCATCTAGAATCCCACAGCAGGTGACGGATATCAATCATTTTCTCATTCATCAGGGAGCGACCACGTGTCAGCTGAGGGCGAACACTCGCCGCCGCAACTCGTCGCGCTCATCGCGATCGTCTTCGCAGAAGCGGGGCTGCTCATCGTCGCGAGCGTCTTCCTGCTGCTCGAGCTGTTCACCCCGGACGCACAGGACGCGCTCGCCGCGGGGGCGCTGACGGTCACCACGGCGCTCTTCGCGCTCGGCGTCACGGTGCTCGCCGTCGGCCTCGTCCGGCGCTGGGCGCGGGTGCGCGGCGGCGTGGTCCTGTGGCAGATCCTGCAGGTCGCCTGCGCGATCGGCGCCTTCCAGGGTCTGCTCGGTCCGACCTGGATCGGCTGGCTCCTGCTCGTGCCTGCGGGGGTCGCGATCTGGCTGCTGTTCACGAGGCCGGTCACGGCGATCTTCGTCGCGCGCGACGCCGAGTCCCGCGCCTGAGGACAGGCGTTCAGAGGCGGCCGTCGGGGCCCGTCGGGGCCGACCCGGCGCGGGGCCTCAGACGCCGAGGAGCTTGCGCAGCCGCGCGACGTGGCCCGTCGCCCGGACGTTGTACAGCGCGTGCTCGATTCGGCCCTTCTCGTCGATCACGAAGGTCGAGCGGATGACGCCGTCGAAGGTCCGCCCGTAGAGCAGCTTGGGCCCCCACGTCCCGTAGCGGCGCATGACCGAGTGCGAGGCGTCGGACAGCAGCGGGAAGTTGAGCGCGTCGCGCTCGCGGAACCGCGCGAGACGCTCGGGGTCGTCGGGGGAGACCCCGAGCACGACGACGCCCGAGGCGGCGAGCGCCTGGATGCTGTCGCGGAAGTCGCAGGCCTGCTTGCTGCACCCCGGGGTGAGTGCGGCCGGGTAGAAGTAGAGCACCACCCGCTGGCCCCGGTAGTCGGCGAGTCGCACGGTCCGGCCGTCCTGATCCGGGAGGGAGAACGCCGGCGCCCGGTCGCCGGGGGCGAGGCGCTTCGGCAGGGCGGCGGGCTCGGTCACGGATCTCCTCGGGTGTCGAGGGGCTCGCACGCCCCGCTGTCCATCATGGTATTCTTGCTCCTCGGCCGGTTCGTTCCGGTCCTGCACCTCTAGCTCAATTGGCAGAGCAACTGACTCTTAATCAGTGGGTTCCGGGTTCAAGTCCCGGGGGGTGTACCACTCAGACTGGCAGGTGCCCGTGACGCGTATCGACATCCCGGGCACGCACAACTTCCGTGAGGTCGCTCCCGGGACGATCCGCCCCGGGGTGTTCTACCGTGCCGACGCCCTGCATCGGCTGACCCGAACCGGCCGCGCCGCGCTCGCCGGACTCGACGTGCGCACCGTCGTCGATCTGCGCAGCGACTTCGATCGTCGGATCGGGGGCCGGGACCGGCTGCGCGGGGTCGGCGCGCAGCTGCGACGGCACCCGATCCACGGCGGCCGGATGGACCCGGCGGTCGTCGAGATCCGCGCCGTCTATCGCTCGATCGTCGCCGACAACGGTCCCGCGATCGCCGAGGTCGTGCGCGCCGTCGCCGACTCCGACGGCGCGATCGTCGTCCACTGCACGGCCGGGAAGGACCGGACCGGACTCGTCGTCGCGTTCTGCCTCCTCGCGGTCGGAGCCGACGAGGAGATCGTCGTCGCCGACTACGCGCTGACCCAGCGCAATCTCGAAGGCGAGTGGACCGATCGGATGCTGCGCAAGGTTCGCCGGTTCGGTGTCCCGATGAGCGATCGCCTCCTCGAGGTGCTCGCCCGCTCGCCCGAGCCGGTGCTGCGCGAGACGCTCGCGTGGGTCGACGCCGAGTACGGCGGCGTGCTTCGCTACCTCGACTCGATCGGGATCGACGCGGCCGTCGTCGCACGGCTGCGCACCCGCCTCATCGCCGGCTGAGACCCGCGGTCCCGGTGCGGGCCGGATTCAGCGGATCCGAGACCGGATCCGGATCGCGGCGAGCGCCGTGAAGACGAGGGCCATCGCGGCCATCGCCGCCGCAGCGAACCAAACGGGCACGCTCCAGTCGCCGACGAACAGCGAGATCCCGTAGAAGCGCTCGAGCCTCGCGATCGCCTCGGCATTGCCGCCGACGAGTGCCGCGAGGGCCTCGCCCGTGAACTCGATCCGCAGCAGCATCGCCGCCTGCGCGAACGGCAGCGCGCTCACCGCGTCGCGCACGGCGTCGGGGAAGAGCCCGATCGCGATGTACGCACCCGCGACGAAGCCCGCGACGGTGCCGACGATCGTCGAGACCGCGGCGAAGGCGCCGGTCGTGCGCAGGAACGACACGACGAACGCCCACAGCGCCGCGAAGCCCGCGGTCGAGAGCGCGACCCAGCCGACCGTCGCAGCGATCTGCGCGAGTCCGAGCACCGTGCCGCTGACGAGCCACAGGTAGAGCAGTGCGACCGCGAGCACGACGAGCGACATGGCGAGTCCGATGACGAACGCGCCGAGGAGGTAGCCGAGGACGAGCTGGCCGCGGCGGATGGGGGAGACGAGGAAGTCGCGGAACCGGCCCGAGGAGGCGTCGTCGACGAAGACGGACAGCGCGCCGAGCGTCGTCGACATGGTCGACAGCGCGACGATCCCGGCGAACATCCAGGCGTCGACGAAGCCGCGTACGAGCTCGGGGTCCGCGCTCGGTGCGGTCGCGGCGATCGACTGGGTCTGGATGTTGCCGAGGAACAGCGCGTAGAGCAGGAAGACGATGAGCGCTCCGAGCAGCGAGAAGAACACGTTGAGCGGGTCGCGGAAGTAGAGCCGGAGGTTGCGGCCGGTGATGCCGAGCACGACGTTCATTCGCCGGCCTCGCTCGCCGATCGACCGGTCAGCGCGAGGAACACGTCGTCCATCCGACCGTGCCGGAACTCGAAGTCGGTGACCGCGTCGCCGAGCTCCCACAGCACCCGCTTCGCCTCGGCCGCGTCGGCGACGGTGCGCTCCTCGACGCCCGCCTCGGTCGTCAGCCGGAGGATGCTCGAGCTGTGTCGCGCCCGCAGCTCGGCGGGAGCGCCGTCCGCGACGATCCGGCCGTGGTCGATGATGCACACCCGGTCGGCCTCCTCGGTCTCCTCCATGTAGTGCGTCGTGAGGAAGACGGTGAGCCCCGTGCGCTCCTTGAGCTCGTGGATGCTCCGCCAGACGAGCGCGCGGCTCGCGGGGTCCAGACCCGTCGTCGGCTCGTCGAGGAACAGGATCCGCGGGTCCTGCAGCAGCGCTCGCGCGATGTCGACGCGTCGGCGCTGACCACCCGAGAGGCGGCCGTAGCGCCGGTCGATGAACTCGTCGAGCTCGACGAGCGCCGTCAGCGCGGCGACCCGCTCGCGGACGCGCCGCCCCTCGCCGAGGTACGGGCGAGCCCGGGTCGAGAGGTTCTCCCGCACGGTGAGCGCTCCGTCGAGCACCGAGTCCTGGAACACCACGCCGATCGACTGGCGCACGGCGTCGCCCTCGCGGCGCACGTCGAGGCCCGCGACGCTGAGCTCGCCCGCCTCGAAGGGCAGGACCGTGGTGAGGCAGCCGATCGTCGTCGACTTGCCTGCGCCGTTCGTGCCGAGGAAGGCGAAGACGCTGCCCGGCGCGACGTCGAACGAGACGTCGTCGACCGCGAGCGTCTCGCGATAGCGCTTCGTGAGGCCGCGGACGCGCACCCCGCCGGAATCCTGCATGCGACCAGTCTGGCCGACATCCGTACGCGCGCGCTCGTGCGCGCGTAGCCTCGTCGCGTGACGATCGCCGACCTCATCGCGAAGCCTGACGTCGCCGCCGCGATCGCGGCCGGGGACACCCCGTTCTTCATCCTCGAACCCGCCGCCGCCGTCGAGGCGTACCGGCTGCTCGAGCGGGCCCTGCCGAGCGTCCGCCACCACTACGCGGTCAAGTCGAACTCGCAGCTCGCGCTCGTCGAGGCGCTCGTCGAGGCCGGCGCCTCCTTCGACGTCGCGACGAACGCGGAGATCGACCTCGTGCTCGCGGCCGGTGCGACGCCGGATCGGATCATCCACACGCACCCGCACCTCAAGCCGCGGGACATCGGATACGCGGTCGAACGCGGTGTGCGCACCTTCGTCGCCGACTCCGACGCGCAGGCGCGCAAGCTCGCCGCCTTCCGCGACCGGGATCTCGCCGTGCTCGCCCGGGTCTCCTACCCGAACGCGGGTGGGACGTCCGACCTCTCGCTCAAGTTCGGCCTCGCGCCCGAGGAGGTCGCCGGCTTTCTCGACTACGCGGCCGACCGCGGGCTGTCGCTCCGGGGGCTCAGCTATCACGTCGGTTCGCAGAACGTCGACCGCGACGTGTACGCGCGCGCGCTGACGACGACGGCCGAGCTCGTGCGGACCGCGATCGCGGCGGGCCACGGCCTCGACACGATCGACATCGGCGGGGGGTTCCCCGTGCGCTACGCGGGCCGCGAGCCGCTGCTGGAGGAGTTCGCGCAGGTGCTCCGCCCGATCATTCAGGAGCATCCGGAGCTCGCGTTCTGGTCGGAGCCCGGGCGCTTCGTCTCGGCGCCCGCCATGCATCTCGTCACCTCGGTCGTCGCCGACACCTACCGACCCGCGCTCGAGACGCACTGGGTCTACATCGACGACGGGCTGTTCGGCGGCTACTCGAACGTGCTCACCGATCATATCGTGCCCGAGATCGTGCCGGTCGGCATCCCCGCCGGCCGTGAGCGCGTCGCGCAGACGATCGCGGGACCGACCTGCGACTCGAGCGACGTCGTCGTGCAGGGCATCGAGCTGCCTCGGCTCGTCGTCGGCGACATCCTCGTCTCGCCCATGATGGGCGCGTACACGATCGTCACGGCGACCCGGTTCAACGGCATCCCGATCACCCGGGTCATCGTCGTCTGACTCGCGCGGAGTGCCTGGAGCAGGAGCCCTCAGCGCCGGATGAGCGAGAGCCCCGCCCGCGCGAGGTCGCCGACCGACGCATCGGGCAGGTACGCCTTGACGATCGCGCCCGCGATCCGCGGCAGCTCGGCCTCGTCGCGGTAGAGCAGTCGCATCGACTCGTAGCGGGGGCCGAACTTCTCCTTGAAGCGGTGCAGCGAGTGGAAGCCGTAGGCGGGCTCGAGCAGGTTCCCGACCGTCGTCAGGATCGCGCCGACCGTCCCGTCCTCCTCGGCGTCCTCCTCGCTGCGCGTCAGGGGCGCGCCGGACAGCGACGCGAAGCGGGCCCCCTCGTCCCGGAAGGCGAGGAAGCTCTGGCCGATCAGGAACTCCATCGCCGGGCCGAACCCGTCGTCGCGCCGGCGCATGATGTCGAGGACCCAGCCGATGACGTCAGGCTCGCCGTCCGGGAGGGCCGGCCCGTAGACGGGCAGCCAGGACAGAACGCCGTGCACCGAGCCGTCCGCGTCGGTCGCGAGCGCGACGCGGACGGCCGGGTCGAGCGCCTCGTCGACGCCGCCGAGCGTGAAGCCCATCTCCGGCAGCGCCTTGTCGCCGACCCAGGACTCGCTGATCGCGCGCACCTGCGCGACGACCGCCCACGGCTCGTCGCGCAGCCGCGTGAGCCGGAACGAGATCCCCTCGCGCTCGGCCCGGTTCGCCGCGCCGCGCACCGGCTGCCACCGCTTGCCGCTGAACTCGAGCCCCGGCAGGTCGACGACGGTGTCCTCGCCGACCGAGATGCTGCGCCACTGCGGGTCCTCCGAGAGCGCTGCGGTCGCCGCCGCCTGCGATGAGGAGAAGAAGCAGGGCGCGACGCCATCGAGTTCTGCCGCCATCCGGAAGTCGCGGATCGCGGCCTCCCAGGTCTCGGGCGGGCCGATGGGGTCGCCGAGCACGATCGCGACGCCGCCGACCTTGCGCACGGGCAGCGCCCACGCGTCGCCGGGTCCGAAGCGCACCCGCATCCGCGGCCAGGTCGACATCCAGCTGAGGCTCCCGCCGCCGTGGCGTCGCAGCACGGCGACGAGACGCTCCCGCGCCTCGCCCGCGTCGACCGCGATGAAGCGGCCGCGCCGCCACACCGGCACCGCGAAGGCGCGCCGCCCCGCGATGAGCACGACGAGCGTGATGAGCCAGAGCGCGCTCGCGGCGAGGGCGACGCCGGCTCCCTCGAAGCGGGAGAGATCGCCGTTGAGGATCGTGAGGACGTAGACGACCTCGAGCGCGTTGAACGAGGCGAGCGCGACGGCGACCCACCAGGCCCAGCGCCGGCCGTGGACGAGCGACCAGCTGATGACGAGGATGAGCCCGACGTCGATCGCGATGTCGAGCCAGGACACCTCGCGCGGCTGCGTCCGGCCGAGCGGCCCCTGCGTCGGCACGAGCGCCGCGACGAGCTGCATGACGCCGATGACCGCGATCGATCCGAACGCGACGATCCGCCACTCGTGCGCCGTCGCCCGCTGCGAGCGGCCGAAGCCGAAGAGCAGCACGATGCCGGCGCTCACCGCGTGCTCGAGGTCGGCGAGCGTGCCCTCGAGGACGAGCAGGACGAGCAGGATCCCGGCGAGGATGAGCCTGCCGCGGAAGCGCCACGGCGCGCGCATCGAGGCGATGCCGAGCGCGGCGAGGACCATGAGGCCGCAGGACGGCCCGACGTCCAGGACGCCGGCGAGCCGCACCGCCCAGTCCCAGCCGGTGAGCGCGACCATGTCGACGATCGCGGCGGATGCGAGGACGCCGACGATCTGCCCGGTCCAGAACGCGATGACGACCCAGCGGCGGCGTCGGCGGCGCTCGAGGAAGCCGACCGAGACGACCATGAGGACTCCGACGAGCGCGTAGTGCCACGGCACCTCGGAGAAGAACGTGCCCGTGATCGGCGTCCACCACCGCCCGGCCTCGAGGGCCGGCACGCCGTACGCGACCGATTCGAACCAGGGCGAGTCCCGGAACGGCGACCAGAGGGCGCTGGAGGCGATGCCTGCAACGAGGTAGCAGGCGAGGAACGCGAGCGCGAGCGGATGCCGCGCGATGAAGCGCCCGACGAGCGCCGCGCGCCGCCGCGCGCGTCCCCCCGGTCCCGTCATCAGGCCCCGTCGTCCTCCGGGAGCCCGAGCAGCGCGCGCTGCTCGGCCTCGCGCTCGAGGCGGACCTGCTCGACGACGGTGCCGACCGCGATCGCGACGTTGATGCCCCAGCCGACCCAGATCAGCGCGAGGCGCCAGTCGCGCGGACCGACGACGCTGTGCCGGATTGCGGGCACCACCCCGGCCACCGCGCCGAGCACGGCGCCGTTGAAGATGTACCTGCGCATTTCGACCTGCCTCTCGTCCTTTACGGTACGCGATGTAGCGTGGAGGGCGCATGACATCTCAGCTGAGCACCTACCCGCTCGTCGTCGTCTCGAATCGGCTCCCGGTCGACTCCCAGGTCGGACCCGACGGGTCGATCTCGTGGGTCCGCTCGCCGGGCGGTCTCGTCACGGCCCTCGAGTCGGTCACGCGGGACGCGGCGGCGGCCTGGGTGGGCTGGCCCGGCTCGGCGGACCTCGAGCTCGACCCCTTCGACGCCGACGGGATGCGGCTCGTGCCGGTCGCCCTGTCCGAGCTCGACCTCGAGCGCTACTACGAGGGCTTCAGCAACGCGTCCGTCTGGCCCCTCTACCACGACGTCATCGCCGTGCCGGAGTACCACCGGGAGTGGTGGGAGCGCTACGTCGCGGTCAACGAGCGCTTCGCGCGGGCCGCGGCCGACGTCGCCGTCGAGGGCGCCACGGTCTGGGTGCAGGACTATCAGCTGCAGCTGGTGCCGCGCCTGCTGCGCAGCCTGCGTCCGGACCTGTCGATCGGCTTCTTCCTGCATATTCCGTTCCCGCCATACGGACTCTTCTCGCAGCTGCCGTGGCGCGGCCGGATCGTCGACGGGCTGCTCGGCGCCGACGTCGTCGGCTTCCAGCGCGCGAGCGACGCGGCGAACTTCGCGACCGCCGTGCGGCGGCTCACCGACTCGGTCGTGCGCGCCCAGCATCGGGGCAGCCAGGTCGAAGTCGTGGACGCGCCGGGCGTGCACCGCAACGTCGTCGTCAAGGCGTTCCCGATCTCGATCGACGCCGCTGCGCTCGAGGCGCTCGCGCGCACGCCGGAGGTCCAGGCGAGGGCGCGGGAGATCCGCGAGAGTCTCGGACCGGATCGCACGCTCTTCCTCGGCGTCGACCGGCTCGACTACACGAAGGGCATCGTGCACCGGCTCAAGGCGTACGGCGAGCTGCTGCAGGAGGGGCTGATCGGCGTCGACGACGCCGCGCTCATCCAGATCGCCGTGCCGAGCCGTGAGCGGGTCGCCGCCTACGTGCAGCTGCGCGACGAGGTCGAGCTCATGGCGGGGCGGATCAACGGCGACTTCCAGACCCTGCGCCACCGGGCGGTCAGCTACCACTACCACGCCTATCCGCGCGAGGAGATGGCGGCGATGTTCCTCGCGGCCGACGTGCTCCTCGTCACCGCGCTTCGCGACGGGATGAACCTCGTCGCGAAGGAGTACGTCGCGACCCGCTTCGACGAGGACGGCGTGCTCGTGCTCTCCGAGTTCACCGGGGCCGCCGACGAGCTGCGCCGCGCGGTGCTCGTCAATCCCCACGACATCGCCGGACTCAAGGACGCGATGCTCGGGGCGATGCGGATGCCCAGATCCGAGCGCCGGTCGCGGATGCGGGCGATGCGCCGTCGCGTCGTCGAGCACGACGTCGCGCGCTGGTCGAGCGAGTTCCTCGAGGCGCTCGCGGGATCGCGTTCTGCCACGGGCGCTCCTCGTCCCATGGACGGCGCCGGGAGGGCAGGCGCCGGGAGCCCCGACATCGGGGCGCTGCCCGAGGCGCTGCTCGCCGCGCTCCACGAGCTCGGTCGACGAGAGGAGCTCCTCGTCGCGCTCGACTTCGACGGCACGCTCTCGCCCGAGGTCGACGACCCCGAGCAGGCTCGCGCGCTGCCCGAGGCGCGCGAGGCGGTCCTCCGGCTCGCCGCCGCCCCGCGCACCCGCGTCGTGCTGATCTCGGGCCGCTCGCTCGCGAGCCTTCAGACGGTCACCGAGTCGCTGCCCGACACCGTCTTCCTCGTCGGCTCGCACGGTGCGGAGGTGCGGCTCGACTCGGGCATGGAGTTCGCGCCGCTTGGCGCCGCCGAGCGCGCCCGGCTCGAACGGCTCGACGCCATCCTGCGCGAGATCGCCGAGCAGTACGCCGGCATCTGGGTCGAGGCCAAGCCGGCGGGCTTCGCGCTGCACACGCGCCTGGCGACCGAGCCGGACACCCTGAGCGCTCGCGCCGCCGCCCGCCGCGCCGTGCACGAGGCGCTCGGGGGCGACGACGTGACGATCCGCGACGGGCGCACGACGCTCGAGTTCGCGGTGCGCAGCGAGACGAAGGGCGAGGTCGTCGAGCATCTGCGACGCGTCATCGGCGCGGACGGCGTGTTCTTCGCCGGCGACGACGTGACCGACGAGGACGCGTTCGCGGTGCTCGGACCGCGCGATCTCGGGCTCAAGTCCGGTCCGGGCACGACCGTCGCGCGGCATCGCGTGCCCGGCCCCGCGGAGGTCGCGGCCGCGCTCCACGCGCTCGCCGACATCCGGCACGGCGCACCGCCGCGCTGAGGCCGCGCACCCGCTATCGTCGCAGCGACGAGAGGAGCGCGACGTGGCGCTGGAGTTCGGGATCTTCGACTCGATCGACCTCGGCCGCTCGACACCGGGCGACGTCCTGCGCGGCCGCCTCGAGATCGCCTCGTTCGCCGAGACGTGCGGGTTCGACCGGTACCACGTCACCGAGCACCACGGCACGACGCTCTCCGTGAGCCCGAGCCCGAGCCTGTTCCTCGCGGCGCTCTCGCAGCGCACCACCCGGATGCGCATCGGCACGCTCGTCTACGTCGTGCCGATGTACGAGCCGCTGCGCCTCGCCGAGGAGGTCGCCGTGCTCGACCAGCTCACCGGCGGGCGCTTCGACCTCGGCGTCGGCAAGGGCGTCAGCCCTTTCGAGCTCGAGTACTTCGGCGTCGCCGCGGCCGACTCGGCGGGGATCCTGCGGCGTCACCTCGACGCGATCCTCAGCGCCCACCGGACCGGGGTCTTCGCGCATCCCGGCGCCGAGCGGCCGACGACCCGCCTCTCGGTGCTGCCGGTGCAGCAGCCGCACCCGCCGGTGTGGCTCGCATCCGCGACGCCAGAGACGCTCGACTGGGCCGCGGCGAGCGGGCACAACGTCGTCTCGCGCTGGGAGGGCGGACAGCTGGCCGCCGCGGCCGAGCGATATTGGAACGCCTGGTACGCGGCCGGCGGGCACGGCCCGCAACCGCGTGTCGGCGGCGCGACGCACTGCGTGGTCGGCGAGTCGGACGCGGCCGCGGAGGACCGCTACCTGCGAGCCGGACACGTCCTGTGGGAGCGTCTCACGAGCCTGTGGCACGAGCACGGCGTGACCGGCGCCGACTTCCTCTACGACCCGCACGACATGCTGCGGAAGCAGAACGCGGTCGTCGGATCGCCCGCGACGGTCCGCGACCGGCTCGCCGCGATGCTCGAGGAGGCCGACATCAACTACTTCGAGCTGACCCCGACCTTCGGCGATCTCACGGTCGAGGAGGCGAAGGCGAACATCGCGGCGATCGCGGGCATCATGCCCGAGTTGCGCGCCGTGGCCGATCGCCGGGTGCGGGTCGCACGGTAGCCGCGGCCCGCGACCGGAGCGGGCAGGGGAGCACGTCGCGCGAACCGTAATAGGCTCGGCCGGCGGGAGGGGAGGAACCGGGTGAGCCACGACGACGTGATCGCGCAGCTGCGCGCGGCATTGCCCGACGACGCGGTCGTCGTCGATCCGGCGCGCATGAGCGGCTACCGCTACGACCGGGCGAACCTGCCGGACGCCGGCACGCCGCTCGCGGTCGTCACGCCCGCCTCGACGGCCGAGGTGCAGGAGGTCGTGCGCGTCGCCGCCCGGCACCGCGTCCCGATCATCGTGCGCGGCGCCGGCACGAGCCTCGCCGGCGGCTCGACCGCCCGCGACGGGGCGATCACGCTGTCGACCGAGCGGATGCGGGCGATCGCCGTCGATCCGAGCACCAGGACCGCCCTCGTCCAGCCCGGCCTGCTCAACGCGGAGGTCAAGGCCGCCGTCAAGGAGCACGGCCTCTGGTACCCGCCGGACCCGTCGTCGTTCGAGATCTGCTCGATCGGCGGCAACGTCGCGACGAACGCAGGCGGCCTGTGCTGCGTCAAGTACGGCGTCACGACCGACTACGTGCTCGGCCTCGAGGTCGTGCTCGCCGACGGGACCGCGGTGCGTCTCGGCGGCCCGCGCATCAAGGACGTCGCCGGCCTGCCGCTCACGAAGCTCTTCGTCGGCAGCGAGGGGACGCTCGGGATCGTCACCGAGATCACGTTGCGCCTCGTCCCGCAGCCGGAGCCGGCGAGCGTCGCGGTCGCGTTCTTCCCGACCGTCGAGGCCGCGACGGACGCGGTCGTCGCGGTCAGCACGCGGCTGCGGCCGTCGATCGTCGAGTTCATGGACCGCGTCTCGATCAACGCGGTCGAGGACGCGACCCGGATGGGGCTCGACCGCGAGGCCGAGGCCCTGCTGCTCGTCGGCTGCGACGCGAGCGGCGAGGCGGTCGCGCAGGAGCTCGCGCTCGTCGAGCAGGCGTTCGTCGAGCACGGCGCGAGCGAGCACTTCGTCGCCGACGACGCGGAGACGGCCGAGTCGTTCTTGACGGCGCGCCGGCTCGCGCTTCCGGCCATGGAGGCGCTCGGCGCGGTGCTCATCGAGGACGTCGGCGTCCCGCTGCCACGGCTCGGCGATCTCATCCGCGGCATCGCGGCGATCGGCGAGCGGCACGGGATCCTCGTCGGGACGGTCGCCCATGCCGGCGACGGCAACACGCATCCGAACGTCATCTACGACGCGATGGACCCCGCACAGGTCGAGCGCGCCCAGGTGGTCTTCGGCGAGATCATGGATCTCGCGATCGAGCTCGGCGGCACGATCACGGGCGAGCACGGGGTCGGCGCGATGAAGAACGCGTGGCTCGAGTCCCAGCTCGGTCCCGAGGCATACGCGCTCGGCCTGCGCATCAAGTCGGCCCTCGACCCGGACGGCATCCTCAACCCCGGCATCGGCCTCTGAGGGTGCACGTTCGCACCGAGTGTGCGCGGGAGTACGGGCGGTCTGGGTGCGAACGTGCTCCGAGAGCGGCGCAATAGACTCGGGGTGTGCCGCAGACACCTGATATGAAGCCGCGCTCGCGCACCGTCACCGACGGGCTCGAGGCCATGACGTCGCGCGGGATGCTGCGCGGCGTCGGCATGGGCGACGCCGACTGGGACAAGCCGCAGATCGGGATCGCGTCGTCCTGGAACGAGATCACCCCCTGCAACCTGAGCCTCGACCGACTCGCCCAGGCGGCGAAGGAGGGCGTCCACGGCGGCGGCGGCTACCCGCTCCAGTTCGGCACCATCTCCGTCTCCGACGGCATCTCGATGGGCCACGAGGGCATGCACTTCTCGCTCGTCAGCCGCGAGATCATCGCCGACTCCGTCGAGACCGTCATGCAGGCCGAGCGCCTCGACGGCTCCGTCCTGCTCGCCGGCTGCGACAAGTCGATCCCCGGCATGCTCATGGCGGCGGCCCGACTCGACCTCGCGAGCGTCTTCCTCTACGCCGGCTCGATCGCCCCCGGCTGGGTGCGTCTCTCCGACGGCACCGAGAAGGACATCACGATCATCGACTCGTTCGAGGCGGTCGGCGCGGTCAACGCCGGCAAGATGTCGCTCGAGGACGCGAAGCGCATCGAGTGCGCCTTCGCGCCGGGCGAGGGCGCCTGCGGCGGCATGTACACGGCGAACACGATGGCCTCGGTCGCGGAGGCGCTCGGCCTCTCGCTCCCGGGCTCCGCGAGCCCCGCGGCGGCCGACCGCCGCCGCGACTACTACGCGCACCGCTCCGGCGAGGCGGTCGTCGGGATGCTGCAGCGCGGCCACACGGCGCGCGACATCCTCACGAGGGAGGCGTTCGAGAACGCGATCGCGGTCGGCATGGCGCTCGGCGGCTCGACGAACATCGTGCTCCACCTCCTCGCGATCGCGAACGAGGCCGAGGTGCCGCTCAGCCTCGACGACTTCAACCGGATCGGCTCGAAGGTCCCGCACATCGGCGACCTCAAGCCCTTCGGCAAGTACGTCATGAACGACGTCGACCGGCGCGGCGGCATCCCCGTCCTCATGAACGCGCTCCTGGAGGCCGGTCTGCTGCACGGCGACGCGCTCACCGTGACCGGCAAGACGGTCGCGGAGAACCTCGCGGAGCTGCGACCGGATCCCCTCGACGGCACGGTGCTGCACACGCTCGACGACCCGATCCACGCGACCGGCGGCCTCACGATCCTCTCCGGCACGCTCGCGCCCGAGGGCGCGGTCGTCAAGACGGCCGGCTTCGACGCCGACGTCTTCGAGGGCCCGGCCCGCGTCTTCGAGCGCGAGCGCGCCGCGCTCGACGCGCTCGCGGCGGGCGAGATCGAGGCCGGCTCGGTCGTCGTCATCCGCTACGAGGGCCCGAAGGGCGGTCCGGGCATGCGCGAGATGCTCGCGATCACCGCGGCGATCAAGGGCGCCGGGCTCGGCAAGGACGTCCTGCTCATCACCGACGGCCGGTTCTCGGGGGGCACCACGGGCCTGTGCATCGGTCACGTCGCGCCGGAGGCCGTCGACGGCGGGCCGATCGCGTTCCTCCGGGACGGAGACCGGATCCGAGTCGACATCCCCAGCCGCTCGATCGACCTCCTCGTCGACGCCGACGAGCTCGCCGCGCGCGCGGTCGGGTGGGAGCCGCTCCCGCCGCGCTACACCCGCGGTGTGCTGGCGAAGTACGCCCGCCTCGTGCACAGCGCGAGCGTCGGCGCCGTCACCGGCTGAGCGCGTCGCCCGGTCGGCTCCTCACCCCGGCGCACCCGCTCGGTCGGATGGGCTAGGCTGGTGGCTCGTTAGACACCCGGGTGGCACAACCAGTCCTGGAGTGGGCGGCCCTCGCTGACAGCGGGTGGCCGGCGTTCTGATCGGTGCGGTACCGCCATTCGGCGAACGCGCGCCCGATCCCCACCGAACCCAGCGACTCCCCGAGGAAGCCATCATGTCCATCACGGACTCCACCCCGGCCAAGCCGGCATCCGCGCGCGCACCCGAGATCCTGACCGGCTCGGGCGCGATCCTGAAGAGCCTCGAGATGCTCGGGATCAAGGACGCCTTCGGTCTCCCGGGCGGCGCCATCATGCCGTTCTACGACGAGCTCATGGCCTCGACCGGCGTGCGCCACATCCTCGTGCGCCACGAGCAGGGCGCCGGGCACGCCGCGGAGGGCTACGCGGCCGCCTCGGGCGGCGTCGGCGTCGCGATCGCGACGAGCGGCCCGGGCGCGACGAACCTCGTCACGGCGATCGCCGACGCGTACATGGACTCGGTGCCGCTGCTCGCGATCACCGGCCAGGTGTTCTCGACGGTGATGGGCACGGACGCCTTCCAGGAGGTCGACATCGTCGGCATCACGATGCCGATCGTCAAGCACTCGTTCCTCGTCAAGGACCCCGCCGAGATCCCCGCGACGATCGCCGCGGCCGTGCACATCGCGACGACCGGCCGGCCGGGCCCGGTCCTCGTCGACGTGACGAAGGACGCCCAGCAGAACACCGCCCCCTTCATCTGGCCGCCGAAGGTGGACCTGCCGGGCTACCGGCCGGTCACCAAGGCGCACGGCAAGCAGGTCGTCGCGGCCGCCCAGATGATCGCTGAGGCGAAGCGACCGGTCGTCTACGTCGGCGGCGGCGTCGTGCGCGCGAAGGCCTCCGAGGAGCTGCGCGAGTTCGCGGAGCTCGTCGGCGCGCCAGTCGTGACGACGCTCATGGCGCGCGGGGCGTTCCCCGACTCCTCGCCGCTGCACCTCGGGATGCCGGGGATGCACGGCGCGGTGCCGGCGGTCCTCGCGTTCCAGGAGTCGGACCTCATCATCGCCCTCGGCGCGCGCTTCGACGACCGGGTGACCGGCAAGACGAGCGAGTTCGCGCCGGACGCCCAGGTCGTCCACGTCGACATCGACCCCGCCGAGATCGGCAAGATCCGCGAGGCGCAGGTCCCGATCGTCGGCGACGTCAAGGACGTGCTCGTCGACCTGTCCGTCGCGTACCGCGACGCGATCGCCGAGCACCCCGCCGACTACGCCGCATGGTGGGAGCGGCTGCGCAGCCTTCAGGAGACCTACCCGCTCGGCTGGGACGAGCCGACCGACGGCCACCTCTCGCCGCAGCGCATCATCCAGCGCATCGGCGAGCTCACGGGGCCCGAGGCGGTCTACGCGGCGGGCGTCGGCCAGCACCAGATGTGGGCGGCGCAGTTCATCAAGTACGAGCGACCGAACGCCTGGCTGAACTCGGGCGGCGCGGGCACCATGGGCTACGCGGTCCCGGCCGCGATGGGCGCGAAGGTCGCCGAGCCCGACCGCGTCGTGTGGGCGATCGACGGCGACGGCTGCTTCCAGATGACGAACCAGGAGCTCGCGACCTGCGCGATCAACGAGATCCCGATCAAGGTCGCGATCATCAACAACTCCTCGCTCGGGATGGTTCGGCAGTGGCAGACGCTCTTCTACGAGGGACGGCACTCGTTCACCGACCTCGAGACGGGTGGTGGCACGCGGATGATCCCGGACTTCGTCAAGCTCGCGGACGCGTACGGCGCGCTCGCGATCCGCGTGACGAAGGAGGAGGAGATCGACCCGGCGATCCGGCTCGCGCTCGAGACGAACGATCGCCCCGTCGTCATCGACTTCGTCGTCAGCCGGGACGCGATGGTGTGGCCGATGGTCCCCCAGGGGGTCGGCAACTCGAACGTCCAGTACGCCCGCGACCACGCCCCGCACTGGGGGGAGGACTGAGATGAGTCACGTGCTCTCGCTCCTCGTCGAGGACAAGCCCGGCCTGCTGACCCGTGTCGCCGGCCTCTTCGCCCGACGCGGGTTCAACATCGAGTCGCTCGCGGTCGGCGTCACCGAGATCGAGGGGCTGTCCCGGATCACCGTCGTCGTCGACGTCGAGCGCACCCCGCTCGAGCAGGTCACGAAGCAGCTGAACAAGCTCGTGAACGTCATCAAGGTGGTCGAGCTCGACGCGGGGGCGTCCGTCATCCGCGAGCACCTGCTCGTCAAGGTGCGCACCGACGCGACGACGCGCTCGCAGGTGCTCGAGGCGGCCGCGCTGTTCCGCGCGAACGTCGTCGACGTCACGAGCGACGCCCTCGTCATCGAGGTGACGGGCGACAATGGCAAGGTGCAGGCGCTGCTGCGCCTGCTCGAGCCGTACGGGATCAAGGAGATCGCCCAGTCGGGCGCGCTCGCGATCGGCCGCGGCGGCAAGTCCATCACCGAACGAGTCTTCAAGAACTGACCCCCACCTCCTCACCGCTTTTCAGGAGAATGCGGCCCGCACGTGCAATACGCACGCGTACCCCCGAAATCTCCTGAAAAGCGAAACCGGAAACTAGAAGGAAGAAGCAGAACATTGGCTGAGATCGTCTACGACAAGGACGCCGACCTCTCGATCGTCCAGGGCAAGAAGGTGGCCGTCATCGGCTACGGCTCCCAGGGCCACGCCCACGCGCTGAACCTGCGCGACTCGGGGGTCGAGGTCAAGATCGGCCTCAAGCCCGACAGCAAGTCCGTCGGCAAGGCGCTCGAGGCCGGCTTCGAGGTGCTCTCGACCGCCGAGGCCGCGAAGTGGGCCGACGTCGTCGTGATCCTCGCGCCCGACCAGTCCCAGCGCGGCCTCTACGCGGCCGACGTCAAGGACAACCTCGAGCCCGGCAACGCGCTGCTCTTCGGCCACGGCTTCAACATCCGCTTCGGCTACATCGAGGCGCCCGCCGGTGTCGACGTGCTCCTCGTCGCCCCCAAGGCTCCCGGCCACACCGTGCGCCGCGAGTTCGTCGCGGGCCGCGGCATCCCGGACATCGTCGCGGTCGAGCAGGACGCGACCGGCGCGGCCTGGGACCTCGCGTTCTCCTATGCGAAGGCGATCGGCGGCACGCGCGCCGGCGTCATCAAGACGACCTTCACCGAGGAGACCGAGACCGACCTGTTCGGCGAGCAGTCGGTGCTGTGCGGCTCGCTCGAGCAGCTCATCAAGTACGGCTTCGAGACGCTGACCGAGGCGGGCTACCAGCCCGAGGTCGCGTACTTCGAGGTGCTGCATGAGCTCAAGCTCATCGTCGACCTCGTCAACGAGGGCGGCATCGCGAAGATGAACTGGAGCATCTCGGACACCGCCGAGTACGGCGGCTACGTCTCGGGCCCGCGGATCATCGACGCGAGCGTCAAGGCGCGCATGAAGGACGTCCTCACCGACATCCAGTCCGGCGCCTTCGCGGAGCGCTTCATCGCCGACCAGGACGGCGGCGCCCCCGAGTTCAAGGCGCTGCGCAGCGAGAACGAGGCGCACCCGATCGAGACGACGGGTCGGGAGCTGCGCGCGCTGTTCGCTTGGAAGCAGCAGGACAGCGACTACGTGGACGGCTCCGCCGCCCGCTGACCGACGCCATCGCGAGGGGGCCCGCTCCGGCGGGCCCCTTCTGCGTCGTGCGGATTCGGCAGTTCGATTCGGGCGTGCCGAGTGCGCAGAACGCCATTCCGACGCGCCCGCGCGACGGTAACGAAGCGGAACCGGGTCGGGGTGACATCCTCGCTCCCAGTACGCTGGACGGGCACCGTTCGCCCCGAGCCAAGGACTCCACACCGTTGACGAAGCCTGTCGTCCTGATCGCAGAAGAACTCTCTCCGGCCACCGTCGAGGCTCTCGGGCCTGATTTCGACGTCCGCAGCGTCGACGGCACGGACCGTCCCGCGCTGCTCGCCGCGCTCGCCGACGCGAGCGCCGTGCTCATCCGATCCGCGACGAAGATGGATGCCGAGGCGATCGCCGCGGGCAAGTCGCTCAAGGTCATCGCCCGCGCGGGCGTGGGCCTCGACAACGTCGACATCAAGTCGGCGACGACCGCGGGCGTCATGGTCGTCAATGCGCCGACGTCGAACATCATCTCCGCCGCCGAGCTCACAGTCGGGCACATCCTCAGCCTCGCCCGCCACATCCCGGCCGCGCACGGCTCGCTCTCGCAGGGACAGTGGAAGCGCTCGAAGTACACGGGCACCGAGCTCTACGAGAAGACCGTCGGGATCATCGGCCTCGGCCGCATCGGCGCGCTCATCGCGGCGCGGCTGCAGGCCTTCGGCGTCGAGATCGTCGCGTACGACCCGTACGTCACGCCAGCCCGCGCGCAGCAGCTCGGCGCGAGGCTCGTGAGCCTCGACGAGCTCATCGCGGCGAGCGACTTCATCACGATCCACATGCCGAAGACGCCGGAGACGACCGGCATGATCGGCGCCGAGCAGCTCAAGGCGATGAAGCCGACGGCGTTCGTCGTCAACGTCGCTCGCGGCGGGCTCATCGACGAGGCGGCGCTCGCGGAGGCCCTCGCGGCGGGCGAGATCGCGGGAGCCGGCCTCGACGTCTTCGTGACCGAACCGCCGGCGGCGGACTCGCCGCTGCTCAGCGCCCCGAACGTCGTGCTCACGCCGCACCTCGGCGCGTCGACCGAGGAGGCGCAGGAGAAGGCGGGCGTCGCGGTCGCGAAGAGCGTCAAGCTCGCACTCGAGGGCGACCTCGTGCCCGACGCCGTCAACGTGGCCGGCGGAGTCATCGACCCGTTCGTGCGGCCCGGCATCGCGCTCGTGGAGAAGCTCGGCCAGATCCTCTCGGGTCTCGCGCCCGCCGCCCTGACGCGGCTCGACGTCGACGTGCGCGGCGAGCTCGCCGAGTACGACGTCAGCGTGTACCGGCTCGCCGCGCTGAAGGGCTACTTCGTCCCGATCTCGAGCGAGAACGTCTCGTACGTCAACGCGCCGCTGCTCGCCGAGCAGCGCGGGATCGAGACCTCGCTCACGACCGCCGCCGAGTCGAAGGACTACCGGAACACGACGACGCTCACCGGCGTCCTCGCGGACGGCCGCACGGTGCGGGTCGCCGGCACGCTGTCCGGCACGAAGATGGTCGAGAAGATCATCGGTGTGGACGGGTACGAGATCGAGGTGCCGATCAAGCTGCACCACATCCTCATGGACTACCTCGACCGTCCGGGCATCATCGGGGTCTACGGCCGCGAGCTCGGTTCCGTCGGGATCAACATCGACGCGATGCAGGTCGCCGTGGACGAGTCGACGGGGCGGGCCCTGTCGATCCTCACCGTCAGCGACAAGGTGCCGGACGACGCGCTCGCTCGCATCCAGTCGGAGATCAACGCGGACCGTCTCCTCGAGATCAATCTCATCGAGGAGTAGCCCCCCGAATGGGGGGACGGATGGCGGGTGACTGACTCACCCCATGGCCGTAGCCTCGGAAGACGCCAATGACGTCTCGGGGGACCCCTTGGTCGACAATCGAATCAAGTCCTTGCCCGCGCGGGGACTCGCACTGGTCTCGGCAGCAGCGCTGACCCTGGTCGGGGTCTGCGTCGCGCAGGCGGCGTCCGCGCCGAGCGCGAGCGCGGTGCCGACATCCGCCGTGGTCTTCGACTCGCTCCCGGCGACGAACCCGGGGAGCCTCGCGAGCTACGGCATGCAGGCGTACCAGATGAGGGAGTTCGGTCAGCGACTCCAGCTCGGCGGCACCGCACGGATGCTCGGCTCGATCGAGATCGGCTTCGTCGACTGGGCGTGCGAGAACTGGGCCTCCGGCGCCACCCCGTGCACGACGACGCCCGGCGCCGCGTTCACCGTGCCCGTGACCGTCAACGTCTACGAGGCCGGTGCGAGCGACGAGACCGTCGGCGATCGCATCGCGACGACCTCGAAGGACGTCGAGGTGCCCTTCCGCCCGTCGGCGGACGAGGCCTGCGGTGACAACCGCTGGTCGCCCAATGGCGGGGCGGACTGCTTCAACGGCTACTACTTCACCGAGGTCTTCGGCTTCGAGGAGAACCCCGTCCTGCCGGACGACGTGGTCGTGTCGGTCGCCTACGACACCAGGACGCAGGGCTTCGAGCCCACGGGCGCCGTCGGCCCGGTCGACTCGTTCAATGTCGCGGTCTCGGGGACGCTCGGCGACGTCGGCGCCGTCGCCGATCCGACGACGTCGGTGTTCATCGACTCCGCGACGGCGGCTCACTACACGCCGGACGGGATCGACGCCACCGGAATCGACCCGGACTGGCTCGGGACCTTCCACGCCGGCAGGAGCTGGGATCAGGCTCCGATCCCGATCCGGATCAGCGCCGTACAGGCCCCGGCTCCGGTTGCCTCGCTGCACGTGGATCCATACTTCACCGCGGGCGCCAAGTACAAGGGCATCGGCGTCGACATCAGGGCGAGTGACGTCTCGGACGCCGACGAGGTGCGGGTGACCGTGCATCGCGCGGTCGGCGGCGACATCGTCAAGTCGAGCAGGCCGGACGGCACGGTCGCGGGCACCATCAACACCGGCAGCACGGTGACGGCTCCCATCGTCATCCAGCCCGGGACCTACGACGAGGCGGGCAGTGGCTCGTGGTTCCCCGCCGCAGGCGTCTGGACCCCGGAGACGATGCCGACCGGGGTGACCGTGGAGATCCTCCGCGACGACGACGTCATCGTCGAGCGCACCCTCTCGGGCATCGGCACGTCGCTCGCGACGCTGGAGGAGGTGATGCCGGCCGCGCCCCGTTTCACGAACCCGGCCGCGAACTATCGCAAGGCCGAGAACTACTCGGGCATCACGGTCGACATCCGCGTCGACGACGTCCGTGACGCCGAGCAGGTCGTCGTGCAGGTCGACCGCCTCGACGGCGGGGCGGTCGTGAAGAGGAGCAAGCCGGCGGTCGCCACGGCTGTCAACACCGGTCAGCCCCAGTCCGTCACCGCGCCGATCGTGATCCAGCCCGGTACCTACGACGAGGCCGCGAGCTCGAGCTGGCTCAAGCCGATCGCGGTGTGGACGCCGACCAGCGTCCCGACCTCGGTGACCGTGACGATCGAGCGCACCTATGGCCCCGACCTCGTGACGACGCTGCCGATCGGCGGCTCGATCGATGGCGTCATGCCGACCGAGGCGCCCGCGCCCGCGCCGGTCGTCGTCGAGATCCCGACCGACGTCCCGAGCTACCAGGTCGACGTCCCGGCGGACCTCGAGGACGTCGAGCTCGATCTCGGCGCCGCGACGGTCACCTCGGGCGTGGCCGCGGTCGTCGTCCCCGTCGAGGTGGTCGTCTCGAGCGCGGTCGGGGTGGACGTGACGATCGCTGCGGCCACGACGGCGAGCTCCGCCGACGCCACGTGGGACGGCGTCATCGAGCTCCCGAAGGCGAGGACCGACGTCGTCGTGCCGGCCGCGAGCGGCCAGACCACGACCGTCGGCGTCGCGCTCCAGATGGGCTCGTCGACGGCGCGCATCGACTTCGACCAGCCGGTCAAGCTCGTGCTCGCCGATCAGGCGGGCAAGAGCGCCGGCTACATCGACCAGTCCGGGTCCTTCCACTCCATCGCGACCGCGTGCCCTGCAGACATGCCGGACGACATGTCGACCGACGAGTGCTGGGTCGACGACGGCAGCGACCTCGTCATCTGGACGACGCACTTCACGACGTTCGTGTCGTACGAGTCGGCCGCGACCGTCACCTCCGGGGGCGCATCGGGCCCCGGAGGCGCCTCCTCCGGCTCGACGAGCGGCGGCGGCAGTGGCGTGACGGCCGGGTCCAGCGTCACGCTCGTGCCGGCCCCCGCCGCGACGGCGGCGCCGAGGTCGACCTCGAAGCCGACCGCCTCCCCGACGCCCGCCTCGCCGTCCCCGGACGTGCCCGAGGAGGAGGTCGACCCGGCCGCGGCGGTGACGCCCGCGGCGGGCGGGTTCGATCCGTTCCTGCTCATCGCGATCATCGTCGCGATCGCGATACTCGGGGCGGGCGTCGCGACCATCGTCACGCTGCGGCGTCGGGCCGGCGGCTGACGCGCGGCGGCGCACGAGTACGCTGGAGGGCATGTCGCGCACGCTGTCGCTCGCTGTCATCCCGGGTGACGGCATCGGTCCCGAGGTCACCGCCGAAGCCCTGAGGGTGCTCGACGTCGTCGCCGCCGATGCGGGTGTCGTCCTTGCGAAGACGGTGTTCCGGCTCGGAGCAGAACGCTATCTCGAGGACGGCGAGGTGCTCCCGGCCGACGAGTTCGAGGCGATCAAGGCGTCCGACGCGATCCTGTTCGGCGCGGTCGGCGGCGCGCCGGGCGACCCCAGGCTCAAGGAGGCGAACATCGAGCGCGGCCTGCTGCTGCGGATGCGCTTCGAGCTCGACCAGTACGTGAACCTGCGACCCACCCGGATCGTGCCCGGCGTCGCGTCGCCGCTCGAGAATCCCGGGGCCGTCGACTTCGTCGTCGTCCGCGAGGGCACCGAGGGTCCGTATGTCGGCAACGGCGGCGCGATCCGCCGTGGCACGCCGCACGAGATCGCGAACGAGCTGAGCGTCAACACCGCGTTCGGGGTCGAGCGAGTCGTCCGAGACGCGTTCGCCCGCGCCCGGGCGCGCCGCGGCCGCCTCACCTGGGTCGCGAAGACGAACGTCCTCGTGAACGCCGGCGCGCTCTGGCAGCGGATCGTCGCCGAGGTCGGACGGGACTTCCCGGACGTGACCGTGGACTACCTGCACGTCGATGCCGCGACGATCTTCCTCGTCACGGATCCTGCTAGATTCGACGTCATCGTCACCGACAACCTGTTCGGCGACATTCTGACCGACCTGGCAGCCGCGATCAGCGGCGGCATCGGTCTAGGGCCTTCCGGGAACATCAACCCGGACGGCGCCTTCCCCAGCATGTTCGAGCCCGTGCACGGCTCGGCCCCGGACATCGCTGGACGCGGAATCGCGGACCCAACCGCGGCGATCCTCTCCGCGGCCCTCCTGCTCGATCACATCGGCGAGACCGAGGCGGCGGCGCGCGTCGTCACCGCGGTCGACGCGGACCTCGCGAGCCGGGGCGCCGGCTCGCGCACGACCTCGCAGGTCGGCGACGCGATCCTGGCGGAACTCGATCGCTGAGCCTCCGTGGGGTCGCACCGCTCGATGACGACACGGGCGCACCCACGGACCCACCACAACACCAAGGAACGAACATGAAGAACCTGCTCGCAGACGCGACGCTCGAGTTCGCCCGCACGCTGCACACCAGCCCGCGCGCGGAGGACGACCTGTCCCGGATCCTCGAGGAGCCCGGCTTCGGCGAGGTCTTCACGGACCACATGGTCGACATCCACTGGTCGCAGCGCGGCGGCTGGCACCGTCCCCGGGTGCTCCCGTACGGGCCGATCTCGCTCGACCCCGCGGCAGCGGTCCTGCACTACGGGCAGGAGATCTTCGAGGGGCTCAAGGCCTACCGGCACGCGGACGACTCGATCTGGACCTTCCGTCCCGTCGAGAACGCGAAGCGCTTCCAGCGCTCGGCCCGCCGGATGGCGCTTCCGGAGCTGCCGACCGAGTACTTCATCGCGTCGCTGCGCGAGCTCGTCTCGGTCGACGCGCGCTGGGTCCCGAGTGCGCCGGAGACGAGCCTCTACTTCCGGCCGTTCATGTTCGCGGCGGAGGCGTTCCTCGGCGTGCGGCCCGCCCGCAAGGTCTACTACCACCTCATCGCGAGCCCGGCCGGCGCGTACTTCAAGTCGGGCCCGGCGCCCGTGTCGATCTGGCTCTCGCAGGACTACGCGCGTGCGGGCAAGGGCGGCACGGGTGCCGCCAAGACCGGCGGCAACTACGCCTCGAGCCTCGTCGCGCAGCAGGAGGCGTACGACAACGGCTGCCAGCAGGTGCTCTTCCTCGACTCGGTCGATGGCAAGTACATCGAGGAGCTCGGCGGGATGAACATCGTGCTCGTCAAGCGCGACGGCACGCTCGTGACGCCTGACTCGGACTCGATCCTCGAGGGCATCACCCGCGACTCGATCCTGCGGCTCGCCGAGGACCGCGGTCACCGCGTCGAGCGTCGGCAGGTCTCGATCGACGAGTGGCGGGACGGCGTCGAGTCGGGCGAGATCGTCGAGGTGTTCGCCTGCGGCACGGCCGCCGTCGTGACCCCGATCGCGATGCTGCGGGCCGCCGACTTCGAGATCGGCCGGGAGGAGGCGCAGGCCGGGGAGCTCACGCTGTCGCTGCGTCAGGAGCTCACCGACATCCAGTACGGGCGCATCGAGGATCGTCACGGCTGGCTGACGAGGCTCGACTCGTGAGAGTCGCGCGCTTCGTCACCGGGGAGGCCGATCCGCGCTACGGCATCGTCGATGGCGAGGAGCTCGTCGCGCTCAAGGGGCATCCGTTGATCCACGGCTACGAGCCGACCGGGGACCGGGTCGCGCTGGAGGAGTCGCGCCTGCTCGCGCCGGTCATCCCGTCGAAGGTCGTGTGCGTGGGGATGAACTACGCGGAGCACCGCGAGGACATGCAGTTCACGGGCGACCGCGCGGACCGCCCGCTCTTCTTCCTGAAGCCGTCGACGGCGGTCGTCGGCCCGGGCGACCCGATCCGCATCCCGCCCGTCGAGGGGCGCATCGTGCACGAGTCGGAGCTCGCGATCGTCGTCAGCCGGGTCGCGAAGCAGATCCGTCGCGAGGACTGGAAGGACTACGTCTTCGGCTACACGATCGCCAACGACGTGTCGGCGCGCGACGAGATGTTCGCCGATGGACAATGGGCACGGGCGAAGGGCTTCGACACCTTCTGCCCGATCGGGCCGTGGATCGAGACAGAACTCGACCCTGCCGCGGGCCTCGAGATCCAGTCGTACGTCGACGGCGAGCCGCGGCGCCACGGCAATACCGCGAACCTCATCTTCGACATCCCGACGATCATCCAGCAGGCGTCCGACATCTGGACGCTGCTGCCGGGCGACGTCATCATCACCGGCACGCCGTCGGGGCTCGGCGGGTTCACCGCGGGTCAGACGGTCGACATCGACATCGAGGGCATCGGCCGCCTCTCGAACCCGGCACTCCACCGCGACTGACCCGTCCGCATGGGTGTCGTGTGCCGAGATGGGTCGGCCAGCCGACCCATCTCGGCACACGACACCCATGCGGCGGCGCGTGGGGACCGCGCGTGACGGGGGTGCGCGCCGTTGCGCCGGGGGTCGGCGTCGCGGCGGCGGGCGCGGCGCTCGGATGGGTGGTGCACCTGGTGCTGCCGTGGGTGCCGTGGCTCACCGCGTCGCTCGTGCTCGGCATCCTCGCCGGCTCGATCCCGCCGCTGCGCGTCGCGCTGGACGGCCCGCTCACGGCGGGGCTCGCGTTCTCCTCCCGGACGCTGCTGCGCGCGGGGATCGTCGTGCTCGGCCTCAAGCTGTCGCTCGTCGACATCGCGGGCCTCGGCTGGGGCGGGGTCGCCGCGATCGGCGCGGTCGTCGCGCTGTCCTTCGCGGCGACGTGGGGGGTCGCGAAGGCCCTGCGGCTGCCGGGCGACGAGCCCGTGCTCCTCGCGGCGGGGTTCTCGATCTGCGGGGTCTCGGCGATCGGGGCGATGGCAGCGGCGCGGCGCTCGGCCGCCGCCGACTCCGGGGCGCCCACCGCACTCGTGACGCTCTACGGCACGCTCGCGATCGTCGTGCTGCCGGGGCTCGCGGCCGCGCTGCGGCTCTCGCCCGCGCAGGCCGGGCAGTGGGCGGGGCTCGCGGTCCACGATGTCGGGCAGGTCGTCGCGACGGCCGGGACGCTCGGTGCGGCGGCGCTCGCCGTCGCCGTCGTCGTCAAGCTCTCGCGCGTGCTGCTGCTCGCCCCGATGGTCGCGATCGCGGCGATCGGGCAGCGGCGCACGGCCCGGCGTGCGGGGGAGCGCAGCGGTCGGCTGCCACCGGTCGTGCCGCTCTTCATCGTCGGCTTCGTCGCGCTCGTCGCCGCGCGCACGGTGCTGCCGCTGCCCGGCTGGCTGCTCGACGCGGCGGATGTCGCCCAGTCGGCGCTCCTCGCGACGGCGCTCGCCGCGATCGGCGCGGGGCTGCGACTCGAACGGCTCGCCCGCTCGGGCGCCCGCTCCCTCGCGGCCGGCGCGCTCGCCTGGCTCGTGATCCTCGCGCTCGGCCTCGCCGCGGTCTGGATCGTGCCGGTCTGAACAGCGCCGGTCTGAACAGCGCCGGTCTGAACAGCGCCAGTCTGAACCGTGTCGGTCGCCTGATCGGGGCGCCCGCCGCGCGGGTAGGCTTGCTTGCCGTGCAGCTCCCGTTCTCGACCGCGACCGGCGCGGATGTCAAGGTCCGCTTCTGCCCGTCGCCGACGGGGACGCCGCACGTCGGGATGGTCCGCACGGCCCTCTTCAACTGGGCCTACGCGCGTCACACGGGTGGCAGCCTCGTCTTCCGCGTCGAGGACACCGATGCCGCCCGCGACTCGGAGGAGAGCTACCAGCAGCTCCTCGACGCGCTCGGCTGGCTCGGCATCGACTGGGACGAGGGCGTGGAACGCGGCGGTCCGGCCGGTCCGTACCGCCAGTCCCAGCGCGGTGCGATCTACCGCGAGGTCATCGACCGGCTGCTCGCGGCGGGCCACCTCTACGAGTCGTTCGTGTCGCCCGAGGAGATGGAGGCGCGCAACCGCGAGCTCGGCCGCGACCCGCGCCAGGGCTACGACAACTTCGAGCGCGACCTGACCGACGAGCAGCGCGCCGCGTTGCGGGCCGGGGGCCGCGAGCCGTCGCTGCGCCTGCGGGTGCCCGACACGGCGTTCTCGATCGACGACCTGATCCGCGGCGAGATCACCTTCCCGGCGGGCTCGTTCACCGACTTCGTCGTCGTGCGGCCGAACGGCGCCCCGCTCTACACCTTCGTGAACCCGGTCGACGACGCGCTGATGGGGATCACGCACGTGCTGCGCGGCGAGGACATCCTCTCCTCGACGCCGCGCCAGATCGCGCTCTACCTCGCGCTCATCGACATCGGGATCACGACGTTCATCCCGCAGTACGCGCACATGCCGCTCGTCTACGGCGACGGCGCGAAGAAGCTCTCCAAGCGCGACCCCGAGTCGAGCCTCTTCCACCACCGCGATCGCGGCTTCATCCCGGAGGGCCTGCTCAACTACCTCGCCCTCCTCGGCTGGTCGATCGCGCCGGACCGCGACGTCTTCACGCAGGAGGAGTTCGTCGCGGCGTTCGACATCCGCGATGTGAACCCGAACCCGGCGCGCTTCGACCAGGCGAAGGCCGACGCGATCAACGGCGACCACATCCGCATGCTCGAGCCGGCCGACTTCGCGGGACGCATCGTCCCGTATCTGACGCGCGCCGTCGACACCCCCGAGGAGGAGGCGCTGCTGGTGCGGGCCGCGCCGCTCGTCCAGGAGCGCATGGCGGTGCTCTCCGAGGCGCGTGACCTCCTCGGCTTCCTGTTCGTCGCCGACGACGAGCTGGTCGTCGAGGAGAACGCGATGCCGGCGGACAAGGACCGCGCCGACTACGTCCGCGTCCTCGACGCGGCGCTCGTGTCGCTGCCCGGGGTCGCCGAGTGGGGGACCGTGCAGATCGAGGCGGCGCTGCGATTCGCGCTCATCGACGGGCTCGCTCTCAAGCCCCGCACGGCGTTCGGTCCGCTGCGGGCAGCGGTCTCGGGGCGTCGGGTCTCCCCGCCGCTGTTCGAGTCGATGGAACTGCTCGGCCGGGAGTCGGTGCTCTCGCGCATCCGCCGCTTCCGCGAGCGGCTTCTCGCCCGCTGAGCACGCATCGGCCCAGGATGCGGGAACGCGAGCGGGTCGCGCGCGAGCGGACGAAGGCTCCCGCGGAGGTTTGCTAGACTTGCACGTCGGCTCGGGAGACTGGGTCCGATGCCCTGGGGTATGGTGTAATTGGCAACACGGCTGATTCTGGTTCAGTTGTTCTTGGTTCGAGTCCAGGTACCCCAGCCATAGAGAAACCCCTGGTGATACCGGGGGTTTCGTCGTCCGGGCAGCCGTTGTGCAGGGTCACCGGGCAGCGTCGACGTCGGCGCGCTCATGCTCGAGCGCCGCGTCAGCCGCACGCACGGATAGAAGGGCCGGTCCGCACGGGTTGCGCGCGGTCCGGCCCCTCTGGCGCCGCGCTCCGCGCGACGCCGAATCCCTATCGGGCGATCAGCACCAGCCGAACCAGACGCAGAACCAGCCCGGGCTCAGCGTCGTCGCCTGACCCGCGCCCGCGTTCGACGCGGCCGATGCCGGCATCGCGATGCCGAGCGAGAGCACGACGACGGCGACTCCAACGGCGATCTTCTTGAACATACTCTGCCTCCCCGCTACGAAGCGCTCGCGCGACCCTCGGCGAGCAATGCCATCGTCCCAGGGACGAGTGCCGTTGGAGTTGTCCGAACGGACACATTTTGCCGCCTCGGGCTGCCGCCGGTCTCGTGATCGCACGCCGACGGCGGGTCGCGCATCCTCGGGGTAGCGGGAGGGAGGTTCCCCGCTCCCTCGGTATCCGGTCTTCGAATCAGCAACCCGAAAGCTGACTCTCATCGGAACGGAGGGAGCGGGGCTCACCACGAAGCCTGCTCCCAAGGGGTTCGCTCGACTTCGCATCTACCATCGCAGCGAACGTCACCGGGCGTATTGTCCGAACGGATGCATTTTCGTTCCCCCAAACGGGGGACAAATAGGGTCCGTGGGGTCCCGGCTCGGGCGAGAGTCCTCAGTAACCTGGTGGCATGACGCCTGCCGCACACAGATGGTTGGGCACCACGAGCCGGTTCCCGAGCGGGCGGACCGCGAAGCTCGTGCTCTTCGTCGTGATCCTGGGGTTCGTCGCACTGGACACCACGGGGGGAGACTTCGACCTGACCCGGTCGAAGGACTGGTTCGACCTCATCCTCCCGTGGGTCCCGATGTTCGCGATCCTGATCGGGCCGAGGGTCGCGGTGGTCTCCTGGTTCGCGATGTTCGCCGTGATCCTCGCGCTCGGCGCGATCCCGGTGCAGGTCTCCGGCACGGCCCTGCCGACCATGCTCCTCGTCGGCCTGTGCTCCTTCGTCCTCGTCTGGCGAGCCGCGGTGATCTTCACCGTCGGGGTGCTCGCCATGCTCGGGATCGCGGTCATCGTCAACCCGGTGGAGCTCGGACTCAGCGGGGTGATCACGTTCGCGACGTTGATCCTGCTCGCCGCGGCAGCCGGCGCCGGTCTCAGCCTCCTCAGGGCCCGCCTCGAGCGCACCGCTCGGCGGGTCGCGGAGCTTCGCGAGCAGCAGGCCCGCGTGCGCGCGGAGGAGCGCACGCGGCTCGCCTACGAGCTGCACGACATCGTCGCGAGCCAGGTCACCCTCATCGCGATGCAGGCCAGGCGTGCCGAGTTCGTCGACCAGGACAAGACCGGCCAGATTCTGGAGAACATCGGTGACGCGGCGAGTCAGACGCTGCAGGACCTGCGCAGCCTCGTCCTGCTGCTCAAGACGGAGACCGACGAGGATGCGCCGGATCGCCCCGAGCCGGCGCTCGCGGCCCAGGGCGAGGCGGCGGACTCGACGGGCGCGCTCGAGCGGGACTTCCAAGGCGTGGTCGCCGAGCTCGAGCAGGCGGGGTTCACCGTGGAATCGACGCTCGACGGGCCGGCCGACGACGCGTCCGCGAGTCTGCGCCAGGTCCTCGGGCGCACGCTGCGCGAGCTCGGCACGAACATCCTCAAGCACGCGGACGCCGCGGGCGTCGTCGAGCTGCGCATGGCGTTCACGAGCGAGGAGGTGACGCTCAGCGCCTCGAACCAGATCTCCTCCGCGACGCCGATCTTCTCCACCGGCACGGGACTCGAGGCGATGCGCGCGCGCTGCGAGGTCTTCGGCGGCCGACTCACCGCCTCCGGCGATGCGGGCCGCTGGACCACGTCGGTCTCGTTCCCGTCGGCGCGTCCGCTCGCGCTGCCCGAGGCCCCGTAGTGGCGGGTGTGCTCCTCGTCGACGACGACGCGATGACGCGCGAGGCGCTGCGGGACTACATCTCGGCTGACCCGACGCTCGAGGTCGTCGGGGAGGCGGCCAACGGCGAGGTCGCGATCCGCCAGGCCGCCATCCTGCGTCCCGACGTCATCCTCATCGACATGCAGATGCCCGTGCTCGATGGCGTGGGAGCGACCGCGGCGATCCACGCCGCGCATCCCGAGATCCGGATCATCGGGCTCACGACCTTCACGACGGACCGCTACGTGACCCCGCTGCTGCGCGCCGGCGCCTCCGGCTATCTCGTCAAGGACACGCGGCCGCGCGACATCCTCGCCGCGATCCACGCGGCGCTGTCGGGCGAGTCGGTGCTCTCACCCGAGGTCACCCGGCACGTCGTCGCGGGACTGCGGGAGTCGACGGTCACGGCGCGCAACGAGGCGCTTGCCGCGCTCTTCACCGCCAAGGAGCTCGAGGTCATCGAGCTCCTCGCCCGCGGCTTCAGCAACCAGCAGATGGCCGACTCGCTCCACATCGCGGAGTCGACCGTCAAGACCCGCCTGGTCAAAGTGGCTGCGAAGCTCGGGGTCCACGACCGCGTCCAGATCCTCGTGATCGCCGTCGTGAACGGCCTGGTCCAGCTGCGGGACTGACCCGCTGGGACCGCGGAGACATCGCGTTCTGCGGCACCGATCTGCGACACTCTCACGATGGACCGGACGCAGAACGCGACGCGATGGTGGCGCAGGCCCGCCGCGCTCGTCGCCGCGGGGGCCGTCGCCGCGCTCGGGCTCGGGATCGGCGGGGGCGCGATCGGCGCCGTGCTCGTCGACGCGGGACGCGGCACGGGGGCCTGCGACGCGGTCGCGGTGGCCGAGAGGAGCCTGCCGTCGATCGTCACGGTGTGGGCGAGCGGCCGCGCCGGCGCCGGCAACGGCAGCGGAGCGATCCTCTCCGCCGACGGCCTGATCGTCACGAACGACCACGTGATCGCCCCGGCGCTCGCCGCCGGGAGCTTGGCCGGCTCGCTCGAGATCTCGCTCGCCGACGGCGAGCGGCTCGGCGCGGCGCTCGTCGGTCGCGATCCGCAGACCGACCTCGCCGTGCTGCGCGTCGAACGCGATGGGCGCCTCCCCGCGGTGCGCTTCGGCGCGTCCGGCGAGGTCCGCACGGGTCAGCCGGTCATCGCGCTCGGCGCACCCCTCGGCCTCTCCAACTCGCTGACCGCGGGCATCGTCAGCGGGCTCGGGCGCACCGTCACGCTGCCGACCGGGGATGGCGGGGTGACCGTCGTCACGGGCGCGGTGCAGACCGACGCAGCGATCAACCCCGGGAACTCGGGCGGCGCCCTCGTCGACTGCCGCGGACGGCTGATCGGGATCAACACGGCGATCTCGACCGTCCCGAACGCGAACGGCATCGGCGGCGGCGGCAGTGTCGGCATCGGCTACGCGGTCCCCGTCGACACCGTGCGCGCGATCACGGACGAGCTGATCGCGAACGGCCGAGTCGACCATCCCTCCTTCGGCGTCGAGGTCGCGCCGCTGTCGGCGAGTGCGGCGGCCCAGTTCGGCGTGCCGCCGGGGCTCGTCGTCACGGCCCTCGTCGAGGGCGGCTCGGCGCAGCAGGCGGGCCTGCGGGTCGGCGACCTGATCGTGCGGCTCGCCGGCCGCACGGCGCCGACCGCCGTGACCCTCGCCGACGTGACCGTGCGGGCGGCGCCGGGCGATGCCGTCGAGGTCGATGTCGTCCGCGACGGCGCCGTCGAGACGCTGACCGTCGTGCTCCAGCCGAATCCGGCGCGCTGAGCCGAGCGATCGAGGGGGCGCTGCGCCGCGCTCAGCCGATGCGGGTGAAGTGCCCGACGAGGGGCGCGCCCGCGCTGCGAAGCGTCAGCTCGTCGCCCGCGCATTCGACCGACATGAGCGATCCGGGCTCGACGAGCGCGGGAGCGGCGAAGCCGTCGGAGGAGGTCGCGGGCTCGACGCCCCACGCCCACGCGTCGAACGACACGGTGCTCGCGTCGTCCGCCTCCCAGCCCCAGTCGGCGCCGCCCGAGTACTCGCCGGGCTCGCTGAGCGGGACCCCGTGGACGACCGCGTTCGTGGTGAGCGCGGACGAGACGTCGAAGTAGATCGGTGTGAACCCGACCGTGAGCGATCCGACGAGCTCGAGCGACTCGAGGGGGATGCTGAGCGAGAGGAGGTAGGCCTCGGCCTGCGCGCGGTAGTCCTCGACGTCGAGCGCCCAGGTGCCGATGACGCACTCGGTGTCGCCTCCCGAGGTCCCGTCGGCTGTCTCGACCGGTCCAGGCGGCCCGGCGGGCCCGGCCGGATCCGGCGCGGCCGCGGGGGCGCCCGCGCATCCGTCGAGCGCGAGCAGGAGCGCGACCGGCACTCCGACGATGGCGCCGCCTCGGACCGTCCTGCTCGCGCTCACGGTGGCCTCCTCGTCGGCGCCGTCCGCCCGCGCCGTGATCCGACGCTAGCCAGGACGGCACGATGGTGCCAAGGTCAAGACATGACATGGCCTGATGATGACAACTCGATCGGATTCCCGGACCGGCTCGTCGAGGCCTTCCGACTCGCCGCGCAGGCGCGCGTCGGGACGCTCGCGGGGCTCGGCGAGCTGCTCGGGGTCGACGATGCCGCGGCGCGCGAAGTGCTCGTCGCGTGGGCGCGGGCCGGGCTCGCCGCGGTCGACGGCGACGAGTTCCGGCTGCGCCCGCCCGACGCGGCCGTCGCGCAGGCGCTCGGCGACGTCGCGGAGCGGATGCGCCGCGACCTCGCGGGCCTCGCCGGGCTCGTCGCGGCGAGCGGGCCGCTCGCCGCGGCCTGGCGGGAGAGCTTCGAGAACGACGCCGTCGACTACACGATCGACCGGATCCACGACGACGGCGTCGCGTGGTTCTCCTGGTGGTCCTACATCGTCGAGCGGCGGGGCGGTGCGGCATGCGCGATCGTGTCGAACCTCGACGCCCTCGCCATCATGGAGACGGCCGCGCCCGGGCTGCTCGACCGCACGCTCGGCATGCTCGGGCGCGGCGAGGTGGCGCTCCGGCTGATCGTCGCGCCCGAGGCGCGCATGGGCGCCGCCGCCGCGATCATGCACCGGCTCGCGCAGGCCGGCGCCGGCGTGCGCGTCGCGGACAGCGGTCGCTGGTTCGCCGTCGCCTCCGACGAGGTCGCGCTCGTGCCGGCGACCTGGGGGCGCGACCGTGACGTCGCGGCGCTGCTCGTCCGCGAGCCGAGCATCGTCGCGGGCCTCACGGACCTGTTCCGCCTGCGCTGGCAGACGGCGAGTCCGTGGGGCGGCGCCCGCTTCGCGGCGGCGGCCGACCCGGTCATCGAGGCGCTGTGCGAGGGCCGCACCGACGGCGACGTCGCGGATCGCTTCGGGATGTCGGTGCGCAGCGTTCGCCGCCGGGTCGCTGCCGCGCTCGCCGAGACCGGGAGCACGAGCCGGATGGAGCTCGGCTATCGACTCGCGGCGAGCCGCGGCGCGGCGTAGCGCCGCCGGGCCCCGCCCGTGCGTCAGGCGGACGCGGCGATCCGGAACTCGACCGATCCCGTGACGCCGGTCTCGGCGTCCAGCACCCGGTTCGCGAGCGCGGCGACGACGCGCTCGTCGAGGAAGAGCCGCGCGGCCTCGTCCTCGATGACCGCGTCGCCCTCGGCCGGAACGGTCGCGAGGCTCAGGTCGAGCGCACCGGGCACGCTCGCGCTCTGCGCGATGCGCAGGCCCGTTGTCTCGGGATCGGGCGTGCCGGCGAGGATTTCGCCGATGGCGGTTCGTGCGCTGTCCGTGAGTGCGAGCATGGGTCACTCCCTTTCTTCGGTGCCTGCGTGCGCAGTGGCCGGCCACGGTTCCGAGAATCGCGGCGGAATGCAAGCCGGTCCCCGGCACTCCGGCCGGATGTGGAGGAGATTCCCAGGTCGTGGGGCGCGATCGGACGGCTACCGCGCGGCGAGCAGGAAGTCCGTGACGACCCCGATCCCGCCCGGGGTCATCTGCGCGGCGTGACCGGCCCCGGGGATCGTGACGAGCTGCGGGCTCGTGAAGCGCTGCGCCATCGCGAGCGCGTTCGCGAACGGCGTCGACAGGTCGAGCTCGCCGGTCAGCAGCAGCGCGGGGACCTCCGCGAGCGCCTCGGCCTCGAGTGCGGCGTCGAGGGGTGCGCCGCCGGACGCGGGCCAGTGCAGACAGGAGAACGCCGTGCCGAGCTCCGCGAGCAGCGAGCTCGGGAAGGGGCGGATCCGCTCCGGGTCGACGCCCGCGATCGCCGTCGCGAGCGCCGCCTGCCGCTGCGCGGGATCCGTCGCCTCGCCCCACGGCATCGGGGTGTCGGCGCACAGCGTCGCGATGTGCGTCCCCGCGCTGAACGTCGACAGCGGAGCCGCCGCGGCCGCGTCCATCGCGGCGACGAGGCCGTCGAGGGCGCTCGGCTCGCCCGCGCGGGCTGCCGCGAGCGCGTCGATCACCCCGTCGAACACGGGCGCGGCGACCGAGTAGGCGACGAGCATGTTGAAGAGCGGGAGCGCCGGGTAGCCGCCCGCGAGCACCTCGGCGAGGTCCTCGACGGGGTCGGTCTCGCACGACTCGGCGGCGCAGCGCTCGGCGAGCACGCCCGGCAGCGCCTCGAAGGAGGACAGCAGGAAGGGGTCGACCCCCTCGACGGGGACGACCGAGTCGAGGACGAGCGCACGGACCGCCTCGGGGTGCGCGGCCGCGTAGCGCGCCGCGACAAAGGTGCCGTAGCTCGTCCCGTCGAGCGCCCACCGCGTCGCGCCGAGCGCGATCCGCAGCTCGTCGAGGTCGCGCACGGTCGCCTCGGTCGACAGGGCGTCCTGCCATGCCCCGATCGCCGTCGCGCAGGCATCGATCGCGGCGGCCGACGGGGCGAGCACGTCGCTCGAGCCGACCTCGCGCTGCACCTCGGGGCAGTCGAGCGCACCCGTGCCCGTCCCGCGCAGATCGAGGGCGACGAGCTGGTACTCGGCCGCGACCTCCGGCATGATCGCGCGGATCGTCGGCACCGACCACGTCGAGGCGCCGCCGGGGCCTCCGCCGATGAGCAGCAGGACGCCGCGCGGCGCATCGCCCTCGGTCAGCACGACCGTGAGGTCGGTCGTCGCCGATCCGGACGTCTCGCGGTCGACCGGGACGCGCAGCGCCCCGCAGAGCAACCCGTCGGTCGTCGCGAGCTGGAGCTGCGCCTGATCGGCCGAGTCGCAGGGGGCGGCGCCGAGGCGCTCGATCGCGGCCCTCGTGACCGGGTCGGCGGTGCTCACCGGTCCGCTCGGTGCGGGCGCCGGTCCGGCTGCGCAGCCGGCGAGCAGGAGCGCGAGGAACGCGATGAGCCCGGTCGAGCCGAGGGCCCGCGCGATGGGGTGCCTGGTCGTCGGATGGGAGGTCATCCAATCGATTCTGTCAGCCCGCGCCCGATCGCGTCGGCGCTCAGAGCCCGCCCCAGGCCTCCGCGGGGGCCTCGACGGCCGGCACCGGCGCGGTGCTCCAGTGCCCGCCGTAGGCGTAGTGCCCGGTCGCCCACGACGAGTACCAGATCGCAGAGGCCGACTCGTCCGACGACGCCGCCGAGGCGAATGCGGTGAGGATCCCCGAGTACCCGCCGAGCGAGTGGATCGCGTCCGCGGCGTAGGCGGCGGACGCGTCGAGGCTCTCCGCCGAGTTCATGTAGTTGCCGACGCCCCAGCCGTTGTTGAGCGGGTTGTTGCGGTTCCACCAGTTGTCGACGTAGTTCTCCTGGCGCATCCAGCGCACGATCGTCGTCACCGACTCGTCGGTGATCGGCCAGCCGCCGTACCAGAGGACGAGCTTCGCCCAGGAGTAGTTCGTGTGCTCGGCGACGAGCGCCGCCTTCTGACGCTGCGGACTGATCTCGGCGGTGTAGGCATCGCGTTCTGCCACCGCCGGCTCGATCGACGCGGCGACGTCGACGGCCTGGTCGTCGCTCGCCGCGCGCGCGATCTCGGCGCTCGCGTCGCGGTACGGGGCGACCGCGCCGACGAGGAGCAGGAGCGCGGCGGCGCCCGTCGCGAGCGCGGCGATCGGATTCGGGCCGTGCGCTCGCAAGGGAGTCCGATTGCGGGCGGAGAACATGGTCGGAGAGGCACGCTAGCAGCGCCGCCTGAGTGAACGCGGCATTGCGGAACACTTCGAGGCGAACCGTGGTTGACTCGATCGGGTCGAATGACAGGAGACTTCGAATGTCCGGGATCGCCGCCGAGGTGCCGGCCGATGCTGCACCGGTCGCAGCAGCACAGGGCGCGAGAGCACGGGTCGCGGCAGCGCCGATCGCACCGCTGAGCGACGCCGAGCTCGCCTCGATCCGATCCGACTTCCCGATCCTCGGCGAGCGGATCGGGGGCCGCGAGCTCGTCTACCTCGACTGGGGCGCGACCTCGCAGCGTCCGAGGCAGGTCGTCGACGCGGAGGTCGACTACGTCGAGCACCGCAACGCCGCCGTGCACCGGGGCGCGCACACGCTCGCGGCGGAGGCGACGGAGGAGTTCGAGCTCGCGCGCGAGACGGTCGCCGCGTTCGTCGGCGCCGGAGCCGAGGAGATCGTCTGGACCTCGAACGCGACCGAGTCGCTCAACGCCGTCGCCTACGCGATCGGCAACGCCTCCCTCGGTCGCGGGGGAGCGGCCGCCGAGCGCTACCGGATCGGCCCGGGCGACGAGATCCTCGCGACCGAGCTCGAGCATCACGCGAACCTCATCCCGTGGCAGGAGCTCGCGGCCCGCACCGGCGCGACGTTCCGCTACGTGCCGGTCGACGACGAGGGGGCGCTGCGGCTCGACCTGCTCGACGGGCTGCTGTCGGAGCGGACCAAGGTCTTCGCCTTCACCCACGTCTCGAACGTCACGGGCGAGGTCCAGCCCGTCGCCGAGCTCGTCCACCGGGCGCACGCGGTCGGCGCGCTCGCGGTCCTCGACGCCTGCCAGTCGGCGCCCCATCTCCCGCTCGGCCTGCACGGACTCGGCGTCGACTTCGCCGCGTTCTCCGGTCACAAGATGCTCGGACCGACCGGAATCGGCGTGCTCTACGGCCGTCGCGGGCACCTCGAGGCGCTGCCCCCGTTCCTGACCGGCGGCTCGATGATCACGACCGTCACGATGGACGGCGCGGAGTTCCTGCCGCCGCCGCAGCGGTTCGAGGCGGGCACGCAGCGCGTGTCGCAGGCGATCGCGCTCGGCGCGGCGGTCGACTACCTGACCCGGATCGGCATCGACCGGATCGCCGCGCACGAGGCGGCGCTCGGCCGGCGGCTCGTCGAGGGGCTCCAGGCGATCGACGGCGTGCGCATGCTCGGCCCGGTCGGCGCGTCCGTCGAGCGCACCGGCGTCGCCGCGATCGACGTGCCCGGGATCCACGCCCACGACCTCGGCCAGCACCTCGACGGCCAGGGGATCGCGATCCGGGTGGGCCACCACTGCGCGCAGCCCCTGCACCGCCGGCTCGGCACGACCGCCTCGACCCGGGCGAGCACCTACCTCGCGACGACGCCCGACGAGGTCGATGCGTACCTCGCGGCGCTGCCCGAGGCGATCGCGTTCTTCCGGAGGCTGGCATGACCGCGTCGACCAAGGAGACCCGATGACCGAGCTGGAGGGCCTGTATCAGGACATCATCGTCGACCACGTCAAGCGGCCGCGGCACTACGGCCTGCACGACGGGGCGACGGTCGAGTCGCACCAGCTCAACCCGACCTGCGGCGACGAGGTCACGCTGCAGCTGACGCTCGACGGCGACACCGTGACCGACGCGGCGTGGACGGGGCGCGGCTGCATGGTCTCGCAGTCCTCCGCCTCGATCCTCGCGGAGCAGCTGCCCGGACTCACGGTCGCCGAGGTGGGGGAGCGGGTCGAGTCGTTCCGCGCGTCGATGCGCTCGCGCGGCGAGGTCCCCGTCGACGAGGACCTGCTCGGCGACGCCGTCGCGCTCGAGGGCGCCGCGAAGTTCGTCGCGCGCGTCAAGTGCGCGATGCTCGCCTGGGTCGCCGCCGAGGACGCCCTCGCCCACCGCTAGCTTCTCTCCTCGCCTCGGGACCCCGGCCCGCTCCTGAAAGGCGCGTGCAGACCCTAGGCTTTGGGGATGGGGGAGCAGCGCCGCCTGGTCGTCGCGATCAACCCGAACGCGTCGTTCGGCAGGGCGAGGGACGCGGGCACGCGCGCGGTCGAGCTGCTGCGCGCCGCCGGACACGACGTCCGCCCGCTCGTCGCGCCGACCGGGGCGATCCTCGCCGAGCGCGTGCGCGAGGAGGTCGAGGCCGGCACCGACGCGCTCGTCGTCGTCGGCGGCGACGGCATGGTCCACCTCGCCGTGGGCATCCTCGCCGAGACCCCGACCCCGCTCGCCATCATCCCGACCGGCACCGGCAACGACCTCGCGAAGGCGCTCGGTCTGCCCGAGCACTCCGTCGACGCCGCCGTCGGCGGCCTCCTGCTCGCGCTCGACGACGATCCGATCGTGCTCGACACCGGCATCGCGACGTGGCATGCGGAGGCAGAATGCGAGTCCCGCCGCTTCGTCGGCGCCGTCTCCTGCGGCTTCGACGCGATCGTCAACGAGCGGGCGAACGCGATGCGCCACCCCAAGGGCCAGTCGCGGTACACGCTCGCGATCCTGCGCGAGCTGCTCGCGCTGCGACCCATCCCGTACCGGATCGAGCACGACGGCGGCATCCTCGAGCTCGACGGCGCCCTCGTCAGCGTCGCGAACAACCGGTCGCTCGGCGGCGGCATGCTCATCACCCCCGATGCGTCGATGACCGACGGCCTGCTCGACCTGTTCGTCGTGCGCGCGCTGAGCCGCACCGCGTTCCTCCGGCTCTATCCGCGCGTCTACCGCGGCGAGCACGTCACCGACCCGCACGTGCAGATCATCCGCACGACCCGCGCCCGAGTGCTCGCACCGGGCATCGTCGGCTATGCGGACGGCGAGCGCCTCGGACCGCTGCCGGTCGAGGTGGCCGTCGTGCCGGCCTCGCTGCGCTGCTACGCGCCTCCGCGAGTCTCCGGCCCGGCGTAGGCGTCCGCGCTACAGCTTGGTGAGCGCCGCCGCGCAGATGTACTCGGTCACCGTCCGGTCGCCGACCTTCTCCTCGGAGACGAGGAACTCCTGGTCCGGGCGGGTGCCGGCCGGCGCGGCGGCCTTGAACGCCTCGAACGGCTCGGCGCACTTGCCGGAGATCGCGACCTGCAGCCCGAGCGTCTTCTGCTCCTGGAGCGTCACCTCGCCCTGGCCGATCGCCTCGAACGCGTGCTCGTCGGCGCACGGCACGATCTCGACCTCGGTGCGAACGGCGTCGTCCGGGAAGCTGAAGCAGTCGCCCTGCTCGAGGTAGAACGAGTGCGCGAGGGCCGGCTCGGCGACCCGGCCGTCGGAGCCGCGCTGCGGCCCGAACTGGTCCGGGAACGTCTCGTGCAGGAAGCTGTCGACGCTCGAGCAGCCCGTGAGCGTCGCCCCTACGAGGAGGGCGGCTGCGATCAGGGCGACGGGACTTCGGTAGCGCATTCTCTCCCCGCGGATCGGCTATACTCGATGAGTTGTCGTGACGGCCCCATCGTATAGCGGCCTAGTACGCCGCCCTCTCACGGCGGTAACGCGGGTTCGAATCCCGCTGGGGTCACCAACAACAAAATCCCTGGTCAAGCCAGGGATTTTGTGTTTCTACCGTCGGGGGTCGCGACGACTCTACGCGGCCTTTGGCAACAGATTGGCAACATCTGATTGCATCGCCGCGAGGTCGAGCGCCGTGGCAACGCCGTCGAGGTCGTCATCGAACAGGTCGGCGTACACGTCAAGGGTCACCGCGGCCGAGGCATGGCCCAGCATCCGCTGCACGGCCTTGACGTTCGCCCCCGCGCTCACGGCGAGCGACGCGGCCGTGTGCCGCAGCTCGTGCGGCGTGAGACCCTTGATGCCGACCGCGGCAGCGGCGGCGTCGAACCAGCCGACCCGGTAGACGTGGTTGCGCAGCCAGGTGCCGGTGCGGATGCCGTAGAACACCGGGGCATCGGCGGAACGACCGGTGATCTGTGCGCGCAGCAGCCCGATGAGGAACGCCGGGATCGGGATGCTCCGGTGCTCGTAGTCCTTCGGCGGCTCGATCCGCTGATAGCCCTTGTCGGCCACGACCGTCTGCTCGACGGTGAGCCGCGGGTGCTTCGCGTCGAGGTCGAGGTCGCAGATGCGCAGCCCTGACAGTTCGCCCCAACGTAGGCCGCAGTAGGCGAGCACGAGCACGACGAGGCCGTAGCCGTGCTCTCGGCCGTCCTTCGTCTCGTCAATCGCCTTGGCGAGCGCGGCGACCTGATCGTGGGACAGGTAGCGCTTGCGCGTCTTGGTCGGCTTCGGCAGTTTGAGCCGTGCGGCGGGGTTCGACGGCAGTCGCTCGTCCTCGACCGCGAAGCGGAGCGCCCCGGAGAGCACGTTGACGATCTTCCGCACCGTCGCGGGCGCGCCAGGCAGCGCCGAGGCCCACTCCTGCACGCGCAGGCGGGTGAGGTTGCCGATCGGGATGGTGCCGAGTTCGGGGACGATGTGCTTCTTGATGATGTTCTCGACGCGGCTGCGGGTCGTCGCCCGCAGGTCGCCTCGTGCCATGAGCCAGGTCTGGAGCCATTCGGCTACGGTCACCTTCGCCCGTGCGGGGTCGAGGTAGCGGCCCTGAGCGATATCGACCTCGGTGGTCGCCAGGAACAGCTCCGCGGCCTTCTTGGTCGTGAAGCCGCGCTTCTGCGTCTGCTTCCGATCCGGTCGCCGGTACAGCGCGCGGTAGCGGCGACCCTTGGCCGTCTCGTAAGGCTCGACGCTACCCATGCCTGCCCCGCTTACTCCCGCAGCCCGGCAAGGCGCTCGACGTCGATGCGGCGGTAGACGCGCTTGTGCCGGGTGAGCCGAATCGGCTCCACCGGGGCGCGGCCGTCCAGAGCGAGGGTGCGGAGCGTCGTGCGGTGGATGCCGAGCAGAGCCGCGGTCTCCTCCTCGGAGTAGAACAGGGGCGTCTCGACGGACGCAGCGATTGCCCTGCCGTCGCTCATGTCGCCTCCCGAGATATAGCGTTACTGCGACTACACGACATTAGACCACAAAACGCGCTGACTCGCAACTACATGAGTTTCGGGCGTTCGCTCGCTAGACTCGGGATGTGACCACTTCCTCACAGCACTCCGGCGAGCAGCCCGATTTCGAGTTGCTGGTCGATGCCGACCTGCCGGACGGCTGGCGACTGCCCGAGCGGTCCCCGCTCGATACGGAGCGGGAGAGCGCAGGGATCGACCTCGCCCTGCACTACGAGGACTGGATCGACAATGCTCCCGGCCTGGATCGGATGCTGCGCTCCGAGCACGGCAACCTCGATGAGGGCCGCTGGTTCCTGATCCAGCATGCGGAGACGGGCATCCGCGTCCTGCTGCGGCTGCAACGGCAGGTGCGCGTGTACCAGGACCGGATGGGCGAGGTGCGGATCAGCGGGGTCGTGCATCTGCCGTTCTTCGCCGGCGATCCGATCACCAGCCAACTGCTCCGCGAGCTGCCGACCGCGAAGATCGAGGCTGCGATCAACAAGCGCCTTTTCGCCGTCACCGGAGCTACCCGTTTCCAGGGTGGCAAGATCACGCTTCCCAGCGGGCAGACGCTCCGCTCGGTCGATGTGCTCTCTCCGCTGGGCGACCCGAAGCGCACCCCGGACTTCTACGAACTCGTCGCCCTCCAGCACACCCGGTTGGCCGAGGACGGCGACCCGAACCCGACCGCGACGATGGCGAGGCTCAGTGAAGTCGCCCTGTCCACCGCGCAGGGCTGGGTCGCCAAGGCCCGCGCCCGCGGACTCCTACCGCCCGGCCGCCGCGGACGCGCCGGGTAGCGCGGTCTCTGCGGCGGGAGGGAGTCGAACTCGATCAGCCCATCTCGCGCACAGGGTTGTGAATCTGCGTTCTGCCCGTGTTTCCGGGCTTGCGGCTACGGAATGCGTTGAGGTACATGTCTCCGCAAGGCCGGTAGCACATAGAGTCGCGGCCGCACGATGCCACACCTGACCTGCTCTCCCCATGTGGGTTCGTGTCAGAAGCCGTAAGCCGCGACTTCAGTGGGTCTTCCTGGGGTCCTTGACGCGATCCGCCCAGATGAGAGTCAGTGCGACGAGGTATCCGACCAGTCCAATCGCTCCGACCACGACCAGGACGACAGGGGGAAGGCCCCAGTAGGTCGAGTCGCCGCGGACCTGAGCCATGACGCCGATGAGCAAGACGCACCCGAACAGGAACCCGATAGCCCAGTTCAGGACATACCAAGGCCAGCGACGGGCCGGGGACTTCGGTTCACCAAAGGTCTTGGCATACTCTCTGGCCGGGCCGAATGCGGAGACCGGATCTTCCCCGGTGTCGGCGACGTGGCTCTCCACCTGGGCGACGGCATCACCTATCACCTCACCCGGAACATCTCGGAGCCTGAGTGCGAAGATCAACTCGCGGGTGTACTTGGCGACGGTGGTCACGGCTGCTTTCCTTCCAGGCCGATGAGGGCCGAAACGTTCTGCGCGAAGCGGCTCCACTGATGGCGTTGGAGCCGCAGTCGTTCCTCGCCGTCCGGAGTGAGGGAGTAGTACTTCCGTCCGGGGCCACCCTCGCCCTGGCGCCACTGGGATTCCAACGCCCCGTCGCGTTCCAGTCGGTTCAGGATCGGGTAGAGAGTTCCGCCCTTGATTGTCCCCATACCGGCCGCTTCGAGACGGGACGCGACTAGGTATCCGTAGGTTTCCCCCTCGGAGATGACTGCCAATGTCATGGGCTCAAGCACGCCACGGAGCCAATCGCTCGGCGGGTCAAGGTTCATGACTAGATTATCTACGCATCTAGATAGACTGTCAATATAGTAACTGGCACGTAAGCACGCACGAGACGCGCCATCAGCCACGCACGGCCAGCCCCCGACCGATCGCCACCTGCGCCTCAGTACCCCCTATGCCCCCGGCCAGCTCGCTCCCTACTACTTCACCCCGCAGCTTCCCGAATGAATGGACGTATGCTACCATAGGTAGTTGCAAGAACATGAGTTAACGAGAGGCGGAGATGAAAGGCGGCGTGATCCTGTTCCGGGGGTCCGGTGCGGATGCGCGCCGCTACCTGGAGTCGGATCGGTCGCGGGCGGACGAGTATTACTTGGAGGGCGGCACCGCCCTGGCGGAGTTCACTGCCGTCAACGCGCGCGGCGAGGTCATCGGAGAGCTGGGTCTGACCGCCGACGAGTACGCGCAGTGGGTGGACTGGACGAACCCGCTCACGGGCGAGTCGATGGGCAAGCCGCGCCTGCCCGGCGAGAGCCGCCGCGGCAGCCCGCGGTTCGCGGAGATGGTGGTGAACGTCCCCAAGTCGCTGTCCATCGCGGCAGCCCTGCACCCGGAAGTGTCCGAGGCGCTGGACACCGCGCAGCGGGACGCGGTGGCGGAGGTTCGGTCCTGGCTGGGCCAGCACTCCGTGACGCGGGTCGGGCCGCGAGGCAAGCAAGAGGTCGTGCCGGTCGAGCAGTTGGAGACGGTGGCCGTCTCGCACAAGACCTCCCGTGCCGGTGACCCGCACCGGCACATCCACTTCCAGATCGGCACGCGGGTCTGGGCCGCGGGCGCGTGGCGCGGCCTGGACACAGCGGCGCTGTTCCGGCAGCAAGGAGCGATCCGCGCCCTGGGCACCGCGGTCCTGGCCGCGCACCCGCAACTCGCCGCGGTGCTCGACGCGCACGGCCTGACCCTCGACCCGGTGACCGGCGAGGTGGCCGAGCTGGTGCCGTGGAACGCGCTCATGTCCAAGCGCGGCGCGCAGGTGGCGCGCAACCTCGCCACGTTCGAGGCGGAATGGGAGGCGGCGCACCCCGGCGAGGAACCCGGCCCGGTCGTCTCGGCCCGGTTGCGGGCGAAGGCATGGGATCACGAGCGACCGAGCAAGAAGCCGTCCGTGCTCGGCTCCGAGGCCGGCTGGCTGCGCGAACTGCACGACGCTGGCTACACGCCCGAGCTGCCGCGCGCCAGCGTGCGCCAGGCGTGCAACCTGGACAAGTTGCGCGTGCAGCGGGTCGCGTCCCGTGCGCTCGACCGTTGCGCGGCGGCCGCGTCGGCGTGGACGGTCCACGACGTGCAGGAGCAGGTAGCGCGCATCGTCACCGAGACCGGCGTGCGCGCCACCCCGGACGAGCTGCGCGAGTTCATCGCCATCACGACGCGGCTGGCCGACGACGACTGCCTCTCGATCCTGCCGCCGGATGCACCACGCCCGGAGCATGTGGCCCACCTGACGACGTTGCACGTCGTGGCGGTCGAGACGGAGCTGCGCGACAAGCTGACTGCCCGCACCACCCAGCCGGTCCACGGCGCAACCCCGCGCCTGGACGCGCCAGGACTGGACGCGGACCAGGCGCGCGCTGCTGCCGCAGTCGCCTCGACCCTCCCGCTGGTCGTGGTCGAAGGCGCGGCGGGCGCGGGCAAGACGACCATGCTCGGTGCCGCGATCCGCGCCGCCGACACCGAGGGCCGCAGCGTGCGCGTGGTGACGTCGACGAAGAAGGCCGCGGACGTGGCCGCCGTCGAGCTCGGCGTGCCCACCGACTCCGTGGCCGCCCTGGTTCACGCGCACGGGTTCCGGTGGAACGCCGATGGTGTCTGGACCCGCCTCGCCGTAGGTGACACGGACCCGGAGACGGGAGCGATCTACCGCGGTCCTGCGAAGGAGAACCGGTTGGTCGCCGGGGAGCGGGTTGTGGTGGATGAGGCCGGGATGCTCGACCAGGACACCGCTCTCGCGCTCCTGGCCGTCGCGGACGAGGCGGGCGCGACGCTCGCGCTCGTGGGCGACCGGGCACAGCTTCCCGCGGTCGGCCGCGGCGGCGTGCTCGACATGGCCGCTGTGCTCGTGCGGGGCGTCCACGACATGACGAGCCTGCACCGCTTCACCGATCCCGACTACGCGCAGCTCACCCTCGACCTGCGCAATGGCCGCGACCCCGCGGCGCTGTTCGACCGGCTGCACGCCCTCGGCCTCGTGCAACTCCACGAGGACGCCGATGCGCTGCGCGCCGCGGTCGCGCAGGAGCGGATCGACGGGGCCGCGATCACCACGGCGACCAACGACGAGGCGCGCGAGCTGAACTCCCTCATCCGCGAGGACCGCGTGCGCGCGGGCACGGTCGACGACGCCCGCACCACCGACGGCGCGGACGGGCTGCCCATCGGTGCCGGTGACCTGATCCAGACGCGCCGGAACGACGCCGAGGCGGGCGTGGCGAACCGGCAGACCTGGATCGTCCAGCAGGTCGGAGGCGACGGGAGCCTGTGGGTCCGCGACGCAGCCACCGCGCGGAAGCAGCAGCGCACCGTCCACCTGCCCACGAAGTACGTCACCGAGCACGCGCACCTGGCCTATGCCTCCACCGCCTACGGCGTCCAGGGCATGACCGTGCCCGAGTCGCACACGATCCTCTCCGACGCCCTCGACGCAGCCGGGGTCTACGTCGGCCTCACCCGAGGACGGGAAGCGAACCGGCTGCACGTCGTCGCCGCCAACGTGGGCCACGCGCGCGAGCAGTTCACGGCCGCGCTTGACCGCGACCGCGCCGACCGCGGACTGACCGAGGCCACCCAGCGGGCGCAACTCGCCGTGGCGGGGATCGTCGCGGACGGGCCGGTGCGCGAAGTGAACGCCGAGCGCGCCCGGCTCGCGGAGCGGATCGAGGACGCAAAGAAGTGGGCGGCGTGGTGGTCGAAGGCCGCCGCCAAGCTTGACCGGCAAGCGGACGAGCACCGCGCCGCCGACGACGAGCAGCGCACGAAGCTCACCGCTGCACGGAAGCGCGCTGAAACGGTGCGTGCCGAGACGGTGGCCCCGTTGGTCGAGCAGGCCATAGGGGATGCGGTGGCGCTCATGGCCGCGCTGGACCGAGCGAGCGAAGCCGCCGCCCTGCGATCCGCCAGCCGACTCCGCCGCCGCAGCTCCGCACGCACCCAGCAGGCAGCAGGGCAGCAATCCCGCCAAGTGGAAGCCAATGTGCGGGAACGGTGGGGATCGGCCCCGACCACCCGGCAGCGCATCCCGAGCTGGGCGCGGGCCGTGGCCGACCGGAAGGCCGAGGACGACCCGCGCCTGATCGAGGCCAGACGTCAGACCGAGCAGATACAGTACGAGACGAGCAAGCTGAGCGGGCGGCAGATGACCGAGCGGCAGCGGCTCCGCCAGGCGATCTACCGCGACACCAACAGCCGCGTCAGCGCCCAGAGCCGCGTAGAGCACTACGCGCAGCGCGCCGAGCAGCACCGGCAAGCCCTCGCCCGGATCGAAGCTCTGCCGCTCGAGCAGGCCGCCGCCCTGATCCGCGAACAGGCCGAGGCCGAACGCCTCGCGGCGGCGGCACTGGCGGAGCGCGCAGCACGGCTACGAGCACCCGAGAGCGACCACCACCGCCCGACCCGTCACGGCCCGGAACGCGACCACGGGATCAGCCTGTAGCCTGCGTGACCGAACGGTGCGGCTCAATCGCTCTCAGCCGCGATCAGTGTCTCGTAGTCCTGTCCGCCGTAGTAGACGCCGTGGACTTCGACAGTGTTCTCATGCACCGCGAATGCGATCACCGCGCGGCGGCGGAAGCCGATCGTGCGCAATCCCGGCCGCAGGTCGTCTCTGGCGACGCCGATCATCGGGAACTCCGCGAGGCCGTCGCAGTAGTCGAAGATGGCCGAGACGTAGCCCTCGGCCCGATCGGGGAAGCCGGACTGCTCCGCAATCCAGAGGTAGAGGTCGGTGAGCTGCTGCCTAGCGCGGGGTGAGTAGACGACGCTCCGGGTCACGAGTCGCGTTCCGCGAGCCGCTGCGCGTGCAGGTCCGCCAGGTGCGCGCGCATGTCGGCGGAACTGATTGCCCGCGAGGGGTCAGCGCGGAGCTCATCGTAGGAGGCGACGACCTCGGTGCGCAGCCACTCCTCGACAGCTTCGTCGCGGGCGAACAGCGCGCGCAGGCCGTCGCGGACCACCTCGCTCTCGCTCGCGTAAGCGCCGGAGGCGACGCGCTCTTTCAGCGCCTCAGCCATGTTCGTGGGGAGGGTGATGCTGAGCTGCTTCGTCGTGCGCATGATCGAGCCTCGCTTCCGGTAGGACTCAATCCTACTCCTCATCGGCTGGTAGGAGAACCCGAGCACGCCGACGCCATCCGAAGGCGGCAACGTGGCAACATCTTGGCAACAAACGCTGACGACGAGGACTTGCCAGACGCACTCGTTGCACTCAGGAAGCCCGGAAACACAGGCCAGTTCGGTAGCGAGCACGCCGTTCCGGGGGAGCCGATTCCCCTCTCACGGCGGTAACGCGGGTTCGAATCCCGCTGGGGTCACGATAGCAAAATCCCTGGTCATGCCAGGGATTTTGCGTTGCCAGGCGCGATGCGCCCGAGGTCGGCGTGACGGCGAACGACCGCAGATCCTGGGCCGGGAGCTGCGTCTCACGCGCGAGACGCGCCGGCGAGCTCGTCGCGCACGATGCCCGCGCCGGCGCTCAGCGCGCTCAGCTTGCCGAGAGCGACGTCCTGCGCGAGCGGTGCCATGCCGCAGTTCGTGCTCGGGATGAGCTTGTCGGCGTCGACGAACTCGAGCGCCCGCCGCAGGGTCTCGGCGACCTCCTCGGGCGTCTCGATGGTCTCGTTCGCGACGTCGATGGCCCCGAGCATGACCTTCTTGCCGCGGATGAGCTCGATGAGGTCCATCGGGACACGGGAGCGATGGCATTCCAGCGAGACGATGTCGATGGTCGAGCGCTGCAGGAGCGGGAACGTCTCCTCGTACTGCCGCCACTGCGCCCCGAGGCTCGCCTTCCAGTCGGTGTTCGCCTTGATGCCGTAGCCGTAGCAGATGTGCACGGCGGTCTGCGCGCGCAGCCCCTCCGCGGCGCGCTCGAGCGCGGCGATGCCCCAATCGCGGACCTCGTCGAAGAAGACGTTGAACGACGGCTCGTCGAACTGGACGATGTCGACCCCCGCCGCCTCGAGTTCTCTCGCCTCCTGGTTGAGGATCGTCGCGAACTCCCACGCGAGCCGCTCACGACTGCCGTAGTGACGGTCGGAGAGGGTGTCGATCATCGTCATGGGTCCGGGCAGCGCCCACTTGATCGGCCGATCGGTCTGCGTGCGCAGGAACCTCGCGTCCTCGACGAAGACGGGTCGCTCGCGGCTCACGGCGCCGACGACGGTCGGGACGCTCGCGTCGTAGCGGTTGCGGATGCGCACCGTCTCTCGGCGCTCGAAGTCGACCCCGCTCAGATGCTCGATGAACGTCGTGACGAAGTGCTGGCGGGTCTGCTCTCCGTCGCTGACGATGTCGATCCCGCGGCAGTGCTGCTCCTGGACGGCGATGCGAAGCGCGTCCCGCTTGCCGTTCGCCAGCGCGTCGCCCTGCAGCTTCCACGGGGACCAGAGCGTCTGCGGCTCGGCGAGCCACGAGGGCTTCGGCAGGCTTCCGACGATCGAGACCGGCAGCGGGGCGGACACGCTCGAGGCTCCTGCGCCGCTCATCCGACGAGCACCGGGGACTCGGCGGCCCAGCGCTCCAGCGCCTCTCCATGGGGCTCCAGGAGATGCTCGCGCGCGTACTCGCCCTGGCGGATCGCGAGCCGGCTTCGCTCGACGCGGTCGTAGTCGATCTGCGTCCGCGAGTAGTCCTGGTGCTCGAGGCTCGGCCGGTAGACGCCGGCGGCGGCGGAGTTCGCGTTGTAGATCTCGGGCCGATAGATCTTCTGGAAGGTCTCCATCGTGGCGACGGTGCCGACGAGCTGCGGGTTCGCGTAGTCGCTGAGCAGATCGCCGCGGAAGTAGAACGCGAGCGGCGCGACGCCCCCGGGTGGCATGAAGTAGCGGACCTGCAGCCCCATCTTCGCGAAGTACTCGTCGGTCAGCGAGGGCTCGTCCTGGAGGTACTCGACGCCGAGGATCGGATGGTGGTTGTCGGTCCGGCGATACGTCCGGCTCGTCGAGACGCTGATGCAGATCACGGGCGGCAGCTCGAAGCGCTCCCGGTACTCGGCGGAGTCGATGAAGCGGTGGAAGAGCCGGCCGTGCAGGTCGCCGAAGCCGTCGGGGACGGTGAACGCGGTCGCGGTCTCGTTCGCCGCGGGCAGCAGCACGCTGAAGTCGTAGTCGCGGACGTACGACGAGAAGTTGTTGCCCACGATCCCGTGGCGGCGCTCGTCGGTGCGTCGGTCGAGGATCTGCAGGTCGAGCATCTCCAGCAGCGGGAACGCCCGGTCCTGCCCGTCGACGGCGAACCGCAGCGCGACGGAGACGATCTCGAGCTCGACGCTGTAGCGATCCCGGTGGGGATTGTCCCAGTGCGCGAGGTCGTTGAACCGGCGGTCGATCATCGTCAGCGCGTTGCGGAGGTTCTGCTGGCGACGCTCGCCTCGCGCGAGGTTCGCGAAGTTCGTGGTGATCCGCGAGCCCTCCGACGGCGAGTAGTCCTCGTCGAAGCGCGCGGTGGTGATGTCGAATGCGAAGTCGAGCGCCATGAGCAACCAATCCGGTGGCTGATCGGCCGGGCTCGGCCTTGCGGAAGTCGGTGCCTCCATGGTGCGGGCGGCACAAGGCCATCGGGTAACTCGACTTGGCTATGAAGAGATATAGGTTCTACCTATGACTCGCGGGTCGAGCGGCATCACGCTGCAGCAGCTCCAGTACTTCATCGAGGTCGCGACCGAGGGATCGATCAGCGCCGCCGCCGATCTCCTCTACGTCGCCCAGCCGACCATGTCCGCGGCGATGAAGGACCTCGAGCGGCGCGTGGGCCGCGCCCTGCTCCTGCGCTCGGCCCGCGGCGTGGTGCTCACCTCCGACGGCGCCGAGTTCCTCGGATACGCGAGACAGGTCGTCGAGCAGGCGGCGCTCCTCGAGGAGCGCTACCTGGGCCGGCCGCCATCCCGGCGCCTGCTCGGAGTGTCGACGCAGCACTACTCGTTCGCGGTCGACGCGTTCGTCCGGATGGTCCGCGACAGCGCGACGGCCGAGTACGAGTTCTCGCTGCGAGAGACCCGTACCGGGGACATCATCGAGGACGTCCGGACGCTGCGCAGCGAGCTCGGCATCCTCTACCGCAACGACTTCAATCGGAAGGTCGTCGACAAGCTGCTGCGCGACTCCGGCCTCGCGTTCCACCCGCTCTTCCTCGCCTCGCCCCACATCTTCGTCTCCCGGAAGCACCCGCTCGCCGCCCGAGACGGCGTCACGCTCGCCGACCTCGCCGACCTGCCGCGCCTCACGTTCGACCAGGGGGCGAGCAACTCGTTCTACTTCGCCGAGGAGATCCTCTCCACCCTTTCGAGCAAGCAGGAGATCCGGGTCTCCGACCGCGCGACAATCTTCAGCCTCATGATCGGTCTCGGCGGATACACGATCTCGACCGGCATCCTCAGCGACGACCTCGACCCGGAGATCGTCGCGATCCCGCTCGACGTCGACGAGCGCATCGAGATCGGCTGGATCGGCCACTCGGCGATCCCGCTCACCGAGCAGGCGCACCGCTATCTCGCCGAGCTGCGCGCGGTCGTCGCGGGCTTCGGCGTGACCCTGCTCGGGTGAGACGCGCCTCCCGCGCCCGCCCGATCAGGTCAGGTGGGCGCGCAGGAACGGCGCGAGGTCCTCGACCATCTCCGGCAGCACCTGGTGGGTGTCGCCCGGGTAGACGTGCTCGGCGTCGGGCGCGAAGGGCGCGAGCGCGGCACGCGTCGTGTCGACGTACTCGGGCCGGATCGCGAAGTCGTGCTCGGAGCGGCCCCAGAAGACCGGCGGGCGCAGCTGTCCGAGTCGCGCCTCGCCGGCGAAGACCCCGGGGGTCCAATAGCCGGCGAGCGTGCCGACCGCGGCCCAGCGCTCCGGTGCGGTGCGCAGGAGCGCGAGACAGAACGCGGCTCCCTGGCTGAACCCGGTCAGCCCGATCGAGGACGGCGCACCGCGTTCTGCGACGACCGCGTCGAGCCAGCGCAGCAGCGCTGCCGCGGTCTCCTCCGGCTGGCCGGGCAGCGGGACGATGTCCGCGTCGACGTCGGTCCAGCCGTAGCCGCCCGGCAGCGGCTCGCGCGACTCGCGCGGGCCGCGCAGCTGCGCGGTGACGATCTCCGGCGCGACCGCGTCGGCGATCGCGTCGAGCGACCCCTCGCGCTGGCCGTAGCCGTGCAGGAGCAGCAGCAGCGCACGCCCCGCGAGGCTCCCGTCGTCGGACCATTTGACGACGGACGCGTCGATCTCGAGCGCCATCAGGCGGACGTGCCCGAGTCCCCGCCGAGCTTGCGCACCTCGCGGTCGATCGCGTCCTTCGTGACCGGCTGGCCGAGCGGTCCGAAGACGTTCAACGCGTTGAAGATGATCGCGATGGCGAACGCGATCCCCGGCCACATCGGCCAGAAGTACCCGTTCCCGCCAGAGCTGACGAGCCACACGACGAGGATGATGAGGAAGACCACGACGAGGGTGAGACTGGTGGACCAGAACTGCCGGCGGTTCTTGATTCGTTTCTCCGCGTGGGCGCGAATGTCATCGGTCATGGGGGTCAGCGTAACGGAGCACGGCCGTCCGGCGTCGTCCCGGCTTTGACGGTACGCGACCGCGGGCGAAGATGGAGTGGTGGCTGGCGTCGTGATGCGGGAGTCCGGGCCGGTGTGCGCGTCCTGCGCGCAGCCGGTCGATCCGCGCGCGTTCGTCTGCCTCAACTGCGGAGCCCCGCTGCAGGAGCCGGTGAGCACGATCCCGCCGCCGCCCGGCCTGCCGGCGACGACTCGCGCGCCGGCGTTCTCCGCCCCGCCGCCACCGCCGCCTGCGCCCGCCCCGCCGCTGCCGCCTCCGTCCTGGGAGCGCGGGACGACGCAGGGCACCGACTCGTTCACCTTCCACGTCCCGCCCCATACGGTGCCGCTGCCCGCCGCGCCGCCGGCGTTCCCCGCGCGTGCCGCCTCGCAGCCGGACGCGCCCGAGACCGCCGACGGCGAGCCGGTCGATGCCGACGACCGCACGATCGTCGTCGAACGCCGTCCCAAGGCCGAGTGGGGACTGCGGCTCGGCTCGGGCGAGCTCGTCCGAGTCGACGGCCCGCTGCTGCTCGGACGCAACCCGGCCCCCATGACGGGACCCGTCGGTGCGCGCCGCGTGACGATCGACGACCCGGGTCGGACCGTCTCCCGCTCGCACCTCGTCGTCGTCCCGCAGCCGGGCGCCGGGATCGTGCTGCGCGACGTGTCGAGCGCGAACGGCATCGTGCTCGTCGCGCCCGACGGGACCGAGTCCGAGATCGAGCCCGGCGGCGAGCTGCGGGTCGCCGATCGCTGCGCGATCCTGCTCGGCGAGTACCGGATCTGGATCGAGCCCCTCTGAGCCCGCTCGCGCCGGACCCGACTCGGCGCGATCCGCGCGCGTAGAATGGACGAATGCCACAAGCCCCTGTCGACGCGCGTCCCCGCACGCTCGCGGAGAAGATCTGGGACGCCCACGTCGTCAAGAAGGGCGAGCCAGGCGAGCCGGACCTCATCTACATCGACCTGCATCTCGTGCACGAGGTGACGAGCCCCCAGGCGTTCGACGGCCTCCGGCAGGCCGGCCGCCCGGTGCGCCGCCTCGACCTCACGATCGCGACCGAGGACCACAACACCCCGACGCTCGCGATCGACCAGCCGATCGCCGAGCCCACGTCGCGCGTGCAGATCGAGACGCTGCGCCGCAACGCCGCCGAGTTCGACGTGCGGCTGCACTCGCTCGGCGACATCGAGCAGGGCATCGTCCACGTGGTCGGCCCGCAGCTCGGCCTCACCATGCCGGGCATCACCGTCGTCTGCGGCGACTCGCACACCTCGACGCATGGCGCGTTCGGGGCGATGGCGTTCGGGATCGGCACCTCCGAGGTCGAGCACGTGCTCGCGACCCAGACGCTCCCGCTCAAGCCGTTCAAGACGATGGCGATCAACGTCGAGGGGACGCTGCGCCCCGGCGTCACGGCGAAGGACATCATCCTCGCGGTCATCGCGAAGATCGGCACCGGCGGTGGTCAGGGCTACGTCCTGGAGTACCGCGGCTCGGCGATCCGCGCGCTCTCCATGGAGGGCCGCATGACGATCTGCAACATGTCGATCGAGGCCGGCGCCCGCGCCGGCCTGGTCGCCCCCGACGAGACGACCTTCGCCTACGTCGAGGGACGCCCGCACGCACCCCGCGGCGCCGACTGGGACGAGGCCGTCGCCTACTGGCGGACCCTGCCGAGCGATCCCGACGCGGTCTTCGACGCCGAGGTGTTCATCGACGCCGACGCGCTCGAGCCCTTCGTGACCTGGGGGACGAACCCCGGCCAGGGCGTCTCGCTCTCCGACGCGGTGCCGTCGCCCGAGGCGTACGCCGACCCGAACGACCGGGCCGCGGCCGAGCGCGCGCTCGAGTACATGGATCTCGCGCCGGGCACGAAGATGAAGGAGATCGCGGTCGACGCGGTCTTCATGGGCTCGTGCACGAACTCGCGGATCGAGGACCTGCGGGCCTTCGCCTCCGTCATCAAGGGCCGGAAGAAGGCGGACGGCGTGCGCGTCATGGTCGTGCCCGGATCCGCGCGGGTGCGGCTCGAGGCCGAGGCCGAGGGGATCGACCGGATCGTCACGGAGTTCGGCGCCGAGTGGCGCTTCGCCGGCTGCTCGATGTGCCTCGGGATGAACCCCGACCAGCTCGCCCCCGGCGAGCGCTGCGCCTCGACGAGCAACCGGAACTTCGAGGGCCGGCAGGGCAAGGGCGGTCGCACGCATCTCGTCAGCCCGCTCGTCGCCGCGGCGACCGCGATCCGCGGCACGCTGAGCTCACCGTGGGACCTGCAGGAGGCGTAGTGGACAAGTTCAGCACCGTCACCGGCACGGCCGTCCCGCTCAAGCGCGGCAACGTCGACACCGACCAGATCATCCCCGCGGTCTTCCTCAAGCGCGTCACGAAGACGGGCTACGACGACGGCCTCTTCCACCTGTGGCGCCAGGACCCCGGCTTCGTGCTCAACGACCCGGCCTATCAGGGTGCGACCGTCCTCTTCGCCGGTCCCGACTTCGGGACCGGATCGAGCCGGGAGCACGCCGTGTGGGCGCTGCGCGACTACGGCTTCAAGGCGGTGTTCTCCCCGAAGTTCGCCGACATCTTCCGCGGCAACTCCGGCAAGCAGGGCCTGCTCACTGGCATCGTCGACGAGCCGACGATCGAGCGGATCTGGGCGGCGATCGAGGCCGCACCGGGCATCGCCGCGACCGTCGACCTCAAGGCGCGCACCGTCTCGGTCGGCGACATCACGGTCGGATTCGAGATCGACGACTACACTCGTTGGCGGCTCCTGGAGGGCCTCGACGACATCGGTCTGACCCTCCGCGACGAGGACGCGATCACCGCGTTCGAGGCCGGCCGGCCGTCGTGGCTGCCTACGACGATCCCGGCCAGGTAGAACGCCGGGAAGGCGCGGATGAACGCACTCACGCACGACTCGCGGCGCGCGGCGGAGCGACTCGGGCTGTCCTCCGACACGATCGTCATCGAGGGCGGCAAACCGCTGGCCGGCACGGTCGAGGTCCGCGGGGCGAAGAACCTGGTGACGAAGGCGATGGTCGCCGCCCTCCTCGCCGACTCGCCGTCGACGCTGCGCGACGTCCCCGCGATCGCCGACGTCAACGTCGTGACGGGGATGCTCGGCGCCTACGGGGTCGGCGTCGAGACCGACGGCGCCGGTGTCTACACGTTCGACCCGGCGAACGTCGAGCGGGCGCACTTCGCGGAGATCGACGCGCTCGCGGGCGAGAGCCGGATCCCGATCCTGTTCTGCGGACCGCTCCTGCACCGGCTCGGCGAGGCGCTCATCCCCGACCTCGGCGGCTGCCGGATCGGCAACCGGCCGATCAACTTCCACATGGACGCGCTGCGCGCATTCGGCGCCGTCGTCGACAAGTCGTACGAGGGCATCCGGCTGACCGCTCCGGGCGGCCTGCACGGCGCCGACATCGAGCTGCCGTATCCGAGCGTCGGCGCGACCGAGCAGGTGCTGCTGACCGCGGTGCGGGCGAAGGGCACGACCGAGCTGCGGGGCGCCGCGATCGAGCCCGAGATCATGGACCTCATCGGCGTCCTGCAGAAGATGGGCGCGATCATCACGGTCGAGCCGAACCGCGTCATCTTCATCGAAGGCGTCGACCACCTGCGCGGCTACGACCACCGCGCGATGTTCGACCGGAACGAGGCGGCCAGCTGGGCATCCGCCGCGCTCGCGACCGGAGGGGACATCGTCGTCGCGGGAGCCCGCCAGCTCGAGCTGCTCACCTTCCTCAACGTGTTCCGCAAGGTCGGCGGGTCGTTCGACGTCCGTGAGGACGGGATCCGGTTCTGGCATCCCGGGGGCGAGCTCGCGCCGGTCGAGGTCGAGACCGACGTCCACCCGGGGTTCATGACCGACTGGCAGCAGCCGCTCGTCGTCGCGCTCACCCAGGCGCAGGGCCGCTCGCTCGTCCACGAGACCGTCTACGAGAACCGCTTCGGCTTCACCGAGGCGCTGGTCGCGATGGGCGCCGACATCGAGGTCATCGCCGGCGGACTCGAGTCCCCGACGCGCCGCGTCGCCCGCCGTCCGCTCGAGCAGACCGCGATCGTGAACGGCCCGACGCCGCTCCACGGCGCCGACATCGAGATCCCCGACCTGCGCGGCGGCTTCTCGCACCTCATCGCGGCGCTCACCGCGCGCGGCACCTCGCGCGTGTCGAACCTCGGCCTCATCGGCCGCGGCTACGAGCGCTTCGTCGACAAGCTCGCCGGCCTCGGCGCCGACTTCACGCTCGGGGCCTGAGTTGTCCGGACCCGACGTGCTCGATCCAGACAGCTACCCGCCCGAGCGGCGCACGCTCTGGCCGTGGCGCCTCATCGCCGCGATCCTCCTGCCGTGGATCTCCTGGGTCGCGAAGGTCGACTGGATCCACCTCGAGCGCCTCCCGCGCCGAGGGCCGTTCGTCCTCGCCGCGAACCACTACACCGAGCTCGACGTGCTCTACATGATCGAGCTCATCTGGAGGATCGGGCGCCTGCCGCGATTCCTGGCCAAGTCCTCGATCTGGAAGATCCCGGTGGTCGGCCGCATCATGACCGACTCGCAGCAGATCAAGGTCGAGCGCGAGGGCGGCGGCGCCGGCTCGATCCGCGCCGCCGAGCAGATCATCGCCGACGGCAGCGCCGTCGTCGTCTACCCCGAGGGCACGCTGACCCGCGAGCCCGATCTGTGGCCGATGCGCGGCAAGACGGGCGCCGCGCGGATCGCCCTCGAGGCCGGCGTGCCGGTCATCCCCGTCGCGCACTGGGGCATCCAGGCGATCATGCCGCGCTACGGTCGGATCAAGCTGTTCGGCCGCCGCCGACCGGTCTCGGTGCTCGTCGGCGAGCCCGTCGATCTGTCCCCGTGGCGCGGCCGTCCGCTCGACCAGCGCACCCTCGCCGAGGCGACCGAGGCGATCATGGCCGCGATCACCGCGCTGCTCGAGGAGCTGCGCGGCGAGCAGGCCCCCGCGGAGCGCTACGACCCCGTCAAGCACGGCCAGTCGGAGCACGGCAGCCTCAAGAAGGCGACGAAGCGCGCCAAGCGCCGCTGATCGCGTTCTACCGCCGTCCTGATCCCGCTCCCCAGTGAGAGATGCAGGATCCGGAGCACGGGATCGCGCGTCTCGCACTCGGATCCGGGCGGGGGAACACGGCGCGCTCGGGTGGCACCAGGCAGAATGGTCCGGTGGCCGAACGACTCGGGGAGGGCGACGCCGCGCCCAGGCGCGTCGCGGTCGTCGGCGCGGGCTCGTGGGGGACGACCTTCGGCAAGGTGCTCGCCGACGGCGGATCGGCCGTCACGATCTGGGCGCGGCGCGCGTCGACCGCGCGCGAGATCGACGTCGCCAAGCGCAACGCCAAGTACCTGAAGGGCATCGCGCTGCCGAAGTCGCTGCGTGCGAGCGCCGACCCGGCCGTCGCGCTCGCCGGCGCCGAGGAGGTCTACCTCTCCGTCCCGAGCCAGGCGCTGCGCGAGAACCTGCGGAGCCTGCGGGCGGCCATCCCCGGGGACGCGATCGTCGTCTCGCTGATGAAGGGCCTCGAGCGCGGCACCGCGCGACGGATGTCCGAGATCATCGCCGAGGAGCTCGGCACGCCCGCCGAGCGCATCGCAGTCGTCTCCGGCCCGAACCTCGCGCTCGAGATCGCCCGCGAGCAGCCGACCGCCGCGGTCGTCGCCTCGGCGTCGCTCGAGACGGCGCAGTCGGTCGCGATCACGGCGCGCAACCGCTACTTCCGCTCCTTCGTGAACACCGACGTCGTCGGCACCGAGTTCGGCGGCGTGCTCAAGAACATCGTCGCCGTCGCCGTCGGGATCGTCGACGGGGTCGGGTTCGGCGAGAACACGAAGGCGTCGATCATCACGCGGGGCCTCGCCGAGCTCACCGACTTCGCGGTCGCCTACGGGGCGAAGGCGGAGACGATGTCGGGCCTCGCCGGCCTCGGCGATCTCATCGCGACCTGCTCGTCGCCGCTCTCGCGGAACAACACCGCGGGGCGCCTGCTCGGCCAGGGGCTCACGCTCAAGGAGGTCGCGGCGAAGATGAACCAGACCGCCGAGGGGCTGTCGTCGATCGCCCCGATCCTCGAGCTCGCCGAGGCGAAGGGCGTCTCGATGCCGATCGCGCAGCAGGTCGCCGCCGTCCTCGATGGCGAGCTCGACCCGCGCGAGATCGCGCCGCACCTGACGACCGACGATATGCCGCAGGGGGAATGAACGACGTGGGGGAGCGGATCACGGTCGCGATCGTCTTCGGGGGACGCTCGTCGGAGCACGAGATCAGCTGCTCGACGGCGGCCGGCGTGCTCGCCGCGATCGATCGTGAGCGCTTCGACGTCATCCCCATCGGCATCACCCGCGACGGCGCGGTCACCCTGCAGTCGGACGATCCGGCCGCGTTCCGGATGGATCCGAACGCGATGCCCGTCGTCCCCGACAACGGCACCCGCATCGTCTGGCCCGAGTCGGCCGCGACGCGCGAGCTGTCGGTGCGGGACCCGGACGGCGCCGTGCGCTCGCTCGGGACGCTCGACGTCGCGTTCCCCATCCTGCACGGGCCGTGGGGCGAGGACGGCACGATCCAGGGGCTGTTCGAGCTCGTCGGCCTGCCCTACGTCGGCAGCGGCGTGCTCGCCTCCGCGCTCGGCATGGACAAGCACGTCGCGAAAGTCGTGCTCGATGGCGCCGGCGTGCCGGTCGCGCCGTGGGTCGCGCTGACGCCGGAGGAGTGGGCGAGCGACGAGGCGAGCGCGCGGGCCGGCGCGGCGCGGCTCGGGCTCCCCGTCTTCGTCAAGCCCGCCCGAGCCGGCTCATCCGTCGGCGTCACGAAGGTCGGGTCGTGGGACGACCTCGAGTCGGCGCTGCGCGTCGCGTGGGCCGAGGACGCCAAGGCGCTCGTCGAGGGCGCGATCGTCGGCCGCGAGATCGAGTGCGGCGTGCTGCAGGGCCGTGCCGGTCGGGCGCCGCGGGTGAGCCTGCCCGGCGAGATCGTGATGCGCACCCGCGAGTTCTACGACTACGAGGCGAAGTACCTCGATCCGGACGCCGCCGAGCTCGTCTGCCCGACGGCGCTCGGCGCGGACGAGCTGCTCGAGATGCAGCGGATCGCGGTGCGGGTCTTCGAGGCGATCGGCTGCGCGGGCCTCGCGCGCGTCGACCTCTTCCTCACCGACTCGGGCTTCGTCGTCAACGAGCTCAATACGATGCCCGGCTTCACGCCGATCTCGATGTTCCCGAAGTGCTGGGAGGCGAGCGGGATCGGCTACCGCGAGCTGATCACCGAGCTCGTCGAGCTCGCGCTCGAGGGGCGCGCGACGGTCGGGCGGGGCCTCAGCCCTCGCTGAGCGTCCCGGGTGCGATCAGCCCCGCCTCCTCGACCCCGATGCACGAGCCCTCCTGAGGCAGCTGCGAGACCGCGACGTCGAGCGCGTCGAGGACGGCGAGGCTCGAGATGACGGAGGTGTCGATCGCGACGCTGACCGCGGGCGTGCGGCCGTAGCTCGTGACGAGGTAGACGAGATCGTCCTCATCCGAGGGCTCGACGAGCCAGTCGACCGCGCCGCCCGGGGGCGTGACGCATGGCAGCTCGCTCGTCGGCGGCGGCGACGGCACGCCGCAGTGCAGGACGACCGCCGGCGGGTAGCCCCAGGCTCCGGTCGCCTGCGCGTTCGTCTCGCGCCCGGCGACGCCGGCGATCGAGTCGGGGAGCCGGACCGAGACCTCCGCGCAGGCGGGGGAGGCGGCGTCCGCGGCCGGCTCGAGCGCGACGACCGGCGCGCAGGCGGCGAGCGCGACGGCGGACGCCGCGCCGAGCGCGATCGCGATCGCGCGCTCGGCGGCACGACGGGAGGCGGTGTTCATCGTGACCAGGCTACGATGCCGCAGCGTGGAGGTCTCCTGGGCGCCCCGGACCGGGCAGCGGACGCTCGCCGAGGTCGGTGAGGACGCCGCGCTGCGCGCCGCGCTGCCGCTGCTGCCCGCCTCGGAGCACCGGCTGCTCGGCCCGGGCGACGACGCCGCCGTCATCGCGGCGCCCGACGGCCGCTACGTCGTGACCGGCGACACCATGATCGAGGGCCCCGACTTCCGGCTCGCCTGGACGACGCCCGCCGACGTCGGCTGGAAGCTCGTCGCGTCGAACCTCGCCGATGTCGCGGCGATGGGCGCGAGCCCGAGCGCGCTGACCGTCTCGCTCGCGCTGCCCGGCGAGGCGGGGGAGTCGGTGCTCGCCGAGATCGCGACCGGCATGCGGGAGGCGTGCGCGGCGCTCGCCCCGGGCTGCGGCGTCGAGGGCGGGGACCTCGCCCGATCGCCGATCGTCGTCGGCGCGGCGACGGCGTTCGGGGATCTCGCGGGTCGCGAGCCGGTGCGGCGCTCGGGGGCCCGCCCCGGCGACGTGCTCGCGGTGAGCGGCTGCGTCGGGCGCGCGGCGCGGGGGCTCGAGCTGCTCTTCCGCCTCGCGATCGACGAGGGGCACCCGGACCGGGCGGCGCTCGACCGGCTGCGCGCGGCCGCCCGCGACTCCGACCTCGCCGCGATCGACGCGCAGCTGCGCCCGCGGCCGCCGATCGCGGACGGCGTGCGTGCCGCGCTCGCGGGGGCGACCGCGATGCTCGACGTCTCCGACGGCCTTGCCCGGGACGCGCGCCGGATCGCGCTCGCGAGCGGCGTCGCGATCGACGTCGACGGGCGCCTGCTCCTCGAGACCGCGGGCGCGGAGGGGGACTGGGGCCTCGAGCGGATCCTCGCGGGCGGCGAGGATCACGCGCTCCTCGCGACCTTCCCGCCCGCTGCCGTGCTGCCCGGCGGCTTCGTGCCGATCGGGCGGGTCGAGCCGGGCGATGGCGTTCTGCTCGACGGTCGCCGCTACGACGCGCTCGGCGGCTGGGACCCGTTTCGCGGGGAGTGAGGCCCGCGCGTCGCCGGTCGCTCAGGCCGGGCGGAGCCAGTGCACGACGGTCTCGCCGTAGCGCTTCGTGCGGGCGAGCTCGAGACCGGTCGGCGGTGCGGGGGCGGGAGAACGCGACGAGCGCTCGACGACGACGGTGGCGTCCTCGGCGAGCAGCGGCGCGAGTGCCGTCAGCACCGCGGTGATCTCGGCCTCCACGACGTCGTAGGGCGGGTCGACGAGCACGAGGTCCCACGCGGTGCCGCCGGCGCCCGAGAGCCAGGCGCCGACCCCCTGCGCCGCGACCTCGATCCGCGGCCGGGCGCGTGCCGGCGCTCGCGAGGCGACCGTCGTCGCGTTCCTGCGGCAGACCGCGGCGGCGCCCGCATCGCGTTCTACCAGGACGACCGTCGCGGCGCCGCGCGAGGCGGCCTCGAGGCCGAGCGCGCCCGAGCCGGCGTAGAGGTCGAGGACCCTGGCGCCCTCGACGACGTCGGCGGCGTCGAGCGCCGAGAACACCGCTTCGCGCACCCGGTCGCTCGTCGGGCGGGTGCCGGAGCGCGGCACCTCGAGCGCGAGCGAGCCCGCGAACCCCGCGATGATCCGAGTCACCCCACGACCGTACCGGCCCCATCGCGTCCCAGGTCCGGCGCGCGACACGCCGGACGCTCGTGCTCCGAGCCTGCGCTACTCCTGAGAAGCGCAAGGGACGTAGCCTCGGGGGATGGTGGATCCGCTCGCGCAGGGGCTCGCCGACGTCGTCGGCGGGACGAGTGCGAAGGCGCTCGAACGGGCGTTCGGCCACCGCACCGTCGGCGAGCTGCTCGCCCACTACCCGCGCCGCTACGTGCATCGCGGCGAGCTCACCGACCTCTCCGCGCTGCGCGAGGGCGACGAGGTCACCGTCGTCGCGACCGTGAGGTCCTCGTCCACGCGGCCCATGCGGGCGCGGAAGGGATCGCTCGAGGAGGTCGTCATCACGGACGGCCGCGGGCTCCTCACGCTGACGTTCTTCAACTCGCGATGGCGCGCCGACCAGCTCTCGCCCGGCAAGCGCGGCCTCTTCGCGGGAAGGATCGGCGCGTACCGCGGCGGCCTTCAGCTCGCGCACCCCGAGTATCAGCTGTTCGACGACGAGACCGCCGAGATGAACGCCGTCGAGCGGGTCGACTGGCCGATCCCCGTCTACCCGGCGACGGGTTCGCTGCAGAGCTGGAAGATCGCGGGCGCCATCCGGGTCGTGCTCGACGTCCTGCCCGCGGAGCTCGATGACCCCGTGCCCATGGAGATGGCGGCGACCCGCGGCCTGATGGCCTTCCGCGACGCGCTCGAAGGCGTCCACCGCCCGCACGAGGACGGCGACTGGCGTGCGGCGCGCGAGGCGCTGCGCTACCAGGAGGCGCTCGTCCTGCAGACCGCGCTCGTGCGACGGCGCGACCAGCTGCGCGCGGCCGCGGCGGTGCCGCGGCGCGCGGGGGCGCTGCTGTCCGAGTTCGACGGGGCGCTCGCGTTCTCCCTGACTGGGGACCAGGTCGCCGCGGGCGAGACGATCGCGGCCGATCTCGCCGCGACGCGGCCCATGAACCGGCTGATCCAGGGCGAGGTCGGCTCCGGCAAGACGCTCGTCGCACTGCGTGCGATGCTCGCCGTCGCCGAGCCGATCGCGCTCGGGCCGGGCGGGACCAGGGCGGGCGGCCAGTCGGTGCTGCTCGCGCCGACCGAGGTGCTCGCGCAGCAGCACCTGCGCTCGATCGTCGCTGCGCTCGGGCCGGATCTCGCGGCGCGGCTGCGCCCCACGCTGCTGACCGGCAAGATGCCCGCCGCCGACCGCAAGCGCGCGCTGCTCGCTGCCGCCTCCGGGCAGTCCCGCATCGTCGTCGGGACCCATGCGCTCTTCGGCGAGCAGGTGTCGTTCGCCGACCTCGGGCTCGTGGTCGTCGACGAGCAGCACCGGTTCGGCGTCGAGCAGCGCGACGCCCTGCGCGCGAAGGGGGGCGAGACGGTCCCGCACCTGCTCGTGCTCACCGCGACGCCGATCCCGCGCACCGTCGCGATGACCGTGTTCGGCGACCTCGACGTCACGACGATCGCCGAGCTGCCGGCGGGCCGCGCCCCGATCGAGTCGCACGTCGTGCCGCTCGCGGAGCGGCCGGGATGGCTCGGCCGGGTCTGGGACCGGCTCGCCGAGGAGGTCGCCGCCGGCCGCCAGGGGTTCGTCGTGGTGCCGGCGATCGCGGATTCGCTCGCCGAGGAGGGCGCCGAGGCCGTGCCGCCGGAGACCTCGCCCGCGCGCGGATCGAGCGGCGACGGCCTCGCGCAGCCCCGGGGGCCGGGCAGCGACGCGGATCGAGACCCCGCCCGAGCATCCTCGGTCGAGTCGACGCTCGCCCTCCTGGCCGAGCACCCGGCGTTCTCGGCCCTCGTCGTCCGCCCCCTGCACGGCCGGATGCCGCCCGAGGAGAAGGACCGGACGATGCGCGAGTTCGCCGCGGGGGAGATCGACGTCCTCGTCGCGACGACCGTCATCGAGGTCGGGGTCGACGTGCCGAACGCGTCGGCGATGGTCGTGCTCGACGCCGAACGCTTCGGCGTCTCGCAGCTGCATCAGCTGCGCGGCCGGGTGGGCCGCGGCGGGCTGCCGGGACTCGCGCTCTTCGTCACGGCGGCCGAGGGGGGCACGCTCGCGCGGGAGCGGGTCGAGGCGGTCGCCGCGACGCTCGACGGCTTCGCCCTGGCAGAACGCGATCTCGCGCTGCGCCACGAGGGCGACGTCCTCGGTGCGGTGCAGTCGGGGCGGCGCAGCGCCCTGCGGCTGCTGTCGGCCGCGACCGACGGGGAGCTCATCGCGCAGGCGCGGGACGACGCGATCGCGATCGTCGCGGGCGACCCGGAGCTCGTCGACCACCCCGCGCTCGCCGGGGCGATCGCCCGCCGGGTCGACGACGAGGCGGCGGAGTTCATCACCCGGGCGTGAGCGCGACGCCCCGACGCGGGCTCGCTGGGGCGATCGGCGCTCGGAGCCGTACCGGCTCGCCGTGACACGGCGCCGGGACGGCCGGAGAATGGTGCCGTGACCTCCGAGCGACCAGCGACGATCGACGCGTACATCGACGCGGCGCCCGAGCGCGCCCGGCCGACGTTGCGCACCGTCGCCGCGATCCTGCGCGAGGCGGCGCCGGGCGCGAGCGAGGCGATCAAGTGGCGCGTCCCGGTCTGGGAGGGGCGGCGGATCCTCTACTCGCTCTCCGCGTTCCAGGAGCATGCGGCGTTCATGCCGACCTCGGGGACGCTCGACCTGTTCCGCGAGGAGGTCGAGGCGGCGGGCCTCACGACGACGGAGCACACCGTCCAGCTGCGCTACGACGCGCCGGTCCCGGGCGAGCTGATCCGCAGGATCGCGGTGTCCCGCGAGGAGGACGTGCGACTGCGCGACGCGCGCTGGGCCGGGTGAGTCATCCGGCGAAATGCTCGGGCCCGGTGCGGCGGCCGCGACTACTGTGGTGGCCGTGACCCGCATCGCCGTCGTCCCCGGCTCCTTCGACCCGATCACGCTCGGACATCTCGACGTGATCGGCCGCGCGGCGGGCATCTTCGACGAGCTCCACGTGCTCGTCGTGCACAACCCCGGCAAGACGGCACTCATCCCCTTCGCCGACCGGGTCGCCCTCATCAAGGACTCGATCGCGGAGGCGCGGATCGGGGGCAGCATCGTGGTGACGAGCTGGAGCGTCGGCCTGCTCGTCGACTACTGCACCGACGTCGGTGCGACCGTGCTCGTCAAGGGCGTGCGCGGTCAGACCGACCTCGTGTACGAGACGCCGATGGCGATCGTGAACCGGGATCTCGCCGGCGTCGAGACGGTCTTCCTGCTCCCGAACCCGGAGCACGCGCACGTCTCGAGCTCGCTCGTGCGCCAGGTCAACTCGCTCGGTGGCGACGTCCGCCCGTACGTCCCGGGCGCGGTCGCGAGGTTCCTGCGGCCGAACGAGTCGTGAGCGGCGGCGCTGCGGGCGAGGCGCAGCGGGGGCGCGGCGGCCCGGCGGCCCGCTACGAGGTCGCCGCGCTCGACGGCATCCCGGAGATCCGCCCCGGCGACGATCTCGCAGGGATCGTCGCGCGCGCCTACACCGGGTTCGGCCCCGCCGACGGCGACATCCTCGTCGTCACCTCGAAGGTCGTCTCGAAGGCGGAGGGCCGCATCATCGTGGCGGCAGAACGCGATGCGGCGATCGACGCGGAGACGGTCCGGGTGGTCGCGACGGTCGAGCACGCGGGCGGGCGCACACGCATCGTGGAGAACCCCCAGGGCCTCGTGCTCGCCGCCGCGGGGGTCGACGCCTCGAACGCCGCCGACGGCGAGGTGCTGCTGCTGCCGCTCGACCCCGACGCCTCGGCGCGGGCGCTCGCCGCGGCGGTGCGCGGGACGACGGGCGCGCGCGTCGGCGTCGTGATCTCCGACACGCTCGGTCGCGCGTGGCGTGCGGGGCAGATCGATCAGGCGATCGGCGCGGCGGGCGTGCGCGTCCTCGACGACCTGCGCGGCTCGACGGACGCGGGCGGCCGGGTGCTCGAGGCGACGATCACCGCGCTCGGCGACGAGATCGCGTCCGCGGCCGAGCTCGTCAAGGGCAAGACGTCGGGCCGGCCGGTCGCGGTCGTCCGGGGGCTCGGCGCGCTCGTGACGGATTCGCTCGACGGCCCGGGAGCGCGAGGACTCCAGCGTCCGGCCCGCGAGGATCTCTTCCGCCTCGGCGCCGCCGAGGCCTGGCGCGAGGGCTATCAGGCGGCGCTCGCGTCCGTGGCGGCGCACGTCGAGCCCGCTGCCCCCGGCTCGCGCGCCGCCGATCGACGGTGGACGCTCATCGTGCCGGTCAAGCCGGCGGCCGCGGGCAAGTCGCGGCTCGACGTGCCCGGTGTCGACCGGGCGGATCTCGCTCGGGCGATCGCGCTCGACACGATCGAGGCGGCCGCGGGATGCGGCACGGTCGCACGGCTGCTCGTGGTGACGGCCGACGAGGCGACGGCGGCCGCGGTCGGCGGCGTCGAAGGGCTCGAGCGGGGCGTCGAGGTCGTGCCCGATACCGCCGAAGGCCTGCGCGCCGCGATCGCGCTCGGGATCGTCGCGGCGGGCGCCGGCGTCGACCGCGCGGTGCTGCTCGGCGACCTGCCGGCGCTGGCGGCGGACGAGCTCGGTCACGCGCTCGCGCTCGCCGGGACCGCTGGGCGGGCATTCGTGCCCGACGCGGACGGCACGGGCAGCTCCCTCGCGACGGCGCGGGCCGGGCTCCCGTTCGATCCGCGGTTCGGGCCCGACTCGGCGGCGGCGCACCGTGCCGCGGGGTTCTCGGAGCTCTCCCTGCCGGCGTTCTGGGGCCTGCGCCGCGACGTCGACACCCTCGAGCACCTTCAGACGGCGCGCACTCGCGGCGCGCTCGGCCCCCGCACGGCCGCACTGCTCGATTCCGCCGCCGCGGGCTGAGGAACTGCCGGCGGGCTGACGTTCTGGGCCCGGTCCCTCAGCCCGTGCGCGTTTTCTCAGCCCGGTGTAAGTCAGCCCGGTGCCACTCGACCCAGCGCGGCGTCGAGGGCCGCCGAGGCGAGGGCCGCGGAGGTGTCTGGGTCGCGCATCCAGAGCGGGCGCACGAGCGCGGTGAGACCCGCCGCCTCGAGCCCCGGTGCGAGGGCGGCGTCCTCCTCCGCGATGAGCCACGTGTCGAGCAGCCCGGGCAGCGCGGCGCGGTCGGCGCCGCCGTGCCCGCCGCGCGGACCGTAGCGCAGGCCGACCGCATCGGCCGCCGTCGGCACGTCGAGGGCCGCGAGGCAGGCGTCGGCCATGCCTCGCACGACGGCCCCGCCGATGATCGGGGAGACGCCGACGACGCGGCCCGCCGCCGCCGCGAGTGCGTCGGCGATCCCCGGGACGCTCAGGATCGGTCCGATCGAGACGACCGGGTTCGACGGGGCGAGGAGCACGGCGTCCGCGGACGCGATCGCCTCGAGCACCCCGGCGCCGGGCGCCGCGGCCTCGATCCCGTCGTTCTCGAAGCCGATCGCGGGGAGGCTCGCCCGGTGCAGCGTCCACCACTCCTGGAAGTGCAGGCGCCCGCCGGCGGTCACGACGTGCGTGTCGACCTCGGCGTCGGTCATCGGCAGCAGCCGCACGCCGAGCGGCCAGCGCGCCGCGAGCCGCGCGACCACCTCGGACACGGTGAGCCCGTCGCGCAGCCAGCCGGTGCGCGCGATGTGGGTGCCGAGGTCGAGATCGCCGAGCGTGAACCACGGCCATCCCGCGCCCCAGGCGCGCAGCTCGTCGGACACCCGCTCGCTGTCGGACGCGCGGCCCCAGCCCCGTTCGACGTCGTTGACGCCGGCGAGCGCGTAGAGCAGCGAGTCGACGTCGGGCTGCAGCCGCACGCCGGAGAGCCAGAGGTCGTCGCCCGTGTTCGCGACGACGACGATCTGCGCCGTTGTGCCGCGGTCCCCGTCGGACGGCCAGCGCCGCCGCGCCGCCTCCCGCACTCCGAGGACGAACCGCGATCCGCCGACTCCCCCCGCGAGTACCACGATCGACACGGTCATCCCGCTACTGTACGGAGTCGGAATCGGCACACGCCTCATCAGGACGGGGACCCTCGATCGTGGACGCAGTCATCGCATTCGTCGTCGGCGACTACTACGTGACGCTCGCGATCATCGGCATCGTGATCGCGCTGATCATCGCGGGCGCGCGCCACCGCTGGCGGGACGCGACCGCCTGGCGCACGATCCTCGACTGGTGGACCCTGTTCGCCGTCGGTCTCGCGAACCTCCTCAACTTCGTCTTCCACTCATTCCTCGGCGACTTCTCCGCCGAGCAGATCGGCTGGGCGCAGAGCCCGTTCCAGTTCGAGCTCGCGCTCGCCTCGCTCGGCATCGGCGTCGCGGCCGTCATCGCGTTCCCGCGGCGTGCCGGCTGGAGCGCGAAGCTCGTCGCGAACGTCCCGAACGCGGTCTTCCTGTTCGGCGCCGGCCTCGTCCACCTCGTCGACATCGTCGAGACCGGGAACATGGCGTTCGGCAACGCCGGCCCGATCTTCTGGAGCGACTTCTACCTGCCGGTCGCGACCGTCGTGCTGCTCGTCCTCGCGGGCCTCGAGGCCCGTCGGGTCTCGAAGGCCGCACCCCGCGTTTCGCGCCCGGGGGTTTGACCTCGCGGGCGCAACGCGTAACGTTCGAGAAACGTCGTCAACGTTGACTGACGCGTGGAGCACAGGAGGCACCCGATGACCGTCGTTCGAGCAGCCATCAGCCAGACGAAATGGACGGGCGACGAGGCGTCCATGATCGACAAGCACGAGGGCTTCGCGCGCGACGCGGCCGCCCAGGGCGCGCAGGTCGTGTGCTTCCAGGAGCTCTTCCACGGCCCCTACTTCGGCATCACCCAGGACTCGAAGTACTACGCCTTCGCGCAGCGAGCCGAGGGCGGCCCGATCCTCACCCGCTTCCAGTCGGTCGCGAAGGAGCTCGGGGTCGTCATGGTCCTCCCGATCTACGAGGAGGAGGACGCGGGCATCTACTACAACACGACGCTCGTCGTCGACGCCGATGGCGAGTACCTCGGCAAGTACCGCAAGAACCACATCCCGCACGTCGAGAAGTTCTGGGAGAAGTTCTACTTCCGGCCCGGCAACCTCGGCTACCCCGTCTTCGAGACCGCGGTCGGGTCGATCGGCACGTACATCTGCTACGACCGGCACTTCCCGGAGGGCTGGCGCGAGTACGGACTGCGCGGCGCCCACATCGTGTTCAACCCGAACGCGACCAAGCCGGGCCTCTCGAACCGGCTCTGGGAGGTCGAGGGCCCCGCGGCGGCGGTCGCGAACGGCTACTTCGTGCTCCAGGCGAACCGGGTCGGGCTCGAGGACGACGAGTACGGGGACGAGGCCGTGTTCTTCTACGGCACGAGCCAGGTCATCGACCCGCAGGGCAACTTCGTCGGCGCGCTCGGCTCGAGCGAGCACGAGGAGCTGCTCGTGCGCGACCTCGATCTCGACCTCGTGCGCACCGCGCGGGACAGCTGGCAGTTCTATCGCGACCGCCGGCCCGACACCTACGGCGACATCGTCGCCCCCTGAGCCACGGGAGAACGCCATGGGAACGACACTCATCAAGGGCGGCCTGGTCGTCTCCGCGACCGGCTCGGTCCAGGCCGACGTGCTCGTCGACGGCGAGACGATCGTCGCGGTCCTCGCGCCCGGCAGCACCCTCCTCGGCAGCGACCTCGCGGGCAGCGCCGACACCGTGATCGACGCGACGGGCAAGTACGTCATCCCGGGCGGGATCGACGCGCACACCCACATGTCGCTGCCGTTCGGCGGGACGAGCGCCTCGGACACGCCCGAGACGGGCACCCGAGCGGCGGCGTGGGGCGGGACGACGACGATCATCGACTTCGCCGTGCAGACGTACGGCGGCGACGTGCTCGAGGGCCTCGCGAAGTGGCACGACATGTTCGCCGGCGAGTGCGCGATCGACTACGCCTTCCACCAGATCATCGGCGGCGTCGACGAGCGCTCGCTCGCGGTCATGCCGCGGCTCGTCGACGAGGGCATCACGAGCTTCAAGCTCTTCATGGCCTACCCGGGCGTCTTCTACGCGACCGACGACCAGATCCTCAAGGCCATGCAGATCGCGGCCGACACGGGGATGCTCACGATGATGCACGCGGAGAACGGCCCCGTCATCGACGTGCTCGCCGCCCAGCTCGTCGAGCAGGGCAAGACGGATCCGTACTTCCACGGCGTCGCCCGCGCCTGGCAGATGGAGGAGGAGGCGACGCACCGCGCGATCATGCTCTCCGACCTCACGGGCGCGCCGCTGTACGTCGTCCACGTCTCGGCGAAGCAGGCGGTCGCGCAGCTCGCCGCGGCCCGCGACAACGGGCAGAACGTCTTCGGCGAGACCTGCCCGCAGTACCTGTACCTCAGCCTCGAGGAGCACCTCGGCGCCGACTCCTCCCAGTGGGGTCGCTTCGAGGGCGCCAAGTGGGTGTGCTCGACGCCGCTGCGCAGTCGTGCGGAGGGGCATCAGAACGCGATGTGGCAGTCGCTTCGCACGAACGACGTCCAGATGGTCTCGACCGACCACTGCCCGTTCTGCATGAAGGACCAGAAGGAGCTGGGCCTCGGCGACTTCCGCAAGATCCCGAACGGCATCGGCTCGGTCGAGCACCGGATGGACCTCATGTACCAGGGGGTGGTGCAGGGCGAGATCTCGCTCGAGCGCTGGGTCGAGCTGACCTCGACGACGCCGGCGCGCATGTTCGGGCTGTACGGCCGCAAGGGCGTCATCCAGCCCGGCGCGGACGCGGACATCGTCGTCTACGACCCGAAGGGGCACACGTCGATCGGCGTCGGCAAGACGCATCACATGAACATGGACCACTCCGCGTGGGAGGGCTTCGAGATCGACGGGCACGTCGACACGGTCGTCTCGCGCGGGCGGGTCATCGTCGACGGGGGCGAGTACCTCGGACGCAAGGGGGACGGGCGGTTCCTCAGGCGTGGGCTCTCCCAGTACCTGGTCTGACAATGCAGGTCGAGTGCGCCAAGCGCGTATCGAGACCGGAAACGAGCAACTGATGGACTTCGGCGTCGTACTGCAGACGAACCCGCCGAGCGCGCGGGTCGTGCAGCTCGCCCAGCTCGCGGAGGCGCACGGCTTCTCCAACGTCTGGACCTTCGACTCGCACCTGCTGTGGCAGGAGCCGTACGTCGTCCACTCGCAGATCCTCGAGCGCACGCGCAGGGTCAAGGTCGGCCCGTTCGTGACGAACCCGGCGACGCGCGACTGGACGGTCACGGCGAGCGTCTTCGCGACGCTCAACGAGATGTACGGCAACCGCACGGTGTGCGGCATCGGCCGCGGCGACTCGGCGGTGCGCGTCACGAACGGCAAGCCGACGACGCTCGCGGAGCTGCGCGAGGCGATCCACGTCATCCGCGAGCTCGCCAACTCGCGCTCGGTCGATCACCAGGACGCGACGCTGCGCTTCCCGTGGTCGACCGGCTCGCAGCTGGAGGTCTGGGTCGCCGCATACGGACCGCAGGCGCTCAGGCTCACGGGGGAGGTCGGCGACGGGTACATCCTGCAGCTCGCCGACATCGACATCGCGGCGTGGATGATCCGCACGGTGCGGGAGGCGGCCGAGGACGCGGGGCGCGATCCCGACTCGATCACGTTCTGCGTCAGCGCTCCGATGATGATCACCGACGACCTTCAGCACGCGCGGGCGCAGAACCGCTGGTTCGGCGGGATGGTCGGCAACCACGTCGCCGACATCGTGGGCCGTTACGGAGCTTCGGGCGCGGTGCCGAAGGCGCTCACCGACTACATCGAGCGCCGCGACGGCTACGACTACAACTCGCACGGCAAGGCGGGCAACGACCACGTCGACTTCGTCCCCGACGAGATCGTCGACCGGTTCTGCGTGCTCGGCACCGCCGAGGACCACATCGCGAAGCTTCAGGCGCTCAAGGCGATCGGCGTCGACCACTTCGCGGGCTACCTCATGCACGACGCGAAGGAGGAGACGCTGCGGGTCTACGGCGAGACGGTGATCCCGGCGCTCGCCGAGCAGGTCGCGGCGAAGTCGTGAGACGCGCGCTGCCCTGGGTGTGGGGCGTCATCGGCGTCCTCGCCGTCGTCGCGATCTGGGAGCTCTACAAGTGGCTCGGGCCCGCCGACGGCCTCGTGCTCGGCGCGATCCAGGGGCAGGCCGGCAGCGGTCTGCGGATCCTGCCGCGCACGGGCGACCTGAACATGCCGCACGTCTGGGACATGTTCGCCCGGCTCGGGCAGGACAACGGCGCGGGGACCCCGGTGCTGTGGGTCTCCGTGCTCGCGGCGCTCGGCATCACGCTCGGCATCTCCGCGATCGGCCTCGTCATCGGGCTCGTCGTCGGCGTCGCGCTCGCGCTCGTCATGCAGCGCTGGCGCATCGTCGAGTGGGGCATCCTGCCCTGGATCGTCGTGAGCCAGACGGTCCCGCTCATCGCGTTCGCGCCGATCATCGCCCGGATGGGCACGCAGATCGACAAGGCGGGCGTCGCCTGGCCCGGCTGGCTCTCCGTCGCCGTGATCGCCTCCTACCTCGCGTTCTTCCCGATCGCGGTCGGTGCGCTGCGCGGCCTCGGCTCGCCCGAGGCGATCCACGTCGATCTGCTGCGCAGCTACGGCGCGGGCTACGGGCAGACGCTGCGCAAGCTCCGGCTGCCCGCCTCGGTGCCGTACCTGCTTCCCGCGCTGCGACTCGGCGCGACGAGCGCCGTCGTCGGCGCCGTCGTCGGCGAGGTCTCGATCGGTCTGCCCGGCGGCCTCGGCCGCATGATCATCCAGCTCGCGCAGTCGGCCTCCGCCGACCCGGCGCTGCCGTACGGCCCGATCTTCGGCGCCGTCCTCGTCGGCCTCATCGCGGCCGGCTCGGTCGCCCTGCTCGGGCTGATCCTGAAGAACTACCGCCGTGGGGAGGCCGTCGCGTGAGATTCGAGACGAAGCAGGTGCCGGACGCGACTCCCGCGGTGCGCGCCGTCGGCGTCGGAAAGACCTTCGGCAGGCGGGCGAAGGCGGTCGACGCGGTCGCCGGAGTCGACCTGACGATCGCGGCGGGGGAGTTCGTGTCGCTCATCGGGCCGTCCGGTTGCGGCAAGTCGACGCTCATGCGGCTCATCGCCGACCTCGACGCGCCGACCGCCGGGACGCTGGAGGTCTTCGGCCGCTCGCCGCGGACCGCGCGGCTCGAGCAGGACTACGGCATCGCGTTCCAGCAGGCCGGCCTGCTGCCCTGGCGCAGCGTCGTGCAGAACATCGCCCTGCCGCTCGAGCTGCACGGCGTCCCCTACGCGGAGCGCGCGGAGCGCGCCGAGCAGCTCGCCGACCTCGTCGGCCTCGCCGACTTCCGCGACCACCGGCCCGACCAGCTCTCCGGCGGGATGCAGCAGCGCGTCGCGATCGCCCGTGCGCTCGCCGAGAAGCCGCGGCTGCTGCTCATGGACGAGCCCTTCGGGGCGCTCGACGAGATGACCAGGGAGCGGATGCAGGCCGAGCTCGCACGGATCGTCGCGCGCACGGGCGCCGCCGTCGTCTTCGTCACGCACTCGATCCCCGAGGCCGTCTTCCTCTCCGACCGGGTCGTCGTCATGTCGCCTCGGCCCGGGCGGATCACGGCCGAGGTCGAGGTGCCGCTCGGCGCGGAGCGCGCCGAGATGCTGCGGGAGTCGCCCGAGTTCTTCCGCACGGTGAGCGAGGTGCGCGAGGCGCTGCACGGGGCCCCCGTCGGGCGGGCGAACGAGCGATGAGCGCGGCGGCCGAGCGCACGCTGCGGATCGTCGCGCCGATCGTCGTCGGCGTGCTGCTCGTCGCCCTGTGGTGGGCGCTCAGCGCGAACCAGGGCAGGACGATGCTCATACCGACGCCGGCGATGGTCACGGACGAGATCGTCGCCCACCCCGACGTCATCCTCAAGGCCACGGGGATCACGACGATCAACGCGCTCATCGGCCTCGGGCTCGGGGCGATCGTCGCGATCGCGCTCGCCGGCGTCGCCGCGTGGCTGCGGATCGTCGACTGGATGGTCGCGCCCGTCGTCGCGGCGGTCGCCGTCGTCCCGATCGTCGCGCTGACGCCCATCCTGAACACGATGTTCGGGGCGTCGAGCCAGTTCGGCCGTCAGCTCATCGCCGCGCTCGCCGCGTTCGTCCCGGTCTTCATCAACGTGCTGCGCGGGCTGCGCCAGGCGAAGCCCGTCCAGCGCGACCTGTTCGCGGCGCTCGGGGCGAGCGGCGGGCAGACGTTCTCCCGGCTCACGCTGCCGACCGCGGTGCCGTACCTCTTCACCGGGCTGCGGATCGCGAGCTCGCTCGCGGTCATCTCGGCCCTCGTCGCCGAGTACTTCGGCGGACCGGCGAACGGGCTCGGCACCGCGATCGCGACCTACGCGAAGTCGGGCAAGGCGTCGCTCGCCTGGGCGAACGTCATCGCCGCGATCGTCGTCGGGCTCGTGTTCTTCCTCGTCACGGTGCTCATCGAGCGCATCGTCGCCAGGCGCATCCCGGTCTGAGCCGACCGCGGGCCCGCACGGAACTCTTGCCAAGCGCCGCGCGAAGCATGATGGTTGTGCCCATGGACCAGTCGGCGTTCTACGCCATCGTCTCCGCGGTCAACTTCACGCTGCTCGGCCTGTGGTGGGTCGCCGTCAAGGACAAGCCGAAGATCACCGGCAAGCGCACCGCCTACCTCGTCGGGCTCAACTTCTCGGTCCTCGCGACGATCTCGCTCTTCGCCCAGGTCGCCCCCGACCTCCCGATCGTCTGGCGGCTGACCTTCGGCGCCGCCGGCCTCATCGGGGTCCTCTCCACCGTGCTGCTCGCGCGAGACCTGCGGGCGAGCGCCCCGCGCGCGGCGATCGCGATCGGCATCGCCGGCGTCGTGCTCTACATCGGGATGCTCGCCGTCGCCGTGCTCGCCGACGTCCTCAAGTCCGCCGGGGTCGCGCCGATCCAGGTCGAGGCCTTCCTCGTCTGCGCGGTCGCGTTCCTCGGCGTCCAGGTCGCCTGGGTCGTCAACATGTCCGCAAGCCCCGTGGAAACACCGCCGCAACAGCCCGTTGCGACACTGCACTAGCGATCACCCCACCTGAAAGGACCACGATGCGACACAGCACCCGACGCGGCCTCGCCGCCGCGTCCACGGCCGCGGCGATGACCGCGGCGCTCGCGCTCGCCGGCTGCGCCTCGTCGGCACCCGCTCCCGCCCCGAGCGAGAGCGGCGCGCCGACCGACGGCTTCGAGCCGCTGACCTCGATCAGCCTGCAGCTGCAGTGGCTCCCGCAGGCCCAGTTCGCCGGCTACTACGCGGCGCTCGATCAGGGCTACTTCGCCGAGGAGGGATTCACCGACGTCGCGATCGTCCCCTCGGGCGGCGACATCGTCCCCCAGGACGCGCTCGCGGCGGGCGACGTCGACTTCGCGATCGCCTGGGTGCCCAAGGTGCTCGGCTCGATCGAGGGCGGCGCGAACCTGACCGACATCGCGCAGGTCTATCGCGCCTCGGGGACGACCCAGGTCTCCTTCAAGTCGAACCCCGTGCCGGCGGTCGCCGACTTCGAGGGCAAGCGCATCGGCTCGTGGGGCTTCGGCAACGAGTGGGAGATCTTCGCGGCCATGGCGGCCGAGGGCCTCGACTCGACGACCGTCTCGATCACGACGCAGGGCTTCGACATGAGCGCGCTGCTCAACGGCGACGTCGACGCGGCGCAGGCGATGACGTACAACGAGCTCGCACAGCTCTTCGAGACGATCAACCCGGCGACGGGCGAGCTGTACACGTCCGACGACGTCGACATCGTCTACTACGAGGACACCGAGGGCGCGATGCTGCAGGACGCGGTCTGGGCGGACGCCGATCGGCTCGCGAGCGACCCCGCATACGCGGATGCCGCGGTGCGCTTCCTCAAGGCGATCACGAAGGGCTGGATCTACGCGCACGACCACGTCGAGGAGACCGCCGCGATGGTCTACGAGGCCGCCGTCGCGGGCAACGGCTTCCCCGTCGGGCCCGTCCACCAGCTCTGGCAGCTCAACGAGGTGAACAAGCTCATCTGGCTCGACGCCGACTTCGGCGTCATCGACCAGGCGGCGTGGGACCGCACGGTCGCGGGCGCGCTCTCGGCGGTCAACCAGGACGGGCTGCACCTGATCACGGCCGAGCCGCCCGCGACGGCCTACTCGAACGAGTACATCGAGCAGGCGCTCAGCGAGCTCGCCGCGGAGGGCGTGACGATCCCGAGCAGCTACACGCCGATCGAGGTCGAGCTCACCGAGGGCGGCCAGTAGGCGGAAGTCCTAGAGTGGTGCGGGGACCGCGATCCCCGCACCACTCGCGTTCTAGGAGCCTCGATGACTGAGACCAGCAACCAGCGCACGTACGACCTCGACCGGGCGCACGTCTTCCACTCCTGGTCGGCCCAGGGGCCCCTCAAGCCCCTCGTCTTCGCGGGCGGGCTCGGCAGCGAGCTCTGGGACTACGAGGGCAACCGCTACCTCGACTTCTCCTCGCAGCTCGTCAACATCAACATCGGGCATCTGCACCCCAAGGTCGTCGCCGCGATCCAGGCGCAGGCCGAGACGCTGCCGACGATCAACCCCGCGCACGCGAACCTCGCCCGCGGCCTCGCGGCGCAGAAGATCCTCCAGCACGCGGGCGAGCCGTTCCAGAAGGTGTTCTTCACGAACGGCGGCGCCGACGCGGTCGAGAACGCGATCCGCCTCGCCCGCCTCGTCACCGGCCGCGACAAGGTGCTCTCGACGTACCGCTCCTACCACGGCAACACGGGAGCCGCGATCACCGCGACGGGCGACTGGCGGCGCTACCCGAACGAGTACGCGATCGGGCACGTGCACTTCTGGGGTCCGTTCCCGTACCGCTCCGAGTTCTGGTCGGACTCGCCCGAGCAGGAGGTCGAGCGGGCGCTGCGCCACCTCGAGCGGATCATCCAGGGGGAGGGGCCGCAGTCGATCGCGGCGATCCTGCTCGAGACGGTCCCCGGCACCGCCGGCATCATGCCGCCGCCGCCCGGCTACCTCGCCGGCGTGCGCGCCCTCGCCGACAAGTACGGCATCCTGTGGATCGCCGACGAGGTCATGGCGGGCTTCGGCCGCACCGGCTCGTGGTTCGCATGGCAGCACCCGGCCCTCAACCCCGAGGGCGTCGTGCCCGACCTCATCACCTTCGCGAAGGGCTCGAACTCGGGGTACGTCCCCGTCGGCGGGGTCGTCATCCCCGACCGGATCGTCGCCGAGTTCGACGAGCGGGTCTTCCCCGGCGGGCTCACCTACTCGGGTCACCCGCTCGCCGCCGCCTCCGTCCTCGCGACGATCGAGGCGATGGAGGACGAAGGCGTCGTCGAGCACGCCGCCGAGATCGGTGAGACGGTCCTCGGCCCGGGCCTGCGCGCGCTCGCAGTGAAGCATCCGATCATCGGCGAGGTGCGCGGCCTGGGCGTGTTCTGGGCGCTCGACCTCGTCACCGACCCCGCGACGAAGGAGCCCGTCCCCGCGGCGACGATCGGCCGGCTGCGCGCCGCGCTCCTCGAGCGCGGCTACCTGCCGTTCCTCTCCGACAACCGCATCCACGTCGTGCCCCCCTGCGTCGTCACGCAGGAGGAGGCCCGCCGCGGCCTGGAGATCCTCGACGCCGCGTTCTCCTCGCTGTGAGCGGCTATGAGCTGAACGTCCGCGACCTCGCCCGCCGTGCGGGCGAGACGAAGGAGTTCGAGCTGGAGGTGAGCGTCCCCGAGGGCTTCGGGAACGCCGTCATCGGCGTCCCGGCGGGCGGCGAGCTGCGGATCGAGGGCCGACTCGAGTCGCTGCACGACGGAATCCTCGTGACCGGTCGGGTCGACACCGAGGCGGCCGGCGAGTGCGTACGCTGCCTCATCGCCGTCGCGCAACCGGTCGAAGTCGATTTCCAGGAGCTTTTCGCGTATCCTGGGACGTCGGATTTCGACTACCAGATCCAGGGCGACACGCTCGACCTGGAGCAGGTGGTCAGGGACACGGTGGTGCCGGCACTGCCGTTCCAGCCGGTCTGCCAGGAGGACTGCGAAGGCCTCTGCCCCGTGTGCGGGGTGCGGCTGCTGGATCACCCGGGGCATGAGCACGAGGCCGCGGTCGATCCGCGGTGGTCCGCGCTGGCCGACCTCGCCCGCGAGTCCGACGAACAGCTTCCGTAAGCAGCGATTCCGACGTCAGGAGACGACCATGGCAGTTCCCAAGCGCAAGATGTCGCGCGCGAGCACCCGCATGCGCCGCGCGCAGTGGAAGGCCGAGGTCCCCACGCTCGTCAAGACCGTCGAGAACGGCAAGACCGTCTACAGCCTCCCGCATCGCGCGAAGGTCGTCACCGACTCCGTGGGCACCGAGCTCTACCTGGAGTACAAGGGCCGCAAGGTCGCCGACGTCTGACCGAGGATCGAGCCTCGCCGATGCGACGCTCGATCGAAGGTCGATGGTCGAGTAGCCGCGAAGCGGTGTATCGAGACCTCACGTGCCTGACCTCACCGAACTCACGCAGCGACTCGGCGTCGAGATCGACCCCGAGCTGCTCGTCCTCGCCCTGACGCACCGCTCGTACGCGTACGAGCACCCGGGCACCCGGCACAACGAGCGCCTCGAGTTCCTCGGCGACTCGATCCTCGGGCAGGCCGTCACGGTCATGCTCTATCGCCGATTCCCCGAGCTCGACGAGGGCGACCTCGCGAAGCGGCGCGCGTCGCTCGTCTCGACGCTCGCGCTCGCCGACATCGCCCGAGGCATCGGGCTCGGCGAGTTCCTGCGGCTCGGCAAGGGCGAGGAGCGCACGGGCGGCGCCGACAAGTCCTCGATCCTCGCCGACACGCTCGAGGCCGTCCTCGGCGCGTGCTTCATCGCCAACGGCCCCGAGCCGGCGCGCGACCTCGTGCTGCGCCTCGTCGAGACCCTGATGGACGACCCCGACCGCTTCGGCCTCGCGATGGACCCGAAGACGGCGCTTCAGGAGCTCGTCGTCGCGCGCGGGCTCGGCGAGGTCGCCTACCGGATCGAGGCGCGCGGGCCCGATCACGCGCGCGTGTTCACCGCGGTCGCCGTCGTGGGGGACGCGGAGCTCGGCACGGGGGAGGGCTCATCGAAGAAGGCGGCGGAGTCGGTCGCCGCGTTCGAGGCCGTCGAGACGCTCCGCGCCGCGTCGCGGGCCGGTGCGTCTCCCGCGCCCTCGCGGGCCGAGTAGCGCGCAGCGCGTATCGAGACCGCATGCCAGAGCTCCCCGAGGTCGAGGTCGTCCGGCGCGGACTCGCGCCCTTCGTCACCGGTGCGTACGTGGCCTCCGTCGAGGTGCTCGAGCCGCGCTCGCTGCGCCGGCACGCCGCGGGCCCTGAGGACTTCGCGGGCCGTCTCGCCGGGGCGCGTCTGCTCGCGCCCGAGCGGCGCGGCAAGTTCCTCTGGGTGCCGCTCGCCGACTCCGCGGAGGCGCTGCTTGTCCACCTCGGGATGTCCGGCCAGGTGCTCGTCGATCCGACGGGCGACGATCGTCACCTGCGAGTTCGGATCCGGCTCGCCGGCGGCGGACGCATCGACTTCGCCGATCAGCGGATCTTCGGCTCGCTCGCCCTCGATCCGCTCGTTCCCGCGGCCGGCGTCCCCGGCCAGAGGATCCCGTCCCAGGTCGCCCACATCGCTCGCGATCCGCTCGACCCGGCGTTCTCCGACCGCGAGTTCGTGCGCCGCCTGCGTGCCAGGCGCACCGAGGTCAAGCGCGCGCTCCTCGACCAGACGCTCGTGTCCGGCATCGGGAACATCTACGCCGACGAGGCGCTCTGGGCCGCCCGCGTCCACCCCAGACAGCCGACCGACGCGCTCTCCGCGGTCGTCGCCGGGCGGCTGCTGCGAGCCGCGCGCGAGGTCATGGAGCGGGCGCTGGCCGAGGGCGGCACGTCGTTCGACGAGCTCTACGTGCACGTCAACGGCCAGTCGGGCTACTTCTCGCGCTCGCTCAACGCGTACGGGCGGCGGGACGAGCCCTGTCCGCGCTGCGGCCTGCCGCTCGTGCGCGAGTCGTTCATGAACCGCGGATCGCACTACTGCCGGCACTGCCAGCGCGCGAGGTAGCGCGGTGTCCTGGCGCGCCCGCGACGGTCGGGCGCGTCAGAACGGGAGGGCGCTCTGCGGGGTGTCGGTCGACAGATAGAGGACGCCGACGATCGCGTCGTCCTGGTCGAACGCGACGCGTCCCATGACCGCTCCCGCCTCCTGCTCGAGGGTGGTCACGCCGACCGCGATCCCGAGCATCTTGCCGTCGCTCAGCGCCGCGAGCGTCTCGACGGGTGCGAGGCCGCCGGGATGCGTGATGAAGCTGCCCGACGGGCGCTCGAGCGCCCCGAACTCCGCCAGGCAGCGATTCCAGGCGGCCGAGACGCTCTCCCAGGGCAGCTCCCGACGCACCGTCGGGTGGACCATGCCCATCGTGAGCTCCTGCTCGCCGCGGGCGACGTGCGTGAAGAACGCCTCGGTCAGCTCCGTGAGGTGGTCGATGCTGCGCGCGGTCATGATCTCTCCTGTCAGAACGTCGGTGACTCGGCCGAATCTCTTGAACGCGGCCTGGCGGGTGACTCCGAGGCGTTCGCCGATGTTCGCCCAGGACCTGCCCATGGCCCGCTCGGCGGCGACGGCCTTCTCGAGGCCCTGCTCGGCCTCGTGCAGCGCCCGGAGCGCCCGGTGGAGTTGGTCCATGTCACAAGTCAACCATTGGTTGACAATCGATGTCAACTCCTGGTTGACATCGGGCACGGGTCGTCGACGTCCGTCCGCGCGGTCCTGGGAATGGCGTTCAGGTGCACCGGGTTGAATGCTTCGCCGGCGATCTCCCGAGCGCCGGTCGGAGGTTTCACCATGAGCACACTCATCGAGGTCGAGCGCGAGGACGGCAGCGTCACGAAGTACCGTCGGCACGCGAACGGCCGCGGCTTCGTCGCGGTGGGCGCGCAGGTCCACCCGACCGCGCTCGTCAGCCGCGGCGCGTACATCGAGTCCGGCGCGCACGTCGCCGTCGGCGCGCAGGTCTACGAGGGCGCATGGATCGAGGAGGACGCCGAGGTCGACGCGTTCGCCGTCGTCGGCGCGGGTGCCCGGGTCGGCCGCCACGCCTCGGTCGGGCACAACGCGAGGATCGGCTCCCGCGCACAGGTCGCCCCCGGCGTCGTCGTGCGCCCCGCGGAGACGATCGGGCGCGACACCCGTCTCGTCAAGCGCTGAGGCTCCATCGAGCATCGAGCCTGTGAGGAGTCTCGACCAAAGCGTGAGGGTTACGCGCCCGGCAGCGCCCCGGTGCGCGGGCTCAGCGCGGATACCCTCGAAGCCATGTACCTGAAGACCTTGACGATCAAGGGCTTCAAGTCGTTCGCCCAGCCGACGACCTTCCAGTTCGAGCCGGGGGTGACCTGCGTCGTCGGGCCGAACGGCTCCGGCAAGTCGAACGTCGTCGACGCCCTCGCGTGGGTCATGGGCGAGCAGGGCGCGAAGACGCTGCGCGGCGGGAAGATGGAGGACGTCATCTTCGCGGGCACGTCGACGCGCTCGCCGCTCGGCCGTGCCGAGGTGCTGCTGACGATCGACAACGCCGACGGCGCGCTGCCGATCGAGTACAGCGAGGTGACCATCTCGCGCACGCTGTTCCGCAACGGCGGCAGCGAATACGCGATCAACGGCGAGAGCTGCCGGCTGCTCGACGTCCAGGAGCTGCTCAGCGACTCGGGCCTCGGCCGGGAGATGCACGTCATCGTCGGGCAGGGGCAGCTCGACCAGGTGCTCCACGCGAGCCCCGAGGAGCGACGCGGCTTCATCGAGGAGGCGGCCGGGATCCTCAAGCACCGGCGGCGCAAGGAGAAGACCCTGCGCAAGCTCGACGCGATGCAGACGAACCTCACCCGGCTCTCCGACCTCGCGGGGGAGCTGCGCCGGCAGCTCAAGCCGCTCGGCCAGCAGGCGGAGGTCGCGAAGCAGGCCGCCGAGATCCAGGCCGAGGTGCGCGACGCGCGGGCGCGCCTGCTCGCGGACGAGATCGTCATGCTGCGCGCGCAGATCTCCGCCGCGCAGCGCACCGAGCACGAGCGCAAGACGGAGCGGATCGTGCTCCAGGAGCAGCTCGACCAGGCGGCGCTGCGCGCCAAGCGGCTCGAGTCCGAGCAGATCGGCCCCCACGTCGACGAGGCGCGCAGCATCGCGCACGCGCTCGAGAACGTGCAGGAGCGACTGCGCAGCCTCTCGACGCTCGCCGTCCAGCGGGTCACGCTGCTCGCGCAGGTCCCGGAGGCGGCCGGTGTCACCGTGTCGCCCGACGCGGTCGCGGCAGCCCGCGCCGAGGCCGACCGGCTGACCGCCGAGGTCCCGCTCGCGGAGCAGACGGTCGGCGCGGCGGCGAGCGGCACGGCGCTCGCCCGTGCGACGCTCGACGCGCTCGACGAGGAGATCGCCGCGCAGTCGGCGCTCGTCTCGCGCCACGACCTCGAGCTCGCGGGCCTCGCCGCCCGGCTCGACGTCGCCCGTTCGAAGCTCGCGGCGGCGCGCGGCGATGAGCTGCGTCAGCGCAACGCGATCGCAGCGGCGGAGGAGCGCCGCCTCGAGGCGACGACGGCGCTCGGCGAGGCGGAGGCCGAGGTCGGTCCGGCCGGACCCGCCGAGTCGTCCGAGCTCGAGGCGGCCTACCGGCTCGCCGAGGACGAGGTCGCGCGGCTCGCCGGCGAGCTCGACGGGCTGCGCGACGGTCTGCACGCCGACGAGCGCGAGCGCGACGCCCTCGCGGCGAGGGCCTCGGCGCTGACGAGCGCTCTCGACGGGCGCGACGGCTCGGCCGCGCTCGTCGCCGCGAAGCTGCCCGGCGTGCTCGGCCTCGTCTCCGATCACGTCCGGGTCGAGCCCGGCTGGGAGGCGGGGATCGCCGCGGCGCTCGGCTCGCTCGCCGATGCGGTGCTCGCCGACGACCTCGTCGCCGCGCGTGCTGCGGTCGCCCACGCGCGCGAGCACGACCTCGGCCGGGTCGAGGTCGTCATCGCGAACCCCGGGCCGGCCCGCCCGGACGGCGGCGTCCCGCACGTCGTCGATGCACCGGCCGGCGTGCTCGCGCTGCTCACCGGCACCGAGGTCACGCAGGCCGGCGACGTCGAGTCGCCGCTCGTGCTGCGCGGCGGGACGGGTGCCAAGCGCTCCCGGCTCGAGCTGCTCAGCGAGCGCGACGCCGCGCAGACGAGACTCTCCGAGGTCACGACCGAGATCGAGCGCACCGCGGGCGCGATGGAGGACGCCCGGCGCGCGCTCGACTCCGCGCGGGCGGCCGCGCAGGCCGCGCTCACCCGGCTGCGCGAGCACGACTCGCTCGTCGCCGCCCGATCCGAGCGGCTCGGCGCGCTGCGGAAGCAGGCGGAGTCGGCCGAGGCGGAGCGCGACCGGCTCGCCGCGGCGCTCGCCGAGGCGAGCACCGCGGTCGGTGTCGCGGAGGCGGAGGTCGAGCGCGCCGAGGGCGAGCACTCCGCATTCGCGGCGAGGCCGCGCCCCATGCTGGACGCCTCGCAGCGCGACGAGCTCCTCGCCGACCTCGAGGCGAAGCGCGCCGTCGAGCTGGATGCGCGGATCGCCCTCGAGACGGTCCGCGAGCGGGTCCGGGCGGAGCGCGGCCGGGCCGAGGAGCTCGAGGCGCAGCTCGATCGGGAGCGCACGGCGGCGCAGGAGGCGGCGCGGGCCGCGGTGCTGCGCCGCCACCAGCTCGAGGCCGCCCGAGAGGTCGCCGACCGCATCCCCGCGGTGCTCGACTCGCTCGATCGCTCGGTCGCGCAGGCGCGCGTCGAGCTCGCGGCTCGGGAAGCCGAGCGCTCGAAGCAGAGCGAGGAGCTCGCCGCGCTGCGCGGTCAGGAGGCGCAGCTGCGCGCGCGGCTCACGAGCGCCGCCGAGCGGGTGCACGGACTCGAGATGCAGGTCTACGAGAAGAAGCTGCACCTGTCGTCGCTCATCGAGCGCGCCGCCGAGGAGCTCGGCCTCGAGGAGGACGTGCTCGTCGCGGAGTACGCGCCGCACGCCGTCGGCGGGCAGCCGCCGGCCGAGGACGCCGGCCGCCCCGAGCCCTTCGACCGCGCCGCCGAGCAGGCACGGCTCGCGGCCGCCGAGCGCCGGCTCGCGCAGCTCGGCCGGGTGAACCCGCTCGCGCTGGAGGAGTTCGAGGCGCTCGAGCAGCGCCACAAGTTCCTCCAGGAGCAGCTCGTCGACCTGCAGAAGACGCGCGAGGACCTGCTCAGCATCATCGAGGAGATCGACGGACGGATGCAGGACATCTTCGCCGCCGCGTTCGAGGACACGAGGAACGCCTTCGCCGAGGTCTTCCCGGTCCTCTTCCCGGGCGGCACCGGCAGCATCTCGCTGACGAGCGACGACCTGCTCACGACGGGCATCGAGGTCTCGGTGCGCCCGGCAGGCAAGAAGATCGAGCGGCTCTCGCTGCTGTCGGGCGGGGAGCGCTCGCTCGCCGCCGTCGCGCTGCTCATCGCGATCTTCAAGGCCCGGCCGTCGCCGTTCTACGTCATGGACGAGGTCGAGGCGGCGCTCGACGACGCGAACCTCGGTCGGCTGCTCACCGTCATGGAGGACCTGCGCGACCACTCCCAGCTCATCGTCATCACGCACCAGAAGCGCACGATGGAGATCGCCGACGCGCTCTACGGTGTCAGCATGCGCCAGGACGGCGTCTCCGCGGTCATCGGTCAGCGGGTCGCAGAACGCGAGGAGCGCGCGAGCGCCTGAGCCGCGGCGTATCCTGGCGCGGACGCGAGGGTGGCGAATGGCCGGCGACAGCACGCAGACGAGGGGCGCGGCGGTGCTGCGCGGCGTCGCCGCGGTCGTCGCGGGACTCGGCGCGGGAGAGCTCGTCGCGGGACTCGTCCCGCCGCACGCGAGCCCCGTCGCCGCGGTCGCGGGCGTGCTCGTCGACCTCGCCCCGACGTGGGCGAAGGAGCTCGGGATCCAGCTCTTCGGGGCCTGGGACAAGGTCGCGATCGTCGTCGCGATCGCCATCGTCGTCATCGGGCTCGGCGCGCTCGCGGGTGCGCTCGAGCGCACCCGTCCGCCGGCCGGCATGGTCCTCGTCGCGCTGCTCGGCGTGCTCGGGCTCGTCGCCGCGCTCGCGCGGGGCGGGTCGCCCGTGTCGGCCGTCCCGGGACTCGTCGGGCTCGCGGTCGCCGTCGTCGCGTTCTGGCTGCTGCCGCGCGCGGCGAGGCGCTCGTCCGTCACGGCAGCCGTGGTGCCGGACGCGGACGCGGGGCCGCAGCCTCGCGTCGCGTCGGCGCTCGCCGCCGTGCCGGTGCCTTCGATCGCGCCGGTGCCCTCGACGCAGCCGGCGCTCCCGACTGCACCTGCGGGACACGGCCGCCGCGCGTTCCTCGCCTGGGCCGGCGTGGTGACCGCCGCCGGCGCGCTCGCCGCGGTCGGCGGTGCGGCGATGAGCGGCCTCGTGCGGGCGCGCACGGTCGTCGTCTCGGCGCTGCGGCTGCCGACCCCCGTGCGTGCGGCGGCCGCGATCCCGGCCGCCGCGGAGCTCGGCATCCCCGGCCTCGCGCCCGTCGTCACGCCCGTCGCCGACTTCTACCGGGTCGACACCGCGTTCATCGTCCCGAGCCTCGCGCCGGAGGACTGGCGGCTGCGCATCCACGGCCGCGTCGATGCGGAGGTCGAGCTCGGCTGGGACGAGCTCATGGCGCTCGACTTCGAGGAGTTCGACGTGACGCTCATGTGCGTCTCGAACCCCGTCGGCGGCCCCTACACGGGCAACGCCCGCTGGCTCGGCACCCGGATCCGGCCGCTCGTCGAGCTCGCCGGCCCGCAGCCCGAGGCCGACATGGTGCTCTCGCAGAGCGTCGACGGCTGGACCGCGAGCACCCCGCTCGATGTGCTGCTCGAGCCCGATCGCGCCGCGATCCTCGCCGTCGCGATGAACGGCGAGGCGCTGACGCCCGAGCACGGAGCGCCCGTACGGATGGTCGTCCCCGGTCTCTACGGCTACGTCTCCGCGACGAAGTGGGTGACCGAGCTCGAGGTCACCCGGTTCGACGAGAAGCGCGCCTACTGGACGCGTGGCGGCTGGGCGGAGCGCGGCCCGGTGAAGCTGCAGAGCCGGATCGACGTGCCGCGGCCCGGCAAGCCGGTCCACGCGGGCCCGACGCGGATCGCGGGCGTCGCCTGGCACCAGCACGTCGGCGTCTCGGGCGTCGAGGTGCGCATCGACGCGGGACCGTGGCAGCCGGCCGAGCTCGCCGAGGCGATCGGCGTCGACACCTGGGTGCAGTGGCATCTCGCCTGGGATCCGAGCCCGGGCGAGCACACGCTCGCGGTCCGGGCGATCGGCGCCGACGGCGAGGTCCAGACGGGGGCGGTGCGCAGCGTGCTGCCGGACGGCGCGACGGGCTATCACTCCATCCGCGTGTTCGTCGTCTAGCTGGGCGCCGTGTGCCGAGATGGGCCCGCCGGCCCGCCCCGCTCGGCACACGGGGCCCAAGTGGGAAGCGAATACGCTGGACGCATGGCTTCCTGGTCTCTCGGCAGCGCGCTGCGCGGAATGTTCGCGAAGGCCACGATCGACGAGGGCACCTGGGACGACCTCGAGACGGCGCTCTACACGGCCGACTTCGGACCCGACCTCACCGAGCAGGTGATCGAGGACCTGCGGGCGCAGGTCGAGCGCTACCGGACGACCGACCCGAAGGACCTCCAGCGCCAGCTGCGCGAGATCCTCGAGGAGCGGCTCTCCCGGCTCGACCCGACCCTCATGCTCTCCGCCCGGCCCGCCGTCATCCTCGTCGTCGGCGTCAACGGCGTCGGCAAGACGACGACGATCGGCAAGCTCGCGAAGTTCATCGGGGACCGCGGCCGCAGCGTCGTGATCGGCGCGGCGGACACGTTCCGCGCGGCCGCCGTCGACCAGGTCGCGACGTGGGCCGATCGCGCCGGCGCGCGCCTCGTCAGGCCGCAGCAGGAGGGTCAGGACCCCGCCTCCGTCGGGTATCAGACGATCGAGTTCGCCCGCCAGAACGCGGTCGACATCGCGATCATCGACACCGCCGGCCGGCTGCAGACGAAGGCCGGCCTGATGGACGAGCTCGCGAAGATCCGCCGCTCGGTCGAGAAGGCGCTCGGTCAGGAGAACGCGATCGCCGAGGTCCTCCTCGTCCTCGACGCGACGACGGGGCAGAACGGGCTCGCCCAGGCGCAGGCGTTCATCGAGGCCGCGGGCATCACGGGCCTCGTGCTGACGAAGCTCGACGGCTCGGCGAAGGGCGGCTTCGTCTTCGCCGTCCAGGAGCGCACGGGGATCCCGGTCAAGCTCGTCGGCACGGGCGAGGGCATCGCCGATCTCTCCGGCTTCAACCCCGTCTCATTCGTCGGCCAGCTGCTCGCATAGGGGACCGCCCGCAGCGAAGTGTGCAGTTCGCGCGCCCGTCCGGCCGGATTCGCGCACTTCCGGGGCTGAGACTGCACATTTCCCGGCGCGGCGGAGCGCGCGGGCGCGGCGGTCAGAGCCCGGCGTCGCGGTAGCGCGCCGAGAGCTCCTGGTAGTTGAACGCGTTCGTGCGCACGCGCTCGGCCATCTCGGGCTCCATCGCGCCGCGGTCCTTCGCCGGCACGCCCATCGCGACGTGCCCGGCCGCGATCTCCTGCCCTTCGAGCACGAGCGCGCCCGCCGCCACGAACGCACCGGCGCCGACGGTCGAGCTGTTGAGCAGCTTCGCGCCCATGCCGATGAGGCAGCCGTCGCCGATCGTCGTGCCGTGGATGATCGCGGCGTGCCCGACGCCGACGTTCTCGCCGATGATCGTCGGGACGTCGGTGTCGGTGTGCACGACGACGTTGTCCTGCAGGTTCGAGCCCGCGCCGAGCACGATCCGGTCCATGTCGCCGCGGAGCACCGCGCCGTACCAGACGGACGCGCCCGCGCCGATCGTCACGTCGCCGATGAGCGTCGCGTTCGGCGCGATCCACGCGCTCGGGTCGATCCTGGGTGTCTTGCCGTCGAACTCCACAATCAGCGCCATGCCCCCTTTTCTACCGTTTCTCAGGAGAATTCGGGGGTAGGCGTGCGTATTGCGCACAGACCCCGCATTCTCCTGAAAAACGAGTGTTGAATGAGGGACATGACGTTCGCGATCGACGCCGGGGGAGACCTGTCGGCGAGCCTGACCAACACGGGAGCCCACGCGCGGCAGGCCGAGGAGCTCGGCGCCGACGGCGTCATCCTGACCGAGACGAAGCACGACTCCTTCGTGTCCCTCACGCTCGCCGCGGAGGCGACGCAGCGCGTCGCCCTGTTCAGCGCGATCACGGTCGCGTTCTCCCGGAACCCGATGACGGTCGCGATGGCCGCGAACGACATCCACGAGATCTCCGGCGGCCGGCTCATCCTCGGCCTCGGCTCGCAGGTCCAGCCGCACATCGAGAAGCGCTTCTCGATGCCGTGGAGCCGCCCCGCCGCGCGGATGCACGAGTTCGTCGACGCGGTTCGCGCGATCTGGGCGTCGTTCGCCTCGGGCGACCGGCCGCAGTTCCGCGGCGAGTTCTACACCCACACCCTCATGAACCCCGTCTTCGACCCGGGCCCGAACCCGCACGGGAACCCGCCGATCTGGCTCGCCGCGGTCGGGGAGAAGATGACCGAGACGACCGGTGCCGTCGCCGACGGCGTCGTCGCGCACCCCTTCACGACCCGCGCCTACGTCGAGCAGGTCACCCTGCCCGCGCTGCGTCGGGGCGCGCAGAACGCCGGTCGCCCGACTCCCGGGATCGCGTTCCCCGTCTTCGTCGCGCTCGGTCGCGACGAGGCCGAGATCCGTGCCGCCGCGCTCGCGGTCGGCAAGCAGATCGCGTTCTACGGCTCGACGCCCTCCTACCTGCCGGTCCTCGAGGTGCACGGCTGGGGCGCGAAGGGCGAGGCGCTGAGCGCCGCGGTCCGCCGCCAGGAGTGGGACGAGATCGGCCGGATCGTCGACGAGGAGATGCTGCGGGAGTTCGCGTGCATCGGTACGCCGGAGCAGGTCGCCGCCCAGGTGCGCGCCCGCTATGGCGACCTCGCCGAGCGGGTCACGTTCAGCGCGCCGTACGACGTGCCGCGCGAGACCTGGGGCGAGCTCTACGCCGCGCTGAAGCGCTGAGGGGGGCGCAGGCCTGTATCGGGGTGAGGGCGTTCCACCGAGACGAGAGCGAACGCGGGCGTCGGACCCTCTTCCTGGCTGATTCTCCTCGCGGCCGGTACGCTGCGTCGTCGCGCGGGCCTGCAATAGTGTCCTGGTGAGCAAATACGGGGTATCGCAGCAGCCGGTCTCGCAGTTGCTGACCGCGGTCGAGAGCGGCCAGATCGCCATTCCGGAGCTGCAGCGGCCGTTCGTCTGGAAGAGCCCGAAGGTGCGCGATCTGCTCGACTCGCTCTACCAGGGCTATCCGGTCGGCTACCTCATCACGTGGCAGTCGATCGGCGCGGCGCTCAAGGGCGGCGCGGCCGCGGGATTCCAGCAGATCCTGATCGACGGGCAGCAGCGGGTGACCGCGCTGCGAGCCGCGGTGCTCGGCCAGCCGGTGATCGATGAACGCTACCGGAAGGTGCGGATCGTGATCGCCTTCAATCCGCTCACGGAGAAGTTCGAGACGGCGACCCCCGTCATCCGGAAGAACCCCGAATGGATCGCCGACGTGAGCGAGTTCTTCGGCGCCACGGGGACGTATCGCCTCATAACCGATTATCTGCAGCGGAACCCTCACGCGGATCCTGCGCTCGTCGAGGCAAGCTTCCAGCGCCTCGCCGACATCAAGACGGCGCCGATCGGCATCATCAATCTCGCGGATGATCTGGATGTCGAGGAAGTCTCGGAGATATTCATCCGGATCAACAGCGAAGGCGTCCGGCTCTCGAACGCCGACTTCGCCATGAGCAAGATCGCGACCTACGGGGAGCGGGGACGCAACCTTCGGAAGCTGATCGACTACTTCGCGAATCTCGCCGTCGCACCCCATGCGTATGACGACATCGCGGAGAACGATCGCGATTTCGCCGCTACCCCCTATCTCGCGGCGATCGAGTGGCTCCGGCGCGATTCCGATGACCTCTATGACCCGGCGTATGGCGATCTGATCCGGGTCGCGGGGCTCGTCGGCTTCAGCCAGGGCCGGGCTGCTTCGATCGTCAACGAGCTGTCGGGCCGTGACCCTGAGACGAGGTCGATCGACGAGGCGCGCATCCCCGCAGCGTACGACCGCCTGGAGGGGGCGCTGCTCGAGATCGTCAAGAAGTTCAATTTCGAGAACTTCCTGATGACCATCAAGTCCGCCGGTTTCATCGCGCCGCGGATGATCAGCTCCCGCAACGCCCTCAACTTCGCGTATGCCCTCTACCTGCGCCTTCGCGCAGACGGCACGATCAGCGAGGGCGAGCGAAAGCGCATCGTCCGGCGCTGGTTCGTACTCTCCCTGCTCACCGGGCGCAGCGCCGGAAGCTTCGAGACGGCGTGGCAACTCGACATACGACGGATCGCTCAACTCGGCCCGGCCGAGCACCTCGCGCAGCTCGAGGCGGCGGAACTGACCGACGGATTCTGGGAGGTCGGCCTGCCGAACGCGCTGGATACGACGAGCACGTCGAGTCCGTTCTTCCAGACCTATCTGGCTGCCCAGGTCACGTCGGGCGCACGCGGCTTCCTCTCGAAGCACATCACGGTCAAGGAGATGACTGAGCACTTCGGGGACATCCACCACATCGTCCCGAAGGACTATCTGCAACGGCATGGCTACCCGGATCGAGGCGACTACAACCAGGTCGCCAACTTCGCGCTCACCGAGACCTCGATCAACATCTCCATCAGCAACGACCCGCCCGCCGGCTACCTGGCCCGGATCGATGCCCAGCTCGGGTCCGGAGTGCTCGGGCTCGGCGAGCTGATCGACCCCGCAGATCTCGAACGCAATCTTGCGGAGAACTCCATCCCCGCATTCATCCGTGAAGTCGATGCCGCGCGCTACCCCGAGTTCCTGGCCGAGCGTCGGCGGCTGATGTCGGCCACGATCCGCCGATACTACGAGAACCTCTAGCCGCAGCCATCAGCGCAGGTCCATGACTGCGGTCACGAGCTCCCGGTCGATCGACTTGCGGAAGATCGTGTCGAGCTGCTCGAGGGGATAGACCCCCGAGATGATCGGCGTCGGGTCGATCCTGCCCTCGTGCAGGAAGCGCTCCCACTTCGGGATGTCGCGGTGGATCCAGCCGCCGCCGGAGGGCATCCGGCTGCGCGGCCAGGCTGCGACCGCGGCGCGACTCGCGACCGAGGCGGTCGACATCGCGTTCTCCACCGCGGGATCGACGTCCGCCGGCATGGTCGGGACGCGGCTCGCGAAGTACTACCAGGACGCCGCGTTCTACAAGACGCACATCGGTGCGCAGCACGACGTCTTCTACGGCTCGCAGGGTCGCGTCGCGCTCGGGCTGCCCGCCGGCGGCATGTAGGCCGAATGCAGGCCATTCGTCCGGATGCAGGACATCTCGGGCGATTGCGCCCTGTCCGGGACGGAATCCCCTGAAACGCCCGCCCGAGCCCTCGGCGTCGCCCCGGTAGAATCCTGGGACCATGGCGATGTTCGGCAACCTCACCGACCGGCTCAGCGAGACCTTCCGGCACCTGCGCACGAAGGGCAAGCTCTCCCCGGCCGACGTCGACGCGACCGTCCGCGAGATCCGCCGAGCGCTGCTCGACGCCGACGTCGCGCTCGAGGTCGTCAAGGACTTCGCCGGCACCGTGCGCGAGCGGGCGCTCTCCGACGAGGTCAGCCGCGCCCTCAACCCCGCCCAGCAGGTCGTCCAGATCGTCAACGAGGAACTCGTCGGGATCCTCGGCGGCCAGCAGCGCCGGCTCGAGTTCGCGAAGAAGCCGCCGACCGTCATCATGCTCGCCGGCCTCCAGGGCGCCGGCAAGACGACGCTCGCCGGCAAGCTCGCGAAGTGGCTGAAGGGCGAGGGCCACACCCCGCTCCTCGTCGCCGCCGACCTGCAGCGCCCGAACGCCGTGAACCAGCTTCAGGTCGTCGGCGAGCAGGCGGGCGTCCCGGTCTGGGCGCCCGAGCCCGGCAACGGCGTCGGCGACCCCGTCCGCGTCGCGAAGGACGGCCTCAAGGAGGCCGAGCGCAAGCTCTACGACACCGTCATCGTCGACACCGCCGGCCGGCTCGGCGTCGACGCCGAGCTCATGAAGCAGGCGGGCGACATCCGCAGGGCCGTCGACCCCGACGAGGTGCTCTTCGTCATCGACGCGATGATCGGTCAGGACGCCGTCGCGACGGCGAAAGCGTTCCAGGACGGCGTCGACTTCACGGGCGTCGTGCTCACGAAGCTCGACGGCGACGCGCGTGGCGGCGCCGCGCTCTCGGTCGCGCATGTGACCGGACGGCCGATCATGTTCGCGAGCACGGGCGAGCGCCTCGACGACTTCGAGCCGTTCCACCCCGACCGGATGGCGAGCCGGATCCTCGACCTCGGCGACATCCTCTCGCTCATCGAGCAGGCGCAGCGCACCTTCGACGAGGAGGAGGCGCGCCAGGTCGCCGAGCGGATCGCCAAGGACCAGTTCACGCTCGAGGACTTCCTCGACCAGCTGCAGCAGGTCAAGAAGATGGGCTCGCTCAAGTCGATGCTCGGCATGCTGCCGGGCGGCAAGGGCATGCGCGAGGCGATCGACAACTTCGACGAGCGCGAGGTCGACCGCACCGAGGCGATCATCCGCTCGATGACCCCGATGGAGCGCCGGCAGCCCCGCGTTCTCAACGGCAGTCGCCGCGTGCGCATCGCGAAGGGCGCGGGCACGACCGTCACCGAGGTGAACCAGCTCATGGCGCGCTTCGAGCAGGCCGCGAAGATGATGAAGTCGGTCGCGAAGGGCCAGATGCCGCAGATTCCGGGCGTGACCCCCGGCATGCGGATCGGTGGCAGCGCCGGCGGGAAGAACGCGAAGAAGAAGGGCTCCAAGTCCGGCAACCCCGCGAAGCGCGCCCAGGAGAACGCGGCGCTCGCGGCCGGCGTCAAGCCCGGCGGTGGCGGCGGAGCGGGCTTCGGCCTCGGCGCGGCGCCTGCCGCGACGGGGGAGCGCTCGGGCCCGAGCGAGCAGGAGCTCGCCGCCCTTCAGAAGTTCCTCAGCCGTTAGCGCGGCACTTCGCGCCCCGCGCCCACGCAGGCCCGGATAGCGTGGGGGCGTGACCGATGACGTTCTCGCGCCCCTGATCGACTCCGGAATCCGCGGCATCGCCGCGGCCCTGCGCGAGGGGTCGGCGAGCGCCGTCGGCCTCGCCGAGGCGGTCTTCGCGCGAATCGAGGAGCGCAACGGCGGCGCCCCGAGCCACGACGGGGCGCCGGACGCCGTCAACGCCTGGTCGGACCTCGACCGGTCCGTCGCGCTCGCGCAGGCGGCCGAGGCGGACCGCCGCATCGCAGCCGGCGACCCCTCCCTCCTCGCCGGCGTCCCCGTCGGGGTCAAGGCCCTCTATGCCGTCGCGGGGCAGCCGCTGACCGCCTCGAGCCGAGTGCTCGAGGGCCGCGTCGCCGACCGCGACAGCGCCGCCTGGGCCGCGCTCGCCGGCGCCGGCGCGGTCTACGTCGGCCACGCCCACACCCACGAGTTCGCGGCGGGCGGCACGACCGACCAGGTCGGCAACCCCTGGGACCTCTCGCGCAGTCCGGGCGGCTCGAGCGGCGGGTCGGCGGCCGCCGTCGCCGCGGGCATGGTGCCGCTCGCCCTCGGGACGGACACCGCGGCCTCGCTGCGGGTGCCCGCCGCGTTCTGCGGCGTGTCCTCGTTCAAGCCGTCCTACGGCCGATCGCCCATGGACGGCGTGCTGCCGCTGTCGATCACGCTCGACCACACCGGCCCGATCGCCCGGACGCTCGACGACTGCGCGATCGCGTTCGAGGTGCTCAGCGGCGCGCCAAGGGCCCACGACCCGTTCGGGATCGGCGCCCGGCCCGCCGTCGGCGCGCCGGCTCCCGCCGACCTGCGCGGCGTGCGGATCGCGGTCACCGACCGAGTCGCGAACGTCGGCGTCGACGTCGAGCCGGACATCCTCGACGGCTACGAGCGCGCCCGGGCGGCGCTCGTCGAGCTCGGTGCGGCGCTCGTCGAGCTCCCCGCCGCACCCGACCTCGACAAGGCCGACTACGACATGATCCTCATCGCGGAGGCCCGTCACGCGCACTCCGGCTACGCCGACCGCGACGAGGCCTACCGGCCGAGCACGCGGGGCTTCATCGCCCACGGCTCGTCGGCCCTGCCCGTCGACCGCTACCTCGACGCGCAGCAGCGGCGCATCGGCGTCGCCGCCGCCTGGCAGGCGTGGTTCGCCGAGCACCGCGTCGAGGCGATCCTCGAGCCGACGACCGCGACGACGCCGGGCGTGCGCGGGCACGGCTACGACGCGGGCGAGCCGATCGGCGGCGTCGACCCGCTGACGTGCTTCACGGCGACCTGGAACGCGACCGGATCACCGGTCGCCGCGCTGCCCGCCGGCCTCGGTGCGCGCACCGGGCTGCCGATCGGGGTATCCCTGATCGGCCCGGGGGAGTCGGACGCTCGCGTTCTGTCGATCGGGATGGCGCTGCAGGGGCTGCTGCCCGTCCCGATCGCGGCGTTCCCGTGGCAGGCCCGCTGATGGTTGTGAGACCCATAACGACCGATACAGTGGCCGCATGACGAGCGATCGCCCGGTCCGCATCGGCGTGCAGTACCTCCCGCAGCACTCGCCGAGCTACGGTCCCATCCGCGACGCGGTGCTGCGCGGCGAGGATGCGGGCGTCGACATCGCGTTCAACTGGGACCACTTCTATCCGCTGTCCGGCGACCCCGACGGCGCCCACTTCGAGTGCTGGACGATGCTCGCCGCCTGGGCCGAGCAGACCGAGCGGATCGAGCTCGGCCCGCTCGTCAGCTGCAACTCCTACCGCAACCCCGAGCTCCTCGCCGACATGGTCCGCACGATCGACCACATCAGCGCGAAGGGCGGCCAGGGGCGCGTCATCCTCGGCATCGGCTCGGGCTGGTTCGAGCGCGACTACGCCGAGTACGGCTACGACTTCGGCACGACCGGCTCCCGCCTCGACGACCTCGCCGCCTCGCTGGCGCGCATCGAGCAGCGCTTCGCGAAGCTCAACCCCGCGGCCACCCGCCGTGTCCCCGTCATGATCGGCGGCTCGGGGGAGCGCAAGACGCTGCCGCTCGTCGCCCGGCACGCCGACATCTGGCACATGATGTACCAGCCGGACGAGTTCGGGCGCAAGCTCGACGTGCTCAAGGGCCGGTGCGAGGAGGCCGGGCGCGACATCGCCGAGATCGAGATCTCGATCGGCCGGTGGGCGTTCGAGCGCTTCGACCGCGAGCTGCTCGACGACGCCTACGCGCAGGGCGTGCGGCTCGTCACGATCGGCGCGGATGGCCCCGACTACGTCGCGAACGACCTCGACGCGTACCTCGCCTGGCGCGACGAGAAGAACGGCTGAGGAGATTCGGAACGCGATGCCCGGGGCGATTGGCCGCAGCCGCCGGGATCTGGCAGAATGTTTCCTCGGCCCGCGCGTTCCGACCCTCTAATCCGAACGAACGGCCCGACCCAGCTTCCCAGCCGAGCGTGCACCCCACGTGCCCGGCGAGCGGCACCGCATACGCACGTCCCAACAGGAGAACAGTGGCTGTCAAGATTCGACTCAAGCGGCTCGGCAAGATCCGCGCCCCGTACTACCGCATCGTCGTCGCCGACTCGCGCACCAAGCGCGACGGCCGCGTCATCGAGGAGATCGGGAAGTATCACCCGACCGAGGAGCCCTCGTTCATCGAGGTGAACTCGGAGCGCGCCCAGTACTGGCTCTCCGTCGGCGCGCAGCCGACCGAGCAGGTCGCCGCGATCCTCAAGCTCACGGGCGACTGGGGCAAGTTCAAGGGCGACAAGAACGCCGTCTCGACCGTCAAGGTCGCCGAGCCGAAGGCCGCCTTCGTGGTCGACGAGAAGAAGAAGCCGGTCCTCGTGCCGAAGGCGGAGAAGAAGGTCGAGGCGCCCGCCGCCGAGGACGCGCCGGCGGAGGTCGTCGAGACGCCGGTCGAGGTCGCCGATGAGACCGCCGAGGCGCAGGCCGAGGCGGTCGAAGAGACCACGGAGGTCGTTGACGCTCCTGAGGCCGCCGCCGACGAGCAGCCGGCCGAAGACACCGAGGCCTGACCCCTCGCATGTCCCGCCTCTCGGACGCACTCGCGCACCTCGTCAAGGGCATCGTCGATCACCCCGACGAGGTCGCCGTGGCGTCCTCCGAGTCCTCGCGCGGCGAGCTGCTCGAGGTGCGCGTGCACCCCGAGGACCTCGGCCGCGTGATCGGCCGGGGCGGGCGCACCGCGAAGGCGCTGCGGACGATCGTCGGCGCGCTCGCCGACGGCGAGCGGGTCCGAGTCGACGTCGTCGACACCGATCACTGACGTGGCACGACCCGAGCGTCCGCCCGGGACCGAGCTGCGCGTCGGTCGGCTGACGAAGGCGCACGGCCTCAAGGGCGCGCTCAAGATCGACCTGTACACCGACGACCCCGCGAAGCGGTTCACGCCGGGAGCGACGTTCGCGCTGCAGGTCCCGGAGGCGAGTCCGTGGCACGGCCAGCGGCTCGAGCTCGTCGAGCTGAAGTGGTTCAACGGCGCCGCGGTCGGCTTCTTCGCCGGCGTCGCCGATCGCACCGCGGCGGAGAGCCTCGTCAAGGCCGTGCTCTGGGTCGAAGTGGCCGCCGACGAGCCGCAGGAGGACGACGCCTGGTACTACCACCAGCTCGTCGGCCTGCGCGTGCTGCGCGACGGGGTCGAGCTCGGCCGGGTCGTGCGCGTCGACGAGCTGCCCGCGCAGGACCTGCTCGCGGTCGAGACCGCCTCGGGCGAGGTGCTCGTCCCGTTCGTCAAGGCGATCGTCACGGCGGTCGACCTCGAGGCCGGGACGGTCACGGTCGACCCGCCGGGCGGTCTCTTCGAGGAACCGTCAGACTGAGCCCATGCGGATCGACATCGTCACGATCTTCCCCGAGTTCTTCTCGGTGCTCGACGTGTCGCTCATCGGGCGCGCGCGCGACGCCGGCGTGCTCAGCGTCGACGCCCACGACCTGCGCGACTGGACGCACGACCGCCATCGGACGGTCGACGACACCCCGTACGGCGGCGGCGCCGGGATGGTCATGCGGCCCGAGCCGTGGGGCGAGGCGCTCGACGCGCTGATCGGCGAGCCCGAGGGCGCCGAGGCCGCACGCCCCGTTGTCGTCTTCCCGACGCCGGCCGGCGAACCCTTCACCCAGGCGATCGCCCGCGAGCTCGCGCTCGAGCCGCACCTCGTCTTCGCCTGCGGGCGCTACGAGGGCATCGACCAGCGCGTCGTCGACTACGCGAGCGGCGTCGCCCGGGTGCGCGAGCTGAGCCTCGGCGACTACGTGCTCAACGGCGGCGAGGTCGCCGCGATGGCGATGATCGAGGCGATCGGGCGGCTCGTGCCCGGCGTCGTCGGCAACCCCGACTCGCTTCAGATCGAGTCGCACGAGGACGGCCTGCTCGAGGCGCCGAGCTACACGAAGCCGGCGTCCTGGCGCGGCCTCGACGTGCCCGAGATCCTGCTGTCCGGCCACCACGCGCGCATCGGGGCGTGGAAGCGCGAGCAGCAGGAGGCGCGCACGCGGCGGGTGCGGCCCGATCTGCTCGAACCGGGCGGCTGACGCCGTACGCGATGAGCCCGCTCGGATCGGACGCCGGCCCCGCTCAGCCGAGCGTGACGGGGTTCGCGCCGTCCGTGAGGATGATCGGACCGTCGTCGGTGATCGCGACCGTGTGCTCGACGTGCGCCGCGCGCGAGCCGTCGCGCGAGCGCAGCGTCCAGCCGTCGTCGTCGGTGACGATGCGGTCGGTCGTCAGGCAGAACCACGGCTCGATCGCGAACACGAGGCCCGCGTTGAGCGGCCAGCCGCGGCCGGGGCGCCCGTCGTTGGCGACGTGCGGGTCGCCGTGCATCTCCCGTCCGACGCCGTGGCCTCCGAAGTCGAGATTGATCTTCAGCCGGTTGCGCTTCGCGACCTCGCCGATCGCGTGGGAGACGTCGCCCATCTTGTTGCCGACGCGCGCCTTCGCGATCCCGGCGGCGAGCGCCTCCTCGCAGATCGCGATGAGCCGCTCGTCCTCGGGCCGCGGCGTTCCGACGATGAGCGAGACGGCGGCGTCCGCGACCCAGCCGTCGACGGAGGCCGCGAAGTCCAGGGTCAGCAGATCGCCGTCCGCGAGCCGATAGTCGTGCGGCAGTCCGTGCAGCGCCGCGTCGTTGACCGAGGTGCACATGACTCGGCCGAACGGGCTCGCGCCGAACGAGGGGTGGTAGTCGATGTAGCACGACTCGGCACCGCGAGCCCGGATCATCTCGTGGGCGAGCGCGTCGAGCTCGAGCAGGTTGACGCCGACGGCGGCCGCTTCCGACGTCGCGCGGAGCACGTCCGCGACGAACGCACCGGCGGGGCGCATCGCCTCGAGCTCGGCCGGGGTCCTCAGTTCGATCACGGATCGATGCTACGGGTCGATGCCGCGGCTCGGTGCGCCATCCGCCGGCGCCGTGGTCACCGCCCCGGCACCCGCGTGCGGCTCGATGATGCCGACGACGAGCTCCTTCGCCGCGCGCAGGAACCGCTCGTCGCCGTCGGGGTCGTGGAGGAAGGCCCGCCGCGTCACCGCGTCGGCGCACTCCATCGCGAGCTGCGTGGCGAAGAGCAGCTCGTCCGTCGGCGCGAAGGCGTAGCGCGCCACGAGCAGGTCGTCGAGCTCCCGCGCGAGGTCCACGTTGTTCGTCGAGTCGCGGTTCGCGAAGCGCAGGACCACGACGTCGCCGAAGCGCACGATGCGAAACGCGGGAACCGTGCGGCTGAGCTCGGCGTAGACGTCGACGCACAGGGTCGCGAACGCCGTCCACTCGGCCGGCTGGTCGGCGGCGAACGCCTCGGAGAGGCGCGCCATGAACCGCTCGCGATTGCGCGCAGCGAGCGCGACGAGGACCGCGTCGGCGTTCGGGAAGTAGCGGTAGACGAGGCCGACCGACGATTCGGAGCGCTCCGCGATCGCGCTCGTGGTCATGCCGACGATGCCGGCGTCCTCGACGATCTCGGCCGCGGCATCGAGCAGCGCGTCGACCCGTGCGAGTCCGCGGCGCTGGACCGGCGTCGCGCGGGATTCGAGAGCGGAGTCCGAGTTGTTCTGCATTGCGTATCCTGCAGGCAGGCTACCGCGGGACATCTCGGCCGTGCAGTCTGGCTCGCGTACCGCGTTCGCCGGTCACGTCGGGATGTGGCAGAATGGACGATCGTGTCCGCGCGGACTCTGCCGCAGGGGAACCAACTGGCGAGACACGACACACCTCGACTTCAACAGTCCTAGAGCGTCCGACCTGTGGCGGCGCGGGAAGCGAAACATCATGCACCTCCTCGACGACATCGATGCCGCCAATCTCAAGGGCGACCTCCCCGACTTCCGGCCCGGCGACACCGTCAAGGTGCACGTCAACATCGTCGAGGGCAGCCGCTCCCGCATCCAGGTCTTCCAGGGCGTCGTGATCTCGCGCTCCGGCGAGGGCATCCGCGAGACCTTCACGGTCCGCAAGGTGAGCTTCCAGGTCGGTGTCGAGCGCACGTTCCCCGTGCACTCGCCGTCGATCGACCACATCGAGCTCGTCACCCGGGGCGATGTGCGGCGCGCGAAGCTGTACTACCTCCGCGGTCTGCGGGGCAAGAAGGCGAAGATCAAGGAGAAGCGCGAGGGCTGAGGCCGTCGCGCCCGGGCGTCCGGACGCCGTTTGCGGCATCCAGGTGACAGGCTAGGGACGTGAGCGAGACGGACGTCCAGCAGACCCGGCGTCCTGTTCGTCGACACGGACGTCAGCGCAGCGGCTGGCTCGTGTTCCTGCGCGATCTCGTGGTCATCCTGGTCATCGCGTTCCTCGTCTCGTTCGTCCTGAAGACGTACCTGATCCGGTCGTTCTACATCCCGTCGTCGTCGATGGAGGACACGCTGCAGATCAATGACCGGATCATCGTCAACGAGCTGGTCCCGAACGCGATGCCCGTCCAGTACGGGGATGTCGTCGTCTTCCGCGATCCCGGCGGCTGGCTCGGCTCGAGCCCGAAGCCGGAGCCGAACTGGCTGCTCGGCGCGCTCGACTGGGTGGGCTCGCTCATCGGGCTCACCGCTTCCGACTCGAACGACCACCTCATCAAACGCGTCATCGGCCTCGCGGGGGACCGGGTGGCCTGCTGCTCGCCGACCGGCAGTCTCACCGTCAACGGAGTCCCGCTCGACGAGCCGTACCTCAAGATCGCGGAGGGCCAGAACGCGGCGCCGGAGGAGTTCGACGTCACGGTGCCCCCGGACTCGTTGTGGGTCATGGGCGACAACCGGTACAACTCGAAGGACTCGCTCGGCCACATCGACGATCCGGGTCACGGCTTCGTCCCGCTGAGCACGGTCGTCGGCAAGGCCCTCGTGATCAGCTGGCCGATCGCGCGCTGGAGCGTTCTCGACAACTACCCGCTGACGTTCGTCGGCGTCGCGGACGCGCGCGCCTCCGCAGAGGCTCTGGGCGCGGTGGCGGGAGGCGCACCGTGATCGTCCCGACCCTCGAGGCCGAGCTCGGGCTCGCCGCGGAGCTGGGATCCGCGATGCGCGGCGGCGGAGGCCTCGTGATCGGCATGGACGAGGTCGGCCGTGGAGCTGTCGCCGGGCCGGTCGCAGTCGGCGTCGTCGCGCTCGACCCGGCGGCGGTCGATGTGCCCGACGGGCTGCGCGACTCGAAGCTCCTGACCGAGCGGCGCCGCGAGGCGCTCTATCCGATCGTGACGACGTGGGGGACCGCGCGCGGCGTCGGACTCGCCTCCTCGCGCGAGGTCGACGAGCTCGGGATCGTGGGCGCGCTCGGCCTCGCCGGCGCCCGCGCGCTCGTGCAGCTGCACGAGGCGGGCGTCGGGATCGCCGCCTCGGTCGTCCTGCTCGACGGTGCGCACGACTGGCTGACCCCCGCGCTCCGGCATGCGCCGATGGTGCGCACGCGCGTCAAGGCCGACCGCGACTGCGCCTCGGTGGCGGGGGCGAGTGTGCTTGCGAAGGTTCATCGCGACAGGTTGATGGCGACCTCCGACATCGAGCATCCCGGCTACGGCTGGGCGCGCAACAAGGGCTATGGCGCACCCGAGCATCTGGCCGCGGTGCGCGCCGATGGACCGAGCCCGCTGCATCGCCTGACCTTCCTCGGCAATCATCTGCCGGCCGCCGCCGCGCCGTCGGCTGCGCCGGCGACGGCCTAGACTGACCGCATGGACGAGGACGACTTCGAGGACTACGACCGGGAGGTCGAGCTCGCGCTGTATCGCGAGTATCGCGACGTCGTCGGCCAGTTCCGCTACGTCATCGAGACCGAGCGCCGGTTCTACCTCGCGAACGAGGTCGCGCTCGAGCGCAAGGACACCGAGCACGACTTCTACTTCGAGCTGACGATGCACGACGTCTGGGTCTGGGACGTCTACCGCTCCGACCGATTCGTCAAGTCGGTGCGCGTGCTCACGTTCAAGGACGTGAACATCGAGGAGCTCTCCGCCCGCGAGTTGGAGCTGCCGAAGGAGCTCGCGCTCGACGAGTGATCCTGGCGCGGAGCGCGGTTGTGTCCTTCACAGGCGTCGGCTTTCGCGGGTTGTCCCCATCGAGGGTCCCGCAACCTCTTGAGCATCCGCCGTCCGCGCGATGCTCGCCGCATGACACGCAATCTCGAGCTCGGCCGCCGCGGTGAGCGCATCGCAGCGGACTTCCTGACGCTCGCCGGCCATCGGGTCGTCGACCGGAACTGGCGCGGTCGCCGCGGCGAGCTCGACCTCGTGACGGTCGACCGCGGCGAGGTCGTCGCGGTCGAGGTCAAGACGCGCACCTCGCTCGACTTCGGCCATCCCTTCGAGGCGATCGATCGGCGAAAGCTCCATCGGGTGCACCGGCTCGCACGGGAGTGGTGCGCGACGCACCGGATGAGCCCCACGCGCGTGCGGGTCGACGCGGTCGCCGTCATCGTCTGGCGCGACGGCGCCCGCCCGACGATCGAGCACCTGAAGGGAGTGCGCTGATGCCGGTCGCGCGCAGCACCGTGATCGCCCTCATCGGGCTGCGCGGCGAGCTCGTCGAGATCGAGGCGGACCTCTCCGACGGGCTCCCTGCGTTCAATCTCATCGGGCTGCCTGACGCCGCGCTCGGTGAGGCGAGGCAGCGGGTGCGCTCGGCCGCCGTGAACTCGGGGTGCGACCTGCCGAACCGGAAGTTCACCGTCAATCTGTCACCCGCGGCGCTGCCGAAGCACGGCTCGGGCTTCGACCTCGGGATCGCACTCGCGATGCTCGCGGCGTGCGGCCTCGTCTCGCCGGACTCCGTCGCCCGTGTCGTCCACATCGGCGAGCTCGGCCTCGATGGCAGGGTGCGCGACGCACCCGGCGTCCTGCCCGCGGTGCTCGCGGCGAAGCGTGCTGGACGGTCGATCGTCATGGTGCCGGCGGTCGCGGCCGCGGAGGCCTCGCTCGTCGAGGGCGTCGAGATCGTGCCGGTCGCGAGCCTGCGGGCCGCGGCGATCTGGCACGGTGCCGAGCTCGACGTGCTCGACGATCCCATCGCCGCGCCGACGGCATCCGTGCAGGCGGAGGAGGCTGCCCCACCCGGACTCGACCTCGCCGACGTCGTCGGCAACGAGGAGGCGATCCGCGCGCTCACGGTCGCGGCGGCCGGTGGCCATCATCTCTTCCTGCTCGGTCCGCCCGGTGCGGGGAAGACGATGCTCGCGACCCGGCTGCCCGGCATCCTCCCGGAGCTCGACGCGGACGCCGCGATCGAGTGCGCGTCGGTGCGGTCGCTCAGCGGGCTCCCGGTCGCCGCGCTGACCCGCAGGCCGCCCTTCGAGGCGCCGCACCACACGGCGTCGACCCCGGCGATCGTCGGCGGCGGGAGCGGCGTCATCCGCCCCGGTGCGATCGCCCGTGCCGCCCACGGCGTGCTCTTCCTCGACGAGGCGCCCGAGTTCAGCCGCGTCGTGCTCGACGCGTTGCGCCAGCCGCTCGAGACGGGTGTCATCACGGTGCAGCGGGCGAACGCGACCGCGCGGTTCCCTGCGAACGTCCAGCTCGTGCTCGCGGCGAACCCGTGCCCGTGCGGGCGTCTCGGCGAGGCGGAGTGCAGCTGCACGCCGATGGCGAGGCGGCGCTATCTCGGGCGCCTCTCCGGCCCGTTGCTGGATCGGGTCGATCTGCAGTTGACGGTCAGGCGGATCACCGCCGCGGGGCTCCGGACCGAGCTCGAGGACCGTCGCGGACGGGTGACCTCCGCGTCGGTCGCGAGCTCGGTCCGGGAGTCTCGATCGGCGGCGGCAGAGCGGCTCGCGGGCACGCCGTGGCGGCGCAACGCCGACGTGCCGGGGTCGTGGCTTCGCGGGAGGAATCGCCCGGCGGCTGCCTCGCTCGCAGTGCTCGATCGCGCGCTCGAGCGCGGTGCGATCACGATGCGCGGCTACGACCGGGTCCTGCGCATCGCATGGACGCTCGCCGATCTCGATGGACGCGGTGCGCCTGGGCGCGGCGAGGTCGCCGAGGCACTCGGCTATCGGACGGCGCTCGGCGCATGAGAGTCTTCGACCTTCCCGCCGCCGATGTGCGCGGCCTCGTCGAATCGGTGCGCGGACCGACGGCGGCGCATCTCGTCCCCGACGCGTTCGCGCGGATGGCCTGGACGCTGCTCCTTGAGCCCGGCGATCAGGCGGCGGGCCGGCTCCTCGCCGGGGTGGGTGCACGACGCGCCCTCGAGCTGCTCATCGCGCACGACCTCGAGCCGGCGATCGCGGTCTGGCTGGAGGATGGAGTCGATCGAGCCGGTGCGGAGCGCATCGTGAGCGCCGCCTTCGACCGGTGGCGCCCGCGCCTCGCGGCCCGTCCCGTCGTGCGGGCCATCGAGCGAGCGGCGGGTCTCGGTCTCCTCGTCGCGCTGCCGGGCGACGACGGCTGGCCCGCCGGGTTCGCGGCGCTCGGTCCGGCCGAGCCCGTCGCGCTCTGGGCGCGCGGGGAGTCGTCGCGCCTCGGGGCGCTCGAGCGCGCGATCGCGATCGTCGGGGCACGCGCCTCGACCGGCTACGGCGAGCACGTGGCCCGGGAGATCGCGAACGGGATCGCCGAGCGCGGCATCACGGTCGTCTCCGGCGGCGCCTACGGGATCGACGCGGCGGCGCATCGGGCCGCGCTCGCGGCCGAGGGGACGACGGTCGCGTTCCTCGCGGGCGGTCTGGACCGCTACTACCCGGCAGGCAACGCCGACCTCCTGGATCGCCTCGCCCGCACCGGTCTCGCGATCGCGGAGGTGCCACCGGGTGCCACCCCGACCAAGGTCCGATTCCTGAGCCGCAACCGGCTGCTCGCGGCCGCCAGCGCGGCGACGGTCGTCGTCGAGGCGGGCATCCGTTCGGGCTCGCTGAACACCGCGAACCATGCGCTCGCGATCGGGAGGCCCGTCGGGGCCGTCCCTGGTCCCGTCACGAGTCCGACCTCGGCCGGTTGCCATCGTCTGCTGCGGGAGGAGAACGCGATGTGCGTCACCTGCGCGGACGATGCGATCGAGCTCGCTGGTGGCGACCGGGCGGACGAGCCGATCGCGTACGACCCGGTCGATCCCGACGTGCTGCGCGTGCTCGACGCGCTGGGGGTCCGCCGCGGCCGCACGACCGACGAGATCGCCCGATCGAGCGGCATGGCAGTCGGGGAGACGCTCGGCGTCCTCGCGTCGCTGGAGATCTCGGGCGTCGTGCGGGGCATCGAGTCGGGATGGGTCCGAGTGCCCGGGAGCGTCGCTCCCGCACGGGGCGCCTCGGAACGCGGCGTGCCGCCCGACGGGGGGCGGCAGTAGCGTGATCGCATGCAGCTCGGCCAGCATCCAGCGCCGTCGCACGTCATCGCGCACCTGTCGGACCCGCACTTGCGCTCGGGCGACGAGCCGATGTTCGCCACTGTCGACTCGACCGCCCATCTGGTCGCGACCCTCCATCAGCTGGAGGCCTCGGGACTCGCCCCGGACGCGATCGTGGTCACAGGCGATCTCGCCGATCTCGGGCAGGAGGCGGCCTATGCGCGGCTGAGGGAGCTCGTCGAGCCGATCGCCCTGCGGCTCGGCGCACAGCTGATCTGGGTCATGGGCAATCACGATGAGCGCGAGCCGTACGCACGCGTCCTCTTCGACGGGCCGGGCGGTCAACGGCCGCAGGATCGCGTCTACGACGTTCGGGGACTGCGGATCGTCTCGCTCGACACGAGCGTGCCGGGCTATCACCACGGGGCGCTCGAGTCCGCGCAGCTCGACTGGCTGCGCGTGCAGCTCGCGGTGCCGGCCGAGCACGGGACGCTCGTCGCACTCCACCACCCGCCGATGCCGTCACCGCTCGACATCTCGATGGAGCTGCTCGAGCTGCGCGACCAGGATCGGTTCGCGGCGGCGATCGAGGGGACCGACGTGCGGGGGATCCTCGCCGGCCACCTGCACTTCTCCTCCCACTCGACCTTCGCCGGCATCCCGGTCTCGGTCGCCTCGGCGAGCTGCTACACGATGGCCCTCGCCCGCACCGATGTCGTGGTCGGCGGTTACGACGCCTTCCAGTCCTACGACGCCGTGCATGTCTACCCGGACCGCCTGGTGCACACTCGGGTGCCGCTCGGGGACGCGCCGCTCGTGTCCGGGTTCCCAGTGAGCGTCCTCGGCCAGCTCGCGGCGCTGCCGGCGGCGGTGCGGCTCGAGCTGTTCTCCTGGAAGCATTCGGGGCTCGATGCCGCGCGCGTGCTGAGCGGCGACGCCGACGCGCTCGCGGAGGCGGCCGAGCTCATCGCCCTGCGGCTCGCGCGGCGCGGCATCGAGTAGTCGCTCGCGCGCGGCGGGACGATGGACGCATGGAGTGGGCGGCGGCGATCGAGGGCTGGCTCGACCGGCTCGCGGCGCAGCGCGGGCTGAGCCCGCACACGCTGCGCGCCTACGGCACCGATCTCGCCGGGCTCGCGCGCTTCGCTGCCGACCGCGGCGTCGCGGGCCCGGGGGCCGTCGACCTCGACCTGCTGCGCGACTGGATGTGGTCGCTCGATCGTGCCGGGTCCTCGCGCGCGACGATGGCGCGCCGCGCCGCGGCGGCGCGTGGGTTCTTCGCGAGCCTCGAACGCGATGGGGCGATCGATCGGGATCCGGCCGCGAGGCTGCGTGCCCCGCGGCCCGAGCGGCGGCTGCCGCGGGTCCCGTCCCGCAGGCAGGCGGTCGAGACGATGGACGTCCTCGCCGCGGCGGCGTCCGAGGAGGACCCCGTCGCGGTCCGCGATCTCGCGATCGTCGAGCTGCTCTACGCGGCCGGGGTGCGGGTCAGCGAGCTCACGGGGCTCGATCTCGCGGACCTCGACCTCGAACGGGGGACCGTCCGGGTGCTCGGCAAGGGTGCGAAGGAGCGCGTCGTCCCGTTCGGCGCGCCTGCGGCGCGCGCGCTGTCGCGGTGGATCGACGCTCGGGGCGCGCTCGTGAGCGATGCGACGCCGACGAACGCGCTGTTCCTCGGTGCGAGGGGCGCCCGGATGGGGACGCGCGCCGTCTACGGGATGGTCGAGCGGCTGCTGCGCGACGAGCCGGCGTCGGGACCGCGGGGACCGCACGCCTTCCGGCACGCGGCGGCCACGCATCTCCTCGACGGCGGCGCGGATCTGCGCGTGGTGCAGGAGTTCCTGGGGCATGCGAGCCTCGGAACCACGCAGCTCTACACGCACGTCAGCGTCGAGAAGCTGCGCGAGGGCTACCGGCTCGCGCATCCGCGCGCCTGATCCGAGGCTCATCCCCCGGCGATCGGTCTGGTCGGCAGCAGGATCGGCCATGTCGCCCCGCCGAGCCAGCGCAACGGGCTCCGATACTCCCCGTCGACGCGCACCCCGACGTGCACGCACGGCACGTCGCAGTGTCCCGCCTCGATGCGCGCGAGGGGCTGTCCGCGCTCGACCGTCTCACCTTCGGCGACGAACGCGGAGACGGGCTCGTAGCTCGAGATCACGCCACCGCCGTGGTCGATCGACAGCACCCCGCGGTCGACGACCCACCCTGCGAAGCGCACGACGCCGTCGGCGGGCGAGCGCAGCTCGCCGTCCCGCGCCGCGATGTCGACACCGCGGTGTCCCGGCTGCCACGGCTCGGGAGGGCCGAGGAAGGCGCGGATCACCTGTCGAGGTGCGGCGACGGGCCACGACCAGGGCGTCGTGTCGGCCGCAGCCGGGACAACGCCGGCCGGCGGCCCCGTCGCGAGCGCTGGGGCCGGGAGCGCCGTGGTCGCGAGGGCGAAGGCGAGGACGAGTCCGATCGCGCGCATCCCGGCACGATGCCGCAGTCGAGCCGACCGTGCCGCGCCGTTCAGTCCGAATGTGGACAGTCGCACGTCCCGACGGGCTGCGCAGGGCGAGCGCGGTGCAGGGCGAGGGCCCGGGGCCCGACGCGAGCCCGCGCCTGCTACCATTGACGTCGCACTTCGCAAGAGGTGACTTCGCGCGTCCGCGAACGGCTGAACCCATCAGTCCCGGCAAGCCAGAAGGCGAGCAGGGCGGGGGACTCCGGGACGCTAGGCGCCGGCTCGATCCGAGTCCGGCGAAACCAACTGAGAAACCGCAGGACGGCTCGCCGTGCTGCGCGGAGACGCGGACCGGCGCTGCCGGCCCGCACAGAGAGGAAGTCCGGCCATGGCCGTCGTCACCATTCGCCAGCTGCTCGACAGCGGCGTCCACTTCGGGCACCAGACCCGCCGCTGGAACCCGAAGATGAAGCGCTTCATCTTCACCGAGCGCTCGGGCATCTACATCATCGACCTCCAGCAGTCGCTCGCGTTCATCGACAAGGCGTACGACTTCGTCAAGGAGACCGTCGCCCACGGCGGCACGATCCTCTTCGTCGGCACGAAGAAGCAGGCGCAGGAGGTCATCGCGGAGCAGGCGCAGCGCGTCGGCCAGCCCTATGTCAACGAGCGCTGGCTCGGCGGCCTGCTCACGAACTTCCAGACGATCTCCAAGCGCCTCGCGCGCATGAAGGAGCTCGAGGAGATCGACTTCGACGACACGACGAGCGGCTTCACGAAGAAGGAGCTCCTGCTCAAGAAGCGCGAGCTGACGAAGCTGCACAAGTCGCTCGGCGGCATCCGGAACCTGACGAAGACCCCGAGCGCGATCTGGGTCGTCGATACGAAGAAGGAGCACCTCGCGATCGACGAGGCGAAGAAGCTCGGCATCCCCGTCATCGGCATCCTCGACACGAACTGCGACCCCGACGAGGTCCAGTACCCGATCCCGGGCAACGACGACGCGATCCGCTCCGTCGGGCTGCTCACGCGCATCATCGCGGACGCCGCCGCGGAGGGCCTCATCCAGAAGCACCAGGCCCCCGAGGCCGCGGGCAACGTGTCGGCCGTGACCGACGTCGAGCCGCTCGCCGAGTGGGAGCGCGAGCTCCTCGAGGCGTCGAGCGCGCCGACGAGCGTCGCCGAGCAGATCGAGGCGGTCGACCAGGGCGCCGACGCGGCCGACAAGGTCGCGGAGGTCATCGCGGCGCAGGCCCCGACCGAGGAGAACGACGCGGACGCGCTCGTCGCCGAGCACGAGGCCGCGGCCGACCCGACGGTCGTCCCGCACCACCACGTCGAGTCCGACGCGCAGACCGAGGCCCGCATCGAGGCGGAGGCGGCCGCTGAGGCGCCCGCCAAGAAGCCCGCCGCTCGCAAGTCGGCGGCGAAGGCCGAGGCCCCCGCGGCCGAATGACGGCCCCGCATCACGCAATCACGGCGACCAGGTAAGGAACCAGGACAAATGGCAGAAGTGAGTCTCGCCGACATCAAGGCGCTGCGCGAGCGGCTCGGCACGGGCATGGTCGACACGAAGAACGCGCTCGTCGAGGCCGAGGGCGACATCGAGAAGGCGGTCGAGATCCTCCGCCTCAAGGGCGCGAAGGGCAACGCGAAGCGTGCCGATCGCTCGACGAGCGAGGGCCTCGTCGCCGCGATCGAGTCCGCGACGGCGGTCACCCTCATCGAGCTCGCGTGCGAGACCGACTTCGTCGCGAAGAACGAGAAGTTCGGCGCGCTCGCCCAGCGCGTGCTCCAGGCCCTCGCCGACTCGGGCGCCGAGACGCTTCAGGCCGCGCTCGCGGTCCCGACGGAGGGCGGCACCGTCCAGTCGATCATCGAGGAGCAGGCGGCGACGATCGGCGAGAAGGTCGAGCTGCGCCGCGTCGTGCGCATCCCCGGCGAGCACTTCGAGGTCTACCTGCACCAGACCTCGAAGGACCTGCCGCCGCAGATCGGCGTCGTCGTCGCCTACACGGGTGCCGACGCCGAGACGGCGCGCTCGATCGCGCAGCACATCTCGTTCGCCGACCCGCAGTACCTGACCCGCGAGGACGTCCCCGCGTCGGTCGTGGAGAACGAGAAGCGCATCGTCGAGGAGATCACCCGCAACGAGGGCAAGCCGGAGGCGGCGCTGCCGAAGATCGTCGAGGGCCGCCTCGGCGCCTTCTACAAGCAGGTCTCGCTCGCGGAGCAGGAGTACGCCCGCGACAACTCGAAGACGGTCGGGCAGGTCGCCAAGGACGCCGGCATCGTCGTGACGGGCTTCGCCCGCTTCAAGGTCGGCGCCTGAGCGTCCCAGGACGCGATTCAGCGGCACCGCGAGGGCCCGGGAGCGGTGCTCCCGGGCCCTCGCGCGCCTCCTGTCACTTGATGCACATGTAGGCGTCCCGCGCGAGCGTGAGCATCTCCTGCTCGGGCGGGTTCGGCGTGTGCCCGAGGTGGTAGTAGTAGACGCCCGCGAGGCCGGTCAGGTCCCAGATGAGGTAGGCGTAGATGTCATCGCCGAGACTCACCCAGTCGGAGGCGAGTCCGCACAGGTCGCGGTTGGCCAGGAAGCCGTCGCCGCTTCCCGTCCCGACGAACGCCTCGTAGTCGCGGTCGACGTCGCCGGGCGGCACCCGTTCGGTCAGGACGACCATGCCGCCGCCGGAGACGAGGTACTTGCAGGCGTCGATCGGGTCGGTGTCGCCGAACGTGCCGAACTCGAGGCCCGTGACGTCGTAGCCCGTGACCTCGGCGACGTAGTCGGTGCCGAGCGGGCAGCGCTCGTCGACGACCGGGTCGACGGGTGGCCCCGGCGGCGCCGGCGGATCGGCCTGCGGCGGCGTGGCCGGCTCGGACTCATCGGCGGCCACCCAGTAGGTCACCGGGATGCTGACGATCGTGTAGTCGGGGTTCGCGGTCAGCTCGATCGCGTTCGCGATCGACTCGAGCGCGTCGCCGAGGATGCCCTCCAGCCAGCCGTTGCCGAGCGAGCGGATCCAACTCGTGAGCTTGTCGACGTCGGCGCGCTGGATGGTGACCCGGACATAGGGCGAGCCGTCGACGACGGCCTTGCGCTTCGTCGCATCGAGCGTCTCGGTGCCGGTCCCGAGGACGATCGACGCCGCGTTCTCGCCGTCGAGGATCATCGCCTCGGTCGGCACCGGGTCGGGTCCGGTGAGCAGTACCGGGAGGACGTGATCGGCGGGCACCGCGACGACGTGCCAGTCGACGCTCGCCCCCTTCTGGCTCGTCGGGTCGACGAGGCCGACGAGGTCGAGACAGGCCTGGACCGCGGGCGACGGGGGCTTCGCGAGCCCTTCGAGCCGCACGGTCACGACGCCGTCGGTCCCGATCGCGCCTTCCGGCGAGTAGGCGACCGTCCAGCCGCTCGCCGGGACGACGCTCATCGTCTGCTTCCAGCCGCTGAGCAGCGAGGTCGTGTTGAGCACGAGGTTCGCGACGGCGATCGCGCGCTTGACCGCGGTGAGGGCGTTCCCGCTCAGCGCGTCGAGCGTCCCGTAGGCCTTCTCGAGCGCGCCGCGGATCGCCGTGCCGATGCCGCCCATGCCGTCGAGGAACTCGTCGACCTGCGCGATCGCGTCGCTGACCGTGCTGCAGGCGTCGCCCGCGGCGATCCCGTCCGGCCCCGCGGCGAGGGCCTGCGCCGCGGCTGACAGGCTCGCATCCCGCCCGTCGAGCGCGTCGGCGACGAAGAGGGCGAGCACGACGGTCGGGATGAGGTCGCCGGCGTGCTCATCGGGGGCGAGCTCGCGCGCCGCCCGGGCCCGCGGACTCGCGCCGAGCGCCCACCAGGCGGAGACGATCGCGGCAGGGTCGAGGTAGTCGGGGGCGTCGGCACCGGGGAGCGTCGCCGTCGTCTGGCGCAGCTCGTAGTACTTGACGCCGCCCATCGCGATCGTGGCGCCCTCGGTCCCGATCGTCGAGGGGTCGGGCAGCGACTCCGCGATGCCCTGCAGCTGCCAGTCGGTGAGCACGAGAGCGGTGTCCCCGGTCACCGGATACAGCTCGTCCGTGCCGCCGAACGCGGTCGTCGCGATGCCGAGCCCCGCGAGCCGTGTGCCGAGCGCGGTGATCGGGTCGCCGCCACTCGCGCCGGGCGCGCACGCGACGAGCGTCGTCGTCGCGAGGGTCGCCGCGGCGAGCATGCCAAGCGCCCTGCCCGGCCGTCCCGCCTGCATCGGTCGTCTCCCTAGAGGCCGAATGCGCTGATCGTGACGTTCGGCTCGCCCGCGCCGCCGCTCGCGTAGGCGTAGCTCGCGGAGTGGGCGTCGCCCGTGACCTCCGCGATCCAGGCGCCCTCGCCGGCCTCGGCCGGTCCCGTGAGCCGGAGTCCGGCCGCCGCCATCTCGTCGAGCAGCGCGATCGTCGCGGCCTCGTCGACGCCCTCGATGAGGAGCTGGTAGCCGCCTCCGACCTCGAGCACGAGCACGAGCTCGCCGGATGGCAGCAGCAGCTCGGCGGGCCAGTCGGCGGGCAGCGCCTGTCCGGTCAGGCCCTGCGGCGCGGGATCGGCCGCGCTGTCCTCCTGCGGCTGCGTCGCGGACTCGGAGGAGGAGCCGGCGCCGGCCGGCTCGCCCTGCGCTGCGGGTGCCGAGCCCGCGCAGCCGGCGAGGGCGAGGATCGCGGCGACGGCCGCGCCGAGGAGGAGGGGGACGGTGCGTCGAACTCGGTGCATGGCTCGATTCTCGGCGTCCGCAGAACGCGATGACAGTGCGGTCGCGGGTTATTCGACGTCAGGGTCCCGCCGCGGTCCCGCTGCGTGCACGACGAGGCCGATCCGGGTCGTCGCGCCGGTGCGGCGCATCGCCTCGGTGAGATGCTTCTCGACCGTGCGCACGGCGATGCCGAGGCGGCGTGCGATCTCCGTGTTGCCGGCCCCCGTCGCGGCCTCCGCGACGACCATGCGCTGGCGGGGCGTCAGCTCGCCGTCCGGGTCGACGGGGGAGCGGGCAGCGCCCGACTCGGCGAGGACCCTCGCGGCGAGCACGAGCCGGGTGGGCGCGGCGTAGGCGGCGAGGATCCGCGACACGTGGATCCTCGCCGTGTTGACGGAGATGTGCAGCGCGCCGGCGATCTCTGCGTTCTCCAGCCCGTCGAGGAGCAGCCCGAGCACCTCGCGCTCCCGCGAGGAGAGCGCCGTGCGCCCGCTGCCCGCCGACGGACGCAGTCGTCGTCCGGTGCCGCGCAGCTCGCGCGCGGCCGCCCGGCGCAGTCCCCGGTAGTCCTCGCCCGTCCCGGCGACGACGGCTTCGAGCCGTCGGGCCGCGTCGCCGCGTCGGCCCGCGGCGATCCGGGCGCGCGCGGCGAGGATCTCGCCCTCGGCCGCCTCGATGCCGCGACCGGCCGCGGTCGCGAGCCGGACCGCCTCCTCGGCCTCCGCGACCGCGGCGGCCGCGTCGCCCGCGAGGAGACTCACGCGGCTGCGCGCGCGGGCGAGCGTCGAGTCGACGATGGGGTCGCCCGCGAACGTCTCGAGCCGCGCGAGCCATGCCTCGGCGGCGCTGCGGTCGTCCGCTCGGATCGCCGCGTGGATGAGCATCTCGAGGGTCATCGCGCGGTCGACCACCATCGCGCGGTCCCAGTCGAGTCCGGCGACGAGGACCTCGACGCGGTGCGCGTCGTTGATCGCGATCAGCCCGTAGCAGGTCAGCAGGGCGACCCCCAGGTCGATGCGATCATGGCGTTCTCGGTCGGTGCGCTGCACGCGCAGCGCCGCCGCACGGACCGCGGCGGGCTCGGCGGCATTGCCCGCGATGAGCGATCGGGTCGCCGCGACGAGGTCGGCGAGCCGCGACTGCGCGGGCGACGCGGTCCGATCGAGCACGGCCGCGGCCTCCTCGATGCGGCCCGAGAACGCGGCGATCCGCGCCGCGAGGACCGCCATGACGGCCTCGAACGGATGCCCCGTGAGCGTCCCGGAGAACGCGGTCGGCAACCTCCCGAGCCTCGTGCAGAGCCCGACTCGTGCGCAGGCGAGCGCGGCCTCCGCGAGCGCGTATCTGGCGAACTCGGAGGTGTCCGAATCGCGCCCGAGCAGCGGGAGCAGCGCGAGCGCGTCGACGAGGGGATCGCCCGATGGGCAGTGTCCGGGGGCCGTCGCGCGCCAGTCGCCCGGGATACCGGTGCCGGCCGCGGCGAGCCCGAGCATCGCGTAGCCGAGGATGCTCGCCTCGGGGTCCTCGCGGCGATCGCGGGGGAGCCGGCTTGCGGCGTCCCGCGCGAGTCCGAGCGCCGCCGCGTGCTCGAGTCGCCAGGACGCCGAGAACGCGGCGAGCGCGAGCGCCCAGGTGTCGTCGCCGGGCGCGAGCGACCCGCTCATCCCGTCGACGAGGCCGTCGAGCGCCGACCGCAGTCCTCGGGCGCGCGGCATCATGGCGCGACCGTACTCCCGCCCGAGTGCCGCTGTCACTCCCGGCGCCGCGGGACGTCCTCGGATCCCGGGCCGCGGCCGCTACTCTGATCGCATGAGCGAACCGCGACGCCGAGTCCTCCTGAAGCTCTCCGGCGAGGCGTTCGGCGGGGGCCAGCTCGGGGTGAACCCCGATGTCGTGGCCGGGATCGCGAAGGAGATCGCGGTCGCGAGCTCCGAGGGCGTCGAGATCGCGGTCGTCGTCGGCGGTGGGAACTTCTTCCGCGGCGCGCAGCTGAGCCAGCGCGGCATGGATCGCGGTCGCGCCGACTACATGGGGATGCTCGGCACGGTCATGAACGCCCTCGCCCTCCAGGACTTCCTCGAGCAGGCCGGTGCGCAGGTGCGGGTCCAGTCGGCGATCACGATGACCCAGGTCGCCGAGCCGTACATCCCGCTGCGGGCGACCCGTCACCTCGAGAAGGGCCGAGTCGTCATCTTCGGCGCGGGCGCCGGTCTGCCGTACTTCTCGACCGACACCGTCAGCGCGCAGCGCGCGCTCGAGATCGGCTGCGACCTCGTGCTCGTCGCGAAGAACGGCGTCGACGGCGTCTACACGGCCGACCCGCGCAAGGACGCGACGGCCGAGCGCCTGGACCATGTCACCTACCAGGACGCGCTCGTCAAGGGGCTCAAGGTCGTCGACTCCACCGCGTTCTCCCTGTGCATGGACAACGGCATGCCGATGCTCGTCTTCGGCATGGAGCCCTCCGGGAATCTGACGCGCGCCCTGCGCGGCGAGCGCATCGGCACCCTCGTGTCGAACTAGACGCGTTCCGGCGGCCGGGAGCCTGCCGACTAGACTCGTCCCGACGTGTAAGGAGCGCCCGATGACGATCAACGACGTCCTTTCGGACGCCAAGGAGAAGATGGACCTCGCGATCGAGGTCGCGAAGGACGACTTCGGCACGATCACGGCCGGCCGGGCGAACCCCGCGCTGTTCCAGAAGGTGCTCGTGGAGTACTACGGCACGCCGACGCCGCTCGCTCAGCTCGCCTCGCTGCAGAACCAGGAGGCCCGCGTCCTGCTCATCACACCGTTCGACAAGAGCGCGCTCAAGGAGATCGAGAAGGCGCTCGTCGGCGCCGCACACCTCGGTGCGACGGTCGGCAATGACGGCACCGTGATCCGGGCGACGATCCCCGAGCTGACGCAGGACCGGCGCAAGGAGTACGTCAAGCTCGCGCGCGACAAGGCCGAGGCCTCGCGCGTCGTGCTGCGCAACCTCCGTCGCACCGCCCGCGAGGCGCTCGACAAGCTCGACGGCGTCGGCGACGACGAGATCGCCCGGGCCGAGAAGGAGCTCGACGCCGTGACGAAGGCGCACGTCGAGGCGATCGACGCCGCGCTCAAGCACAAGGAATCGGAGCTGCTCGAGGTCTGATGGCCGCCGACTTCGAGGCGTTCGAAGCCCAGCTGCGGGAGGCCAACGACGAGATCAACCGCAGGAGCGGCCGGCCGCTGCTCCCGGCGATCCTCACCGGCGTCGTGCTCGGCGGGATCGTCATCGCCGGGGTCTTCTTCAAGCCGCTGCTCGTCCTGCTCGCCGTCGCCGCGACCGTCGCCGGCTCCTCGGAGCTCGCGAATGCGCTGCGCGGGGTCGGGCGCCGGGTGCCGCGGATCCCGATCATCGCAGTCGCCGTCGCGGGCCCGCCGGCGGGATTCTGGCTCGGCAGCGGCGGGCTGTGGCTCGTGACGCTCGCCGGCATCGCCCTCGTCCTCGGCTGGCGGATCGTCGAGCAGGCGCGGCCCGGACTACGGGTCGCGGCCGCCGCGCTCGCCCGTGACCTCGCGGCGGCGACGCTCGTCGTGCTCTACGTCACCTTCCTGTCGTCCTGGTCGATGGTGCTGCACGCCCAGCCCGAGGGCCAGTGGTGGCTGCTCGGCTGCCTCATCATCGTCATCGCGAACGACACGGGCGCCTACGCGGTCGGGCTGACGCTCGGCAGGCACCCGATGGCACCGAGGATCAGCCCGAAGAAGTCGTGGGAGGGCTTCGCGGGCGGCGTCGCGGTCTCGCTCATCGCCGGTGTCCTCGTCGGGATGTTCATGTGGCAGCAGGCGTGGTGGGTCGGCATCATCGCGGGGCTGCTCTTCGTCGGCACGGGCACGATGGGCGATCTCGCGGAGTCGCTCATCAAGCGCAACCTCGGCATCAAGGACATGAGCGGCTGGATGCCCGGCCACGGCGGCGTGCTCGACCGGCTCGACTCGATCGCGCCATCGCTCGTCGTCGCGTTCGGCCTCTATGCGGTCTTCTTCTGACAGAATTCGATCCATGAGCTCGAACACCTTCCCGAAGGCCCGTCGGGGGACGAAGGGCTACGACCCCGCCCAGGTCGAGGACTTCCTGGACGACGCGAAGCGCGCCTACTCGGCGCCGTCGGGGACCCCCGCGGTGCTGACTGCGAAGCAGATCCGCAACACGGCGTTCACGATGCGCGCGGGGGGCTACTCGACCGAGCACGTCGACGCGGCCCTCGAGCGCCTCGAGGACGCGTTCGCCGAGCGCGAGCGCACCGCCGCGGTCGCGACCGCGGGGGAGCACGTCTGGTACGGGCAGGTGCGCGGGCTCGCGCAGGAGGTCCTCGATCGCGCGGCGCGCACCCCGAAGCACAAGTTCAAGCGTGTCAGCGGCTTCACCCGCGGATACCACCCCGGCGACGTCGACGCGCTCTGCGAGCGCCTCGTCGGCTACTTCCAGCACGGGCTGCCGCTCAGTCCCGACGAGGTCCGCAAGGCGACCTTCCGGCTCGTGCGCGGCGGGTACCAGGAGCAGCAGGTCGACGCCGTCCTCGACGCGGCCGTCGAGGTCATGCTCGCGGTCCGCTGATCGTCCGCCCTTCCCCGCGGCCGAGACTCAACCTAAACTTGAATCTTTGTGAGCACTGTGACGTCACGCCCGAGCGCTGACGAGGGCGGCACGCCGTCCCCGTCGGGCCGTCGCGCGCCGTTCACGAGGCTGCTCCCGTCGCTCGCGGTGATCGCCGTGATGGGCATGGTGAGCCTCGCCGCGCTCGCCCCGACCCGGGCGTGGTCGAGCGGCGACGACCCGCGGTCGAGCTGGGCGGGCGCGATCGGCGACGTCGACGGCCAGCAGCTCGACCTCGTGCAGGCGGCCGTCGCGGGTGCTCCGACAGAACGCGACGGCTTCGCCGCCGAGGCCCCGCCGGCGCCCGCGTGGGCGAGCGCGCCCGCGGTCGGGGTGCCCGACCCCGGCACCGCGCAGGCGATCGGCTATGAGATGGTCAAGGCCATGGGCTGGGACGACAACGAGTGGAACTGCCTCGCGGCGCTGTGGACGCGCGAGTCGAACTGGAACACCTTCTCGCACAACCCGTCGAGCGGCGCATACGGGATCCCCCAGGCCGTGCCGGGGGAGAAGATGTCCTCGGCCGGGGCCGACTGGGCGACGAACCCCGCGACGCAGATCCGCTGGGGCATCGCGTACATCTCCGGCCGCTACGGGACGCCGTGCGGCGCCTGGCAGCACTCCGAGGAAAACGGCTGGTACTGAGCGATGCCGCGTGCGAACCGTCGGCGCGTCGACGACGCCGAGCCGCTGGACGCCGGGCGGATCCTCCTCGGCGCGCGCCGCACGGTGGTCAAGCGGGACGGGCAGTGGTCGGTGCAGCCGATGTCCTCGGCCGGCGCCGTCAAGGACTACGTCTGCCCCGGCTGCTCCCGGACGATCGAGCCGGGTACGGCGCACCTCGTCGCGTGGCGTGCCGACAGCATCCTCGGCGACGAGGACGCCGTCGCGCAGCGCCGCCACTGGCACCGCCGCTGCTGGGAGATCCGCGCGTGAGCGTGCCGAGCGAGCCGGTAGGGCCCATCGCCATCCGCGGACCGGTCGAGCTGCCCGCCCGGCGCGAGGACATCGTGCTGCGCACCGAGGACGGCCTCACGCTCGTCGGAGAGCTCGCCGCGCCGTTGACGCGCGAGCCCGTCGCGACGCTCGTGACCCTGCATCCGCTGCCGACCGGCGGCGGCTTCATGGACTCGCACATCCTGCGCAAATCCGCGGCGCGGCTGCCCGCGCTCGCCGACGTCGCGGTCCTGCGCTTCAACTTCCGCGGCGTCTCGTCGCCGCGTGGCACCTCGGAGGGGTCGTTCGGCGACGGCGAGCTCGAGCGCCACGATCTCGCCGCGGCGGTCGCGTTCTGCACCGATCGCGTCCTGCCGTCGCCCTGGCTGCTCGGCTGGTCGTTCGGCACCGAGGTGCTGCTCAAGCACGCGAGGGACCTCGCGGCCGGTGGCGGCATCGCCGGCGCGATCCTGCTCTCGCCGCCGCTTCGCCGCACCCGTCCCGAGGAGCTCGCGCGCTGGGCCGACGTCGACGTGCCGGTCGTCGCGCTCATCCCCGAGCTCGACGACTACCTGCGCCCGCCCGAGGCCCGCGAGCGCTTCGCGGTCGCGCCGAACGTCGAGCTCGTCGAGGTCGCCGGCGGCAAGCACCTCTGGGTCGGCGAGGAGCAGACCTACCGCGTGCTCACCGAGGTCGTCGCCCGGCTCAACCCGGCTGCGCTCCCGCTGCCCACCACCTGGCCCCTCCCGTAGCCCCTCCGCTTTTCAGGAGAATCGGGCTCGCGCGTGCAATATGCACGCGTCGCGTCGATTCTCCTGAAAAGCGGAGGGGAAGCTACGGCTAGCGGGCGTCCTGGCGGGGGACGTAGACCTTGTTGATGATGAGGATGATCGCCGCGGCGACGGGGATCGCGACGAGCGCGCCGAGCAGGCCGAGCAGCGCGCCGCCCGCGAGCGCGGCGATGACGACGACCGGGCCGGGGACCTTGACCGCCTCGGCCATGATCCGCGGGCTCACGAAGTACGCCTCGATCTGCATGTAGATGACGGCGTAGATGCCGACCGCGAGGGCGCTCGCCGGGCCGTTGAACAGCAGCACGAGGAGCGTGTTGACGATCGTCGCCGTGATCGTGCCCACGAGGGGGATCATCGAGCCGAGCATCGCGAGGAACGCGAGCAGCGCCCAGTAGTCGACCGGCAGGCCGAACAGGGGGAAGACGATGCTGAGCATGATCCCGGTGAGCACGCCGTTGAGCAGGCCGAGCGCGCCCTGGCCCATGACGAAGCGGCCGACGGAGCGGCTGACCTCCTCGGCGATCTCGATGAAGAGCGGCCGCTTGCTCGCGGGGACCATCCGGTAGAGCGCCCGCTTGATGCCGGCGGTCGATGCCGTGAAGTAGATCGTGAGGATGACGACGATGAGCGCGCCGCCGAGGCCGGTCAGGATCGCGACGCCGAAGTTGAGGACGCCGAGGCCGATCGCGGCGTAGTCGATGTTCTTGAGCCAGGACTCGAGCTGGGCGACGATCTCGTCGATGCCGAGCCACGCGAGGTTGGTCGAGATCCACTGGCCGATGTCGCCCGTGCTGCTGAATCGCGCGACGAGGTCGGGGAAGGCCGCGATCGCGCCCCCGACCTGGTCGGCGACGACCGGGATGATCGCGAAGACGAGCCCCGCGATGAGCCCCGCGAAGGCGACGAGCACGATGATGATCGCAGCCCAGCGCGGGACCTTGCGGGTCTCGAGCCAGGTGATCATGGGATCGAGTCCGAGCGCGATGAACAGCGCGGCACCGACGTAGGTGAGGATCTGGCCGATCGAGGCGACCGCCCCGCCGAGCGCGATCGCGATGAGCACGCCGATGCCGGCGAACAGCCCTGCGCGGAAGGGGTTGAGGATCCTCACGACGCCCAGTCTGGCGTGACCGACTCGGCCTTGGATAGCGCCCCGCGGAGATTCTCCAGGTAGGCCGCGACGTCGTCGCGCTCGGCGCGCAGCGCCGCGAGGCGCGACTCCGAGTCGCCGAGGAGCGTCGCGGCCTGCTGCTGGGCCTCCTCGACGATCGCGCGGGCCCGCGCCTCGGCGTTCGACAGGATCTCCGCGGCGATCGCGTCCGAGCGCTCCCGGGCCTCCCGCGCCTGCCGCGAGGACTCCTCCTGGATGCGCAGCGCCGTCGCGCGCTGCTCCTCGGCCTCCGCCGTCGCCGTCTGGAGGCGCTCCTCCGCGGTCGACAGGAAGGCCTGCGTCTCCTCCAGCGCCGTGCGGTGCTTGGCGAGCGCCCCCCGCTCGGCCTCCTCGGCGCGGGCGGAGAACGCGAGCTCCTGATCCTGCCGGGTGCGCTCGAGCTCCGCGGCGAGGGCGGCGCGGGCCTCGCCGATCTCGCGCTCGACGTCGGCGCGGGCGATCGCGACGTCGCGCTCGGCCGCCGCTCGATCGATCTCGATCGCGGCGTCGACCGCGCTGCGCTTGCCCGCGAGCTCGTCGGCGAGCGCCGTCTCCGCCTCGGTGCGCCGCGCGGCGAGCTCGCGGTCGAGGGCTGCGCGCGCCGCCTGGACCTCGGCGTCGAGGGCGGCGCGGGTGTCGGCCTCCTCGGCTCGGAGCGCCTGCGTGCGCGTCGCGACCTCCGTCGCGAGGCGCTGCCTGGCGTCCTCGATCTCGGCGGCGAGACCCGCGCGTGCGGCCGCCGTCTCGGCGGCGAGCCGTCCCCGTTCGGCGGCGATCTCGGCGGCGAGCCGCGCCGACTCGCTCGTGCGCTCGTCGGCGATCCGTGCGCGCTCGGCCGCGGCCTCGCGCTCCTGCGCGCCGAGCGCGGCCGCCATCGCCGCCTCGTGCTCGGCTCGCTCGGCCGCGATCTGCTCGGCGGCGCCGCCGAGCAGCCGCTCGCGCTCTGTCGCCAGCTGCGAGCGGCCCGACTCGAGCTCGCGGGCGAGCGTCTCGCGTCCCGCGGCGAGCTCCGCCGTCAGCTCGGCCCGTGCCGCGGCGTCCTCGCGCTCGAAGGTCTCGCGTGCATGCGCCGCATCGCGCTCGGCCGCCTCGGCGGCCCTCCGCGCCTCGTTCGCCTCGCGCTGCGCCTCGCCGCGCAGCCGCGCGGCCTCGTGCTCCGCGGCAGCCCGCTCGGCCGCAGCCTCGCGCTGCGCGGTCGCCCGCAGCTCGGCGGACTGCGTCGCGGCCGCCGCACGCAGCACCTCCGTCTCACGGCGGGCGGTCTCCAGCGAGATCCGGGCCTCCTCCTGCGCTCTCGCGACCGTGGCCGCCGCATCGGCCGCGGCGGTGGCGACGAGCGCCTCCGCGCGAGCGGTCGCCTCCGCGACCTGCCGCGCCGCCGCGTTCTGCGCCTCCGCGCGCAGCGCCTGCGCCTCCGCGGCCGCCTCGGCGCGCACCCGCTGGGCATCGATGTCCGCCTGGCCGATGAGCCGGGTCGCCTGCTCCTCGGCGATCCGCAGCGTCGACTCGAGGCGCGAGCCGAGGCCCGCGTAGGTGGGTCGGCCGAGCTCGTCGAGCTCCGCCTGCAGGTCCTCGTTGACGGCGAGCAGCCGCTGCACCTCGCGCTGCGCGGTGGCCCGCTCGGCCGCAGCGCGATCCGACTCGGCCTGGAGCGCGGCGAGCGCCCGGTCCACCTCCTCGCGGCGGTAGCCGCGCATCTCGCTGCCGAACCGGCTCTCCTCGGCCAACATGCCCTCCCGGCGGGATCGTCCGCAAGGCTCCGAGTTTAGTGGGAGTTGGTGTCCTCCCGGGGACCGGGTTCGTGCTCCCGGGGTGGCTCCCGGTACCCTGGAATGTCGTTTTACAGGAGTGTCATCCCGTGCGCCTTGTCCTCGCCATCATCACGTTCGTCGCAGCAGCGATCCTGCTCGCGCTCGGGATCGGCATCCGCGTCGCGCCCGAGGCGGTCCAGAAGTACGACTACTCGGTCGAGTCGAGCGGCACCGCGCCCGTCACGATCATCGACGGCACGACGCTCAACGCGCTCGACGGCCGTCAGACCATGACGATCAGCGGCAGCGACGAGATCGTCGCCGCCTACGCGCGTCGCGCCGACGTGCTCGCCTGGGTGGGCGAGGCGAGCTACAACGAGATCGCGTTCCGCGACGACAACGGCGAGACGTGCGTGCCCGACCCCCTGCAGCCGGAGCTCTGCGTGCTCGAGTCGATCCGTCACCCCGGCACCGAGACGAGCGTCCCCGACCCGTACGGCGCCGACCTCTGGATGGAGGACTACCGCGACGTCGACTCGCTGCGGATGACCGAGACGCTGCCGTCCGACATCACCTACGTCATCGCCTCCGACGGCGTCGCCCCCGCGCCGAGACTCGTCGAGATCTCCTGGCCGACGCCCGCGCCCGCCTCGCGCGAGTTCTCCGCCTGGTTCATCATCGGCGGCGCCGTCCTCGGCGTCATCGGACTCGTCCTGCTGTTGACCGCGATCCATCGCATGCGCGGGGGCGGCGGCCCCCGGCGCCGAATGCCGAAGGTGCCGAAAGTGCAGACCATCAAATCGATCCGATCCCCGAAGGCCGCCGCGCGCAGCGGAGCGGGCGTCGCCGTCGTCGCCGCGCTCGTCGTGGGGGCGCTCGCGTTCTCGCCGACCACGACCGCGCAGGCCGCGACGACCCCGACTCCCGCCCCGACGCCCGGCTCGAGCGACACCGGCGCCCCGATCGCGGCCCTCGACGAGCGGCAGGTGCGTCGCATCGTCGATCGTGCGGTGACGACCGTCACCTCCGCGGACGGGACGAACGACGCCGAGCTCGTCGCCACCCGCGTCGCGGGTCCCGCGCTCGAGCTCAAGACGGCGGACTATCTGCTGCGCAGTCGCGACGGCGCCCAGGTCGCGTCGTCGCCGGTCATCCCCACCGACGGCGAGATCGTGCTGAGCCTGCCGCAGCAGGTCCCCGAGGGCTCGACCGCGTGGCCGCGCCGGCTCTTCGTCGTCGTCGCGCAGCCGCAGGCGCTCGAAGGCGGCCAGACCGCGCCGACGCCGAGCGCGACCCCGACGCCGGGGGCGACCGAGGGCACCGAGGCGGAGGCGGCCCCCGCGGTCCTCCCGCCCGTCGCGATGGTGCTGACCCAGGCGGATCCGCGCTCCGACTACAAGATCACCTATCTCGTCGCGCTCCAGGCCGACATCCCGGAGGTGCCGGCGACCGCGGACGGCACCGCGGTGCTCCCGCCCGACAGCTCCCTCGTGTCCTACCCGATCGCCGACGTGACGGCGAGCTACGTCGACATCCTCGTGACCGACGCCGAGAGCGCCGCCTACGACGCGTTCGACGTCAGCGACGATCGCTTCGTCCTGGGCTGGGGACTCGCCAAGCAGCAGGCGCAGCAGGCGAACCAGCAGGCGCAGGAGTCGCCGAACAGCATGGCGTTCTCGACCGTCGCGGGCGACGGGCCGCTCGTCGCGCTCGCGACGACCGAGGGCGGCGCGCTCGTCCTCGGCACGGTGCGCCAGACCGTCGACGTGACGCCGGCCGAGGCGGGCGCGAAGGTCATCGCGCAGGGCGCGATCAACGTGCTGAGCGGCGTCGAGCGCAGCGAGCGCGGGTACAGCTCGGTGTACGCCGGCCAGCTGCTGTTCTACGTCCCGCCGCTGGACAGCGAGGACCCGATCGTCGTGCTCGGCTACGCGGGCGGCATCGTCTCGTCGGCGGAGCGGTCATGAGCGACCCCACGGCCGCGAGCCTGCGCGGCGCCGTCGACCTGTCGAGCCTCGTCCGCCGTGCGAGCGGTACGGCGAGCCCGCCGCCCGCCCCCGGCGCGCGGGTGTTCGCCGCGGACGACACGACGTTCACGAGCGTCATGGAGCTCTCGCAGACCGTCCCGGTGCTCGTCGAGTTCGTCGACGACAGAACGCCGGACACCGGCCTCGGTGCGGTCGTCGAGGCCTATGCGGGCCGGGTCGCGCTCGCGCGCGTCGACGCGCTCGCGAACCCGCAGCTCGTCCAGGCGTTCCAGGTCCAGCAGATCCCGCTCGTCGCCGCGGTGATCGCCGGCCGGCCCGTCCCGCTCTACGCGGGTGCGCTGCCCGAGTCCGAGGTGCGCGGCGTGCTCGACCAGGTGCTCCAGATCGCGTCCCAGCAGGGCGTGTCCGGCACGCTCGGCGAGCCCGACGGCGAGGAGCCGGCCGAGGCGCCGCTGCCGCCGCTGCACCAGGCGGCCTACGCGGCGATCGAGGCGGGCGACTACCCTGCGGCGATCGCGGCGTACGAGCAGGCGATCCGGGAGAACCCGCGCGACGCCGACGCCGTCGCCGGCCTCGCCCAGGTGCGCCTGCTCGCGAGGCTCGCGGGCGAGGCCGACGAGGCCGACCGGGCGTTCGCGGCGGGCGATGCGGACGGGGCGTTCGAGCTGCTGTTCGCGCAGTTCGCGGCGGGCGATCCGGACGAGCGCGAGCGAGTCAAGGCACGCCTGCTGGAGTACTTCGAGATCCTCGCGGACGACCCGCGCGTGGGCCCCGCGCGCCGCCGGCTCGCGAGCCTCCTCTACTGACGTCGGGGTCTCGCGCCGCGACCGTCGGCTGCTGCTCGACCCGCGAGAGGCGCGTCGCCCTGCGCCTCGCCGCGCCTGCGGTGGACGCAGATGGTCACGTGGAGGCCGGCGGGACGACCTTTTGCGCCCACTCCCGCGGCTACGGGGCGAGCCAGACGGCGCTGAGCGCGGGGAGGTGGACCCACGCGGAGGCGGGGCGGCCGAAGTGCGCGCCGGCGTCCGCGTCGACCCCGCCGAGGTTCCCGGCGCCCGAGCCGCCGAACTCGAGCGCGTCGGTGTTGAGCAGCTCCCGCCAGCGTCCCGCTCTCGGCAGCGCGAGCCGATAGTCGATGCCGACCCCCGAGAAGTTGAACGCCGCCGCGACCGCGTGACCCCCGCGCGACCAGCGCAGGAAGGCGATGACGTTCTGCGCCGCGTCGTGCTCGTCGATCCAGCCGAAGCCGGCCGGATCGTGATCGAGCTCCCAGAGCGCGCCGTGCTCGCGGTAGAGCCGGCCGAGCTCGCGCACGAGCCGCTGCACGCCCGCGTGCTCGGGATGCTCCGCGAGCCACCACGGCAGCCCGCGCTCCTGGCTCCACTCCGACGACTGCGCGAACTCCCCGCCCATGAACAGCAGCTGCTTGCCGGGGTGCGCCCACTGGAAGGCGAGGTAGGCGCGCAGGTTCGCGAACTGCGCGGGGCGCTCGCCCGGCATCCTCTCGAGCAGCGAGCCCTTGCCGTGCACGACCTCGTCGTGGCTGAGCGGGAGCAGATACCGCTCGGAGTATGCGTATCGCATCGAGAACGTCAGCTCGTCGTGATGGTGCGAGCGGTTGACGGGATCCTCGTGCAGGTAGCGCAGCGAGTCGTGCATCCAGCCCATGTTCCACTTGAGCCCGAAGCCGAGTCCCCCCGCCGATGTCGGCGCCGTCACGCCCGGCCAGGCCGTCGACTCCTCGGCGATCATGACGATGCCGGGATTGCGCCGGTACGCGGTCGCGGTGAGCTCCCGGAGGAACGCGATCGCCTCGAGGTTCTCCCGCCCGCCGTCGCGGTTCGCTCGCCACTGGCCCGGCCCTCGCGAGTAGTCGAGGTAGAGCATGCTCGCGACGGCATCGACGCGCAGCCCGTCGGCGTGGAACTCCTCGATCCAGTGCAGCGCGTTCGCGACGAGGAAGTTGCGGACCTCGGGCCGGCCGAAGTCGAAGATGAGCGTGCCCCAGTCGGGATGCTCGCCGAGCATCGGGTCGGGATGCTCGTAGAGCGGCGTGCCGTCGAAACGGGCGAGCGCCCAGTCGTCGCGCGGGAAGTGCGCCGGCACCCAGTCGAGGATGACGCCGATGCCCGCACGATGCAGCGCGTCGACGAGACGGCGGAAGTCGTCGGGGTCGCCGAAGCGCGAGCTGGGTGCGTAGTAGCCGGTCACCTGGTAGCCCCAGGACGGCCCGTAGGGGTGCTCCATGACGGGCAGGAACTCGACGTGGGTGACCCCGAGGTCCCGCGCGTAGTCGACGAGCTCGGTCGAGAGCTCGCGGTAGCCGAGCCCCGGTCGCCACGAGCCGAGGTGGACCTCGTAGACGCTCATCGGCCCCGCGTGCGGGTCGAGCGAGGCCCGCCGTGCGAGCCAGTCCGCGTCGCCCCACTCGTACTCGGACACGGCGACGCGCGAGGCGGTGCGCGGCGGCATCTCCGTCCAGCGGGCGAGGGGATCGGCGTGCAGTCGCCACCGTCCGTCCGGCCCGCGGACCGCGAACCGGTAGGCCTCGCCCGCGCCGATCTCCGGTACGAACGCCTCCCAGACCCCACTGCCGATCGCGCTCAGCGCGGGTCCGTCCTCGGCGACCCAGCTCCAGCGCTCGCCTGCCAGGCGCAGCTCGATCGCGTTCGGGGCCCACACCGCGAACCACGTCCCGGCGACCCCCTCCCTCGAGCCAGGGTGCGCGCCGAGCGCGTCGGCGAGCTGCTCGTGGCGTCCCTCCGCGATGAGATGCAGATCGACCTCGCCGAGCCCGTGCGTGCGCGCGCCCGTCACGGCGTCGCCGTCCGGTAGTCGATCGCGAGGATGTGGACCGGCAGCTCGTCGGGGTCGAGGCGCACCCAGTTCTCCCGGCTCCAGCGCCAGCGCGCGCCGCTCAGCAGCTCGACGACGTCGAAGCTCGCATCGGCGTCGAGGCCGAGCCGCTGGAGGTCGAGGTAGACGTTCGCCTCGCGCGCCGCGTGCGGGTCGAGGTTCGCGACGACCACGACGCCGTCGTGGGTGCCGGCTCCGCGCGCCGCGACCGCGTCGAGATCGTCGTCGATGAACGCCGCGTCGAGGAACTTCGAGTAGACGAGCACGTCCTCGGAGTCGCTCCAGTGCACCTCGAGGTTGCGCAGCTGGCGCAGCGCCGGATGGGCGGCGCGGATCCCGGCGAGCTGTGCGATGAACGGCGCGAGCGAGGTGCCGGCCTTCACGGCGCCCGCCCAGTCGCGCTGCTTGTACTCGTACTTCTCGTTGTCGGCGTTCTCCTCGGTCCCCGGCCGGGCGACGTCCTCGATGAGCTCATAGCCCGCGTAGACGCCCCAGGTCGGCGAGCCCGTCGCGGCGATCGCGGCGCGCACCTGGTAGCCGGCGCGCCCGCCATGCTGGAGGTACTCGCTGAGGATGTCGGGCGTGTTGACGAAGAGGTTCGGGCGCAGGTACGCGGACGTCTCGTGCGAGATCGAGGCGAGGAACTCCTCCAGCTCCGGCTTCGTGTTCCGCCACGTGAAATAGGTGTACGACTGCTGGAAGCCGGCGCCCGCGAGCGCGCGCAGCATCGCGGGGCGCGTGAACGCCTCGGCGAGGAAGACGACGTCGGGGTGGCGCTCGCGGAAGTCGGCCATCAGGCGCTCCCAGAACGCGAGCGGCTTGGTGTGCGGGTTGTCGACTCGGAAGATGCGCACGCCCTGGGCGATCCAGTGCTCGAGGATGCGCACGACCTCGGCGAAGAGCCCGTCGGGGTCGAGGTCGAAGTCGATCGGGTAGATGTCCTGGTACTGCTTCGGCGGGTTCTCCGCGAACGCGATCGAGCCGTCGGGTCGGTGCTGGAACCACTCGGGGTGCTCCTGGACCCACGGGTGGTCGGGGGAGGCCTGGAGGGCGAGGTCGAGCGCGACCTCGATGCCGAGGTCGCGCGCCGTGGCGACGAACGCGCGGAAGTCCTCGAGCGTGCCGAGGTCGGGGTGGATCGCGTCGTGCCCGCCGCGGGTGCCGTCGGCGAGGAAGCCTCCGACCGCCCATGGGCTGCCAGGCTCGCCCGATCGGGCCTCGACCGAGTTGTTGCGCCCCTTGCGGTGGCGCACGCCGATCGGGTGGATCGGCGGCAGGTAGACGACGTCGAATCCCATCTCCGCGACGGCGGGGAGCCGGCGAGCCGCGGTGCGGAAGGTGCCGCTCGTCCAGCTGCCGTCCTTCGCGCGCTTCGCGCCCTCCGATCGGGGGAAGAGCTCGTACCACTGGCCGACGCCGGCGCGGCTGCGCTCGACGACGACCTCGTGCGTCTCGGACTCGGTGAGCAGGGAGCGGATGGGATCGCGTTCGATCGCGGTGGCGAGCTGGGGCGCGTGGGCCGCCGCGAGCCGGTCCTCGGGGCTGCGTTCGCGGTCGCGCAGCACCGCCGCGGCGTCGCGGTAGAGCTTGCGGCGCGACCGGGTCTCGAGCAGCAGCGCGCCGGCCTCGAGGGTGATCTCCTCGTCCTGCCCGGCGGCGAGCTTGACGGCGGCGGTGCGCAGCCAGCTCGCCCAGTCGTCGCTCCAGGCCCGCACCCGGAAGGCCCAGGTGCCGGTCGCGTCGAGCAGGACCGGTGCCTCCCAGAGGTCGGTGCCCTCGCCGGTCAGCCGCATCCGGTGCACGCGCTGCGAGCCGTCGGGTGCGCTCAGCGCGAGCTCGGCGCCGAGGCGGCCGTGTCCCTCGCGGAAGACGCTCGCGCGGAACGGCACGACCTCCCCGGCGTACGCCTTCGCCGGCCAGCGGCCCTCGGGCTCGACCGGGCCGACGAACCGGATGGGGATTCGGCCGATCACGCCCCCAACCTACCGCCGCCCCGCATCCCGTGACCCCCGGCCGACTCCTGAAGAACGGGTGCGCGCGGGAGGTCAGGCGAGGAAACGGGACAGGAAGTCGCGGGTGCGGGGCTCGCGCGGCGCGCCGAGGACCTGCGCCGACGGACCCTGCTCGCACACGTCGCCGGCGTCGAGGAAGACGACGCGGTGGGCGACGTCGCGCGCGAAGGCCATCTCGTGCGTCGCCATGAGGATGGTCGCGCCGTCGGCGGCGAGCTGGCCGACGAGCTCGAGCACCTCGCCGACGAGCTCGGGGTCGAGCGCGGAGGTGATCTCGTCGAGGAGGAGCACCTCGGGGTCGGTCGCGATGGCGCGTACGATCGCGGCGCGCTGCTGCTGCCCGCCGGAGAGCCGGTCGGGGTGCTCCTTCGCCAGGTCGACGAGGCCGACGCGCTCGAGCAGCGCCAGCCCGCGCTCCTGCGCCTCGTGCTTCGGCACCTTGTGCACGACGCGCGATGCGAGCGTGACGTTCTCCAGCACCGACAGGTGCGGGAAGAGGTTGTAGTTCTGGAACACGGCGCCGAAGCGAGCCCGGACGCGGTTGGCGTCGATGCGCGGGTCGGAGATGTCCTGGTCTCCCAGGAGGATCTGACCGTCGTCGATCGTCTCGAGCAGTCCGAGGCAGCGCAGCAGCGTCGACTTGCCGGAACCGCTCGCGCCGATGAGCGCCACGACCTCGTGCCTCGCGACCTCGATGTCCACGCCGCGCAGCACCTCGCGCTCCCCGAACGCCTTCCACAGTCCGGTGGCCCTCAGCAGCGCCGTCACAGGATCGATCCCGACTGCTCGCGCGAGCGCAGCCGCGCCGTGTACCAGTCCGTGAGACGAATGGTGGGGATCGCGAGCAGGACGAACAGGAGTCCGGCGACGACGTACGGAGTGAAGTTGTAGGTCTGGCCCTGCCAGATCTGCGCGGCCCGCACCGCGTCGACGGCGCCGAGGATCGAGATGAGGCCGACGTCCTTCTGCATCGAGATGAAGTCGTTCATGAGCGGCGGCGTCATCTTCCGCAGCGCCTGCGGCAGGACGACCCGCCGCATCGTCTGGCCGTGCCGGAGCCCGAGTGCGCGAGCCGCGAGTCGCTGGGAGGGGTGCACGGCCTCGATGCCCGCCCGCATGACCTCCGAGACGTAGGCCGAGTAGGTGAGCGTCACCGCGATGACGCCGAGCACGATGGGCGGGATGCGCACACCGGCGACGGTCGGGATGCCGAAGCCGACGACGTAGAGCACGATGATGAACGGGATGCCCCGGAACAGGTCGGTGTAGGCCGCGGCGAGCACCCGCAGCGGGAAGAAGACCGGACCGCGCAGCGTGCGCGCCGCCGCGATGAGCAGGGCGCACGCGCCGACCGTGATGACGGACAGCCCCATCACCTGGAGATTCAGGAGGAAGCCGTCCCAGATCTTCGGCAGCGCCGCCCACGCGATCTCCGGGGCGAAGAACGCGCGCTGCACGTCCGACCAGCCGGGGGTGTTGACGACGGTGATCCAGACGATCGCGGCGAACGCGAGCGTCGAGCCGATCGCCACGAGCACCGAGCGCCGTTGCCGGCTGCGACGGTATGCGCGGCGATCGAGCTCGAGCGCGCTCGACTGATGCGAGGTCACGTGGCGACGCTAGCGGAGTCGTCGCTCACTTGAGGAGAGGGACGCCCTGGCCCGCGCCGAGCCACTCGTCGGTGATCTCCTGCAGGGCGCCGCTGGCGCGCAGGGCGTCGACCGCCGCGGTGACGCTCGCCGTCAGCGGCGAGTCCTTCGGCAGCAGCAGGCCCCACTCGTCGGGCACGCCGGCGGCCGGGAGCTCGCCGACGATGAACGAGTCCTCGATGTACACGCCGGTCGCGTAGTAGGCGGTCGGCAGGTCGAGGACGATCGCGTCGATCTGCCCGGCCTGCAGCGCGGCGACGGCGTCCTCGTTCGAGTTGTAGAGCTGCGGCGCGACGTTCGGGACGATCGCCTCCTCGATCGTGGTCGCGCTCGTCGATCCGGCCATGGCGCCGAGGAGGAGGTCCTTGAGGTCCGCGATCGAGGCGGCGCCCTCGGCGGCGCTGCCGGCGATCGCGACGACCGCCTGGCTCGCCTGGTAGTAGGGGGAGGAGAAGTCGACGGCCTGCTTGCGCTCGTCGGTGATCGTGTACTGCTGGATGTTGAAGTCGAACGCCTTCGGGCCGGGCGCGATCGCCGCGTCGAAGCTCGTGCGCACCCACTCGACGTCCTCGGGCGCGAAGCCGAGCTCCCCGGCGACGGCGTAGGCGACGGCGGCCTCGAAGCCCTCGCCGGACGACGGGTCGTCGTCGATGACGTAGGGGAAGTAGGCGATGTCGCCGGTCGCGACCGTGAGCTTGCCGGGCGTCACCGTCGCGAGGCCGGAGCTCGGCGCGGGGGCCGGGGTCGAGGAGCAGGCGGCGAGGCCGACCGCGACGCTCGCCGCGGCGAGGACGGCGGCGGCGCGCTTGAGCAGGAGGTTCTTGGGCATGGGGATATTCTCTCCGACCTCGCGATCGGCCGTCGGAGTGCGACGGTCCGTTACGCGCCGGGGCTCGCTCAGCGGCGCGCGATGTCCGCGTAGACCCCTGCGGTGATCGCGATCAGGTCGGCGGGAGCGAGCTCGATGTCGAAGCCGCGGCGGCCGCCACTGACGTAGACGCTCTCCCAGAGCCCGGCGGTCTCGTCGACGAAGGTCGGCAGCGCGGTGCGCTGGCCGATGGGGGAGATGCCGCCGACCACGTAGCCGGTCCTGCGCTCGGCGACCTCGGGTCGGGCCATGATCGCGCGCTTGCCGCCCGAGGCGGCCGCGAGCGCCTTCAGGTCGAGTGCGCCCGAGACCGGGACGACGCCGACGACGAGACCGACCCCGTCGACGTCGGCGAGCAGTGTCTTGAGCACCCGATCCGGGTCGGCGCCGATCGCCTCCGCCGCCTCGATCCCGTAGCCGGGCACGCGAGCGCCGGGCTCGGCACGGTCGCTCGAGGACCGGGCGGCGTACTCGTGCGGGACGAACGCGATGCCCGCCCGCGTCAGCGCGATCGTCGCGGGAGTGCCGGTCGCCACTACAGGTCGGTCGGCGCCGTCGCGTCGCTGCCGATGAGGATGCCGTCCTGGATCGCCTGCATCCGCAGCGCGACCTTCGTCCCGACGTCGATCCCGTAGGCGCGGTACTTCTCGCGGATCCGCTTGAGGTAGCTCTTCGCGGTCTCCTCGGAGATCTGCAGCTGGTAGGCGACCGACTTGACGGGTTCGCCGGTCGCGTAGAGGGCCATCACCCGGCGCTCCTGCGCGGACAGTCGCGGCGTGGACGTGTCGGGGCCGCCGTTGACCGCGAGGTCGAGCTCGGCGGAGATGAAGACATCCCCCTGCGCCGCGGTGCGCAGCGCCTCGATGATCATCTCGGCGTCCTCGGTCTTGACGAGGTAGCCGAGCGCCCCGGCGGCGAGCGCCTCCCGGATGATCGAGGGCTCGGAGTACGTGCTCATCAGGACCGCAGTGACTCCGGCGGACTTCAGCAGCGAGATCTTGACGCTGACCGGGATGTTGTCCTTGAGGTCGACGTCGAGCAGGACGATGTCCATGGGGAACGACGGGTGCGAGACGAGCTCGGGCCAGGTCGGCACGGCGGCGACGAGCTCGATGTCGCTCGCGGCGTTGCGCAGCCATTCGGTGAGCGCGCCGAGGAGCATGCGGTGATCGTCGACGATCGCGAGCTTGATGGTCATCGGGTCCCCTTCAGAAGTCCGTTCTACCACGAGCCGGGCCCCGGAGCGCCGGGACGAGGCAGTGGATGTCGATTCGCATGCCGAAGCCGGCGAGGGCCTCCCGGTAGCGGCCGACCCGGGCGAAGTGCTCCCATACCCCCGGGTCGATCATCATCCGGGTCGAGCCGGGCACGTCGACGCGGATCGGGATCGCCTCGAAGTGGTCGGTCTCCATGGCACGGGTCGGGGGGCCGAACGAGAGCGCGATGGGCTCGTGCGGCGAGCGGCTCGCGCCGCCGCGTTCGTCGTGCAGGAGCCAGAGCGCGGACAGCAGCGCGACTCGCTGGCGTGTGTTGAGCAGTCCGGCCGAGGAGCTCGGATCCTCGACGCGGACCTTCTTGCCGAGCAGCGGCGACTCGTCGAGCGCGAGTCCGAGCCAGGTCTTGCTCCGGCTCTCCAGGAGGTGGAGCCGGAGCTCGGTCGCGAGGCTGCCCGCGCGCTTGGCGACCTCCTCCGACAGCGGCAGCCGCATCCGACCGTCGGCGACGGCGCTGAGCAGGCTCTCCGCGGCGAGATCGAGGCGCGCGAGCTGCTCCGACGCCTCGATCCCGACGGTGAGCCGCGGCGCGGCGATCGCCGAGTGCGAGAGCATCTCCTCGGTCTCGCGGCGCATGAGCCGGCGGAAGCTCGCGATGATGAGCGCGGTGATGAGGACCGGGAAGAGCATCCGGCACAGCGTGTAGACGGTCTCGGGGGCGGTGGCCGCGTCGTAGCCGCCCATGAACGCCCAGGCGACGCCGGTCGCGAGCGTGAGCCCGGAGGCGGCGAAGAAGATCTGCGGCGTGGAGCGGGTGACGATCGCGAGCACGAGCGAGAGGCTCGCGGACAGCCCGACGGTGAGGGCGTCGCCCGGGTTGGGCATGCCCCACGACGCGGTGAGGTCGAGCGCGATGACGATGACGAGCGCCGAGTACCAGAGCCCGAAGAGCCAGGTCGGCAGGTGCTCGCCGAGGACCCGGGTGACGACGATGATCGCGGCGTCGGCGACGAGCAGCACCGCCCAGCCGGTGAAGACGGGCACGACGTCGCGGTAGGCGTCGATCCGCTCGATCGTGTTGACGAAGTCGAAGACGATCTGGAACGCGAGGATGAGCACGGTCCCGAGCCACAGCCGCCGCGTCCCGATCGCGGCGTGCCGGCGACCGCGGGTGGCGCGCTCGAGCGTCATCGGGGCACCTCGAGCAGCACCGTCGTGCCGGCGCCGGGGGAGGAGAAGAGCCTGGCGCTGCCGCCGAGCTCGGCGAGCCGCGCCACGACCGACTCCTTGATGCCGAGGCGCTCGCGCCCGACCGCGTCGACCTCGAAGCCGCGGCCGGCGTCGGTGACCATGGCGCGCACGACGTGGTCGTCCTCGGTGATCGTGACGTGCGCGAGGACGACGCCGCTGTGCCGCCGGACGTTCTCGAGGCACTCGCTGATCGCGAAGAGGAATCCGTCGAGGACACCGGGCGGGAGCATGATCCGGGCGGAGCCGTGCCAGTTGACGTCGAGACCGAGCTGGTCGAAGCGCTGCTTGACCGAGTCGAGCGTCGTGCCGAGCGTCGTCTCCTCGACGAGCTGCGGGCGGTAGTCGGCCTCGGGCAGGGTGAACAGCGGCTCGCCGAGGCGCAGCTGGCGCAGCAGGTGCGCGTCGTTGCGGGCCTGCTCGCGCAGCGCCGCCTCGGAGACGCCGCGGCCGGAGTGGGCGAGCAGGGTCAGCGTGGCGAGCACCGTGTCGTGGAGCAGTCTCGCGTTCTGCCGCCGGTGGGCCTCGAGCTCGCTCGCCTGCCGCTCGGCGCGATGGGCTCGGCCGACCTCGGCGACCTGGCGCAGCGCCGGCGGGATCGAGGAGGACAGCACGTAGCCGACCGCGTGGCCGAGGGCGCATCCGACGAGCATGACGCCGAGGACGGTGAGCCGGTTCGCGGGGGTGATCGCGATGACGCCGGCGCCCGCGCCGGCGAGGCAGCCGAGCCAGTACCAGAACCAGCCGAGCCGGTAGGCGAGCAGCGCGATGAGCGTGCCCGGCACGGCCGCGCCGAACAGGGCGACGAGCGCGAGCCCCGTCGCGGCGGCCGGTGCACGGGCGGTGAGCAGCACGACGAACGCGATCGCGATCGCGCAGGCGAGCAGCCCGCCGGCCCAGCGCAGCGTCCGGTGGCTCTGCAGCATCCAGACGCAGGTCGCCGCGACGACGTAGAACGGGATCGCGGCCCAGTAGACGAGCAGACCCCACGATCCGGGCGTGCTGAGCACGGCGAACGACGCGATGAGTCCGGCAAGGCCGTACACCCTCGCCGCCTGCCGGAGCAGCCGGTCGCGCTTCACCTGGATCTGGTCCATGACGTTCTCATCTTGCACTAGACGGCAGGCGGGACCCGCTGTCCCCCGAACTGGGTCGCTCGGCTCGTGCGCACCCCAACTAATCTGCTGATCCAGAGGGGCATCGCACCCGGGGGGAAATGGCCGGGGGTCGCATCGCGGCCCCCGGCAACCCGGGGCTCAGCCCGTGCGCTCAGTGCGCGATGAGCCGCCGCAGCTGCGCGCCGACCACGTCGGACTCGATGAGGAACGCGTCGTGGCCGAACTCGCTCTCGATGAGGTGGGGGCGCGTCCCGTCGATGTTGCCCGGCGCCGCTGCGGCGATGCGCTCCTGGTCGGCGACCGGGAAGAGCCGGTCGGAGTCGATCGCGAGCACGAGCGTCGGCATCGTGAGGCGGGCGAGCGCGGCCTCGACGCCGCCGCGGTCGCGGCCGACGTCGTGGGAGCTCATCGCGGTCGCGACGGTGATGTAGCTGTTCGCGTCGAAGCGCCTCGGGAACTTGTTGCCCTGGAAGTCGAGGTAGGACTCGACCGCGTAGCGCCCGCCCTCGCCGAGCGGCGACCGGGTCGACTGCCAGCTGCGCTCGAAGCGCTCGTTGAGCTCGTGCGGCGAGCGGTAGTCGAGCAGGGCGATCCGGCGGGCGAGGGCGAGGCCGCGGTGCGGTCCGTCGCCGTCGGCCGCCTCGTAGTAGTCGCCGTCGTTGAACGCCGGGTCGGTGTGGATCGCCTCGACCTGGAGCGCGTTGTGGGCGATCTGATCGGCGGTCGTGATCGCCGGCGCGGCGAGGACGGCGAGGCGCTCGACCCGTTCGGGCCAACCGACGCCCCACTCGAGCGCCTGCATGCCGCCCATCGAGCCGCCGACGACGAGCGCCCAGCGCGCGATGCCGAGCCGGTCGGCGAGCAGGGCCTGCGCGGCGACCTGGTCGCGGATCGTCGTGAACGGGAAGCGCGCGCCCCACTCGCGCCCGTCCGGCGCGTAGCTGACGGGCCCCGTCGTGCCCTGGCAGCCGCCGAGCATGTTCGGGACGACGACGAACCAGCGGTCGGTGTCGAGGGCGAGCCCCGGTCCCACGACGTCGGCCCACCAGCCGCCCGTCGGGTGCCCGGGGCCGGCCGGTCCGGCGATGTGGGAGTCGCCGGTCAGCGCGTGGCAGACGAGGACCGCGTTCGTCCTCGCCTCGTTCAGCGTCCCGAGCGTCTCGTAGGCCACCCGAAGGCTCTCCAGCCGCCCGCCGCGCTCGAAGTCGAACGCGCCGAGGCTCGCGAACCTGCGCTCGCCCGGGTGGTCCCCCTCCCGCCACCCGCCGGTCGCCGGCGGCTTGCCGACGAGCTCGCGGACGTTCGCGTCCGTGACGAACGCCGAGGGGAAGGAGTCCTCCGGGGTCTGCCAGTCCATCTGCTGCAGGCTACTCGACCCGCGTCGGCGGGTTAGGACGCGGCGGCGGCTGCGGCCTTCGCGCGGGCCGCGGCGAAGCCGACCTCGAGGTCCGCCTTGAGGTCCTCGACGTCCTCGATGCCGATGGACAGGCGCACGAGGCCCGGCGTGACGCCGGCGGTCAGCTGCTGCTCGGGGGACAGCTGCGAGTGCGTCGTCGAGGCGGGGTGGATGATGAGGCTGCGCACGTCGCCGATGTTCGCGAGGTGGCTGAACAGCGTGACGTTCTCCACGAGCGCCTTGCCCGCCGTGACGCCGCCCTTGAGCTCGAAGGACAGCACCGCCCCGACGCCCTTGGGCGCGTAGCGGTTCGCGTTCTCGTACCACGGGCTCGAGGGCAGGCCCGAGTAGTTGACGCTCGCGACGTCCTCGTGGCCCTCGAGCCACTCGGCGATCTCCTGCGCGTTGCGCGTGTGGCGCTCGAGCCGCAGGCTCAGCGTCTCGATGCCCTGGATGACGGAGAACGACGAGTCGGGCGAGAGCGCCGCGCCGGTGTCGCGCAGCAGCTGGACGCGGATCTTGATGACGTAGGCGATCGCGTCGCCGAGGACGCCCGTGTAGCTCGCTCCGTGGTACGAGGGGTCGGGCTCGGTCAGGCCCGGGAACTTGTCGGCGTGCTTCGACCACGGGAAGCGGCCGCCGTCGACGATGAGACCCGCGATGACCGTGCCGTGGCCGCCGAGGAACTTCGTCGCGGAGTGGACGCCGATGTCGGCTCCGTGCTCGAACGGACGGATCAGGTACGGCGTCGCGATCGTGTTGTCGACGACGAGCGGCAGGTCGTGCGCGTGCGCGATGTCGGCGACCTTCGTGATGTCGAGGACGTTGATCCGGGGGTTGCCGATGGTCTCGGCGAAGAGCAGCTTCGTGTTCGGCCGGATCGCGGCCTCCCACTCGTCGGCGTTGTCCTGGTCCTCGACGAAGGTGACCTCGATCCCGAGCTTCGCGAGCGTGTAGCGGAAGAGGTTGTAGGTGCCGCCGTAGATGCTCGAGGAGGAGACGATGTGGTCGCCGGCGCTCGCGATGTTGAGCACCGAGTAGGTGATCGCGGACGAGCCGGAGGCGACCGCGAGCGCCGCGGTGCCGCCTTCGAGCGCGGCGATGCGCTGCTCGAGCACGTCGGTCGTCGGGTTCATCAGACGGGTGTAGATGTTGCCGAACTCGGCGAGCGCGAAGAGGTTCGCGGCGTGCTCGGTCGAGTCGAAGACGTAGGAGGTCGTCTTGTAGATCGGCGTCGCCCGCGAGTGGGTCGTCGGGTCCGGCGCGGCGCCGGAGTGAACCTGCTTGGTCTCGAAGCGCCAGTCGGACATGGCTTCCTCTTTCGTCGGGTGGATGCCGGCCCGCGCCGGCTCTCAGGAGAGCCTAGGAAGCGGGATCCGCGGTGGCAATGCGGCACGACTCCCGGCGTAACACTTCGGCACCGTTCGCGGAACGCGGCGCTACGCGCGAGAGTAGTCGGGTGCCTGAGCCCGCCTCGCCGATCCGCAGCCGAGTGGCGCTCGTCGCGCTCATCCTCGGCGCCGCCATGATGATGCTCGACGTGACGATCGTCAACGTCGCGCTGCCGACGCTGCGCGCCTCGATCGGCGCCGACGAGTCGACGCTCGCCTGGATCGTCTCGGGCTACTCGCTCGCCGGCGGGCTCACCCTCATCCCCGCGGGCCGGCTCGGCGACCGCTACGGCCACCGGATCGTCTTCGTCGCCGGCATCCTCGTCTTCACGCTCGCGAGCCTGTGGTGCGGGCTCGCGACCGACGGGCTCCAGCTCGTCGTCGCCCGCGTCGTCCAGGGCCTCGGCGGGGGGCTCTTCTTCCCGGCGATCGGCGCGTTCATCCAGCTGCTCTTCGACGGCCGCGCGCGCGGCCGGGCGTTCGCCGTGCTCGGCGCGTCGATCGGCGTCTTCACCGCCATCGGGCCGCTCGTCGGCGGCCTCATCATCGAGGCCTTCGGCGACCAGGACGGCTGGCGCTGGATCTTCTTCGTGAACCTGCCGATCGGGCTCATCGCGCTCGTCGGTGCGCTCGTGCTGCTGCCGCGCGGTGCCGAGGCTCGCGCCGAGCGCGGCTTCGACGGTCTCGGTCTCGTCCTCGTCGCCCTCGGTCTCGTCGCGATCCTCGTCCCCCTCATCCAAGGCGAGGAGGCGGGCTGGCCGTGGTGGACGTGGACCTCGATGGCGCTCGGCGCGCTGCTCCTCGTCGCCTTCGGCTGGTGGGAGGTCGCGCGCGCACGCCGCCGGCGCACTCAGCTCGTGCCTCCGCGACTCTTCGCGCACCCGTCGTTCACCGGCGGCGTGATCCTCGGCTTCGTCTACTTCGCGTCGTTCACGAGCATCTTCTTCGTCATCGCCCTCTACTGGCAGACCGGACTCGGCTTCAGCGCCCTCGACTCCGGCTTCGCCGTCCTGCCGTTCTCCCTGGGGGCGGTCGTCGGCGCCGCGCTCAGCGAGCGACTGTCGCGGCGGCTCGGCCGTGGCGTGCTCGTGCTCGGCACGGCGGCGGTCGCGATCGGGTTCACGGCCCTCTGGCTCGTCGTGATGCTCGTCGACCCGGCCGCCATGACCATGTGGGCCATCCTCGCGCCGCTGCTCGTCGCGGGCTTCGGCAACGGCTGCTTCATCGCGCCGAACATCCAGTTCATCGTCGCGACCGTCGAGCGCGAGGAGGCGGGCGCCGCACAGGGCGTCATCAACACGATCCAGCGGGTCGGCGCAGCCGCCGGCGTGGCGATCATCGGCGCGATCCTGTTCGGCACGCTCGACACGGGCGGCCTCGCCGCGGCCGGCCCCCACGGCGAGGCGGCGGTCGCCGCGGCGCTCGCCGCCGCGTTCACGACGAGCGCACAGTGGGCGCTGCTCGGCTCCGCGATCGGCGCGATCCTCGCGTTCTGCCTGGTCTGGACGCTCCCGAAGCGGGTCGCGTCGAAGCCCGCCGCCTGACTCCTGGGAACTGTGCGATTCCGTCGCCGAAGCAGGGCGAGCGCCGCCGAGAAGCGGCAGGAATCGCACAGTTCGCGGCGTCAAGGAGGAGTGAACGCGAGCCGGTAGGCTGCCGAGGTGACGAGCGACGGTGCGGGGCGGCGAGGCCTCGCGCTCGCGATCGTCATCGTCGGCATCTGCATGGTCATGCTCGACACGACCATCGTGAACGTCGCGCTGCCCGCGTTCGAGACCTCGCTCCACGCCGACGACTCGCAGCTGTCCTGGATCGTCACGGGATACACGCTCGCGAGCGGCATCTCGCTCATCCCCGCCGGGCGACTCGGCGACCGGGTCGGGCACAAGCCCGTCTTCCTCGTCGGGCTCGCCGTCTTCACCCTTGCGAGCCTGTGGTGCGGTCTCGCGCAGAGCGCCGACGAGCTCGTCGTCGCGCGCATCGTGCAGGGCCTCGGCGGCGGGATCTACTACCCGACCGTGACCTCGTTCATCCAGGTGCTCTACTCGGGCCGCGCGCGGGGCCGGGCGTTCGGACTGATGGGCTCCGTGATCGGCCTGACCACCGCCCTCGGACCGCTCGTCGGCGGCCTCTTCATCGAGGCGCTCGGCGCGCAGGACGGCTGGCGCTGGATCTTCTTCGTCAACCTGCCGATCGGCGTGCTCGTGGTCGTCGCCGGGGCGCTGCTCCTCCCGCGCGGGCGGGTGGCGGGCCGGCAGCGCGCGGGCCTCGACCCGTTCGGCGTCGTGCTCGTCGCGGTCGGACTCGTCGCGATCATCCTGCCGCTCGTGCAGTCCGCGGAGGGCGGCTGGCCGGCCTGGACCTGGAGCCTGGTCGGGGTCGGCGTGCTCGTGCTCGTCGCGTTCTACCGCTGGGAGCGACGCGTGGAGCGTCGCGGCCGCGCGCCGCTCGTGCCGCCGCACCTCTTCGCGCACCGCTCGTTCACGGGCGGCGTCGTCAACGGCACCGCGTTCTTCGCGGCGTTCACGACGATCTTCTTCGTGCTGTCGATCTACTGGCAGTCGGCACTCGGGCGCTCGGCGCTCGAGACGGGCCTCATGATGGTGCCGAACTCGCTCGCGAGCGTCGTCGGCGCATTCCTCAGCGAGCGGGCGACGCACCGCTTCGGACGCGGCGTGCTCGTCATGGGCGCGGGCGCGGTCTCGATCGGGCTGATCTGGCTCGCCGTCGTCGTGCTGCTCGTCGCCCCCGAGCGCACCGACTGGCTCACCGTCCTCGCGCCGACCGTGCTCGTCGGCTTCGGCACCGGCTACTTCATCGCACCGAACACCCAGTTCATCGTCGCGACCGTCGACCCGTCCGAGGCGGGCGCCGCCTCCGGTGTCGTGTCGACCGTGCAGCGGCTCGGCGCGGCGATCGGGATCGCGATCGTCGCCGCCGTCTTCTTCGGCGCGAGCGGCGCCTGGGGCCCCGCCGTCGGCGTGCCGGTCGCGATCGGCGTGAGCGCGGTGCTCTCGCTCATCGCGTTCGCCCTCGTCTACACGCTGCCGAGACGCCTGCCGGCGATGCACGGCTGAGACATGGAAAGGTGGAGCGCATGGCGAAGAGAGCAGTGATCACGGGAGCCTCGAGCGGTATCGGGGAGGCTGCCGTCCGCCGCTTCCGCGCGGCCGGCTGGGAGGTCCTCGGCGTCGCGCGTCGCACCGACCGGCTCGAGGCGCTCGCGGCCGAGACCGGTGCCGATGTGCTCACCGCCGACGTCACGCGAGACGAGGACGTCGCGCGGATCGCGCAGCGCGCGTCCGAGCTCGGAGGCGCGCATGTGCTCGTCAACAATGCGGGAGGCGCCTTCGGCCTCGCGTCCGTCGAGCACTCCTCGGCCGACGAGTGGCGCCGGATGTACGAGGTCAACGTGATCGGGCTCAAGCTCGTCACCGCCGCCTTGCTGCCGGTGCTGCGCCGCTCGATCGCGCCCTCGGAGGGCGTCGCGGTCGCGGACGCCGCGAGCATCGTCAACATCACCTCCGTCGCCGCGTACACGCCCTATGAGAACGGCGGCGGCTACAACGCGGCGAAGTTCGCGGCCCGAGCGGTCAACGCGGTGCTGCGACTTGAGCTCTCCGGCGAGCCGATCCGCGTCATCGAGGTCGCTCCCGGGATGGTCAGCACCGAGTTCTCGCTCGTGCGCTTCGAGGGGGACCGCGCGCGGGCCGACGCCGTGTACGAGGGCGTCCATGAGCTGTCCGCCGACGACGTCGCGGCCGAGATCGTGCACGCCTGCGAGCTGGCGCCGCACATCGACCTCGACCTGATCTCCGTCAAGCCCGTGGCGCAGTCGGCCCAGTACAAGATCCACCGGGGTCCGCTGCGCGCACGGGACTGACGTCGAGACGGGGCGGGCTCAGCTGCGCGCGGTCGCGCGCCGCAGCGCGAGGTAGCCGAGTGCCACGGCGATCGCGATGGGCACGAGGAACAGCGGATACCCGCCGGCGAAGCCGAGCGTGCCGAAGAACGAGCCGACCGCGGCCCACGAGTTCGTGAGCCCGATCCACGCGAGGCCGCCGACGAGCACGAGGGCGAGCACGGCGAAGAACCCGATGAGCCCGAAGGTGCGCCAGCGCACGAACAGCGCGCCGGCGACGAGCCCGATCGCCGTGAAGAACAGCATGAGCAGGAAGACGTACCAGACTCTCGCGATCGGACCGTCGTCGCCGAAGTAGACCGAGGCGAACATGTGGCCGCCGAGCCCCCAGCCGTCGGTCGCCTCCTCGATCACCGCGAGGATCCCGAAGACGATCGACCAGCCGGCGGCGGACAGGACGAGTGCCGCGAGCGTGCCGAGATAGTAGTCGCGTCTGGTCGCGCCGAAGCCGAGGGCGAAGTGGAACGTGCGGTTCATCGCCTGGACCGCGATGACGAGCAGCCAGACGAAGATGAACATGCTCGCGCCGCTCCAGGTGGTGCCCTCCGCCATCCCCTCCCGGCCGTCGCTCGTCGAGACGTTGACGATGAGCCAGATCAGCCAGTTCATCGCGAAGATGAACCCGTAGATGCCAAGGGGCATCCACGCGACCGTCACCGGGTTGACGAAGTGCAGGCGGAAGACCGCGAGCACTCGGCTCGGGTGCGCGGACGTGGTGGGCGCGAGCGCGGTGGCTGCGGCGTTCATCGGTTCGTGACCTCCGACTCGGGGGCGCCCGTCAGTCGTACGACGAGCTGCTGAAGGGAAACGGGTGCGAGCTCGAGGCCCGCGGCGCTCGCCTCGGCGCGCTCGGCGTCGCTGAGGCGGTTGACGGTCGCGGTCGCGAGACCTCCGATGCCGTCGCGGTGGAGCACGTCGCGCCCGGCGACGAACGCCTCGACACGATCGCGCGGCCCGACGACCGCGGCGGCCGTCCCGCGCAGCTCCTCGGCGTCCGAGTCGACGATGAGCCGGCCGCGGTCGATGAGCAGCACGTGCTCGAGCAGGTCGGCGACCTCGTCGATGAGATGGGTCGAGAGGACGACCGTGCGGGGCCGCTCGGCGATGTCGGCGAGCAGCCGGTCGTAGAACAGCTGGCGCGCGGACGCGTCGAGTCCGAGGTACGGCTCGTCGAAGAAGGTCAGCGGCGCGCGCGAGGCGAGTCCGACGATGACCCCGACTGCGGAGAGCTGTCCGCGGGAGAGCTTCTTGATCTTGCGCTTGACGGGCAGCCGGAACTCCTCGACGAGCTGCTGCGCGAACGCGGCGTCCCAGTTCGGGAAGAACCACTCGGCGCTGCGCAGCACGTGCCGCGGCTCGAAGTCGTCGGGGTAGCGCTGGCTCTCGCGGATGAAGCAGAGCTGCTGGAGGACGTCGGCGTGCTCGACGGGGGAGCGGCCGAAGACCCGGATGGCGCCCTCGCTCGGGAAGTCCTGACCGGTCAGCAGCGACATGAGCGTCGTCTTGCCGGCGCCGTTGCGTCCGAGCAGGCCGTAGACCCGGCCCGGCTCGAGCCGCAAGGAGACGTCGTCGACCGCGGTGAGCGATCCGTAGCGCTTGGTGACGTGCTCGACCTCGACGATCGCGGTCATCGTGCGGCCCTCCCGTCGGTCCGGATCATCGCGGCGACCTGGTCGGCCGGGATGCCGAGCTTCGCCGCCTCGGCGAGCAGCGGGGTGACGTACTGGTTGCGGAAGCGATCGCGTCGAGCGGCGATGAGCCGCTCCCGCGCGCCCGGACTGACGAACATGCCGATGCCTCGTTTCTTGTAGAGGATCCCTTCGTCGACGAGCAGGTTCACGCCTTTGCCGGCCGTGGCCGGGTTGATCCGCAGATAGGCGGCGAACTCGTTCGTCGAGGGGACCTGGGTGTCCTCGGGCAGCGCGCCGGAGATGATGTCGTTCTCGATCTGCTCAGCGACCTGGCTGTAGATCGGCCTGCCCTCATCCATGGGCGACGCTCCTTCGGTGGTTCATTACTCAACTAATGAACCACCGAACTCGGTGGTTGTCAACCCCCGCGGGTCGAGTAGGCCGCAGGCCGTATCGAGACCTCAGTCGACGAGCGCCTCCCCGAAGGCGTCCCGGGGCACGAGGAAGAGCAGGATCGCCGCGATCAGCGCGCCGGCGCCGCAGATCGCCCACACCGCGATGTAGCCCGACAGGCTCGCCGCGGTCGTCGCCGCCGACGAGATCCCGGCGGCGAGCACGATGCCGAAGACCGTCGAGGCGAACGATCCGCCGATCGTCTTCGTCGTGTTCGTCAGCGCGGCCGCGACGCCCGTCTGACCGGCCGGCGCCGCCGCGGCCGCCGTCGCCGGCAGCGCCGCGACGAGGGCTCCGCAGCCGAGCCCCGCGAGGATGAGCGGCGGGAGGAACGTCGCGAGCGAGTCGTGCAGCGCGATGAGCGCGAAGTAGCCGCCCGCGACGAGGAACGTCGCGACGATGAGTACGACCCGTGGCGAGATGCGTCGCGAGAAGACCGCGAAGAGCAGCGCCCCGATCGCGAGCGAGAGGATGTAGCCGCCGATCACGAGCGAGGTGTCGTCGAGCCCGAGTCCGTAGCCGAGCGGAACGCCATCGACGACCTCATCAGGGTTCGTCGCCGCGTACGTCGCGAGCGGCACCTGCGCGCCGAGCAGCGAGATGCCGACGAGCCCGGCCGTGACCTGGACCGGCCACATCGTCCGTCGGCGCAGCACGCGCAGATCGATCGCGGGGTCCTTCTGCCGCAGCTCCCACCAGCCGAAGGGCAGGAGCAGGAGGATGCCGAGCGCGACGATCGCCCAGGCCCACCACGTCCCCGCACCGTTGAGGGACATGAAGCGCAGCCCGGCCGTGACGCCGACGAGGGCGAGACCGAGCAGCACGAAGCCCTGCCAGTCGAGCGTGCGGCCCGGGATCGGCTTCGACTCGGGGACGCCGAACAGGATCGCGAAGAAGACGAGCGTCACCGCGATCGCGGGCATCGCGAGCGTCACCGGGATGCTCTCATCGGTCCAGGAGAAGACCCGGCGGCCGAGCAGCGCGCCCGCGATCGCGCCGAGCTGGAGCGCGAGCACGAGGGTCCCCGCCGCGCGCCGCGTCGTCGCGGCGCCGACGCCCGTCGAGCGCCCGCGGTCGAAGATGAGCGCGACCTCGAGCGGCAGCCACACCGCGTAGAACCCCATGAACGACCAGGCGAGCAGGAACGAGGTGAAGTCGCCCGCGACGACGAGCCACCACGTGAAGACGAGCGTCAGCGCCGTCGAGACGAGCAGCATGCGCTTGTGCCCGAACATGTCGCCGAGCTTCGCGAGCAGCGGCACCGACAGCGCCGAGACGAGCAGCTGGCCCGCCTCGAACCAGTTGAACTCCGCGTCCGTGATGCCGAGGTGGTCGATGAGCTGCGGCACGAGCGGGACGTAATAGCCCTGCAGGATGCCGCTGACCAGCTCGAGGCAGAACAGCCACCCGATGATCCGGAACGTCGTGCGGGCGAACGACCTGCGCTCCGGCGCGGTCCCGATCGCGCTGCCCCGCGCCTGCGGAAGGGTCATGGCCGGTAGCGTATCGGCATGTCGGAGCCGGAACGCGAGATCCTGAGCTGGTCCCGGTTCGGCGAGTCGAATCGCGAGCTCGCTGCCGTCATCCGACTCTCCGGCTACCGCCCCGACCTCGTCGTCGCGATCGCCCGCGGCGGCATGCTGTTCGCCGGCGGCCTCGCGTACGCGCTCGGGATCAAGGCATGCGACGCCCTCAACATCGAGTTCTACACCGGCGTCGGCGAGACCCTGCAGAAGCCGGAGATCCTCGCCCCGCACCTCGACCTCGACTCGCTCGACGGCGCGCGGGTGCTGCTCGTCGACGACGTCGCCGACTCGGGACGCACGCTGCGCCTCGCGGTCGACCTGCTGTCGGCGCGCGCCGCCGAGGTGCGCTCGGCGGTGCTCTACACGAAGCCGACGACGATCATCCAGCCGGACTACACCTGGGCGACGACCGATCGCTGGATCACGTTCCCCTGGTCCGCGCAGCCGCCCGTCTGAGATCGGGGGAGGGCGTGCGCAACTAGGCTCGCAGGGTGCCGAAGCCGCTGAACGAGCTCGTCGAGCCCGGCTGGGCGGCCGCCCTCGCGCCGGTCGCGGGGCAGGTCGCCGCGATGGGGGACTTCCTGCGCGCCGAGCACGCCGCGGGGCGCGAGACCCTCCCGGCCGGCCCGAATGTGCTGCGCGCGTTCACGAACCCGCTCGCCGACGTCCGGGTGCTCATCGTCGGCCAGGACCCGTACCCGACGCCGGGTCACGCGATCGGCCTGTCCTTCGCGGTCGAGCGCTCCGTGCGCCCCGTTCCGCGCTCGCTGCAGAACATCTACCGCGAGCTGCACGACGACCTCGGGATCGAGCCGGCGCCGCACGGCGACCTCACCGCTTGGGCCGAGCACGGCGTCATGCTGCTCAACCGCGTGCTCACCGTCCGGGCCGGCAGCGCCGGATCGCACCGCGGCAAGGGCTGGGAGGCGGTCACCGAGCAGGCGATCCGCGCCCTCGCCGCGCGCGGCGGCCCGCTCGTGGCGATCCTCTGGGGCCGCGACGCCGGCACGCTCGAGCCGATCCTCGGCGACGTGCCCTCGATCCGCTCGGCCCACCCGTCGCCGCTGTCCGCCTCGTCCGGGTTCTTCGGATCGCGGCCGTTCTCACGGGCGAACGAGCTGCTCGTCTCGCAGGGCGGCGAGCCCGTCGACTGGCGGCTCGCGTAGGGTTGGCGCCATGTCGCCGGATGAGGAATACGACCCCAAGCGGGCGCTCCGGGCCGCGCAGCGTCGTCGGCCCGACCCCGTCGTCGCCTCCGGCTTCACGATCCGCGACGCCGTCGCCGCCGACATGCCGTACTGCCGCGCGATCTACAACTACTACGTCGAGAACTCGACCGTGACGTTCGACGAGGAGCCGCTGACCCACGCGCAGTATCGGGCGAAGTTCACGAAGGCGCAGAAGCACGCGTGGCCGTGGATCGTCGCCGAGAGCCCGAGCGGCGAGATCCTCGGCTTCGCGTACCTGAGCGCCTACCGCGACCGCTCCGCGTACCGCTACACCGTCGAGGACGCGATCTACCTCGGGCCGGCCGCGACGGGCAAGGGGATCGGGCGTGCGCTGCTGACCGAGCTCGTCGAGCGCGCGAAGGCCCAGGGATTCCGCGAGATCGTCGCCGTGATCGCCGACCAGGGCGCCGAGGGCTCGATCGCGCTGCACGAGAAGCTCGGCTTCAAGGAGATCGGCCGGATGGGCCGGGTCGGCTTCAAGTTCGACCGCTGGCTCGGGACCGTCTTCCTGCAGCGCTCGCTCAAGAGATAGGCCGGCGCGGCAGGTAGCCGCCGTCCTCGAGCCCCGCCTCGATCTCGAAGCGGTTGCACAGCGGGTCGCGTCCGGCTGCGAGGTAGAACGCGATGAACGCGAGTCCGAAGCGCCGCCACTGCGTCCGGTGCACGCGCTCGTGCGCGATGACCCGCTCGTCGACATCGCGCGAGGTGAGGAAGACCCCGCCGATCGTCGTCCCGCCCCGACCGAACGCCCACGTCGGCAGTCGGTCGGCGACGATGAGCCCGCCGCGACGGCGCAGTCGGCCGCGCCCGAGCATGGCGCCCCAGAGCGCCGCGGCCCCGGTCGCGACCCAGTAGCCGGGGATCGTGAACGCGGGGCTCAGCGCGAACGCGAGCAGGGTGCGCCGAGCGCGACCGCCTGGCCCGGTCAGCCGATGGCCTTCTGGCCCTGCTTGAGCTCGACGAGCCGCGCCTCGATCTCGACTGCGCGGTCGTTGTCCTCGAGCGCCTCGAACTGCGCGTCGAGCGTCGAGGCCGCGATCTCCTGCTGGCCGAGGACGCGCGCCTCCTCGCGGCGGATCTTCTCCTCGAAGCGGCCGAGATCGCTCGTCGGGTCCATCACGTCGATCGACTTGATCGCGTCCGCGACCTGCGCCTGCGCCGCCGCGGCCTTCGAGCGGGCCACGAGCTCGTCGCGCTTGGCCACGAGCTCCTGGCGCTTGCCGCGCAGGCCCTCGAGGCCCGCCTTGAGCTTGTCGACGATCTCCGTCTGCGACGCGATCGTCGGCTCGACGGCCTTCGCCTCGCGCTCCTCGGCGATCTGCTTGCCGAGCGCGACCTTCGCGAGGCTGTCGAACTTGTCCGCGTTCGCGGCGTCGCCCGCCGCGCGGAACTCGTCGGCGCGGGTGCTCGCGGCGAGCGCCTTGCGGCCCCAGTCGGCCGCGGCCGCGAGGTCCTCGGCGTGGTCCTGCTCCATGAGCCGGAGGTTCCCGATCGTCGTCGCGATCGCCGACTCGGCGTCCGCGAGCGCGCTGTCGTAGTCGCGCACGAGCTGGTCGAGCATGATCTGCGGGTCCTCCGCCGCATCGATGAGCGCGTTGACGTTCGCCTTGAGGAGCTGTCCGATGCGTCCGAAGATCGACTGCTTGGCCATGGGTTCGTGCCTTTCGATTGGGCCCCGAGGGGAATGTGGTCCCGCGGTCAGAATCTACCGCCGCCGCCGCGGCGTCCGCCAGACGAGCGGCTGCTGCCGCCGCGGAATCCGCCGCCCGAGGATCGACCGCCCCCGAAGCCGCCGCCCGAGGATCGACCGCCCCCGAAGCCGCCGCCCGAGGATCGACCGCCGCCGAACCCGCCGCCGAACACGCCGCCGCTGGACGACCAGCCGCCGCCGCCCCCGCCGCGCATGCCGCTGCCGATCATGCCCCCGAGGATGCCACCGAGGACGCTGCCGAAGTCGAGGCCCCCGCTGCCGCCGCCCGATGACGGCCAGCCGCCGCGGAAGTCGTCGACGTCCTGCTGCGCGACCCGATACGCGTCGTTCGCGAGCTGCTGCGCGCGCTGCGCCGATTGGAGCGCTCGCACCGGGTCGGACGCCGCGGTCGCGACCGCCTGCTGCAGCGCGGCGTCGGCCTGGTCGACGCGGGTGCGCGCCGCGCTGCCGATCCCGCCGCGACGGGTCGAGACGAACTGCATCGCGTTCGCGACCGCCGCGCGCGCCGCGGCGAGCGCCGCGTCGAGCTGCGCGCGGGCGCGGTCGAACGCGACCTGCTCGCCCTGGACTGCCGCGAACACCTCGTCGAGCGCATGGTTCGCCTGCTGGATCCGGGCGATCGACTCGACGGGGGAGCGCGGGTCGGCCGCGGCGAGCGCCGCCTGGGCCGCCGAGATTGCCTCGGGCAGCCGACCCTCGATCGCCGGGTCGGGGTCGAGCCGGTCGGCCGCGTCGACGTCCTGGCGCAGCTCGCCGATCGCGTTCTCCAGCCCCTTCGACGCGTCGGCGAGCGTCGTCGCGGTGACGTCGACGGCATCGAGCAGCGTGCCGACCTGGGCGAGGCTCGCCTGCGCGTCGCGCACGGCGAGCGCCGCCTCGCCGGTCGCGCCGCTCGCGACGGCGGCCTGCGCGGCGGTGCGCCGCCGATCGACGAAGGCGAGCAGCTCGCCCGCCTGCGCGACATTGCCGGCCACGGGCGCGATCGCCGGCTGCGCGTACTGCGCGACGAGCCCGGACATGGTCGACTGTGCGGCGGGCACCCGGGCTGCCGCGGCCGCGCGGTCGGCGTCGAGCGCGGGCAGCGCCGACGGCAGCCGCTGCTCGAGCTCGCGGAGGTCGTCGAACGCGCTCGCCTGCGCATCGAGCGTCGCCCCGGCCGCCTCGGCGAGCTCGATGACGTGCAGCACCATGGCGCGCGCCTCCTCGGCCGGCTCCGGGTAGGCGTCGTCGAGCTTCTGCTGGATCGCGAACGCCTCGCGCAGGCCCGCCTTCGCGGCATCGAGCGCCTGCTGGTAGCCGCCGGCGGCGCCGTCGCCGAACTGCGCCTGGGCGAACCCGAGCTCCTGCTCGCCGCTGCGGACCGCGTCGTCGAGCTGGACGAGCATCCGCGCCGCGCGCTGCTCGAGCGCCTCCTGGCTCTCGACGGCGGCTCGCCCGGCCGTGCGTCGGCGCCGCGCGCGCACGACGAACCAGACGACGAGCCCCGCGACGACGACGCCCACGACGAGCCACGCGATCCAGCCGAGACTCGCCCCGCCGGTGCCGCTCGGCTGCGCGGGATCGGCCGGTGCCGCCGGTGCGGTGGCCTCACCGAGCGCCCGCGCGTAGGCGACGACGGCGCCGGTGAAGTCGCCCGTGCTCAGCGCCGGGATGAGCGCCGCGTCCTCGACCTCGACGAGCTGCGCGTCCGAGAGCGGGAAGTCCTGCGTGACCGAGACCCAGTAGGTGCTGATGTCGACCGCGACGGCGAGCACGATGTCGTCGTCGCCGACCGCGCCGCTGCGCTGCGCCGTCTCCTCGGTCCACGCCTGCGGGTCGGCACCGTCGAAGTCGTCGACGAACGCGACGAGCAGATGGATGCCACGATCCGCCTCGAGCTCGGCGACCGCGGACTCGGCCCTCGCGATGTCGAGCAGACCCGTCTCGTCGACGACCCCGCCCGGGCCGATCGCGATCGGCTGCGCTGCCGCGGCGGGCAGCGCGAGCCCGCAGAACGCGATCGCCGTCCCGATCAGGGCGCCCGCGACCGAGCGCCGCAGACCCGTCCGGTGCGTCAACGCGACCTCCTGCTGTCGTGTCGGGGCCTCGCGTTCGGGCCCGGCGTGGCGGGTCGACCCGCGGCGTCGTCGCGATTGTAGTCGGCGGCCCTGAACCGCCCGTCCCGACCTCGCGAGGCGGCCGGTCCGACGGACCGGTCTCGCCTCGCGTTCTGCGCAGATCTAGCGGGAAGAGGCCTCGGCGGAGAGCCGCTCGCGCAGCGCCGCGATCTCCGTCGTGAGCTCCTGCGGCACGCGGCCGCCGAACTCGGCGAAGTACTCGGCCGCGCTCTCCGCGTCCGAGAGCAGGCCGGCCGTGTCGATCCGGAAGAGCTCCCGGAGCGCGTCCTCGGAGATGTCGAGGCCATCGACGTTGAGGCCGCCCTCGACCGGGACGAGCCCGATCGGCGTCTCGGCGGCCGGCGCCTTGCCCTCGATCCGATCGAACATCCACTCGAGCACGCGCGAGTTCTCGCCGAAGCCCGGCCACAGGAAGCGGCCGTCGGCGTCCTTGCGGAACCAGTTCACCTGGAAGATGCGCGGGACCCGTCCGCCCGAGGCGCGCAGCCGCCTCCCGATGTCGAGCCAGTGCTGCCAGTGGTCGGCCGCGTTGTAGCCGTAGAACGGCGCCATCGCGAACGGGTCGCGGCGAAGCGTCCCGACGGTGGCTTCGGCGGCCGCCGTGGCCTCGGACGAGATAGTGGCGCCGAGGTAGACCCCGTGCGCCCAATCGCGTGCCTCCACCACTAGCGGCACGGTCGTGGCACGACGGCCGCCGAAGATGATCGCGTCGATGACGACGCCGCGCGGGTCCTCCCAGTCGTCCGAGATGGACGGGGCGTTCGCCGCGGAAACCGTGAAACGGGAGTTCGGGTGGGCGGCCGGGCGGCCGTCCTCCGGCGTCCAGTCGTTGCCGAGCCAGTCGGTCAGGTGCGCCGGCTTCTCGCTCGTCGCGCCCTCCCACCACACGTCGCCGTCGTCGGTCAGGGCGACGTTCGTGAAGATCGTGTCGGACTTGATCGTCTCCATCGCGACCGAGTTCGTCGCCCAGCCGGTGCCGGGGGCGACGCCGAAGAATCCGGCCTCGGGGTTGATCGCGCGCAGCTGGCCGTCGTCGCCGATGCCGAGCCAGGCGATGTCGTCGCCGACCGTCTCGACCTTCCAGCCGGGGACGGTGGGCTGGAGCATCGCGAGGTTCGTCTTCCCGCAGGCGCTCGGGAACGCGCCGGCGAGATGGAAGACGCGGCCCTGCGGGTTCGTCAGCTTGATGAGGAGCATGTGCTCGGCGAGCCATCCCTCGTCGTGCGCGAGGACGCTCGCGATCCGCAGCGCGAACGACTTCTTCGCGAGCAGCGCGTTGCCGCCGTACGCCGAGCCGTACGACCAGATCTCGCGCGATTCGGGGAAGTGGGTGATGTACTTCGTCTCGTTCGACGGCCACGGGATGTCCGCGACCCCCGGGCGCAGCGGGTAGCCCACCGTGTGGGCCGCCTTGACCCACGGGGTCGACTCGCTGATCCGGGACAGCGCCTGATCGCCCATCCGCGTCATGATCCGCATGCTCGCGACGACGTAGGGGGAGTCGGTGAGCTGGATGCCGTAGCGCGACAGCGGCGAGCCGATCGGGCCCATGGAGAACGGGATGACGTACATCGTCCGCCCCTCCATGACGCCGTCGAAGAGTCCGTCGAGGGTCGCGCGCATCTCGACCGGGTCGACCCAGTTGTTCGTCGGGCCGGCGTCCTCGCGGCGGACGGAGCAGATGAAGGTGCGCGACTCGACGCGCGCCACGTCGGCGGGGTGGCTGCGCACGAGGTAGGAGTTCGGACGCTTCTCGTCGTTGAGCCGGAGCATCGTGCCCTTGGCGACCATGAGGTCGGCGAGCGCGTCGAACTCCTCCTGCGAGCCGTCGGCCCAGACGATCGCGTCCGGTTTCGCGTGCGCGGCGACCGACTCGACCCACTCGATGATCGACGCCGGGGTGCCGACCGGTGGCTCGGTGCGGAATCGGTAGCCGTTCGGCGCGGTCGGACTCTGGGATTCGAGAAGGCTCATCGTCGCTGCAACTCCAGAAAATTGTGGTGGTGCTTCGAGTATGCCGGTACTTTCTCGATGAGATCCGAGAATCTCGCGTCAAGAATCCGGATTCTTTCGCTATCGTGAAGTCATGCAGGATCTTGTCACCCTCGGGCAGCGAGTCCGCCATTTCCGCACCGCGGCGCGGATGACCCTCGACGAGGCCGGCGACCGGGTCGGGGCGGCCGCGAGTCAGCTCTCGCTCATCGAGAACGGCCGTCGCGAGCCGCGCCTGAGCCTCCTGTCCGCGCTCGCGGACGCGTTCGGCGTCCCCGTCCAGCAGCTGCTCGACGAGGCGCCGCCGACCGAGCGCGCCGCGCTCGAGATCGAGCTCGACCGCGCGCAGCGCGGCCCGCTCTACGCCCAGCTCGGGCTGCCGTCGGTGCGCGCGACGAAGACCATGTCGGACGACGTCCTGCGCTCCCTCGTCGGCCTCCACCGCGAGGTCTCGCGCCGCGCGCGGCAGGCCGTCGCGACGCCGGAGGAGGCGAGGCGGGCGAACACCGAGCTGCGCCTGCGGATGCGCGAGCGAGACAACTCGATCCCGGAGATCGACGACCTCGCCCAGCGCCTCGTCGACGAGTCCGGGCACGTCTCCGGCGCGCTCACCCACCGCGGCGTCGCGCGGATGGCGCAGTCGCTCGGCTTCGAGCTCGTCCACGTCGGCGACCTCCCGCACAACGCGAGGTCGGTCACCGACTACGAGAACGGCCGCATCTACCTGCCCCCGGCCTCGATCCCCGGCGGTCATGGACTGCGCGCGCTGACCCTGCAGGCGCTCGCGCACCGCGTGCTCGGCCACGAAGCGCCCGCGACGTACGCGGACTTCCTCCAGCAGCGGCTCGAGATCAACTACTTCGCGGCGGCCGCGCTGATGCCGCGGCGCCAGGCGGTCGACTTCCTGCACTCCGCGAAGGCGGACCGCAACATCGCGGTCGAGGACTTCCGGGACGCCTTCGGCGTCACCCACGAGGCGGCGGCCCTGCGGCTCACGAACCTCGCGACGGTCCATCTCGGGCTCGAGCTGCACTTCCTGCGCGTCGCGGGCGACGGCGCCGTCCAGAAGGCCTACGAGAACGACGGGCTGCGGCTGCCGGTCGATGTCACCGGCTCGATCGAGGGTCAGTTCGTCTGCCGGAACTGGGCCGCGCGCACCGCCTTCGCCCGCGTGAACCGGACGACGGAGTTCTACCAGTACACCGACACCCCCGAGGGCACGTTCTTCGAGGCCGCGCAGACGGGGACGACCGACTCCGACGAGTTCTCGATCACGATCGGGGTGCCGCATCAGCACTCGAAGTGGTTCCGCGGGCGGGACACGCCCAGTCGCCGCGCCTCGACGTGCCCCGACGAGTCCTGCTGCAAGCGACCGTCGGGTCCGCTCGCGTCGCGCTGGGAGGGGCGCGCGTGGAGCTCCGCGCGGCTCCACGCGCAGATCCTCAACCCGCTGCCGCAGGGCACCTTCCCCGGGGTCGACGACCGCGAGCTCTACGAGTTCCTCGACCGGCACGGCGCCCGCGACACCGACTGACCCCAAGACCCCCGTTCGCACCGATTGTGCGCCGTGGAACGCGCACACTGGGTGCGAACGTGCACCGTGAGTCGGAGAATGGTCGGGTGAAGGTACTGGTGGCGATGAGCGGAGGCGTCGACTCGAGCGTCGCCGCCGCGCGCGCCGTCGAGGCGGGGCACGAGGTCGTCGGGGTGCACCTCGCGCTGAGTCGGCACCGCGCGACCCTGCGCGAGGGCTCGCGCGGCTGCTGCACCGTCGAGGACGCGATGGACGCCAGGCGGGTCGCCGACCGGCTCGGGATCCCCTTCTACGTGTGGGACTTCTCCGAGCGGTTCGCGCAGACCGTCGTGCGCGACTTCATCGACGAGTACGCGGCCGGCAGAACGCCGAACCCCTGCCTGCGCTGCAACGAGGAGATCAAGTTCGCGGCCCTGCTCGACCGGGCGCTCGCGCTCGGCTTCGACGCCGTCGCGACCGGGCACTACGCGGACGTCGTCGCGGGGCCGGACGGCCTCGAGCTGCACCGCGCCGCCGCCGGGCCGAAGGATCAGTCCTATGTGCTCGGCGTGCTCACGCCGCAGCAGCTGGCCCACGCCTACTTCCCGCTCGGCGCGGCCGCCTCGAAGGACGACGTGCGCGCCGAGGCCGCCGCCCGCGGCTTCCTCACCGCGACGAAGCCCGACTCGCACGACATCTGCTTCATCCCCGACGGCGACACCCGCGGCTACCTCGCCGAGCGCATCGACCTCGGTGCGGGAGAGATCGTCGACGCCGACGGCACGGTCCTCGGCGAGCACGACGGCGCGCTCGCGTTCACCGTCGGCCAGCGCAAGGGGCTCGACCTGCGGGTGCCGGCCGCGGACGGTCGTCCGCGCTTCGTGCTCGAGGTGCGCCCCGCGAACGGTCAGGTCGTCGTCGGCCCGCGCGAGGCGCTCGCGGTCGGCGGCATCTCGGGCGCCCGTTGGAGCGCGCTCGGCCCGCTGACCGACGCGACCGAGGTGCAGGTGCGCGCGCACGCGCAGCCGGTCGGCTGCCGCGTCCGGATCGAGGGCGCCGAGGTCGTGATCGATCTCATCGAGCCGATCGAGGGCGTCGCGCCCGGCCAGTCCGCGGTGCTGTACGCGGGCACGAGGGTCCTCGGCCAGGTGACGGTCGATCGGACGCTGCGGGCCGCCGGCGTGCCCGCGTAGGCGGGCGTCGGGGCCGCGATCCGGGCCGGCGGGAGAACGTCATCGCCGCTGTCGGACGCGACTCCTAGGCTGAGTGCGTGGCCGAGCCTGTACCGAGCGACTTCGACGCCGCACGCGCCGAGTCCGAGGACCTCACGACGCGCATCCTTCAGCTGCGCGCCGCCTACTACGGGCGCGACACGACGCTCGTCTCCGACCTCGAGTACGACGCGCTCGTGCACCGGCTCGAGGCGATCGAGGCGGCCTGGCCGCAGCTCGCGGGCCAGGACTCGCCGACGCAGTCGGTCGGCGGCGGCGTCGACTCGACGCTCTTCGCGCCCGTCCTGCACGCCGAGCGGATGTACTCGCTCGACAACGTCTTCTCGACCGAGGAGTTCGCGGAGTGGGGCGCGAAGGTCCAGCGGGATGCCGAGGCGCCGGTCGCGTGGCTGTGCGAGCTGAAGATCGACGGCCTCGCGATCAACCTGCGCTACGAGCACGGCCTGCTCGTGACCGCGGCGACGCGCGGTGACGGCACGACCGGTGAGGACGTCACGGAGAACGTCCTGCGCATCGAGGGGATCCCGCGCCGACTGTCCGGCTCGGGCCATCCCGCACTCGTGGAGGTGCGCGGCGAGATCTTCTTCCCCGTCGCCGCGTTCAACGAGCTCAATGCGGAGCAGACGGAGGCGGGCGACCGGGTGTTCGCGAATCCGAGGAACGCGGCGTCGGGCTCCCTGCGCCAGAAGGCGGACGGCAAGTCGCAGAAGGAGATCGACCTCATGCGGCGTCGGCTCGGCCGCCTGCGCATGCTCGTGCACGGCATCGGCGCCTGGCCGGACCCGCCCGTCGCGACCCAGTCGGAGGTCTACGAGCTGCTGCGATCCTGGGCTCTGCCCACCTCGCCGAACTACAGAGTCGAGCAGACCGTCGAGGGTGCGATCGGCTACATCGAGCACTACGGCGAGCATCGGCACTCCGTCGAGCATGAGATCGACGGCATCGTCGTCAAGGTCGACGACCTCGCGCTGCACGCCCGGCTCGGCGCGACCTCTCGCGCGCCGCGCTGGGCGATCGCCTACAAGTACCCGCCCGAGCAGGTGCAGACGGTGCTGCGCGGGATCGAGATCGGCATCGGGCGCACAGGCAGGGCGACCCCGTACGCGGTCCTCGACCCGATCCGCGTCGCCGGCTCCGTCGTTCGCCGCGCGACCCTGCACAACCAGGACGTCGTGCGAGCCAAGGGCGTCCTCATCGGCGACACCGTCGTGCTGCGCAAGGCGGGCGACGTCATCCCGGAGATCCTCGGACCCGTCGTCGAGCTGCGCGACGGCTCGGAGCGCGAGTTCGTCATGCCGAGCGAGTGCCCCGAGTGCGGCGCGACGCTCGCGCCCTCGAAGGAGGGCGACGTCGACCTGCGCTGCCCGAACGCGCGGGCCTGCCCAGCGCAGGTCCGCGGCCGGATCGAGCACATCGGCTCGCGCGGGGCGCTCGACATCGAGGGGCTCGGCGAGGTGAGCGCCGCCGCGCTCGCGCAGCCGCTCGTCCCCTCGCCGCCGCCGCTCGTCACCGAGGCGGCGCTCTTCGAGCTCACCCCCGAGGCGCTGTTCCCGATCGAGGTCGTCGTGCGCGACGGGGAGACCGGGCTGCCGCGGGCGGAGTCGGTCGAGACGCCGTTCCGCCGGCTCCGCAAGGCGCCAGCGCCGGGCAAGGCGCCCTCGAGGAGCCGCCCCGATCCGGCGTTCGACCCGGAGGGCCCGTTCGACGGCACCGAGTCGGAGATCCTGTCGTCCGCGGCGCTCGAGCTCCTCGCCGAGCTCGAGAAGGCACGGTCCAAGGACCTCTGGCGGCTCATCGTCTCGCTCAACATCCGGCACGTCGGCCCGGTCGCGGCGCGCGCGCTCGCCGCCTACTTCGGCTCGCTCGATGCGATCCGCGCGGCCTCGGTCGACGAGCTCGCCGCCGTCGACGGCGTCGGGGGGATCATCGCGGAGGCGGTCAAGGACTGGTTCGAGGTCGACTGGCACGTCGAGATCGTCGAGCGCTGGGCCGCGGCCGGGGTGCTCTGGTCGATTCCGGACCACCCGGGCCCGGGCGCTGCGGCCGAGCGCGCCGAAGGTCCGCTGTCGGGGCTCACCATCGTCGTCACGGGCACGATCGAGGGCTACACGCGGGAGGACGCCGAGGAGGCGGTCATCGCGGCGGGCGGCAAGTCGAGCGGCTCCGTCTCGAGGCGCACGAGTGCGGTCGTCGTGGGCCCAGGCGCGGGCTCGAAGGAGACGAAGGCGCTCGAGCTCGGCGTGCCGATCGTCCCGGCCGAGCGCTTCGACGCGTTCCTGCGGCGCGGCCTCGCGGAGCTCGACGAGGCGCCGCCCGAGGCCGGTTAGGCGGCGGGATCGGTCGGCGCGATCGCGTTCTGGCCGACGCGCCCGCGGCGCGATGTCGCCGTGATCACGAGGACCGCGACGAGCGCGACGAGCGCCGCGAGTCCGACGAGCGTCCAATCGAGCGCGGCCGTGGTCGGGGTGCCGGTGCCCGAGATCGCCTCGATCACGACCCCGGCGACGACGACCGCGAGCCCACCGGCGACGACCATGCACATCGAGAGCAGGCCCGCGCCCTCGCCCTGGCGCTCGGGCGGCAGATACGACTGCCCGCCGACCTGCGCGACCGCCCAGCCGAGCCCGCCGCCGAAGCCGGCGAGCCCGAGGGCCACGACGTAGACGGGGAGGTTCGGCGCGAGGGCGACGAGCGCGATCGCGAGGACCGCGCCGAGCATCGTCACCGCGAGCACGGGTCGAGCGCCGAAGCGCGAGGTCAGCCAGCCGGCCGCGGGCCCGGACAGCGCGACGCCGATCGAGCTGCCGAGGAACATCAGCCCCGCGACCTCGGGCGAATAGCCGTCGATCGTCTGCACCTGGAGCGTCGCGGCGAAGGTGACGACGGCGACGCTGAGGTTGAGCACCGAGCCTGCGGCCCCCATCAGGAGGAACGGCACGTCGCGGAAGAGCGCCGGAGCGATGAGCGGGCTCGGCGTCCGACGCAGGTGGAGCGCGAAGCCGACGAGCAGCACGAGACCGAGCGCGAGCGGCCCCCAGGTCAGCCAGCTCGCGGGCCCGAGGTTCGTGACGTTGTCGATGCCGAGGGTGGCGAACGCGAGCCCCGCGACGATGAGCAGCGTCCCGAGCCAGTCGAGGCGCCGCAGCGATTCGCGTCGCTCGCCGGCGAAGTACTCGGGGATGCGCCTCGAGAACAGCACCGCGAGGAGGACCGCCGGGACGTTGATGAAGAAGAGCCAGCGCCAGCCGATCGTCGCCGTGAACAGCCCGCCGAGGATCGGGCCGAGCGCCGTGCCGATGCCGGCGATCGCGAGGAGGATCCCCATGACCTTCGGTCGCACGTCGGACGCGGTCGTCGCGCCGACGAGCGCGAAAGCGTTCGGCATGATGAGCCCCGCGCCGATGCCCTGCAGGATCCGGAACCCGATGAGCAGCGGCGCGTCGGGCGCGAGCCCGCTCGCGAGGCTCATCGCTGCGAAGATCGCGAGCCCGACCAGGACGGTCCGTTTGCGTCCGATCAGGTCGCCGATCTTGCCCGCGGGGATGAACAGGGCCCCGAGGCTCAGCATGTATCCGCTCACGAGCCACTGCAGGTCGGTGACCCGCACCCGCAGCTCCTCGGCGATGCGCGGGATCGCGAGGTTCAGGTCGAAGAAGTCGAGCTGGATGACGAGGAGTGCGAGGCCGACGGGCAGGTAGGGCAGCGCCGCGCGGAACGCGCCCGTGCCGGGCTCTTGCGTCGCGGGTGTCATCGGTGAGCCTCCCGGCACCCGAGGATAGCCTCGCCTGTTACCGTGTGACGGATATGACCGGCCCCATCGGGTTCTCCCTCGTGCGCACGCCCGTCTCGAACGTCCCGAGGCGCGTGGTCGTCAGCGCGGTCGAGGACCTCACCCCGAGCTATCGCCGCATTCATCTCGCGGGCGACTTCGCGGGCTTTCAGTCCCTCGGCGCCGACGACCATCTGCGGGTCTTCTTCGTGCCGGCCGACTTCGCCGCCGATGACGTCGCGAGCATGCGCGAGCACCCGTCGCGCGAGTACACGCCGGTGTCGTGGACCGATGGCTCGCTCGTGCTCGACTTCGTCATGCACGGGGGGACGGGCGGTCCCGCAATGGCGTGGGCGCAGAACGCGGTCCCCGGCACCGTCGCGATGATCGGCGGCCCGCGCGGCTCGCTCGTCCTCGACGGCCGCCCGGAATGGTGGCTGCTCGCCGGCGACCGCACGGCGCTGCCGGCGATCCGGCGCCACCTCGAGCGAGTCGATCCCGGCGTCCCGGTCGACGTGATCGTGATCGCCGAGGACCCGGCCGACGAGCAGGAGCTCACCTCGCGAGGCAGTCTCACGACGACGTGGGTGGCCTCGATCGACGGCCTCGTCGATGCGCTCGGGCGCACCCCGCAGCGCTCGCGTGACGGCTTCGTGTTCATCGCCGCCGAGCAGTCGATCGTCAGGCCGGGGCGGCAGCACCTCGCCGACCGCGGCATCGACCTCGAGCACGCGGTCGTGAAGGGCTACTGGAAGCGCGGCGAGGCCGAGTACCACGCGCCGCACTGAGGGTGCCGCGTGCCCGGATGGGTCCGGTGCGCCGAGGCGGGCCTCCCGGCCTGTCCCTCTCGGCACACCGGACCCATCCGGGCGGGCCGTAGGATCGACGGGTGTCGGAGATCATGCCTGAGACCGTGCAGCATCTCGCTGAGCTCGCCCGCATCGCGTTGAGCGACGAGGAGATCGCGACGCTCACCGGCCAGCTCGGCGCGATCGTCGACAGCGTCGCCAAGGTCTCCGAGGTCGCGACGCCGGACGTACCCGCGACGAGCCACCCGATCCCGCTCGCGAACGTCACGCGGCCCGACGTGCCCGGCACGACGCTGACGACCGAGGAGGCGCTCTCGGGCGCCCCCGAGTCCGACGGCTCGCGGTTCATCGTCTCGGCGATCCTGGGGGAGGAGCAGTGACGGACCTCACACGGCTGGCCGCCTCGGAGCTCTCCGCGCTGCTCGCGGCGCGCGAGGTCTCCTCCGTCGACGTGACGCGAGCGCACCTCGACCGGATCGCGGCCGTCGACGGCGACGTCCACGCGTACCTGCACGTATCGGCCTCGGCGCTCGCGACCGCCGCGACCGTCGACGCCGCGCGCGGCGACGGCGCGCCGCTCGGTCCGCTCGCGGGCGTGCCCGTCGCGATCAAGGATGTGCTGTGCACGCACGACATGCCCTCGACCGCTGGCTCGCGCATCCTCGAGGGCTGGGTCCCGCCCTACGACGCGACACCGGTCGCCCGGATGCGGGCCGCCGGACTCGTCCCGCTCGGCAAGACGAACATGGACGAGTTCGCGATGGGCTCCTCGACGGAGCACTCCGCGTATGGTCCGACGCGCAACCCCTGGGACCTCGACCGGATCCCTGGCGGCTCCGGCGGAGGCTCGGCCGCCGCGGTCGCGGCCTTCGAGGCGCCGCTCGCGCTCGGCTCGGACACGGGCGGCTCGATCCGCCAGCCGGGTGCCGTGACCGGTACCGTCGGCGTCAAGCCGACCTACGGCGGCGTCTCCCGCTACGGGGCGATCGCGCTCGCGTCCTCGCTCGACCAGGTCGGCCCGGTCACCCGAACTGTGCTCGATGCGGCGCTCCTGCACGACGTCATCGGCGGCCATGACCCGCGCGACTCGACCTCGCTGACCGATGTCTGGCCGTCGTTCGCGGACGCCGCTCGCGAGGGCGCTCGTGCGGACTCGCTGCGCGGCGTGCGCGTCGGCGTCGTCAGGGAGCTCGACAGCCCGGGCTTCCAGGCCGGGGTGACGCAGCGCTTCCACGAGGCGCTCGAGCTGCTCACGAGCGCCGGAGCCGAGATCGTCGAGGTCTCGGCACCCCACTTCGAGTACGCGGTCGCCGCCTACTACGTCATCCTTCCCGCCGAGGCCTCGTCGAATCTCGCGAAGTTCGACTCGGTGCGCTTCGGTCTGCGGGTGACGCCGCCCGGCGGCGGCACGGTCGAGCAGGTCATGGCGGCGACGCGCGAGGCCGGCTTCGGCGCGGAGGTCAAGCGCCGTGTGATCCTCGGGACCTACGCGCTGTCCGCCGGTTACTACGACGCCTACTACGGCTCGGCGCAGCAGGTCCGCACGCTCATCCAGCGCGACTTCGCCTCGGCCTTCGCGCAGGCGGACGTGCTCGTCTCGCCTGCGGCGCCGACGACGGCATTCCGGATCGGCGAGAAGGTCGACGACCCGCTCGCGATGTATCTCAACGACGTCACGACGATCCCCGCGAACCTCGCGGGCGTCCCAGGGATGGCGCTGCCCATGGGTCTCGCCCCGGAGGACGGTCTGCCGACGGGGTTCCAGCTCATGGCGCCGGCCCGCGAGGACGCGCGGCTGTACCGGATCGGTGCGACGCTCGAACGTCTCCTCGGCGAGCGTCACGGTGCGATCCTCGACGGCGCCCCGGCGCTCGGCTGAGACTCCCGGTCCGCCCCGGCTGGACCGACACCGCCAGATCGTCTGGATCGCCTCGCTCCGCGAGCGTCGCACATGGCCGTTCGACCGCGGTCGAATGAACGTGGTGCTGATGCTCTCGACCGCCGCGCTCGGCATCCGGAAGCTGTTCGAATGCCGCCGACGGGTCAGGATGCCGCCGCGATCGTCGGCGCGCGGATCCGGGGCCTGCGCACCGAGCGGCTGCGCGTCACGCAGTCCGACCTCGAGGCGATGTCGGGCATCGACGGCGCGAGCATCCGACGATACGAGGGCGGCAAGGCCCTCCCGAGTCTCGGCGGGCTCGTGCGGCTCGCATTCGCCCTCGGCGTCGACCCGGGCGACCTCGTCCGCGGACTGCGCCCGGAGGACCTCGCGGACCAGCCGCGGGTGGGGCGTGCCGCCGACCTCGTGAGCGAGCGCCGCCGTCGCATGCAGCTCTGATCGACGCCGAGGTGCCCCCTCGGATCAGAACGCGATCGCCCACAGGTACTCCTCCCCGTTGGGCCTCAGCCAGCGCACGCACAGCCGGCTGTCGCGCGCGAGGTCGGGCCCGCGGACGACGACCTCGAGCGCTCCGCCCGGATCGAGCCTCGGCGTCAACCGCGCCGCCGCGACCCCCGGTCCGTCCATCTCGACGCGCACCCAGCGCAGGTGCTCGGCGCTCGCGTTCACGAGGCGGTAGCGCGGGGCTCGCGAGCGGTCGACGAGGAAGGGGACGGGATAGGCATCCATGCCGGCCACGCTATGGACGGGGGCCGACATCAGGGGCCGGTCCGAAGGTCACCCTGTGGGCGGATCGAGTCGCGCTGCGCCTGTGGAGGATTCACGGCTCGGCGCCGAGCCCGCACCCCGGATCTCCTAGGCTGGAGGCATGGCGCGCGCGGATCTCATGGACTTCGACGAGGCGATCCGGCAGTTCGACGTCGCCCTCGGCTTCGAGGTGCACGTCGAGCTCTCGACCCGCACGAAGATGTTCTCCGACGCGCCGAACCCGGCGAACTCGGAGTTCCACGGCGCCGAGCCGAACACGCTCGTCACCCCGGTGTGCCTCGGCCTGCCCGGCAGCCTCCCGGTGGTCAACCAGCAGGCGATCGAGCACGCGATCTCGCTCGGCCTCGCGCTCGGCTGCTCGATCGCGCCGTCGAGCCGGTTCGCCCGGAAGAACTACTTCTACCCGGACCTCGCGAAGAACTACCAGATCTCGCAGTACGACGAGCCGATCGCGTTCGACGGCTCGCTCGAGGTCGAGCTCGACGACGGCCGCAGCGTCTGCGTCGAGATCGAGCGGGCGCACATGGAGGAGGACGCCGGCAAGCTGACGCACGTCGGGGGCACGACGGGTCGCATCCAGGGCGCCGAGTACAGCCTCGTCGACTACAACCGCGCCGGCGTCCCGCTCGTCGAGATCGTCACGAAGGTCATCCTCGGCCAGGGCGCGGACGCGCCCGCGGTCGGCCGCGCGTATGTCGGCACGATCCGCGACCTCGCGCTCGCCCTCGGCGTCTCGGAGGCGCGCATGGAGCGCGGGAACCTGCGCTGCGACGCGAACGTCTCGCTCTCGCCCAAGGGCAGCGGCGTGCTCGGCACCCGGACCGAGACGAAGAACGTCAACTCGATGCGCAGCGTCGAGCGCGCGATCCGCCACGAGATCCAGCGCCAGGCGGCGATCCTCGCCGCGGGCGGCACGATCACCCAGGAGACCCGGCACTGGCACGAGGACACCGGCACGACGAGTCCTGGCCGCCCGAAGTCGGACGCCGACGACTACCGCTACTTCCCCGAGCCCGACCTCCTGCCCGTCGAGCCGTCCGAGCTCCTCATCCAGACGCTGCGCTCGAGGCTGCCCGAGCCGCCAGCGGCGCGCCGGCGTCGGCTCAAGGAGACCTGGGGCTTCACCGACCTCGAGTTCCAGGACGTCGCGAACGCGGGTCTGCTCGTCGAGGTCGAGCGCACCGTCGCCGCAGGCGCGTCGCCCGCGCAGGCGCGCAAGTGGTGGACCGGCGAGATCTCCCGGGTCGCGAACGCGAGCGGCCGCGAGCCCGCCGCGCTCATCGAGCCGGCCGCCGTCGCGGAGCTCGTCGCGCTCGTCGAGTCGGGCACGCTGACCGACCGGCTCGCGCGCGAGGCGCTCGACGGCGTGATCGCAGGGGAGGGGACGCCCGCTGAGGTCGTAGAACGCCGTGGACTCGCCGTCGTCTCGGACGACTCAGCGCTCGTCGCGGCGATCGACGAGGCCCTCGCGGCGCAGCCCGACGTGCTCGAGAAGATCCGCGAGGGCAAGGTCCAGGCCGCGGGCGCCGTCATCGGCGCCGTCATGAAGGCGATGCAGGGCAAGGCCGACGCCGCGCGAGTCCGCGAGCTCGTCCTCGAGCGCGCCGGGCAGTAGCCCGCCGGGCGCGGCCGCGCGATGATCGGAGGATGAGCGGCGAGACGTATGTCTTCACGGGCGAGCTCTGGCGCTGGGCGGCGCGCACCGACGCGTGGTTCTTCCTCACGGTGCCCGAGCCGCAGTCGGACGAGATCGCGGCGATGCCGCGCCCGCCGCGCGGCTTCGGCGGCGTACGGGTCGAGGCGACGGTCGGGAGCACGACGTGGCGGACGTCGATCTTCCCCGGCTCCGACGCGTACGTGCTGCCGATGAGGCGCGCCGTGCTGCGCGCGGAGGGCATCGGAGAGGGCGACGTCGTCGAGGCGCGGATCGAGCTCGTCTGAGTCACCCGGCGACGCGCCCTTGTGGGCCGGCGGGCGGACCCGATGGAATAGGGGGCATGTCGACTCCCGCCGAGCCACCGATCCGAGCCGGCCAGCGCGCGAGCGCGATCCTCGCCGGGCTCGCCGGGCACACCCTGTTCGCGATCGGCTGGTTCGGACTGTCCTTCGTCGTGCTCGGCGTCGCCGTTTCGCCGCTCGTCAACGAGCTGCTCGCGAACCTCCTCGGCGATGTCGACGCCCAGACCTTCACGGCGATCCTCGCGCGGGCCGGCGCGCTGCTCTGGCTGCTCGGGCTCGTCTTCCTCGTCGGGTCGCTCGCGTTCATCGTCTTCGGCGTCCTCGCGTCGCTCCTGATCCTGCGCCGCGGCGAGGTCGACAAGCCGGGGCGCGTGAACTGGACGGCGTTCGTCATCGCGGCGGTGCTCGACCTCCCCGTCTTCCTCCTCGCCCTCTGGCTCGCGACGATCATCACCGACGACTCGCCGGCGCTGCTGTGGCTCCCACCCGTCCTCGCGCTCCTGCTGTGCGCCGCGATCGGCGTCGCGTTCTGGTGGTGGATGGCCCACGTCAACCGGGGCAAGCCGGCGCCGAAGCCCGGCAAGCCGGGCACGCCCGAGTCGCCGGCCGGCTGACTCGGGCACGGCGGAGGGCGATCGGCCCCGCCGCGGAACGCGCGCTAGCGAATCGCGAGCACGTTCGCGGAGAACGAGCGGACGCGCCCGAGGAGGCCCGCCGAGCGCGCGAGCAGCAGATCGCCCGTGCCGATCGCCCACGGCGAGGACGGCGGCAGCATCCGGATGATGTGCGAGCAGCCGAGGTCCTCGCAGATGTAGGTGCCGACGGAGCCGCCGTCGCGTCCGGCGCGTCCCGCCCGCGGCGCGGACCAGAGCGCGACCTGCGCGGCGGGCTGCGTCGCGTGGCACAGCGAGCACATCGCGGGGATGCCGCGACCATGACCGCCGTCGGCGCTGCGCAGCACGAGACCGACCGGCCCGTCGTCGCCGTCGTGCACGAGGAAGCCGCGGCTCGGCAGCGACGGGTCCCGCCAGCCGAGGTACTCGCGATCCTCCCAGACGACCTCGTGGAGCCCGGGCAGCGGGATGTGCGCGGCATCGTCGGGCTCGACGTTGGCGAAGGACGCGCGGATCTCCGCCGCCGTCCACATCCGCATGCCATTCAGCGTATCCGGAGGGCTAGGATGATCGGCTCCCATGTCGACGTCAACCACTCGTGTCCCACGCGCCCTCCGGCCCCTGGCCGGCGGACGCTACCGCCTGCTCGCGGGGGCGCTCGCGCTCTCGCTCACGGGCGGAGGGGTCTGGCTCGTCACGCTCGTCGCGGCGGTCTGGGAGGCGGGGGGCACGCCGAGCGACCTGTCGTTCATCATGACGGGCAACGCGATCGGGATGGTCGTCGCGGTGCTCTTCGGCGGCGCGCTCGCCGACCGGCTGCCGCAGCAGCGGATCCTCGCCGTCGTCGAGGCGAGCCGGGTCGTGATCGCCGCGACGATCGGCGCGCTCGCGCTGGTCGGGGTGCTCCAGGTGTGGCATCTCGCCCTCGCGGCGATCGTCATCGGCCTCGTGGAGGGCATGTTCTATCCCGCCTACTCGGCGCTGCTGCCGCGCATCGTGCCGGGCGAGCAGCTGCTCGCGGCGAACGGCATCGAGGGGATGCTGCGTCCCGTCGCCTATCAGGCGGCCGGCCCCGCCATCGGGGGCCTCGTCGTCGCGGCGTCGTCGCCCGCGATCGCGTTCTGGGTCGTCGCGGCGAGCCAGTTCCTCGCGCTCCTGCTGCTGCTCGGCCTGCGCCGAATGCCTGCCGCGCCGCGCGCCGCGGGCGGCAGCGGCGGGATCTTCGGCGACATCGGCCGGGGGTTTCGCTACATGGTCCGCACCCCGTGGCTGCTCGGCACGCTCATCTACGCGAGCGCCGTCGTGCTCCTCATCATGGGCCCGTTCGAGGTCCTCATGCCGTTCGCGGTCCGCGACCAGGCGGGCGGCGGGACCGCCGAGTTCGCGCTCGTGCTCGCCGCCTTCGGCGTCGGTGCCGCGGTCGGCTCGCTCGCGGTCGCCTCGCTGCGGCTGCCGCGGCGCTACCTGACGATCATGAACCTGATGTGGTGCGTCGGCTGCATCCCGCTCGCCGCGATGGGCATCGTCGACCAGATCTGGGTCATGGTCGTCCTCGCCTTCTCGATGGGCGTGCTGACGGATGGTGCAGGCGTCATCTGGGGGACGATCCTGCAGCGCCGGGTGCCGCCCGAGATGCTCGGGCGCGTGTCGAGCCTCGACTTCTTCGTCTCGCTCGCGCTCATGCCCGTCTCGATGGCGCTCGCCGGTCCGATCGGCGAGGCGGCCGGCTTCCCGCTCGTCTTCCTCGTCGCGGGTCTCGCCCCCATTCTGATCGGCGTCGTCGCGGTCCTCGCCTTCCGGATGCCGCGGGACGAGATCGCGCATCCGCTCACGGACGAGGAGTCGCGGATCGAGCCGGACGCGCAGGAGACGCTCGGCCCGAGCGCCCCGATGCACGGGTAGCGAAGGGCGCACCCTCAGCCCCCTCACGGCTGCCTCCGATGGGCGCGTGGGACGATGAGCGCATGTCCGCCGCACGCCCGATCCTCTGGTGCGCGACGGGTCTCGCGCTCGCCGGGGTCGGCGCGTTCACGTTCGCGCTCCCGGGCGGCGCGGACGAGGTGTCGTCGTGGTGGTCGCTCGGCGTGTTCCTCGTCGTCGGCGGGCTCTTCGCGCTCGTGTCGCGTCCGGAGCGCTGGTGGGTCGCCCTCGGCTTCGCCTGGCTGCTGGCCGCCTGGGTGGAGGCCGGGCAGGCGGTGTGGATGCCGGAGACGGGCCGAGCCCGCGTGGAGGATCTCGTCGTCGGCTGCATCGGCGGGACGCTCGGCGTCGCGCTCGTCGTCGGCGGGCGGGCGCTGCAGGCGCACCGTCGCGCGACGCGTTCGGCGCGGGCCCGTCTCGCGGCGCCGGTCAGCGCAGTCGGGGCAGTACCTCGGACCCGATGAACTCGATGTGGTCGAGGTCCTGCATCCGCAGCACCTGGAAGTAGAACCGGTCGACGCCGAGCTCGGCGAGCGCGCCGATCGTGTCGACGACCTCGGCGGGCGTGCCGGCGAAGCCGTGCGCGCGCAGCCGTTCCGGCGTCGAGGCGGCGTCCTCGGCACGGCGGGCGATCTCGGCCTCGCTCGCGCCGATCGCCGTCGTCCCGGCGAGGGAGAACGTGATGGATCCGGGGTCCCGGCCCGCGGCCGCCGCGGCGTCCCGGACTCGCGCGATGCGCTCGGCGACGACCTCGCGCGATGCGCGGAACGCGTTGTACTCGTCGGCGAAGCGCGCCGCGATCTGCGGCGTCTTCGTCGCGCCCGAACCGCCGATGATGATGGGGATGCGCGCCTGGGCGGGCTTCGGCAGGGCGGGCGAGTCGACGAGCGTGTAGTGCTCGCCGCGGTAGGAGTACGTCTCGCCGACGGGCGTCGACCAGAGCCCCGTGATGATCTCGAGCTGCTCCTGGAACGGCCCGAAGCGCTTGGCGGGGAAGGGGAAGCCGTAGGCGGTGTGCTCGGCCTCGAACCATCCGGTGCCGAGCCCGAAGTCGACCCGGCCGCCCGACATCGCGTCGACCTGCGCGACCTGGATCGCGGTGAGGCTCGGGTGGCGGAACGTCGCGGAGGACACGAGCGTGCCGAGCCGCAGCCTCGTCGTCGCGAGCGCGATCGCCCCGAGCGTCACCCACGAGTCGGTCGGACCGGGTCCGCCGTCCTCGAGCCCGATCGCGAGGAAGTGGTCGGATCGGAAGAACCCGTCGTACCCGGTCTGCTCGGCGAGCTGCGCCGCGCGCAGCTGATCGTGGAAGGTCGCGCCGTTCTGCGGCTCGAGGAAGAGGCGGAAGTCCATCCGGTCAGCCTAGGATGTCTGACGTACACGGGAGTCCGGACCGACCGGACTGAGAGGGAGCGTACGTCGCTCCGACCGTCGAACCTGATCCGGGTCATGCCGGCGCTAGGGAGCACATCATGGGAACCATCCGTCCATTCCGTCTGTCCGCGGCCGTCGCGTTCTCCGGGGCGCTCGTCGCCGGTCTCGCCGCGTGCGCGTCGGCGCCCGCCGACCCGGCGACCCCGTCCGATGCGCCGGCGCGCCTCGTCCTCGTGACGCACGACTCGTTCGCGCTGAGCGACGGCGTTCTCGAGGCGTTCACCGCCGAGACGGGCGTCGCCGTCGAGGTGCAGGCGCTCGGCGACGCCGGCGCGCTCGTCAACAAGCTCGTGCTCACGAAGGACTCGCCGCTCGGGGACGTCGTGTTCGGGGTCGACAACACCTTCGCGTCGCGGGCGACCCCGGCGCTCGAGCCGTACGTCTCGGGCGCCCTCACCGACGCGGAGGCCGCCTTCCTGCTGCCGGCCGACCAGGGCGGCGACCGGCTCACCCCGATCGACTCGGGCGATGTCTGCGTCAACGTCGACCACGCGTGGTTCGCCGAGCACGGACTCGCCGAGCCGGAGACGCTCGACGACCTCGCGGACCCCGCCTACCGCGACCTGCTCGTCGTCGAGGCCGCCGGCACGAGCTCGCCGGGCCTCGCGTTCCTCCTCGGGACGATCGCGGCTTTCGGCGAGGACGGCTGGCAGGACTACTGGCGCGCGCTCGTCGACAACGGCGTCAAGGTCGCGGCCGGTTGGACCGACGCCTACTACGCGGACTTCTCGGGGCCGTCGAGCGAGGGCGAGCGTCCACTCGTCGTCTCCTACTCCTCGTCCCCGCCCGTCGAGGTCCTCGACGAGTCCGCGCCGGCGCCGACCGGGGTGCTCGAGTCGACCTGCTTCCGCCAGACCGAGTTCGCGGGTGTCATCGCGGGGACGAGCCACCCGGCCGAGGCCCGTCTGCTCGTCGACTTCCTGCTGTCCCCGGCCGTCCAGGCCGACATCCCCGGGAGCATGTACGTCTATCCCGTCGTCCAGTCGACGCCGCTGCCGGAGGCCTGGGCCGCGGCGGCGGTGCGCGTCGCCGAGCCGTACGAGATCGACCCGGCCGACATCGACGCGAACCGCGAGCGGTGGATCGAGGAGTGGTCGGCGATCGCGGTGCCGTGACGGGCGGCGCGGGACGCACGAGCCGGGGCGGGACGCCCGGCCGGCGAAGGCGGCTCGGCCTCGCCGGCCTGGCGACCTGGGCCTGCGCGGCCGCCCTCATCGCGTTCCTCGCCGTCTTCTTCCTCTGGCCGGTCGGCGAGATCCTGTGGCGCGGCCTCGCCCCCGACGGCGTGGCGGACCTGTCGGCGATCGGCGAGGTGCTCTCGCGGCCGCGGACGCTGCGGATCGTCGGGCTGACGCTCGCGCAGGCGGCGATCGCGACGGCAGCCTGCCTCGTGCTCGGGATGCCGGCCGCGTTCGTCCTGTACCGGTTGCGCTTCCGCGGGCGCGGGGCGCTGCGCGCGCTCGCGCTCGTCCCCTTCGTGCTGCCGACCGTCGTCGTCGGCGTCGCGTTCAAGGTGCTGCTCGCGGGCACGGCGCTCCAGGACAGCTGGCTCGCGATCATCCTCGCGCTCGTCTTCTTCAACGTCGCCGTCGTCACGCGCACGGTCGGCACGGCCTGGGAGGAGCTCGACCCCGAGATCGAGGAGGCCGCGGCGGACCTCGGGGCCCGGCCGGCGAGCGCGTTCCTGCGGGTCACGCTGCCACGGCTCGCTCCCGCGATCGGCTCGGCGGCGATCATCGTGTTCCTGTTCTGCTCGACCGCGTTCGGGGTCGTGCTCGTGCTCGGGGGGACGCGCTACGGCACGGTCGAGACGGAGATCTGGACGCTGACGACGCAGTACCTCGATCTCCGGGCTGCGAGCGCGCTGAGCCTCGTCCAGGTCGTCTTCGTCGTCGCCGTGCTCTGGGCGGCCTCGCGGGCCAGGAGCCGGCCGGAGCGCAGAACGCCGTCGCCCGGCCGGCCGGCGCGGGTCGCCGACATGCCGCTCCTCGTCGCCGCCGCGCTCGTCGCCGTCCTGCTCGCCGTGCCGGTCGCCTCGCTCGTGCTGCGCTCGCTGCGCGGGCCGCAGGGGTGGACCATCGAGCACTGGACGGCGCTCGCCGGCGTCGGCACGGGTGTCGGCGGCGGCGCCCCCGCGCTCGCCGTGTCGCCGCTGACGGCGCTCGGCCACTCGCTCGCCTTCGCCGGCGCCGGCACCGCGGTGGCGATGGCGGTCGGACTCGGCGCGAGCATCCTGCTCTCGCGCCGGCCGGCGTCGGCGCGGGGGCGTCGCGTGCTCGCGGCGCTCGAAGGCGGACTCATGCTGCCGCTCGGCGTCTCGGCGGTGACGCTCGGCTTCGGCTACCTCGTCGCGCTCGACACGCCCCCGTTCGACCTGCGCTCGTCGCCCGCGCTCGTGCCGATCGCGCAGGCGCTCGTCGCGGCGCCGCTCGTCGTCCGCACGCTGCTGCCGGTGCTGCGCGGCGTCGACCCGCTGCTGCGCGACGCCGCCGCGGACCTCGGTGCCGGACCGTGGGGCGTGCTGCGCTCGATCGATCTGCGACTCGTCACCCGGCCCGCCATCGCGGCGGCCGGGCTCGCGTTCGCGGTGTGCCTCGGGGAGTTCGGGGCGACCGCGTTCCTCTCCCGGCCCGACTGGGCCACCCTGCCCGTCGTCATCGAACGGCTCGCGGGCCACCCCGGACCCGGCAACCTCGCGATGGCGAACGCCGCCGCGGTGCTCCTCGCCGCGGTCGCCGCACTCGCGCTCGGCACGGGGGAGCTCGCCAGACGGCGCCGGCTCAGCTCACCCGGTTGAACGTCCAGGTGAGGTGCCCCTGGCGGGCGGTCAGCGTGAGCTGGGCGTCGGTGCAGGTCGTCTGCAGTCCGGCCGTGTCGTCGACCCACAGCGGCGTCCAGGCGAACGTCGGATCGATGCTCGCGCCGTCCTGCGTCGCCGTCGACTCCGAGTCGAGGTCCTGCTCGGTCCAGTGGCGGGGCACGACGAAGTCGCCCGAGAAGTAGCCCATGCCCTCGGACGTGCCGGAGACGTCCAGCTGGGCCTGGAAGCCCGCCGTCGCGGGCGCGAGGGCGGTGAAGACGAGGTCCGTCGTGAAGTGCATCGTGAAGTCGGCGTCCCAGACGAGGCGCTGCGAGCCCTCGACGGTCACGTCGACGGCGACCCCGCGGTCGCGCATGACGGTCGTCGCGACGGGCGCGAGCGCGGCCGTGTCGAGCTCCCAGGTGTGCCCGGTCGCGCAGGCCTCGAGGGCGGTCGGCGTGTGCACCGGCGTGTTCGCGGTGACGAGCTGGCAGCCGGACAGCGTCGTGGCGGCGAGCGCCCCGGCCGCGGCGAGTCCCGCGATCGCACGCATCGGTCGCGCCACGAGCACCCCTTCCGATCGGTCGGCCGCCGGTGCGGACGGCCCACGGCATCCTATCGGGCGACTCGCGCCGAGCCTGGGAGCCGCGAGACGCCCGGACGGCTCAGGCCCAGCCGAGCCGGTGGAGCTCGTCGTCGTCGATCCCGTAGAAGTGGCCGATCTCGTGCACGAGCGTCACGTGGATCTCCTCGCGCAGCGTCTCGAGGTCCGCGCAGGCGGCGAGCAGCGGCTCGCGGTAGAGCACGATGCGGTCGGGGAGCTCGCCGAAGCCGTAGCGGTCGCGCTCGGTCAGCGCGACGCCGTGGTAGAGGCCGAAGAGGTCGAGCGAGCCGTCCTCGGGGCGGTCCTCGACGACGAACACGACGTTGTCGAGGCCGTCGACCATCTCGTCGGGCAGCTCGTCGAGCTCCTCGACGACGAGCTCCTCGAATGCCTCGGCGTCGAGATCGAGCCCGCTCACGACGGCTCCTCGTCGCCCGAGCGCGCCGCGATCCGCTCGTCGAGCACGTCGAGCAGGTCGCCCTGGAGCGAGCCGAGCGCGTGATACGTCCACTGCATCGCCCGCTGCGCGTCCGTCGCGCTCGCGCCCTCGTCCCCGTCGACGACGATGCCGAGGCGGCTCGCGAGCACGATCCGGACGTCGGTCAGCCACTGCAGCCAGGCGAGCTCGTCGCGCTCGTCGAGGACACCGGGACTCGTGAGCGAGGCCGCGACCCGCTGCGCGTTGGCGCGCTTGTGGTCGACGAGCGCCGGCAGCGTCAGCGCGCGCACCTCGGCGGACTCGGCCGGGTCGTCGGGGACCGGATCGGGGAAGAGGCGCGCGAGCGCGGGGTCGGGCGGCGACGAGTCGGCCGACCGATCGCGTTCTGCCAGGAGCGCCGTGAACTGCTCGCCGAGCCGCAGCAGCGCGTCTCGGTCCTCCGGGTCGGCGGCGAGCCTCACCCGCGCGCCGACGAGGTCGAAGCGGATCATGCCTCCGACCGGATCATGCCTCGCCCTTGTCCGCCGTCGCCCAGAGGCCGTACTCGTGCATCGCCTCGGTGTGCCGCTCGACCTCCTCGCGCGGACCCGTCGCGACGACGGCCCGGCCCTCGTGATGGACGAGCAGCATGAGCCGCTCGGCCTCCGCCTGCGGATAGCCGAAGTAGCTGCGGAACACGTGGGTCACGTACTGCATGAGATTGACGGGATCGTTCCAGACGATCGTCCGCCACGGCCGGTCGAGGCTCGAGCGCGACTCGACGCGGACGTCCTCGTCGAGCTCCGGGCCGCTGAACGCCATGCCCACATCGTACGCGCGGGCACCGCGAGCCGACGTCGGACGAATGGGGCGGCTGACGGGGCTTGAACCCGCGACCCCCGGCACCACAAGCCAGTGCTCTGCCAACTGAGCTACAGCCGCCACGGCCCGCGCGGACGCGGGACCGATCCATTGTAGGGCAGGTTGGGGGCGGCTCAGACCCGATCCGAGAACGCGGTCGTCACGGCCGACGAGACCTCCTGCGCCTGCTCCGAGGTGGGGCCTGGCGCGGCGACGAAGACGGCCCGGCGGTAGTACTCGAGCTCCCGGATCGACTCGCGGATGTCCGCGAGCGCGCGATGGCCGCCGTGCTTCGCGGGTGCCTGGAAGAAGACCCGCGGGTACCAGCGCTTGGACAGCTCCTTGATCGACGAGACGTCGACGCTGCGGTAGTGCAGGTGCGCGTCGACGAGCGGCATGTACCGCGCGAGGAAGGCGCGGTCGGTGCCGATCGTGTTGCCCGCGAGCGGTGCCGTCCCCGCCGCGGGGACGAAGCGCTGGATGTAGGCGAGGACGCGTGCCTGCGCGTCCTCGAGCGCGACACCCGTGCCGAGGTCCTGGAGCAGCCCGGACTCCGTGTGCATGTCGCGGACGAAGTCCGACATGCCCTCGAGTGCGGCCGCGCTCGGCGCGATGACGATCTCGAAGCCGGGGTCGACGGCGTTCAGCTCGTAGTCGGTGATGACGATGGCGACCTCGACGAGCTCGTCCCGCTCGAGGTCGAGTCCCGTCATCTCGCAGTCGATCCAGACGAGCAGGTCCTGCGAGGCGGCCATGCCATGATTGTCCCATGACCGGCACGCCGCGCATCGCCAAGGGCGAGGAATACGTCGTCTTCTACTCCGGCGGGCCCTATGACGGGCAGAACGACACCCGGATCGCGACCGAGGACGCGTGGGACGAGCGCATCACGGTCCCCGTTCAGATGGCCGGCGACGACACCCTGCTCGTCTACGGCTCGCCCGTCGCGCGCGAGGTCGGCGACCAGATCCAGGTCACCTATACCTGGGACACCTCGGACTCCGAGGCGCTCGTCGACCCGGACGACCGCGAGCAGCTCTAGCCGCTCACCAGACGTGCCCTCGGCTGGAATCGAACCAGCGACCAAGAGATTAGAAGGCTCCTGCTCTATCCGCTGAGCTACGAGGGCGTGCTCCCATTCTCCCTTAGTCGGTTCCGGTGTCAGTTATGGCTGCTTCGGTGCGTTGAAAGCGACCACAAGTGACACCGGAGCGGATTCTGGGCGGCGAGGAATTGGAACGCGCCGACCGAGTCCCGTGATCGGGGCCCGGTCGGCGCGAAGCCGGGGCGTGCGGAGCAGGGGCCTCAGGAGGCTTTCGGCACGACGTTCTGGGCGATGGTCGGCGCGCCCGCGATGAGCTCGTCGATGTTGCCGAACGGCGCGGTCGCGTTCTGCTGCGCAGCGGTCGGCGCGGCAGGCGCAGCCGCCTTGCCGTCCTGCGCGGCCTGCCACTGCTTCTGGCGCGCGACGAGGTCATGGTCGAGCGAGGTCGACTCGATCGTCAGGTACGGCAGCTCGGTCTTGAACTGCTTCTTCGCGAGGCCGGGACGGCGGTACCAGAGGATGAGGCCGTTCTCGAGATCGGCGAGACCGCGCTCGGCGTCGTCGATGAGGGCCGCGGAGTTGCGCTTGATCGTGGCGACCATCGCCTGCGACCACTCGGCCGCGAGGTCGGCGCCGGCGATCGGCAGCAGCCGGAGCCGCACGGTCGACTCGGTGATCTGGTAGTCGAGGTGATCGCGCTCGGCGGAGCTCAGCGAGGTCCAGATGGTCGCGCGTCGGCACACGGCGAGCAGGCCCGCGATCGCCGCGGCCTTCTCCGAGTTGTCCCGGTGACGCATGAGGCGCGTGCTCGACGCGCGGGCGATGAGGACTGCGAGGAGCCCCGCGACGAGGATCGCGACGAAGGGGAGCACCACCGTGGTGAGGAGCTCCTGGCCCCCGGCGGAGTTGATCCAGCGGACGAACGCCTGCCACCATTCGAGAATCATGGGGACAAGGTAAGCCTGAGGTTTAAGGTTTGCCCCGATCGACACGCGGGACGGGTCCGGTGAGCGTCTCGATCGGTCCCGTCAGCGTCGGGACCGCACCGGTCGCGACGGCGAGGTCCGGATCGGCGTAGGCGCCGGGTCGCGCGGTCTGCGCGAGCACGATCCCGACGAGCACGACCGCGCCACCGAGCAGCTGCAGCCAGTCGAGGGCCTCGCCGAGCCAGATCCATGCGACGAGGAACGCGAACACGATCTCGCTCGAGGACACCACGCCCGCGCGCGTCGGCCCGAGCCGGCCGAGCGCCATGAACGAGAACACGAACGGCAGGAACGTCCCGAGCACGCACACCGCGGCGAGCGGCAGCCACATCGGCAGCAGGAGGTGGGAGAGATTGCCCTGCAGCGAGACGACCTCGGCGAAGGACGCCGGCGTCAGGTTCCACCAGCCGGAGAACGTCGCCGTGACGCTCGTGCCGACGAGGGAGGCCCAGAACACGACCGCCACGGGGCTCGTCGCCGAGATCTGCCGCTCGCCGTAGATGAAGTAGAACGTCAGGCACGCGGCGGCCGCGAGACCGAGCAGCGCTCCGAGACCGTCCAGCGTCCCGGTCCACACCTGCGAGACGACCGCGATGCCGCCGAGGACGAGGACGATCGCGACCCAGACACGGGCGCGTACCTGCTCCTTGAAGAAGACGCGGGCGATGACGGCGACGGCGAGGACTGCGAGGTACTCGAGCATGAGCGCGATCCCGACGGGCAGCAGCTCGATCGCCATCGCGTAGGTGAGCTGCAGCAGGCAGATCCCGACGACGCCGAGCAGCGACATCCGCCAGAACTGCTTCGCGGAGATGCGGAACGCGCCGCGGTTGAAGACGAGCAGCACGAGCCCCGCGAGGATCGCGGTCGCGAGCGTGCGGAACTGGGTGACCTGGAATGGCGTCAGGCCGGCGGCCATGACCGCCTTCGTGAGGCTGCCGTTCGCGCCGAACAGGATCGCGCCGAGCAGGCCGTAGACGAAGCCCACTAGCGGGGATCCGCGGGGCGGGGCTGTGGCACGCGGCGATTCTACGCGCGTCGGAATGCTCGTCGCGGTGCTCGCGTTCTATCTCGCATGCTGCACACATTCCATCTCGCCGGCGGCTGCTTCTGGTGCCTGGACGCCGCCTATCGGATCGTCGACGGCGTCGTCGAGGTCGAGTCCGGCTACACGGGCGGCACCGCCCAGGACCCCTCCTATGAGCTCGTCTGCACGGGCACGACGGGCCACGCCGAGGCGGTCGCCGTGACCTTCGACCCCGAGCGGGTCCCCGACGAGGTCATCCTCGACATGTTCTTCACCATGCACGACCCGCGCCAGCTGAATCGGCAGGGCAACGACGTGGGGACCCAGTACCGTTCGGCGATGTTCCCCGTCGACGAGGCGCAGCGCGAGCTCTTCGAAGCGGCGCGGGAGCGGGCGGGGGAGCTGTGGGACGGCGGCGTCGTGACGGCGATCGAGCCGCTCGGGCAGTGGTATCCCGCGGAGGACTACCACCAGGACTTCTTCGCGAAGAATCCGGGGCAGGGCTACTGCCTCGCCGTCGCGGTTCCGAAGGTGAACAAGGTTCGCAAGGCCTTCACCGAGTACATCAAGGCGTAGTTCTCCACATTCGGCTCCGTTCCGACCGCACGCCGCGGCGATTCGGTCGAGACTCCTCGGACCGGACCCCGGGAGGCATTCCCGGCACGAGCGCCCCCGGGGCTCCGGTGCCAGGGCGACGTCGTCGTCCCGGTCGCCTCGAAGGGAGCACACGGATGCCTGACACCATCGCCGTCAGCGGCGTCATCGCGACGGACCTGCGCAACGTCGTCACGGACGAACGCCTCAAGATCACCTCGTTCCGCCTCGCCTCGCAGCAGCGGCGCTTCGACCGCGAGCAGTCGAAGTGGATCGACACCGAGACGAACTGGTACACGATCGTCGCGTTCCGGGGCCTCTCGGAGAACGCGGAGGCCTCGCTCAACAAGGGCGACCGAGTCATCGTGCGCGGCCGGCTTCGGATGCGCGACTGGACGAGCGGCGAGCGCACCGGCATGAACGTCGAGATCGAGGCCGACGCGATCGGCCACGACCTCGCGTGGGGCCGCACGACGTACCGGAAGGTCGTGCGCGGCGCCGCTGCCGTGGAGGCCGCGCACGACGCGGACGCGGAGACGGTCCGTGACGCCGCGACCGAAGCGGCGGAGGAGGCAGAACGCGAGCCGGTCGGCGCGGTCGCGACCCCGTTCTGATGGGCGGCCACTCGGACCGGCGGCGCGGATCGCGCTCGTCGCAGGACCTGAGGGTTGCACCCGGGCGTCGTCAATAGACTCGCGGGATGCGCGCCAGGACGGTCCTCGCCCTCGTGGCGCCGGTGCTCGCCGTCACGACGGCGCTCACCGGCTGCAGCGCGTTCGCGGGCGGCGCGACCCCGACGCCGACCGCGACGGCGACGGCGACCGCCCCGCCGACGATCGCCCCTGGCGTCGAGGTGCTGCCGACGGCGGCGCCCGAGTTGCATCCCGACGGCACGGCCGAGCAGAACAAGCTGTTCTGGGACGCGACGATCGAGTCCTACTGGCAGCGCTTCGGCCTCGGCAGCACGCAGACGATGATCGATCTGCTGCTCGGCGTCGGGTTCGCGCCGGGGATCCTCGAGATCACCTACGACTACACGGCGATCGGTCTCGGCGTCGACTCGATCGAGGTCTCCGCGCGGTTCAGCGACGCGTGCCTGCTCGCCGTCGTCCGCGCGGAGCGCTGGGCGAGCGCGGTCATGCCCGTCCTCGGCACCGGCAAGTGCCTCGTCGGCGACCAGTACCCGATCGGCTGAGTGCCGGCCAGGTCCCGGCGACCGGCGTCGGAGGGGTGCCGGCGCTCCTAGGATTGATGGCATGGCGGAGTACATCTACACGATGGTCCGCGCCCGGAAGGCCGTCGGCGACAAGGTCATCCTCGATGACGTGACGATGTCGTTCTTCCCCGGCGCGAAGATCGGCATGGTCGGCCCGAACGGCGCGGGGAAGTCGACGATCCTCAAGATCATGGCGGGCCTCGACCAGCCGTCCAACGGCGAGGCGAGACTGACGCCCGGCTACTCCGTCGGCATCCTCATGCAGGAGCCGGAGCTCGACGAGGACAAGACCGTCCTGGAGAACGTCCAGCAGGCCGTGCGCCCCATGCTCGACAAGATCGAGCGGATGAACGCGGCCTACGCGGCGATGGGGGAGCCCGACGCCGACATCGACGCGCTGTCGAACGAGGCTGGACGGCTCCAGGAGGAGATCGACGCCGCGAACGGCTGGGACATCGACAACCAGCTCGAGCAGGCGATGGACGCCCTGCGCACGCCGCCGGGGGACGCGACCGTCAAGCATCTGTCCGGCGGCGAGAAGCGCCGCGTCGCGCTCGCGAAGCTCCTGCTCGAGCAGCCCGACCTGCTGCTGCTCGACGAGCCGACGAACCACCTCGACGCGGAGAGCGTGCTCTGGCTCGAGCAGCATCTCGCCAAATACCCCGGCGCCGTCATCGCCGTCACCCACGACCGCTACTTCCTCGACAACGTCGCGCAGTGGATCGCCGAGGTCGACCGCGGCCACCTCTACCCCTACGAGGGCAACTACTCGACCTACCTCGAGAAGAAGGGCGAGCGGCTCGAGATCCAGGGCAAGAAGGACCAGAAGCTCGCCAAGCGCCTTGCCGAGGAGCTCGAGTGGGTGCGCTCGAACGCGAAGGGACGCCAGGTCAAGTCGAAGGCCCGTCTCGCCCGCTACGAGGAGATGGCGGCCGAGGCGGAGAAGACGCGCAAGCTCGACTTCGAGGAGATCCAGATCCCCGCGGGCCCGCGCCTCGGCAACGTCGTCATCGAGGCGAAGGGGCTCGAGAAGGGCTTCGACGGGCGCACGCTCTTCCACGACCTGACGTTCTCGCTCCCGCCGAACGGCATCGTCGGCATCATCGGCCCGAACGGCGTCGGCAAGACGACGCTGTTCAAGACGATCGTCGGCCTCGAGCCGCTCGACGGCGGAGACCTCAAGATCGGCGAGACCGTCAAGCTCTCCTACGTCGACCAGTCGCGCGCGGGCATCGACCCGAACAAGACGCTCTGGGAGGTCGTCTCCGACGGGCTCGACATCCTCACCGTCGGCAAGACGGAGATCCCCTCGCGCGCCTACGTCAGCAAGTTCGGCTTCAAGGGGCCCGACCAGCAGAAGAAGGCGGGTGTGCTCTCCGGCGGTGAGCGCAACCGACTCAACCTCGCGCTGACGCTCAAGCAGGGCGGCAACGTGCTGCTTCTCGACGAGCCGACGAACGACCTCGACATCGAGACGCTGTCGTCCCTCGAGAACGCGCTCCTGGAGTTCCCCGGCTGCGCGGTCGTCATCACCCACGACCGCTGGTTCCTCGACCGGATCGCGACGCACATCCTCGCCTACGAGGGCGACGAGTCCGACCCGGCGAAGTGGTACTGGTTCGAGGGCAACTTCGAGGCGTACGAGGCCAACAAGGTCGAGCGTCTCGGCCCGGAGGCCGCGAAGCCGCACCGCACCGCGTATCGCAAGCTCACGCGCGACTGATCCCATGTCGCGGATCAGGGTCCCCATCCACCTGCGCTGGGGCGACCTCGACGCGTACGGGCACGTCAACAACGTGACGCTGCTCGAGCTCCTGCAGGAGGCGCGCATCCGGGCGTTCTGGAGTCGCGGCGGGGGCGAGGCCCCTGCCACGGCGGTCATCGACGCGGAGCCGGGCACCGACTCGCTCACGCTCATCGCGCGGCAGGAGGTCGAGTACCTGCTGCCGATTCCGTACCTGAGGGAGCCGATCACGGTGGAGATGTGGCTCACGAAGCTCGGCGGCTCGAGCATCGAGGTCGCGTACGAGGTGCGCTCCGCGTCACGTGGATCCGAGCCGGAGCTGTACGCTCGCGCTGCTACGGTCATCGCCTTCCTCGATGGTCGGACCCAGCAGCCGCGCCGCCTCGGCGACCGCGAGCGCGCGGCGTGGGAGCCCTATCTCGGCGAGCCGATCGCGTTCCGCCGGGGGTGAGCGCGCCCCTCGGACGGGTGGCACTCGGCTGAGTGCTCCCCCAACTGGGGCGCCCGGATCGGCGCGCGACGCGGCGTCGACATGGCACGCTCGGAGTACCAACCCGGACGTCGCCCCGAGGCCTCGCCCGACCCGAAGGGGCCGGGGCCTCGGGGGCCGACGGAGCCCGCGGCCCGGTCAGGCCGGGACCCGGATCATCCCCTCCTGCGCGACGCTCGCGATGAGCACGCCGTCCCGGCTGTAGATCCGGCCCATCGACAGGCCGCGCCCGCCGATCGCGTTCGGCGCCTCCTGCACATAGCACCACCACTCGTCGGCGCGCCCCGGTCGGTGCCACCACATCGCATGGTCGAGGCTCGCCATCTTGAGCCCCGGAGTCGCCCATGCGATGCCGTGCCGGCGCAGGTTCGGCTCGAGGATCGTGAAGTCGCTCGCGTAGGCGAACAGGGCGCGCTGCAGCACGGGGTCGTCGGGCAGCCTGCGCCGCGCGCGCAGCCATACCGCCTGATGCGCCACCCGCTCGTCGCCGCCGTCGAGGTAGATCGGCGAGCCGGCGTAGCGGATGTCGAATGCGCCGGCGGTCCAGAACGCGGTGAGCCCCGTCGGCAGATGCCCGATGAGCTCGTTCGCGCTCGGCAGCGTCTCGGGGTCGGGGAGCTCGGCGGGAAACGACGCCTGGTGGTCGAGCCCCGGGTCGTCGTCCTGGAAGGACGCGATCATCGAGAAGATCGGCAGACCGTCCTGGTAGGCCTGTGTGCGGCGGGTCGCGAATGACCGGCCGTCGTGGATCCGGTCGACCGCGAACGTGATGGGGCGCTGGAGGCCACCCGGTCGGAGGAAGTAGCCGTGGAGCGAGTGGATCGCCCGATCGTCCGGCACCGTCCGGCTCGCGGCGATCACGGACTGCGCGAGCACCTGTCCGCCGAAGACGCGGCCGTGCGGCATCCACTGGCTCTGTGCGGTGAAGATGTCCTCGCGGGTGCGGGCACCGGTCTCGGTGAGGTCGAGGACCGCGAGCACGTCGCCGACGGGATCGGATCCGAGGTCGGCGGGGACGTCGCTGGGCATGCCCGAAGTCTAGGCTTGGGAGGCGATGACCTCCCGTCTCCTGCTGTCCGAGCCACAGGCGCTCGCGGACCTCGACACGTTTCTTGGTCGCGCGGCACAAGTCGAGGACGGCTCGGCCCGGCTCGTCGCGGCGGACGGCGTGCTCGCGGTCTACGTCCCCGTCCTCTTCCCCTCCGGCCTGCTCGACGACTCGGCGACGATCCTCGGACTGCGCACGTTCGCGCTCGCCGACCGCGAAGCCGTCGTCGACACCGTGGTGCCGATGGTCTCGCTGCGGGCCCGCGCGGCGTCGAGCGGGGGTGTCGAGCTCGGCGTGCCGACTCCCGTGTACTCGGTGACGTGGGCGGGGGTCGTGCCGCCGCGAACGGGGTGGCAGGCGGTGGGTCGTCCCGTCTCCTCGGAGCTCCTCGCCGAGGTCGCGGAACGCGGGATCCGCGAGGTCGCGACCGCCCTGCCGGACAACGCCGGCGAGGCGATCGTGCGCCAGGTCCGCTCGGCGGTGTGGGGCGAGCCGATCGCCGGGGCGGAGGCGCTGCCGAGCGGCGTCGCGCTCGCGGCCGCGGGGCTCGGGTTCCTCCCGCCGGTCGGTGCGCCGGTCGACGCGGGGACGATCCACGAGGTCGGCCCGTGGACCCGGCTCACGCTCGCGCGGGGCCACGTCCTCGTCAAGCGCCGCTCCTGGTCCCTCGCGGGCTGATTCGCCCAGGTAGCACGTTCGCACCCAGACACGCCGGTAGAGCGGCGGGTGTGGGTGCGAACGTGCTACCGCAGCGAGTCAGGGGGAGGGTGAGTTGACCATCGCGTGGGCGGCGCGCTCGAGGTAGTCCCAGAGCTGGTGCTCGTCGGAGGGCGAGAGCGAGCCGTCGGCGACGAGGAGGTCGACGCCGACGCGCATGTGCGCGAGCCACCGATCGCGCGCGTCGGGCGTCACCGCGAAGGGCTGATGCCGCAGCCGCAGCCGCGGGTGCCCGCGCTCCTGCGAGTACGTCGTCGGCCCTCCCCAGTACTGCTCGAGGAAGCCGGTCAGGCGCTGGATCGCGCCCTCGAGGTCCTCCTCGGGATACATCGGGCGCAGATCCGGGTCCTCGGCCACTCCGCGGTAGAACTCGCGGACGAGGCGCTCGAAGGTCGGGCGCCCGCCGACGCGCCCCCAGAAGGTCCGGTCCGGCCCGGTCGGGACGATCGGCAGCTCAGTCATCGGAGCCGCCATCGCCCGCGACGTCGTCGCCCGGCTTCTGCTTCGGCGTCGTCCGGGTCCGCGGCGCGGTCGGCGTCGATTTCGTCGCGGGCTTCGCGCGCGGGGTCGGCTTCGTCCGCGGGCTCGCCGCGCCATCCGGGTCGGCGCTGCGCCGCGGGATCTCGCGTCCGGCCACCGCGTCGCCGTCGATGCGGATCGACATGACTGACGGCAGCTGGATGCGCCGGGCGTCGAGCCGCGCCTTGATCCGCGCGCGCAGCTCCCGACTGACGTCGTCCTTCGCGCTCGTGCGGGTCTTCACGACGACCCGCAGCACGATCGCCTCGGAGGAGATCGACTCGATGCCCCACAGCTCCGCGTCGCCGAGCAGTCGTGCGCGCCAGGCCGCATCGGCGGTGAGCGACTTGCCGGCGTCGAGGATCGCCTGCTTGATCGCTTCGATGTCGTCCTCGTAGGGCACCGCGAGGTCGACGATCGCGCGAGCCCAGCCCTGCGACTGGTTGCCGACGCGGGTGATCTCGCCGTTGCGCACGAACCACAGCGTCCCGTGCACGTCGCGCACCTTCGTGACCCGGATGCCGACGTCCTCGACGACGCCGCTCGCGAGGCCGAGGTCGACCACGTCGCCGATCCCCAGCTGGTCCTCGCTGACGAGGAAGATGCCGTTCATCACGTCCTTGACCAGTCCCTGCGCGCCGATGCCGAGACCTGCGCCGACCGCTGCCGCGACGATCGCGAAGGCGCTCGTCGCCCCGGGGAACACGGTGTAGAACACCAGGAACGTCGCGAGCAGGACGACCGTCCAGGTCACGGCGCTCGAGAACACCCGGCCGAGGGAGCGGGTGCGCTGCACCCGCCGGACCGCCGCGACGGGCGACTGCGCGGTCAGCTGCCGGGTCTCGTCGACCTCGTAGCGCTTCTTGACACCCGTGACGATGCGGTCGACGGAGCGGCGGATGAGGACCTGGAGCAGCAGGCGGACGAGGAACGCGACGAGGACGATGAGCAGGACGCGCAGCGGGACGCTCCATTCGGAGGCGAACAGCTCGTCGACCCACGCCGCGAAGTCGCTCCAGCCGTTCGTGGTGACGCCCGGGTCCTCTCCGTCCACGGCTACGACTCCGCCCGGTCCCGCTCCTGTGCGCGGATCGCGCGCTCGACGCCGGCGAGGTTCTCGACGACGAGGCGGCGCAGCGCCGGGATGTCCGGGTGGGCGTCGAGCCACGCCTGCGTCGCCGTGACGAGCTCGGGCGAGGCGAGCGCGCCGGGGTAGAGGCCGACCGCGAAGAACTCGGCGAGCTTGTACGAGCGCGAGCCCCAGATCCCCTCGAGGGCCGCGAAGTACGGCTCGACGAGCGGCTCGAGCAGGGCGGGGTCGTTCACGTGCTGGTAGCCGAGCGTGACGCTGCGCTGCAGCTCGTTCGACAGGTCGGCCGAGTCCGCGAGGGAGGAGAACGCGGCGCGCTTCGCGATGAGCGTCGGGATCGCCGCGCGCAGGCGGGCGGCCGCCTGCTGGCCCTTCGCCGACGGGTCGGCGACGAGCTGCGAGGAGATCTCGACCTCGCCGGCCGCGCCGATCACGACGAGCCCCTCGAGGATCTCCCACGCGAGGTCGGTGTCGATCGTCAGGCCGTCGAGCGAGAGCCGGTCGTCGAGCAGATCGCGCAGCACGGCCGCGTGCGCGTCGGTCGAGGCGATCGCGGCGAAGAACTTGACGAACTGGAACTGCGCGTCGCTGCCGGCCTCGGCCGCGCGGGCGAGCTCCCAGAGCGCGGTGCCGACCGAGGCGACCGTCTCGCGCCGCTTCGCGGGGTCGACGTAGCTCTTCGCGGTGGTCAGCAGCTGGGTCAGCGTCGTGCGGATCGTCGTCGACTCGGTCTCGGCGGCGATGTTGCCGAGCACGAGCGAGATGTAGTCGCTCGGCCGCGTTTCCGCGTCGCGCGTCGCATCCCACGCGGCGCCCCAGACGAGCGCGCGGGCGAGCGGGTCGGCGACCTGGCCGAGGTGGGCGATCGCGTTCTGGAGGGAGACGTCGTCGAGGCGGATCTTCGCGTAGGCGAGGTCCTCGTCGTTGACGAGGACGAGCGCGGGGCGCGTGCGGCCGACGAGGTCGGGCACCTCGGTGCGCGGTCCGTCGACGTCGAGCTCGACGTAGTGCGTGCGGATCAGCCGCTCGCCGAGCACGCCCGAGTCGGCGAGCTCGTAGAAGCCGACGCCGAGGCGGTGCGGGCGGATGGTCGGCCACTCGGCTGGCGCCTCCTGCAGGACCGAGAACGCGGTGATCGTGCCATCCGCGTCGACCGCGATCTCCGGACGCAGCGTGTTGACGCCCGCGGTCTCGAGCCAGACCCGCGACCAGTCGCCGAGGTCGCGCCCCGAGGTCGCCTCGAGCTCGACGAGCAGGTCGGCGAGCTCGGTGTTGCCGTGGGCGTGCTTGCGGAAGTAGTTGCCGACGCCCGCGAAGAACGCGTCGATGCCGACCCAGGCGGCGAGCTGCTTGAGGACCGAGCCCCCCTTGGCGTACGTGATGCCGTCGAAGTTGACCTGGACGTCCTCGAGGTCGTTGATCGTCGCCGAGACGGGGTGCGTCGAGGGCAGCTGGTCCTGCCGGTAGGCCCAGGTCTTCTCCATCGCCTGGAAGGTCGTCCAGGCCTCGGTCCACTCGGTCGCCTCGGCGGTCGCGATCGTCGAGGCCCATTCGGCGAACGACTCGTTGAGCCAGAGGTCGTTCCACCACTTCATGGTCACGAGGTCGCCGAACCACATGTGCGCGAGCTCGTGCAGGATCGTGACGACGCGGCGCTCCTTGATCGCGTCGGTGACCTTCGACCGGAAGACGTACGTCTCGGTGAACGTCACGGCGCCGGCGTTCTCCATCGCGCCCGCGTTGAACTCGGGGACGAAGAGCTGATCGTACTTCTCGAACGGATAGGGGACCCCGAACTTCTCCTCGTAGTACTCGAAGCCCTGCCGGGTCTTGTCGAAGACGTAGTCGGCGTCGACGTGGTCGGCGAGCGACTTGCGGGCGAAGACGCCGAGGGGGATGGTGCGCCCGTTCGAGGACTGGAGCGAGTCGCGCCAGTCGACGTAGGGGCCGGCGATGATCGCGGTGATGTAGCTCGAGATGACGGGGGTGGGGGAGAACGTCCAGGTGCGCGCGCCCTCGGAGGCCTCGGCGACCTGCGTCTCAGCCTGGTTCGATACGACCGTCCAGGCCGCCGGCGCGGTGACCGCGAAGGCGAACGTCGCCTTGAGGTCGGGCTGCTCGAAGACGGCGAAGACGCGCCGCGAGTCGGGCACCTCGAACTGCGAGTAGAGGTAGACCTCGCCGTCGACGGGGTCGACGAAGCGGTGCAGTCCCTCGCCCGACGTCGAGTAGGCGAAGTCGGCGACGACCTCGAGCACGTTGTCGGCGGCGAGGCCGTCGAGCCGGATGCGCGTCCCGTCGGCGACGTCGGCGGCGTCGAGGGCGACGCCGTTGAGCACCACGAGGTGGACCGCGGTCGTGATCGCGTCGATGAACGTGCTCGCGCCGGGGGTCGCGCCGAAGCGCACGACGGTCGAGCTGCGGAAGACGTCGGGGCCGGTCGTCAGGTCGAGCGCGACCTCGTAGGCGCGGGTCTCGACGAGGGACTTGCGCTCGATCGCTTCGGCGCGGGTGAGGTTCTCTCCAGGCACCCGTCCAGCGTAATCTCGGATGGCCGCGGGCTGGCGTTCCGCTCGCCGCGCCGTCGCGACCTGCATCGGCTCTCCTAGGCTGGCTGCATGCGGATCCACATCGCCACCGACCACGCGGGCCTCGAGTTCAGCCAGCAGCTGCAGCACCATCTGCGCGAGGCCGGTCACGACGTCGTCGACCACGGTCCGACGTCGTACGACCCGCTCGACGACTACCCCGCGTTCTGCATCAACGCGGCGATCGCGACGGTGCTCGACCAGGAGGCCGGCAACGAGGCGATCGGCGTCGTCTTCGGCGGTTCGGGCAACGGCGAGCAGATGGCGGCGAACAAGGTCCGCGGGGTGCGGGCGGCGCTCGTCTGGAGCGATGCGACGGCGACGCTCGCGCGCGAGCACAACGACGCGAACGTCATCTCGATCGGCGCCCGCCAGCACACGGTCGAGGAGGCGACGCGCTTCATCGACCTCTTCATCGCGACGCCGTTCAGCTTTCAGGAGCGGCACGAGCGCCGGATCGAGCAGCTCGCCGAGTTCGAGGCGACGGGTGCGATCGCCGGCAAGGACGTGCTCGGCTCCCGTGCCTGAGGGTCACTCCGTCCACCGCATCGCGCGGCAGTTCGCACGGCACTTCGTCGACGCCGGCCCGGTCGCGGTCTCCAGCCCGCAGGGGCGCTTCGCAGCCGATGCGGCGCTCGTCGACGGGCACGCGCTCGTCGCGGCGAAGGCGGTCGGCAAGCAGATGTTCCTCGAGTTCGACAACGGCCTGTGGCTGCGCGTCCACCTCGGGATGTACGGCGCCTGGGACTTCGCGGGCGACATCACGGTCGACGACACGACCGCGTCGGCGGGCGGGCGGATGGGCCAGACGAACCAGCGCGGCACGGTCGTCGACGCGGCGGTCACGGGAGAACGCGGTGTCTCCGCGCATGCGAGGGTCGAGACGGTCGTCGGCGCGCACGAGGACTCGGTGTGGTCGATCGGCGCCCCGCGGCGCACCCGGATCCGGATGGCGGAGTCGGAGAAGCTCGGCGAGGACATCACGCAGTGGCCCCCGGAGCCGGTCGGGCAGGTGCGCGCGAGGCTGCTGACGCGCAGCGCGGTCGCGGACCTGCGCGGTCCGACGACCTGCGAGGTCATCGACTCGGCCGCGGTCGCGCGCGTCATCGCGGGCCTCGGGCCCGACCCGCTCGTCGAGGGGGGCAAGGCCGCCGAGGAGCGGTTCGTCGCGGCGGTGCGCGCGAGGTCGACCCCGATCGGCCTGCTGCTCATGGACCAGTCGGTCGTCTCGGGGATCGGCAACGTGTACCGCGCAGAGATGCTCTTCCGCGCGCGGCTGTCGCCGTTCACCCCGGGCAGGCTCGTGCCCGAGGACGTCGTGCGGGCGCTGTGGCGCGACTGGGTCAAGCTGCTGAAGGTCGGCGTCGAGTCCGGGCAGATGCTGACCATGGACGGCCTGCGCGGTGAGGCGCTGCGCCGCGCGCTCGCGCACCGCGACGACCGGCACTGGGTCTACCACCGCACGGGCGAGCCGTGCCGGGTGTGCGGCACCCCGATCGCGATGGAGATCGCGGCCGGGCGCAAGCTCTACTGGTGCCCGAGCTGCCAGGCTTGAGCCGTGCGCCACACGCCCCGCTACATCGTGTCCGATCCCGAGTGGGTCAAGGACCTCGTCCGCGCGAACCCGTGGGCGACGATCGTGTCGCCGACCGCGGCGGGGCTCGTCGGCTCGCACTACCCGGTGATCCTTCAGGAGGATCCGGCCGACCCGTCGGCGATCGTGCTCGTCAGCCATGTCGGCCGGCCCGATGACGAGTTGCACGAGCTCGGCGCGCACGAGGTGCTCGTTGTCATCCAGGGACCGCACGGATACGTCAGTCCGAGCGTCTACGACCCGGGGGAGAACGTCGCGACCTGGGACCATCTGACCGCGCACCTCTACGGCGTGCCCGAGATCCTCGACGAGGAGGAGAACTACGAGGTGCTCTCGCGGCTCACCGACCACTTCGAGCACGGCCGGCCGGGCGCGCGCTCGCTCGCGAGCGACGAGGCGGGCTCCCGCCGGATCGCGAAGGGCACGCGCGGCTTCCGGATGCGGGTGACCCGCTTCGATGCTCGCGCGAAGCTGAGCCAGAACAAGTCGCCCGAGGTCATGGCGCGGATCGCGGACGACCTCGCGGCGAGGTACCCGGAGCTCGCGGCGGAGGTCCGCCGGGCGATCCCGGATGCCTGACCTCCTCATCCGCAATGCACGGCTCCCCGGCGCGGGCGGCGCCGTCGTCGACCTCACCATCACCGCCGCCCACATCACCTCCGTCACCGCGATGGGCGCCGTGTGCCGAGATGGGCGCGCCAGCGCACCCATCTCGGCACACGGCGCCCATTCCGCTGGGGAGGTGGTAGACGCCGGCGGGCGGTGGGTCGTGCCGGGGCTGTGGGACGAGCACGTGCACTTCGACCAGTGGGCGTCGTCGCGGCGGCGGATCGACCTCGCGTCGGCGCGCTCGGCCGCGCAGGCCGCGGCGATCGTCGCGGCGCAGGCACCGCGGACGGCGCGGGACGACGGGCTCGTCGTCGGCCGCTCGTTCCGCGACGCGCTCTGGCCCGACGCGCCGCACCGGGCACTGCTCGACGCCGTGGTGCCCGACCGGCCCGTCGTGCTCGTCTCCGCCGACCTGCACTGCTGCTGGCTCAACAGCGCGGCGCTCACCCGGTTCGGCGCCGAGAGCGCCACGGGTCTGCTGCGCGAGGAGGCGGGCTTCGCGGTCCTCAGGCGACTCGACGAGGCCGAGCCGGCACAACGCGATGACTGGGCGCTCCGGGCGGCGCGCGCGGCCGCGGCGCGCGGCGTCGTCGGCGTCCACGACCTCGAGATGGGCGACTGCCTCGACGACTGGCGCCGCCGGATGGACGCCGGCTTCGACCTGCTCCGGGTCGAGGCCGGCATCTACGCGCCGGGCCTCGACCGGGCCGAGGCCGAAGGCCTGTCGACGGGACTCGCGTTCGGCCCGCTGCTCACGGTCGGCCGATTCAAGACGATCACCGACGGCTCCCTCGGGACTCGGACCGCCTACTGCGTCGACCCCTATCCGGATCTCGACGGGCACGACACGCACGACCACGGCGTTCTCGCCGTCGGGCCCGAGGAGCTGCGGGAGCAGCTGCGCCGAGCGACGGCGATCGGCCTCGAGCCGGCCGTCCACGCGATCGGCGACGAGGCGAACCGGCTCGCTCTCGACGCCATGATCGAGCTCGGCACGGGCGGCCGGATCGAGCACGCGCAACTGCTGCGCGACCCCGACGTCGCTCGCTTCGCGGCCGGCGGCATCGCGGCGAGCATCCAGCCCGAGCACGCGATGGACGACCGCGACATCGCCGACCGGTACTGGCCGGGGCGCACGCGCCGCGGCTTCCTCATCCGCTCGCTCCTGAACGCAGGCGTCCGGGTGCGCTTCGGCTCCGACGCGCCGGTCGCGGCGCTCGATCCGTGGCACGCGATCGCCGCGGCGGTGCTGCGCTCCCGCGACGGCCGCGCCCCGTGGCACCCCGAGCAGGCGATCACCGCGGCCGAGGCCATCGCCTGCTCCACCCGGACCGAGATCCGGGCGGGGGAGCCGGCCGATCTCGTGCTCCTCGACGCCGATCCGCTCGGCGATCCGGCGGCCCTGCGCGACATGCCCGTCGCGGCGACGCTGCTCGGCGGCCGGTGGACCCACCGAGTCCTCTAGACTGGCATCGTGAAGGTCTTCGCGTTCATCGTCGCCCTCATCGTCTTCCTGGGGAGCCTGTACCTGTTCACGCTCGCCTTCGCGGTCCCGGGCTTCGAAGGGCTGCTCTTCGCCGCGGGCATCATCGGGGTGTCGCTCGCCTTCGCGATCCCCGCCCACATCCTCAAGCGGACCCAGCCGTAGCCGCGGCGTCGACCCGACCGAGCACCGCGCCGAGCGCCGTCACGACGCCCTCTGCGGCGTCGTCCGCGGAGCGGGCGCGCCACGCGACCACGCCGTCGGGTCGCACGAGCACGGCGCCGGAGTCGCTCAGCCCGTAGGCCTCGGCGAAGCCCCCGTCGGGATCGATCAGGTCGGCACCGATGACGTACGTCGCGATGCGCGCGCCGAGCGGTCCCGCGGCGGCTTCCGCGGCGCGCGCCCAGGCGCCGCCGCCCGGCGCGGCGAGCAGCACCGGCCGGTCCGTGAAGAGGTCGACGGTCGAGATCGGCCGCCCCTGCCGCTCGACGACGTGGTGCGGCGCCCGGCTGCCGGGCAGGCCGCCGATCTCGCGCGGATCGCTCTGGATCGCGAACTCCTGCCCCGGCTCCGGCACGATCGCGGCCGAGTCGTAGCGATAGCCGAGGTCGATCGCCGCATCGCTCACGGTCGGCTCGACGCCGAGCTCCTTGAGCGACGGCGCGGCGCGGGCGACGTAGCGGGCGTAGGCCTGCTCGACCGTGAACCGCGCGACCGGGCGACGCTCCGCCTCGTACGTCGTCAGCAGCTGCGGGTCCGCCTCGCCCCGCAGCACCGCCGCGAGCTTCCAGGCGAGGTTGTGCGCGTCCTGGATGCCCGTGTTCCCGCCGTAGCCGCCGTAGGGCGGCATGACGTGCGCGGAGTCGCCCGCGAGGAACACCCGGCCGTCCTGGAAGCGGTCGGCGACGTCCGCGCTCGCCTGCCACTGCATCACGTCGTCGATCGTCACGTCGATGTCGGGCACCCCGAGCCCCGCGCGGACGAGCTCGATGCAGCGCTCGTCGTCGAGCCCCGTCCACAGGTCGCTGTTCGGGTTCGCCGGGTCGCCGAGCCCGTGCACCGCGAGGAAGCCGGACTCGTACGGCTTCTCGATGCGGAAGAAGCCCTGCAGCGTGTCGTTGACGACCATGATGACGCCGAGGCTGCGGCCGCGCAGCAGCGGCGCGACGTTCGCCCGGAAGTAGATCGTGATGCTCTTGGAGAACGTGCCGCGCCCCGACTGCCCGATGCCGAGCTGCTCGCGGATGCCGCTGCGCACCCCGTCCGCCGCGACGAGGTAGCGGGCGCGGATGGTGCTGACGGTGCCGTCGGCGCGGTCGCGGATCCGCGCCGTCACCCCGTCGGCGTCCTGCTCGAAGTCGACGAACTCGGTGCCGAAGCGGACATCCGCGCCGACCTCCTGCGCGCGCTGCGCGAGCAGCGGCTCGATGGCGATCTGCGAGGCGAGGAGGCGCTCGGAGGCGCTGAGATCCCGAACGCCGTCGTTGAGCTTCGGCAGATACCAGGCGATCTCCTCGCCCGCGAGGCTGACGACGGCCATGATCGCCGCGTCCTGGTCGAAGCGCTCCGCGGAGCGCTCGCGGATCGCGTCCTCGAGTCCGATTCCGCGCATGACCTCCATCGAGCGCTGCAGGACGAAGGCCGCGCGCGGGTGGATCGCCGTGCCGCCGTGGCGCTCGACGACGATCGACGGCACGCCCTGGCTGCCGAGCAGCGAGGCGGTCGTCAGACCGACGAGGCTGCCTCCCGCGATGAGGACGGGGGTGTCGTATCCGGTGGTCGGGTGCTGATCCATGCTGAGCTCCATTGCCTGGCGTGCGGTGCGTGCGGTCCGTGCGACCCATCCGGCCGACGGTCCTCGCACGCTACGACCCGGCCGCACCGGGACGCATCGGCGTAGGATGCACGCGAGTGTCCGCTGCGTGCACCGTCGCGCGCCACCGGACTCGACGAGGAGCCCGATGGCCCAGCTGATGTCGCAGACGGAGCCGCCGCTCGGCGGCGCCGAGTCGGTCGACGACGTCCGCGAATGGGGCGCGCTGCTCGCGAAGTCGTTCATGCGCTTCGCGGTCGAGGCGGAGGAGCCGCAGCGCTTCCACGGCGAGTTCCGGGTCCGCGACGTCGCGGGCATCGAGTTCATCGGCATGTCGACGGGACGCCACGTCTCGTACCGGGACGCCGGCAGCATCGAGCAGGACTCGCGCGCCGACTACCTCGTCTGCCTGCAGCTCGAGGGGGAGGGCGAGTTCACGCAGGGCGGCCGCTCGGCGGTCGTGCGACCCGGCGACCTGACGTTCTTCGACACGACCGCGCCCGCGACGGTCGCGAGCACCGACGGCTATCGCAGCCTGTGCGTGCGGGTGCCGCAGCGCCTCGTGCCGATCGCTCGCGCGGGGATGCGAGAGCTGAGCGCGACGCGATTCGCCGCGGACGACGGGCTCACCCCGGCGCTCGGCGCCCTGCTGACGACGTTCGACCGGGTCTCGGAGCGGATGCCGGCGCGCGTCAGGAGCCTCGCCGCGCACAACGCGCTCGACCTGCTCACGACCCTGTTCGAGAGCCGGCTCGGCACACCGGCCCGGGCCGGCCGGTGGACCGATGGCGGCGATCTCGACGCGATGCTCGCCTACATCGAGCGCAACCTCTTCGACCCCGACCTGACGCCCGGCGTGATCGCCGCCGCCCACTACATGTCGCTGCGCCGGGCCCACGGCGTCTTCCACGACGCGGGCCTGACCATCGCCGCGCACATCCTTCAGCGCCGCCTCGAGCGCTGCCGCCGGGATCTCGGCGATCCGGCCCGGGGTGGCGAGCCGGTCGCCGCGATCGGGCTGCGCTGGGGGTTCAGAACGCCGTCCCAGTTCGGTCGCGCGTTCAAGGACGCGTTCGGCACGTCGCCGGCCGCGTACCGAATGGGTCTCGGCGGCGGCTGACCGCGGTCGTCCTGGCGCGCTGCGCGCCGCAGACCCTCGCTCGGTGAGCGCCGACGTAGCACGGGCCGATCCTGCTGGCAAGCCGCTCGCCTCGCCGCGCGCGCGTGCCTAGCGTGAGCGGCACGCAACCACGAGAGGAGTCGCTCATGGGATTCATGGACGATGCGAAGGAGACCGTCGGAGCCGCCGCGGAGAAGGTCAGGCGGGGCGTGGAGGACACCGTCGACCGGGTGAAGGACAAGGCCGACGAGGTCGCCGCGGACGCCAACGCGAAGCGCGCCGAGGCGGAGGCCGAGTCGGTTCGCATGCGCAACGACGCCAAGGAGCGCATGCGGGACTGAGGCGTCGGTCCGCCTCCGCCGGAGGCGCGCCGGCCGGACGGACCCCGAAGTCGAGCGAGGTCTCGACCTCGTCGGGAACGGGCGGAATCCCGCGGAGGGGCGGACGGGAATCGAACCCGCGTAATCAGTTTGGAAGACTGAGGCTCTACCATTGAGCTACCGCCCCGGGGGCCCCGCAGGGCGCCCCAAGCTTATCGGACATGGGGTGTCGTCCGGGGCGTAGCTCAGCTTGGTAGAGCGCCCGCTTTGGGAGCGGGAGGCCGCTGGTTCGAATCCAGTCGCCCCGACTGCGCAGTCGGCCGGAGGCGCAACGCGATGGCGTTCTGGGCTCCGGAACGTGCCGGTAGGATGGTTCGCCGTGAAGACCACGATCGAGAAGCTCAGCCCGACTCGCGTCAAGCTCAGCATTGCCGTGACGCCCGAGGATCTCAAGCCCTCGATCGCCCACGCCTACGAGCACATCGCCGAGCAGGTGTCCATCCCCGGATTCCGCAAGGGCAAGGTGCCGCCGCCCATCATCGACCAGCGCGTCGGGCGCGCTGAGGTGCTGCAGCACGCGGTCAGCGAAGGCATCGACAAGTTCTACCGCCAGGCGGTCACCGAGGAGAAGGTGCGCGCGGTCGGCCGCCCGCAGGCGGACATCGCCCAGCTCCCGGAGATCAAGGACTGGTCGGGCGACCTCGTCATCGAGGTCGAGGTCGACGTGCGCCCCGAGTTCACGATCCCGAAGTACGAGGGGCTCAAGCTCGAGGTCGACGAGGCGAAGGTCTCCGCCGACGACGTCAACCAGGAGCTCGAGACGCTGCGCACCCGATTCGGCACGCTCGTCACGGTCGACCGACCCGCGGCCAAGGGCGACTTCGTGACGCTCGACCTGACGGCGACGATCGACGGCGTCGAGGTCGACTCCGCCGCCAACCTCTCCTACGAGGTCGGCTCGGGCGAGCTCCTCGAAGGCATGGACGAGGCGGTCGAGTCGCTGACCGCCGGCGAGTCGACGACGTTCGAGTCGGTGCTGCTCGGCGGCGACCGGGAGGGCGAGACCGCGCTCATCTCGGTCACGGTCGGGGCCGTCAAGGTCCGCGAGCTGCCGGAGCTCGACGACGAGTTCGCGCAGCTCGCCTCGCAGTTCGACACCGTCAAGGAGCTCAAGGCCGACATCAAGGAGCAGGCCGCGAAGTCGAAGGTGTTCCAGCAGGGCGCCCAGGCTCGCGACCTCATCGTCCCGGCCCTGCTCGAGCAGGTCGCGATCGAGGTCCCGCAGGGCATCGTCGACGACGAGGTGCACCGCCACCTCGAGTCCGAGGGACGGCTCGAGGACGACGAGCACCGCGCCGAGGTCGCCGAGGCGAGCGAGAAGGCGTTTCGCAACCAGTTCCTTCTCGACGCGATCGTCGAGAAGGAGGAGATCAAGGTCTCGCAGGACGAGCTCTCGATGCACCTCATTCGCGCCTCGCAGCAGTACGGCATGGCGCCGAACGACTTCGTCAAGGCGCTCGACGAGTCGGGCCAGGTCCCGGCGATGATCGCCGAGGTCGCGCGCAACAAGGCGCTCGCCGCCGTGCTCGGCAAGGCGAAGGTCGTCGACGCGAAGGGCAAGGCGGTCGACGTCTCGGAGTTCGTCGCGGCATTCGTCGGCACTCCCGGCGGCGACGCGGTCGAGGCCGACGACCACGCCGGTCACGACCACGATCACGAGCACTGACCGGTCCGTTACACGGCGTAACCGGCGTTCGTCGTCCGGATATCCCGGCGGGTAGGGTGCCCTCGTGACCCGCCCGGACCGCCGCGACCCGCGCACCCTCGGGGAGTCGAGCGCGGCCGTCCATGCCGGGAACGCGATCGACCCGACGACGGGCGCGATCAAGACGCCGCTGACGCTCGCGAACTCCTACGAGTTCCCCCACGACCCGACGGCGATCGACTGGGGCGTCAACGACCAACTGCTCTACACCCGCACCTCGGGCGCCAATCAGCTCGCGCTCCAGGCGAAGCTCGCGGCCCTCGAGGGCGCCGAGGCCGCCGCCGTGTTCGCGAGCGGCGTCGCGGCGATGCACGGGGTGCTCTTCACCCATCTGGACGCCGGCGACCACGTCGTCTGCTCGGACGTCGTCTACGAGGCGACGTTCAACCTCCTCACGGAGCTGCTGCCGCGCAAGCACGGCATCACGACGACGCTCGTCGACATCACCGACCCCGCGGCCGTCGAGGCGGCGATCCGGCCCGAGACGCGGCTCGTCGTCGCGGAGACGATCGCGAATCCGACCACGACGATCGCCGACCTCCCGGTGCTCGCCGCGATCGCCCATGCGCACGATGCGCTCCTCGTCGTCGACTCGACCTTCTCCCCGCCGCCCATGCTGCGGCCGCTCGAGCACGGCGTCGACCTCGTCGTCCACTCGCTGACGAAGTACATCAACGGGCACGGCGATGCGCTCGGCGGCGCCGTGCTCGGGCGCACGAGCCTCATCGACCCGATCAAGCAGCAGGCGATGATCGACGTCGGCGGCGTCATCGCGCCCTTCAACGCCTGGCTCGTCCAGCGCGGCGCCGTCACGCTCCCGCTTCGGCTGCAGCAGATGGGTCGCAGCGCGCAGCGCGTCGCCGAGTTCCTCGACGCCGACTCCCGCGTCGCCTGGGTGCGCTACCCGGGCCTCGCCTCGCACCCGCAGCGCGAGCTCGCCGAGCGGCTCCTGCCGCGGGGATGCGGCGGGATGCTCGCGTTCGCCCCTCATGGCGGCACCGCCGAGATCAACGACTTCGTCGCCCGGCTGCGCCTCATCATCTCGGCGACGAGCCTCGGCCACGACGAGTCGCTCATCGCCCACTTCGCCCGCTCGGGGCCCCGGCAGGACCGCTATGGCGCGCCGTTCACCGACGAGGGCACGCTGCGGCTCTCGATCGGTCTCGAGGACGCCGAGGACCTCATCGCCGACCTCGACGCGGCGCTCGGCGCGGCCCCCGACTGAGTCCGCTTAGCCCACGGCGAACACGGGCATGGCGCGTGTCGCGGGCCGGTTAGGGTCGAAGCGCGCCGCAGAGACGGAACGCAGACTCAAGGAGCGAAACCCATGGCCGACCCGGCATTCCAGCCGAACGTCTTCGACCGCCTGCTCAAGGACCGCATCATCTGGCTCGGCTCCGAGGTCCGCGACGAGAACTCGAACGAGATCGCCGCGAAGCTGCTGCTGCTCGCGGCGGAGGACGACAAGCAGGACATCTACCTCTACATCAACTCGCCCGGCGGCTCGATCACGGCCGGCATGGCGATCTACGACACGATGCAGTTCGTCCCGAACGACATCGTCACGGTCGGGATCGGGATGGCCGCCTCGATGGGCCAGCTGCTGCTGACCGCGGGGACGAAGGGCAAGCGCTACATCACGCCGAACGCGCGCGTCCTGCTCCACCAGCCGCACGGCGGCTTCGGGGGGACGTCCTCGGAGATCCAGACGCAGGCGAAGCTCATCACGTCGATGAAGCAGCGCCTCGCGGAGATCACCGCCGCCGCGACCGGCAAGAGCGTCGAGCAGATCCACGCCGATGGCGACCGCGACCGCTGGTTCACCGCCGAGGAGGCCCTCGAGTACGGCTTCGTCGACCACATCCGTGCCTCCGCCTCCGACGTGGTCGGCGGCGGCGGGACCGCGAACTGATCCGGGACAAGGAGAACCCATCATCATGAGCAGCCTCTACCTCCCGCAGCACTCCGCGCAGGGCCCCGCGAGCACGCCGCAGTCGCGCTACATCCTGCCGACCTTCGAGGAGCGCACCGCCTACGGCTACAAGCGCCAGGACCCCTACGCGAAGCTCTTCGAGGACCGCATCATCTTCCTCGGTGTGCAGGTCGACGACGCGTCGGCGGACGACATCATGGCGCAGCTCCTCGTCCTCGAGTCGCAGGACCCGGACCGCGACATCATCATGTACATCAACTCGCCCGGCGGCTCGTTCACCGCGATGACGGCGATCTACGACACGATGCAGTACATCCGTCCGCAGGTCATGACGGTCGTGCTCGGCATGGCGGCCTCGGCCGCCGCCGTGATCGCGGCGGGCGGCTCCGAGGGCAAGCGCCTCGCGCTGCCGAACTCGCGGATTCTCATCCACCAGCCCTCGTACGGCGGCGCGGGCCACGGCCAGGCCTCGGACATCGAGATCCAGGCGGCCGAGATCCAGTCGATGCGCGTCTGGCTCGAGGAGACCCTTGCGCGGCACTCGAAGAAGACCGCGGAGGAGATCTCCAAGGACATCGAGCGCGACAAGACGCTCTCGGCGGCCGAGGCGGTCGAGTACGGGCTCATCGATCAGGTGCTCAGTTCGCGCAAGACGGGTCCCGCGCTCGCGGCGAAGTAGTGGGACCTGTGGGACCTGTGGAGGCGGGCTAGCTGTACTCGGTCACTTCGTTCGTGACGTCCGGCTGATCGGGGGTTGGCCTCCGCAGGCGGTGTGGCTTCGAGCGTAGTTGTAGTGGTCGAGCCAGGGAGCGAGGGCGTCGGTGCGGTCT